>JAABUI010000037.1_pt1 | contig 228943 bp, 245 predicted proteins | sample 5559111 | NCBI WGS metagenome assembly JAABUI01 (sample SAMN10711870, study PRJNA513365) | rock metagenome | isolation source: Antarctica rocks | place: Antarctica: Victoria Land, Buttleship Promontory | reverse complement strand
GCTAACCCTGAATAGGGTTGGCCTCGGAACAACCCTATAGCCTAGCGGCGAGCGGCCGGCGATAGTCATCAACATAGCCACCAACATAGCTACCAACATAGGTGCGTAGCTAGGATCGTAACACAATCTTTATGCTGATTTTTCTCTTAGATTTCAGAAGTTACTCAAAGAGTTTTCTTATGACAGATTCACAGTTCAAGAAAAATGAAATCTCTCATTGCTTAAATTTCAACAATTTACTTCTTAAGCATGAGTTGCAGATGTTTCATCTGCAATACATATATGTATTGCAGTCAATTTCTTCTTTAATCACATTAACATGCATTACTGTTTTCTCAAGCTATACAAATGATGTTTTCAATTAAAGATTGATTTTATCATCAAGACATTTGAGAATCAAAACTCAGTGAAGAAGTAAGATTCTTAAGATCAACAGTTGTCATCATTGTATATCACATCTTACAAATGCTCACTTCACTTGTAAAGCGTGTGACTTATTTATTTTACATTATCTGTAGAGATCTTTCTTGTGCAGATTGATCGTGTTTTGCAAAAATGTTTATATGCTACACTTTTAATCAGACAACATAGTTCAATCATTCTTTATTAACTCGCTTGTATCTTTCTTTTCTTAATGAAGTCTTCTCATCAACATATCACTTACATATAAAATGTCTGTGTTTGAACGTTTGTTAAACGATAATAATGAAATTCTCAAGTTTGCTCATGTCAAACTTAACAAGACTTGTGAGTTGCTTATGTCGTAGTAACAAATATGCAATCTTAACAAGATCTATATGTAGTTAGCATGTAAATTTAAAGAATGTTCATGATTCAAGTTCTTTCTGCTAATCATCTTCAACAAATCAAACGCAAGAATGTTTTATCTCAGTTCTCATCATCACGATGACAAGATGCTGAATTGAATGATTTTCATAAGCAATTTTTCTCATAGTTCTGCATTCTATTTGACTTTCTCATCTGCATGCAGATTGCTTTGTAACATGCACATTGAGATTATCAAAGTCTGCGTGATCGCGAAAACTCTGCATGCGATCAATGCACAGCGCTTCATCATCACGCAGCATCTTGATGTCATTCAAACTTTTGATAATCTTTAAACTTTACTGTAGCTAGACAGTAGATTCATAGTCAGCATCGCATACAGATGAGTTTCATCACTGATCAAAAAATATTATAAGTTAGTAGTTGATAGTTAATACAAATAATATTATATAATATTATATTATATAATTTTAATTTAATATTACTATCATAATATATGATTTGTAATTTGCATAATTAATGCTCATTAAATATATTTTCAACATTCGATTTTAAGTTTTAATGATTTGCGTAGAATAATTTATCGTAGCTACTAGTAATAGTATTTAAAATTGCTTCTCACGCTAAAACTAGATAATGTGATAATTTGAATTGAAATTACATCAAAAGAATTCATTTAAACTCAATGTAAATGTAATCAGATTTATTGATAGAACTTACAAGGTAATAAGAACGAAAATTTGACAAGTTATGCAAGTACACTGTACAAGTTTTGCAGATCTGTTACCTGTATTTCATTCGTTTGCTAGTTGCTACTCTGCGAATTGTTTTTTAAGTTAGTTCAATGTTTATAAACTACTAGCGCTCTTTTTATACTAAAAGTTGTCACGATCTTGAATTCGTCTCAATAAAAAAAACTATCATCTCGAACTCTCGGTTCGATACAGCTCAGGCTTTTTCAATAAGTGTTCACAAAGAGCGTTCAACATAGGTAGTGTACTACTTCGTTTTCGTCCGCTACTGTTTCGATGGGCTCTAGAAATGCCAAAGCAACCAATGTTCGAACATATTGCTCGGACAAGGCGAGAACTACAGCCAGCAGCTTTAGCTATCTCAGGATCAACTGACTCACTATAGATCAAATCACTGATTAGATCATGTTGCGACTTCGCAAGATTCGGTGCCATAGTGGGAAACTGTTTGCCTTCGAGTGATATATTCCCACCAAGGTACTGTCGTCAGCAAATTGATAAGGACATAATGAAAAAGCCAACGCCGAGCCTCAAAGGACACGATGCAAAAAGTTAGCGTCGAGCTTCAATTAGACTTCAACATATTGACCATGAAACAACTAATCAAAATTACTCTAGTGCTGACCCAGCTGTCTTACAAAGAGGAAGCCGAAGTCGAACCCAACTTACGAGGACTTTACGACTCTCAATTAAACGTGCCTTGAACCAATGAAGCAATCATCCTCTCAATCACTCTTCCTAGTTCAGTGATTGAATCCATTCAAACTCCACATACACATACCAGTCTCATGGAAGATCACCAGTACACCAAACCCTTGGTGTCAGGACAATACTAAGCACAGCCATGCCCGCGTTGACAGAACACTGTCTGGTGTTGTTTGGAGGCCAGGGGTCGCCGTCCATTTTCTCGCCTAGTGCGGCCGCGACTGCAGAGGAAGATGCTCGATCAGCGAGCGCCGGCAGCATCCTTCTGTCGAGGTGCCATGCGGCTTTCTTGCAAGAGATAGCGAGTCTAGACGCCCGCTCGCAACATCTTCTCGCCATCGATCCCGCCCTGTTCTCCTTCCCACGTGACTTGCTCAAGCCGGTCGCACAATATCACACACACGCAGTGCTCCAGGCGACCACCATCTACCTCTGCCAGCTGCTACATTATCTGGCTGAGACACAGCGTATCGACGGACCATTCGAGGACTCGTTTGACCGACTTAGAGAGACAGCGGGCTTCTCTTCGGGTTTGCTCCCGGCTACGGTAGTTGCACGCTCGCGCAGCTTGGACGACTTTGTGACATCTGGAATCGAAGGGTTCCGCCTTGCCTTTTGGATTGCATGTCGCAGTCTCTTCTGGAGCCTCAACCCCAATGCAAGCGACCCCGTTGGCGATGGCGTCGACTCAGAAGCGACATCGTCCCTTGTGATTCGTGGTCTTTCCCCAAGCCAGGTCGAAGAGAGATTATTACAGCACTTCGCGGCGCAGGGGCCGGGCCCATTATCCCAGCAACCGCCTCGACGACTCCAGGTATCTACCATCTCCAATTCTAGTGTCGTGTCTGTATCTGGCCCTAGAGTGGATCTCAGTGCGTTCAGGGTGCAGGCTGTCCCCGATCTTGCAACAACCTTCGCGCATGTACATGGATGGTATCATGGAGGAGATCAACTTGAAGGTGTTGTCCACGAAGTTCTTGAAGATTTGCGGCGTCGGGCCGTCTCCTTCCCCTCTTTCTCCACGCTTACAAAACCCATTCGTTCAACCCTTGACGGCACGTTATTCGATGCTTCAAACACCGATGCTCCAGAGTTGCTTGGGTGGTTAGTTCGGCACTTGTTGCTACACTGTGTAAATTGGAGCGACACAGCTCATGAGATCGCAGCAAGTGTTAGGGCGTTATTGGAACGGGAGCCCGCAACAGTCGTGAAGCTCCTTTCCTTCGGACCAGGCTCCGGCTCCCTATTCCCAAACTTTCAGCCTCTTGATCCTAGAATAGAACTTCTGGATCTCTCGCCATTTAGAGCTAGCAGGAAATCTCGGTTGTCTTGTGACCACCAGGATAGCATCGCCATTGTTGGGCTGAGCGTGCATCTCCCCAAAGGGAATGGCACCGAAGAGCTATGGGAAACGCTGTCCCAAGGGTTGAATGCCGTGCAAGAGATCCCTGAGTCCAGGTTCAAAGTCTCGGACTATTATTCAGAGGAGGATTCGCATAAGCCGCGCTCGATGCCCACAAAGCACGGCGCATTCCTGGACGATCCCTTCTCGTAAGTCTTCAGCTTACCCGAGTATATTTCTCTCTTTCAGCTATTATCAGGAGTTTAGGCATGTCTCAACTCTTGACTCATTCTTTTTCAGCATACTATAAACTCCTGCATCGATGTCTCAAAACTCCTAAATCCTACCTGATCGAGAAAACTAACTCCGAGATCCTGCAGCTTTGATAATGCCTATTTCAATATTTCCCCTCGAGAAGCAAAATCTATGGATCCTCAGCAGCGAATTTTATTGCATGCAGCCCAGGAAGCCTTTGAAGATGCTGGCTATGTAGGGGATTCATCACCATCTTTCCAAAGAGCTTCCATCGGATGCTACATTGGCCTTGCTACTGGGGATTACACAGACAACCTTCGCAATGATATTGATGTCTTCTACCCCCCCGGGACACTACGAGCATTTCATAGTGGAAGGATATCTTACTTTTATGGGCTCAGTGGCCCATCCATTGTGACTGATACTGCATGTTCGTCCTCAATTGTCTCCGTGTACCAGGCATGCCGAGCCCTACAACGTGGCGATTGCACAGCAGCTATCGCGGGCGGCGCCAATGTGATTTCCAGCCCCGATGTCAGTATCTTCGTCGCGCCGATTTCAGAAATGGAAATGCATTTGCTGACAAATACTAGATGTACCTGGGATTAGCCCGAGGCCACTTCCTCAGTCCAACCGGAGGCTGCAAACCCTTCGATGCAGCTGCTGACGGATATTGTCGGGCTGAGGGGTGTGTTCTCTTTGTTCTCAAACGATTGTCTGATGCTATCGCGGAAAACGATCACATACACGGCGTTATCAGGAACGTAATGATAAATCAAAGCGGCAATGCCCATTCTATTACACATCCTCACAGTCAAACACAAATCGACCTGTTCCAGCGACTGCTCCAACAAACGAATGTCGATCCTGGATCCATTGGTGTCATAGAAGCACACGGGACAGGCACACAGGTTTCTACCCTTCACTCTGATTTGTTAGACTTATTAGTATTGGGGTATCGCTAACTTTGTACTTGCTTGATAGGCCGGAGATGCACGCGAAATTGAAAGCTTGCAAACTATCTTTGGCCCACATCACTCAATGGTGAACCCCCTTGTGGTCAGTTCTATCAAGGGTAACATAGGCCATTGTGAATCCGCGTCTGGAGCAGCTGGTTTGGCTAAATTATTGCTCATGCTTCGCGAGAAAAAAATCCCAGTACAAGTCGGATTTAAGGACGTCAATCCACGTTTCGCGGACCTGGAAAGCTCTGGCTTCATTATACCAAGGCAGACTACAGCATGGATCCACTCGCAAAGAGCCCCAAGGAGAGCTATGCTGAATAATTTCGGGGCTGCTGGCTCAAATACGTCTCTCCTCCTAGAAGAGTGGGTTGAGCCACCAAATACCCAGCCCAAGCACCAGGAGCGATCAGCGTATGTCTTTGCACTTTCTGCAAAATCAAAAACTGCATTGCAAACGGCTGTACATCGACACCTCCGATTCCTGGGGAAAGTAGAACGTCGGCCATCGTTGAAAGACATCTGTTATACCGCAACTGCGCGGCGTCAGATTCATGATCACCGCATCTCCGTGGTATGCACCACTATTGATGATCTACGGACAAGGTTAGAACATTGCAAAGCTGTCAACTCCATTCCCGCTCAGAGTATCTCAGCCACTGTTTTTGTCTTCTCTGGACAAGGCGGTTTGTATCACGGTATGGGAGAAGAATTAATGTACACATTCCCTCTTTTCAAAGAGGTTATCATGAGTTGCGATGGCATCATCCAAGGATTGGGATACCCAAGCATTCTCAGTATCTTATGCAAAGATCGAGGCGGAGTAAAGGCATTAGACGGCGCTGAGCAGTTTATCGCATCACAATGTGCGTGCGTTGCACTAGAATATGCGCTCGCGAAAATGTTCATGTTGTGGGGGATTATGCCCGAATATGTTATGGGTCATAGGTACTTCAGCACCCCAGAGGTCTTCATCTACTAACACGCTTATCTTAACAGTCTCGGCGAATACGCTGCTCTATGCTTCTCGGGTGCGCTGACATTAGAGGATACATTGCGTGTTGTGGCATCCCGAGCGAAGATGATGACCGACAATTGTGTGGCTAACGCGTCTGGGATGCTGGCGTGCAAGTTATCCCCCGAAAAGGCCGAGGAATTGATATTGGAAAACCCGGGCGTGTCCCTGCTGACCGTGGCATGCCTGAATGGCATTGGTGACTGTGTCATTGGTGGACCGCTGGGCCAAATCGATATATTTCAGAAGGATTGCAAGACCCGGAAGGTCAAGGTGAAGTTGATGGACGTCGCCTACGCCTTCCACTCACCAGCTATGGATCCAATCCTGGAACCCCTGCAAGCCCTGGGGCGCTCAATTAGGTTCGCACGACCTACGATTCCCGTCATCTCTAATGTGTTTGGGCGATTATTTGAAGAGGAAGACTTTTCTAGTGACTACTTCGCGCTTCACGCGAGGCAGCCAGTGCGCTTTACCGAATGTCTGCTTAATTTACAATCAAGAGAACTGCTCGACGGTGCTGTCTTCCTTGAGATAGGCCCACAACCTACAACAATACCAATGCTACGGAGCTCGATTCATTCAGACTCTTGTACCTACCTTAGTACCTTACAAAAGGGCCAAGATGCATGGACCTCGATTAGTTTAACGCTGGCCGCGATATCATTGCTCAAATTTCCAGTCAACTGGCGCGAGGTTTTTATTGGGACGTCTGCGAAAGTGATAGGTTTACCAGGCCATCTATTGGAGGGCTCGACCTATATGATACCTTACCAGGAACCTCGTCAGGTTGTCAATTCCCTTGATCAGTATTCGGTGGAGCTCCGCACCAGGACCGGGTTTAAGCTGCTACCATGGCTGAAGACTCAGGCGTCTTCGAACGAGGAATTTGTGCTTGAGACAACATTAGCAATTCTTGGGCCATTGATCACAGGGCATGACGTTGGCGGGACTTCCATCTGCCCAGCGTCAGTATTCCATGAGCTCGCCTTGGAAGGAGCACACACTATGCTTGAGCCTCACGAGGGCCAACTATTGGTCGTCACCGGGATGAGCTTTACCAGTCCGCTAATATATGTACCGTCACAGGAAGCAGATGTTGTGACTGTGTACATCACAAAATATGATTTAGCTTCCGGGGCAGACTTTAAAATTACCTCATGCTCGACCAAAGATCTTACGGAGAATATACACTGTACCGGTAGTGTCTCCCTGCAAAACTTCCAGATCAACGCATCCCACTGGATAAAGGATGCGGCAATTGTGACGAGGCAAAGTCATTACTTCTCTGGTGTCGGGAAAAGTTACATCAGTACTTTCCGAACTAAAGTCCTTTATGAGGCTATCTTTACACGTGTTGTCAGGTATTCCCCAGAGTACCAAAGCTTGGTGTATTTGAGTGTGACCAACTCCAATCTCGAAGGTATTGGCTCGTTCAAACTACCGTCTAGTTCTCAGACCGGTTACCTTGCACCCCCTGTCTTTACAGACACACTTCTGCATGCTGCAGGTTTCATTGCAAATCTTGCTGTAAGGTCCGACGAAGTAGGCATTTGCGCCCGCGTCGAGTCGGTCGAGATATCTTACCGTGATATCGATTACGCGGATTCTTTCACAGTTTACTGCAGCTTGCTCGAAATCAAAGGTGCAATTCTAGCAGACGCAATTGCCTTGAATGCTTTCGGGAAAGTCGTCGCCGTCGTTCGGGACATGGAATTTAAAAGACTCCAATTGTCTGCCTTCCAGCAAGTGTTGTCTCGCAAGTCCACTGCCATTGAGCCTCGGAATTTTCCTGTGGAGCAAAAGAAACCGCAGCTATCAACTGGTTTGGACACTCCTCCCACAAGTGGCGAGGTCATAGATACTCCCATCGAGTCTCGTGGTAGTCTTCCTCATGACGTAAGGATAGCACTGAAAAATATCGTCATGGAATTTGGTGGTTTCTCCGAGCAAGATATGGATTACACGAATTCACTAGATGAACTTGGGATCCATTCTCTTATGCAAATTGAGATTATCTCGAAACTGATACGCACATTTCCCGGTCAAGCTGGACTGGACCACCATGCTTTGTCAGAATGCGAAACTCTCGAGTCCTTGGAAAGCACTCTGGCATCCATTCTGCAATCCTCGGTGGAAACCACTTCGCTTGTTGGGACTCCCGTATCCGCCAGTCAGCGAGATTCACGTCAGTCTACTCTTGTTCCCTCAGACTTTTCTTCATCTGATGGCATGCAGAAGAATCCAGTAGCGCTACATGTTTCACACGAAGAGGTAGCACCGCTCTGCCTATTTCATGACGGGAGTGGGCAGGTCAGCATGTATGCACGGCTGCGTGATCACGACCGCAGTGCATACGCCTTCTTCGACCCGCATTTTGGGAGTGACAAGCGCCCTCACAGCAGCATAAATCAGATGACCGAGTACTATGTCTCGCTCCTCTCAAGATCTAAACTATCTCCCTTGATAGTGAGTGGTAAGTTTGGCGCTCGCCTCGTTTTGAACCTAGCTGATGATTTAAGGTTGGTCTTTTGGCGGAATAGTGGCCTTCGAGGCGGCTCAACAGCTCATGGCCAATGGATTCGAGGTAAAGGGCCTCATATTGATCGACTCTCCAAATCCCATTGAACACGAACCTCTTCCGAATGAAGTCATTGCCAACATTATCAAATCGAGCGGTCAGACTCATGCGTTGAACAACAATGCTGCACTAAGGGAAGAATTCCAATTCCACGCATCTCTACTAGGAAGTTACAAGGCAGTATCCTTTTCCAAAACGAATAGACTAAGACTGAAGACGGTCATGTTGAGAAGCCAGGACGTCTTCGATACTGAAAGTCTTTGCGGGGTTCGCTATGACTGGCTCAGTAACCAGGATGCTCGAGCTGCTGCTATCGTCGCCTGGGAAGGATTGGTCGGTGGTTATGTCAAGGTTCTGCCAATCCCTGGAAACCATTTCGAGGCCTTCTCACAGAAAAACGTAAGTTCACTATCTTTTCGACACATTACATCTCTGTTTTTCATTACTTACTCATTCTAGATTGGTGAAACTGCAGCTCAGCTTTGGAAAGCGTGTCGATACATTGAGTGAGTAAGATTTCTGATATAACGACTATTACTAGAATGCTTTGTTTCACTTAAGATTTAAGTTAAATAAGATTTCTGATATAACATCGGCAATTCGAGGACCCGGCCCGCCAATATTGACTTGCTCCCTCTGCTAATGTGGCCCCGGGCTGGCCCGAGCTGGCTTCGAGCTGGTAAGAAGTCACATTCGAATCTTGCTTGAAATTTTGCCCAAAATCTTGGAGATTTTGCAGCCAGCTCGGCCACCACCCTACCCACTACATGTTCAGCTACCAACTCAGCTACCTTCTCGTTCGCCTACTCACCAGCCTACTCGCTTCATAAACATGCTTCATGCGACGTGTTCGAACACCCGTCGTTCGCTTCATGCCCTACTCCATAGTATGCTTCATACATGCTTCATAGCACATGCTAATTAGCTCAATAGAAAGCACCCTTCATGGCTCGATACCAAACTCCCTACCAAACTCCCTACCAAATACCCTCCATGGCTCCCTTCATGGTTCCCTACCATGGTTCCCTCCATGGCTCCCTACCAAACTCCCTACATGGTTCAAAATACGCGTCGGTCGGGCGCATAACATGCTTCCTACATGGTTTTCTACATGTCTCCCTCCATGGCTCCCTTCATGACTCCCTCCATGGTTTTCTACATGTCTCCCTCCATGGCTCCCTTCATGACTCCCTCCATGGTTTCCTCCATGGCTCCCTACCAAACACCCTTCATGGCTCCCTACATGGCTTTCTACCCCATTAACTTCTCCGTTGCGTTTCCTATTTACACCCCTGTTTGCTTCCCCATCGCAAAGCTTCATCGAGTTCTTCGCCTTACCTGTTTCGCATAGAAGGAAGGACTACATCAACTATTGTTATGAAGAAGAGCTTGAAATAACGATAACGGGTTCCCTACATCTCATTGACTTCCCCATTGACTTTCTCATTGACTTCCCCATTGGCTCCCTCATTGGCTCCTCCATTGGCTTCCCCATTGACTTCCCCAATAGTTTACCCATTACCTTCCCTATTTGCTTCCCTATTTGCTTCTTAGTTTATTAAATTGATTATTAATTGATCTATTATACGATCGCAATAACTAGTTATTAGTTCAATATTTGATGCTAAATTGTATAATTCTAACCGAATTTGCCGATGTTTCTAGTGATTTGATAATCCCGTGCTCACAATTCGATATTTAGAACATTTGAGCTGATGACTGCATTTGAGTCGGTGAGCTGACTCGTTATTCCTTAGTGCAAGGCTCAGCCCCGCCTTGCTTACAGAATTTGCTTTCTCGCATATAATGCTACGCTTCCTATTTCCCATTATTCGTCTTTTCCTGTTGACATCTTCTCTTGTTCCTTTCAAAATACCTATTCATATTTTTCTGGTTCATCATCATGGCGACATCAATCAAACCGTTCGTGCTTGTATGCAGCACGCCAGTATCTGGACATATTATACCCATGCAAACAATTGCAAAACATCTCATCGCCCGGGGCTATGATGTCTGCTTTGTATCTGGCTCGGGCTATCGCCAACAGATTGAAGCTCTCGGCGCGTCATTTGTCCCGGTCGAAGGATATGGCGACTTCCACGACCTCAGGGCACGAGACCTCGATCCCCGTTGTATGCGTTTCTCGTTGTTTTATTGCCCCTTTTAGAAATTCCACGGAATTGAGACAAGTGTTTCCTTTCAACATGGCGCATGAATCGATTCCGAACTCCATAAATTTTTCCTGATCAAGTAAACTGACTCCGAGATCCTCACCTAAAGGGCCCATCCTCCAAAAGACTCTGCAAGGACCAGACCATTTCAACCACGACTTGGTGCATATATTTTGTAAATCACTGCCCTCACAACATGAGACTCTACAAAGAGCCCTGAAAATGCTCAGCGACAAGCATCCAGACAGGCCCATCATTCTCATGACCGAGAGCTTAAATTTTGGAGCTTTGCCTATCACCCACGGCGCTCCGGGAATCCGCCCTAAAGGATTTATAGCCGTTGGCCTCAACCCTATTCTGCTGACCAGTATCGACCATCCACCTTTTGGTCCCGGTTTGCCGCCAGACAGCTCTCCGGAGGGCCAAGAGCGAAACAAGTCTGCGAATAAAATCCAGAAGCAGGTTTTTGCCCTAGCTCAAACGGCATACGGGGAAGCACTCATGAGCGTGGGAGCTAAGAAGCCAGAGATTTTCTTGCTCGACGCGCTCTATGTTCTACCGGACCGTTTCATACAAATGTGCACACCCAGCGCAGAATACCCTCGAAGCGATGCTCCAAAAACCCTGCGATTTTCGGGTGGTTATCCTAAGGCTTCTCGAGACTTGAACCCCACGAGACCGGCATGGTGGCATGAAGTCACCAGCAACAATACCAGGAAGATTATCTTTGTCTGTCAAGGAACCGTTGCTACGGATATCAATCAACTGATCGTCCCTACCATGAATGCATTCAAGGAGCGCTCAGACATTATCGTCGTCGTCGCATTAGGAAAGAAGGGCGCCGCGTTGCCAGCAGATGTTCCTGTCCCGTCAAATTCCAAAGTGGCAGATTACATCCCTTACGACGATCTGCTCCCGTACTGTGACGTCTTCGTCACGACGGGGGGCTACGGAGCTTTCCAACGCGCGCTCAACAACGGTACCCCTTTGGTGATGGGTGCTACGACGGAAGAAAAGCCGGAGACAGCCGCGAGGGCTGAATGGGCAGGCGTGGCTGTGAATCTCCGAACAAGTAACCCCTCGACTGAGCAGCTGCAACAAGCTGTCGATGAGATTCTTTCGAATAAGAAATACAAGACCAGGGCTTTGGAGATACAGGCCGAGATAGCGACGTATGATCCAGTGGGCGTGATAATAGAGAATATCGAGGAGTTGGCAGGGAGAAGCGTATGATTTGAGAGCTGATGCAGAACTCGATTTGGTCTGTTTTGGGACATGTGTGAGGGTTTTTGATCACTAGGTAATGGAATTCTTTCCGTTTCCGTTTCCGTTTCCCTTTTCGGGAATCGGCTGGGTATTTAGCTTTCACCTGATCAGCATATAATCGATTCAATTTCTTACATCATTCCACTTTCAAACTTCGATATCAAGTCCTTTTGGGGCGACAAGGATAAGGCTGAGGATGAGCAGGTTCGGGGATGAGAAGGAGAAGATGAGAAGAACGAGGTGGTGGCTAGTACAGTTCCAACTGCGTCACGTAATGACTTCATTCTTAAATCTAGTTAGACGTTTAAGATTCAGTAGAACTTAAATTACGATCCTAAGGATCTCACAAGTCCACAATCCTCCCTTCCTCCCTATGCTTCTCAAAAGTTGTTCATAATCTCCTTTATATCCCTTCAAATCCTTCGTCGATTCCTCAGTCCCTTGATATCCTGCCAAGCAAACTATATCTGCCGATAAAAATCAAACCAATCCCTCTCATTATGAATCCCATTCTTGCCCTCCGGCTCCCTTCGCTCCCAAAGCCAAGGAAACTCTTGCGCTACAAAGGTCCTGAACTCGTGATGCGGAAACTGTCTGAATCGTCTCGAGACGAGCCTCAGATTCGCAATATCTTTGGAACTGAGGTAATCGAGGATTTTTTCGACGACCTCGTTTGGGAGTGAGTTTATTGTCGCTGTCCTGAACGGAGAATGGATCGCGCGATGGAAATTCAGGGGTTCGATGAATGGGATGAAATGCATCAGATGCTGGGTCATGGTCGTTCAAGGTAAAGGCTCCACCATCGAGGTTGAAAGAATGCATTCAGGCTTCAGAGTAGCGCCCAAAAAAGAGCTGCGAGACCGAGAACATCTATGGGGTTCACAACGAGATATTCGGTTCCATGCTCGCAGTCCCAGCTTTAGTAGGATGCACTATCTCGGCAGTGTTTAACGGTGTTGCAAAGAGGAAAATCGTGAAACCAGTAGCCGTTGCCGAACTCGAGCTATGAAAATGGGAGGTAAGCAAGAGTCATTTACCCAACTGAGATCGGAGGTCAAGATGTCAATACTTGCTCGAAGGGAACGCTGACAGTCAAACTTTTCACTCGGCTAGGGAGTTTGCAATTAGAAATTCAAGACCTACCTCGCGCCAGCACCAAAATCCATGGGCATCAACTCTACCGAAGCGTTCCCTCGATACCCAGTTGAAGATCTCAAAGCAAGGGGGATGGAACGGCAGACCATGATCCTATGTCCCCATTAGCACTATCCTCATCATGCAACCCAAACTTCCAACAAACTCACATCTTCTGGACTGTTGCTTTTATAAAACCCTTCCGCAGCGTGTCTGACATAAGGCATGTGTCGACCAAATCTTCCCATTTCATTCAATGGCCCATTGTCCTGCTGCGGTGGATCTTGGCCGGGCTATCTGCTGCCATCTGCGACACCAGACAACAAACAACGATTTTCATCCCCCGATTTCAAAATACTGATCATCGTCTTCGGGTTTCCAAACCTCGTCATCAGTTTTCTTCAACAGGCACTGCACCGCTCTACAGCCCTTCATTTCCTCGACACTAATCAGATATCCGGGATACCCATCCCGAGCAACCGGAACCAGCGATAGACTCAATGTCGCACAAAATATTGCCAGGAAGACTAGTCCAGACGCCGTCCTCAGGAAACGGCCTCGAGAAACGGCCTTGGCAGCCAGAGGTCTCGGAGCCACAATCTCGGAGATCCAAGAGGTAGAGAGGAATGAAACCGTGCGGCTCATCTAGCACCAAGAAGCCGATTCGGGTTCGTCGGGTCGTCGAATCAGATTGAACGGAGCATTCAAATCGTAGAATTGATTTCGAATTTGAAGCTATTCGAAGTTCAATTGAAATAATGATTGATTTTCATGTTGGTGAATTGTCAAATATGCGACATCGAGCCGAGGTCGTCATTGAGCCGATGGTCACTAGAATTATCTAAGCGAAGGATGAGCTGAGGGTGGGGCACGGATAGGGATAGCACTACGAGATCCTTATTATTCCCAACACCGTGTCCTCCGTGGATTCAAATGGGGTTTATCTTACTGCAAAGACACGATTTAATCTTCTTACAACAAAATGGAACTCGCAGGCACAATGAGTCTTTCAATTGTTGGTCTATGCCTTCCGATAGCTCTGGTCATGGCTGTCTTCTCTAGATACTTTCTTGCAAGCTACCGACCTCGGAATTTTCCGCCTGGCCCCCCGACAATTCCTTTTATTGGGAACATTAGCCAAGTACCTAGAGTAAAAGCCTTCCTAAAGTATGCATCTGTTATATTACCTAGACTCTCGGTACTCGCAATAACAACAACTAGATTCCATGAATTTAGGGCTGATTACGGCTCAATTGTTGGCCTGAAACTGGGTTCTCAGAGTGTTGTGGTCCTGAATAGCTATAAGCACGTAAGGGCGTAAGCAGGATTCCAGTATACCATGGGTTTAGTGCAGGAGCTGAAAGGGTCCAAGGCTTTTCGATAAGAGGGGTTCTATCTACTCCAGCCGCCCAAACAGCTACATCGCCAATGAAGTCGTTTGTCCAAATGAGATCCACCTTCTGCTCCTTCAGTACGGTAAAGAATGGCGAAAACAACGCAAGATTGTGCAATCGCTCCTGAACGTGAACGCCGTGGACAATGTACTTCCCATTCAAAACGCTGAAGCAACACAGACCATGTTCCAGCTCCTACAGGATCCTCAAGGCTATTATGATCACATCCGCCGATATACCACTGCTGTTATCCTGGCATCTGTTTATGGCCAGCGTGGGGCGCGCTTCGATTCCCCAAACGTGCAGGCTCTCTATCATGCTCAAGATCAATTCACAGCAATCTTAGAGCAAGGAGCGACCCCACCGGTCGATGCATTTCCGTTCTTGAAGATGGTGCCGGAGTTCATGGCTCCGTGGAAAACGAGGGCCAAGGCTGTTCGCGAGGAGCAGAAGAGTTTGTATTTAGCGCTCTTACGAGAGACCAGAGAGCGAATGGAAGCAGGGAAGGGCCCCGCGTGCTTCTTGCATCTGATGCTACAAGATCAAGAGAAGAATGACATGGATGATGAGCACATTGCATATCTGGCTGGAAATCTGGTATACCAAACCCCTAATTTTAGAAGTTCAAGTCTGTTTTCTGACATCTACAGATGGAAGCTGGCTCAGACACCACTTCTTCTACGTTATTGTCATTTCTTCTGGCAATGATCAAACATCCGGAAGAATTCAAGAAGGCGCAAACGGAGGTTGATCAAGTGTGTGGCTCATTGAGATCTCCAACATCAGATGATATAAGTCGTCTGCCTTTTATCAGAGCGTGCATGGACGAGGTAATTACTATCTTGAGCTCCCCGTTCAACTCTGACGTGACCTTTCAGACTCTCAGATGGCGTCCAGTAGCAGCCGGTGGAATTCCCCACATGCTTACGCAGGATGATACCTACCAAGGATATTTTCTACCTAAAGGCACCATCTTCCTTGCTAACACCTGGGCAATCCACCATGACGAGACCGAGTACGACCAGCCAGGAGAGTTTATACCTGACCGCTTCTTGAACAACAAATTTGGGACCCGAAATCCTGTTGACGAGAGCACGGAGGATCATCGGAGAACCTCATATGGATTTGGTGCGGGAAGACGAGTGTGTCCAGGGCAGCGGTTAGCAAAGAATTCATTAGTAAGTCGCTTATCTGAATTATGGAGACCTATTGCTAATAGGAGACTGGAGATGGTGAATATGGCTAAGATAGCTTGGGGCTTCGAACTTTCTCCTGGCTTGGGGGCTGTCAATGTTGACATTAAAACAGCTTACTCGGATGGATTTCTGATTGCGCCAGAGAAGTTTCCTATCTTGTTTACACCACGATCTGACACGCATAAAGATGTTATTATAAAGGAATACGAAGCTATAAAGCCATTCTTTATAAAGTATAAAAACTAAATATATATAATTAGCAACCCGGCTAGTTCTATGTTTAATTTGTTCTGTGGTTAGTAATCTTCGCTTCGAGCCCTATATTGAAGCTGGCGCTAGAGAATTCAGAGTTTTCGCCTTCTTTCTAGTATCTTCGCAGCTTTCTACTGTAGTTCAATCATATATATACACATGCATATATGCTTCTTCTGACCCTCATACCTTTACATAATTTCCCACAGGCAGGCCAATTGCAGTGGTAGACAATGGAATTGGGTACACTGAACCAAGGCCATCCTGAGTGCTAATACGATTCGATAAACAGGTCAATGAGGTAAGAGTCTCGGGTTATTAGGTCATAGAAAAATCGGAAAAGCATTTTTACGCTAGGCTGGATCCAATCGATAGACGACTAGCGCAACCTCGTCATTTAAGTAAAATCCTACGACCGCCCTCTACTAGCTGTTGAGTTGGCATCCCCCCCGCCCTCGTCCGTCCCAGGTGTCGACGGAAGAAGAGACAGCACCTTAAGCTAATCCGCTTGCTGCTACCATCTCCCAATGCGTGAAAGTTCTGGCCCATATCCAGTCCCAGAAAAACTTCTGATTCGCGCAAACTTGCGGTAAATCCGTACGTGAGACGACTTTGTTGGTATATGAGGGTCAGAAGGAGTATGTGCATGTATTGATTGAACTACTCTAGAAAGTAGGAACTACGGAGGGAGGAAGAAAGGTGAAAACTCTGAACTACCTAGCGCCAGCTTAATAGGGCTCGGAGCGGAGATTACTAACCACAGGGGTAGCAGTACTGTTCCCTGTTTCCAACACTCCCTCTTAGGAATTGAAGCTCCATATTGAAGCTATCCAGACCCTCTACTGACTGTGTATCCATGCTCTTTTACTCGCCGACACCATGCTCGGCGGCGACAGCCTCATTGCCCGAAGCTAGTCCCATCACTGACCTGAACCTTTGGAATTTGCCTGGCTCCAGGGGCTTGGTCAAGCCGTCGACTATCATTTGATTGATGAATATATATTTCAATCTAATTGCTCCCTCTTCTACCTTGTTCCGGACGTAGTGATATGATGTATAAATGTGCTTAGGAGGGTGATTGACGGGGTTGCTAGCCATTTTTATAGCAGCTTGATTATCAGTCAAAATAATTATTGAATTCGTATTCAAACCTTCATATCTCATCTCTTTCAATGCTTGAATCAAAAAGATCATCTCTTTGACTGCATTACATTCGTCGACGTATTCAGCTTCAGCAGATGACTCAACATACAGTCGTACTGACACATTGCTGACGTTGTCCAGGGATAGGGTACAGGTGCGGTATAGGGAGCCGTAGAAGCAACAGGATGAGCAAACAACGAACACGTGCAATGGTCGCTCCAGTAGATAGGTAGATCTAGGAGGTAGGCTAGATACAGATAGGTAGATATGTAGCAGAAGGTAAAGGTAAAAGGTCAGGTAAAAGGTGTGCCCGTGTAGAAGTAGATGTAGAAGGAAAAGGAAAAACCGCTCGAGAAACCCCTATCAGTAGTAGCCAATATCCCCATGGACCCTGAAGTTGCGGCCGGATCAATGCTGTTCCGTGGGTCATCGAGGTGCGAGGCTTCGCCCCACGACAACTTTTGAGTCAAGAATCAAATAAAACATGAGAATAAATGTTTAAAACTTTCAAAGAGAAATGAAATAAAGATAAGATGATGAAAATTTCAATAAAAAGATCTTTTTCATTATGATTTAAGAAGCTTTTTGAGATTCTGAAAGATTGAATTTATATCTGCTTGATTAAAACTTTGAATTCAAAAACACGACTATTCAGCAGTCTTTTACATTCAGATTTTGAATTACAATTTGAGTTTTGACTGATATATGAGAGTCAGAAGTAGTGTTCCTGCAGAATAACGCTTCGATACATAGAGATTAGAGTCAGAAAATCGAAGCTTTGATTTTAGAAGTCATGAAGTGATCTTTGTACAGCCTCGATTCGAAAATCTCTGAACCCTACTAAAGAAGAAGGTCTACAACGTTTATTCGGATGCATTCGCTGAAGGGTAAAGAAGATGAAGCTGAAACCCAGTTGTTCCAGATTTTATAAGGGCCTGAGCGAATCTGAAAGGAGGTAACGGGGTTCCATGGTCGCATGCACGTGGGGGGGGTGGTTTTGCGATTTCGTAGCCGAGGACTTAGTGCGGGGCACTGTATCCCGCTGGAGTGGAACATGTCCTCCAAGTGATGAATGGAATATCAAGCAGCGAATTGGCCAAGTAAGGTACTTATGTAGGTAAAGAAAGACCACTCATGACGCTAGACCAACCCCTGTCAATCATTGGCCTCCTGACTGCGCTCTACCTCCTTAAGCGCCTCGCCTTCCATGCCCACACCTATCTTCGCCGCTCTTCGCTACCTCACTATCTCCACCCTAGCACTCCCACCTGGGCCCTCATTACGGGCGCTACAGATGGCATCGGCTTAGGTTTCGCGCAGGAGCTGTGCCAGCGCGGCTTCAACGTCATCCTCCACGGCCGCAACCCCAAAAAGCTCCAAGATGTACAAGCTCAGCTTGCACGCGAGTACCCCCTGGCGAAGACCAAAACAGTCGTTTTCGATGCTTCGCACCCTGCAGATGGGCTGGAGCAGCGAGTACGGGAGTGGATCGGGGATGCGGAATTAAGCGTGTTGATCAACAATGTTGGAGGCCAAGGGGGTCTGACGAGTAGGACATACCAAACGCTGGAGGAAAGCACGGGCGAAGACGTCGACACTCTTCTTAATCTGAATGCACGCTTTGCAACGCAAATCACCCGTGTTCTCCTCCCTGCGCTCGTGTGCCACTCGCCCAGCCTCATTATGAACATATCCAGCATTGCCGCCCTCGGCCTCCCCTACCTCGACGTCTACGCGGGCGCCAAGGGCTACATCGATTCCTTCACACGCGCTCTTGGCGCAGAGATGGTGGCCGAGGGCAAGCAGGTGGAGGTGCTGGGCATACAGGTGGGTAGCGTGCGGAGCGCTGGCAACGACGTCGACGAGGGGTTCTTCATCCCTACATCGAGGCAATTGGCAAAGGCGGCATTGGAGAGGGTGGGGTGCGGAAGGTTAGTGCTGTGCGCCTTTTGGCCGCATGCGTTACAATTGGGGTTGGCGGAGATGCTGCCGGAGAAGTGGATGCAATCGGTCAGTATCAGGACTATCAAGGGGTTGAAGATTTTGAGTGAGGAGAAGGAGAAGTGGGAGAGTTGAGTGGGCGTTATGGGCGGTATACCTTACTGGGGGATAAAGCGTGCGGTGTTTGGCTGCATATGACATGAAAGCTGGTGAGTCAATATGACTGACGGAAGTATAATTTGCAGTCTTGTGATTTGGTCACGTGATATAATCGGTCAGGTGACATTGGTCGGGGTAGACAGGAATAGAATTTGTGTATTCCGTACCAACTTTTGCAACATACCATTACCGACTACCTTGAGAAGTGGAGGAGACCTCACACAATCGTTCATCGTTACTGCGTTGTTCGACTCTTCATTCCTGCGTACGCTAGCCCGACAATTGAACTTGCACAATTTGGATTAACATCTTCGATAGCCACCGGTCAAATTTTCCGCGTATGAGACCTGGTGGTGGGAAGTGGTTCTTATGGGCATCGTCTCTGCTCTACGCATACCCCGTGGTGATGGTGCTCTGTGCTCTCCCTGCAACGATGCTGCTCTTGGCGTCCGGTATGGCGAGCAGAGAACTTCGGCGTTCATTGGAACGGACTCTTCGTCATATGGCCCCCATTCGAAGTGGTGCACTTACACAGTGCTGGCGCAACATACAAGTCTATGCTCACAGAGTCTCGAGCAGCGGTATCCACATCGTCCTCATCTTGTATCAAGTCCATCGCCTCACTATCATAGGTGGAAGAGCGGTCCAAATATGAGAAATAGAACAACGCCTTTTGTTTCGACATCTCGATATCTAGGTCGAGCGCTCGTCGAACAATACCGACAACATTAGCGTCAGCCGCTGTCTTGATAGGGTTCGGCTGTAGAGGTTCCATAGCCGAACAGCCAACTTGTTCACTGATGCTATTGAATCGCTCGTCGGGCATGTTCTGTTCTGCTAGCCGTGCCGTCATGGCCCGCCAATCGTGATACTGTGCAGACTGTGTAGATTGGATGGTGGAGGTCGAGTCTGCTAATCCGATGCGTGAGTATCTATATTCTTGGCGGAACTGACAGTCTGCACTTACGAGGGACCACAGCGGCCTTAAGGTCCACAAATGTGTTGGCATCACCAGCCCATCGAGATCTGCCAAACACTTCTCGTTCTAAAACGGCCCACATATAGGCCTGCAATAATCTCGAGACATCGCTTCCCGTTCCGAAATGATGATCAGTGCTTAGTCCAACGGATTCTAAGATTTCGACAAACTTTGAGATTCTGAGTAATTTTGCTTTGGCATCTGCTTTTAAGCTGGGATGTAAGATCGTTTGTGTTTTTGACCAATTTTCAATCACAGCCCTTAGCGTCTTGGTCTGCTTCACGAAAAATCTGTCATCTCTTTTCTGGTTGTCCGCCTTATGCATTTTCGCTATTGTCGTCACCGCTTTTCTCATCTCTCGATCCTTATCTTGGATGTGCTGCCCCACTTTCTCGAGGAGATATCTATCGTCCTCGGAACTCACTCTTGTAGCAAGTTCACGAATTCTTGAGGTAAAGTTATCTGAAGGTATAGAAGCCACAGAGCCTTCAGAAGAGGATGACGCTAGCTCTTCTGACCCTATTAGCTTTTGCTGCGTGGAGCCTCTATCCAACCTTTCAGGAGAACTGTAGGTTGATCTCTGGTTTTGCCTATGTTTTGGCCTCCCTGACCGTTTGTGTTTGCGTGGCTCATCTCCCCGATCGCGCTTCGTCGTGCCGGCAAACCACGAAAGCTTCTGGTTTTGTCTATCTCCCATTATGCAATTCTTGTGTCTCGAGAAAGGGGTTGAGAAGATGAGGCACCAGGGTGTTTTTCGAGGAGGCGAGGTGACCGTGGCGACAAGCTTCTGTTACGAGAGTTGTCCGTGCTAATGTGTCATTTCTTTGCACCGAACCATGAAGCTGCAAACACAGCGATGCTAATTGTGGCTTCAGAGGTATGGTTGTTTGTGCTATCCACGCCTGCAAGCTAAGGTGAATTTGTGCGGCAGCTGCAACACGATTCCCGAGATACAATGTGCGAGGAACCCTATCAAAACTGGTGGGGCTTACTAGCAGGAAACCTTACCATATTGCTTTGCTCCTTTCGGAATTACATTGATTTGCTATTACTTTCGATGTCGTTAGGGTTTACTTGCTGGGATTATCTATGACCAAAAATCTGCAAAGCGCTGACGCATTTTCGCCTTGTCTACATGGATTCCAACGATCATCCAAAGAAGAAGGGGGTGGTTCTCGACTACGGTACTTACCATTTCCAAAGGGGCGCCTGATGCTAATTACTCGCAAATGAAGTGCGTTCGTGTATGTAGTTCACAAGGACTTGGGGTGCGTTCTAGGAAGGCCGACCCGGAAATTCTATCTCTAATGAAGATAGGCAATCACATCAACGAGCAGGCTCCTGCCATCGGTAAGACGGTAGTTAGGCCGAACCCTAAGACGGAGCAGAAGAGCTGCAAATCACCTCGCCAGTTGTGGCTTTTCTGGTACTTGTCGACGGCCCTTTTTGTATCTACGCCAACCCTGGAGCCTAGTTGTACTTTGTTTAACAGAACACGGGCATTTCTTGCCTCTAAGATATCCTTATCGTATTGAGCAGCGGCTCTCAAAGACTTGTTCTTTTCCGCTCTGATTTGTGCTGTCAGCTCCTTCAATTCTCTTCTTATCTCATCTTCATCCCGGTCCAAGTAAGGGGCAATCGAAGCTCCAGCGGACGTTTTGTTCAACGTTCTGTCTTCTGAGATTAATTCGTGCTGCAGGGCAAGTACTGTTTCTTTCTTCTTGATAAGCCACGAGACTAATCCTTGTGCAGACGCAGTGTTTCCGTCGAATCGATCAACCTGTGAGCCCTTTGCGATCATACTCTTCCAGAACTTGTCACGAAGTTCCGCCTCTCTTTTGAAGGCTGTGATCCTTTCCGAGTGTTGAAAATTTCCCCACATCGTTGACACCAAGACCACATGTGGCAAGGCGGCTTCGCCGACAAGCTCTTGAAATGTTCGAAGTGCGTCCATATCGGAACCCTCCATTCGAGTCTTCTCGAGGCTGTGTAGGTACAGAATGCCTTTCAATCTCAAGCTCTTATTCAGAATTGACTGGGCGCATAGGATTCGAGCAATTTCTTCAAGTATTTCTGTAGAACTCCTGTAGGTATCGTTGAATCCTGGGCAATCAACAACAGCAACTTTTGTCATGCCAATGTGGGCTGTAACGACTTTGCAAGTTAATGTAGCTAGGGAAGGTATTAGCACTGGTGATCATAAATTATTGGCGATACTTGCTTACTGGATTCCAGACCATCACCCTCTATGACGGCGCCTTCTTTGAGTTTGTTGATGAAGTAGCTTTTGCCAGCTCCAGTGACCCCCATAATAAGCACCATATCCGTCGGAGGATCTTCGCGCTCCGCCATCTCCAATGTTGTGGTAGCACTCGATTGCAGGATTGATGGACGCGCTTTCTGAGTGGTTCAACAGCACTGAAACCAGTACGGAGTACCTTTCTGGTATTCCGAAGAAGGATAGCAATTTTCCTTATTATAAGGATGTTTCTACTGACGCATCCGAAATCCAAGACACCAAAAGTTGATAGGCAAGGAGACCTGGTGACGACTGCGTCAATGCGTGATGGGATTAATAAGCCCATTAATTCGCTCAGCTAGAGGCTAACTCTTTCCCAGTATCCCAGGATTTCCGAACAACGGAGTTATGCCATGGACCAAGAGGGCAGCGAACAGTCCAGCCTCATGCACAGAATATTGAACTGTGTAACGTGCTTCCACATGATGACCAATGGATTTGGAAGGAAAATCAAGCTAGTACGCCTGGTTTGCCTGATGGCTACCTAACTGATTCGATTACACCCTCGATCGGCTTGGGATCGGGGCAGTCTGGGCTAAATGCAGTCTCACCTTTAATGCGGGCATCAAGGAACATTTAACATACACCAAACCTCGGGCGAAGAAGATTATCATGTTGCAGGCCCAGACTCATTATACTAGGTCTCTCCATCCCTGATATGCCACAATACGTTATGGTTATTGGGGCGCATTAGCAACGGAGATTATACGAATGCCCCACAATCTCACCGCAGCCTTGTACCCTTCATTCGTCTAAACTTATTTCGAAGTTATAGTGGAGTGGGCGACGCAATCTGCAAGTTCGAATGGCAAACACGTTGGTTTTGGGTGGTACAGATGACAACGATGAGGAGACCTTCTTGGTTATTGGAATTGATTTTGGAACATCGTATGCAAAGTTTTTTACAGCGTCTTAGAATGGCAAGAAATAACTGATAGATGATATCAGACAATCTGGAGTCGCTTGGGCATTTTCAACTTCACCGGACGATGTCACCATCATTTCTTCTTGGAAGGCAGACTCAAGACGCGCATCAGATGATGAGAAATGCCCTTCATCGATCTCATACGATGAAGATGGGAAGGTGACGTGTTGGGGTTTTCTCACTCTTAATGATACCGGCACAAGATTCAAAAATTTCAAACTTCTGCTGTCACAGACAGCCCGCAATGATCCGAAGAATAAGCCTTTGCTTAATGAGCTAGCTGCTCTGGAAGCCCTGAGGAAAAAGCCTGTCGATGTTGTAGCAGACTACCTACGTTGCCTTTGGCAACACACACTTCGAGAATTGAACTCAACTTCCAGAACGGAGACTAAGGTTGCGATTGATAACTCACGCTTCAAGGTCGTATTGACGGTTCCTGCCATTTGGGATCATGCAGCCCAAGATCTCACTCGTAGAGCAGCCAAAAAGGCGGGTATCCTAGTACCGCGTCTTGGTAAGAACACAACGCTGGAAATGATCTCTGAGCCCGAAGCTGCTGCTCTTGCGTTTTTCAATGATGCGAATTTGAAGGGTCAGATTGGCCTTGAGGCAAGTTTCACTCGAGACAAGCTAGATTGCATGTCAGTTGCTGATAATGAAAAGTCCAAGGATAGCTTCGTCGTGTGCGACGCTGGTGGTGGTACTGTGGTAGGATGTCTACCCAAATGTTCGGCTCTGGCGACTGATAATATTTCCAGGATCTTATAAGTTACAAGATTGAAGGACTAAGTCCTCTAGGGCTAAGCATGTGTTCAGAACCGACAGGTCCGTTCCGTCTCCATTTCAGGGGCTTAATTTGTTGCTAATTGGTGCAGTAGGCGGTACCTGTGGCGCTGTGTTCCTCGACAATCGCTTCGAAAACCAGTTGAGAGTATCCGCTGGGGACGGCACCTTTGATGATATGGCCCCAAGAAATAAGCTCGATTTGATGGATAAATGGGAGTATGGCGCAAAAAGAGTATTTAGACATGATTGTAACGACAACCAAGACTGGTCTTACCACGTTGGCCGCAGGACGGCGCGAGAAGTTCTTCTTGATAAGTAAGTTTCGGTCTCTCTAGATTACAATGTGAAGTTCTTACAGAAGACGTAGGGGACATCTGAATGTCATATTCAATGGAATCTGCATCAAAATAGCAGATCTTGTGAGCATTCAAGTCAAAGCGGTACATGGAATGACTGGGGCTTACCCAAAGGTTGATTATTTGTTAACCTTCAACAACAGCAATAACAGCTAACCAACCTCGCTAGGCTATTCTGCTAGTTGGTGGCTTTGGTGAGAACAATTATCTTCGGGAAGAACTTGAGCTTCATTTCCCGCTTGTCAAGGTTCAACAGCTCGACAGAGCGTAAGTCGTTGAGTGCATAGTGAGAAATGAAGACGAAAGATCCCAAAAGCTGACTGTTCATAGCATAAGTGCAATATGTCGAGGAGCGGTTGCACGGGGAATTAGTGACCGAGCTGTCCTGAACCACATCTCGAGATATAATTACGGGCTAGGTCATGCTACAAGCTTCGTCGAAGGAGAGCACATGGCCAACTACAAGGTCGAGGACAGTGATTTTCCCGGGGCCTATCAGGTCTTTCAGATGCAGTGGTATCTTAAGCGAGTAGGTGCAGTTCTTGAAGACCACAAGCAAATAATGACTTGGAGTGTGATTCAAAAATTTAGGGCCAGAGTATTGCCCATCAACAACCGCAGACTCTGAGATTCAGCAAATGCTTCTGGCGCAAAGAGGACCTCCGAAGCTGCAAAATAGAAGTCCGCTATTCGGAGAGTAAAGAGCCTGAGAAATACCAGACCAGCGGTAACATCTATGCACATATGCTTGTAACCTGCCGAAGGAATTTTGCTGATACTTCTCTCTCCAGATGTGAAGTTACTCTGTTCTATAGACGCCAGCTTTGATGAGAGTCTCTGGGACCCCCTTCCGTTCGAACCGAGCGAGGCCCAGATGAAGCGCCTTTTCTTTCATGTGACTATGAAAGTCACTGCAGGATCTTTGGCATGGTCTATTGCTTGTGAAGGGCAAACCTGCGGTGAGCGTAAGGTCTTCGTAGTATATGAATAGACAAGCGTGACGTCATCCGTAGATCGGTTGGATATACTTCCAGGATAATGCATAAGGAAGTTCTTCTTTCTTCTCTGTCGACAATCTTTCACACTGCTTGTACAAAATCAAGGATTGGAGGTGGACCACAGCACTGTAGACTGCTGAGGGTAGCCTGTTCCTTCGAGATACTCGATTTATTAGGGATAGTGAGCAACTCGCTTCCTGGTAGACGGCGTCACGCACCTCCTCGACATATTATACTAGATACCCTTATTTTTATCTGTATACCCGGTGCGGGAGCTTGAATTAGCTCTCAATCTTGTCGTTCTCCAGCAACCTTTGGAGTCAATTTGGCTTCCCACCGCGTGCTACATATTCAATACTACTGCGCCACCAATAGCCTTTTGTCAATTGGAACTGTAATAGCGCTCCCTTCGTCTTAAAGTTGACGAATCGATGCAGTCGAGCTCTCTCACCGCAGAACCATACGTTTACTGGAACATCCATATATCTCCCTGCTCCTTCGTTATGGAGTCATCGCTCAACTTGCTCTTGCCAGGCTTCGAGGTTATCGTGGACCTTTCTTTCGCACTGCCGCTCTCTTCCTTGATGGCCGAGACCAGCCTCGGCGGACCAAAATAACCTCCCCACCCCGCGGATGAGGCTCCCCACCCTCCTCTGGTGCGAGCTCCAGAGGCCTGTTTCCACCTCTTCCTACCCTTCCACCTCTCGGTCCTCGTTCAAGAGGCCTTTCTCGGCGTTCCGGCGCTCGTTCTAGTGGCCTTCCCCGGCCCAGTTGTGCAAGTTCCATAGGTCGCCTGCCTCCTTGTTGTGCTTCTTCTAGAGGTCTCCCTCCTCCCTGTTGGGCTTGTTCCGGAGGTCTTCCTCTGCCTTCGTGTGCACGCTCGATGGGTCTACCTCCACCCAGTTGTGCGCCCTCAAGAGGCCGCCCTCCATCAAGGGGTGCACGCTCAATAGGCCTGTCAAGGCGACCTTGTAAAGGCTCAATAGGACCCCGTGGTGCTTCGTCAGATTCGCTCACCTCCGAGCTATATCCAGGTTTTCGTCGGTTGCGCCGAGAGTACCAGAGGTAGAATAACCACAAGAGGAGGAGAACGGCGCCACCGATTGTGCCGAGGACAGTACCCAATCTGTAGCTGGGAGTGAGACCGTCTTTAGAACTACTCGAGGCGCGTTGGAGTAAAATAACTGAATGGCGTTGTTGAATTGAGTTGCGCTCAGAGGAGGATTTATTTGTCGTTTCGGTCACAGGATTCTTAAGTCTAGCTCTAAGCATGACGAAAGACTACTGAGAGTGAGCATCTTCGTGGTCGTCGTGAAACCGTTTCATTGCACGTCGTTGTCACCGCTAAAGATGAACAGCCTGAAGATGATGATTGATGACGAGAGAATTGCCATGGTGTGCCAGTGTGAAAGCAACGACACAGCGAGCGAAGAAGTGAGCCGCAAGTACAAGATTACGGAAATTGGGAACTGCATGGTCGCACAAGAATCTCCGCATCATGATAAGGCAAAACAAGGTGAAAAGATAAGACGACATCGCAGCCTTGCAGTCCCATCAGGCTGTTCTCCTAAAAGAGGCGGTGGCCAGTCCTCGGCCGCATTGGAATGGTTGCAACCATCTCATGATTGATTTTTGGGAAGGTCAAATATCAACGCCTATTGAGAAGAAGAAATCACTTTTGTATCGCCCAAGTGGCTGTCATTATGGATTGTCCTCGCGGAAGACTCGTCGCTGGATGTTCATTGAAATGCCCACATTTTTACACAATATAGCTCAATGTTCGGGCGAGTTTCACACACAGGGAACTAGACATGCTTCAGTTTGGAAAGTAGTTATTTTTTGTTTGAAACTGGAAGCTGATGTTGCATAACTAACAACATGCAAGCCGCCGCCCAACAACCCCTGAAAGATTCTTATAAAGTTGACGCTTAGAATGTGTAGTACTCGTATTGCCCCCCCAACCGGCCACCGCTACGCCTGATTAGGCAAAGTATTCAAAAATATAACGAATTTTATACTAAATTGCTCCATTCCACATCCTTAATGCCACCATGATAGCCATATCAACGCTCCATAGCTCTCCCGACCCTGCCGACCCTCTCCCTGACTTACCAGACGAAGAAGACATCCAGACAGGCCCTCCGAAGCTCCCAAGAGAGCAAAGAATCCGATTGGCCCTGCGCCATTATCACGAATTCAATGGAACACCAAAAAGCCGAAACTATTCGCCAGATCGCTATCCGGTTCCGAATCAGTCGCACTACATCTACAAGATCGAATCGACGGAGCGAAAATCAAGGGCAGAAAGTCGGCCAGAAACAGCAATTGCTATCGACAGCAGAAGAAGCCGCTATTGTCAGATGGGTAATTGTACAACTCGGCAAATGAGAAATGATCATCAAGAATTTTGCCTCAGGACCTCAGACGTGTTTGTTTCCGTGGCTAAGCCCCTTCAGATGAAACCTCTTCTTATGTGCCGGTTCTATCTTGAACCGCTTCAATATTTCCTGTCACTTCTTCAATGTTCTGAAGAAGACAACACTGCTGCCAGCGTAAGAATGAATCATCGTCATTTTCGTCTATCTCTATGCATGATACTAAGTAACTATGCAACACACAACGACATTGCATTTTCAATATCAATATATTTCGAGGTTCTTGATTTTAATAGATCTTTACATTCATCGCTACTATCACTGCAAAATCCGCTCGAAATGATTACCGACGCTGGCTGGGAATGGGCTAATAAATCGTCTTTATCATCTTAGCACCTCTCAATACTAAGATCTTAGTAGATATAATAAAGTTAATCGCACAAGTCCGTAATATTTAAGGATAGGGTGTTCTGTACTTACGAACGAGCAAGTCACTCGTTGACTAAGTGCTTGCTAAACGGGATAGCAACCTCGCTGGGTCAATTCTTTTCTATTAGATTATCGGCTATTAATATTAAAATATTTTTGTATAATGAGGTTTTTCTAGTATCTCTCGATTTGAAACAATTTTCTCTCACTTCAAGCAACTGTTTCGATAGAAACTCTATATACTCTTCATTCATCTTCTCAAGTCGACGTTACTTCGTCTTCGAGATTCATCATAATAATGCCTTTCAATGCCCAGCCGCTCTTTCCCATGTCCATCCCTGAAGACTCCCAATGCATATCTGCGGCCCAATTGCTTCAACTTCCGTATTTTAGCCTCTACCCCTTGCTCCATTTCCACCTCTTCCAAGTCTTCGGTAAGGCCTGGCGAAAAGAGTATGCATGGTATGAGTGCAGCCAACGTGTCGGGGGGGGCGGCGCAAGAATATGCGCCTGCAATACCGCCACCCAGCTGCAAGGTTCACAAGCAGGACAAAAGCGATTAGGATAGTAGATGCTCGCGCTGCGGTAAGATCACTGTCGAAGGGGGTAGCGCCATAGTACGAGGAAGAGAGCTAGAGTGAGCCCACAAAGATGGTGTAGACAGCTATTGCCAGGGATCCGAGCATGACGAAGCAGAGAAGGTAATGCCCGTTCCTATATGCGACAAAAACTTCATGGACGGGAATCCCGCATGAATAGTCCGTCCAAAGAATTCGTGGTGACTGGTAGCCGTGCCGTAGAGCATCGAAAACCGTTAGGCTGCGACCTTTATGTTCAACGACATCAAAGATGGACTGTGAGATGTTAAAGTATGGCTTAGTTTAAGAGCTAGGGTAGCGGACAAAAGCATGTAACATCTGCCTTACTTGAAGGGCCTGCGAAAACTTGATTGAAGGCGTTGAGAGCGCTTATAATCCTATGATATTGCTTTGTTGGGCACCTTAGGTCTCTAGAATCATATGCTCCAAGCATCAAGGCTAGTCAAGTGTCACGAAGAGGCCCTTCGGCTGAGGCTGATGTTGTACATCTGTTGTACTCACTAGTAAGTTGTTGAAATATGCTATACATACCTGAATAGGAATGTTCCAAAGTGTGTTCACATTTTGGTTGATTCGTAAACCAACAGGTTATGAGCTCGAAGGGCCCGTTGACGAGTTTCAGCTGGCGAAGGGTTAGAGAAGTTGAGCCGAGATTGGAAAAAATTCTTGACGTCGAGTTGAACTTTAAAAATTGCATATGCCTTGCACATTCAAGACTTGACGTCGAATTGAAAAAGCTTCGAGATCTATGCGAAGCATATGTCAAGAGCATTAAGCGAGATCATCAAAAAATTGACATCTGGTCAAAAATGTCTCGACTGTGCATATGCGCAGCATCAACTGAACATAAAAAAACATCGATGAACGACGAAAACATCGACGCTGAAAATTGAGCGAATGAGATAACAGATTGACTAAATGATTTGAAGGTGAGAGTCGCAGTTCGCATATGTCGCGCATATACTAAAAAGAAACTCAGCTCGCTCAAGATTCATTCAATGCAAATGTTGAAAACGACGAGAAAAGTGATGATGCAAATCATGAGCTGAACAATGAGAATGAAGAAAAAAACGCACGAGAAAGATTTGACAAGAATAACATGAGCGATAGCTTGTTAATGAGCATGTCACAAGTTGAGTTCATGATTTTGCATGTTTTGTGCATATGCTAAGCATATGTAGAAGAATCTTCGCTCGTCTTGCTATTCATGATATATGCATGACCTGTGATTGTGCTGTTTTCTCGATGTTTCGCTCAAGCTGTGCATATGTACGGCTTCGATACTTCGCTCTTGCTGTTTGTCTTCTAGCTACTTTAGCTAAATAACATCAATTCTTGAGCTCATGATTAGCATATGCAGAAAGCTGAGTCGGGGTTGGAATAATTTTGAACTCATGGTTAGCATATGCAGAAAGTTGAGCCGGGGCCGAAACCAAAAAAAAAAAGTTCCGGCCCTGGCTCAACTTTTCCAACCCCCCGCCAGCTGTAACCCTCACTGTTATCTATATATGCTAGTCGCCCCTCTAATACAAGGTTCTCTAGCAGTATGAAGTGTGTCACGTAGGCGATAGTATGTCGTAGTTACTACTAAATAAGCATTTTGGTTCACATATATCAGACTTTCAGCCAATGCTTCTACCGTGCTAAATTTGAAATTTAGGCGAATATTAAAATTTCAAACTGTGATGCGTTAGACTCACAGGTAGGATTCGGTGTTAAAACACCTGCAACGTTCAATGAATATGGATCGGGACGTTCAATGAGCATACTCTGGACGACGTTGACAACCGGAATGACTCCGCTCGCCATTTCGGACCATACGAAGGCAAATGGATAACACCAAGACAAGAGATCGCTGAACCTTCTAGCAAGGTCCAGGCGCGCGGATATGAACAGGATGTTCAGCCCTACAGGCTTGGCACGCTTGGCACGAAAGGAGCTTTTACACTAACCACACTAGGCTCAACCGTCACTTCCAACCATGTACCGCATTCCGGGGTCAGCTTTACTCCTGTTTCAACGCCTCTATATGTTGAAGGAATTAAATTCCAGAGTAAGTGTGTACCCGCTTTATTGATCGGGCTTGGTCTGACACTCCACCAAATGCGCTCAGCTTTTAATCAACCCATCACTCAGCCAATTCATCTCTTCACTTAACATCTGGTCAAGCGACAGTACGAGACCTACCTCTAATGCAGCTGAACGGTCTTCCATCACAAAATGCCTTCAAAGAGAAAGAGAGATAAGGTTCCAAAAACCCGTCACCATCCATCACAATCGTCCGTCGATGTGCCACTTCAAACCAAAGAGAACATCAAAAGAGCACAAGACAAGAGATGCTGGCTGTGTGATTGCAAAGCGCACAAAAAGTTGCGACCCTTGGACATCTGTCACATCTTCCCACAGGCAACATCAATGCGTTTTCATGTAAGATTACCGTTCTACCCCCTCCGACATGGCGGCTTACAAAACCGTAGTTCGTGACATATCATAAACTTGGCCGCATACAACTTCGTAATATCCATGATAGAGGCAATCTAGTCGCCCTCTGCTCGATTTGTCATTTCGCCTTTGATAGCGATGAATGGGCGTTTATCCCCGAAGATACTACGGATTGGAAGCAAAGAATTGAAGCGACACCTCAGATAATCCAGGAGTACAATTCTCAACGAAGCATTGTTTTCCGGCGATTGTTGCTTATACCCGACCCCGATTCCAGAGCTTTCCAAGACAATCACTACAGGTCAGCCTTCACCGACAGTCCCACAAAGATATGGCCGGGTGAGCCAGGGGTGGTCATCGTGCGCCCTCCACTTTGTTCTCTTCCAAAACCTACTGCAGAGCTCCAACAGACTTTGGACGACTTTGAAGCGCTACAAAAGCTTTGGCGTGCTTACAAAAGCCCATGTTCCGAGGAAAATTGTCCCATTTGTCAAAGTGACAATGATGGGAAGCAAGGAAAGGAAGACGATTTGGACGATAAAGATGATGATGATGATGATGATGAGAATGATGATGAGGATGATGAGGATGATGAGGATGATGAGGATGATGAGGATGATGAGAATATCAACAGTAGTAGAAAAAGTAGAAAAAGAATATTCAAGAGGCAGCCGGATAGCACTGGTCAACAATCTCCTCTTCAGGACATCGACACCAAGAAGCCAACTCAAGCCAGCAAGCGCCGCAAAAAATTGAAGAATACGGAGAGAGACTGGATGACTTCGGCTCCTTACGATGAGTCGATTCCGTACAGCCACCGTTATGGTTACACTTGGGCAGGCACGACGTCGAACGAGTTGATGAAGTTGTGGCAAGTGTATCGAAAACCAGCGAATGATTAGTCTGCCTCGTATATTCATATCAAAAAGCTTTAATGTGCAAGATCATGCAGTTGTATACTTTATACTTACACATCTTCACTTCGCTGTCAGTACTAGACGTTGAATACAATTTGATTGTTAATGCATAGTGATGAATCTGCTCTAGTATCTTTCGCAGCTTTCATGCTTTCATTAATTTGAAATTTCAACAGAACTCAAAGTTAACAGATGTTGATGATATTGACTTGACCTTTCATTTAATCGGTTTTCTTGAAACATTAATTTTATCGACGAAGAATAATTGAAAGAACTTTTTAACAGTGAGATTTTTTTGAAAACGTAAATTAGCTAGTAGACTGAACAGATTTTTTAAATTCAATCTTGTCAAGTTTTTACTCGAAAAAAAACTCATGTTTTAATGCGCTCTGGCCTGACAAGAACGATCAATCCACTATGTGATAAATAACTGATATGAGCCTAGTTACAACTTCAATAATAGTTCAACAAGCACAGTTTTCAACTTTCAGTGACGACGAAGTCAACTTATGTTCAAACGCGAAGAACAGAAAAGCATTCAACATATCAAACTCATACCACTTACTACGCTGGTTTCTAGCCTGCGAGTTGACTAGGTGTCAAGGCTGCGTATCTTCAGTGAGAAGGGTTAGGCACTTCGATTTAGGGAGGCTAGTTTGACTGAAAGCTCATCATTGAAGTCATGAATGTCACGAGTGGAATTGGAAACTGCCCATCGGACTACCGTTAAAGTCGTGACTTCGAAGGAGGGAGCAAAAAGCCTCTTTGTAGAGGGCGCAGCGAGGGAGTAGCGGGGGAGCTGGGGGGGGCATCGAGGGAGCACAAGGCAGCAGGATGGGGAGCACAATGGGGCAGTACAGTATAAGAGCCCTGCCGGTAGAATCCTAAAACAAAGTCCCTCACTCAGCCTTCGCTTCCAGCTCTAGATCAATTCATCATGAAACGCCGAGCATTGCGCCCTCGGATTTAAATCAGTGTCGCATCCCACAGAAAGCATTCCGAACCTTCAAGCCACCGTGCATATTATAGCTATATCGTTCTGCAGGCCGTCGTCGTCCGTCTCATAGTGAGCATTCAATTGTTTAGTAGCAGTTCCTAAAGGAAAGTGTATTATCGATAGCCGAATTTCTACCCAGAAGCATTCGAACGTTATTTATCATATAGAGAAGGCACCCTCGATAGTCTCATCTTCCTCCACAGAAACACTACGCAAGCCATCTAGTACATTCTCTGAAGCTCATAGCCACCACACATCTTACAGCATCTCCCCATCATCCGTCGCGTCTATTACTCGAGGTTACTGCCACTGACGTTCAGGCTCTGGAGCTGGCTTGGTTGCGTCTTCTCGCCGTTTTATTGATTAGGATATAGCGGTAGCGCGGCTTTGCTCTATCAGCGCAAGAAGTATCATCGACGCGCTTCTCTTCATGATGTACCCGAGATACCGCCTTTAGAACGGTGAGAGGAGGTTTGTGGGCAGGGGTTCCATCCAAATCGAGCAGAGCCGGGGAGGGAGGTTAAAGTTTTGGAAGTCTATAAATATAAACTGGGGAGGGCGCCGAGGGTGAGGGAGGTGCTGGGGAAACATGTGAAAGTGTTAAACGGGAGGCCTGGAAGGACCTTGTACAAAGTGCGGTGAAGGTGTCATCGCTTGCGTGTTTTGGCTCGTTCCGTGGATCGCTTCCGTTTTGGAGCCGGATGGTCTTTGGGTCTCTCAGTGAATACCACCAGATCTTGATTGCTGGAAGATGCCGCTCGCTCTGCGACAATTTTGTTAACGAGCTCGGTGTTCGGATATACGAACTGGACTGGCTGTTCTGCTCTCGTAGCTGCCGATTTTAGTACATCGGTTTCCAGATGCCATACCTTCTTAAACCACCTCGACAATTCCGAACGATCAATGTAAAGGTGTTTAGAAAGCCGCTCAGATCGGTCGTTAGGTACTTTAAGATCCCTATATCTAAGGCACCCACTTATGATCCAGGACTCAATAACAGTACTGTCAATTGGCACCTGAAAGCCTTCTCGAGAAGCCAATGTCAACGAAGCGAGAACAGCGTCTCGCGTTGGAATAATAGGCTGCCTTTCGTATTCCTTCTTTTCGCGGTCTTTGGGGTCCATGAGGTCGTTCATTGCGTTGACGTAACAGTCATAAACAGATATAGTGTTGTCTTTGAGAGCCTTCGGAAGCATATCAAACAGATCTCTTATCCATGTATAAATCGGTTCGCACTGTGAAAAATGTCTGTTTTCGACAGGGAACATCGCTTGAATCTGAACGTTGCAAGTGTGAGCATTCCATTCTTTTGATCTCGGCATTCTATCAGGTACACATCTGTACGTTGTATGCATCGTCGCTCTCCTTTCAACCAGTCTATAGATGAGAGATGTCAGCTGCGGTATTGTGACATTCACCTCGCCCTTAATCTGATAAAGACATAATTCTGGTTGTGACTTTCCCAAGGCGAGATCGTCCAGTTTTCCAGTCATCAGTACGAACTCGTGATTCCCTTGACTTTCTTTACAAACATGTTGGGCGTTTGGCAAAGCGATGGGGTGTGAATTGGCATTGGCATCATAGTTGCTTTGCTGTTCCTCGCGAGAAGAATTCCTGATATATGGCTCTTGGAGTAGCCTTCTACCACCAATTGTATGACTGCTGTAAATCTTGTAAATCACGGCATAACTCTCATTTATTCTTCCACACTTCTCGGCTTCTTCACTCGTATTGACTATAGCGAGATAAGAACTCAAGAACATTTTCTTCCTTCCTCTGCTGCGGGTGACTACTCCTGGTTCCATCACGAATGCGAGTGACAAACGGACCATGGCGGCATGCACATTGAATTCTGCACACATCCCGTTCGCAAGCGATGAAGCTCTGTTGCAAGACTGTTGGTAGCAGGAGAAAAACTCTCCAGAGTGAAGCTCCTACTTCTGCGCGATCTAGCGATCAGGACCTCGATGGCGCCGTCAGACACGGCCAGATACGATAGTTCCCTTACCAAATCCCAAGTCTCCGTGAAGAATGACCGGAAAGCCAGTTTTGTATGGAAAGTTTCGAATTGTCCGGCGATTGTGCTGTTGCCCGCGTCACCAGTCCATATTTCATGAATATTCGACAAGTCATGAGCGGTCAGCTTCATGTTGAAAGTCTTGTTGCTTGGAAGAACGCTCAGGACCCCTCTCGCGAATCTTTCCTTATCCCTGACGGATTGCAATAATGTATCAACATTGTCACGGCTAATGAAAAGCCCCTTTACCCGAGACTCAATGCAAGTGGCACTTCGTAGGCATCCGGCCTCACTATCAAATTCGTGGTAGGGGCTTATGTTCGGAGTTTCAATTTGATCTGAGTCTTCCGTCATAGTACCACCCTCAGGAGTTTCGGGCATCGTACTCACTGGATACCAGCTGTAGAGTTTACTTTCACCACTCACGGTCACATTATCCGGTATTTCGGGCCTTGCGATTTGACAAAGTCGACGAAAGATGTCACCGCGGTATTCATCGCGAGCCCAGTCGAATATGTAATCAATTATCAGGAGTAATTGAAGAGCGTTATCGATTTCGCATACATCCCCAGCCCAGAGCTTGACAATTCGCTTCCTTTGTCAGTACGCGCAGGAACAGTTGTAAAAGTTGACTGACGATCACTCACGTACTGCTTGTTACTTTGCCCATTCAATGCCTTCATTATGTCACTGGTCTCAATGAAGCACGCATAAATGCGCCACTCCGATCCTCTATTCGCCAAAAACCATACAAGCGGAAAGGGCAGAAGTATCGTGGAGTGACTGCGAAGTTCATGCTGAAGTTCAAGTAGGGCGCGTATAGGGAAGGCGGTCTGAGTCTGGATAAGCTGAAAGCTAGGGCTTTCATTGGCTTTGGCTTCTAATATCAGAAATGGAAACAGAAGAGGCTCGCACTTGTCCCCAAAAGGACTGATTGAGGACATCATTTCTTTCATGGACTTCGACAATGGTACCTCCCCATCTGCATTGTAAAGATCACTCAAAACATCTGCAAATTGACTGGTTTGCCGGAGACCGTAGAGGCGGTCAGGCTTTTGATCTGCGAGAACTGACTGTATGCTCTTTTCTGGTATGATGAATCTCTCCGCCCTATCGGAGAAAATTCGATCAAGATCTTCTTCTTCACTAAAGATTACTTAGTAAGTAGTTGTTGGATAGAGACCATCGATTTACTCTTGCTGCATGCGGTCGTATTCAGAGCACTTGCAAAGAGACTGACCCCTTTTCTGACGACGTTTCTCTATTTTTTGCGCTCGCTCTGGGTCAACTACAACCTCAACGTCAGATCTCCACACACGGAGGTGGCATTTTGTACTAATGCCGCTTGTTAGCGCGACCCCTGGGCAAATTTTGTCAGCGCCAACTCTCACCAAGTAATTCGGTGCTTGAAACGAGCAAGAATATCAGGCTCAAGACTGAGACGCCATTCCATCTCATTACTCTTGTCGTAATATAGTTGACGTGCCTCTGCAGCAACTTGCTCTGCTCGCTGCTTTGTCCTGCTTCTCCATGGCTGATCGTTAAAGGTTACCCTACTCGCATCACGGTAGGATTCGTAGGTTTGCGAACCCTGCGCCTGTATTGCCTTAAAATGTCGAGCGTGGACATCCGGCCATCTTTTAGTTGATCCGGGCCCATCAAAGGCGATGTCAAATTGCTTGGCTAGTCTGTCAAGCTCACGAAGCTTCTCGGTACTCATGGTCACTCGTCGCAACTGTGCGAGATGATGTTGTTGCAGATACACTCAAAACCAGGCAAGAAGGTGCGAGGCCTAGCACAGCCTGAAGTTAGGGATGGATGGCTGTGTCAAGACGAAGAAGGTGACACTGAATGGTAAAGCATGAAAGAGACGGTTTCTGGTAGAGTTAATACAGGGAATGCTCTAAATATGCATTGTATTTGGCAAGCACAGAATGCGTGCTGGAGCCTGGAACAGCACACCCGTGACACCCCAGCGCTTGGTTGAGACGTTAGTGTGAATTCGACTTCGACCACGATATTATATGCGATCAATTCATCTCAAAAGCCAGAAATAGGCACGCTCGGTAGAGCAGTAAGTGGAGTCTCAAACGGTGACGCACCCGCGAGCTACATCAAATGCTGGATGGTGGACGGACTTGGCGCATATTGTTCAGGAATCAAGATACACCAAGCACTAAAGGTAATACTTGAGGTGTTGCCTCAGGACCTCAGACGTGTTTCCGTAGCTAAGCCCCTTCGGGTTAACCACTTCCCCTAAGCCCCTTTGAGTTAGGGACCCTCTGGATGACTGTGGTGCGCGCCCATACAAATTTTTGACTTAAACGTTGAAAATCATCAACTTTCGGCTTCAAGGCGCAATCATCAAGGTTATCACTAAACGTACACCTCTTTTTACTACATTGACGCCCCCCACTTACTACATCTACGCCCTCTGTTTACTAAGGTACATATAAGCTCCCCCCCAGATAGGTTTAGCGGTTACTCAACTAGGGTTAGCGGCTCAATAATATTAACGCACACGTTCTTCATCAATCAACTATTTTACCTATCCACCACCCACCCTACCTCATCGCCGTCATGCATTCTGCACCCCCTTCGGTGAGTGAGCTTCATGTGAGACACGAAGAGCTCATCGCCGCCGCCAATACATGGGCTGAAGCTCACGATTACGCGCTCAATATCAAACGCTCGAGCAAAAACAAGCGAAGAATCAAGGATAAAATTTGATTGAAGTGTGATAGAAGTGATAAATTTACGAGTTCTGTCGGGCAAAAGAGACTACATGTCAATTTAAGCTCAAATTTATAGCGAGACACCCTACATTTTGAAGCTGAAGGACGTGCATTCTCACTGGCGTTTCGCCAAATCAGCTAGGGTAGTGAGTGCAAACAACGAACCGAAGTTAGCTTCGAAATTCATCGATTCACTACTATCAGTGCAAAATTCATCTACTGCAAGAGCTCAAGGTAGATCAGCTGGTTCAACTGCAGCTGCAGCTCGTACATGCCGTGAACAACAGCTAGAGAACTCTACTTAACGCGAACCAAGCCAATTCCAACGCGTTGAAGCGTATCTGCAACAACGGGCTGAGCAAGAGCTAGAGCAAACACAAGCGAGGGGTAGGAGTAGGGGAGATAGGGCGCGGGGCGAAGATAGAGGTAGAGGGCTGGGTCGAGAAGATCGAGGGGGTGAACGAAGTGAAGCTTCGACTGAGCCTCTATCCGAACATCAGCAGGAAGCTTCAAACGATGAAGGCTTCCACGAGGTGTTTCAAATTTGCTACGTAGTTGCAAATGTAAATCAGCTTCGAAAAACATATCGATCTCAAAGATACTTGATTTTTGGTGAGCAGCTCTTTATGATGTTCGTCTGTTTCAAAGCTGCCAAACCCTACTCTAGTTGAGTAACTACCTACTAAACCTATTTGGGGGGGCGTAAGTGGTAACCTTAATAAATCAGATTCAAAAAACACGTACACTATTAAAGCCCTACATTACATCTGATATAATTCAAACGTCACGTTAGCAACCTCGATGATATTGTACATAGATAGGATCAACTCTCCAAATCCTGTTCCACTGGCAACGCTCACAAGCGCAATGTGCTTTACTGAACGGCAGAGAGCAGGCTTGTTACCATTCTCCGCGACTGGAAGATCAAGTCGCAGGTTCATGTTGTACTGAGAGCATAAGCTATGATAATATAGGGCCTGTTGCCCTGGTCGTAAGTGGGTGCTTTCGCGTAGGTGGAGATATTTTTTTCATAATCCTAAGTTCGGGGTGTATGTATATATGATATATGTTTAAATAAGATACCCTAGCGTAGGCATGGAAGCTACACAACGCCTCCCAGATGCTTCCCGGCCCAAAACGCTATCCACAATCGCACGAAAAGACAAAGACCCAGAAGACCCCCCACGCTCAAGCAACAGCAAATCGACTCCTCGCTCTCAGCCTCGTCCCATACACAAAAAACAGATACGGCACGGGAACACACACCGCACTAATCGCGCCTAGGATCGTCAACGTCCAATGCACGCCCAACCGCTCATAGAACGGTATCCCCACCTCCACCATCGCGCCCGCAGCCACATACCGGATCAGCGTCACACTCGCCAACGCGCTGGCGGCAAAGAACTCGTAGCTATCGATAATGTACTGGTAGCTGCTGATGAAGACGCACAGGATGCCGTAGCCGAAGAGCACCGACGCGACGAGCGGGGACCATGGCGAGATATCTGGGGCGGTGGTCCAGCCCATCCAGAAGAGCGAGATCGGAATGGCAGGGGCGCCAAACATGGCGAACCAGAGGCGGAATTCAGGGGGCAGGGCGTGGCCGCCTGCGGCTTTGATGCGGGCGAGGTCGCGCTTGGCCCAGGTGTAGATGAGGGGGACGAGGAGGGTGGCGAAGCAGAGGCCGAGGGCAATGCCGAGGAAGGCGAGGCCGGTGAGGCCTTGGGAAAGGCTGTAGGTGATGGTGAAGATGAAGGTGTAGCCGTCTAGAAAGGTGAATAGGATGATGTAGATGACGGTGAGGTAGAGGGCGATGAGCATGATGATGGGTTCGCTGAAGGTGAGGAGGAAGGGGCGGTAGAGCGCGATGCGGAGGCGGTGGAGGAAGGATTCCACGCGGATTTCAACTTCGGCTCGGTATCTGTCGTCTCCGGTGAGTTCGCGCAGGTGTGCTGCTTTCCATTTTAAGAGAATGGGGGCGTAAGTCTCGGGTTGGAAGAACACTACGAGTGCGAGGACAAGGCCGGATATGATCAACGTAACCCATTCCGTCCATCGCCACGATACAAGCGAGGATTCGCCGATGAAACCTCCGACGACCGGGCCAAGGATCGGACCCATGAAAGCAGCATTGGCAAAGACAGGAAACATGTACGTGCGCTCCATGGGGCTCCAAAGGTCAGAAATGGAGCCTCCGGCACAGGTCAGCGGTGAAGATCCAAAGAAACCTGCCATGAAGCGAAAGACGAGCTGGGCGCCGATGCTAGGGGCGAGGGCGGAAGCCATGATGAAGATCATGTAGAAGGATAGGGTGGTGATGTAAACGGGATTCCGGCCGACGGTTTCGGAGATAGGGCCGGCAAACAGAGCGCCTGCTCCGAAACCAATTAGGAAGAGACCAGTCGCGAGGGATTCCGCCACTTCGCTGACTCCAAAGTATTTGGCTGCTTGGGGGAGTGCGGCGGAGTCGATGCTGGAGGCGAACCCGACGACCCAACCGATGGTTGCAATGGTAATCCTAAAGGAGTCAGAGGCCGTTCTGTGATCGGTGGATCGACATACGTTGCGCGGAGTCTAATTATGAACGACCAGTTGTGCGGATTCATATTGTCTTGTTCCCCCTCATATCCCACCACAAAAACAGTTCCCTTATCCCCACCTTCCTTAGTTGTCCGCTTCCTCACATTGATACCCGTCAATGCCGTTCCGAGAGCTGTTCCCATAGTTCGTTGCGTTGCAGCAGTCGATGCCCTGCTCATTAGCGGAGGACGTGGTTCTGGATGCTCTTCTTCTTCCGTATCCTCTTCCGCAATGGGCGGTAAGCCCTTCGGTTCATTGTGCACTTCATCGCCAGTGGAATGTTCTGCTCTCTCCGGATCTCGAGTATCAATGGTCTCGTCTGAAGTCGCTGGTGAGGGTTTGGCGGTGGTCGAGACGGCTGAAGATGTCAGGCCCAGTGCGTCGTTGCCGCGTCTCAATGCTTCCGCCTTTTCCCTATCCCTTTCATATTGCCTTGTGGCATGTTTCATGAAGCGACGGTACTGTAAGAAAGATTGCATTGCAGTGGAGTGGCGGTTCCCAGGGCGTTTTGCTCTGCAAAGATGAAATGATGAGAAGTATACATAGGGAAACGAAGGCGTGATAGTCTTGAGAAAAGACGGCCATGGTTGATCACACTACCCAACAAACTCATTTTTCTAGTTGGATAATAGTGAGATGCTTTTAGAGGAAGCACCAAATCAAATAATGATGTGATGTCGCAAGCTCATCAAGACCGTGGGTCCATGAGATCCAATGATGAGATCCGTCTCTGCCGTTCAAGGCTCTACCCGGCAGCGAAAAGCTTATCAATCTTAGTGCCCATGACTCGCCTTATCTCTCGGCAATTAAACGAAGGACGCGGATGATGTAGGGAAGGACAATGAACTACCTACCAATACCGGTGGAAAGATCTTGAGAATGGCCACGAAGCAGTAAGAGCAACGTTGACAGTTTATGTGATGTTCTCAACCAGCTAGTTTAGGGAGCTGAGGTAATTTTCTCATGAGGAGATTGAAGTGAACTTACAAAGCGTAACAATGCTTCAAAGTTAGATAGATGCTCTATTTTTCTATACGTACATCGCCCAAAGTTCCGTCAGTGTTGAAATCTAGAATTTATACACTTGCTCTTGACTGTATCCCAAAGCTTTCAGAATTCCCGAAAGCTCTCCTTGATCTTGCGGGCTCTTCTTCGCTCCACTGATTGCTTTGTAAAGTCCTGGCGGTCCGCATACGAATATCTTGATGTTCTCGGCTTTGGGTTCTGGGAGTACAGTCTTCAGTAATTCCTGGTTGATGAAGCCTTTGCCTTGGGTCCAGCTCTCACTGGGCTTATCCAACAGGTAGAAGGCCTTAAACCGTTGGGGATATTGGTTCTCAAGATCCTCGAACTCGCGTTTTAGTAATATGTCTTCTTCCGTGACGTTTCCAAAGACTAATGTGACCTTCGTCTTGTCTGCTGGATTCTTGAAGATTGCACGGCACAGCTGATACATGCTGGATTCATGTTAGACACCATTGCCTGCATTGGAATAGCCTATACTTACGGAGTGATCCCAGTACCACCGGCAATAAGACAAATGTGATCGTGCTTATTCGGCTGCCACGGGTACTTGGGAATCGGTCCCTTGAAATCCATACGCTGCTCCACATTCATGTCATGGAAGTGCGATGACATTGGGCCATCAGCATATTTTTTGACGATAAAATCAATGTGGCCTTGAGCGTCTAGCATGGCGTAAGTATGGCAACGTGATGAGGAAGAAAGGTTTAGCAGAACCAACCTTCGTCGCTCGTTGGGGTATATGGACGAATTACTGGCTTGAGCGGTGTCAGCCAAAATGGAAACAACGGATGGGAATGTGCCCACCTTTTCCATCTCAGGTCCCTTGTATTTCGTAAGTACAGCAGATGCGATATGCAACCCAGAGATATCATCCTCGTTCGGTAGGGCAAATCTAAATTTCTTCGTGTTGTGGCTGAGCTCCTCCACACTCTCAAGCTTTAAATCAATCCACCCTTGGTCTCCTCCAAGGAAAGCCGAATTTGAGGGTTTGCCTTTGTTTTGTGTGTCCGAATCGACCTTTGAGTCTTGGGGTGCTGCTGTAGGTAAGGACGTGCCGCCGCCCATTTGACTGCTGTAGTAGTAGCCACCAGCCGCAGCTACTGCGGCGACAGCAGCTACAATGCCGTATCTGGCACTCCCACCAGAGGAAGGTCCCTCGGTCGCATAGCGACGGACACTCTATAGAGACGAGTTGTTAGCAGGTGAAACCATAGCTATAGCGGATATTCGGGGCGCTCAAGGGGAGGTTTCTTCAGTCCGTATGATCTGGGCTTTCATAGAAGCATAGCTTACATGCTTTAACGGTAGTACCGATCGAAAGGATTGTCTTGCAATCATGATGGGTAGTGGTGGATAAGTGGTATGGTTTCGTCGGAATAGTGAAGGCTAGCAGCTTCCGGGCCGAAGATACGCGCCAAACTTCCGACTATCGGCGCTCGCAGGTATCAGATATGAATTATCTAGAAACAACGCGTTACCGAGGATGAACGAGATGAACTCTCATTCTTTCAAGGTGGAACCTGTGCATGGTAAGATTGTATACCTTTCTGCAGCTAAGCCCGAAATTATATTACACTGACACTGAATCAAGTCTGCACGGTCCAGTCCTCGACCTACCTCAATTATACACTCGCCCACCAGCTACAGAGCTACTATCCACTCTTGCACGCCTAGCTATCAAGGCTTCATCGTGGGATGTTACAGAAAATTGGCAAGAACATGAGGGTGGGGAAATTGGTGAAAAAGGTGTACCTAAATACTTAATTGGCATCATAGCTAGTCCACTGGCATGGATAGAAGATGAGAACATCAAGGAGCAGATCTGGGAAGCTGCTGGCGCGAGGTTGAGCGAGAGATCTGGACGGACAGGTGAGACAACGTCTTCCTCTACTACTGTTCAGTCGAGAATATCCAGCAATCGCTAATTACTTACGCCGAGACACAGCTATTCCTTCTGCATCTCGGACCTTCAGTATCCCAGGACCTGCATCACCACAATCAAAACCCACCGACTCACCAATCTTAATTACCCTGCACGAGCCTTCGCTCACCGCTGACAATCTTGGCCACAAAACCTGGGTAGCGTCCTACCTCCTCGCCAAACGTCTCTTGCACCTTCTCCCCTCTCTACCCGTCCTATGTACGCTCTCAGGTATTTCTGCCAACGACATTAACATTCGGAAACCTCGTATCCTCGAACTCGGCGCCGGCACCGGCCTCGTCGGTATTGCCGCTGCGGCTTTGTTCCACGCGCATGTTCATCTTACAGATCTGCCGGATATTTTACCTAATCTTCTCGCCAACGTTTGCTCAAACGAAACATTGTTCGAGCATAGCGGTGGGAGTGCGAGTGCTGGCGTGCTGGACTGGTCCGATCTACCCCTGGACGTAGACGACGAGGAGAAGTACAACGTCATACTGGCCGCAGACCCGCTATACTCACCCCAGCATCCACCCTGGCTGGTGCAGGCTATTGGGAAGTATTTGAAACAACAGAAGGAGGCGAGAGTCGTGATCGAACTGCCATTGCGAGAAGCATATGCACCAGAGATTGAGGATCTGAAATGTAGGATGGAGGGTTTAGGACTCCAAAAAATCGCGCAGGGGGAGGAAAGCGGGTTTGATGACTGGGCGCATGGGATGGAAAGGCAGGCAGTTGCGTGCTGGTGGGCTGTATGGGCGTGGGCCTCGCAGTGAAAACACATAAGATAGACCAAGCACTTTCCTAAAAGGTTTATACATCCACAGGCAAATCCCCCAAAAACATCCCCCAAAACATCATTCCCTCTTACCACCCGTCTCCAACATCGTCGTCCCCCCCTCAAACTTCGTCCGCCCCCTCCCCCCCTCCCCCTCCTCCTTCCCCTCCACCACCCCCTCCAAAAACACCCTCTCCAACCGCACCCTCACCCCCTCCCCCCCCCACCTCACCCCCCCCTCCTCCCCCACAACCGCCCCCCCACCCTCCCCCAACCTCTCCCTCGCCTCCGCCCCCGCAAGCTCCAACCACCCCCTCCCCCGCCCCCAACTGCCCACAACATGCTCCCTGCTCTGTGTCCTGTTCCCGTACTTCACCTCCCGCGTCACGGCGTCGACGTAGATCCAGTTCAGCACGGGCGGGTCGAGGGAGATGCTGGAGACGAGGCCGAGGGGGGCCGGGGTCGGGCGCGTGGGGTCCGGATACGAGATTAGGAAGCCGGTGAAGGGGTGGGCGGGGGGTTGGGTGGGGGTGGAGGTGGAGGTGGAGGTGGAGGTGGAGGTGGAGGTGGAGGTGGAGGTGGAGGTGGAGGTGGAGGTGGAGGTGGAGGTGGAGGTGGAGGTGGAGGTGGAGGTGGAGGGGTCGATGGAGGTGGAGGTGGGGGTGGAGGTGGAGGGGTGGATGTAGAGCTAGTTGTGCGCGGGGGGGGTTAGGGGCTGTGTTATGCTGCAAGAAGGGGAGCGCACTGGCTCCTTCCCTCATGCGGGAAATATTGGCGTATTGACGCACCTTTCCATCCCTTAACACAACCCCGCCGCCCCACCACCGCTCCGCCTCGGGACATCGTTGCAGTTCGTCATCGTCGATTGAGCATCGGAGCGTGAATTTGCGCAGCAGGTCGTCCGAGTCTTGGGATTCTTTTTCTTTTTTCGCGGCTGAGACGCCTTGGGCGACGCCGATGGTGGTGGGGAGGGCGGTCAGGAGGAGGGAGAACATTCCTGGTGAGGGTTTGAGGGCGGATTGGTGGGGGTTGGAGGGGGATGGGTGGGGGCGGGGAAGAGGGCGGTTTGAGATGATAGGGAGCGGGGCGGCAAAGGGATGACGTGGGGAAAGGGTGGGGTTGCGGGGGTTGTTTGGGGGGTGATGGTGGGGTGGAGATATGGTGAGTGGTGTGCTTTCCAAGGTTGACTTCGCTCATTTCACACTAAAAATGTCCAAAAACTCGGCCACACAAACTCATCCTCAAAAATCCTCCTTACCTGCTCCAGCACAAACTTTTCCACCTTCCCCACATTCTTCAGTACCTGCTTCCCTCCCTCCTTTCTCCCAATCTCGCTCTCCACCCGAATCTCCCTCAACAACCCCCCCAACTTATCGCCCCCCTTCCCCCTTCCGTCCCCTTCACCAACTCCAACCAACGTCTGCGCATCCTCGGTGCCCAAAAAGCAGAAATGGGCGCGCTTGCGCAAGTACGCAATCAGTGCTACGCCGTCGAAGCTGAGGCCTGTGATGTTGAGTTTTAGGGGGATGCCGACGAAGCTCGGCATAGGATAGTCGAGTAGGATTTCGGCGGTGATGGAGAGGCGGAGGGAGCCGCTGTAGGAGATGTGGAGGACGATTTGGAGGTCGGAAGGGCTGGGGGTGTGGCGTTTGGGGTTGAGTTCTTCGGGGGTTAGATCTTCTTCTTGGGATCCTTGGCTGTGGAGGCCGTGCTGAGTGTAGGAGTCGGCGGTTGAGGGTCGTGAGGAGGGATCGGCGTAGAAGAAACCCTGGTGATGGGGATCACGTCGTACGGGGGAATGCTGCCGGGAATAAGGCCGATGGTCTGGCCAGCCAGTGGGGTTGGGATGCCCTCCTGCGACTGCAGCCAGCGGTGTTTGGGAGCCTGAAAGGCCTGAACTTAGAGGAAGGTGGAAGTAGCTTAGGTTCGAGGTGCCGCCGGGGATGCCTGGAGTGTTGGATCGAGAGAGGAACGGAGTCGTAATGTGCTCCGCATGAGGGAGATTACTGAGACGTAGACCTGGAAGCCGGGTGTTCAGGAAGGGCGGGCGTTTTGTATTCGACATCGAAGCTGACTGGGTGGACAAACCAATGCTGGGTCGTTGAGTGTCACGGGAGTTCCGCCCAGAATCTCCTGGATGACCGATGTCATCTTCCTCTTCGTCATCATTCCCCTCTTCGTCATCATTCTCGTAGAATTCTGGTAAAGGATCACAAATATCCTTCAGCTCGACCACAGGACATTCTTTTCCGAAATCGAAGGAATGAACCTGGACTGAACGAATGAACCGTGGGAGTTCGACCTGCTGAAATTTGTCATGAACAAATTCTTTGATAGAATCAGCAAACTCTTGGCCCTCTGGGCCTGTTGTGAGTGTCTCCCAGTCAATGTCTATTGACATTACATCTTTAGGTTTTGTTGTTGTACGAGTACCCGATCAGTTGAATTCTACTTTGGATAAGGCTGAGGTTATTAATCCCGCTAAACTCCGTGATATCAACTGCTCTCAACTATTTTTGAGACAGCTGTGATGAACATTTTGGAACAGTACAAATCTTGTTCAATCAACATTTCACATGTGTTCGGATGTAGCAGCATTGTATACTCCTATGCCCTCATAAATATTCTCTATTCTACTCACCACAATCGCATCTTCAATTGATTCAGATTGCCATAAGTCTTTCAGCCTTGATCCCTTATTTGGTAGCGTATTGAAAGTGTATGGGGGTGCATCGCCTGGCAGCCATTGCATCTCTCGGATGGTCCGGGTAAAGAAGTCGGTCAGTGTTGTGGGTGTGATTGTGAACCCCATGCAGGAAAAACAAGCGGTCAAGGATTTCTGCAGCCCACGATTCTCTTGAAATAGCCGCGGCAGCCTGCGAGGAAGCGATGTGAGGTCGCTTCTTCGGTCAAGACAGTATACTCGTCATACAATCCGAGCTTTGACCACTATTGCGGCTTCGATTCGCACCGCAGATGGACCGGATGCCATGGATCGTCTCGGGAGGGACCGAGAACCGCCGCAAGTTCCCGCCATGTTGTGTCCCCTATCATCAGAGACATGTCTCTTGCGTCGTACGAGCTCTTCCGCAGTATTCCTCTTCGTAGGGGTACATCTCAATCTTCTGGCTAGACTAGACGTGCGCCTCACAGCGATTGATCGAGCACAATGGCATATCAGAACGTAAGCCGTAGTATGCTGCCGTAGGCTACGGAGCCGATTGGCCGACGAGGCTGCATAAGCCCAAGCTTCATTCTGCATGCATCCGTAGGGATCTTGTGACATCTGATCTATCTATTCGACCATTGCCGAGCGGGTGTGACCGTAACGGGCAGGAACTCCGTTGGCCATTCATAAAGAGTGGCATTGTACATGGACATGCGTTAGGGTTTCTTGAGAATTTCTCCGTAGGCATCCACCGCATCCCACCTATGGCGCTTGTTGAGGTGTAGAGCCACAGCGCCTATGGTAGGTGTGGAAACGCTTATCATGTTGATTGCATAAATTATGTAAGAGGAAGGCCGCTTTCGAGACAAAAATACTCGCGTATGGTGGATGTAATAAAAGGATTTAGGTCCCCGCCAGAGATGTAGAGGTACTTCTGCCCATGCTTCTCTTGACCCAGGTCCACCCAGATGATCCAACGGTATCGTAACCCCAGCGCCTATCATGCTTGCGATGCTCAATCGTCCATGCTCGTAAAGACTCGTCGATCGTTTCGTTGTCAAAGTAGCGGTAAATTGTTGGTTTCATATCGATTTCGGGTATCATAAGCCAATGCCAGAGGAGCTATAAGGTGGATCTGCACAACCTTGGTAAGCTGAGAGTTAAAACCGTTGAGCATTAGAAAATGACTAACTATCCTCCACACTTATCGCATTTTTCCGCATGAGTGACGACCTTCTCGCTTGTTCCCTTGCATCCACCAGCTTTGCAATTGGCGCAATTCGCAGTCTCGACAAGACGGTGCCCGCAGCTGTACTTATGTACAACTTTAATACACATGTTGGCTTTCAGTTCCCAGGGTTGGGATTGGAAAGATATTGTTGGGAAGTTCTTGAGCTTAGACTAACCTAAAGCAAAAAGACGTCAGCCATTAACTTGTGGGCTCGGCGCAATGAATAGAAACTTACTTCTCCGTTGGATGCTAGGGAAAGAGAAAGTCGAAAAACTAGATCCACTCTTGAATCAAGGTAACGGATTCGAAGTTTATATAACCAGTGGCGACATGACCCGGTCAGACGGCTCACTGCTGTTCAAGCGATTAACGTCTCGCAACACGAACATGAAAAGAGCGGGCCAGCAATGAGACGTTGTACTGCAAGAGGCCGTATTAAAAGAAGCAGAGGAAGGGTTTAACATGTGTTAGATCACAATAGATGTCTCACAGGATTAATGCAATTCTGTAGGTGGTACAAAGGGTCTAATCACACTCAGTCAACAAGCGGCCGCAGACATAGTTGAAAGGATAGAAAGATCTGAAATGGTGTGACGAAGAAATTCCTGGAGAAATATGGACCGGTTATAATATAGTAACACGGGAATGAGAAGTACAGAGGTAAGTAGAGAGACTTTTGTGTTCGGTCAATGTGATTTGATGGATCGGGAGGATCATAATCTGTAGGTAAGGTAGGGCACGGCAGGGATGTCCTTGCGTCTCGCTAGAGTAGGCTTCTGCGGGGGGGGAGTAAGGACTTGACGTACTGTAGTCTACCTAGAGAAGTACCCCTAAAGGTACCTACAGTTATCTGAAGAACAAGGCGTTTGTTGGGCTTGATAGGTGCTGCTGAACGAGATCGAGGGGGCTATTGCAGGAGGTCAAAGAGAGCGACCGGTCAACCCCATTGGCCGCTCCCAATGCAAGCGCCATCTCTGGGCAACAGCTTTCCTTGAGCCTGAGCGGTCAGGACAGACATGTCGTTACCGTCCCATTGAATTTGTTTGCTGTCATGACCGTTGCCTATGAGGTCCAACAAGGCTTTGACAGTGCCGTGTCGATGCTTTAGAGGACGCTGTGTCCTCGGCCGAGTCGTGCCCTAGTGACAAGCCGTTTCAACATCCAGAGTCAAGACAGCTGTGTCACTCTGGAGGCGGCTGCTTCGGACGAATAGCAGTGAGCCGCAGGAGCAATCTGCGTTTGCCATGTTGAATCTTTGACTTCGGGGGGCCCGCGAACCTGCAGACCGTTGGTGCAAGCTAATCTCAAAAGGGCTCAGTAGTGTGAGAGAATTTGGCGCTCGATATCTTCCGCAATGAACTCCTGATTGCTGTGATTCGTGTATAGACTGTTGTTGCTGAATGGATGAGGTCCACGGCAGGGCAGCTAGCCTGGAAGCCTTACTGCATTCCCTGTAGCTTTTCGAATATCAATTGCTGGCGTCGGTCTAGGATCAGATCTGCGCAAGAACACGCATCAATGTGAAGTCTTGTGACTTTGAGGCTAATTACTTGATAGCCTACTTGCAAGACGTTGAAGCCTTTGATGTCGCTATCCTGGTGCCTGGCTCCAGGCTGGCCACGGAGACCTGGAGATCTGGGCACATGGAAGGGCTGCAGAACCTGAGGAACCGGTAGAGATAAAGCAGATTTCCGAATGTCGTATTCCTACGTGCCCGTCATCGCAAACGGCTACGGGTATGCTGTGTACCGTGATCGTATTCTGTGAGATGGTGGCTGCATTGCGTTGCAGCTTCACCGGTTTGTCACTGGTCCAAACTCCAACGGCGACACATTCTTAAGATGACACCTATATACGACTCAACAGGAGGATCGCAACTCAAAGGCACAGCGGACGTTGGTATTGTGGAACCGTTCCTCCGTGAATCGTGGAGGTGCGGGATAACGCATCCTTGTATCAAAGACGTGGGCCAGATCTTGGGCACCACTACGAGTCACCAACTCAGCATCGAAACGTTTGCCGCACTTCCTGGCTGATACCGCCCCTCTATGGATGGTGCTGTGGTATATCTACTTCCTTGGATAGCTTAAGATAGCGATACTGCGCCCCATCGTCGTTGGCATTATGCGATGCTGTCTACGACTTCCTTCCACACGAAACTTTGCTCCCTGTTCCCTTGATCCGCAACTGCCAACAAGGCCATCTACCCCATACACTTTCTTCCAAATAACTCCTGTCTTCCTAAATCCTTTGTTTGACATACCTACCCGTACTGGGCTAAGACCAAACCGAAACAGGTCACAGCCACTTCTTGACCACAATACCACCAAGCAACAGTTGGACGTAGCGTCTCAAGTATGCATATAAGATCCGCTCGTCCTTGCATGCTCTTTACTCTATACATGTGATACACTTCTAAAGCATCTCCCTCGCAATAGAACTCCAGGCCTGCAAGAAAGCCTTTCGTTGTCACAAGCGCTGCCATTCCCCTAGTCAACCACTTGTCACTACGGATTGCTTTTCAACATGACCTCATCCTCCCATACCCAATCCGGCAGAGCTCCGTCCACTCAATTCCTCGAACTTCTTCCTGCCACAACATATGTGATGCCCAAACCACGGCCACTCAAAGACTCGGACCGTTGCACACACATCGAAGACGCAATGCCCACCGCAGATGACATTAAAGCCGCCACAGCCAGACGCAGGTCTAGCAGCGCTAGCACAATCTCGAGTGTCGGAACTAGCAGTGATGGTCAAAGAAGTCGGTATCTACAACTTGTACCGGAAGTGGACGGAATTTGATGTATAGCACTCTTCTTTCAGATTTCATCTGGTATATGCGTCTCTGGAGAATAGGATTTTCTGCTTAACCTTGACCCACAGAGGTGTTGCTGTGTCACTTTCTGTTCTTGGCCGCTGCCAAGGTCAAAGTTCGTGTATGTCGCTTGCAAGATGGCGACCTACCTTAGTGGCCTATGCAGACAGTAGAGAACACGAGAGTTTGATCACAACTCTATCACAACTTGATAGAAAGATCCATGTAATCCAGACTGACAGCGACGACGGTCAAAATTGAGGCATACCCTAACAATATACTCATAGCTTCTTCTCGGCCCATACTGAGAGTATTTAGAGTCATGTTGACTAGACCTGTGAGTAAGTTCGCCAGTAGAAATATAGCTAACCCATTCCTGTTAAAAGCCTTCAACACTTTACTGGTCGCCCTATCGCACTCTTTTCTTTCCGATGTGCGGTCAGTAGCCTTATAGACTTGGGGAAATACCAAGGTTTCTATAACACAGAAACATGTGATTTGTGCGCAATTGAATGCCGACACCCAAAGTACGTAAGGAAGGTTTGCAAGACGGCGGGACACTCTGAGATGAAGGCCGTAATTATATGATGTAGCAAGAAAATATAGCAAACTCCAGCCCGTTGACCAAAGAATTAAGCGACCGAGCAGCTGCTTTCTCTGTTTGAAAGGGTCACTTTTACTAGTACTTCCGATTGAATTGCGTGGAAGTATATTGAAGCCTGCCGATTGGCCTGCCAAGAATATGGCCAGATATCCAAGGAACGAGAATAGACCCTCACGATTCATACTCAGTAGGTTGGTGCGTGGTGCCGCAAGAATGTACGCTTTGAGGCCGGTATACTCGAGTAATGCTTGATAAACCATGCTAAGAAGTAGCGCAAGTAGTGCAATTGAGGGTACCAACGAATTCAATGACTGGAACAGTGCCACTGATGGCGGTAAAAGAGCAAGAGTGAAGAAGAAGTTCCAGTGCACTCCATACTCTGTTACGTGCTCTGCGTAATCCAGACCTTTGACGCTATATAGTCTGATAAAGCCAAGAACGAGTAACGGCACAGAGTGCCTCGCTGTTGCGTACAGCTGTAGCCCTAAAGACGGTGTTCTGCCTGCAAGCCGATCTTTCAGGATTGGCCTAACTGAAACGACCCCGGAAGAGAACACAAAAGACCCTACTCCCATATCCATCAATGAGGTACCCCAATTCTCGACTTTAGCGAAGCGTCTTGGGAAGATTCTGAAATCAACCGCCAGGATTGCTAAGCAAGTAATAACAATCATCGTTCCTCTATATGACGTGATAAAAGGCCGGACTGGTAGGGGATCTGGTTGGTCTTGCCCTGTCACTTTACTGTCTGGCTTTGAAGACATCTTTTGGCGAGCGGACGCTGTAGGAAGCATGTAAAGCAAGCAGGCGGGTATTATGAGGGAAATGTTGAGAAGTATTGGGTTTGAAGAATACAATGTCGTTGCAAGGAGAATTGCTCCGACGTTGAGGAGAAAGTCGGTCACGAATGCTGCTGGGCCATAGTTGACGAAAAGCCCTTGACGGCTTTGAAGAGTTGACCAAAGAAGAACGGCTGCCTAGAGAGATTTTCCTATCAGCTCTAGCAAAGACAAAATTCCAATCGAACGTACTGGAGCTACAGCTGTCACATAGTTGACCTCTGAAACTTCTCCTCCTGACAGATTAGAGACAAACCCCTCCTTCAGAGCCTTGTAGCTCTGCGCCATGCTGACCTTCTCAGCGGTTCGGGATGTTTGACGAGATGTGAGACGAAAATCCAAAGAGAGGAAATGCAATAAGCGATTCCTGAATGTGAAGTTCGGTGGGACAGCGCGGAACCAGTCCGCTGCTTGAAATTTTCTGCGCTTGGATTGTCTTACTCTCCTTCACGTCTATCTGGTACAATAGTAGTAGTTCAGACGATCATAGAAGTGCATTTCGGTCTATGGTCTTGGGGGCTCCTTGCTATATCTTTCATACCTCTGTTAAAGCATTGCTGGTAAAAGAACCCCCATACGGAGTAGCGAAGTACCTTACGAACACTGGGAGCACATTTAGGACCATCGCTTGTTCCCAGCTTGGTTTCTCGCCAATCATGTACTCGTACCACATGAGAACAGTACCATTTGAGATTTGGTTGGCAAACAGTCAGATCACGTAGCCCGTAGTATCTATTCCGTACGCAGGAATGCTACCGTATCTATCCCGAAATGTCTTCCGAGACTGGTCTCATCACCACGTCTTAGAATGAGTCTGGAACAATTCGATATAACCCTTAAATTCAACGTATTACAACGAGAGGACCAACTGTGATTTTGTCGCGGAGACTTGATGATATCTAGTTGCGCAGAAAATGCGGGACGAGGGTTGCCCTTCACTCGCCTTTCGAACGTCACCGTCTTTCCTCATCAGATGCACCTCACTTGACTTACCATGATCCATCCAAAGCTCAGTTGATGAAAGATAAAGCGTACATCCATAACTTGGCTTCTTGCATCGCAACAACATACAATGACCCAAGAATCTCCGCTCCAAGGAGGTTGCTCCTGCGGACGAAACCAGTATCTGATTTTCACCCCATTACTGGCCAACGACTCCTTACAACTGGTCCTCCATGACGAAGCTGCGTCTGGTAAATAGGTAGTTCCACCATCATTTCCTTCCTTATTATTAACGAATAGTGTAGGTCGAGCGCCTACCCTACGCATCCCACTCTCGCACATACGCAGTACCACTCACGCATGCTACCCTGATGAGACACATAATACAATCCGCCGGGTATTCACCCCGCAACACGCGCCTCGTACCAAGCGGCACTTCTGTGGCTTCTGCGGTACTCCATTAACATACTGGAGCGAAGACCCCATAGAGGAGGCCGAATGGGTTTATGTTAGTCTGGGCAGCCTGAGAACTGAGAGTGTGGAGGCTTTGGAGACCGCAGGTTTCTTGTCAGGGAATAGAGAAGCAGATGAAAACACCAACATTACAAGGACAGGTCATGGTAGGGAAATAAGGGGCACGCCGTGGTTTGAGGAGATGATCGAAGGCAGCGAACTGGGCAGGATGAAGAGAAGGAGAGGGGGACATACTAGCGCAGATGGCAAAACGAAGGTGGAGTGGGAGGTCGTGGAATTTGGCGGCGACAATGAAGAGGGCGGGCTTACAGGTGGCGAGAAGAGAAAATTAGACAGAGTTGGGGAAGGGGATGATTTTGTGATGGGGAGCGGCTGATGAGGATTCCTGAATCGATCCTGATGCGTGATTCAAGACAATCTTCCATCTTGGGGATATTGTTTGCTTTTATGGGCTGGGATTGGGGCTGACAAGCTAAGTTGCAATATCCTTGCAATGGCAGCTGTCTATTGGCATTCTAACCTTCTCCTCACAATCTCATGATATTGTTCACAAGTGAAAGAGAGAGGAGATAGATCCATGGTTTACTTAGTGATGGCATATTGTATTCTTGGCTGATGTGCTAGCAGACATGGAACTGAGTAACCATTCATGAAATGTGGTTGCTGGTTGCTGTTCGACTCTGGAAACACGTTGGAAAGTACAAGAGTTCGGTGATTGCATGCATGTTTAGGGTGGTGCCGTGAGTGCGGATTGTGTTATATGTCCATAAGCCACAACCAATCACAGTTCGATACCCTTCCGAGCCTTGGGTATTCTTCATCATCGATCGTTGGTAGGCGTAGGGCGCGTCTGTTTATAGAATTTCCCCTTTGTTTATTTTTCATGTCTCTCTCTCCAACCAGCTTCACAACATTCAGGTTAAGCCGTCGATGTTCCTCATCATGGACACTGTTGCCTGACTGGCAGCAATAGCCTTCATTACATTCCTTTAAAGAGCTTCTGTACTCAAAAGTTCAAGTACTCGAAACAGTGCCCTCTAATTCCCAAGAACACTTACGTCTTCGGAGCACATTTACGTGTCTAACCCTCCTTCGACCAAAATGGGTACACTGACCGATATCACGGCCAAGGCAAATAATGCCATCAAGCGTCAATCGGGTGACATGATGGCTTCGCAAGCCCTAAAGTCACCAGCATCAAGCGAAAACCTCGGTAAATCCAAATCGCCTCACTTCATGACACCGACAGTTTCCTCTTCCAAACAAAGCATTCCATCATCCAAGAAAGCCTACGATACTACTCCGACCCCGTCGTCGCTCACATCTAGCAAGGGTAGCGGCTGGATGGTATCAGCTGCGAAGCGGGTAGGTTTTAATCGTACAGGAGACCCCACGCCCCGATCCAGAAAGGAAGGCAATTTGAAGCATCCTAAGACTCCTTCGGCACTTACCTTTCCAGATAAGGTACGTGATGATTTGTTTTGTCGAGTAAGTGTCTTAACGAGGATCAACACTAATTTGACGACCAGCTGGCTATACATTCTTGCGGGCAGCTTCCAGACTCTCCATTTTCGAGTTCGGCACAAGCTTCAAACACCACCATAGCTGACAAGCCCCTTCCCAGCCCTCCAATCGCTCAAATGGTCAAAGCTAGTCCAACCAAAGAGGCTCGAAGCCTTATCGATGCAAGCGAGAAACCTTTACGCCGTTCCCCACCGGGTATGCCTCACGATGAGGAGGAATGGCCAGTCCTGTTCCCAGAGAAACCTACGACGCCCGATAAGCTCCGCCAACTGAATCACCAGGATAGCAGTAGGGGATCCCCAAAGTTAACACACCGTCAAGGGGAACGATACCCGGTCTTGCCTAGTGCAGCCTACCACCCAATATCGAAGCCAGAAGGGTCCAAAATGAAAGCTTCGTCAATGCCGAAGGTCGAACGCAAGGAAGTTGCTTCTACAAATCCACCCAACCTATTCAACACTAGTGTTGACGTAAACGATACGGGAAACCCTGCCGTGAATCCGGATCAGAAGACAGAGAACCGTGACACTGCACCAGCTCAGCTAGTAAAGCCGAATACATTGGGAACGTATGTTCCTGACCGTTCAGCAGGTGCTGCAGCTGTTGAGAAATCGGCCGAGGAGTCAAAGCCAACCAACCAACCACGCCAGACCCGGACGTCATCTCTTCGTGCTCGCCTTTCAGCTGGCAAATTGATCAAGGATCCAACCGGAAGGAGCAAAATCATGGGCTTCACTGACTTTACCAACGTAAAAGAACCATTTACTCAGGATAGCGAAGGTAGCTTGCGTGCCTCCAAAGGTCCTATTTATCGCTCAGTCAGTCCTTCTAATGCTCGTCCTCCTGCATCGAAGTCGTCTAAAGACTCTTTGTGCGGCAACCGGGCTCCTGCACAGTTTGTCGCTGGCAGCCGGCGCCCAACCCATCGTCGTCCAAGTAGTCGTGGCAGCCTCCGGAGTGAATCCAGAGCTTCGAGCCCGTTGTTTGCACCTAAGCCACCCGCTCGCTCCGTGCCAGACGTTCCACATGCAACACACGAATTACCCGTGGCAGTGACCGTTGATAGTGAGAAGTCCCAGATCATTGGAGAGAGGCGTAGCTCGATTCCAGTACTTCGCCATACATCTAATCCTATCAAGAACTCAACAGATGAATCTAAGGAGAAAGAATTTGCTCAGCCTAAGAAGGTCTTCCGCGACGAATTCAGCATCTACGAAGATAAGAGTACTCATCATTCGGTAGCTCTCCAGTCGATCAAAGAGTCCCCAAGGCAAAATTATGAGATTAAGCGACTCTCTATGACTTCGCCAGAACATGGCCCCACTCTGAGGATCTCGCCATCAGCGGATAGGCTGATTATGGGTACTGGACCGGACAAAGAGAATCAGCCAAAATCGAGCAAGTATAGGAGCAAAGAAATTCGGCGTGCCGCTGTGGCCAGCGAGCTGGTAAAGGCAAAAGACAAAGTGTCGAGCGCATCACTAAATACACCAGTGCAACGTCCATCCTCAAGCCAAGGCTTCCCACTGTCTACCTCGCGCAAAAGCCTGTTTGATATCAACTCTAGGGAGAAGAAGGCTAGAAGTATTGATGTCAGCTTCCTGCTGCCGAACAGTCACGCGAAGAAGCATTCTATGGCGCAGACGCCCAAAAGCAGTCATAACAATACCGGCTCATCTGGCGGAGACGATCCATTCTTCGACGCAACTGAGGGCTTGGACGATAGTGTGGCTGGCGCAGACGCCACGGACGTAGTTGTAACTCAGACATGTAACGATGAGCACGTCAGAATTGCCGAGGACGAACCTTGGATATTCCCAATGCCAAATCCTGATAGCAGTACTGCATACAGCGACTCGACGCCCGTTACTTCCGGTTATCTGCCAATCACTCTCCAGGAGCATCTCGGCAAAGGTATCAAGGCAAATTACGAGAAGCCTATAGCGAGACAACCTTACGGCCAAGCTCGTGACCTGTTTTGTGGTTCTTCTGAGCTGCCTAACAAGATCGATGAAACATTAGACCTGCCAGCGACCCCAGATCAGGTTGGACATGCTGCACAAACCTTCAGTTCCGGCAGCTTCCCACCAAGGAGCTCTTCCCACACAGCTCATCCTGACTATACGACTGATGGCTCTGCAAAGGTTTCTCCACTATCTCCCCTGAGTAGAACGAACAGAATTTCTCGGACTTTTCTAGGAATAGATGACATAGACCCAGGCACGGCCGCGAAGTTCAACACACGCCAGAACAATCTTGGTAGTCTTGGAGGTCTCGCTTCGTCTCAAATCGATACGACCAACCCAACGATGAAGCGTGCTTCGACAGCCCGCGAATCCAACAAATCTCAGGGATCGCTATCAAAGGGCATGCTCTCCAATTTCCGAGGCCTGTTTAACAAGCGTTCTTCTGAAAACACCGAGCCATCCTCCTTGAGATCAAATAAAAAGGGCAAGCAAGTCCGCGTTACCTCTAATGGAAGCCCGTTTCCATCAATTTCTGAAGTTCACCCGATGCATCGCCCGACCTTAGCTTCCATGAATCGCGCCAAAGCAGTAGCAGCTGCGAACGATGGCATGAAAAATCCACCAACCCCATCATTTGCCTCACCTATACCATCCGAGGTCTCCAAAACCACCACACTGGCAATGCAGATCCTCGACTCGGCTCGTACAGAGCGGTCAACCCCTAAGCAACGGCGTTTGTTGGAACTGGGCACGATCATGGTGGATGCTGTCACACAGGCTCGTGATGCGGAGAAAGCAATGGAAGAAGCGAAGCAGGCGGCTCGTCAGGCTGAGGTGGCGTATGCAAAGTGCAAGAAGAGCCTTGGGGATGTGACTAGATGTGTAGAGGAGTGGAAGGACGCGATGGTCACGATGTAAAGAACAAAAGGGTTGGAAGATTCATATCGTTGAGAATGGGAGTTTCAGGGTACCACAGCAAGCATCGGGCCTTATTCTTGGTAAGGACACAGCACGTCGCTTGCAGTGCTACAGTTTGCCGGTATCACGAAGAGGTGTAGAGAAAGGATGTTTCGCTTGTCGAAGTGGCCTCGACTAACTTTTTTTTCTGTCTAGTTGCAAGCAATGCTGAACTCTCTTACTGTATCAGGCTCTTCTTATCAGTGCTTATCGCTCGAGTATTTATGTTGTACTTCCAACCTCTACACACTACGATAGATTCATCTGATCCATCGAATACATCCAGGGAGCAGTCAAGAAAGCATGATACGCTTTGCCCCTGGCCATGCTGTACATTACGTTCTTTTTCTTTGTTCATCAAGGACCTTCGGCTTTCTTTTGAGTAGCACTCTCTGTAAAAGCAGTTGAGAGTGCAGAGTGATGATTGGACCAAGCTCCATGCAGTGTCGGTCGCGCTGTTATTCATAGATTCCAAGAACCAGAAATCACTTCTAAAACCGGTGCGGTTCCCTGAACCCTTAGGCGCACAGTTGAACAGGTGAGACTAGTTACCTGATGATTTCACCTCAACTGAAATTTCATTCTGCCTTGATCTGACCAGGAGTAGTGAAGAGAATCCTTTATAGATTTCTACAGAGAAAGCACATGATTAATCGAATAGAGGCTGGATCAAATTTGAACTGTCGAGGCCATTCAGCTGTTTAACAAGGATTACGCTTCTGACATGGCCGATGTCCAAGAGGAGTATGTCAAGTGACAGCATACCCAAAATGACTGTAGCCAATCTGAACGACAAGGGTTCCAACCCTAACTTACTTCAGCATGTTGTAGTTTTCTGCTTGTTCAGTATGAGTTTGCGATTGATACTGCTAGGATACGTTTCAATCACAAGCTGTGAGATGTCGATGCAAGGCTTTGATGCGATGAGGTAAGCATGCATCTGAGATCTGAGAAGCAAAGTAACTAAAGTACCTAGATGGTAAGCGGTAGGAGAGGGATTCATTGGCTGTGTGAGTCATGAGATTCATTTCTATGCGATGAGAAGCTTTTGATCCCTACCCTATTCTTCTTGCTGCGCCATAGCAAGCCTATTTATTCTATTGAAATCTGTGGTCATTCGCCTTCAGCGCAAACCCACCCAAAAACAATCCGGAGTCGAGATGGGACATCCTTCAACTATGGAACTGCTTGGACCTTTTGATCCAATGGCCTTCCTGAGAACTTATACCATCATGATGCTCTGCTTTCCCGTTGAGGAAAATGTTGATTGCTCCAAGGCGATATCGATCCTCGAATCAGCATGCCAAAGCCTTACGAGAGCAATTCCTTTTCTCACAGGCCAAGTCAAATATGACCCGGACCAGCCGGGCGAGCAATTCAAATCGGGTCTGTGTCATGTTGTACCTTACGAGCATCCCAATGGTTCTTTGTTACGGATCAAGCACCTTTCCAGCGACTTCCCGGCCTACCATGAAATCAGCAAAGCCAGAGCCCCCTCGGCCATGCTAGATGGAAGCCTTCTATCGCCAGAGAAGGGCCTTCCAGATCACCCTACTGACGCTGATACTTGCCCTGTTTTGGTTATCCAAGCCAACTTTGTCCGTGGCGGTCTCTTCCTATGCTTTGCAGGTATGCACAACATCGTGGATGGTAATGGTCTAGGACAGATAATACGAATGTTTGCAATATCTTGCAGAGGGGAAAGCATCTTTGAAGCCGACATTCGGGCTGCTTACCTCGACCGCGGAAAATACATTCCTCCCTTGAAGCCGGAAGAGACACCTTTGGAACACCTAGACCTTCGTATAGACCCCAAAAAGGTTAAACAACCTGAGCAGCACAGCCAAAGCCCTCCTATGCTGTGGACCTACTTCCGCTTCTCAGCCCCAAAGCTCGCCAATCTCAAAGCAGATGCCTCCAAAGAGTGTCCACCAGATTCATGGATAACAACTAACGACGCCGTCTCAGCTCTCCTCTGGAAAGCCATCACCAAAGCTCGCTCTTCGCACCTCAATATAACCGACAATACCACCCTCTTGCGAGCGGTGAACGGGCGTCGTTTTCTCAGGCCACCAATTCCCGACGCCTTTCTCGGCAACACGGTGCAGTGCGCCTCCATTCATTTGCCTATCAAGGCTCTGATAGAGGAAATGTCGATCTCAGCCATCACCCTCCTGATCCGCAGAGTTACGCTTCAAATTAACGATTTATTTATCCGCAGCCTCGCGACATTACTTCGCAATGAGCCCGATAAGCGGACGATAGGGTATGATGTAAAGCATCCTGAGCGGGATTTCGTAGTCTCCTCTTGGGCTGATTTACCTGTTTACCCTGAAGGAGGATTTGGGCCACTGCTTGGAATGCCCGAATTTGTCAGGAGACCGAAGCTAACGCCCTGTGAAGGGTTGGCATATCTTATGCCGAAGGATCCACATGGAAATATTGATTTGGCGATCGCGTTAAGAGAAAGCGACTTAAAAGCATTGGAAACTGATGCTGAGTGGATGAACTATGCCGAATACATAGGCTGAAGTTCATTACCGAATATGCTGGTTTCCTAGGTGGGCGGCTGAAAGCTGCACATGAATTGTTTGAAGCACGAGGAAAATTCAGCGAGATAATTAGACGAGGGACGAACCAATTTCTATATTAGCTTCTTCTCAGGACCTAAATTCATTCATTCAAATATCAAATGGTTACAGTGGCCAAGATTCCGGACTGAAACGGTAATTTAGAAAGCAAAAAACCAAGAAGCAACATGAATATGCGATAGGAGATGTTTCTACCGTATTCCAAGCGTCTGCTTTGTCCCCCAGGCCTATATAGCCCATCTGATGTTCCCTAAGTCAACAAGTATTGCCATCATCTCTTCGTATCAAAAACAATAACCGAGGAAACCAACCTTTCCACACCACTCTCTCACGAATGGAAAAGCCTTCAAAGGCATAGCGGCAGCCATAATCCAAGACAACGCATGCAGCAGACTCGTGCGAGCAACCCCCCCCCCAGGGCCGCGTCGATCTCCCCTCCGCTCCAGGGAAATCTCCACTTCCGGGGCCCTGAGAAACAAACGTCGGAAGAGAATGAGAGGTACAATCATTTCCAAGCGACGGCGGATACTTTGTCCTTTAGGGAGTGGAGAGCGTTGAATCAGTGGAGAGATGGAAATGGCGGAACTCCTCCGGTCATCACGACTGTGAAAGTGCGAGTTGGTGGGACTAGGGAGGAAGTGGAGGCTTCGTTGGAGGTTGCAGGTAAAGAGGTCATGTGCAAAGACAATTCTGCCACGCCCTCCGCTATGGGATGATAAGCTGCGAGCGGAGACCAGATTGCAATGCTGGTTTCCCCTGGAAGAAAGACAGTGTGTCACTCAAGTTTGAGTGAGCCCAAGCCACTGATTTGTTCCGATCGTACCCGCTTGTCTCTATGGCTCTGTTGTTTATTTGGTTTCGGGTCTTTTGCATGCTTGCACTCCGTCAAATACTATAACAACGAAAATTTGTGCGAGAGTAAACACAGCATTGTCAAGCTCTCAACATAAATAGTGAAAACACTGTCACGAATTCTGAGAGTGTTAGAAATTAGGAACAGCGAGGACAGGCTTAATAACATACCAGTTATTCATTGATATATCACCCCATTGTCACGACGCTATATATATCACACATTGTCGTGACTTTATATAACACATTGTCTTATATACCAGCATTGTCTTCACTCATCTCAGGATGGGTATAAATTCATGCTTTCGGAGCTCGACCTCTTACCAACCGACAAAGACTTTCTACCACTCCAAACCAGCAAGAGCAAGTTTTCCAACTTGCACGTCCTTCTCGATACCCCAAAAGCATCGCTGTCTAGACAAACCAACTCTCTAGGTGAGTGAAGAAGCCTCAATTGCCCCGCAAGCCTACTGACCGACGTGGAACATAGGAAAACAGAGATCCTTCGAAGATGAATTACAAAATTTTCAAAGGCGTTGCCCACGCAATAACCCAAGGCAACACATGGAAGGCACTCGTGGAGTCGAATGCGACTCCACGGCGGATTGACCTTCCCTCTACTCCCGGCAATCTCAGCTTCCGGGGGGCTACCTTGGCGTTCACCAAACAGAACCTGGAAGGTAGACATGCATACAACCATTTCCTTATCGAGGCGACCAAGGGAAAGGCCCCTCTCGAGTACAAGGAATGGAGAAGAACGGATATGGCCAACATCAAGGTCAAAGTCGGTGGGAGCAAGAAAGACGTCGTGGATGAGCTAGAGAACATGGCGGGTGATAGCATGTGCGATGGAACTTGGGCGGGTGATTCTAGTGCCAGCTAGAGTCTGAAACTTGGATTGACGAGAGGAGTGTAGCAACTAGAATTTGGATCAGCCTAACGAATAATGAACTGCGTGCGCTCAAGCCCATCTAAATTGTTAAAGGGCCAGTCCTAAATCGCATAACGCCTGGTATCATGATTTCTTCGCTTTGGTAGTCCTTGTACATGTTCCTGAGAACCCAATCCGGCTCCCAACCTTCTATCTCTTCTTATATCTGGGCTTTGGATCGATCTCTCTCGGCAGGGTTGTACCTTGACACGATCAGCTGGAAGGAGCTACAGGTCGGCGATATTCTTACTTGAGCAGCTTCTCGATCAGGTCCACGTGTGTCATAAGCATGCGCCGGCAGCAGTAGCGTTTGCAGCCCAGTTTATCCATAGCATCGCTGTTTTGTTTTAGCTAAAACCAATTCTCAGGTCGTACAAAGCGTATAATTATTACCCATCCGCCACACCGTCATCCAGCAGCCTCAAATAGCTCTCCCAAAGATCCCCAATCACCTTCCGCCCAAAATTAGTATTTGTTTCCCTCATGCTAAGAGTAGATGCACCTTGCCGCAAGAGAAACACCGCACCGGGATAATCATGCTGAATGGTTTGCTCTGTGGGCGCTTGCAACGATGCACGAGGTATAAAATGAATCGATGGTGTGCCCTTTGTCGAGGGAGAGGCTGAATGGTAGTGGGTAAGAAATCAGCGTTGCGACTTAGGATTGATGTCGAACATTTCCAGAAGCGGGATTCCCACGCGGAACAGATTCCGCGCTAACCACAAATTTCCTTGAGCCCTATCGCCGTTGGAGTTCAATATTATTGAGCCTTATCAATTTCCACAGACCATGCCATTGACGGTCAGGACGATCCTGTTGTACCCTATCCCTGCTGAAGGACCTGTACCCTATCAATGCTCCTCCACCAAATAGGAATAGTACTATAAACATGTCCAAAAGAAAACGCGAAAAAGGCGATATTGAGTCGGCGGAGGGAGCAAAACACAAGAGAGTGAAAGAGCATGTGGAGAACAATGGAAAGCATGAAGATCGCAAAACCACTGTCGAAGCCGTACCAAAAGCCCCGGATGATGCCCCACTTGCTGCCAGTGTAGAGAGTCCGAGCAAAGCGTCCAAGCGACCACAAACTAAGCTGGAAAGGAAGGACAAAAAAGAACTCAGGAGCTCAAGAACAAACAACCAAAATGGCTTTCGTGCTGTCACTACCGTAGCGAAAGCTACAGAGCACCCTCGACCTGCTCCAGAGACGGATCCTTCGAATAAAGCGCTTAGACGACGCGAGGCTAAAATAGAAAAGAGGAGGAAGAGGGGAGAGCAAGCAGAGAGCTCACGAGCTGAAAACCTAGGCGGTTTTGGTGCAAATACTGAAACCACTGTCAGTGTATCTTTTGGCGGGAGTCGGTCAAGGAAGAAGCACCATAAGGGCTACAATGAGAAGTCTTCCATGTGGAAGGTCTCAGAGGCTACTGGCGGGCATATGCTTGATCTCGACCCGGTATTCTCACATGACGAAGCGTAAGTCATCTCGATGTATCTGCATCCTCGTGCGTGGCTAAAAACAAATATTCGCAGATATATACTGCTTGCGTACGATTCTGCGATACACGTTTACTCAACATCAACCTCAGTTCTTGTGCGAAAATTACGAATAAATCGAACAGACAGCATTACGGCATTCAGCATCTCCCCTAAAAACATCAGCCACCTTTACCTTTCGACACGTTCAGGCATGATTCAGAACTGGGACTGGATCGAAGGTGTAAAGTTAGAGTCCTGGAATACATCGTCTCCCATATACTCTGTAGGAGCCTCGAATCCGAGTATAGACAACGAATTCGACGGCCTAATCTACACAATTGACAGGAAAGGTGAGGGGCCATGGATGATTACGGCACATCGTCTTGTGGGAGGGGCGGATGCTGCAAAGACCGATCTAGGTACTTTGCGCAAGTACCCCAAGCCATTGACCTCCCTCAAGGTGTATGAGAATGGACGAGTCATTATAGCAACATCTGGACCAATTCTGATGATTGGATCGATAGAGAAGTCTGATGCTGTTCCACTGAGAGACCTTTCATATATATGGCGGGACGTCGATTGCCCCGAATGGATCACTAGCGTTGACGTTCAAATAAAGCATTCTGAATATTCATTGAAAAGAGCTAAGCTAGCGAAGTCGACTCCACAGGGCGCTGTTAATGTTGTCCTTGGGGGCTTGAAGGGCTCAATATTTATTTACGATGACCTACTAAGGAAACTCAAGGAGGCTGAGCGACACTCGAAACTAGACAAAGCAGCCAACGTAACTTCTCAGCGTATGCATTGGCATAGGAACGCTGTTCTTTCAGTAAAGTGGTCTGCAGACGGTAAGTAATTAGCGATGTATTATGTGTTCATGTTAGCTGAATTTTTAGGAAACTATATTATATCTGGCGGTTTGGAGACTGTACTGCAAATATGGCAGCTCGAAACGGGCCAAAAACAACCTTTGCCCCATCTTTCTGCTCCTATCGAGAGCATAGTAGTGTCGCCGTCTGGCTCTTCCTATGGGATCCGACTTGCAGACAATTCTGCCATGATCCTGTCTACATCCGAGCTGCAGCCGACTTTTAGTGTTTCCGGTATCCAGATCCCTGCGGCAAGAAATGCTGGCTCCAGTTTGCCTCATTTGCCGACTGTCGATGCACCCTCGAAGAATTCGATCCAAACACAGAGCCTACGGTTTCCAACCACTGTAGGCTCGACAGGACCGGGCCGATTGCTTCTTGCCGTTCCTTCTAGCTCCACCTCAAGACAGCTACTTTCAAGCGAGCATAGTGCAGTTTACCTGCAGACATTTGACATTACTTCGTCACAACAATTATCTCGGCAGGCCCTGACGCGGACGAACGTTACAGATGTGAACATTGGACCTGAATCCAATGTGATTCAAGAGCCAAACGTTACTTTTATGCAGATAAGCTCTGACGGTCAATGGCTTGCAACAGTGGATGAATGGATGCCGCCCAGACGGGATCTAACCATCCTAGCTTTTGATAAGGAGAGAGTTGCGACGGAGCAGATTTCTCGGCTCGAGATCTATCTTAAATTCTGGTCATGGAACGACGAAACGAAGAGCTGGGAATTGGTATCAAGAATTGATAATCCTCATGCTTCGCGATCCGACACATCATCTGGCCATGGCACTGTAGATGATCTGGCTGCCGATCCTTTGAGTGTCGGCTTCGCGACGATTGGTGATGACGCGATCGTTCGTATATGGAAGCCATCTTTACGAAGCCGTAATGGTTTACAAGTTCGAGGAAAGGACGGCAAAAGTTTGATGAGCTGGAGGTGCCGTCACGTCTCGGCTTTGCAATCGCTAGAATCTGCGACTGCGATACAATCAGGCGCCAAAATTGCATATTCTTCTGATGGATCAATGCTGGCTGTCGGATACCAGTTGTCTCCATCTTCTATTATTCAGATCTTCGACACTGACGACGGGATGTTGCGATGGGTTAAGACGAGTATGTATAAAGGACCTTTGATAGGCTTAGGTATCACTGATAGATACCTGATCACCCTATCCCACGAGCTTCGAATATTCGATCTAGTAATGGAAGAGCTCAGCTTCGGCTTCGCTCTGCACCAGCACGGCTTATCATTGGGGAAGCAAAGAACCATGACTCACCTTGCCGTCGATCATCAAAATCGTACTTTTGCTGTTGCCCTGCCCGAGCTTGGACACAAGTCAAAGGGCAACCCGAAGATGAAGGCTCAGGTCACCATTTTCGACCCTGCAAATCCCGTACCTTTATATTCGACCTCTTTGCCTAACACGATAACTTCACTTCTGCCTGCCAAGGGACAACAAGGTTACCACGCTATTGATTCAGCCGCCGAAATCAGAACTTTGACGTGCAGTCAATCGTTGCCCATGAACTTGATGAATGTGGCAGACGTTGACCAAGCACCTTCTCGTGGGATTCAAGACATGTACGGGGACGGAACAACCATCGAATCCAAACTAAATGACACCAGCGATGATGACGAACCAGTAACCCCTAAGCTCTCATCTTCCAACGTCACGCTGGCCCTTCCAGAAGGGGACGCGGTCGTCGTTAGCCGGGATCGCTTGGCCGAGGTTTTTGATATCGGTCCAGCTCACGCCTTACCTCCTATTACAGAGCTTTTTGAACAGGTTGCTAGCCTCTTCACGAGGAAACCTAAGTCATAACGATTGTATTGTGGTTAGCGGAGCCGGCAGGGTAAGGCTACTGCATTCTGTCCGAACATGGGAACAGCATTACCAGCTGCCTTGTTCACTTTCTAGAAACTCAAATTTCTTGTCGCTCGTATTCAATCGTTGTGAGGTTTACTAGTAACTGATCATGTCCGCTCATCGTCTCTTCAATTCTCAAGGTGTCCTAATGAAATAATTCCAAATTCACTTGCCACGCATGAAGTCACCCCGTTATTCACTCGTTTCCCCGCTCAGCACTCACTTACCATCGTACATAATGTCTCCAAAAAGCAAAAAAAAAAACCCGAAGGTCTAACCCCCTGGATTCGAACCAGGGACCTCACAGGCCGATGCAACATGTCAGAGCAGAGCCAAGAAGGATGCCCCAGCAGTGCCAGAAACCTCGTGCGCTCTACCGGACTGAGCTAGGGCGAGGGTGGGTTGATGACATTGAATCTTTTAGACATATGACATGCTGAGGAATTTCAGAGGTTGTTGTTTTTGTTCATAGAATGAGTTTCAGTCTTTTACAGCGCGTTGTGTAGTTCTTCTGAAAAAGAAAAACCGGAACCCGAAGGTCTTCCCCCGTGCGTTTGAGTCAAGGGCTTCACGTATCGTCCGAGCTTGAAGCAACTATAGAGCTGAGCTAAGCTCAGGTCCCTCGTGCGCTCCACTAGACTGAGCTATGGGAAGGGACACATATCGAGACCGAGTTCTTATTAGAGAAATCCACGTGACAAGAACTATACTAGAAGGCACTCAACCTTACACCTGCCTACGTTAGATATGGGTTATCTCAACGGAAGCATCAGGAATGGGAAAACGGATAACTAGAAAAGAATCAACGAGCTCGTCATGCTGTTCATTGTCATGCCCTCTCCGACAGACTTGTGCTGTCGTTTACACCCACACCCCTATTCCCGGGGCCGAACATCTTCCCACATGGTTTCAAACCAAGGCCCTCACAAAAAACCCCAGGCATCAACCCCAAAGTAGAGAAGCCAAGGACGACACCTTGACACAACCCGCCATGCGCACTGCGGCACACACTGATTTCATGAAAGCGATGCACATACGAGAAATCGGGTTCTACACGACCATCCAACACCAGCAAAGTCGCAGCACCAACAACAACCAACAACCCAACCACCCAAGTCGTATTATTCTTACTATAACAAACCCAGAATACCATACATATATCGAACCACCAAACGAGATAGATATTTCAAGACCCAAGACCCAAATGTCTGATCAAAAAATCAACGACTACAACCACTCCCAGAAGCCCTCGGATCATCTTCCCTCCAGAACAATCAGCACCCAATACAGTGATTTGCACATTTCGTCCCCAAATAAGTGGAGGAGGAAGAACAAGTGGCCGCAGATCCCTCGCTGCCAGGGAAAAGAAATCGGAGCAGGACTTGCCCATCCATCATCCACTCGCGATTCCAGTCATCCACCCTCATCCACCCTCATCGCATCCCTCACAACCCCCAAAATTTCATACGCTAACCCCCGGCCCTCAAGAATGTAATCCTCGCCCTCACGCCCTCACGCCCCACCCCCACAACCTCCCCTGGTCTACATACAAGATCTCCCACCACCACAACACCCACCCACCCACCCGCCCGGCCAGCCCCTGGGCAGACGATTCGACTCCAGAGCGCCACTACATGTGTACGCTCGAGTGAGCATTGTAGGCTGGGCTATAGTAAGCGACAGAATGGATGGATGAATAGATGGTATTGGGTTTTAGTGGGGATCTGTTAGAAAGGAAGGGATGGAAAGGCGGTGTGGTGTGGTGTGGTATGAAATAAACCGAACAAGGCAAAAGCTCGCGTTTCGTATCCCGCATCGAGAAACATTGTACATGGGCGGAATAGTTTTGATTTCGCATGCAGCAGATTGATAGTTTAGCGTTGATCCCACCCCCTCCAAACAAACCCCAGTCCACCCATCCACCAGCGCACCTCTCCCTCCAAATCCACAACAATCAAATTACCGCCGATGCCACTCCTCCAACCACTCCCCCACAAACTCCACCTCACACTTCTGCGCCTCTTTCACCGGCCCCGGCGGCAACCCCGCCTTGGTTTCATTCGCAAACACCCCATTCTCATCCCAATGATGTACCGCCCCCTGAATTAGGATCACCGGCTCCTGCTTCGTGCTAACTCTCTTCTTCGCGTCCTGCGCCAGCGGCGTCACAGGCCGCCAGGGGTCGGCCTCGCCGCCGACGATGGCGAGGCGATCGTAGGCGATGTCGTAGCCGCCGTATTTGTTGATGGCGTTGACGTCGGGCGGGGTGGTGATGCCGAAGGCGTCTTTGCAGATTAGGGATTCGTAGGGGAGGTCGAGAAGGCGGGAGATGAGGGGGAGTTCGGATTTTGGGACGCCAGAGCCGGTTTGAAGGTAGCCCCATTGGGTGCAGTATTGGTAGGGCCAGGAGCGCCAGGTTTGGGAGAGGTCGTCTTGGGCGTAGAAGGTGGCGTTGTTGTTGCTGAAGCATTGGTCTTGGGTTTGGCCCGATAAGGCGCAGGGCACGACTTGGGTGGTGTTGACGTAGTTGATGAAGTTAAGCATTTTGGTGGTGAGGGCTTGGGATTCTTTGGCGTAGCCGCCGGCGGCGATGAGACTTTTGACGGTGGTGGTTTGGCTTGGGGTGGCGGGGAAGTTGACGGAGGGGGCGGTGATGTTGTCGCAGTATTGGTAGAAGGATGGGTCGTTGAGTGCGGGATCCCAGTTGCGACCTTGCCAGCCTCCGATTCCGTAGCTGAGGACGTTGGCAAAGTCGTTGTTGTACCTGAATGACAGTTTAGCAACTTATTTGACAGACGAAATTCCTTTGCAAGCGAGCCAAGCAACAACCAGTGTATGAACTCAAGCCAAAGTGTACACTTAATTTAGAGGAATCACGGACAATAGGGGCCGGACTCTGTCTTCCTCCATGTCTGCTAGAAGAATAGACGAAAGGATATGATGTACATATAAATTACGATAAGGATGTTACGTTTTCTCAAACACTAATAGAAATGACTTCTACATATCCGAAATGTCGACTCACGTAAGATCCTGTAATCCAAAAGCAGCCTTCAATTCAGTGGTTAACTCCTTCTCGTTTTTGCCAATAATGATGTTGTCGACTATATTCGTAACCTTCTGCGTTGTCGAGATACAATCATGAGGACCGTACTGACGAACCGGTTCGTAGTATTGCCAGTAATCATATATGGCTTCCGTCACGCCTGAAGATGAAATAGCTCCTAATCATCAAATTAGCCTTGAGAACTTACTTTCACGGTTTTTGCCAAAGCATCGTTTTACCAAAGAACACATCTGGGTACAGAACTCGAAGAAATGCTACGAATGCTCCGGCATAGGAGCCTCCATACGCAATGTAGGGAGCATGTGGCGCTGTGAGCTTATATTTTTCCAACCCTTTGAAAACAACATTTTTGGCAAAGTATGCGGTGTCAGCCAGTGCTTGTTCGGTAGTCAAGAAACGCAGATTCTTAGTTGAAAGATCCGACGTTGGCATACTCGTGCCATAATAACGATGCTCCAGAACCACGGCAACGCCATTGGTAGCTTGGGCGATCTGAGCGATGATACCCTTTTGGAGAAATGGCAATCGTCCTACACCGCTAGTCTCTCCACTTTCAAGCACAATCACGGGTCCTCCTGGTTTGTAGTGACTTCCGTCAAACCAGTAGCGTAGAGGGAACTTGGCACCTGAGTGGGGTGCGTACTTGGACTCATTATGAAAGTGGTCAACTGGGACCTGGAGGTTGTAGGCGGGATATAGCGCCGCCGGATCCACACCACGTTTAGAGAGTTTAGGTTCGACATCGTTCCTGAGTTGACTAACTGGTGTAGTTGCGAATCTGGCCGAAATGAATGAGGCCAGTGCCAAAAGAGAAACGGCAAGTCTGAGAGCCATACTGGAGATATGACACAAAACAAGACAGCAACGACTAGACGAAAAGAGAGAAGGGATTATAGCTGGTATTATACTGTTGCTCAAGTACTTTGAGCTTTGCCATCCTTTTCGGGGTAGTGTACCTCGTTACCGGAAGTGGAAGGTGTGTCGCACCTTATCTGCATTGTCATCCGCAAAGAACGGCAGCTTAAACGAAACGGTCTTCCCACTCCGTACTTGCAGTCTTGAACTGCCTAAATCTCACTGAACGATCGACCGAGCAAGTACGTCGAGGAGAGCGAATTCAAAGTAGCGCCAACACTCCTTGCGTACAAGGTTTGGGTGGAACTTCGGGGTATGCAAAACCATAAGAAATTCCTGTAGTCAACTGGCAATAACTCTGAATATTCCATAGCCCTCACAGTTTGCCGTTGCACTCCCTACTGGCATGGCATCAGTTGGTCCTGGATTCTTGAACATTATACGACAAGTAGCGAGTTGCACTTAAATCTCTGTCGAATATCGAAGTGATCCTCCAGTGGAATTGAGTTCTGGTTGATGAAGAAAGAAAAGAAGCTCAGAACCATGGCACTCTTGATGCACCGGACTGCTTCGGAGGAGTCTTGTGAGGTACCATGGTTGAACAAGGCGACGGCATGAGTCTTGTGAGGGCCAGGAAGCCTGTACCAGTAAACATGCCACCTGGAAATGGTCCTACCAGGAGAGGATAGTCGACACTGCTGTAGTGAAATCTTGACGGCCCATCGACATCGAAGTATCCTCACAATTGAGTCTAAAGATACCAATATAGAATTGATAGAGTTGATGCCAGAGCAGATGAAGGGAATCTGAAGTGGACACGCGAGCAGCCTTCCGGGGAGCCTCGGTATCGCGTGTCTCCAGCCCCGAAAGAGGACTAGCCCCGAGGGCATCCGGATGCCGGCAATACCGTAGCCGGACACCGTGAATTCCATTTTCAGTGCTCTTCCATGTTTAGGTGGTGACGTTGCCATCAGTGGCATATTTATTATCTGTGTTCAGCGTGGAGGCGCAATGGGAATCTCTCCTTTATATAAAACTGCACTTTTGCTTTCGCCACAGCAATCTGTACATAGGTACTATAACATTGAACGCACAACCTTTCTCAGAAGGCAAAACAGAGACTTGTCCTCATCCTGGCCAAGATGGTGTCCTTCCTTTCCCACGTCAACCCTACCCCTTCCTTTCCGTCTTACACAGGTCCCTACAGCGTTGGAAGCTATGCGGTCGAGATTCCTATAACAGAACTTCCCTCGATTGCAGCTTGCCCCGATCCAAACGTCACAACTGTTAGCTTTCGAATCTTTTACCCTTGCGAAACGCCCTCCAAAACACCCAAATCTGTGCACTGGATTCCAGAACCACAGAAAGAATACCTGAGAGCGTATGCAAGATTCTGCGGTGCAAGTCCTAGGCTCTCGGGCTTCATTCAGTGAGTCTTCCAAAAGATTCTCGGATACCAAGGGGCAATCTGACCATCTTTCAGGCATCTGCCGTTCTTCAGCATACTATCCTACGTGACGATCCCTGCATTTCGTAATGCCAGACTGCTTCCGCCGCCCACAAAGAAACGGCGATGGCCCGTTGTGGTCTTCAGTCATGGATTGGGTGGATCGAAGAACGCATACAGTCACATCTGCGGCTCCGTCTCAAGCCATGGCATGGTCGTAGTCGCGCCTGAACACCGAGACGGTAGTGCACCGATTTCTTTTGTACAGAGCCAAGATGGGAATAGCAAAGCCGTGGATTATAGGTCAATGCCACACAAGCCGTCAAAAGAGGTGGAGGAAGGCCGAAATGAACAGCTGAAGATCCGGCTATGGGAATTGGATCTCATACATGAATCGATCCTGAAACTTGACCGAGGCGAAAATGTCTCGAACCTGGCGGCCGAAACATTGCACGATGACCGAAAGACTTCATCGCAAGGCGAGCTGTCGATGTTTGCCTTCAATCTGGATGTCCATGATCCGGGTAGTATATCGTGGTCCGGTCATTCGTTTGGTGCGGCAACGATTTATCAATTTGTCAAGAGCGTCTTCTACCGGCCGACTGCTTCCATACCGGCCTCATATAAGCCACTATACGTTCCTTCTGCCTCCTCTTCCATCATTAAGCAAATCACCCCCTCTTCTCCAATCAGTCTGCTCGATATTTGGTGTCTACCTCTTCGAACATCTCAGACGGAATGGCTTTGGAAACATCCTCTTCCCTGCTACACGTCAGGTGGGCCTGGTGGCTCACATCTTGTAGCAATCCTTAGCGAAGCATTCTTCAAATGGCGCGGCAACCTCGTCCAGACAAAGCATGCTATATCCGCGGATCCATCAGCAGAACATCCATCATCTTTACATCATTCTCCGCCCAACATCTTTTACCCGGTCACCTCTGCCCACCTCAGTCAATCCGATTTTGGTGTGCTATTCCCGTGGTTGACGAAGAAATTCCTCAAAGCAGATGATCCCGCTCGAACACTACGTTTGAACACTCGCGCGATCCTTGAGGTGTCAAGGCGAGCTGGGATTGATGTTGCGGACACTTCCAGTGCCGATATGGAAGATGAAGCAGGTCTTAAGCTCTCCATTAAGGGTGACAGGGCCTTGATCGGTCAAGACCGGAAGATCCTCGCCACTGACGGCGGTGTTCGAGGATGGATTGCATTGAAATTGGACGAGATTGACGACAAGGCGGGGGAAGGTGCAAATACGCAGTCATACAAAAACGCAAGCCCAGCACAGGCCGTGATGGAGAACGAAGTGATGAACGGGAGTAGTCAAGAGGTGAAAGCTTGACAGCAGACTAACACTCCAACTGAATCAGAAGCCGGTGTGTTTACGGTTCTTCTCATGATGTTTCGGATTGGCATGGCATGGTTATTTATGATTGATGCATTGCGAGGCGTACGCATAGCAAGGACTCGTATTTAGCGAGTTCTTCTGTTCATTAGAGGCAACCAACACCTCTAGGTCAATGAGATAGCATAGAAAGTGGACGTCTTCAAAACCGATCAACAAAGTGTGAACTGAAAGCATTGTTCTATTTGGTCGATTTGTACCCTAATACTGCTTCTACATAGGTAGAACTACCCCAGATCTGGACCCCTGCAACTTTTGGTGGAGAAACCCTGGACGCCGAGGTTTGGCATGTGAATTTACAACGGCGAAATCAAACCGCCCTTTCGTTCTCGTGCTTCAGAACAAAGGTATTTGAGATCTCTGTGTTATGGTTCTCGGCCACAACAATAGAGCCAGATGAGAGAATTTGAGATAGGTAGCATGGCATCCCTCAGCACGTCGTTGAGATCCACCTATCCCCCATTGCGGCTAAAGCGATAACCGGGAAGTGGAAAGAGCTTGCACTGAGTTACAATGGCTGTTCAATCCACTCTCCGTCAACATGGAGACCCTCTTCTCATCTTCCTGACGCATTGGGCCAACCGTCTCCGGTCACGATGGAAACGTATACCCAACGCCGCGCGATTAGCAGCTACTTTGGCTCTAACACTCGCTATAATCTCCAGCGCATACGGAGGGCGCCGGTGGATGAAGAAAGAAAAGGCCGAAAAAGCACGAGCACAACGACTGCTACGAAGAAATTCTGGTTTGCGAGGAAAGGATGGATCGAGGACCATCTTCGTGCCATACAGATCCTCGACCGCCAAAGTCACTATAAATCCTACGAAACCTATGACCTTTGATGCTCATAGACGGCTCTTCCTTAACCCCCCGCGGGCAGCCCGTCTGGGAGAAACTCAAGTCCCTCCACCGAACACAAAGCCTGGTCTGAACATTGCTTTTCTCCACCAGTTTCTGAGTCTTCTGAGCATTATGGTTCCACATTGGAATAGCAAAGAGTCGGGTCTTTTACTCAGTCAAGGAGGGTTCCTTCTACTCCGGACGTACCTGTCTTTGGTGGTCACACGGCTGGATGGAGAAATTGTCCGGGACCTCGTAGCCGGTAATGGCAAAGCCTTTTTATGGGGCATTGTAAAATGGTGTGGGATAGGAGGTACGTCCCAGAACGAAGATTAGAGGGTCATCACGTTGATTTATAATGTAGCTTTCGGTTCCTATACCAACGCAGCGATCAAATTCCTCCAAAGCAAGGTTGCGATAGCTTTTCGCACCAGACTTACACGATACATCCATGATCTATACCTCAATGATAATCTCAATTACTACAAGCTACTAAACTTGGATGGTGGCGTGGGCCAAGGAGTAGACCAGTTCATATGTAATGACGTGACGCTATTCACAGCTTCGGCAGCCTCTTTGTATTCCTCGATTGGCAAGCCGCTAGTCGATATCTGTGTCTACAACTATCAGCTTTTCCGCTCCCTAGGCCCATTGGCCTTGACTGGTCTATTGGCCAACTATTTCATAACAGCAACAGCACTCCGTCGGCTGTCACCGCCCTTTGGAAAATTAAAAGCCGTCGAAGGTCGTCGAGAAGGTGACTTTCGCGGCCTCCATTCCCGCTTGATCGCCAACGCAGAAGAGGTGGCTTTTTACGGTGGTGCAGACATGGAAAAAATCTTCCTCGACAAGGGCTTCAAAGACCTAAAGGTATGGATGGAGGGAATCTACCGCCTTAAAATCCGATACAACATGCTCGAGGATTTCGTTTTGAAGTATTCCTGGTCCGCATTCGGCTACTTAATAACGTCTTTCCCCGTCTTCCTTCCTGAATGGAGCGGGCTAGGCGGCTCTTCTGAGCTCAAGGATACCACCGAAGGTTCTGGTCGCCAACACTCGCGTATGAAAGAGTTCATCACAAACAAGCGCCTCATGCTCTCCCTCGCCGATGCCGGAGGTCGTATGATGTATAGTATCAAAGACTTCTCGGAACTCGCCGGCTACACCTCCCGTGTCTATACCCTCATCAGCACCCTCCACCGCGTCCACGCAAACGCGTACTACCCCCCTCGCGGCACCTCTTCCGAGCTATTCTCCCTCTCTGACGTCCAAGGAACAATCCACAAAGGCTACGACGGTGTCCGCCTCGAAAACGTCCCCCTCGTTGCCCCTTCAATCTACCCCCACGGCGGCACCGAACTCCTCGACTCCCTCTCCTTCGTCGTCCACCCCGGTCACCACCTCCTGATCTCCGGCCCCAACGGCGCCGGCAAATCCACCATTGCCCGCCTTGTCGCCGGTCTCTTCCCCGTCTACCGTGGCCTGGTCTCCCGCCCCCGCTCCATCGGCACCGACGGCATCATGTTCCTCCCCCAACGCCCCTACCTCAGCATCGGCACCCTACGCGACCAGGTCATCTACCCGCACTCGGAAATGGACATGCGCGACGCCGGGCGCCGCGACCACGAGCTCAGCCGTGTACTCGAGGACGTCCGGCTCGGTTATCTCCCCGATCGAGAAGGCGGCTGGGACGCCCGCAAGGAGTGGAAGGACGTGCTTAGTGGCGGCGAGAAACAGCGTATGGCCCTCGCGCGCCTCATCTACCACGAGCCCCGCTACGCCTTCCTGGACGAAGCTACCTCCGCCGTCTCCTCGGACGTCGAGGGCCTGCTGTACGAGAAAGCAAAGGAGAAGGGCATCACGCTCATCACAATATCCACGCGCGCAAGCCTGAAAAAGTATCACGCGTTTAATCTCTCCCTGGGTCTGGGGGAGGAAGGCGAGGAGTGGGAGGTTGAGAGGATTGGGACCGAGGAGGAGAGAGTGGGGGTGGAGAGGGAGGTCAAGGAGTTGAGGGAGAGGCTGGGGGAAGTGGAGGGGTGGAGGGCTAGGCGCGAAGAGGTTGAGAGGGAGTTGGGGAGGGTGTGGGTGCGTGAGGAGGGGGATAAAGGTGAGGGAGAGGGAGGGAGGGAGCTGCAGGCGCCGGGGTATATTGAAGATGGGGACGGAGCTGGAGCTGGAGCTGGAGCTGGAGCTGGAGCTGGAGCTGGAGATGGCGGGGATGGGGATGGCGAGGAGACACAAGACTGAAGGTGTTCCTGTATAAATCAATATCGTACAAACGAATTCACCTACTCGCCACACCTCCACCTCACCTATCCATCACCCTCGCCCAGCTGAATATCCCTCCTTATCAAAAGACCAAATGAGCAATCTTATCCATTCCTTTTTAGACAAGAACCACGGATTTGAAAAGCATAGACAGCTTCTTGCAATCCAGCCCGCCGTACCGTACCGGGTTGTTCGTATAATAGCAAGCGCGGGTGTTGAATATCGATCGAGTCGTCCACACATCCCATCCTCTCAATACAAAAGAATTCCCCCCACACGCAACAAACTCAGGCGCGTCTAATGTTTCGTTCGTAAGGGTTAGGAAAGCGGTGGTGCTGATCCGCACCGCTCCAAATTTCGCCATGCACCACTTCTTTCTACGACGGGTTTCGAGCAGCTGGGATGATGTTTTTATCTGGTTGTAGGATTGGAAATGGAAATGGAAAAGATAGGAACGGGGGGGGCTAGTGTACAGGATCGCGGATCGGACAGTGGTATCTCCCGCTTGCTGAGGTCGATAAGAGGACAAAAGAAATCGAAAGAGTACAGTACTACTGTACCCGCTTACCTGACGAACCCTCTGCTTCCTCTACGGCCCACTTCGTAGTAATCTTGGTCATCCACAACTTGGGATCAGCCTTTGAGCAGGTGTTCATGTTAGGACGATGATTGCTGTCACTATCACTGTAGCTCGGGCCATACACAGTGATGACTGGACCTCGTGGTACTGGTGTTCTCTGCATCTTGATCAGGAGTCTTTGGTAGTGTGTCGGATATTGCGAGAGAAGGTCTTTGTTAGAAGTACTTTGATAAACGTGTCAGATATCAGTCGGATATTAAGAGTGAGGATCTATATCAAAGCTCCTTTGCCAAGTGTGTCGGATATCGTGAGAGAAGATCTTTCCAGAGTCCTTTGCCAAGTGTGTCAGATACCGTGAGAGAGTCTATACCAAGAGTCCTTTGGTAAGTGTGTCGGATATCCAGAGTGATCGTCTCTATCAAACCTCCTTCGGCAAGCGTGTCTAAATTTCAGAAAGAGAGTCTTTACCAAGAGTCCTTTAATAAGTATGTCAAATATCTCAACAGAGCATCTCTATTAAAAGCTTTTTGCTAAGTGAGTCGAATATCATGAACAGGAGGTTGAATCCACGAGAGGAACTTCAGGAGTATACGAGACAATGGGGACGCACGGACCAGGCTCGCCGCTTTAATGCCCAGAGGAGCTCAAGGACAGCATAGACGTTGAGGGGAGCATCAGCAGCAGGGATTTATGACAAGGGATCCTTTCCTGACCTACGGGATCCTACAAGAAGACAACTCTATGGTGTACGATGAGGAGGAGGAGTAAGTACTGGTTTCGTGGCTGGGATGAGGGCGAAGAAGAGATAGACTGAGAGATCTGATGCAGGTTCTCCAGGGTTATGTTTGAGAAGGAAGCATGAGAAGAGCCTGTAGCTTTTCTCTGAGTGCATCTGTAGTATTGGCTGGAAATTCTCTTCATTGTCTACTATTAACGGCGTAGACAGCAGCTGGGACAAATGAGGCTGTTGGGATGCTTAAGCGTGGTAGCGGTCGTATCTCTCATTTATCGATTCAGTTGTGTTGAAGTCCTGGAGGAAACAGTCTTCTAGGGGGTTTGTTCTAGAATGGGTATGTTGTAATCTGTCGGAATTTGTTTGAGGGCTTTGAGGGCAATTTGACATTGTCGATGGACGTAATGAGATAGAAGTAATTTGCAGTTGTAAGAGCGTTTGCTTTTATTCGGATTTGAACGTGACTATGTACAAGAGATCATTCACTACCGAGTTTCTTGAATGATCGGATTGAATGCTCATATCCCAGGGGAAAGACTGCGTTGAGCCAGGCTCGTCCCAAGGCTTGCTTGAAGTGTCAAGCTACATGACCAAAGATAAACATATGCTAAAGCCCATATGTACCCCTTGCTAATTGACGAAACATTATTCCGTATACTTTAAAAGTTAAACAGCCGCAAAAGTACAACCAATCCATTCCCCCGGAACACCTTGCACGCTCAAAAACAAGAAGTTGTGGGAACAATAAACAAAGGAAAATTGCATCTTTCAAGGGTCGAAGTTCTTGTATCCACAGCTACACCTGTTGGAAGCCGCTTGAGGTACGAGACCGTCGGTTATTCGCGCGCCCTGTTGACCATTGTTCATCTGATAGCATGCAGGTACATCAGCACCGCCTGCTATATGTTGACTGATCTCGACCGCAAACTGCCATAGTGGGAACACGTCGTTAGAGACCACTGCAGCACCACCTGTGCTAGAAGGAGCGGCGGCCGAAGAAGAACTGGAGCCGGATGGCGCGGCAGGGTATGTCTTGGAACGCCTGGTATACAGACTTGCTTCGAGAATTGTCTCGTTGTAAAAGCAATGCACCCCAAGCTGTGGTACGGTGAAAGTGTCAACGGATGTCAGGAACGTATAGCGTTCCATTGCGGAGTTTGGTTCTTTTAGTGCGAGCGATACATTGGCGAAGGAGAAGGCGAAAGGGTTGTTAGAGGAAGAGATTGTGAAATCGGTCGAGTTATCCCATGGGGAAGTAGCGATGATCCAAGTAAAGTTGGCCAAAGCCTGGGAGGAAGACTCTTTGTAAGTATGCCCAGGAGTGCATGTCCAGTCCGCCGCATTGGAAGTGCAATTGGTAGAGACGGTGTCCAGGAAAGTTGTGAAGGTGTAGGATCCAGCAGGGAAAGGGCCGGTAGCATTCCCCGACGAGTTCGACGAGGCTGATGGGAATGGACTGGAATTGCTGTATAGAATTTAGAACACCGCACATCGAGCATCTCACAACGTCACTGACCTGCTGTTCTTCTTGCGCAGACCAATAACCAATCCAACAACCAAAGCCACTGTGATCGCGACGAAAAGGATCCCAATGATCAGTAATCGCCGCCATCCTCCTCTTCGTGCAATATACTTGTTATTCCTCACATCACCAAGCTTCTCCCCTTTCGGTCCGGTCGCATCCCAGACACTGTATTTTGGGGGCGGGGTCTCGAAGCTGTGCCTCGGTGGTTCGCCGATATTCCATCTTCGATTAAAGAATCGATTGTGAGTTCTCTCCGGCAATGGAGGTGGAGGTACAACATCTTCAGCAATGATTGACAGTCTCGTATCGATGGAGTTGGCACTACTCCATATGCTGCGACTTCCAATCTTCTTCGGGCGAGGTGGTGGAGCGGGGACAAAGTTGTGAGACATTGAATCCTCCCGCCCGTGCGCAATGCCAGGCGGACTCCAAGTTTCCTGCGGCGGACGGTGCTCCTCAAGCGAAGCTGAAGGAGAAGAGTACGAAGCAAGATACTGCAGGTTGGAATAGGTGTAGGATGAAGGCTTGGGCTTGAAGGACGACCGATGTGGCTGTCTTCCGGTCCAGCTCGCGATTCGGTTAGTGATTTGTGTAAGTGTCATCCTTGATCTTTGATTTGAGTGGTTCGCCGAGGGGCCCTACCGCAGTCTGGGAGTGGGGGGTGTTTGTTGGCCAACTCGCCTACACCACCTTCACTACTGGACCTCGATGATATAGATAAAGGAAACAATGGCAAACAGTTGCAGAGGATGTGTTCTCTGAACAGGAGAAATCACTTCTACTGTAACAAGGCAGCTCCTCACGTGTCGATCCCAACCGTTTTACTTTCTTCTACTTTAGTTTATTGATTCCTGTGATGGACTTGGTTAGCTTCATCTCATTGCACAAATCTCCCAATTAATCCGAGATCCTGCACAACACGATTTGGAAATACATATTGACACGTTCTTCTTACATCAACATGCATGATGCTGCAGATACAGTATGATTCAACCCATACCACGACCCCGAATGCCTCCGCCAATGGGATGGCAGTGGCTCATAAGGCTACCAATGCGGTCTTCGGCATTACTAGAAGAGTAGATCAAACTTCGCGCAACATCAGGAGCCAGTAACAAGGAGTGGATGGATTGACGACCCGACGAAATGATTGTTTGATAACTAGGCTGCTCAAACCGACTCTTCATCAATGTTTCTTGTTCGTTGGCTACGATACGTAACAAATCACATCCTCTCGCTGAGGCATTGCGATGTTTTGTTTGAAGGGATGCAACAAAAACTAGTCTCCATTGCAACGAGGAAAGTGGCCAGCATCTGTTCCAAATTTATTGCACTTGTTTCCACTTCGAGCTTCTGACATTTCTCCATGTTTATCAAAACCAACTCTAAAATGTTTAACAGATGGAGTCCTTTTCACATATGTAATGGCATGAAAACCTTGAGCTGCAAGAACTGCTTCCTATTTCCTACCAAGTCTTCTGGTGAGCATAAAATCCCCGCATCTAGCATTTCATTCCTCCCTATCTTTGTTCATTTTGTTCATGCCGCCTTTTGATGAATGCAGCTGGTGCTTTGCAGACTCGCTCATTGTGGCGGCCTCTCCAGTGTCTTCGATTTTATTTCCATCATGCTGTTTGATGGTTTCTCTTTACCGCACAAGCCTTCACACCAAACTCTCAGATGTGACAAGTGGTGCGGGAATTTCAAGATCTTTGACCAGACCGTAGCTTGACAAGACTGAATCATGGCCCCGTCGCTTAAAAAGAACTTCAAGCAGCCAGCGCTTGATCCAAGCAAGACGCCTGTTGCACCTTCCAGCAAAAGCAGATTCCCAATCGCTCATTTACTCCCGCAACGGCGCGATTCAGATCCAGGGTCTACGACTATACGCTTGCTACTCGGCGAATCGTTTCTCAATGGACCTGAATCCGAAGACAATACCCCAGGTGGAGCTTACGACGCCGACCCCAGGAAGGGATCACAGGCCTTCCGAGTATTGTAGATTATAGTCTTTGGACAAAATCGGCTTCACGATTTGTAAGATCGACCTCGGGTCTTGAGGATTCTGGCTCAGTGTGGGCTGGAAAAAGGCCACTAGGTCAAGGAGGCTTTGAAATGGCAGGACTCTGGGAGAAATATGATGGCGAGGGGAACATTGTCGATGTAACTATGTTTGCGGCTTCACCAATCAACGACCACTAAAATACTTTAGCAAATGGTAGTCAAGCGAATTGGAAAAGGTAGGAAGACGAGCAGCAGCTGGAGACCGGACATTCCGAACGAAGTCAAAATCATGCGGGAGATGAATAAAACCGGATGTCCATCAGTAGTAAAGCTCAGAGACTACAGAAGATACCCTCATCAGCAAGTTCATCGGATTTATACGGAGTTCTGTCCGCATGGTGATCTCAGAAAGCTGTACAAGAGGTATCGAAAATTTAGGTAAAGTGCCAATGCTATACCAAATAGTTACGCTGTTGACAGCAACAGACGTCATTTTCCTGAACCATTTCTTTGGGAGATGTTTTATTACATGGTTGAGGCTGCATCGGCTATGCTCAACGGGCCTAAACAACCAAATGCACGAGGACTCCCACCCTGGACCCACGAAATTGTGCATCGCGATATTAAGCCAGGAAATAGTTAGTACTGGAGGCCTCCTTTCGCATTGATTACTCGTTTTGACTCGCGTGTAGTTTTCCTTGGTGACGAGAACCCGAACGGACTCGCTTTTTATCCAACCCCCAAGTTGGGTGATTTCGGTCTTGTTGTGAAGACCAACTTGGCCGATACTAGCAATCCTGGTGGGCTCAGGGGCGCCGGGACGCCTAAGTACATGCCACCGGTATGCTTCCAGAGTCCCAAGGGTAAGCCCAGCGAGCTTCTACAATTGAGGAACAACTCAAATACAAAGACCTCCCTGACCGCTTCCGTCGGACAGATACTCCTTTATCCTGGTATACAAACCTCTGGGCCATAGGAGCCTCCATGTTCGAACTTATAACCCTCCATCCATTGCATCACTTCATCCTCCCTGGCCCCAGCAATAACAACGAAGGAATCTCCGAAATACAAACAAGCCGCGATCCGGAGTACAGCATCGAACTCCGCGAACATGTGCGCAAATGCCTACGCCCGGTTCCAGCACTCCGTCCAGGTATCCCCGAACTCTTCAGAAGGATAAACCTTGCCCGCAAAGCTTTGAGAAGATACTCCCACACAATTTATAGCACAGAAAACTCAAGTCCTCACCCCGAGCTCGAGCGTGTCTTTTACCGCGGCAATGAGATTGACCAGATGAAGCCAGGTACTTGGGAGCCCAGCCGGACAACTGCCGCAATGGATTCAAACAGGCCAGAATCCGGGTTTCGTAATCCGAGTGAAGGGACTATCCGGTATCCGAGATGGCCGCCGCCTGTCCTCAGTACGAAAGATGAGGAGGGGGACACTGATGATAGTAGTATAGTTGCACGGGCTGAGCGTAGGATAATGGCGGCAGGTGATATGCAGGTAAAAATGATGACGAAGAGGAAGAGGAAGAGGAAGAGGAAGAGGAAGAGGCTGAGGGGGATGATGGGGATGATGGACTGGATCCAGAGGGTGAGACCCTGGAGGAAGAATGTGATTACGAGGACGAGGATGAGGACGTCATCATGGGAGGGACAGAGGAATACAAACAAACGAAGACTCGTACAAAGAAGGCCCCAAAGCTTTCCAATGAGGCGGAGGGCCCGATCAACAAGTTCGGGAGAAAGAGAATGATTCAACCCTTGTGCAAACGATTACTGTCTAGGAATGATATACATCGGGACGCTGACACTTTTGCATTATAAGAATATACCTTTTTGACAGCAATCTGGACTACTACAGGACGCCGAAATTTTTGTAGTGGCATATCAATGTACTGGTTGAGGAATCCCATTGAGCTTCGAGGCGAGGTATTCATTTATCCACATAAGAACGGAAAACCCGGAATTTTTGAGTATCCCGTATACGGTATTGGGTTGCTATGTTCCCATTTAGATATTATGAGCAGTATCACCAAAGAGATTAATCTAATAAACCTAGGGAGAGCCCCTATGCAATTGTGTTTTACCCGCTGTGCCCCCCGAACTATTCAGCGACCACGCTTAGGGTTAGGGTTTGAGCTCTACATTCATACCTTATTCAACAGCTATCTGGCTTGACTCTACACTACAATCATGTAGCTACGACACTTCTGTGCCTTCGCGGCAACTGTAGCACCAGCAGCGTCACAATGATCAAAGCCATCTTCTTCAGCATCTTCGACGTCAATGAAGGTTCCACCTCCGCTTTGTACCCTATACTGAACTCTACTAACATCTCCCTGACAAGGTCCTAAAGTCCTCCACCAAGTCCCCGCCTCCTCTATCGTTCCCTCCCCCTCGTCCCCTCAAATCCCCTTCTTCCACTTTCCCTCTATATCACCTTACATCATTCCCCGCCAGGAATACACTTCCCATAACCTTACCCTCTGCAACTCCTCCCACCGCATCCTCTCCCACCCCATCACCATCCTCTCACCCTCATACCCGCGCAATGCCTACACTTTCTGCTTCAGCCTTGTGCTGCACCAAGATGCGCCTTTTGCTACATATCTCTCTCCAGTCAAGAAACTCGCAACGCTATTTCGCACGTTGGAAGAACAATCACAATTTCTCTCGCGCGATCTATCGTCCCCGAATTCAGGCAAGATTTACGCGCTATGTGAGATCCTTCTGGAAGATCTGAACAACTACTGCGAATCCATGATCCCAATTGACGCCTCCAACACCCTCAATATCAAGCTCTTCCCCACCTACCCCCCTCCCCCTCCTCTCCTTCCTCACCACGTGCCCCTCAGCACTGTACATCTCGATAGTTTGGTGGACGACAATTGGGATTTGACGATGCTGTTAATATTGCCGTACATTGATGGGGTGAATAGCGTGAGGCAGATTGCAATCAAAGCAGATGCGGATTACAGACTTGTCAAAAAAGCAATCAAGCACTTGCTATACTACGGCTGCGTTCTTCTTCTCGATGTCTTCAGTTTTAGCGCCATGTACGCACCTACAGCGAAAATCGGAGAATTCGTCCAAGACACAGACGTACAAAGCGAATGCTCTCGGTACATCACCGTACCCGGCCCCCACGCTCGCGAACTCAGCGGCACAACGCTCATCAAGCTCTACTGCTCCCTCAAACAAGGCCAGCCTATTAGGCACTGGTACATGGAGCACGCCGATGTCCTCGAAGGCATCGATATCCGGCGCTTCATCACATTTGGCGTGATAAAAGGATTCTTATATCGGGTTCACAAATACGCCATCGCTACTTCAAGGGCCTCGAAAGTGAAGGCCAAAGGAGAAGAGATGGGAACTGGGGATGCGGAGTTGAAGAAATTTCTGGACGGGACGCATTGTTTTGATGAGATATGCACGGAGCTAGGGATTAGTGAGCGGGAGTTGATGTCAAGATTGAAGAGCTGGGGGGATGTGCATGTTATACATCGTTGAGAGAGATCGGACGCAGTTCATCATCAACCATGAGTGAATGTCCTCGAAGCCTGAATCCCTCGGAGCCAGCCTAGAAGAGGTACACAACACCGCTGCCGCTCAAAACCCCGCCCAGTCCCGGAGAAGCCAAAAAGTAAAACACACTATCGCGGGCAAGTCTAAAGCCAGCGGCGGGCTGCTCGTGGCTCTCCGCAACGTGAAGGACGTTGACGGCTCCCACCAGCCCGTACGTCCACAACATGCATCAAGCTACACGAAGGCGGTATTGATACTTTTTGCTTCTAGGTATTGTCTTGCAAGCTGCTGAGCGCAGGAGAAAAGCTCGAAGCCAGGGGAATTGAGGCAGGGCTCTGTCTGAGTTTTCGATGTACACAGGCGCTCGTAGCAGATCTCGGTTCTTGAACAACCGGAATTTTATCAAGAAAGCTCATATGGTCATATATTAATTCATGTTGTAACGACAACCCCTCAAGAAATCGTAATAGTTCTTCGCTGCCTCTGCTTTCACTTTACCAACGTGATATTGGATCGGTGAAACTGTAACCCAGAATGATGGTGGGAATGAGTCAGCCACATCTACGTCTTGGCAAACAGCAGTAAGATCTCTAGAATCAGTCAATAGCCTATACCGACCTTGACAACTCATCCTGCATCCCTCTCTCCTCCCTCATGTAAAGTACACACACCACCCTCACACCGCCCTCGGACAATTCCACCAACCTATTCCATCCCATCACATGTGCGCCGAAAGCAATCCCACACAAGTCTGACGTTTGAATTTCCAACCCAGTCCCCCCAGAACGCCACGCTCGAAAGAAACACCCTTCTGTTCAAACCGTATACCTCGAGTCCTCAACCCCTGTTCCCCCGGCCAGCGTCATCGAAACCCCGGAAACACACTCCCCACCGCCTTCCTCCCTGCACATCGTCAGTAACCATCCAAGCCCATCACTACACGCCTTCAGAAAAGAAAACTTACATTTCGGCAACCTAGCTCTCCGCTCTCGATCCTCATCGTCCGGATCCCGATGATGGGCCGAAAAGGCACTGAGCATTCTCCCCCGTGCGAACTCCGTTGTGCCCAGTCCCGCGGGGATGGTTTGTTGTACCACTAGTGCTGGACCGCTAGTGGTGGTGGTGGGATTGGTGGTCATTTGGACGGATCTGGGGGTGGGGGCGCTGGAGATGCGTCTGCCAGGCCTATTTGCGGGAGTGGGGCGGCGGAATTGGCGTTGGAAGCTTGGGAGGCGGTGGCTAAGGAGTACGGGGCGGCCTGTCGCTGCTTGCATGCCTTCTTCATTCGCATTCTCGGTACGAGGACTCTGACCCGCCCGCTCCCGGATCTGCCGCTCTCTTCTCACCATGGCGTTTGTGATGGTAGCTGGGCAGTATCCCGGAGGGAGCACGCGGGCTTTACAGAGCGGACAGAGGGAGCTGTGGTCGCGGAGAAAGCGGTCGATGCAGGTGGGGTGGTAGATGTGGTGGCAGGGGAGTTCGCGGACGGAGCTGGCATGGGGGATGAATTCGTCGAGACAGATGGAGCAGGTGGGTTGGCCGTAGGAGGGGGTGTGTTGTGGGGTGGTTGACGATAGTTGGAGGGATGGTAGTGGTTGAGCGGTGGGGCGGAGGGGCTCGGAGACGACGCGGGTTTGGGGGGTGAGGGTTGGGGTCAGGCGCCAGGGTGACACACCGGGGTCAGGGATTGTTAGGATTTTGGGAGGTTGTGTGGGGTGGTCGCTTAGGTCTTTCTCACTGTGGGTGTAAACGTATAATGGTAGTTTATCCAAGACATCTTGGGGGACCGTCAATCCTTTGATCCCAAGAGTTTCGAGGTCGACTTCGCCGTTGATGACTCGACGATGCAGGGCTTGCCGATGCTTTCGCTGATAGCCGTGCATGATGGCCGAGGTGATGAAGATCAGGAACAGAACGATGCCGAGCACGATGAGCAGGAACTCCCAGAGACTTGGTAGGGAACTTCTGCTGTTCGTCCCGACGGTGACGTAGAGTCGGACATAGTCTGGAGATTTATAGTCTTCAGCAATAATGCCTCCATATGGGACGCTTGTGACGTTCCCAGAGTATCGACCCAGCGCTTGCATTAAAGTGTTTCCAGAAGTCCCAGGTATTGCGTAGACCGGATATTGATTGGACGACTTCCATTGCCCTCCGTCGCTCATCGCCCATGCTGGATCGTTCGCAGGAGGGGGAATGCCGGGTTGCAAGTTGGGTAGATAGGTTATGAGGGCACGGGATTTTAAGCCGCGCGCTGCGTCCAAGAAGGATCTTGTGCAATTTTGCGATATCCATGGCACCAACGCTACGAGGAAAGCATTTGCAGTAGGCAAGCTGCTTATTCGAGTGACATGGTTCGGGATATATTGTTTAGATATGTTCGCACAAGGATCCCAGGAGTCAAGATCAGGGACATAGAGTAATCCCTCTATGTCATCTCCGCTGCCTTCGGTATTGGTAGATAATGTTCGGATGTCGTCGTCCATGAAAAGATCAAAAGAGACTGAGGACTAATAAAGCAGTCAGCGTTCAGGATCCGAGACACCAGGTATTGAGATAGCATACATTAAGCCGCGATTTCGAGTTGTAGTCTTGGTCCACCTTTGGGTCGCTGAAAGCAAGAACAAAAGTATCGATCGATTGAGCAGCTGTTCCTCGTTAGTCTTTGCTTCTAACAAGTTGAAACAACCAAACGGAGTCATGTCCAGGATGCCTGATCGAAATGGAACGTACCCATCTTTGCTCATAATCAGTCCTCGAATACTAAGGGCGCATAGTTTGCGAGTACTGTGACTGGGACACAGTGAACGAAGGAAGAAGGATGAAAGTAAAGATTGGAGGTCGCACAACGCCGCCGCCAGCGTCTAAAGACCTGAGGGCTGAGGCAACCACGTTCTATCCTCCCTTAACGCCGAGGCTGACAAACTCGGCCCGGGATACGCTAGTACCAATCAAGTAAGGCTAGCGAGTTTGACGCTAGACTGCCTTAATCCTTGCTGCGAGTCTCAGCCTTATCGCGATTAAACATCGACAATGCTTCCCACATGTTCCTCAACTCTCGATTATTCCCAGGTCAGAGTGTCAGATATTGTGCACGAGTTGCTATACCAAAGCCCTGCTCACGAACATGCTACAGTCATCCTGAAAATCCCTTACACATATCTCAATCGCTACCGGCGCATCACTTTGTCCCTTCCACCTCGTCGAAGAGTTAGGGTGCCTTAACTGCGGGGTCTTTCTCACGCTCTAAGCTACACACCACTTCCCGTGTATCAACACCTTTGCATATTCAACACCTTAGAGTACAATATCTCGTCACCGACGACCAACGGCGAGCGACAAAGTCACGATGCCGCCCTTACCAGGTAAAACCAAGACCAAGGGTCGCGACCAGGGGAGATCGTCGCATAGCCGTAATACAACACCAAGCTCCAACATCAGCGCACCCATCAGCACTGTTGCAGCAACAAACACTGCCTACTTGGACCTTCTAATCGCTAATCTTGCAATACCCAAAGACATAAGCTACGACGACATACTTGAACGACATGGTGGTGGTGGTGGCATTCCAGATCCCAAGCATCTAGAGGCCATGGCAGACAACCTGAAGACCCTAAGCCAGCGCGCAGAGGCAAGAGGTCAAGCTTGCGACGGAGCTATGCGTGAGCTAGTAGCCAGACAAAAGGAAATCAAGTTGGAAGAAGAACGTGTAAAGGAAAAGGCGATAAGAGACAAAGCTGCCCAAGATGCAGCGGAGAAGGAGAGCCTCCGGAAGGCGGCTGAGGAGGAGGAGGGAGCTAAATCAAGAAAGGAATCATCCAAAAAAGCGTTGAAGTTGAAGAAGAAGAAGGAGCAGAGTATGAAAGAGGCACGACCTCTCACACAAGGTGCACATGGTGTAGCCAAGCAGGATGGGTCGGGTCTACCCTCGAAAGGTATGGCTTCCAAGTTCTCCTTTTGTACGGGTTACTATTCATGGTGGTTGCTCTACAATTCCGTCGTTCCATTTTCAGTTATGAATCCCAGCATTTGTGTGGATCGTCCCGGCGCTCGGGACTGGCTTTTCCTGTATATTTCATACGACACTGCTTCCGCTCAAGCAACATCTTTGTCTGCGTTTCAATGAGACCAAACGGGCCTCAACTTGTACATTTCTCTATGCCACCCAGCTGGGAAAACTGGACGTTGATAACGCAGCTCCTATGCGCCCCCAATGGCTCAAGCAACTTCGCCGTCACATCCACTTACCAGAACTTCATATATCAAGGTCTCCTGGATCTTCGAGTCCGATTTAGAGTAGGAGAGCCAGAACATCATGCTGACGAGGTTTAGGTGTTGCCAAAGAGCGTAAAGCTGGCCGAGAAATATCCGAACCTTCTCAAAAGCGAAAGCTCGATGCTATATCAGGGAGTTCATCACCTTTGTCGCCTGCTTCACAAGCTACATCTCCAACACTTGCCCAACCAAAACAACGCACAGAGTCCGGTTGCCCTTCACGTTCACCATCAAGCAGCTCGCTCGACTCGCATCAACCTCTACCTGCGCCCAGTATTCCTCAATACCAAATCTTTGGCTCTGATCCGTTGACCTTTGACGATCCCACAATCTACCATATTCGCGATGTCACCGCAGATATGACGGACGAGGAAAAGAAAGATATTTATTGCGTCTCGCACTTTCCGCACGATGACTTGAGTTTTCTGATTGCTGGAACGCCTCCAGATAAAGATTTCAGCAATGCCAAACCGTCTAATCAAGTGAACGCCAACACATTCGCTGGATATATCGAGCCTTATCTTCGGCCGTTGACCGAAGAAGATATGGCTTTCTTGAAAGAGAGGGTCAGTACTGTACATGTTTGGATCTTTTATTGACTAATCTTCACTTCAGGGTGACCGCGTAACTCCTTTCATCATGCCCCGCCGTGGAAAGAAGCATCACACCGAAGTCTGGGCCGAGGAAGATGGCTCCATCTCGGTCGAAAAAGTAACAGGCTCTGATGGGCTTCCCCCTAACCAAGCCCGTGGTAGCCTAGATAATATGGACGACGACGTTGCCGAAACAGACCAGGTCTCTGCTGGCCCAATGCTCAGCCGCCTCCTCTCTACTATGCGTTTCGAAAATCGTCCGCCAGCGGAGGAGAAATTATCCACCGCCAATGGCACGGCGTCCCCGTCAACCAACGGCGTCGGCCCAAGTGATCACCCATCCTCCAATTCCGATCCCTTCACCGACTCCCCAGCAAATACTCTTGCTCCAGCAACCTTCATGCCCGAATCCAACTCCCAAACCTGGAAAAGCCCGACCCCAAAACTGACGAGCGAGCAAATGGACGAGCGTATCAAAGCCGAGCTCCGCCACATCGGCTTCCTAGCCCCCGACTCGGAACCCGACTATGACGCGCACTACGACGACGAAGTCGCAGAACGGCTCCGAAAACTCCAGGCCGAGCTCAAACGCGTCAGCATCATCAATGGCGCGCGCAAAGCCCGCGTGCTCGAACTCGCAAACGAGCGCATGGCCCACCAGGAATACAGCACCATCCTCGAAGACCTGGACGGACAAGTCCAACAAGCCTACCTCAAACGCACGCGCACGCTCGGCAAAGGCAAGAAAAACAACAAGCGCCCCGGCGGTGCGGGCGGCGGCTCCCACTACTACGCTTCCGGTGGTGGCGGGCTGGCGAACGGCACCGGAGCCGGAGGAAATGCGGCGGCTGGGGTGACGAAGCCGGGGATTGGGGATGTGGCGCGGCAATTGATGACGAGGCGGGAGCGGTGGGAGGGGAAAATCGGGCCGGTTTTTGGGGGGGATGTGACGAGGGTCAGGGGGGCTGGGGAGGGGATTTTTGCGGACGAGGTTATGGAGGCGTGGGTGAAGAGGGAGGCGGAGAGATGGGACGAGGAGGGGGAGTAGGTCGGCCTTGTGTGTGAGATTGCTGGGTCGGGGCGTTTATGAGAAGATGTTGTGATGTACAGTAGAACAACATCTGGGATGAAAATAATTTCCCGAAAGACTAAAGAATCTTTTCTTGCCAATCAGCAAGTACTTCATGTCTGTCTTTTGATTTTCACAAGTCCTGCTCCCTCTCCCTCTCCTCCCCCTCCAAAAACCCCCTCCAAAAATCCCCTCCAAAATATTCCCACCACCATCCCCCCCTAAAATTTATTTTCTCTTGGAAAGGATATTTAATTTTTCGGAGGCGGGGTGGAGGAATGTTTATAAGGTACCTAGTGTGTATTGAATCTTTTTTTCGTGAGGGGTTTATTTCGCTTCTTTTTTCTCTCTCTTCTCTCTCTCTTCTCTCTCTCTTCTCTCATTCCTTTATTCTTTCTCTCTCTTTCTTCTTCTTCTTCTTCTTCTTCTTCTTCTTCTTCTTCTTCTCCCCCCCCCCCTTCTTTTTCCTTCCCCCCTCTCACCTCCCCTCATCCTCAAACGTCACGCCCAAAAAAAAATCCCACTGCCACTAAGTACTAAAAACTTTCAAAGCTCCACTAACTCACTCACTCAAGATGTGTTTTTAGTTCTCTTGAAGGAGATTTCTTCTGTATGAGGGGTCACTTGAATGGAAGAGGGTTGGAGGGTTGGAAAGAGGAGAGAGAGAGAGGGACGTGGATTGGATTGTCGGGGGTAACTTAAGGGGGGAGATGATGAGGAGGGGGCGAGGAGGAGTGGGCGAGGAGGAGAGGGATAGGGGATATGTTGATGATGAGAAAATGTCAAAGTTGGTAAAAGAAAAGCTAGTTTCACTCCTCCCTCGCAGCAACTACCAAACTCTCCAACCCACTAAACCCCCCCCTCCCCGCATGCCCCCGCCCATTTTCAAACCAACCCCCCCACAACCGCCCCCACCGCCGCCAAAGCTCCCAACCCCCACATCGCCCTCGCCTCAACCTCCGCCCTCACCCCCCCATCCTCCCCCTCCCCCTCCCCCTCCCTCTCCCCTCGCAGCCGCAACGTCTCCCTCAGCCCATTCGCTTTACACGCCTGGCTCGTAAGCGGATAGCTCCATTCACAGACGCATTCCGCGCGGCCGATGAGACGGGTCCGGAGTCCCTGGGGTTGGCCGTCGTTGTCGGCGGAGGTGCCGGTGCCGGGGCGGTAGGCGGTGAGATTGGGCCAGCAGGCGAGACGGACGATTTGGTCTCTACCGGCGAGCGTGCCGTTGCGGGTGTGTTTCCGCTCCTGGATGCGCAGGCTGCGGGCGTTGAGGGCGTGGGAGTCGGTGGGGTCGAAGCGGGAGTTTTTGGCCGGGGCCGGGGTGGTGTAGTAGATTGTTGCTGGGGAGCGGCGGAGGTCAAGAGAGAGTTTGGTGGCGAGGAGGAGGAGGTGGGAGAGGGTGTTGAGGTAGTTGGGTTGATGGTGGGGTTTGGGGAGGAGGGGGGAAAGGAGGTGGGCGAGGGAGTGGGTGAGGAGGTGGAGGTGGGGGAGGTAGAGGGCTGGGAGGGAGGTGGGGTGGGGGAGAAAAGAGGAGATTGCGGTGGCGCGGAGGTTTTGGCGGGTGAAGCCTGTATCAAGGGGGAATCAGTAGTGGTTTTGGGAAGTAAAAGCCAACACAAGGATTTAGGGGGGGTTTTTGATCGTAGTAAGTTGAAGACTTACCATCACCATAAAGCAACTCCAAATCCAACATCCTCAGTGCCCTCAGCTGCGAATCCGTACACCCAAACATCTCATGCCCCAACACATGCACCTCAACCACCTTTCCCAGGATCCCATACACCAGCGGTGCCCTCCTCTCGCTAAACACACTCTCCCAGTCTTTCCCCACCTCGGGCGACGCAACATACCCAACGTATTCCATCAGTTCGGGGCACTGCTTGGACAGTTGGAGCAGATCCACTGGTTTGCTCTTTGCTTCGGCTTGGGCGGCCTGGGAAAAGTACTGTTTGGCCCAGCGCCAGGAGGCGGCTTTTAGGTGCTTGAAGCGCTGTTCGAATTCGAGGTCGGTGCGGGGAAGGATGGGGTGGGGGGCGAAGTAGGATTCGAGGTCTGCGGTTGTTTTGGGGGGGTTGGAGGAGGAGATGGGTACGGCGGTGGTGTCGGAGCGTGTCATGGTTCTAGATTTTCGATATGGTTGGATCGAGTTGTCGTCGGTGTTGTCTGGGAATCGAGAATTTAGGGGAGGAGTAGCTTGGGCTAGTTCTGTTTGGAGTTGATTATTGGTCAGAAAGTCCTGGAATTCGGACTCTTCGGTTCCGTCGTCGATTCTTTTACATTTCTGTACGAATCCTGAGGATTCTGGCATCTTCGTTGGCGATTTCGGGACTATTCACAGGGTCAGTTTGTTGAAAATGCAGGACTTTGATTCACTCACGGCGGCGTGGTGATTTCTTAGAAGGCTGTGGAGCAATCGTGACTCTTCTGCCCGTATTCTTTGACAGTTGGGCTGCAAGCTTCTGGTCAATGAAGCCCGGTAGCACAATTGGCGATTGAGATCGAGATGATTGTTCGCTCTTGAGCAAAGTAGATTTTTCTGGACGGAGCAATCGCTTAGAAGACGTAGAATCTGCTTGCGGATTGGGTTCTTGCGTTTCGTCTGATATTTGCTGTTGCTTTTGGAATTCTTCCATGAGTCTCGCATTGAGTTTTATTGAGGCAGTTCTAGATGCTTTAGATGCAGCTTTTGTCGATGATTTCAAAGGCGACTTGGACACTACAGTGCGTTTGGCTGCTGGACCGGCATCTTCGTTGTTGATCTGTCTAGGCCGTTTCCTCCCTGTCTGGGCATAGACGGTTTTTACCATAGAGGGCGATCTGTTGTCTTGAACACTAGAAGTGGGTGGGTCTGCGGATTCTTTTCGAAGACGTGCAGATGATCTTGTGGGGGTTGACGCCATTCTGAAGTATTGGGCGAGATCAGAAAAATGAAAGATTCTGGGTATTACTCTTACAATCGGTGCGAAGGTGGATTGAAGGATGGCTTGAAAGCTCTAAGCAGCCTCAGGAACCTGTATATCTTGTCCTTTATGGGATCCGCTAGGACTATATCGTACTATTTCCAGATTCTGCTCGGGTCTTTGTTTTGGTAAACCTCTGGCTCCGTTTCCGGACGACTTGTAGCATTCGCATATCCATCACCTGTATCCATAGAAGAGAACGTAGGTTGAACAACTAGATTTGGTATAAGAATGTCATCTAGCTTCTATGGAATTCATTGCGAGAAAGTCCAAGCTATCTTCCTGCTCATCTACACAAGGTCGTCGGTCACATCTTCGCCAGTTCTTGTCTCGTACCTCTGGAATGCAAATAAGTCAAAAATCGCCAACAAACGGAATGCGAGCCGCAGAGGCCGGCTGCGGTATCTCCCCAACCGGGCTGACCTCGAGCATTACCTCTGATTAGGAAAACCTTCGAGGGTGCTTACCTACAGATGCGCGATACACTCGATTTCCACATCCGTCTTCATAGGCAGCTCCTTGACCGCGACGCAGGTACGACACTGGGCGTGGTTGACCTCGTCAGCTTCAATGTCCACAGAACTGAAAATGTTTGTCTCTGCAACAAATGGAGAACCTGACTTACAGGCTTCGGCTCGTCCCAAAAAGTATCATAAACGCGATTCATCGCCGCAAAATTCGTCATGTCGGACAAGAAAATATTGACCTTGACGACATTTTTCAACGAAGAACCAGCCTCTTCCAGGACCGCGGAAAGATTCTGAAGAGCTTGTGCCTAATGCGAATATTAGTACTCATCATGTTCAACTATCATGGCGTTTATTGACGATCGATATCTATCACTGACCGTGCGATCACCAACCCCACCTTCGACCAGCGCCTTCGTGGTCGGACTGACACCTATGCTGCCGGAACAGTAGACCATGCCATTGCAGATGATGGCTTGGGAGAAGAATGGGAGGGGAGGAGGGGCTTTATCGGTTTTTACTGCGACTCTGGTGGGCATTGCGGTTGATGTGGATGGTTGGCGGTGAGATTGTAAAAGACTAGATCAATTGAGATGTGGTGGCCTCTACGCGGCAGCAACTACTGCGCTTGGGCACACGTAGCGAAGCCATCAGACGGAGTTTATATAGGTAGTCATGGTATTCGTAGAGCAAATCCAACATGGGCGTTTTCACATGGTATCTATTCAAACCCCTTGACTCCTGCTCATTGTCCTGCTCATTGTCCTGGTCATCGACCTATCCAACCGAATTTGTGCATCTTCTTCTTCGGCCGCAGCCAAATGCTCTCCTGGCAAAAGTACTGCCCTATCAATCGCGACCGGCAATCCTCTATGCCTCCCTCTGAGCATGACAGCGCAAAGAATCAGCTTGCTAAGGACGTGCCAGCCCCCGCAAAAACTGTACGCCACATTTGGTAAACCAACAGAAATCCCAACACAACCATATGCAGAAATGACTTCGAAGATGACGTTGAAGACTGAGTAATTTACAGGATCGTCCTCAAAATGCCCCGTCTCGATGATCATAATAAAAAGGACGGCGAGCACAATCCACCACAGATCATGAGCGAGCTGTCCTCGGAGCTGCTGGCGTACAAAGTCGGATCTTGGCTCGATTGACCCTCCATGAGTCGTCAGTCGACGCCTCAGGCCGCTAAAGAGACCTCCTTTGGGTTCTTCGGGTTTTTCCTGAGGATCGTCGGCATAGATGCCCAAACTTCGCTCTTCGTAGACGTTTGAATTCCGCATTGTGATCGCGACAGGGTAGACGGAGATGTACATCATGATGACGTATAAGATCAAGAGGCCAATACGAAGCTGTGCTATAGCAACAACATAGAAGCCACCGCTACGAACTGCTAGGGCCTGGAAAAGACCGTCGATGACACGAACGCCAGGTGGTAACGACGTGATCGACGAGTTGCCAATCTGCCACAGAATGTCAGAATGGTTGAACGGCAATGCACTCTGCTGAATCGACTCACGCTTAGTATTTCGAAAGCTACCCAGTCAATACCGTTGAGAAGGACAAGAATAGCTAGAAGCCACCACGTGTGACTGGACGGGAACAAGGTAGTGTAACACCTACGAGGGTGATCGAGCAAGAATCGAAGGGTCACTCTGTATTCGCGGAAGAGATTGGTATCCGGCATCAATTTCAGTAAAGTCCAGATAATAAGTCGTAAAAAGATAGGATAACTATGAACGTCAGAACATTTCTTCCGACTAGCTCAAGAATACATACCATGTGTTGCCAGCGAGGATTAGAAGGCCCATGCTGATCAGCATATAACCTGAAGTTTGAAAAGCAACCTTTCGCTCGCCGTTAGCGATGGGTAGAAATCCGAGTCTGAAGGTCTCACCATATTAGTATCCAGAAGCATCATACCATTGTTGTTGAATGCAGACACCGCGTTAAATGCTCCGACCCACCTATGACAGATTTAGCATTGAGGTCTTGATGGCAGGGAAATTTCCACACATACCAGGGGTTCAGTCCATTGTCCCGTGCGGTACTCGCTCTATTGTTCGCGACATATGCACCGAGCCCCAAGCATCCCAAAAATTGCCACAGAAAAAAGTACATGGGAACAATAATCGACAGGAAGGTCACCGCTCTGTACTCAACTCCACCAAGCCGCTCTCGTTCCGCAATGGTGAGACTGCTGAACTGAGAATTTCTGCCAATGAATCCAGTGAGTGCGAAGCGGTCTTTTGTATCTTTGAGGAATCCCAAATCAGCATTCGCGGTGGTGGACGGCGATAAAGGGTATTCAGGTTGGCTAGTCTTCTTTGGATGGTTCGGGATATTCTGACGGGCTCCCACACCTTGCATTGAGAATACTCGAGTGTGAGGTCGGATTCTGACTGGGGACGACGGAGACGCAAAGGTGATTCTTCGGACTGTCCGATCATCCTCGTCGGTTGTTTGATCCTCTTTCGCCGCCCCAGACTGCTCCGCAAGGCTTCCAGGAGATTGTCCGTCTGCTCTGTCCAGAGTTGGATGATCCGGAACGACATCTCCATTTACACCATTGGCATGGTTTATTATATCAATCGATTTGGCGGGCCTAGCCCACATCGTATCCCCATCAACCTCTGGTTTCGAGTCCCTTTTAGGAGATGATATCCGTCCTTTCGAGCCGCTCCGACCCCGACCCTTTCGACGCTCATTCTCAGCAATGCTTTTAAACTTCCGCCCAAACGCCTTTTTCCTAATATGCACTACTGCTATGGAAACGAAAATCGCAGAGCCAAGCATAGTGAGGAGGAAGAGAAGGAATTGTTGGAAAGTATTGATTTGTGACAGGTTAATGGTGTTTAGGCCTGCTAAGGTCATAGCACTGACTAGCGGCGTATGTTAGCAACGCTGGCTCCGATGAACAGGATTGCTTCACGAACCCACGAGGAAGATCGAATCGGTGTAGGTAACACTCCTTGGGGGTGTGGAGCTTCCCCAGAAGATGATGCTCGAGAGCAAGCATATTGAGAGGAAATATGCATAGTGCAGGCTGATGAAGTTGCGAGGGGGTCGGTTGATGGATATGCAACGGATTATGCGCGCAATAGGCCGTGGGGGACGCATTCGAGGGAGAGAGGAGACTGGATGCATTAGCTGCCGAAATTAATGTCGAGAGGTCTATGAAGCCTGTGGACTGACTCGCCATCTTGTAGATATTCGACCTATTGATCGGATCTCTAGGACGAAGCTACGTAGATTCCACGGAAAGCTAAGGTACTATGAGCTTTCAATGCATGGATGGATAGCTTAAGTTGCGGGACAATTGTAAGGTAGTGAGCGCTGATTTGGACGAGGAAGATATGGAGATAGCAATACATGTAGGCGACAAGATCTATTGAAGCAAGACATTTCGACAAGAACTAGAGAACCTGGAGTGCGAAGTAAATATGGAATGTTTCAGTTGGTCGGAGGGCAGTGTACATAGAAGTTGAGCCAAAATGATGAACTAGTCCAAAAATGGAAAGGCCTACATTTTCACTTGGCATTTTCTTCTCGAGTGTAGGGAAAGCCAGAAAAGGCAAATTTACAGAAGTTCGAACTAGACCGGAGTGTTTCGACTAATCATTTGCTGAAAGCATGCTCTGAAGAGCTGCATGTACTGCCAAATTCCTGCAATCCGCGCGTCAGGGGATGAAATGTGATATCAAGTTATATGTGTAATATTTATGAGCCTCCTGTTCTTTCTTTTCCAAAGAGCTATATACCAAGTCTTGCCATGTATCAGGGTACCGTTTCCCCGCAGTGAAGAATAGTAGAGTACTGTACAATTAGAATCTAGAGATGCAAGTTGAAAGGCGCAAGCCCCCTAAGAAAGTCAAGAGAGAGGTCCGGGATTCGCTGGAAGAAGGACGGCAGGTTTCGCCCAACGCCGCACGTCTTCAAGGAGGTGACGAATCAACTTGGTTGCCGCGAGTCATGGAGTTCGTTAGGCAGAGAGTGTGATGGCGTAGCTCGTAACTTCGTAGCCGTACAGGCATAAACCCGATCCTTAAAGAACGGTTCTGGAAATGGCCCTCACTTGGCACGTTGTTTTCCAGCCAGAGGGGCAGCCTGTGCCTTGACAAAGTCCGGGGGGGACTGGCCATCTTTATTACGACTGTGTTGCACGGTCCGAAAATTGGCTTTACCCAACCGACACAGTTCGAGGACGATGAATGAACGGTACCTCCCAAGATTGAAGCACAAGCTGACTGGGTATCTTCGCTGAGTGACGGTTAAGTTGCCACTAATTCTAGCATCGATGCAAAATTTCGAATTTGACTCAAGCCACCCTGTAACAATTATGAGGCCACTTGGCAACAAGGCGTGGATGATGGACATGTTAGACCTTCAAGGTATTAGGGTCCCGGCCTTCGAGCTGTGATTATGTGCCTATGCGAGGTCAGAGGAGGAACCCCTTGTTGTAGGGTCACGGGTTACATGAGGTAGGAAGGCAGCATGCCCCAAGCCGATATAGTATAAGAAATAGGGTCGAAGACTACTCACATGTTGTTATAAACATGAATTCTCTTGTTGCACAAGGTCGTTTTGACCTCTTCTACCATCATCTTTACGTCTCTCACCGGCCACTGGAAACACCTTGTGAAGGGACCGAGACTGGTGGCCTCTAAGCCTTCGGTCAACCCCAGGTTATACCATCTTCCGATCTCCTTTTGATGAGGATCAGAAGGCCAGGGGTTGACAGGTAATCGAATGATCTCCTCTTCTATATCTACAAACCCTTTGGCCGCCAACAACTGCGGAGCATCGTGTCCATACACAATTGATCGGTGCGCACGTGTCGTGGCATCTTCCAGGTAATCGAACCACCGCACGATATCTGGAACAGACCCGTCCGGTTTACGGGTCAGAGTCCCATCATCACACCGAGGTCTCATGTCGATTTCAACTTGCTCTATGTGGCCATGACCAGGCTTCAGATGTCTATGAACATGTCAGGGACGTGTTCGTGGGTTGCAAGTCATTGACCATTGGGCCGGAAGCCACATACCGAAAGATTTTCTGGTACAATTCAGGCCAGCTCGAAACACTCCCGAGGCCCATCCGTAGGTGTATCATGTCCCAAGAGTCTTCGCCCAGGAACCATGGACTTTCGAAATCTCGGGGGGTCCGGAATCGGAGATTCGGTGGGATACTGTCGAGGATTTTAGTTACTATCCACCACCAACAACTTGAACCGTCCTAGAAATATACCGCTCCGGTTGGATGTCGACTAGGTCAATACCGACCACCTGTAGATCACGGTCAGATGCTTTCGACCCATGAGAAGTTCCCCTGCACGCATACTTCCGTCTCCTCATATTTGCTGTGTCGCCATACAGGTCAGCACCGGAGCAGATCTCGTCACACAATGAGCTTACTCAGCCATATCAATCGCCCATATACCGGTCCCGGTCCCCAGGTCCAATATGCGAGGCGGTCCGTTACTGGGTATCAGTGGCGCTTTGTGTAACGCGCCCTGACGTGAGACCAGAAACAGTTTGTGGAAGATGTCCAGCCGATCTTTTTCTTGCTGCAGTTGAAAACAGCGGTCAGCCAGCCTGCGTGTACTGGTGGGAGACGCGGTGTCGCAGTTATACCTCATCGCACGGATACATGTAGATTCCCTTCCGGAAGCCATGAAACAACCGGCCATTCTCGAGGTGAGGTTGATCATTCAACGGAACGGGAAGAGAGGCTCTATTGACACCGCGTGGGTTAGCCGGGATTACCAGATATGGTCTCTGGACCATGTGCCTACCCTTTCATTTCCATGACCACCATACGCACCGTGTGACGGCTCACGGGGGAATTCTGGAAGATTGGATCTGATGCTGATGCGGATGCCCGTGGCGAGTTCTTTGCTATTTTCAATTTCTAGTCCCAACTTTCCCATTGGGGGGAGTTTGACATGGAGAGCCAGCGCAACCGTTTGAACTTATACGGCACTTGCGCGAGTCAAGGCAAAAGAGCGATTGAAGCCAGACGCGAACTAGTGGGGGGACGAGAAGATATGCTACGATTGGAGGGGAATGAATGATTGGGAGACCAGAGTGCAAGGAGAGAGTGTATCGAGAAGGTAGGTAGGTAGGATGCCCACACCGAGTCGGGGAGCTTCACAACGGGGAGGTGGGGGAGGACAGAGACTGGCATCGAAGGGACATTTCGGTGGTTTGTGTTGTTTGTGCCAGGCCCATGGGGGGGGGGGGGGGGGGGGGTGGTAGTGTAAGGGAGTTCCAGGTACGGAATACTCTGTTCTGGATAATGTGAATGTGAATGTTCTGGGACGGGTGGGTTACCGGTCTGCTGGGTCAGTGAACTGGATTTATGCTTTGAGGAGGGGTGGGGTCTTTCCCTCCCCTTTCGAGGACTGGGGACCCCTGGTAGGGGCTTGATTGGGCGGTTGGCAGACTAAGGGTACTAACTAGCAGATCCACAGGTTGATGTTGTGTCCCGACAATTCCTTGGTACGGGATCACTAGACCTCGAACTAAGAAAGAGGCACCTCGGCCTTTGAATCGGCATGAGGCAAAGACGCCGCAGGTGAGCCACGGCTTTGATCATCGTTACGTAGGTAGGTACCTCGGTAAGGTACCAGTAGTGAGTAAAGTAGTAGTAGTAGTAGTAGTAGTAGTAGTAGTACGGAATAGTAGTAGTAGTAGTAGTAGTAGTAGTAGTAGTAGTAGTAGTAGTAGTAGTAGTAGTAGTAGTAGTAGTAGTAGTAGCAGTAAGGTAGTAGGTACTACGTAAGTGCTTTAGTGTGCCTAAATACCTAGGGGTAGGTAAGTGAAGCGGAGTTGCCCTGGGCATTTACACCGAACGCACTGCATTCTTTATTCTACCTCCCAAACGGTACGAGTATAAGGTACCTAAGGTACCTACATAGAATATAAATCAACACAGTACCGGCTCTCAGTGAACACAGTGAACCCGTTCGACATCAAAGTAGGTAAAGTAGGTTCACCATGTATGTACCTTACCTGATACGAGGCAGTCAGCAATCGTTCCCACAATCCTCTACCGTGCATAATGGAATGTGCCTATCTCAGCATATCTCATCATGCATGATGAAAGCGTGCGCCCATGGGAAACAACGTGCGGGTAGCGCAGCAGCGTGGAATGCAGCGCTTGATCGGGCTCTTTATTGGAGGTGAGAAGTACCACGATCAAAAGGCCAATGCTGCAAACAGCGGATGGAAACGGTGAGCCTTGGCAAATATCAATCAATCAATCAATCAGCCCCACCACACTTGGCGGCAATAAGAACAATCATGTTCGAATGCCAGTCGCCTTCTCCAGCATCCAATTACTGCTTGGGGACAAGGCCCGGCTTCTGAGCCGACGCTTTTCTCCGACTGAACACCTGAGTCATCTCGATCAGCAGATGATGAACGTGCTTGAAAGTCCCGTGGGTTTCCAACCATGCAATCAGTCTTTCTGTACCTTCGTAGCCGACACGTAGACGTGGTCCATATCTACTCGTAATTTCAAGGTAGTTCATTTGGATACTTACTGAAGTATCTTCAGGCTTGGGGACTGAAACTACTGAGCTTGCTTAGGCCCGCCGCCGCCCCCTAAGGTAAGGTAGAGCGATCCCTGCTCCCTGCTCCCTTAGGATGCCTCACTTGCGCCGTTAGTTTCCTCTGATGCGGGAGGGTCCCAAATGCTCGGGCTCGTGCTTACCAGCTCACTGGGTCAGGAGCTGATCAGCGTCTGAAAAGAGTACTAGTACATTCGGTGTGCAATCCTGACCCGCCCCCAGAGTTGCATAGCAAGTGTGCATTCATGCTCGACTAGTGGCCATCTCTTCCCTCGCAGACTCTTCTGGATCGCCGCTGGTGTATGTACAAGGTACACTGCATACACGTCGAGACTAGAGAGAGCAAGGTAAGGTAGCTTGCGGCACTCTCTTGGCTTTCAATCTCACTGTTCCTGCCTGGTCCGATTAATATGCTTCGCTTGGTTGTGGATCGTCGGTGCAACGATCATTGTGTCACTGGAAAAGGCTTGCTTCGTGCCCGATCACGTCTCACAGAGATGACGGCGGCGTACTCTCCATGACCCAGATCGACACCCTCTGCATCATCAGTCGCGGGACAAATGGGTGGATGCATACCCGGTCCAGCAGTGGAGGATGTGGAGGCCGTAGAGGGATGTGGTGCGACCGCCAGAACTGGGTCGTGGTCTCGGTTGGCATATGCTGTGTTGCTGCAACACACCTCGTCGACTTCCGTCTTCAACGGTGGAACGTGAGAGAGTGTGGATGGGGAGGAAGATTATCTCCGCGACAACGGCGCACGATCGGTGGATGCGATCAAGTGCCGATGGGGGGGGACATCCATAGTCTCGCTAAGGTAGGTACGGGAGGGGGATGGGTGGACCGTGTGCTTGTAAGTTGTAGCGGAGACGAAGAAGCGCATGGACGATGATGTTTCACTTAGAATGCCATCTTGATTAATTCCACATCAAGTCTATTGTTCTAACAATAGACGGCGAGGGCAGTGCAACGAACGAGAGAGATGGCCAGCCCCAGTAGTCTGCTGATCGCATATATAAAGTAGTAGGAGAGAAAGGAGGGTCCCTTATCGATTGGCCTACAGTACAATATACTACCCGGCACAACTGACAACGTTTTCCCGACAAGCTTTGAGCCCTCAGCGCAGTCACGATAATCAACAACAACAATCACGATAATCATATGAAGACGGCTGATCTGCTGGCTAGGTCGTCTCCCTTGCCAGAGGACATATGGATCAACCGCCTGCTGCTGACCAGTGACAAGGCCACCTTGGCCGCAACGTCCTCGGACAACGTGCTGCGGACGTTTGACCCAACAACACTGCAGCTAGCCGCCAGGATTGACAATCTGCACGATGGCGTCACCTGTCTAAAGCCGTTGCACGCTGATCCAGCGTGTTTTCTTACTGCAGGTAGAGACGCAGTGGTCCGGTGCTGGGATTCGAGGACGGGGAAGGCGGCATTGGAGCTGGGGAATGGTACCTATTCTAAGGATGAGTTTCCAATAGATAGAACAGACGGGGCTCAACCTCCACAGGGACCAAAACACCATACATTGCTCTCGATGCTCGAGGCAGCAATATAGCCGTAGGGACAGAATTAGAAAATGCTCAAGCTGCCGTTCTGATTTGGTAGGCACTGGCATATCACGTAAAACCACCCCGAGTCACTTTGAGTGCTGATGACTGACGTAGGGATTCTAGATCTACGAGCTCACCGATCCTACAATACGTCGAAAGCCACAGCGATGACGTTACAGAAGTCCGCCTCTCCATCTTGTCCCAAATTCTCCTGCCGTCAACAATCCACCATGTCCCATCGGCAGGCATCTGACAGATACCCCAGATAAGCTTCCACCCAAACATACCCACATGCCTGCTTTCGGGCAGTACCGACGGCCTAGTGAACATCTACGATACCTCCATGACCGATGAAGACGATGCCCTCGTCCAGGTGATGAACCATGACTCCTCAATAAGCCATGCCGGGTTTCTCACGACCACAGATGTATTCGCCTTGAGCCACGATGAGCATTTCTCTGTCTATAAATTGGAGACAGATCCAGAAAGTGATGCATCCGAGGAGCCCCCAAAAGTGTTTGGTGACCTGAGGCCTCGATTAAACTGTGACTATGTCGTCGACGTAACCACATCCATTGGTTTCAGCCAGGGCGAAGCCATTATCGGTGCGGGCTCGAATCGGTATGCGGATTTACAACGATTCTTCTTTCATTGTGTCCTAACGAGTACAGAACGGCCGGCAGCCAACATCTTGACCTCTATCCTCTCCACTCCGAATTAGAGTGGTCCTTCCAAGAGGAGAACAACACCCGACTGCCTGGCGCTCACGGGGAAGACGTGATTCGAGCCATGTGCTTTAACGGCGCGGTAAACAGCCATGCTTCAAGTCCTTTGCTCTAGGGGTTTTACTAACCAATACAGACTGGTAACATCTATACAGGCGGAGAGGACGGCCTTGTAATGGTATGGCGGATTTCCGAAAATGTGCCTAAAGCTCCAAGGCAAGAAGAGGACGAAGCGAAACCGTCAAAGAGGCGGAAAAAGACAGAAGGAAGCCGGTTCAAGCCTTACTAAGTCTAAACTGGAAAATGAACTCGAATAGAAAGCATTATTGATTTGCAACGTTCCACTGTCCCCTCAGAGTCCCTCTAGAGCTTTATAACGGGCTACCCGAAGGGAAAAGGAGAGGCGAAAGTAAGTAAACGACAACGACAACCGATAGCCTCTGCGACGGGCACCGTTCCAGTTCATCCAATTCACCCAAATCCTTGTATCCTAAATAGCTCTCACCGTTGCTCACAGTCTCGTGCCCCTTCACTGATCCCGAGACTTGGATTCTCTTATCTCCAAGTGCTCGCTTTCATCTAAGAAAATCAAACACCCATCACCCAATCCCAAACACTCCCAGAAGCACCCTCATTACCAGAAAACCCTACCAACCCAAAACAAATCCAACAAACTCCATCTACTCACATCTACAGTTCGCCTGGTCGATCCCCGTAAATTCTCAGCCAACCCCTTCTGAATCCCTCAACACCCACTTTCCATATACCCAAGTCCTCGCTCCATTCCACAGTCCAGCCAACCCTCAAACCCACACTCCCAACCCCAAGCGAATTCCACAAACCCCCGTAATCCCCTAGACACATACCGTACACCTTCATCAATTCCTATAAAACTTCCAGCACAAAATTCCCCCAGCCCTCAACCGTCTTTCAACTATGTAACCCACCACCTAATCACTTACAGTACCATCAAGAGAAGACGACCCCCGTCGGGGGAGGGGGGGCGAACACATATGTACAAGTGTTTACTTAGGGTTCAACCTAGTTCTTTATTAACTACAAATCAACACTAAGCATCTCATCTCATCTCATCTCATTCCAACCAACCAGCCAGCCAACCAACCAACCAGCCTAAAGCATTTTATCCCAGCTTTTAAAAAAAAAAAACCTATATATATCTCATATCTCGAAAATTCAATTTTAAAACAACCTACCTACCCACCCATCTATCTACCCATCCATCCATCAACACCCATCAACACCAACCCCCCCATCCAAACCCAAACACAAAACCAAAACCAACACAACACAACACAACAACACCAACACAACCCCCCTCGCCCTCCCTTCTACTACTTCCACTTCTTCCCCCCACCCTCCATTCAAACCCGCTCTCTCCGCTTCCTCGGTTGTTTTTACCCCCCCTGTCAGACTTCGTTTCCTCGAAAACCCCTCACGGAGCGCCGCGGAGCGCAACGGGGGTGTGTATCGTGGTTTTTGATCGATCGAGATAAAGGGGCGAAGGGGTAGGAGTGAAAAGTGGGGGGTTGGGGGAAATTGTGCTTGCTACTGACGATTTCATTTTTCTTTTGGCGGATTTTGGGGGGGGAAATCTCAGTATCACATTCAAGCAAGAGCACTCGTACTTGTTTTGTCTGGTTCGTTCGTCAATTCATGCTAGTTCTACAAGGCTACCTACCTAGCCGAGCCAAGCAACTACCGACCAAGTTATTACCTAGTCATGGATCAATCTGCTCCGTCATAACCCCTTCCTTCTGCCTTCCATCAAATAATCGGAGAGAATACTGGTGGTAATCTTGAGCACGCCTGCTATGCCCTGGAAAGAAAAAGTAAAACAAGCCTGGAACAATCTAAGAGGCTGATAAGAAAGAGCTGGTGTCGTAGTTGGATTTGGTATCCATGTGGACGAAAAGCGGCTGAGAGCGCAGGTCCCGAGAATTGGAAGAGAAACGGCAGAAAGGGGATCAATTGTAGCAATCTCAGTCGCCCTACCACTCAAACTCGCCCTGCGCCTTGTGAAAGACATATCTGCCATCATCGTCAGTCATGCATAACCAAACACTATCTCGATGCAACACTTACTCCCGGCCTCCCGTCGTCAAAACCCCGTCCTTCAGCGTGCACTTCCACTTACTCTTGACGCGCTGAACCTTGTCATAAGTACACAGCATAATCTGGCCCTCCTTACCCTCCTCACCCTCTACTTCGACGGTATTGTCGTCGTCAGGGTCATCCAGGTCGGAGTTGATTGCGTCTTCGTCGTCGTCGTCAAGATCTGGGTCGTCTTTGATGCCTGCTTTGTCGTCGTCATCCTCGTCGTCTAGGCCGTCGTATTGAGGGATCTTGGAGGTGGGCGCTAATTGAGCGGCGGCTAGAGATTGGTTTGAACCGCTTGGGGTGCTTTGGGCGGCCCTGCGCTTCTTGGCCAGTGGCTGCTTTGCCTGCTCAGACAGCGGCATCATCACGCCACCACCCTCCATCGATTGGCTCATCTGCTCTAAACGCTGCCTCATAGTCAAATCCGCATCATAGGTCCCGCTAGGGTTTTCCAGAGCATCAGCCCGACGTTGAGCTATCATTGAACTCCAGTCGTCAGCGCCATCAGTCTGTGCATGGCCAGCGTTGGATCGTTGCTGCTGCGCTTGTTGTAAGCTTTGATACTGTTGCTGTGCCTGTGCGGTATATTCCCTCCTCTGCTTCTCAGACAGTTGAGGAAGCTGGATGTTCTGTGGGTTCCGATGGGGCTGCTGACTAGGAATCCCCATACCTGCCTGTGCATGGAGTTGATTAATCTGCAGATTCGCACCGGCACCGAACTTGTCTTGCAGATTCTGTGCAGCACGTTGCTGGGCGACAGCATTCCCGTAATTACCATTAAGAACATTGTTTTGAGGGATTCCCGAAGTGTCGTAAGAGCCTGGTTCGGTCTTGATACGTACGCTACCACCACTATTACTCGGCAACGGCATTGCAGATGGAGGGGGTCCACTTGACGGTATCTGTTGCGGTCGAGGAACGTTGGAAGGTACAGGGGTAGGATTGGCGACCATCGGTTGAGGTATTGGCGGTGGTTCCCATGGAAAAGAAGCGACGTGCATCGCAGTGAGCTTGGTTTGCCATGTCTGCAGAATAACATAGCATGATCGTCATCAGCACAGTCTCTACCATAAACAACAGTTTCTCTCAAAAGTAATGGGAGGATTCTAGCAGAAAAAGGCTTGGCTCGGTTGGAGTTGCATTTAGCGGAAATGCGCAAGCGCGTGCGGAAATTGAAACCGAAGGGCAAGGTGCGTATAAATGAGTCAAAGGGTCGGTAATCCCCCCAAAAATCAAAGAACTCCCACATTCCCCCGCTTTCGCCCACCCAAATCCGAAAGATTGCGCCCGGCCCTCGCAACACAAAGACAATGCTCTATGATGTGCAGATGCGATAATTGATCATTTCTGACACCGAATCAAGCAGCTGTGTCTTTATTGACGAAAGAGGCATGTGCGAAAACTTGATCAACACCGATGCAGTCAAAAAAGAAAAAAAAAGAGACCAACCGTTTTCATATCGTTCAGTGTCTGCTGGTTGATCCCATCCTCCTCGAAGGTTACCTGACAGTTGTCGATCACATCGTCCATGATCTTGGAGTACACGGAACCCTACAATTAGTTGTTCTCTTCAGCGTCTGTGTTACATGATAGTGCATAGGGCTTGAACAGTCTGGCAAGAGCAGACTGACCACAAGCTGGTTCGACATCCTGCCGACAGCAAGCTACCAATCCCAGTCTGGACCTGGTTGGCCAGTTGGAGCAAAGGACTGTATGTGTTGGTTCGAAGTGTTTGGGATGATACGGATTCGTTGTGAGGTGTCGATGTTCCGACTAGGCCCAGTCTCTTTCCTCCCACCTTTATGTCCAGGCCCGATGTTCCAGCTAAGTCTCACTTTGTTGCTTTCTCTTTGATCTAATTATCGTGTCTGTGTGTCATACTATGCGTGGTGAGTTGTTGTGGTTCGTTAATCCCTTAGATGTTGATGTTGTAAAACGGAAGTTCAGTCTGCTAGGAAATAATTGAAAGAGCTTCCTCGCTTACTAATGCGCTTAAGCTTCACTTGTCTCACCCAAAGCACATTTCAGTTAGGATCGATCAAATTGAGATTGTGATTTGTATCGAATGACTTCCCCACCGAAATTGATCTGCCAAGTTCTAATAGCCAGATCTGTTCATCTTCAAAACCGCGAAATCCTATGCCAAACCTCAAACACCAGTCGCTAAGTACAATCTAAAAGAACACGCAACAACGGATCCAATGGGTTGAGACACGAGAGCCCCAATCCCTATCTTATCGTCATTTGCTTCACCATATCCCCTCCTTTGCCAGTCACACCTCCTTCCCTTGAAATTGCTGAACTTGAACCGGGCTTCTTCTCGAAAAGCTTCCAGAACTTGAGACTCTCATCCGCAGCTAATAGTCTGGTCAGCGAAAATTGGCGAAAAATGAACATGGTAGCTTACCTGCTGTTGCTAGCATCTGGCCATCTGGGCTTAGACAGCTGTGGAGTACTCTCGTCTCATGTGCTGGAATCTCAACGTTGCGCACCAGGGTCGGATAGCTCCAGATACTAAGAGAGTTATCTGGGAACCCGCTTGAACTGACTATCTCGCGGTAGTGGTTGCTCCATCGTAGGCTTGTCACTTGAGATCCTGTATCGATGCTGTTGGTTCGAGCTCCTGTTGTGGTATTCCAGAAATGGATATGTCTGTCATATGAACCTCCTCCAGTAGCAAGGAGGTTTGGCTGCCATGGGCACCAGCTCAAGGCCTTGACAGCAGCACGATGGTTGGTCTTCTGGAATTTGGGAGCACCCAAGGATCGGGCGTCCCAAATAGAGACCAAGTTGTCGTTACCACCAGTGGCAAGCTGAGCACCATCCGACCTCCACTCAAGTCCACAGACCTCAGATGTGTGAGACACTAGCTCGGCGACTTTATGCTGAGCAACGCGGACATCGTGGTTGTAAACCAAGCCACTTCGAGCGCCAGAAGAGAGAAGGTGTTTGTTCCAGCCCATTACTCCAACGCGGGTATCATGACCGTGCATGCTACGGAGCTTGCTCCCTTCTTCAACATCCCAGATTTGGATCTCCCCAGTGCCAAGACCGACACCGACGTAGGCACCGTCTCCACTCCATTTGACACTGCTGACGTAGGTATCCGGTGATGTTTCTAGCAGACAGCTGACAGTGCCAGACTCTGCAGACCAGACGTAAACATTGCGCTCCAAGCCTATTGCGACCTGGTTACCTGAGCTCCAGTCAAGAAGGTTAAGGTAATAGTCATCAACAAGGCCGGGAGCATCAAGTACACGCTCTGGAGCAGTTAGGACTCTTCGTCGAAATTGTGCTGCCGCGGCATTTGTAGGCTTGAGGGGACGATTGTACTGTGATCTCAAATCGATTGGTTTGGAAGACTCGGGTGGTGCTGGCTTGAATGCGAGAATACGGGTATTCAGTGAGACACCACAAGCGGACGCCAAAGACGATTCATACGCAAGAGTTTCTGGAGCGGGCTTCACGTATGATGTGGATTCCTCGTTGTCGCCCAAATTAAGTCTTTCAAGAGCAGCGGTAGCATCATCATCAGAGCTGTGGCCCCCAAGATTGAAAGCACTTGCCGCATTCGCAAGGACTGTTGAACCTTCGCCACTAGTCTTTGGTCGTTGGCTGTCCGGATCGAGTTTGCCTGAGCCAGCTATGGCTAGGCCTTCGCTTGCAGTCCGATTCGGGATAAAGCGATCTCCTGCATCGATTCGGACTGTGGTCTTGCCTGATCTTGAACGTAGAGGACCTCTCTTCCGACTACAGCTCTTTGAGGGTGTTTGCCCAACGACAGGCCCAGTACCAGTAAGATTCCAATCCGACACGCCAAGTTCGAGATGTCTGGGCGAGTTCTTAGCCTTGGCAATGTTGGATTTTGGAGAGTCGCGGTAGGTCGATTTTGAGGTCGACCTAGCGAAGTACTGTGACAGATTGCCGCCATATGTGGATTGTGACGTTACATGGATACTGTCTGATACGTGTCTCGGAGGAGTGAAGGGGGAGGAGCTGTTCGAGGCGTTGGTGGCGAGGCTCGCAGTTCGTGTGCGCGGCGACGGCGTCAAGGGCATACGGCCACCGGCGGTTCGCGTAGAGAAGATACCATGATGGCTCTTGAGGGGAGTTGATATCGAGGCAGTTGCCATTGTATGATATGTTTTGATCGAAAGGACAATTTAATGTATCGATCAATGTCCTGTGGAAGAAGACCGGTGGTCTTCAGGTTAGTAATAGTCGATTAAACAACGAGCCTGTCGAGGGTTGTATGTTCCGGTGTCGAATGAGCTCCCAAGAGTCTCAACTGAATGGATCCTGGGTAAATAGTTGTTAGTAGTTGATGTTGTACCGGAGCAAATGCTGTTAATCGAGGTCCCTTCGCAGAGATGTTCTAACAATCGGTGGGTCGATCAATTCAGACTTGAAAACAGGTTTGAACGATCTAATGGATTGAAGACAGTAATCTTGCGTAAGGTAATAATGTTTTGCAATAAATGCAGAGGAGATAGAGAAGAGGAGGTATGCGGATAGAAGTAATGTAGAGAGAGGAAGGAAGAGAGACTCTGGACCCGAAGTTTATGTACCAGTCAACAGACCGATGCGCTAAGCAGTTGCTGAGCAACGAAGCTTAGTAATAGGGATCTACCAATCACCGGGAAGTCGGGACAATCTCCGAAGTCTGGCGATAGTTATCAAATTCCAATGTCACTGTGAGACCACTCGACACTTCAAGCATCTCAGAGCCGCCGCACGAGAGAGGGAGAGAAATTTGCACAGGCCCTTATTCACTCATCTCTCGCTCAAAGTCAACTGACCCACGAATGGTGCCGCGACATGTGAAGAACTATGGATCAACACCAAAGTAGAACCACCCCCGGTTCTGGGTATCAGCAACCGCAGTCAAGCACAAGTGCATGGAGTGGCTTCTCAAATCACAACAGAACGCCAGCATCAGCTTCTTCTTCAAACAATACCTATCTTATGCCTAGCAGCCCCTCTAAGACCTCTCGCACCGCCAATGAGAGCTATAGGCCAAAAATCATGAGAACTTGTGGTCAACGGCCTGCTTGCTTGGTCAATGCCTCAGTCACATATTGTGGAAACAACCAAATATACGCCTTTGGTGGTTTCGACCAATATACTGATGAAGGTACAGTGCTCTCAGCTATATCTCTTTCGCGAACATAATTAGCCTCAGATCAATGCTGACCTTGCTTTCGTGTAGTGTACAACCATGTTCTCAGACTTGATCTTGGATCGTTACAATGGAGCTTGGTCGATAACTATGGCGACATACCTGGTGTGCGGATGGGTACGTAAGGTAGTCTATCTTCATGGTTAGTGGCTTACTTCATCCTAGGTCATACGGCATGTTTATGGCAAGGATCGAAGCTTCTGATATATGGCGGAGAGAACGAGCATCGGGAATACCTCTCCGACGTAGTAATATTTGATCTGAAAACTGCACATTGGACACAACCAGATATTCGAGGTACAATACCAAAAGGAAGAGCTCGACATGCAGCTGCTGTCTATGATGACAAGCTGTACGTCGTTGGAGGCTTGTCGGGTACCGAAACCTACACGCTAGACGAGATATGCTATCTGGATCTCAAAACATGGACTTGGTCTCGATCATGGAGTTTTGTTGCGCGATTTGATCATTCAACCTGGGTTTGGGGAGGCCGTATCTGGGTGTTCGGAGGGCTCGGGCCGGACATGGAGCGGACAGGAGAGATGTGGTGGCTGGATCTCAAGAGTAGTCCCGCTTTCAAGGCGGTACCGGCGCAAGGCTCATCAGATTCTCCGACGACAGACCGTACACCAAATCCACCGTCACAGTTCGCTCAATACAACCAGCCTCAACACATAGCCACTGGGTCTACTGGCTATACTGCAAACTCCAGCAGTGTCCAGGTCCGAGCTGCTTCGATGGTTACAAAGCCTGTTGCCCCAGGTGCAATTTCATCTATGAGGTTCGTCTCAGGACCAAATGTCCCATCACAAGCATTGGGAACGCATTTCCACGTCTACTCCTCGGGCGCTCTGCTCGACTTTGTCACCCCTGCAGGTACCATTCGCCCATCCGAATGTAACCTCTCAGCCCTAGAACTCGATGCCCTACAATGGCAAAAGCTAGCCGAAGGGCCCGAAATCTTCGATCCCACCTATCGCTGGCACTACTGTGCTGTAAACGAAGACGGCACCAAAGCCTGGCTCTTAGGGTGCGCGAACGAATCCCCAGGGAATGCAGCCTTTGAAGAATACCTCAGCGACGTCCTCCCCCTCGACCTCCGAAGATTTGGCCTACCAGGCAACGATCTCTCCTCTGAACCCAGCATGGGAAAAGGCAAAATTCCGGCCTCAGACACACACCCGACCTCCAACCTCAGCAGTCTTGGTGCGGACCTTGCTTCAATGTTCGATCGTCCCACAGAATCCGGGAGCGGTGCTGATTTTATCATCACTGGCGAGAAAGACGACGTCCAAGCTGACGATATTGATATGTCCTCCTACACAACTATTGACCCCTTGTTGGCCGAAAACACCCCACAGTTCCTATCCTCCACCGTCCATACCTCCCCACCGATCCACGTCCATAAACTGATCCTCCAAGCCCGTTGGCCCCACTTCACCCGTGTCTACGCCTCCCAAATGGCCGAGTTCCAAACCAAGAAAATGCACATCCCCGAACCCTATCCTGTCGTCCGCGCCTTCCTCTATTATCTCTATACAGACAGCATCGCCAAACACCCCTCGTACTGCGCCGACCTCGGCGACGTCGCTGGCCTGCTTGTCATGGCAAATGTCTACGACATGCCCCGCCTACGCCTACTATGCATCCACCGCCTCAGCAGGGAAATGGACGTCGAGTCCGCCGCCGTCGTCTGGGAGCGCGCTGGCACGGCCGGGGAGCAGTGGCTCAGGCGACGTGCGGCAAACTACTGTCTCACGCACTGGGGCCGCGTTGTGCGTTCCGAGGCGTTTCGGCGCTTGAGCAGGCAGAGCATGATGGAGCTGTGCGAGGTTATTGACGTGGAAGGGCGCGTTGTGGGTGGGGAGGAACTGGAGATGGTCGGGGGTTTGGGGGGCGGCAAGTTTGGGGTTGGGGGCGTGGGGAGGGAGGGGGGGAAGGGGAGGGGTGGTGGATTGGGAACGGGGGCGGTTGAGGATGTGGATGGGGAGGGCGAAGTGGAGGAGGGTGAGGACGAGGGGATGGAGATTAATTGATTGAGGGTTTGCGTTGGTGTGACCAGGCAAAGGATTTATGGGGTTAGGGCCAAGGGCATATGTTAGCGTTCTCGCATGGCTATGGCGCTCGGGGTGCTATCTATCTTGACGAGATCAGATGAGATGATGGGGGGCTTGATACTCTAGCTGTATGATAGATTCCTCATAGGCAGCTTTTAGCGAACAAACAAGACATCTGAACGATGTTGGTCCCTTTGCTCGCGTTGGGAGTTGAGGTGGTGGGTTGGAGGGATTTGGTGCAGTCGGTTTCCCGTGGAGAGCCTGAAATGGGGCTTCGAGGAGGTGTGATGGTGTATTTTCCCGTATGCTTCGTTGCATCGGTACACATAGTATGGCGTTTAACATGTCTGGCCGTCATCCCATCTCACCCCCCCTTCTCATCGCACCCATCACAACCCCCCCCCCCCCCTCCCCCAAAACCAAAACCAATCCCTCCCTACCCCTCCCTACCCTCCCCCTCAGCCACCCCATCAGCATCAGCATCCTTAACCACAACATCCCCATCTGCATCCCTTCCCCCCTCCCCTTCCTCCCTCGCATACCCCACCCCGCCCACCCTCTCCCCCTCTCCTCTCCGCCCCAACGCACCCTCGACGTCAAACCGCCCGCTTCCCGGCCCGCGCGCCTGCGGTCCCATATCCTCCATGCCCACGAACTCGGGCCCGCGCGCGTGGACGCGTTCTTCGGTTTCCTCGCCCGCTGCCCCTGCTGCTGTAGGGTTTGTTGCGTTTTCTTCCTCTTTGCGCGCGGCGGAGGAGCTGCGGGTGACGCGGCCGTGTTGTTGCTGCGGGATAGGCACGGGGACGACGCCGGCTTCTTGTTCTTGGCGGAGGAGCTCGCCTTGGGTTATCCCTGTACGATTGGTGTTTTGGGAAGGGTGGGTGGAAGAGGAGATGCCGTTGACGGTTACGGAGACTGTTTCAATGGAGCCGGAGCCGTTGGGGCCGTCGATTAGGGAGGTGGATTCGGTGCGGAGGTCGCTGTTTGTGGGGAGGGTGAGAGGGCGTGCCAGGGTTGGGTCGGAGTGGGTGGTGTTTGTGAGCCAGGGGATGGGTGTTAGGGCTGCGCCGCCAATGAAGTCGTCGTCGTCGTCGTCGTGGGTTTCGTTGGTGGAGGTTGGGGTGGCAGATGGAGGGGAGGAGCCGTTTTGCAGCAGGCCGTTTGTGAGGTTGTTGGAGGAGGGGGAGGAAATGGAGGGGAGCGGGAACAGGGACAAAGGGCTCGACACTGAGATGACGCGGTCGAGAGCGCGGAGGTATGAGGGCAGAGTACGGTAGTGGTTCCGCGGTCTCAAGAGCAGCTCGGCGAGGCGTTGGGCGGTATGTGGAGGTGATGTGGCGAAGGAGGTTTTGAGGGTTGTTTGGATCGAGGAGAGGAGGGAGACGAGGGGTGGTGGGAGGGTCCCTGGTGGGAGGGAGAGGCTGTTGATAGATATTGGCCGGAAGGGGAGAGGAGACGGCGAAGTGCGAGGAGGACGAGTGGAGGGAGAGTCGGGATGTGCATTTTCTTTTTGGGAGGAGTCGCTTGAGGGGTCGGGTTTGGTGTCTTCATTTAACGAGGGTGGTAGAGGCTCTGGGAGGGGGAATGTGGGTATTGGGAAGTCGTTATAAACAATCTTGTGTCCTGCTTAGACAAGTTCCTGTTGAGGAGCGAAGGATGGAGGCGTACATGTTCTAATCTGGGCAAGATACGTTCAAAGAGGCCAGGCCACTGTGAGCTACGGGCTTTCTCAGTATCTATAAACGCTGGCGGCTTTGGTGGTCCTACTAGTCCATGGTACCGTCCCTTGCGATTCCTTCCAGTACCTCATCGTCTGAGGGAAGAATTAGTAGTAGCATGTTTGTATGGTGGTAGACTGTACCTGAAGCCATAATCTCGACGAATAAGTGAGAACGCCTTCATGCGATATGCGATATGCGATATGCTGTCGGTAAGGAACTCGAACTTCACTTTAGAGTCCACGTCGCACAATGGCGTGTATCTACAACGACCTAGGGTATATATTGGCTCTTTATTCATCAACCCGAAAAAGTTGTCCGAGGGGAGTGTGTCTAAGCCACAATCTTCGAGAGAAACAATTGAACAAAACAACGTGACATCGTAAACAGGGACTAGAATATCCTGTTAATAAATGACAGATATCTGACGAGTCGCTATCATACATCGGCTCATAGAACCGTCTGCCCATATAGAGAGTACCTTATATGGGAAGGCATAAAGTAATGCCAAAGAGTGGTCCAAAGGCAAAGGGTTCGTGGTGATACCAAAAGACCCTTGACGCGCCAAGTGGCGCCCACGAGGCTCCGTCCCCTGGCTTGGCGGGAAAGGCTATCTGTCTTGGATGTGAGGAGAAAACCTTCGGAATCTATCATCCATCATTATCGACAGCTACCTGACTCCACACTTCCACCACCACCACCAGTCTTGATCGCGACCTTCCTTTTTACTCCTCACTCTTTTCCTACTACTGCAACGGATACCTGCAACCCAGCAAACAAAGCTGAGGGTCGCCAAGCCTTGTGAAAACCCGACCCCCAACTCTTCCGTTTCAGCATTTTGGCCGAGAGAGACCACGAAGTCGGAGACAGTCGCCACCAAATAAGTTCAATCCAACCTTTGTACCGAGTCGCAAGGCTTCTTACTTGGTGCTCTTCCCTTTTCGAGTTGCTACAGCGCAATTCTTCGTGTCGGGGACGGAACTGGTTGGACAGTCACTATCGAATGTGGTCCACTTTAGTGACTTGATCAAACCTTTGTCGGTATACCTGTATTGCCAGCTCCACACTTAGCGTGCAAATACCGTCAAAATTCAAGGCCACGAGGCAAGAGCTTCCCTCTTAGGAGGTCAGCCGTTGGACCGATCATACCAGCAATACGCTGGCGGGTTTGACAGAGAAGGATATAAGCCTAGACCCGCTGGCCGTGGTCAGGTGAGAGGAATAATGTACAAACCGAATTCGTTCTGGACATGGGCCTTTGTGGCCGTAACGACCCTTCAAGCAGCAATAGTAATGGCATTCGAAGCGTAAGTCAACACCTTGAACTTGATACCCCCCGAGCAGCGTGCCGTTCTTACGACAAGATGTTTGGAGATGTCTAACGAATCATCTTACAGTTACGTATTCGATCAATTCCAGGTAAACCTCAAAGGACAAGCCGAAAAAGAAACAGATTCACGCAGCATCCCCACCTTTCTAACCTTGTACATTTTCGGACTCCTCTACCAGCTGGTGTTAGTGTACGACGCTCTCCGACTTAAGAATACTATCCAGATAATTGGCCTATGTATCTATAATATCGGTCTACTCATCTATGCCGCTGTGCAAATGGACCAGATCCAAACTGCCGTTGTCAGTCTCAGCGCCAACAAGGAGATTGATCTTCATATATGGTTTACGATCAAGCCGTTTCTTATAGCCATTCCATGTATCATCGCAATAGGAACAGTCTTCATGTCTGTAGTTGCATGGAAATTGTACGACGAATTTGCGTGGACGATATACAAGCATATTAGTGCGGATTTGAGGATGAAGAGGCGATACTTGACCTTTCAGGTATGCTTGCCATCGAAAGTACCAATGAAGGTCAACTAATCCAGTCATTCTAGATCTATATTGCCCTGCTGAAATTCGACTTCTTCTTCTTCCTCGGCTTCACAATCCAATTCCTCGTCATTGTCGTCAATAGGAAACAAATCGAATTCTACCTTACCATTGCCGCAATTCCTGTCACAATCATAATCCTTCTATTAGCCGCCTTGTTCACTCGCAGAGAAAACAAACCAGGGATGGTCATCACCATTGTAAGCCCCAACATTCCCACCAAACTTCTCCATCCCTAACCTCGCACACCACCAGCTCCTCTATTTCGCCGCCCTCGCTTACTTCCTCTTCAAACTCGTCCGCATGTACCAAACCAATAACAAAGCCCGCTACCGCTCCTATGACCCCGTCCGCCACTCCCTGACTACCTTCGCCGTCATCACCATCATCCTGATCGTTCTGACGATCATCAACGCGTGCGCGTGCATGGCCAATTTTGATCGTGGCCTAAAGCCGTTTATCGCGGGTAGGAAAGTCGAGAGCGAGGATGAGAAGTTGCATGGCGGGATGATGACGGAGATGCCGAGTCTGGCGCATCATGGGGGGATGCCGGTGACGAGTCGGATGACGATTGATTGAGTTGGGGATGGTTACTTTTTTTGACAAAGCAAGAGAATGAGCAGCGAGCGTGTATTTTCAAGGTGATCAGGGTCAGACGGAGTCAATCTTGAAAGGCTGGCGCGACATGTCTTATCCAGCAGATATCGTCGATTTCAGGATTGGCGAGAACTGATACGGCGTAACAATGGCGTATGCAGGCGGAAGTATCGAATAAATAATCACGAATTTCCTACGGCTGAGGGGTGCAGCAAGGGCCATGTTCATATTTCCAGACTCCTATATTTCCCTTTCCTTTTCATTTCTTTGACTTTGCCTCAACCCTCTTGCCTTTCCTTGAACAAATTACTCTCCTTCTTGTTATCAAACGTTTTCATTCGTTTTCCTTTTTCTTTCTTGATCGTCTCATTTCATCTTGTTATCTTTTCATCTTATAGCATTGTGAGACGAAGACGAAGACGAAGAAGAAGGAAAAGTAAGAAAGGAAAAGTAAGAAACAGAAAAAAACAGGGAAAAAACGTATCAACTTGAGATTTAAAAGTGCATAAAAACAGAAGGACAAAAAAATGAGTCGATGCCTTGAAGAGCGAACAAAGCTGTAAAAAAATATAAAAAAATATAAAAAAAGGGGGGAGAAGTGAGAAAATAAAAAGAAGACAGCAGAGAACGAAGAGAAGAGAAAAAGAGAAAAGAGAACGAAAGCGATGAAGATGAGATAAAGCTATAGAAAAAAAAGGAGAAAACAAAGAAAGAAGACAAAGCACAAACATCCCATTACATCAACCAAAACCTCACAGCAACAGCAAACACAGCTTTGCGCAAGCTCTTCTTCATTCCATCAAAACACTAATCCTCCCACCCCCCTCCCACCGACCACCACATCCCCCACAATTTCCCCCACAATTTCCCACACACATCTCATAAACCTTCTTTTCACCAAAAAACAAAGCAAGAAAATTAGAAAGAAAGCAAGAAGGAAAGAAGGAAAGAAGAAAAGAAGAAAAGAAGGAAAGAAGGAAGGAAGGAAGGAAGAAGGAAAGTTTTTTGCTTGGTGATGATGCTGATGATCCCACTAAACCTCCTCGCTTTTTGCAAGAAATGCCAACTCCTTTTTTTTTTCTAAATCGAATCTACATCTACATCTACACCCAAAAGCGAAAAAGAAAAAGTCAGAGAAAGAAGAAGAGATATATATTCACGACGGTTTTTTTTTAGTGGCTATTATTATTATTATTATTATTATGAGGGGCGGCGGTAAGTACAGTAGTTTATCGTTTATTTGCTTGATTCTTTTTTTTCTTCTTCTTTTTTTCCCTTCTCTGTTATTAACCCACATCTCTTCGATCAATTCCCCAGTCTCTTTCATCATATCAGTTTTCTATTTTCCACTTTTGAGATTTTTTGGGAAATGGATGGGGATGGGGATGGCGTGAACTACATATTCTGGATCTTTTTTTGGTTGGATTTTTGGGTGGGGGGGGGGGTTATCTTTCTTTGTGGATATATGTACGTGGATGGGATGGGATGGGATGTGGTAGTGGGGGAAAGGTGAGTTGGGCAATCAGACTATGTACAGTATGTAGGAACTACGGTACCTAAATAAAAAACCCCAAACGGACCTTCGCATGCCGGAAATAGTTCTTAAAGCACATTAATTATGTGTATGAGCTATAGAGATATATGCATGCCCACTTTCAAGACATGCAACATCGTTGTGCGTCTCATCATTGTTTCATCGTCGTCCTCGTAACCGCCGACGGATAGTGTAGTGTTCTGCTACAGTACACACAACTTCGCACCCGCTCAACCTTTGCCCTTTTTCTCAAGTCGTGCCTTGTGCCTTGATGAATTGAGAATTAAGAATCCTGACATCTCCCTACTCTAGCACGTGTTTCGATGAAGATATAGCGGCGAGAAGAGCGATAGCGAGCGCGAGGGTGATGGAGGGTGTGGAGGTGCGGTTCCGAGGGAATGTATGGGTGGGGTGGTGAAGGGATGCGGGGAGGGAAGGGGAGGGAGGTGGGGGATGAGGATGCGGATGAGACGAGGAGGATGCGAAGGCTGAGGCTGAGGGGGAGGGGGAGGGAGTGGGATGGAACAATGGAAAAGGGGTGGCGGGTGGGAAAGAGGAGAGCGGGGGGGAGGAGGAGAGTGGGGGGAAGGACGGACAAGGGCTTGCAGCTAAAGGGATTTCTTATGTACAACACCGCCGGCCAGTCTCTCCCTCGCCCTCGTTATCAACCGTCAATGCTTAGACTCGAGCAGTCACGAATATTTACACATCGCTATAATATTCCCACTAGCTCATAGTCATGTCTCCGGCCGCCCATTACCACCGTTTGCGGACTAGCCCCTATTGTTTCGTTCAAAGACGTTCATGAGAGCTCGGATTATCGAGGGGTTGAATAGCCAAGTGGTTCCTTGTAGAATGAAGAGCGCTACTTGTGGCTGGTTATCGAGCGTCTGCTTTGTTTGTATGTAGAGAGGTTTTGTGGTGTCGAGGTCAACTAATCGACTAACATGGATTACAGATATAGAATTTCTTCTCTTGCTAGAAAAACGGGGAATTGGTCTGTTGCATCATGTAGATTCGAAACGTCGCTGAGGGTGTTTCTCTTTCTTCTTATGACATACGCACCTCTTGCTAGTTTTGTAGAAAGGCGCGGTCCTCACCTTTTGAAACAGAGTGCTTCCGCGAGAGATCAGATTTAGGGAGATATTCTCGACATCGATGATTGTGGCGTTGAACAAGTGATGTCGAAGTATCAGTTCGAGATTGTACTAGTCGTAACGACCCCATGAAAGTGTTGCGCTCTACGTCCTTGTTGACCTGACTTGGGATGAAGGAGCCGCAAAGGCGTTTTGCTGTAGGATAAGCTTTCGGAGGGATTTGGTGCGAATATTCACACTTCGTGTTTTTCGAGATGATCTGGGACTCGGATCGACATTTGCCTCGCGCCTGACGCATTGCTCGAGTCAGAAAGCCATCGTTGAGAATTCGAGCTTGTTCGATAGATTCGGGCAAGAGGCAAAGGGCGGAAGTGCAGTCTTTCTTCTCCTGTGTTCTTCGTCTTGTCAAGTAATTATCTACCGACTATTGTAGTTCTGTGGATGCTTCCCAGGTTCTTAGGCATAGCAACGGCAGCTAGTTTCGGTTCTGTCGCTAAATCGAGAGACTCATGTTTGGCATGGCATTGTTGAGAAGGGATATGCCTTATTCCAGTTTGACAGATTCTTTTACCGGTTTGCCTTGACGTGACACGTGAGATTGGTTGGACAAGCAATCCGGAGGTTAGGCGGGGGTTTGCTCTGGTTGGGACTTCGGCTGAAGCTTTGCCCCGTCTATCTAGAAATATCGTATTATGATTAGTGCATCAAGTTAGAAGAAGTGAGATGGAGAAACACCCAGAGCTAGAGCATCGTTTGATAGAACTGTAAAAGATACCTGTGATTCATGTGAGAACATTTGTGTTTTGCTTCAGGTGCTGAAGTTTGCTTTTGCCATGCTATGGCTGAGGAACTGAGGTCAACGTCTGTTACAGCAGACGACTCTCTCCACGAAGCCTCAACCTACCATTACCTCCTGCACCGCCAGAGATGAGAATACTTGCAAACTGATCGAGGGGCTTTGATACGTTGGTCACGTTGATCTGAGCGATAGCAGCACATGATCCTTCGTTCTCTTATAAGGTCTCAATCGTAGAGTGTATCAACGCCCTGGAGAGGAAAATGAAGCCCGAGAAGCTAGCTACTTTTGCTGAAGAAGATGCGCAGAAAACAAACTAGGGTAGACGGCGGCCAAAGATTCTTATGGTAATTACAATACCCGGCAATTTCATCTCCAAATGAGTATGCATTTGCCTTGGGTCTTCCCTGGATGGACGACCATGAGCGATTCGATGAGAAAATGGCGTGTCAGACACTGCTTAGCACGGGCCTTATCCTGGATGATCTTTGATGTATTTCCCTGACATGGCAAGGCTTGCCGGACCATGGCTCTCACCTTACGCTCTAGAACTGAATTGATCAGACGTCGAGAAAACAAGTCTTTCGAGTTATATCTACCAGACGAGCCATCATCCTTGCATGACCACAGGGCGGTCGGCAAGGGTTCAAACAGTAATGTCTGGATCCCGATCCTACGCGTGGGGTAGGTTTCAAGGCTGAATCGTGGAGATGTGGCTGGCTTCGATGAAGGAAGACACCGAGGTGGCGTTTCCGAACAAAACCGCCACGGGGCGCCGAGACTGGTCTTTTGTGATTATCATGTGATATATAGTCGAGCAGAGATCGATGCTCGTACTTGTTCTTTTGGTGCCTGCCGATGGCGCGGATAGATCAGATGGCCACGAGATCTGTTTACATTGTGAAGGCTTTATTAGTAGAGGTATCTACTAGTAGTATCATAGGGCTGATCTCGTATCCAGAGGCGCCTTTGGTCACAGACTCGCAGACTCACAGCTCACAGGCTCACAGGAGACGCTTAAGACCCTTGCGTTGCCGACCCTTTGCTGACCCGAGCTCTAATCCGTACAACAACAATAATCCGTTAGGAACCGACTTTGTCGACAGTCCATTGGTGACGCAGAGAATGGGTGCATGCCCGTATTCGCGATTGGCAAATCAACGGATCTTCCGAGCACGAGACCTCGTAAGAGTTCAGATGGTCCATGCCAATTGGTGGCTTCCATCAAGTATTGCTGATACTATCAAGTGAAAGTCGTAACGAGTCACGCATTGGATGTCTTGCCGTCATTGTTTGTCGTTGTCATGGTCCGTGGTCGGAATGCATGTGGGATTATCGTTCTCTGGCCAAAGTGGAAGGCGGATATTAAGTTCGTCGTACCCTGGACCATATGCGAGGCATCTCTAGCTGCCGTGCATGGTGTCTGCCCTCATGGCGTCTGTGAGAGGGTGTGCTGAACTGATGATGGTGGCGAGGGGGTGGAATGGGTCAAGTGCGTTGGCTGTTGTTGTCTGGAAGTAAGAGGTCTGTGCTGAAACGACAATCAAGAAACATGATCGATGATTGTTACGAGTACCGACGTCGTGTTCGACCGGGTTTAGAGGGTGGGGTGGTGGGGTTGACAGCTACAGCTACAGCGACAGTACAGCAAGTCCAATGTCAACCAAGCTCGCAAAGACATGTTCCGGTACGTGGAAGGTACTTCGGCATCACTGCAGCAGCCGATTTGATGGATCAAGTATGTACAGTACTTACAGAAGATCACACGGTGGACAATCCAGATGGCTGCCCGTGGTTACGGGGTACGCCTCCTCTGTTCAAGATCGTGTCGGGGCGTCGACCTAGCCCTAGGTCTTGCAATCTTGACAAGCAGGATTAGAATACAGGAAGAAGAAGAAGATTCGCTATCGTCCCATGGCGCATGCGACGCCAGATTTGTGCGACCATGTGCAACCACCACGTCGATGTCGATGCCGTGCGACCTCGATCCCTGAAGCTGCAGCTGCCAGTTGGGCTTTTTCGCAAAGCGCCCACCGCAAAGTAAGAATGGACAATGTGCGTGCGTCAAGCCATCGAACCACTGCCGGTGTGTTTGAAGATATCTCCTTGGTGAACACGTGAATCGTTGTTATTAATATTAACATTATTATTATCATGAATATCATGATTATCATGGTTATCATGATTGTTATGATGAATATGATTGTTATTATCATCATCATTCGATCATGGTTCTCTGGAGCACTACATACTGCTACAGTAGTCTTCACCGCTGGATGAGGCGTGGTGCTTCAAAGGATGATGTCAAGAGTCGTCTGCCGAGCCATGCAAAATGCAGCATCTTATCAAATGTATCCGGGGGGCACCAGTGGAAGTATCTCCGTGTCCTTTGCCCGTCACTGAAAACGTGCACAATGGGGGCGGTTTCGACCTTACAGTACCTTGCTAGCCCTTGCTGGTACATACTAAGGTACTGATAGTCTGATACCCTGTACAGTCGGTTTTTGTTGAGAAAGCAAGCAGCCCCACTCACTGCTGCCGGTGCTGTTCGCATTAGCGGCCTGCAGCCGCTGTACCGAGCATGCACCTCGAGGGGCTGGCTTGCCTTTCTCAGGCGTCCACAAGCACATGCTGTGTAACAGTGCTTGGACCAACGTTACTTCACCGAAGACGCTGTTCAATTCCATTCCAATTCTCCAATACCAAATTCTGCGCAACAATCGATTCGTTGCCGCAAGGCACTGCAGCCTCGAAGTGGAAAGTATTTAGATGTTCGCCATTAGGGAACTTCCCCATCCTTCTAGCCGACAATGACGCAACGCAAGCGGAAGAAAAGATGTATTCCGTAGACCTCAAATGATTAATGGCGCCTCGGGGTAATCAAAAACTTTTAATATAGAACAAGCCGCCCACCGTCCCAAATTTTAAAAGACTTTCTAAGGAAGAATTCGCTAAAACGCGATGGATCGCTAACATGGGATCGCGCAAGGGATAAATATTAAGTTAAAGTCTCGTACACGCGCTAGACCGCCGGACGGGGTGAGGGAGAGCGATACCTGACTTAGGGGACTGGCTCACTCCTCTCTTGGCATCCGTGCGCACCTGTGCCGATGGAGTCTTCGTCGGAGGCTTCGAAATGAAGCACATCTAGCGGGGTTGCAGCCGTGATTTCGTAAAGTCGTCAAATTCCATGTGTTTCCGTTGCTGGTTGGACGTCGACTTGCTGCTTTTCGGTGACACGAACCATGCGATACGCATGGTCGCCGTCGGCTCCTTCGCGGCTACCCCATGTGGTCTGCATGAGCCATCAGTATGCAAGGCACACAAAACGTCGCCAGCTGCAGGCAATCCGCCCGCCATCGCTTGTGAAATGTCTCAGATCTAGGGACGCCGGTCCAACTTACAACGTTGATAGATAGCAGGCCATGAAGCTTAATGAAACCGTGCAGATAGCCGAAAATAATCGAGAACGGGAGCAGCAGGAAATCGACGGGATACCGGATGTAGTGCCCGAGTGTTTTGGCCGTTTTGCCGATGAAAAATATCCAAACGGCGAGCAGAACGAAGCCCAGTTCTCGAGACTCGTAGTTCCACGCCGCCGTGGTCCAAACGAACGTGTACACAAGGATGCAATCCCAGAGGAAGGACCAGTGGGTGAGGGTGGTTTGGAAAACCGCGTAAGTACTCCATGGCTGAATCCTGCCCGTCGAGTAAATACGGCATAGCAAGCTACGAGTCGGACTAGGAATCCACTAACCTCCAAATCTCCTCCCGGAACAGGCTTGTAAGGTTACTCCGCCAGTTGCTTCGAACCCATCGCAAACACTGCCTCCAAAATTTTGTGTTGTCCTCGAGCGTGGTAAGGATTTCGGCCTCTTTATGGTATTGATACCATATTTTCCATCCATGGGAACACATCCACCTGGTGAGAAAGTTGTCATCGTCCGCATGTAGCTGGTATTTGGACGTCCACTGCTCATGGGTGAACTCATGGATGAACGAGTGGTCCTTTAGGATCTTGGTCCGATACGCTACTGTTCTGCCTGAAAGACACGGCAAGCCGCCATCCATATACATACAGGAAGCACAATCGAAATTACGCCTTTCCAGGTACAGAGCCCCCAGATAGCCATATGCGCGCTGCGGAATACTTGGGGCGTTCGCGCGTCGAAGCCTCTGGTTAGTGCCAACCCCGCCATATCGTTCGTCATCGAAGGGGGCCAGTATCCATGGAAGCAGCGTTGATGGCCAAGTAACGTCGTCATCTGCGAATATTGTAATCCCCGTTCGTACATCTGGGATAGCTCGGACCATTTGCCAGCGCTTGTTTGGATGCGGTACGCTCATGACTCGGGCACGGAAAGTGCCCATTCTTTTGATCATCAATTGTGCTCGTGCCAGCTGTGCATCAACGGTGACCAATATTATCTCGTATGGCTCAGTTGCCAGAATACTCTGAACTGTATCAAAAAGCTCGGGACTGTCGCCTTCTAGCGAAGGTATTATTACCGTAACATCTTTTGAGAAGAACCGGGGGTTCCCGGGTATGCGTATAGGTCGCAAGCTGTAGAATGCAAATACACTTACGACCAAGCGTAGATATCGAAAGAGGCTTCGACGGTCAGAACAAATAGGTAACAAACGCAAAGACTTGGGGCGGGCATTTGTCAACTTACAACAACGACAAGAAGAGCTTGTGGTCGAGATACATAACGAAAGGAAAGGACGGCGAGAAACATCAACGGGATTGATGCTACTCAATCCAATGTACACGAAAGAGCGATCCACATGTGTTTGAGGCGCAAAGTCGTCCAAAGGAATGTATATGACACGAACGAGCTTTGTATACATATCTTCCATCATTGCCCTGGATACTAGCTCGTGATGAAATTCAATATCGTTTGCGTCCTGGTGCATGGGACTACTTCCCAGATGGATGCTCAATGAACAAGCCATAGCAAGTCACAGTCGCGAGATCGCCAGTCTTTCCGCCGCTGGTCAAAAGAAGTTGCATGTGTGAAAGCAATCCCTGGACTTTACCGTATCACGTTAATGCACGAGCGGGAGAAAGGGTGGACCTTGCTTAGGTAATCTTTCTTGGGTTAGTCGAGCCGCAAGCCGAAGAAAAACCCCGCGCAATGTCCGCGAACAGTTGGCAGAAAACTTTCCCTCCTGGTCCCCGTGACATTGTATCTTTTTCAGTCACTCACTACAAAACAATACATCCGGTTGGCTTGCTGTCGACATACAGAGGGAGAGCCGTGCTCCTCGGTGGTTCAGGAGGTTCTTCTCCGATGCCTGGGGCCCAATTTGATTGGTGGTCACAAAAGCCTTTTTGTATTACCGCCCCACATTGAAAAACATGTCTGAGAGACCCACATCCACGCCACACGAGAGAACATGCAATTGAACCCATGTTCTGAAGATTGATATTGGCGGGTGTATGCATTCGCACGAGCATGATTCGGGCTCTTCGACTGGGTATTTCTTGCGCAATACGACACTTCGTAGAACATTGGGTTTTCTTCTTTCCACCATCTTCACAATGCTTGCTTCCAATCCCCATTGCTGTCTTGAACGAAGGCGTCCTGTAGGCTGCCAGAGTCGACGTTATTAATTGCTTGTGCCTCAGGAGCCGTTGAAGTCTGCATAAACTAATGTGAGATTGTTCGGGGGTGCATTCTCGATCTGGCGATAGGCCCGCTTGCACCCGCGGTTGCATTTGCGCGATACCAGGAAGAACTTCACTGGTACTGCTATCTCCTACGTGGCGTCCACGAGCAACTTTGGTACATCGGAAGAATGCCGTGATTCTCGCTGCAGATTGTTGCTGCGACAAGGGCTGGAGAATGCGAAGTGTAGATTTCGCGCTTGTTACACAACATCATCCTTAGTGGCGCCGTGCGAATGCCATAAAGACCCTGAAATGGACTTGCAGTCTCTGGATGTAGTAGCGGACTTATGCAGGCCTTCCGCAGGCTCACAATGTACGTAGGACCTGAGACCTGATCGACCGGGAACGCAACTTCCCGGTTCCCCGCTGGGTAGCGAAGACGTACAGTACATGCATATATGAGTGTAGGAAGTAGATTGGAAGTACATAAGCTTGATCGCTTAAGAGCAGCAAGAGTGACGCTTTCACCGACGTCCATTATCGAAAAGGGAAAAGAAATCCATGCAACAGAATCGACGACTCAAAGAACAGAAAAAGCGCATGGAGATAAGAATCGTAGTAGTCTTACATACCGAAAGTTTTCGTTCCATGCCCCGAGCGTGGAATCATCTTGGCTGCCATAACCAATCTCGACGGCTAAAGAACACGTCAAACTCGACGGCCCCGAATGTACCTACAACCCCATACAGATCATATTGGCCGTCAAGCCCATCGACACCGAGATCGTTGTCAGCATCTAATTCCTCATGTAGATCCCAGCTTCCGTCTTTTGTACCATTCCTAGTGAAGAATACTTCGACTTTCAAGCTTGTCCTAGGCAGCGGCGAAGTGCTATACGCTGGGGGCGACTCTAGGTTCGAGAAAGTCATTCCGAAGCCGACAGTGTCCCCTGGCTTGAACGACAAAGTGAAGTCTTTACCGCCCCAAGTGTCGTTGACATATCTTCGTCCATCGTCGCCATGCACAGCAACACTCGCCCGTTCCCAGCCGGGCATTCGCCAAGTAGGGTACGGCATCCCACAGTAGCCGATAGCAAGTGAGCTGTCGTCGGTGCCTCGTCCACGGCCTAGCGATAACACTCTCACCTCGAAGTACATCGTTTTTGCAATGCCGGTGTGCTGTGGCGAGTCTGAGAGTGCGAAATATAACGGAGTTGAGCTTATGAGGCTGGCGTCCTTACTTCCAGCACGTGTCGAACCTTTCCATACTCCAGTATTGACAATGTGCAAGTCACCGTTGAATTCCCGCGGCTTAAGTAGACTCACATGTCCGTTCTTGACACTGGTGGTCTGCGCCGCAGTGGGCTGGTGAGGTTTGACAAGTGGATGCAGCTTGCACCAGTCATGTGCTCTGTCTGCATCAGTACGATTGGCATTGCTGAAAGGGCTCATCACGTTCCCCAAAGCTGGTGGCGGCGGAAGCAGTGCAGTATCGGGAATGGAGGTCCAGTCGTGGTATGGAGGTGGATCAACGGTAAGCTCTTGGTGCGAGGGAGGTGGTCCTGGCGGAGGAGTGTATTCACCTCGCCCGGGAGGTGGTCCTGTTGGTGGGGCATAGTTCTCTCGCCCTGGTGGAGGACCTAATGGAGCTGAGTATTGCGATGTGGGTGGACTGACTGAGAATCCATTTTTTTCTTTGTGGGTCTGACCAGACTCCTTTTCTTTGATCGGATCTGCTTCAGTTCCGTGTGTAATCCGTGATGTCGAACCTCCACCCGTCTGCGGATGATCCCCTTTGAGAGATTTGAAGAAGTGCATGTTGTGGCCAAGGATGAACGACGGAGTATCACGTCAATTTGCCATAAGTCGTGGATATCGAGCGTAAGACAGGTGGAATGCCAGTGGGTAACAAGTGCTAGGACGGTATTGGATGTCGTGAAGATAAAGTAAGGACCAGGTCTGAGGTGAGAGAGCAATGGCCTTTGCAAGTGCTGTCTCAGCTCACCGCCTTTTTCTGGTGCCTGACAAGGCAAAGCACTGCCGTGAATTGCGTCATGCCAGATCGATCGGCGCAAGGATTGCAGATGCAGCTAAGGTGAGGTACCTCGAGGGCAGTGCTTGGCACGTGCTTTCCACCGGTGCCTGACACTTACACTAGCCTATCTTACAACAATCAATGAAAGTCGGTCGACCTCTGGGCAAGCTACTACCTAGGTACCTCTCCGAGATCACTGGTGGGCTAGTCTTGTAAACTGCAGTCAACTGAGAAACTATTATTTCAAGTAGTAAGTAAGTAGTATTCAGCAACCAGATGTACGAGTTATTGGCGAATATAGAGACAATGAGGTAGCCAGCAGTCCTTATCACATGCCACCAGCGTGGATAGCGTCAGGGCCCATTATTACGGGTTGTCATCTGCAATTGCCTCAGAGAGAGCGGGCCAGCATTGGCAGACGAAGCTACACTGGTTTGTATGAAGAGCGAAGTTCTATCTAAATGTTCTCACTCTCTCGGAGGCATTGAGTCTACAGGATTTCCTAAGCGATCGATAATCGGGTGTACCTTGTGTAGTGGTTGAAGCGCCCTCATGTTTGTGTGATATTGGAAGCGGCGTAGTTTCTCCTGAAGACCAAGACACCACGTCCATATGAGTAAATAAGCCCTCCGGATCACAGCTTCGGGCTTTTGGGGTACTATGGTTGCTATGATCTTAAGTTGCATGTAAAAATAAATGACCGAAAAGAAAAGAAAGAAAAGAAAGAGATTTTACTTATGTGGTGTGGTGCTTGACGAAGAAGAGAGTTGATTTGCTATATCAAGAGTAAGCTTTCTCCGTTGCTGAGTTCTGCATATTGTAACTGCTTCACGTCTGCCAGCAGATCTTCGTCTGAGCTTTGTCCCTTTTCATGCTCAACTGCTTCTTGATGCGTAATTACTTTCCGTTTCAGCAGCGGAGCGATCAAACCCTGAGCTTCCTTCACTTCATCGTGAGTAGAGACCCAGTATTTGGCTTTACAGGTCCTCTGAGCTCGCAGCCCATTATGAGCACCAAGATTGAGCTTCTTAACGCCGCTGATGGTGACGTCATGGAGACCATGGATAAGCGCAAGGGTTTGAATCGGTGGATTTGCTGAGAGTAGATGACGAAGGTCCTGCGCATGAATGCCATGAGGCGTATATACTATTGCTTCAGAAGACCCGCCCTCTGTCTGGTTCTCCATACAATCGCCGATGCCTAGATTGAATGTGATAAGGATTGCCGAGTGAAAGTATAACGCGTCAGTCTTAGTGACGAGTCTTGAAATTCCGAGCCATTTGGGTAATGGGTTTAGTGATGTCGCTGTACAGTCTAGGTTTTTTTCAGCAAAAATCGGTGTATCTTGTACAGATTGGAAATGTTCCCAAGACCTGATTGAATTTGCTGCCACTTTTGTTGCAAACACAGGAGTGTCAGGATGAATTTGGAGGAGCGTGTCTTTGTTACAGTGATCCGTGAACTCGTGTGAGATGATAACGGCGTCAATGAAAGACTGCGCGAAATTGTCCTCATGTGGACCCCATTTGGTTATCCTGTAGTTGCTTGTTTGCTCTTCCACGATGCTTTCAATCTCCTTCAAATGTTCATTGAGTTGCGCGATCGTCGTGACACTTGACTTTGTAGAATGCCACTGCTTAGAGAACCAAGAGGCGACGTCGACTTGGGCCCCTTCCAGCCAAGGGTCGATAAGAATGTGGAAACGAGATCGCCCTTTAGGATGAATTGCACGAGGAGGATACGGGAGCTGAAGAAGCCAGGTGGTGTCTGCGTTGAGATGACTCAAGATTGGTCGCCTGCATGCTAAGGCTCTACCGGTGGAATCTCGTAGGTTCTGCTGAAGCTGTAAGCCGGGCTCGTCCATGGCGAGCGTTGCCCCGACAGTCGCATCGTGGATAGGATGATCTACCACAGTAAGGCAATTGTGGCGACCGCAGTGGCTGTGCACTGTTAGTGACTACTCCTACTACGTAAGTCTATATGCAACAGATTCTTGGTCAGCGCTCTGTTTCATGACGCTGTGATGTTTATGAACAGTACCTACCACGTCACTTTGCTTTGGCTCATCCGGAAGATTGTGCTAGAAACAAACTGAAAGGTAATCGAGAGGAATTGAGTGGAAGTTCGGTTGTTCTTCCCAGGAAAATACTGTGGTAGGGAATATTCTATCTCCGCTTTCAAGCCACAACTCTAAATATACCTTACATAACCTGATTGGCATCCCTGCTTTCCTTAGTCCATCTGATAACAGGCTGACACATCCAACTTTCAACTTCCACATCTTCCCATCCTCAAACGCACAGCGTTTTTTGCGTATTTGCACCTTTAGACCTACTTGCCTTTCTCACAACTTCGATGGTGGAACCTTCTGACGAGCCGAGTTTATTCGATCGAATCGTCTCAGCTTGCAAAACGCATGCCATTCATAAACGAACTGAAGCAGACGATAGCCGTCTCGCTCCACCCTCGACGGAGATAGCTGCTTCTAGAAATGCAGGTACATCAAGTGCGCCCACAACTAACGAAACAGCCAACGGCGGTCACGATGCTACGGCTCCTAGAAAAGTCACAAGCAACCATGTGGCTGACGAAACCGTATCAACGTTACCCCTACCAGCATCTCCTCCGGATGAAAACGGATATCGAGAGGCATCTTCCACCATAGAGCTACAACAGAAGCCGAATGTCGCCATTCGTTTCTACCTCGTATTTAAAGAAATCCTGCTCTCAAGCTGGCTCAACCTTCTCTTGATCTTTGTGCCTGTTGGCATAGCTGTGAAAGCAGCTGGCGTGAGTCCGACCATCGTGTTTGCATTGAACGCGATCGCTATCGTACCTCTTGCTGGACTACTAAGCCATGCTACCGAGAGTGTTGCTTCCGAAATGGGAGATACTATCGGAGCCCTTTTGAATGTAACCTTTGGCAATGCAGTAGAGCTCATCATATTGTTTGTTCCCCGGAATCTGTATTTGCTGCCCTTGCTCACAAGTTCTTAGTATGTATGTCCATTTACAGAAGTTGAGACAAGAGAGAGCCAGAGGTGGCCTGACAAGCACCTGCAACTCGATTGCGTTCGACATTATCTGCCCTTGCTATTCTTAATGTCACTAAGTGATACCTGCTTCATATGCTTACTGTTGTTCTATTAACTACAGCATCGCACTTGTCAAGGTTAGTGAAATCATTTCGGATCCTTTGCTAGGGTTATACTGACCGTTCTTGTATTAGAATGAGATCCGCATTGTCCAGGCATCCCTTCTAGGATCTATTCTCGCCAATCTGCTACTCATTCTTGGGATGTGCTTCCTTTTTGGTGGACTTCGGTTCCGTGAACAAGTGATTATCCTCACCAGCCTTCGATTTTAATTAATTGACGTGACTTCAGATCTACAATAGCACTGTGACACAAATGAGTGCTTGCTTGCTTAGCTTGAGTGTGATGAGCTTGCTGCTGCCGGTACGACATGCGCTTCCTCTACTTTGCACCCACCCAGTTGCTCCTTGCAGTTCCTCAAGGCAAAAGAATGAGACATACCTAACCAAGCACTGTAGACGGCCTTCCACGCATCTTTTACGAACAACGCGATTGCCGACAAGGCTGTGCTACAGGTTAGTAGGGGTACGAGCATAGTATGTTGAATCTCACCCCAGTCCCTATTTTTCTGTTGACACTTTCAAGATCCTACTCCTAGTATACGTGTTATACCTACTTTTCCAATTGAAATCACATGCCTACATGTATCAAAGTACACCGCAACATGTAATTGACGAAGAGTCTCATCCAGGGGTCTTGGCCGACATGCTGGGTTCCTCCAGTTCATCAGACACATCCAGCACCTCTAGTGATGGCGACTCCGATGCATCATCAGGATCAAATACTACAGCCGGGCGCATTCGGCGAGTCTTGCGGGGTAGGAAGCGCCGCAAGTCTAGTGCAAGCTCTAAGGATACGCCTTCAATGCCTTCGACGCTTCGCACACCGTCCAACAGCACTTTTGGCAACGGCCTGGACAATGATTCAGCTAGACCAGATAGGCGTAGCGACAACCCTTTACCAATGGCATTGGGTATCATTGCTAGTGGTGATGAGGCAGATACTGATGGTGAGCATGATCGTCAGCCGAAGAAGTTTAGAGATACGACCATCAATTTCCGAGACTTTGAGAATGAGAAAGGTGCTTCCGGGTCGAAATCACCCGAGACGAAGTTAAAGAAAAGAGCGAAACGAAATCATCGAAAGACGATTATATATGACGAGAAGCAAGCTGAATCGTTTGAAGAACCTACACCACTGAAGGCACCTGTCAACCATTGTCCTGAGGACCGACCAAGCGCTCCTCGGGTTGGATTCGTACGCGATCTAGAGATTACGCCTGAAAGCTCGCCAAAGCGCCTTTTTTTACGCGGGATCCCGGCTCTCGGAGCAATGCCCACAATACCAACAATGCCTATGCCCAGGATGCTCTCGAGTTCGGTTTTTTCGGCTACGAATCCCACAGGACCTAACGTTGTTTCTTCCTCCCCAGCTATTGCGCCTCGACGTACGAAGTCCCTCACGGATCTTGATCAGTCCACGACGCCTTCACCGGCGCAGCTCTTACCTTATGTTAGGCCCATTGCCGCCTCCCATGCTGCGCTTGATGCCGTGGACAGCCACAAAGCGAAAAAGTACTTGTCCCGTACGTCTGCTGTGTTGCTACTTCTTGTGTCCACCAGCCTAGTAGCTGTCTGCGCTGAATTCCTCGTGGCAAGCATCAGCTCTTTTGTGGAAAACACAGGCGTTAGCGAAGCGTTTGTCGGTCTTATAATACTGCCCATCGTCGGCAATGCAGCTGAACACGTCACTGCAGTCACGGTCGCCAGCAAGAACAAAATGGACCTTGCCATTGGCGTTGCTGTAGGCTCAAGTATCCAAATAGCTCTCTTCGTAACGCCTGTTATTGTGCTGCTTGGCTGGATTCTGGCGAAGGATATGAGCCTGTACTTTACGCTTTTCGAGACGATCTCGCTCTTCGTCTCAGCATTCATCGTCAACTTTCTAGTCTTGGACGGCCGGAGTAATTATCTCGAAGGGGCATTGCTGATTGCAGCGTATGTCATCATTGCACTTGCCGCGTTCTTCTACCCAGACTCAAGCCAACAGAGTAGTATTGGTGGGGCGGCAAGCTCGGCGAGACTGTTGAAGCTTTTCTAGGTGGGCCAGATCAGATAGTTGCGATTGCGAGCAAACAGTCTGTTTGGGCTTATTTTGACTCTACGGTTAAGTTGCCGTTACACTGTCACGACTGTCTTTACCTTTTGTAGTCTATGGCGCTTCATTACAGCTCGATTGTACGCCATGAGAACCTCGGTACCTTCTTTGAAGCTTCTGTTTTACCCGGACAAGAATCTAGAGAACTTGCAATCTCCTATATTGAGAAGATACTCAAGATAATTCTGGAAATGCTTGCTTCTGGCTCGTACCGCCATGGAAAACCATTGTTTATAACGTAGTGTTAGAACGCTCATCAGTACTCAGTAGAGGTTTGTTATCTACTAGCAATGAAGGGAATGAAGGTACTCGTACTAGTAGTATCTACCGGTACTTATGATATATTATTCCATACCTTAGGTAGACGCTAAGCTTACTTCCCACACATTAGTACCCATTAGGTGGTATCTATACCCCGTGGGGACTAGTGTGGTGCGTCGCTAAGGTTGGTGCATTGTAGGGTAAATTTGAGTACCTTAACCTCGGCTAAATTAGCTCAAGGTACCTTACTTTGCTATCGCAAGCGTACGGCTTTAACGTCACCAAAAACCGCGGAGCACCAGAGTACAGTACCCCGCATTAAGTCACGGTCGCGCGCTTCCCAACCAATACACCCCCCACCTGCATCAACCATTGAACCATCAAATTCAGCTGGGGAACTTCAATATTTGGGCTAGTTATTTAGTAGTATATGACTTATAATTCCCCGATCAATATTTAGTATGCCAGCCCTCCGCTATAATTAGAGCTTCACATCTGCGTGGCATACTGGAAATTAGCCCCTCTATTACCTTCTCCCGTATGTTCCCCCAGGCCTTCTGTAAAATCTGGAACAGTTGGGTTTCAGCTTCCTCGCCTTTACCCTTCAATTTATCCAAATCCGGATAGACTTTATAGACTTCCTTCTTCAGTAGGGCCCAGAGATTTTCGATGGGGTTCAAATCGGGGCTGTACGAAGGCCACTCCATGACTTCTATACCCATTTCCTGGAATCAGAGCTTCGATTTCCTGACTCTATGTATCGAAGCGTTATCCTGCATGAATACTAGTCCTGACTTCCATATGCCAGCCAAATTGTGATCCAAAATCTGAATGTAGAAGGCTGCTGAATAGCCGTGTTTTTTGGATTCGAAGTTTCGATCAAGCAGGTATAAATCCGATCTTCCAGAACCTCAGAAAGCTCCCCAAACCATAATGAAAAAGGGCTTTCCACTGGAAATTTCCATTACTTTATCTCTATCCCATTTCTGTTTGAGAATTTCAAACACCCATTCTGGTGTTTTACCTGATCCCCGAGCCACGGATGCTTCATCCGACCAGATGACATTGCTTCATTGATTCACGGTCCAATCCTTATGCTTTTTAGCCCATTTTAACCGAAGCAGAGCAACTTCAGGTGTTAATTTCGGTCGCCGAAGAGCTAGCCAGTGAGAAATTTCGTGAGCTCGTAGTGTTGCGTTGAGAGTTCTCGCGTCCAAATCGATCCCGGTGTTCGTTTTCAGCTGTCTTCAGGTGATTTTAGGCTCCGATCGTAACTGACGTAACAGTACCCTAGCTGCTCGAGGGGTAATTGATAAAGGCCTTCCTGATCTGGGTTTATTGACTCCGGAGGGTGCAGTGCAAAGCCTTCCTAAAACTCCATTTATGGTGGTGCGGAGAACGTTCAAATTGCGACTGATTTGGGTGGGTGTAGCTCCTAGCTCAGCTTGCCCCGTAATTTTCCCTTTAGTCAACAAATCGAGCTCCTTTCTTGAGGTCTTATTACCAGAAATTGTAGTTAACGGAGCCCTTCTGAGCATGGTGAATGTGGTTGAAGAAGGTTGATTGTTTTGAAGGTACGCGATTTTACGTGTTTTCGCTTAAGTGACCGTGACTTTTTGCAGGGTACTGTACCTACAGTATTTCACAAAACAGCCGTCTCTCGACATTTGTAGCCATTGTCGTTGTTTCAAGCTCTCTAGCCTGCACTTAATGAGCCTGTGTTATTAATGAAATTCATGGGGTGTCTCTTAGATGATAGTGACGTACACTAGGACTACGCTGCACCTTTTAAAACGCCCCGCTGGTGGTCTGTGGACAACCTTGGGGAACTTTGGGCTCAGTCTTCACTGGCCCGAGTAGCTACCATAAAGACGTCCATGACACCGAGTCTCCAACAAACAGCAAAGCCACAGAAATCTCGAGCGCAACCGCGCCCCGTAGTCCCAACCTTCACCTCTACAGCCTTCGATTCGGTTAACCTAACTAAGGCTCAACAGCCGGTCATTGAACGGGCAGAGAAGGCTCAGGCGTCGCTATGGAGTCCAGAATCCCGTAACGATCAGAATTCGTCAGAGCCTGACTGGTCTGACCTGTTGCAGCCTGAGAAAGCGTCACCCTTTACTGCCAATAATAGGAAACGAGCATTGTCCAAAGCATCTGCGAGTCGTCTTGATCTGAGCGGGCAGCCGCTTCCAAAAAGACAGCGTTACCAGACCCCACCGCCGTGCCTCCCAGATCCTTCTACATTTTCTCGAGGTTACGTCGAAACTTCTGCTACGGCAGCTCTATTTTTCTCCAACACTGCCCACCCACGGCCCTCCCTACCTCTTCGGCCCTCGAGTTCCGAAGCAGGAGCTGCAATGCTCAGCAAGGTTGACAGGGAGGACAGCAGTTCCGTCAGGACACTGAAAATGGCACGGGGGTCAATTGCTGCAGGTACAAGCGCACGTCAATCAAGTGCATCGAGTAGGCAGGGCTCTACAGGAGATTCAAGCGTAGCCCAAGATGCGAAGGAGATGTCAGCGGGGCTCAGTGCTCTTAGCCAGGTTGGGGTGATCGAATTGTTGGTCCAAGACGAGAGACCTATTTTCGTGATAGATCTCGAGGATCTGGCAAATTTCGAACCTGGACCGCTAAGAGTAGCATTTACTAATCCCTCATTACGTGCTTACACTGGGATAATTGACATGATCACAGGCAAAGCGAACCTGGGTTCGCCTGGCTTGGCTGCAACGGCAGGGTTCTCCGAATTTAAAGTGTGGTCTACGAGCTACGTCCGGGACTATGCATCTCCCGATGTATCGCTCCCGTCAATCTACTTTGCAGGGATGAGCTGGACTTACTCTACGTTAAGGAAAAGACTCCGTGTGATAAGAGGCAAGCCCGAGTCAGGTACCACAAGTCTTGGTTCTGACCCTCTGTCTGCCAAAATGTCGGCTTTCTCAAGTTTTGGAAAAGAAAGCACGGAATTTAGTGGCGTTGGATATATGGGAACGTTCCATCAAGAGGACTCGTCAGACTACTTTGGCATCACTCGGTCGTCCTCGCGTATGGATGGTCGTACGGCTGATGTAGGAGGAGATCTAGTTGATCCCCATCGTAATTCGGCGTCGGCTCTCAGCGCTACAACCAGTCAGGGAAAGTTGAGTGGACGATCTGGGATTCCCTTTCGTACCTCTTCAGTATCACTTTCAGGTTCACGATCAGGATCAGATGCTGTATCTCCACCGGGTTCACGTCTTCATGAAGCCAATTTAGGAGCTGCTAGCGCCGGTCAAGTTGATCAATTTCCAAGTTCCACACCATCTGATCAAGCATTCTTTGACTGGACAAGACTCCCAATAACATCAGATCTACCGCGACACATTCAATTCGCGCGCAGTATTGACTGGGCTTCGACAAAACTTGGAGTGATTGAGAATTGGTCTTCCGAGCTGCGAAGTATGTGCAACCTAATTATGGCCAGCCCACATCCTGCAGCAATGTATTGGGGCGACGACTTAATCGCAATATACAACGAAGCTTACATACTTCTTGCTGGCCAAAAGCATCCTTATCTAATGGGCCACAGCTATCGAGAGGTATGGGCAGAGATCTGGGACGCCGTCAAGGATGTTTTTGCAAACGCCAGATCAACGGGTCAAGCCACAATGAAGGATGATGACTGTTTGTTTCTGGAACGGTCGGGGTCCGGATTTCTAGAGGAAACCTACTTTTCTTGGTCTATAATACCTCTGGTCGGAGCTGATGGCTCGGTCGTTGGTCTTTACAATCCAGCTTTTGAAAAGACAAGACGAAAAATTGCCGAACGACGGATGCTGACGCTTCGCGAAGTTGGGGAAAAGACTGCAGCAGCAAGAGATCTCAAGAGCTTTTGGCGAGAGGTACTTAAGGCGCTTGAATACAACGAAAACGATGCGCCATTCGTTATGTTGTATTCAGTTTCAGACAGTCTAGGTCTGGATGGAGATAGTGACGCATCGTCCATACAGTCCCAAAGTACATACAGTACTCAAGGCTCTAAGCAATATGTACTAGAGGGCACTCTAGGGGTACCGAATGGCCATAGAGCGGCACCGTCGCAAATAGATCTCAAATCAGGAACCGATTTTCTAGCAAAAGTTTTCCGGGAAGCGATGAAGAGCGCTGGACCATCACTCCTTCAAACTGAAGATGGGACTCTGGACGGCGATTTGCTTGATGGTATCGATTGGCGTGGATTTGGCGATCCATGTTCTGCTGCAGTGTGCTGCCCTATCAACCTCACAAGTGGAGACTCTGTTCTGGGTTTCCTAATTATGGGTGTCAATCCTCGAAGACCTTACGATGACGACTATAGTTTATTCGTACAGCTTCTTAGCCGACAGCTGGCAACTGCAACGGCATCAGTGGTGCTTTTTGAGGAAGAAATCGCCAGAGGCAGACGTGCCGCCAGACTCGCAGCGCTTGACCGTATTGAATTATCGGAGCAACTCGCAGCACGAACGCAAGAAGCTGCTGAGAGCGAGACCAAATTTACTCGAATGGCCGAATTTGCACCTGTAGGTATGTTTATCGCCAACTCGGAAGGCCGAATTACCTACTGTAACGAGACTTGGTATGAGATTTCAAGGGTACCTAAGGGTAATAGGACTACCGACCGCTGGATGGATTGTGTAAAGGATGAAGACAGAGACATGGTGAAAAGGTTATGGTTCAATCTTGTCCACAATGCAATCGCTTTAAATGCAGAATTTCGTTTCAGAGCGCAGTGGACTGACCCTAATGGTACCAAGGGAGATACCTGGGTCCTAGCTAGTGCTTATCCCGAAAAGAGTGTGGATGGCAAACTAAAGGTTATCTTTGGAAGCATCACGAATATAAGCCAGCAAAAATGGGCGGAGCATTTCGAAAAACGAAGAATGGAGGAAGCCGTCGAGATGAAACGCCAGCAGGAAAACTTCATCGACATCACGAGTCACGAGATGCGCAACCCTTTGAGTGCTATTCTTCAGTGTGCCGATGAAATCACTACCTCGTTAAAGGACTACCGGACCCAGAACCCCTCTTCAGACCAACTTATCTTCGACCTGATGGACAACAGCGTTGACGCTGCACAAACTATTGCTCTCTGTGCTCAGCATCAGAAACGCATAGTTGACGATATTCTGACGCTATCGAAGCTCGACTCTGCGCTCCTTCTAGTGACACCTTGTGATGTTCAGCCAGTGACCGTGGTTCAGCGAGCCTTGAAAATGTTCGACGGAGAAGTTCAGACTGCGGATATCAAATTGGAACTCAAGGTTGATGATTCGTTAAGGCAGCTGGAGGTGAATTGGGTCAGGCTAGATCCCTCACGCCTCCTCCAAGTCCTTATAAACCTGACAACAAACGCCATCAAATTTACTACAAGGCAAAGTACACGGATCATTACAGTCACCTTAGGGGCATCCGCACAAAGACCATCGAAGGAACCAGGCGCAAATCATGTATCTTACTTTCCAACCCGCTCAAAACGAAATGACCTTACCACTGGTGACGACTGGGGTGGCGGTGAAAAGGTGTTTATACACTTCGCAGTTCAGGATACTGGGCGTGGTCTCAGCGAAGACGAAACTAAGCTCCTCTTCCTACGGTTCTCCCAAGCAAGTCCTAGAACTCATGTTCAGTATGGCGGCTCCGGTCTTGGTCTGTTCATCTCACGCGAACTTGTCGAGCTACAAGGCGGCGAGATTGGCGTGGCCTCGAAAGCCGGAGAAGGCAGCACTTTCGCCTTTTACGTCAAAGCGCGAAAACCTACCGTTCCCAAAGAGATCACCAACCAGCTTCCTGGCGCGGACATTCGAAAGTCTTCTCTAGCGAAACAACCAGCATTTTCCGCGTCCGTCAAAGCTTCGTCCCAAGCACCTCTTCTCGCGAAGCCAATAGCCAAAGACAGCCTCAAAATATTAATTGTAGAAGACAATCTTGTCAATCAGCGGGTGCTGCAGAAACAGCTGCGCAACCTCGGATGTGTTGTGCACGTTGCTAACCATGGAGGTGAATGCCTTGACCGCCTACGCGAATCCACATTCTGGGCGGGCCACGAACACCGTGGCTTGGATCTGAGCGTCATACTCATGGATTTGGAGATGCCGTTCATGGATGGTCTGACATGCGCGAGGAAGATCAGGGAGTCGGAAGCAAGCGGGGAGGTGGTGAGGCATGTACCGATCATTGCTGTGACCGCAAATGCAAGAAGTGAGCAGATCGATACGGCGTTGGCGGCGGGGATGGTGAATCTCGTGGAAAGCTGAGAAGAGAGAACCAATGCTGACGAAGTACTAGGACGATGTGGTGTCGAAACCGTTTCGGATTCCGGACCTTATCCCCAAGGTTGAGCAGTTGAGTGATATGTATAGCATCAAGCCCTAGCTATGAAGATCTCGCTAAGCTGCTTGCTCTAGGCTTCCTACGGGAGGCCGGACCCACAACATGATTTGTCATAGGTTTTTCGCGTGGTGTTATGGGGGATTCAAAACAAAAGCGTTAATTGGACAGCATCTGCATATGCATCTGAGCGGGCAACATGAACGATTGGACTGCCTGGTCTTATCTACATGAAAACGATAACAGTACTGCGATGAGCAAATTCTCCGGGATATGACGGGGAAGGGTAACAGACCATGTACAACCAGGAAAGGGAGGATATGGCATGCCTTGACGAACACGAGGCCATTAATTTAAAAGCACTTGTGGGGGGGGGAGGGGGGGGGGGGCATTGAAGGCACATACTGTACAAAGGCCTTGGATAAGCAGAGGGCAGAGTCCGTTCCAGCGACCTCCTTATGAGAGATGGACAGGGAGTTATTTGCATAAAAGTAGGGATTTTACAAAACTAGACGCGTTGAGTACGTAGTATCTGGCATAGCGAAACGCCTCGATGAGATGGTAGGACTCTATATCCGTTTGCTGTTTCCGGCACACGATGATTCAGTAGTACTCCGGCATCAAAAGTCCTGCATTCATCTACGCCGTTTGATACCAGAAGCGAATCTCGCCCAATACCGACTCCCATGTATTTTTCAAAGATATCTATGAGAGTCGTCGAACTGACGTCCCTCCGTCCAAAAGCGATCCAACAAAACCCGCCGCTTGAGGAAAAGAAAAGCTCCTGAAATAGTTCGTTTTCCCCAACACTCGGATGATGCAAAGGCAAATCAAATCACTGTATAAAAAGACGAACGTTTCGACACTTAAGCCAAAAAAAGATTCAGGGCGGTGGAAATCATTCCCCCAACCATTATGTGCTCTATACCTTATTGTACATTCAAAATACTCCTATTGCTGGAGAAGCGACGGATCTGGGATCTGGGATGGGGGGTTGTTTGGTAATTAAATGGTTTGGGGAATACCGCTGCCCACTGCTGCTCTGGAAGCGAAATATTCTCTGCAATTGGGCGGGTGGGATAGCTACTGTACCTTACCTACATACCTTGTATCTACCTTATGGAGGGGTTGAGAGGTTTGCGATTCAGGCTGGAGGGGGGGAATCGTCTCTGAAAAGCCAGCGTTGGTTTTGATGCTTTTGACGGCAAAGACGCCTCGCTGTTAGGCGGCGATTTTATGAACGACAGGTAATGAGGAGCGATGAGCTTTACAAAGAGCTGGAGAGGGGCGACGCAGATTACGATTCGCGGCTGGTTTTTTTTCTTCTTTTTTTTTCTTGCTGTATTGAGCTTTTACGTCTACGTTATGCAAGGCTAGCGAAGACGTATATTGATTCAACATGTTTTGAGATCTGTTGCCTGCAAGCACATCTCGAATGTATTTTGCATGCATGGCGATCCCATAGTGCGGACAACTCACGAACGACGCAATTTGACAGGCTCCACGAGGTCGTCGAGCTTGTGAATCCCAGTTGCCAATGGGAAAGCTTCGGAAGAGTGGATAGTACTCCTGGCTTGCTGGAAAGTAGGATCTTTGTGCATACATGTGCCTCGAATCCTGCTTCGAAGGATCTGTCTTGCTGTGTCTCATACCTTGGAGCAAACGGATAGGTGGAGCAGCATGAGCAATTGACTGCTTGGCGTTGCATGAGACTTAGTTAGCATCGGCACTGAAGCGGTAGAAGCGGACATGTTTCTGCGCCCCTCGGAGATTCTCACTCGCATCCACTTGCTTTCAACGCAGTCAAGTGCCAATGTCGGACCAGCTCGTGGAAATGGAGTAGAAGCCTGTTGCCTGCAAACCAGGACAAAACTTGGTCTATCGTGCGGTGACCACAATGCAGAACTTACCAAGTGTACCGTGCCAGTGGTTCGTTACGCTGAACTTTTGACGCAGCGTTGAGACTGTAATGTTGCGGTGTTTTCCTGCTGCTTCCATCGCTCTTCCTCTCTTAGAAACTTACTTCTCTCTATTTGCTCGTGTTCGTGAGGACCACCCTGCGCTCATCTGTCAATGGCGAACCGGCAAACTGACAACGCGAATACCTGTCGCATATTGTTTGAAATGGCACTCAGGCCGCCTGCCAGGAACGACGTCTCGTGGCGGGTTTTCTCGGATAATCAGCCGAATGGTTTGACTGGTTGGCTGATCCGCGATGGCCGGTGAAGTTCGACCAACGAACGTATAGAGTGTCGTGTCTGTCAAGGGGTGAGAGTCAAGAGGTTGATCGATTGTGGAGACCGATTGTGCGCAGCATACAAGACGAGTCTAAGTCTCTGTGCCCGGCGAAAGGAAAGGCTTCGAGATCAGCAGGAAGTAGCCAAATGGGCTGGGGAGTGGCTTCTCAGCGCCGTAGAGTCGGTCTTTGAGAACTAGACTTGAGCTGAATCCGACGCTATTGCTCTGTTGCAAGATATTCACGCGCGGCTGATAGGGGAGTGTCTCTCCTCAAGTTTTGCATTGCCTCATCTGATGGCTAATGCGCCTCAATGACCGTTCCTTTGCTCTGCTCGTCCACAGGTTTCTCTAGCCCATCGACCCTGAAATCCTCGCCATTCACCTGCTCCTTGGTCGTTTGCTTCTCCTCCGCTGCCTGCTTTGTCTGCTCCGCCCTGATCTTCCCCAAAATTTCTGGATACCACCTCTCACCCACATCAGGATGGCTCTTGACGCGATTCCACAAAGTCGCCTCCCCCAAATGCCCCCACCTCCCCTTCTCAAACGTAAACTCGACATCACTTCTCCCCGCTCTCCCCATCCTCCTCTTCTCCTCCCTTGTTGCCTCTGGAACCTCGACACTTTCAAAGGTGGCATCGTAGCTCACTCCCTGGAAAAAGGGGACACTAAATCTCGGGCCTAGACCTGCTTGCGGGGATAGTACGCGATGCGTGGTGCTGGTGCAGACCCCCGAAGTGAGGGCCTCAAGGCCTTGGCCAGTTGCCACGACAAGGGTACCTTTGAGTGGGGGACAGTCGATCCAGGCGCCCGCGAGGTTTTGGGCTTGGAGGCCGGTGTGAGGGGGCACTTGCAATAAGTAAGAAGTGAGCATTGAATCCTTATGTGGCCCGACACCTTGGGGTTGGTGCCCTGGAAGAGAAGCCGTGTCCGGGTATTTGACGATCTTAAGCTTGTGTTGTTGGTCTTTGTCGAAGAAGCGGTTAAAGGCTGTTGCGGGAAGGCCAAGAGCTTCAGCGATCAAAGACGTGAATTCACGAGAGAGGGCAGACATTTGGGAGATGTAGGATTCGTAGGTTGGGCGGAAGGAGGGGAGAGAGTTGGGGTCGGGCCATTGATTTGGAGCGAGGAGATTGTGGTAGAGAGGATCTGTCGGTTTAGGAAGAGGGTGAGGGGTTGAGAGATCGATTTGTTCGCGCCAGTCGGTTGCGCAGGCGGTTACTTCGTTGCCGAGTTTGTTGTAGCCTGAGGTAACAAGGTTAGTTGAACGATAGCTGGCGATTGTGGGATGGAGGTTATACCGAGAAAGCTTGGGACATTCTTCATCTGGATCTCGAGCTTCTTCTCTTCTGGCAGATCGAAGAAAGCTTTACCTTGCGAGACGACATCCTGAATCAAGGCCTCGTCAATACCAGTGTTCTTGATATAGAGGAAGCCAACTTCGAGCAGGGCAGTTCTAAGAGACTCGAGGAACGTAGGCTTGGCCTGGGGATCTCGTGCAAGGGAGAGGTCGAGGATTGGAATCGAGCTGAATGACATGGCTGTTCTACGGTTTTTCATCTCAATGTTCGAGCAGGTTGATGGTGTGATTGACAAGTCTTAGAAGCCTTCCTATGTATCGGCAATGCGGGGAATGGCGCAAACTTGGGTGTGGGGTCGGTTATCTGCCCGGACACCCTGACAAGGGCCCCTGTGAAGTTGGTAAAGTAGATCCGAGAGACAACCACGTGACAATCCAACGAAATCGACCTATGCAGCATATTTTGGTCTGACAGTAAAAGAGAACGAAAAAGAGAACCAAACAGGGATCAAATACTCGTTGTGGACTGACGAGAGAGACATAGAGATGGGAAAGCCTGGGCGGCAAGGCAATCCTCGTTATCATTTAGTATACTCCTTTTGGAGCAGTCTTGCAATCGTCTGCAGCTGGATGTTACTTGTACCCTCATAGATAGCCCCAATTTTACTGTCCCGGAACATTTTCTCCGCAATGCCCTCTCGGACGAATCCCATGCCACCCATCCACTCAATGGCTTGTCCGCTCACACGGCCAGCAACCTGTGAAGCATATAGCTTCGCCATGGCAGCATCTTGTACAAAGTCCTCGCCAGCTTCTTTTTTCCGAGATGCGTTGTATACCAGGGCACGAGCTGCGGCGATCTCAGTCCAGGCTTGGGCCATTTGATGTTGCATGCCCTGGAACTCGCCAACGAGCTTCCCAAACTGTTTACGATCATTCCAAACATATCTGTGGTCGTAAGCAACGACTTAAAATTCGGAATGGGGAGAGAAAGTGATCTTACCGAGCAGCATTCTCCCAAGCCCCAAGAGCAAGTCCTGTCATTTGTGCAGCAATGCCAATCCTACCCTCGTTCAAAAGTCCCATAGCATATTTGTATCCTTGGCCTTCCTCGCCAAGAAGCTGGTCCTTCGGTATCTCCACATCATCAAAGTTGATTACACACGTACTACTCGCCCTTATCCCTAGCTTCCTTTCTTTCTTAGCTATAGAAAATCCCTTATTACTCTTTTCAACCACAAAAGCTGTGATGCCTCTATAACCTTTGCTTGGATCAAGGTTAGCAAAAACAATGAAGAAGTCAGCTTCCATCGAGTTAGTGATCCACATCTTTGAACCATTGATCATATAGCCTGACGAAGTCTTCTCTGCTTTCGTTCTTAAAGCGAACGCATCAGAACCTGATGCTGGCTCGGACAAGCAGAAGGAACCAACTGTCTCTGTAGCTAGTCGGGGAAGCCATTTCCGCTTTGACTCGGATGTGCCGTACTTCAGTATCGCCGTGTTGACCAAAGTATTGTGTACGTCTACCAGGACGCTGACACTGGGGTCGACTCTCGCTAGCTCTTCTATACCGACTATACCAGCGGTAAAGTTCATTCCTGCTCCACCGTACTCCTCAGGGATCTCAATACCCATCAGTCCCTGCTCGAAAAGTTGTTCGACCAGTGCAGGATCCATCTTCTCTGCCTCGTCCATTTCTCGGACCCTGGGCGATATAATTTCGGACGCGAATTTGGCAACAGACTCTTTCATCATGACCTCCGTCTCGGACATGTGGGAAATGGGCGTAGGGGGGACGGCAGATATGTCCATGACATCTGCCAGTGTCCGCCGAGGCGTGGTAGAGAGGGGACGAATACTGGTCTAAACGTAAGCCCTTAGAAGAGTTTGGCTAACACCATCCATAGCATACCATTGGGCTGGTCGTGATGCTGTCCGGGGGCATACTGTAGGGCGGGAAGATGAAGCGCGGGCAAGAGGCCGTAATGATTTTGCTAAAGAGGCCATAATGTACCTTGATACTGGGTGTGTTCTGTAGGCCTTCCTAAATAAACCTGTATAAAATTAACGCGAAATGTAGGATGTACCAAGGCGGTCGTCACATAAGTAGAGAATCGCCTTCAACTCGACCTCGGCGAATTGGGACGGGCGTTCTCGACCAATCAAAACAGGTGGCAAGTATATATGCTTCACCATGTGATAATGCCTTAGCTTTGGATACAACCAAGGACTCGTATACCTACCTATTCATGACACTTGTGGTCTGTGGATCGGTAGCTACAGATCTTAAAGGAGGACTGAGTGTTGTAGAGACAGCGCACAGCCACAGCCAAGCCACAGATGACGCTCTACCCCTCCTTCCCTGCACTGTTGACTTTTTAAATCTTGATAGGGCGCTCATTGCTTGACATTCGTGCAGATAAACGAAATTCAAACCCTTTTAAATCCCTTCACTCCCTCGATCCTTGAACAAAATCCTCTGTCGTAACGTACCTATACTCCTGAATATTCACGGTGTGTGTAACAAAAACCTATCAGGAAAGGACTTACCCTGCCCCACTACGATCATCATGTCGGCCGGCCACAATGACCCAAGGCTGCTCTACAGCGTCGGCAATATCACTGCCTACCATATACAAAATGGTGAAGAGTCACCGCTTAGCACTTCTGGACCGCAGACGCTCTCGTTGTTGATGGTCCCCACTTCTTCTCCATTCGCAGACCTCTCCTCTGCCGACCCACAGAGCGCAGCTCCAGAAGAGGATTTCTACCTACATCTCCATCTTCCGCCAGAGTTGGATCTATCTCTTCCCGCTACAACTCAGATATATCATCAGCCTCCTCGCAGCTACCTCATCCCGCGATGGGACCTAGGACCAGACAACGGGGCCTTTACACGTATAGAATTCCCAAAGATCGGGAATGGGCCTGGACAGGTTACGCAGGAGGATATTGACACTTTTGAGACAATACTAGCTCAATGTACCGCATTTCTAGAACGTGCGAGCCCACCCCAAGGGAAAGGGGGAAGCCAGTACAACCCTGCCGATTTTGGCCCTGGTGAAGGGTACGTAGGAACTGGTCATGGTGATTCCAAGACAGGACACATTGTTTTAATTGATGAAGAGAATGGCTCTGTCGGTACGAATTATCTTTTCCTTGCTAGCCATTCTTTGCAATAAGACATACTCACCATAGTAGTGGGAGAGTTAGGGCAAGGATTCAATGTTGTCGAGGGTGCTGATATCAAACATGGCTCAAAGAGTAAGGTCAATATTCCGATTGCCGACAGTTAAACATGCTAATGACAACGTTAGACCCAGTCGAGATCGAATTACCGCAAGAAGGAGGAAACAACCAGATCAACATTACCAATGCATCCGAAGAGTATCTTAGGATGTCCAAGCATCCCGCTTACAAGGACTCAACCCTAGTACAGAATGCCGCGGTGGCATCTCGACTTATCGTTACAAGTAGCGGATACTTGGCGAACGCAATCAACTCAGGAGCCGATGCCTTTACCAAGAAGACGAAGCCGGCCCCTAAGCCAATGACGTTTACACCAACTACACAAGCGAGGGTTAGGAAGCTCAACAATCTCACCGAGGGTGCTGTCGGGCTCTCTGCCAAGACGATTGGCCAAATCAATAGACATGCACAGAATGTCGGAGCAGCCATGACACGTCGTGGCGAGCAACAGAAGAAAGCCAAAGGTGGATTTGACAAGCACGGCCGCCCAATTGATGACTACAAGCCGGGTCTCATGAACAAAGCCATGATGGCTTTTTCCACTGTTGCGGATGGCGTCGATCAAGCTTCACGCAATCTGTTAGCATCTGGATCAACCGCAGCAACTACCGTCGTCGGGTACCGGTACGGAGAAGAAGCGCGACAAGTTGCGGGTGGTTTAGCTGGAGGCGTTAGGAATGTCGGCCTCGTCTACGTCGATGCAGCTGGAGTGTCACGCCGAGCAGTAATCAAATCAGTCGCCAAGGGAATGGTATGTGTCATCTTTTCTTTCTGCAGGTTCGAGATGCAAGAGGCTAATTCTGTCTTTTCAGGTTGTTGGCAAAGCTCCCGGTGGAGGCGACTTGGTCGTCGGTGGTGGAGACGGTGGCGTTGTGCCTCCCGAAGCAATGCGCGGCGACCCCAAAGCTGGAGTTGCGAATCAGAAGCTTCCCGGTACGGGTCAGCCTGGTGTTAACGCACCTGGCGTCGGTGAAGTTGGGTTCGGCAACTCTGCACCTCCGGCTTATAGCAGCGGACTCGGAGAGCCTCTCGGTACACAGGGACTCCAAGGTCACGACTCAAAGCGGTGATTTCGAAAAGAAGATGGGCTGGCGTTGAGTGATTTGCAATTCTTAGATAGCTAGTGGTTACTGGCATGAGAGGTTCCGTGATGGAGGCGTGCTTTCACATGATACACTCTTCTTTCAATTTGCGCTGCATGCACGACATTTCTTATTCGGCAGCGTTTCTGTATACTTGAAACACGGAAACTTGGCAGTATTATTGTGGCGGCAGTCCGCAGATAAGGCATGCAAGGAGGCACAGTAGTACGTAGCAGGAGTACACACTACTTACCAGCATGAAAACACCATTGAGCATGTGTTTCTGAGGATGACTTTTGGCGCGGTGTCGTGCAGGGACGATTCTGTTCCCAAGGCTACGCTCTATCTACGAACCAAACATGGGGGTTGCCGTTATGCTTTTGCTATGCGAATAAGTGTATAATAAGTGAGAAGGAGAAAGCATGCATGCTTGACATCACAACCTGAGCGTAGTTTAGACATGCTCCAGTAAATCTATAGAAACGTCTGAAACAAAGGAGACTCGAGTACACTATTCATAGATATGCAACACCGAGGTAGAAGAGTCCATGAAGAAAAAGAGAAGACCGAACAACTGCGCGCTTGATGATGCGAAACCAAGCAGCGCATAGGCAGGGAAGCATTAGAGCCACTGGACGATGGAGGATGAACTGGCGACGCGATAGCCATGACTACTTACAGTACCTTACCTTACGGAATACTTTAGGTGGTAGTTAGTAGCCGCCCTGTGGGGGGGATTGAGCATGTTGAAAAGGCAAACCCCAAAGATAACCCCAGACTCTTTCAATGCCATCTCATACATAGCAGGAACACCATTCGAAAGAGGACACATTAAATGTTGACAAGATACCTTATCTATTCAAATGTCAGATGTGCAATCAATAAAAGCCCCCTTTTGCGCAAACGCGCCTTCCCTGTCCTTAAACGACCGGGAAATTGGCCCTTTGTCGAGCTACCGTAGTACTTTCAAGAACAACAATCACCACCACCACCACCACTACCACCACTACCGAAGCTCAACGTCAACCCTCACCCCTCCTCCCCTCAGGCCAGGCCGCTCAATCGGCTTCTCGGGGCCCTCTCACGGCGTCAATCTTCTCTAATGATAGCCGGCTAGCATCATTCCCGAATTGTCGTAGTCGTTCCTTTGTCACGCTCCTTCTTTGGGTCTCTGTTGATACGGTGGCTGTTCACTCGGGTCGCTCTTCTTCACAGCCATTTTTAATATTTGGAAAGGACTTCTTGTGTCACTCTACAAGGTTTGTTGTACCCATGTACTCCCAGAAAAACAAAATAACCCCCAGCCAGTGAACAGCTTTTTCCAGGGCTCATCCTGTCTAGCATCAGCGCAATGATAAAAGTATCCTGCGACCTTCAATTCTTCACGAGCAAGCTTGTTTGAGTTTACTACACTGCAACCCCGCCCATTCCCATCAACCTATCGTACCTCCGGCAAGCTATCGAGCATCACATTATTCTACAACGTACAACGGGCCAAGTGAATCGTCTGAGGAATTTAGAGCGTCTACACTGAGGTTGGAGAGAGTGTGAGGGGCTTTCCGAAGAGTGCTGTCGAATACCAGCAGTCCATCATTTCACTTCTCTGCAGAATATACTGTGGCACGCAGCCTCAGGGTGGGCTTTTCGCACGAGGCAATAGCAACAATATCTAAACTCGGCTGTGCAGTGCTCTACGCCAGCTGCAAATAAGAGAAACGTGGCCAAGAGTGCTGTTCAAGTGAGCTCTGGTAAGCCTACGATGCAAGTAGCTTCCACAAAAACACAGGCACCGGGCCCACCAGGCGCATACACAATTGATCCATCACCAGCGTCGCGGCGCCAATACTTGCAGCAGTCTCCTCAATCCGGGGAGACACCACGCGCTCAATCGAGTACGCGGTCAGGGAGTTCACCACATTCTTCAAAACGGCCATCAAGAAGACCTAGCGATAATGCACCCCAATTAGGCAACTCTGAAAACGCGCCACTGGCACAGTACCAGTCACCACCCAGCGCTCATCTCTCGGCACCAGATACACCTCGCGCTCCCGACAGCTCAATGGCCAATCAATCTACTCCATTGTCATCCTCCACCGTGGCCTCATCTCCATACCAGCAATCACGAAGAGAGGGACGAGGGCAGCAACAGCAGCAAAGGAGTCCACCATTTGAACCTCCACCAAGAACTTCTTCAAACCAAAGAGGCCATGGCGCGAACCTGTCATCCAACCCATCCTTGGGCGAAAGAACTGTTCCCTATAGATCCGTGAATAGAGCAGTCGACGACCGTCCTTCGTCTTCCCGTACTGCCAATACAAGTGGTGGACGAAACCTTGAAGATAGAGAAACCTTATATCCTGAGAGTCGTGTTGCTGGGAACGAGCGCGAAGTAGCACCTGATGCAGCCTCCGGAGCGGCAGCTGGAGCTCGGTCAAGACGGAGGGGCCCAGCATCCCCCGAGGGGCCACAGCGAGCAATAAGTACTCGAGAAGCCGGTGCGCACCAATCGCCTTCTGCCGTCCAAAGTCGGTCCGCTTCGAGCGTAGCTGTTGCGACACCACCTGCCAGGCCTCCGAAAGAAGCAAGCCCAATTATCAACCGTGTCGTAGTTACAGACCCGCAGATTGATATTGAGCGTGAGCAGGAGCGGCAAACGGAGGCCGTACCTGACCTGGGGCGGGTAGCGAGTGAAAAGGTCGAGGATGGAGGCAGAGGGGCTGGACAGCGTCGACAAGACTATTCTACAAGTGCAGCACGAAGGAAAGATACAAAATTCGGCGAATACGTACTTGGACAGACTTTGGGAGAGGGCGAGTTCGGCAAAGTTAAGTTGGGCTGGAAGAAGGATGGAAGCGTCCAGGTAGCTATCAAGCTCATTCGGCGCGAGAGTCTTGGAACGAACCCCAGTCGGCTTCCCAAGATCTACCGCGAGATATCCATATTGCGAGAACTATCCCATCCAAACATTGTTCGTCTACACGAGATGGTTGAAACTGATAAATACATCGGCATCATCCTCGAGTATGCATCTGGTGGTGAATTGTTCGACTACATTTTGACACACCGTTACCTCAAAGATCATGCCGCTCGTAAACTTTTTGCACAATTGGTGTCTGGAGTTGGTTACCTGCACAAGAAAGGGATTGTACATCGGGATTTGAAGCTGGAAAATCTCTTACTGGACCGGAATCGGAACATAATCATTACAGATTTTGGCTTCGCTAATACGTTCAATCCTCGGGATGAACTGAGTGATGAAATTGAGTATAATTTGACGAATCGTGACTTCGTCAAGAGAAACGATCTGGAACGGATAGTCAACGGAAGCCGAAAAGGCGATCTAATGCAGACGAGCTGTGGAAGCCCGTGCTACGCTGCTCCCGAGCTTGTGGTGACTGATTCGTTATACACAGGACGGAAAGTGGATGTCTGGAGCTGTGGAGTCATCTTGGTAAGTTTTTGCCGGCCATGTTGTTCCTGATTTCTAATAAATCTATAGTATGCTATGCTGGCTGGATATCTCCCCTTTGACGACGACCCTGCCAATCCAGAAGGCGATAACATCAACTTGCTCTACAAATACATTGTATCCACTCCCCTAACGTTCCCGGAGTATGTCACTCCACATGCCCGTGACTTACTGAGAAGAATCCTGGTCCCGGATCCAAGAAAGCGAGCAGACCTTTTCGAGGTTGCAAGGCACAGCTGGTTGAGCGAATACGCTCATGTTGTCTCACACGTCACAAGCAGTACGACGACTGTTGGCGAAATTGCGAACGCCACGATCACATCAGGTAGGCCGTCTATCCGGCGATCATCATTTATTCCACCTCATCTAGCAAATATTATATCCTGCATTTCTTGTACATATCAAGCTGACCTAACATCAACAGATCAACAAGATGCTCCTTTGCTGGCCCGCAGTGCTTCGGTAAGAGAGCCGACAAAAACACAGCCTTCGAATATGTCTCCTGTCGGCGGATTGAGCCATCAGGGGAAGTTAGACCCCGAGCAGTCCGTAGACAGGACAAAGCCATCGAGAGACAAGCGGAGGACTGTGCAGGTCGAATATGTTGCGCCTCAATCTCAGACAGTAAGAGGGGAGGGAACTCCATCAATACAGTCGCCAGCTACGGTTGGATCGACTTCAGCTGCTGCACCTAGCTCATCAAAGACCCGCGCGAGAGCTGGCAGTGAAGGTCCCGAGGGTGTTCGCCAGGCCAGTGCAGCCGCTGCAATGTCGAAGCCTCTGCCGCAAGAGCCATCCATTGCCGACTATTCGCTGCCATACCACCCCGGGTTCTCAGGCTCCACCAAAACTCAACAACGACCAAGCGGCCCACAACAAGTAATGGCGCCGCCCACCCGACCGTCGAAAGACGTCCCTCGGTCGACATCAGATTATCTCGGTTTTTCCGGTCCTCTCTCCACATCAACTGTAGCAAGGCCTACTACTGGGGGTTCAATGTCTTCGGCTGGTAGGCTACCATCTCGTGGCAACTCTTACAGCCAGCCTCTTGCTCCAACAGTAGCTGCTACAAATGCACAAGGACGGCTTGCACAGCCCAAGAATGGCAAACAATATAACATTTCGGGGCCCATTCCTCAGACCGAGTATTACTTTCAAGAAGGATCTATGGGACGTCCGAGTACTCAGCAGTACGGGCAGCCAGTCCCTCTTACATCACGGCAAGACCAATCGCGGGGTCACAAGCGTTCGAACACGCTAGGCAGTGTCTTCAGCAGATCTGGATCGTTCTTTGGCAGTCGATCACAACCTCCTCAAGAGCAGATTAAACCGCAGCAAGAGAAGAAATACCCGCCAATAAGCATGAAGGCTCCTATCGCCTCTGACAGTCCCCGTCAGTCTACGGACTCTCGCCGCTCTAGCTCATTCGGATTTGGACGGAAGAACAGTGATCTACGAAAAACTGGAGACTCTGGGAAACAAGAAAAACCCAGAAGATTTTCTCTTCTACCTGCCTCGTTCTCCTTCAAAAGCTTTACAGGAAGTGCAAAAGATCAGTCAACAGAAAACATATTGCCGGTATCTGAGCGTCGGCCTTCAGCTGTTCATCAACAACCTCCGACTAGCCGAGGTCAACCTCGCCCGTCTACTATGGCATATGGTAGAGGCCAGAGCCAGTCCAATAACCCTAGGAAGGACGAGAGTCTGCCCGCCGGATACGATGGGTATGATGGGCAAAGAGAGCGCGCTCGAGAAAGCTCCACACAACAAGCGAGAAGGAGCAATGCGCCGTCACGCAGTGCACCTCCAACCCAGCAAACCAGTTACGGAAGTCCGCAGTACGTTTCCCAGCAGGATCCTTACGCTCCGATTCAGGTACCTGTAGGGCAATCATACCTTCTTGGTGAATCTGGCACCCCAACGGAATCTGAAGTTTCGCTTGGTATAAGTCAGCAACGTGCTCCCTATCCTCATGGCTTCGGTGAATACGATGACGAACCTCGCCCATCGATACAACAAAGCCGGAGTGGGCGGGGAGCCGGGGTTTTGCAAAAGGATAACAGGAGATTTGCAGACGCTTACGAGCAGGGGCAAGGCGGGGGCCATCATGCCGGAAGCTCGGGGGCGGCCAAGAGAGTAATGGACTTTTTCAGAAGAAGAGGGAAGGCAAGGGCTGGAGATGAACGTGTTTAAAACGTTACCTTGGTTGTCCAACACGTACGACCTCATCGCTTGGAATCTCCATCATACTTTTTCACAGCATCCACCAACAGCATTTAGCTCCTTTTCTATCATTTCTGGATAGCATGATCGGTTTCTATTGTACATTCCCGGCGCTGGCTGTTGTTTGAGCTCGATAGGGGCTTATTTTCTGGGGGCGTCTTGCTCCTATTGATGCGAGCAGAGAGACTAGAAGGAGCATCTCTCGGTCTTGCAACGAGATCTTGGCAATGGCGCTGAGCGTAAGCATGGTAATGGTGGTTTCACGTACAGGTAATTGTTGCGGTCCTTGTGATAGATACCACTGGGGTCTTTAGAATTAGGAGAATAGCTTTGGCGGACGAGCCTACAACACAGTTGAGCTCCTCGGTCTTTCAATCCTACCTACGTGTCGGGGGTGCGAAGCATGATTGTTTTCGTTGTTGCCTAATGAAGCTTCACACGTGACCTCGCGGGAGATGCGGGGGAGAGACCGAGAGAACCGAATAAACGTCCGCCATCCTCGTCTGCACCCCGCAAGTCCGTCAGCGAATCGAAGGTCGTGCGCACCTCTCTCTCAGCGCGGGGTACTCTCTACTTGACCAGCAACGGCCTGATCGCGTCTGCCCCGCGGCATCTTCCATGAGTGGCCAACTTTACCTCCGCATGATGTGGTGAGTCGACGGTCTTGAAGGTAGGTCTATAGAGACTCATAGCAATCGACAGTGTCTGTGGGACGGGATTGAGGCAAGATCGGCCGATTGATACCTTGCTCTCCGTAGGCAGCTGAGTGCCACGATGCAAGGGAGCTTGCTACTATTTTCCCTTGAAACTTTGACCGGTTCATCACCTTTTGCGAGAACCCGCCGCCCGTCTTTCCCAATCGGTGTTACTGCCACCTTCCATTGCTTGAACTACCAATGCAGTGGGCTCAACTTCGTCATAGCTCGAGGAGCAAGAGAAAGTACATAATGGAGACCGCGTTGCGGGGCCTCGAGTATGTCTTTCTCTGCTCCTCATCCGCCTCAAATACTATCAGAGCTTTTCAGATTACCCCAGCCATTGGCTGCCTCTACGTTCTTTTCGTTCTCGCATATGCGCTGCGCTGGCTGAAGCTACGCCCTGTGCAAGGAGCAGTCATGTTTACTTCGCCGTTGTCCGTTGTCAATGCCTTCATCTTCCTCACACTTCAGCTGAGCAAGATAACTTATGGCCAAACCGCGGGTCTTGCTACAACAACAGGTAGCGATGGAGCTGGAGCTACTTTCGCAGCGTCTGGAGCATCCATGACTTCACCTGCAGCTGTAGCAGTCAATGGCACTACCACATCGTTCAGACCGTTATTCACTGTACCACTATCAGCTTCCGTTGGCGCCACATTGGTCCCCAACATACTCGATCCTGAAGCAGTCGATGCCCAGTCCGTATGCCCGGGATACGCTGCTTCGAACGTGGTTCGGACGCCATATGGACTCACTGCGACCTTGGCACTAGCCGGCAAAGCGTGCAATGTGTACGGAACAGATATCGAAAAGCTAGATCTAACCGTTCAATACCAGTCTGCAGATCGCCTTTCTGTGAGAATTGTTCCCGCCGTCATCGATGCGTCTAATTCCTCTCACTATTTACTGCCAAATAATCTGATTTATCAACCCACAATAGACGCTGACGCCAATAGCACAGCCTTGACCAATGATCTTCAATTCGTATGGAGCAATGACCCTAGTTTCTCATTCTCTGTCTACAGGCTATCGAATGGTGATACTTTATTTTCTACTGTTGGCACGAAATTGATATTCGAGAACCAGTTCGTGGAATTTGCCAGCTCTTTACCTGAGAACTACAATCTGTATGGCTTGGGCGAGACAATTCACGGCTTAAGGTTAGGTAATAATTTTACCAAGACAATCTATGCTGCAGATGTCGGAGATCCAATTGATTAGTCCGTCTTCCTCCTCTGCAGAAGCTCTGTCTGACTATCTTATAGCAACATATACGGTTCGGAACCTTTCTACCTCGATACAAGATACTACGAAAAAGATTCCACAGGTAACCTCACACTCGTAACCAGCAACAGCACGAATGCCACAAATGATTATGTTTCATATTCGCATGGAGTATACAACCGGAACGCCCATGGCCAGGAGATATTGCTACGTCCTACCAACATCACATGGCGTGCGATTGGAGGAAGCATAGACCTGTACTTTTATGCTGGACCGACACAGCCGGAGATCACGTCGTCTTTCCAAAAGAGTAGTATTGGTCTGCCTGCAATGCAGCAATACTTTACATTTGGCTTCCATCAATGCCGATGGGGTTACCAGAATTGGTCTGTTGTACAGGACGTAGTCAACAATTATGAGAAATTTGGCATTCCGTTGGAGACCATATGGTATGACGGGAGAGCCGCTTTTTGTATATGGAAGCTCACACAGAAGCAGGACCGATATCGACTACATGAACCAGTACCGGGATTTCGATAACGATGCGATTAGATTCAATTATTCGGTTGGCGAGCAGTTTTTGAACTCTCTGCATGCATCTGGCCGTCATTACGTCCCTATCATTGACTCAGCTATCTATGTCCCGAACCCTAATAATGCCAGTGATGCGTATGCCTCTATATCCGAGAGTCTAATGTTCGAAAGCTTACATGTCTATAGGTATGCGACATACAACCGCGGGAACGCTTCAAGAGCGTTCATGACTAACCCTGATGGCAGCCAATATATTGGTGAGGTATGGCCTGGGTATACTGCATTCCCAGATTGGCTCAGCGCTGGTGCTGGAGAGTGGTGGATCGACGAGATGGTGACATGGCACAACAAGCTCGCTTTTGATGGAGCTTGGATCGACATGTCTGAAGTCTCCTCCTTCTGTGTTGGGTCCTGTGGGTCGAACAATATTACTATGAACCCCGTGCTTCCAGGCTTCCCTCTCGGAGCACATGTGTATGGGTACCCAGAGGGTTTTAATAAGACCAATGCCACGGAGTATGCTGCGGATGCCACTGCTTCGTCAATCGCAGCAGCCAGTTCCACTTCTGCTTCTTCGTCTACCGCGTCTCCCAGCTATCTGCGCACGACACCAACGCCTGGTGTTCGGGACCAAAATCACCCGCCATATGTAATCAACAACGTCCAGGGCGACCTTGCAGTCCATGCCGTCTCTCCTAACGCCACTCACGCAGACGGAACCCAAGAATACGACGTGCACAACCTCTTTGGCCATCAAATCTTAAATGCCACCTATCAAGCTCTTCTCCGCGCTATCCCTGGAAAGCGTCCATTTATCATTGGGCGTTCTACGTTCCTAGGGAGCGGTATGTTCGCGGGCCACTGGGGCGGAGATAATGCTTCGCTCTGGGCATACATGTTCTTCTCCATCCCGCAAGCCCTTCAATTCTCCCTCTTCGGCATCCCCATGTTCGGTGTCGATACTTGCGGCTTCAACGGAAACACGGACGAAGAGCTCTGTGGTAGATGGATGCAACTATCTGCGTTCTTTCCGTTCTACCGCAATCATAACATGATTGGTGCCATATCTCAGGAAGCCTATCAATGGTCTTCGGTTATTGATGCCTCAAAAACGGCAATGAATATCCGCTACCAGCTCCTACCCTATATGTACACCCTCTTCTACCTCGCCCACAACACTGGCAGCACTGTTATGCGCGCTCTAGCGTGGGAGTTCCCCGGCAACCCCTCCTTGGCTGCAGCAGACAGGCAATTCTTCCTCGGTCCAGCCATCCTGGTCACGCCGGTGCTAGACCAGGGCGCTACGAGCGTGGACGGCGTCTTCCCCGGCGCAGGCAAGGGCACCATCTACTATGACTGGTACACGCAATCTCCCGTCAACGCTTCGGCAGGTCAGAACATGACCATCCCCGCCCCAGTCGGTCACATCCCCGTCTACATCCGCGGCGGGCACGTCCTGCCGACCCAGGAACCCGCACTCGTCACCCGCGACGCCCGCAAGAATCCGTGGGGTTTACTTGTTGCTTTGGGCACCGAGGGTACCGCGAGCGGAAGTCTGTACATTGACGACGGCGAATCTCTAGTTCAGAACGCGACCCTTTATGTCGAGTTCACGGCCTCGGCCAACGCTTTGCACGCCTCTGCGCGGGGAACGTATATGGACACTAACCCGCTTGCCAACATCACGGTGATGGGTGTGGAGCAGAGCGTGACGAATGTGACGCTGAATGGCGTGGGCGTACCGAGTAGTTGCGTCAACTATAATAGCACGAGCCAGGTGCTGAGTGTGGTGGGCCTGAAGAATGCTACGGCTGAAGGGGCGTGGGCGAAGGATTGGGTGATGGAGTGGGCGTAGAGGAATGGCGGAGAGTGCATGGACAAGGGAATGGGGTGTCAATTACGGTTTGAAGGTTTAGAGATAAAATGGATACCTGATCGATTGGAATTGAACAATCTTGGACACGTGGTGATGACTCGATAGAAGTGAAAAGAAAGAAAAACAGGATGGACTATCATCTTCCCCAATTCTCCTCCCGCAACTCACAACTCCCATCCCACATCTCCCATCCCACATCTCCACTCCACCCCCCCCTCCCTCCCCCCCCCCCCGGCTCCCTCCCAGTAACCTACCTACAGTACCTACCCACAATCGACCCCAATTCCAAAAAGCGAAAAACTCATCCTGCGCACCACCACTCTTCTTTCCCAGAAAAAGACCCCCACCCACCAGTCCAGTCAAGAAGAGCCTTGACACATCAGCGCTCTCGCTTTTTTTTTCAATAGATTAAGGTTCTTTGCTGCGAGGAAGGAGTGTGTGTGTGTGTTTGGGGGGTTTTGGGGGGTTTTGGGGGGTTTTGGGGATGGATGGTTGGTTGGGTGGGTTGGTTGGGAGGTTGGTGGGGAGGTAGGGATGGATGGATGGACTGAGAGGATTGGTGTATCGATATGCAGATGGAAAAAGGGAAATAAGTAGCTGAGAGAGAGGGCAGAGGATGGAAAAGGAGGATCGTGGCATTAATGGGGATTTTTCTTCTTCTTCTACATATTGTGGTTGTTTAAGATAGGAGCTAAGAGGTTCGTTTTAAGCGATTGGATTGTTGTTGAAAGAGTCATAGGTAGGAATTCGCAGAGTGGACGAATGATGGGTGCTATCTATACTGTAGTTGGTTGACAGATTAGGGATGCAGATCTGACCTGTTCGTTCTCTTCGATGTTTTTTTCAAAAAGAAAAAAGAGCAGAGCTACAGTACACTTATCTGGAGCATGCTTTTGCTAGTCGTTATCAATTAGCTATGGAGGTTCTTGCCGCGATGTGGAGGTAGCTTTATTTTCCCTTCATGATGAGATCGGACTGAGTTTGTTTTACAGGTTCGAATCAGAGTTCGAGACGGTGTCTTCCATGCTGGTCTTTCAGTCATCCGTATGGTCTGATAGCCTTTTGATCATGAGAAATCGAAATAGCTACCCTTCCTCGCTACTAAACTATCCACAGATCGTTGTCCTTTGCCATAGCTTCTGATCTATGAGGAGTATCAGTACGTATAGCTACATTGTTGTTTCTGGAGGGTTCGATTTCACGTACATCCCAGCAAGCACCTCTTATATGTCCACCGAGTTTACGACAAACGACTTCTGTGATATACTTCCGGCTCAGTTTCAAGCTCTGCCGTCTTCTGCGTGGTGCGCACTTCCGTCTAGCCGTTTGGTTTTCATGCTTGCACAGGTGGGAAAATAGTCGTAGTTCTCTGTCGAGATAGGAACGGCAAATTGGTGGTCGAGAAATGAGCTTATTCGGATTCCTAGGACAGTGCCTAGTGGTTTGTATAGAATTGAACGCGGCCCTTTTCGTTCGATTGTGTTCTCGATAATCGACTGCACTACGTTTCCGAAGCCGCCGCTTATTCCCTTTCCGTCATTGCCAATAGCTTCCTCGTGAATCCTACAGTCTCTTGAAGAAATTCCTTTGGTTTGTGAAGCTCATCCGTACGCAGGGTACGTATCTTGGAATATATCAACAGTGGGCCCTTAACGCTACATCCTACCGCCTTGCACCCTCGTTGTTTTGATAACGCGCCCTTTCGTTGAGTCGATAGATCTTCGGTATAGAGTATCGACCGCTGGCGTATATTGGACCTTGACTTGTAATGGTCAACGTGTAGGGGAGTCGACAGAAAACGCGCGATTTTGTTTGGTACAGCCCCAATCCGGCCAATTGGCGATTTTGAACTTCGCTTCCCAGGCGTAGGTGCAGGCTCCGAGATACCCGACGCATCGGAACCGTTGTCGTCAGGCGGGCTTGAGTACGCAGGAGATGGGATTTGAGTGCCTTTGTGGCGCGTCACGCAAGGCAGTGCGGGGAACGAAAATCTGTCCACAAAGTAGAACAACAGCACGTAGTTGAAAACATCTGCCGACGAGAGGCCCTTTACATAGTCTCTGTGGCTGATTTCAACAATTATGGGAGTATTCAGTGGCAAGGATAGCCATCCCAATGGTGTCGACTTTCTCTGCTGTACCTCTGCAGCTTGCGCAGCCTTTGTGATTTCGAGGAACCGCTGATAGATGGCAAGACCCTGCTTTAGCCGTCTGGTCAACTCGTCGCTAAGGGCTAGTGGATATGTATTGGTGCACATAGATGTCATTGGCCGCGCTTGTTCATGTAGAGCCACTTCGCGGATGAGCTCCAGGCGAGCAAACTGATGCAGCTGCTTCATAGTGCTGATTCGGGTGTCTGGAGGGTCATAATCGAAGGCCACGATCCACTGGTAGTTCTTGGCAATGGCGTTGCTAAGCGATGTTTCGTATGAGTCGATTAGCAGACAGGTCGCTTTATTGACAAGACGGAGGTTCAGGAGTGTTGGGACATCCATAAGCTCGATGACTTCGAGAAAGACATCAGGAGAAAGCCCCGAAAGATACATCCTGGCAGCGATGGTTGGAAGGCCGACAATCGTATGTTACCGGACTGTCAAACCTTCCTGCTTCTGTATGCAGTCACTTTTCGATCAATGCGCCTATGCTGTGAATGTGAGCTGAGCACTCTGGGTCCTGCAATCATGATGAAGTTTAATGATCAGTCAAAACAGTAGAAGACCTGCCCAGAGACTGAAGCCGTTCAGCCTCAAGCGATGTATCAAGGTAGGGAGAAAAAAGGCAAATGGTGTACTCGTACAGGTCGTACTACGTAGGTAGTAAACTGAATCAAGCAATGAGCGGCAGCGGTAGCACGTGCTTACCTACTGAAGCTTGTTGTACGAGTAGAGCGGGGTCGTTACGCCCATGGAATATGATAGTCTAACCCGCTTTCCGCCAATCCTAAGCCTGCGCTTCCCAAACCTCCACCTCCGGAAGATGACCTTCCGCCCAGCCATTGACTTCGAAGTGGCGACTACAAAGTATGGTATTTAAACTGAACGTGAATAGGCAGCTGTGCTTTGGCGAGATAATCTACTCAGAAATACTTGAAAAGCATATCTTCAATCTAACAACTTTGAAGATACCAAAAGACTCTGATACATGTTCAAATATAGATGTTGCCTCGAGCGTAGAATTGTACTGTGGGCATGATCAAATCATTGATAGGGCTTGCACTACGTTATGAGATCCTGCGCACGTCTAGGAGACAACGTGAGCGGATGTTCTTCGATGCGGTCCGAAAGCTAACTTTCATAGCCGCCGGATTTCGCATACGCATCGGAGTGTAATGTACTTATATTCAGCGGCGGCTGCTTCGGACCAGGGCTAGAAGTTTCTACACAGGGTCAATACATCCTAACTGTCATATCATCATTACAGAGGGAACTGCACATCTAAAACCTATCCACTATTTCTGACAAGCCAGCGTAGCATGAACCACTGACCTCTTATAACTTGCTTTCCACAGCCTTTTCCACAGCCTTCGCCGCCTCCAGCACATCAATCCATCCCTCCGCCCTGCCCATTCTTGTCTCATCCTCCCAAGCCCACTGCTCCCCAGCCTTGCCCCATTCGATCAAATCGTCCTCCGCTCCCCATTCCGCCATAGCCATCAGCCCCACCGGAATTCTTCCCTCTCCTTCCTTTGCCGGCACTCGTCCAACTGGAACGCTGAGCGCCGGGCATCCAGTAAAGTTTGCAAGCCATACGTACTCCATATTTCTGACGCTCATGTTTGCGTCGCTCACGCCGTGTTTCAGATCCGCAGAGCCGCCCGAGATGTGCCATCCTGCAATTGGGGTTGTGGGCGTGACGATAAGCAGGCCAGGATGACTTTGAAAGAGAAATGCGAGATGCTGCATCAAAAGATTGCGTAGCTTCTGCGCTAGGAGAAAGTCTGAGGCGGGGCTCTGCTTGCCGACAGCAAGGAGGATCTTGTTGGCCGCAGTAAGACCTGTCAAGTCAAGGATGCCGGTGCTGATCTCGGAGAGAATGGTTAAAGCGTGTGCAAGTTGGCCTTCGGCGAGGTAGGGGATGGTGATGTCCACAAGGTTATAGCCAATAGATTTGTAGTAAGAAAGTGCATCATGGCAGGCATTGAGCACAGAAGGGTCTGCACTATCGAACCAGGGCTTGTATATGCCGAGAACTTGCGGATGAGATGGGGCAACAGACCGAGGAATCGCAGGGGGAAATAGGGCCGATGAAGCATTACTGGGATCAGGTGTGGCCATGATTCTATAGGCGATCTCCAGATCAGCCATGTTCGAAGCCATTGGGCCAAGGACTCCATTCGAAGCCGCTAAACTAAGAGTAGGTGAGCCTGAGATGCGACCATGACTCGGTTTAAGCCCATATAAACCGCAGAAGGTTGAAGGAATTCGGATCGAGCCGCCTCCATCAGCGCCCAGAGCGACTGGTACGAGGCCTGCGCTAACGACGTAAGCTGAACCTCCCGACGACCCACCTGTATAGTAGTGGGGGTTATGAGGATTGAGTGGGGTGCCTTTGGTTGGGTTGTTATTGGTAGTGTCTATGTTTTATTAGATCTCGTTGGAGCTTTAATTTGGTATCTTGATCATACCCAACCCAAGCTCATGCATATTCAGCTTTCCTATAACTATCGCCCCGGCTTCCTCCCACTTCTTTACACACCAGCTCGTACCTCCAGCTCGCCTAGTAAAATCGTTGCAAGAACCCAAGGATTTTCCATAGCCGTCGAGATCTACCTCGTCCTTCACAGCAACAATTACACCATCAAGAGGACCCAGAGCTTTGCCTTCTCTATATCGCTTTGTTGACTTTTCAGCTGCTCCAATAACCTTCGATGGCTTGATCTCCAAAAATGCAGCCTTGTGCTGGGAAGCTTGAACTAGATTCAACAGAGCTTTCGCAACAGCTGTCGGCGTAAGTGTGCCTTGTTTGTATGCAGAACAATAAGTGGCAATGCTGTATTGACCATTGGCGAGTTCGCTATCTGATTGCTGCATAGAGCTACCAAGACTTCGAAAATCGAGGTTTCCCTCAGTGCGTGGTGAGACAGGAATGACAGTTGGATCGTAGCGCGGCTCATAATTATCGAGCTCTTGTATTCCTCGAAGCTTGTCGAATCCAGCATTTCCCCAGAGAAAGCTTGAAACAAAATTAAAAGTTGCGGCGCTGAGTCTAGATCAGCAGAGTGTTATATCCGGAATAAAAATTACGCACGCATAACCTGCAATTGCTAATGGTATTCCACGCACCACAGGATTTGAGCCTGGGGTATGAGTGAAAGGGCTCAAGGCCTCCCTTGCCTCCGGATAGCCATAAAATATAGGCTTGGATGAATAGCGCTCTTTGTCCATACTGGTAGGAAATCCGTAAGACACAGTATAAGTTCAAAGTGCTGCGGTCCCACTCTCGTAGCTGCTCGATGACTCCCCTAGAACGAACACAAAAGCGGACAGCTTAGACTAAGTAAAACAAGAGTATTAGAGATATCAGGAAGACGCTAAATTTGTTATTGATCTTAACGTTGAATATGGACAAGTAGTTCTCGCACTAAAGACGCTGATCTTTGCTCCTGGTCATGAGCTTCGTTGTTCTATGCTACTCATCAAAAGGTAACGTGGCATTTCAGCACGAATGTGTCAAGAACGAGATATTATGTAGTCAACAGCGATGTATAACAGTCGCACATGACCACTTAGCCTCAAACTGGGCTGCTCTATTAAGGTTGCTAGAGTGCTACGCTTACCTTCGAACTTGCCAACCGTTTTGTCTATTTTATAATCTTTTGTCCTCGATCATCACGATGCTGCACTTGCATCAGTTGCAAGAATGCTCGAAGTGCCCAGCAGAGTACACTACCAAAAACGGGTTGCGCTATGCCGTTCGGTGCTTAATGCTCTGCATCTTTACTAATTTTTATCTCGTCTCCTTATCATTCTTATTCCATCGATACACCGAGCAGTCAACAATTAATGACGCTATATATCGAAGATGTAGTGCACTATATCCTGTATTTGTGCATATTAAACTAGAAGTTCTAAAAGTGGAAGAGGCGTGTTACCGAAGTCCTCGATGTTGGACGCTGAGACTCTACCTACCTCGGAACGAAGCCAGAGTATTGGAGAACACGACCAAGTGTCTATCCTGAACCCCGCCTTCTTGTACAACCGTACGTTATTAACTATGCACGACTGCTACCCCTTAATAAAATTAAGCCGGCAGATTTCTGATATAACCTCAACCCCAATCTATGGTGATGAGTGACTTGCTACCTTGTGGTTGTGATGACGAAATCAGACAGTGACCTATGGGCTTCTGCGTTGGAGAGATTGAACGAAGGTGACCGGCGTTACTCGAATTTCGACGGCTACGACAAACTGGACGTGTTATCCGACCTCTAACTTCTTACCGAGAGAGCGAGGGATCAGTGCATCAAGAAGAGATGGAAGTTCACCCGACTTGGTGGCAATGGCGAGACGATCGTTTTAAGAGACCTCTTCAGCAAAAATGTCGTATGAATTGACCTTTTCAAACAGATTGGAGACAACGCAGTTCAATATGACCCTGTCCACACTGCACTGCCTTGGGCTGGGGTCCGTTTTATCTTGCAGGTTTGTGCTGCCTCCAATTGAGTTACCGAGTCCTAGGCTGAAACCTTTTAGATTGCAGTCAATGATATTGTCAGGTTTGGCTTTGTGGTTGAGGGTGCTGAGATGATAGCTCGCTTGATTGGTCGCTGCAACATCTTCCAGAACATCCATCTGCATCGCAAAATGTTGGCTTCAAAGGAGCTTGAGGAGGCCCTTGTTCGACTGTACGCCATGATGATATTATACCTATCAAAGGCTAAAAGGTTTTTCGAGCAGACCTCAGTCAAACGTATATTAAAAAGTGTGATTGTCAGTCAAGACGAGTTCGCAAAAATCTCGCAGAGCATAATCGATGAGCAGCAAAACGTGAATCGATGTGCTGCTCTTGTGAACGCAGAAAATCGCAACAATATAAGCGACGCTTTAGAGGCACTCTCGATCAATCAAGATGAGAAATACGCAGGACTTCTGAGGCTTCTTGATACCATTGATGGCCCGATCTTTCGCATGAGCCGTTAGATGAATGCCAGTGAAGATCATCTAGACAAGACTGAGCGTTACGAGATTCTTCGCTGAGTGTCATCACAACCTTACATCGAACATCATGACCAAGTATTCAAACGTGCCCTTTCTGGCACGGGCAAATGGCATCTCAAGGATCCAATTTATGCGCGGTGGCACAAAGAAAGCACTCCTTCCCTCCTGTGGCTTCACGGTAACGTTGGCTCAGGGAAAAGCACACTTGTGTAAGTACATCTCATCTCACGCCTAGATACGAAGCTCGTCACGTAGCTGACCCAATGTGATTCAACAAATCTCTTGTGATCGAAGACGCAATGAAAAGGTTTGAAGCTGGTCAAAGCCACACTACCAGTTTACTTTTATTGTTCCCGAAGCGTCGCTGAACCTGAACGTTCGAATTCAGCGACTATACTTGTCAGTATTGTAAGGCAGCTTTCATGTTCAAGACCTGAACTTTCACTTTTTAGGCCAGTCGTTGAGAAATATGAAAGAAAAGGTCATGGATCTAACTCTAGTGGACCCAATCAAGATGAGTGTCGTGAGCTCATGGTCAAATTAATCGAACATTATCCTATGGCAACTATCTTTAAGCAGCGAACGCATGGCGGCCTTCCATGCCTTTCAGAGAATTTCTTCCGAATCGCTAGTATGTTCCCTTCCTCGAACCTGCAGACCGAACGACTCTAGGAGCAAGCAAACGCTCTCGGAAAACCCATGCTCGGCGGTTCAGGGCTGCTGCTCCAAGAAGAGCCCAGACTCAAAACTCAACGACATGATATGTTTGGCTTGAGGTGTTGGTCCGAGCCGACTTAACTGTGCAAGGTGAAACGAGAGAGGGCTCACGATCAGTAAAACCGCCTTGGTCATTTTTGGAGGCACCTGTTGCTAAAATGTTGTAAAGCGGGTTTTGGTAGACCTTTCCCATCACTGCTCCCTCCTGCCGCCAGTTCTCTACAGAATCTTAGATTATACCAAGCGCATCATTTCCAAAGATACCTTGCCCCGAAATTTCAAGTGATCGAGACCGCATCTTGGAAACTCTTTAGTAGATCTGAGATGGCAAACCCATCCTACAAAGTCCCAAGGTTCGACGTTATGAGCTTTATGAACAATGCTTCTCTCCAAAAGACGGCTTAGGGTTATGTATAATTCTTTTGGAGGGTCTTGGTTTGTCATACATATGCGAAACTCCGGCCCCCAATCTCTGATCTCAACGAGTCGGGTCGGATAGTGCAAATCACTCTCCAGAGAACGAATGCATCAGGTATGATTCATAGTATAATTTGTCATCCACTAACGGACGAGCGCGAATGAAACACCAGATGCGGTATTGGAGGGAATATCATTAACTCCTGCTAACAAAGTGATATTTAAAGCATGTCCTATATACTAAAATTAGCCACAAAGCAAGCGTTATATCTTGCTCAAGTTTTCTCTACATACCTATCGCCGCCTGCACGATAAACATGCTAACGAAATAATCCCTGGACTTCCATGTCAGATCTTCAGCTTCGACCATATCCATATCCATATCCATACTGAACTCTAATGCCATCGAAGTCTCAGAAACGACGATCTCCGCCGTCCTGGGTCACGCAAGTTGTGAAATTGGCTTCATTTGTAATGACAATAGATTTTCTTGGCCATCGTTGGAGAAATGGGCCCTCAAACGAATACAGAGTTGGCGTTGTTGTCGCGCAGCCACCAGCAGGCTGTTTGCGGTTTGGCGATGAGCTTTTTGAGAGAAGAAGACCAGATCCGCCTTGAAGACATTTTGACAAGGATTCAGGGGGTGACCTCTTGGGTCTCTGTCATCTGCGAAATCTCGAACAGTGTCATGGACAACGCCCGCACACTTCGCTACTCAGCTATTTAAGATGTTTCTACTTTATAGTGGGGCATAGCGAGATATAGTCCAGTATTAAGATATCAATCCAAAATACGAAACGACGCAAGGAAAAGGTGGTGTAATGCAGCGAAAGGGGAACCCGGCGTGCCCGGGAGCAAACGACGCGGAGGGCAGCGGGAAGGGGAAGACGGCGCCGTCGAGGTCACGGCAGGCTAAATGAAAGTACGGGAAAGAATAATAGTATAGACCATTCATCTCATCGTTTTATCTCTCACGTTTTTATCGCTACTGTAGAGTTGTAATAGTAAAGTCAGTACAATGTACCGTTTGGTAGTTGCGCGGCAGGGCGGAAGCGTACCGCGGGAACTATTCTAGAGAATTCTCCTCCTTCAGGCTTCGACATCTCCACTTTTGGCTAAACTTCGTGTAAACACTTGGTTTTGAAGCCCCCAAGGGCTTAAGAAAACGATTATGCCTGGAAACAAACTTTGCCCTTCTGTTGCTCTTCTGAGAAGCCTTCGGCGAACAACAATCCCCCAACAATGCCTCCGACAAGTCCCCATCGCCTCCCGCCAAGCAATGCACAGCTCTCAACCCCGTGGCGCGGATAAGAAGGATTTCCAAGGTCAACTTTTCGAGAGCACTTTCCAGAGATTACAACGTGAGCGTGCGGAGCAACGTCGTTTTGCTAAAGAACGTGCGGAAGGCAGTGGAGGCCGCAATGCTGCTCTTACTTTCGGCAAGCGTTACCTACAAAGGGGGAAGATTATCGCTGACCGCAGGCAGTCATTCTTTTCTCTTCGTTTTCATGCTACTACCTTGGAACCTTGAAGCCTACTCCTCCAGCTCCCGCCTCTACAGCGCCTCTCGCAGGTGTAAAGCCCCCATCGCACAACACCGCTAATTCGAACATCCAAGCCGCGTGGACAGATGTCGTGCTTCTAGTCGGCGAAGAGAATGTTTCTACAAACGAGAGTGACCTCCAGTATCATTCCGGTTCCGATTGGTCATCATACACTACCAAGGATAACGAGAAGCCCTTCCTCATTGTGTTTCCGTCGACCACAGAAGAAGTCAGCGAAATAGTGAAAATCTGCCATGAGAGGAAGATTCCGATCACAGCTTACTCGGGAGGGACAAGCCTTGAAGGGCATTTCTCTGCCACAAGAGGCGGCTTTTGCATAGATTTCCGACGAATGGACAAAATCCTACAACTCCACAAGGACGATCTAGATGTTATCGTCCAACCTGCGTTAGGCTGGGAACTCCTCAACGAAGAACTCGCCAAAGACGGCCTCTTTTTCCCCCCCGACCCCGGCCCTGGCGCTCAGATCGGCGGCATGGTAGGCACTGGCTGCTCTGGCACAAATGCTTACCGCTATGGCACGATGAGAGACTGGGTGCTCAGCTTGACTGTCGTAATGGCTGACGGTACCATAATTAAAACCCGGCAAAGACCGCGCAAGAGCAGCGCAGGCTACGATCTGACGCGCATGTTCATTGGCAGCGAAGGAACCTTGGGCCTCATCACAGAAGCGACCCTCAAAGTCACTCCAAAACCCAAGAGCGAGAGCGTAGCTGTAGCCTCCTTTTCTACTGTGCGAGACGCAGCCGAGTGTGTAGCAAAAGTCGTAGGTGAAGGAATTCCCATCGCTGCAATAGAGGTCCTGGACGACGTCCAAATGCGCTGTATCAACGAAAGTGGCTCCACAAGCCGCACGTGGAAGGAAGCGCCAACTTTGTTCTTTAAGTTCACAGGCACGCCGTCGGGAGTAAAAGAGCAAATCGGCATCGTGCAGAAACTAGCCAAGTCCAATGGCAGCAAATCCTTCGACTTTGCCAAAAACGCCAATGAAGCCCTGGAGCTCTGGAGCGCGAGGAAAGAAGCCCTCTGGAGCGTCATGGCAAAACGAAGAGACGAAAGCGATCACGTCTGGACGACTGATGTGGCTGTACCCATCAGCCGCTTACCCGACATCATCGAGCAGACAAAAGAAGACATGGCCAGCAGCGGTCTCCTAGCCGCCATGGTCGGCCACGTTGGCGACGGAAACTTCCACGGCAAGTCCTCCCCTCTCCTTCCCACCCAACCCAACTAACCCCACCCACTAGCAATTATCCTCTTCAACGAGCGCGAGCGCGCCACCGCCGAAGCCGTTGTCCACCGCATGGTCAAGCGCGCCGTCGAAATGGAAGGCACAGTCACAGGCGAGCACGGCGTTGGCCTCATCAAGCGCGACTATCTCGCGCATGAGCTGGGGGAGACGACTGTCGATGCGATGAGGAAGCTGAAGCAGGCGTTTGATCCGTTGTGTTTGCTAAATTGCGATAAGATCGTGCGAATGGAGAAGCCGAAGGCGGGGGAGGTTAAAGCGTGGTAGGCTGGTGCTGGGAACTAGGATTCATTCGCTGCAGAGAAGAATCCGTGATTGGGTTCAGATGTGCCTAGGAGCTTCGTTGCCCAAGGCGCTGCGTGACCATGACGCCGCTATTCACGATATCGGCGCCGAGGCTACGCTTTTTGGTGTAATGGTTGCCAACCGATGAGAAAGCTCGAGTCCATGGGCGACCTTCTCATATGGATGCGGCTTAAAGCAGAGGCTAGGGGGCAGCGATGATGCCGCGGTCGGTCCAACGGGGGAAGAGTGATTATATAGTACAGCCATCTTCGCAGAGTTATAAAGAGCGGAGCCGTCTAGCATTGCGGAGCTCAGAGCTCTTATCGTTATATGTAGCGGGCACATACAGTGCATGATCTGCATTCACATCACTTATTCGCTGTTGTAGTAATGTTAGCTCCTACATGTCATCTTTTAAGAATTCGGTCACTGTGTAGAGAAGCGCTGGCTGAAAGAAATGTCGTAAGCTCTACCTAGTCCTTTATAACCCTTCAACTACCCCCCTTCTCAACTGCTGGCCCCCTACCCCCCCGCCTCTCCCATTCCCACAACCCCTAATACCTCCGCTCCCCATACTCCTCCTCTCCATACCCCCTCCCCTCCCCCTCACCCTCATACACCGGCTCCTCCTCCTCCTCTCGCCTCTCGTAAGCAGATTCCTCGCGTCCAAATTTCTCTCTCCCATATGCGGGTTCCTCGCGCGCATACGCCGGTTCTGCGCGGCCGTATTCTTGTATCTCACCATACTGCTCTCTCTGCTCACCATACCCTTCTCTACCGAAAGCGCCGGGCATGGATGTTTCGGGTTCGAATCGTCGCTCTGGCTTGAATCTTGGGTCGGGCTCGTACCTTGCCCCGCCGCCGGAGGAAGGGGTTTCGTAAGCTGGACGCGCGGGTTCTTGGAAGCGGCTGTATTCTTGTGCTTGTGGGGCGGTGTAGCCTTGGTTGTACTCTTGGCGCCTTCCCACAGGGGCGGTATAGCCTTCGCTGTACTCGTTGCGTCGTCCGCCGTAGCTCTGTTCCTCCGAGTAGGTCTGTTGCGGGGCGCGGTAAGGCTGCTCGTCCTCGGAGCCGGAGCCAGAATGGTGTTTCCCGTGCTTCTTCTTGTGTTTGTCTTTCTTGTGCTTCTTGTACTCGTCATCTGAGTCGTCGGAATCTTTATCATACCCATCGTGGCCCTCATGATGTTCTTCCTCTTTGTAGAATTTGCCGTGCTTGTCTTTCCCCTGGCGTTGGACCTCGGATTGCCATCCCCCATCCGGGCCTTCGAATCTCGTTTCTGTCTTTTGCTCGTACCCGCCTCCATATGCAGGTCGAGACTCTTGAATCACCTGTTCCCCATACGCGCCATACCCTGCTCCACCGGATTGGTCATCTTGCTGATAACGCTGGTACTCCTGTCTTTGTCCGCCTCCTGGGAACTGCGTCTGTGTATACTCGGCTTGCCCATAGCGGTATTGCTCACGGCCATATTGAGGTTGACTGTATCCTGTTTCACTCACTGACTGCGTGAATGAGCCGTCGGGTCCATACTGCTGTTTCTGATATTCATGTTTCTTTTCTGCAGTAGAACCGCCAAAAGCGTCACCGAGAAGATCTCCACCCAAGCCGCCTACAAGACCGCCCACAATACCACCAAAAGCGCCACCGCCGATAGTTTCGGCTGCTATGTTCCCTAAGCCTCCGGATGTGCCAGTGCCGGCGTTGCCGCCGCTGACGGAATAATTGGAGGTTTCTCCTCCGAGGGCTGATGTGATGCCGCCGAGGATTGCTGCTGGGGCTAGACCTCCAATGGCTCCCGAGCTTTCAGCGGTTTTAGTGGTAGGCATACCGAGGGGTTTCCCGCAGCCGTGTCCACTGTCTTGAACACCTTCTTTATGGTTCCGTCCTTGCTCGACACCATCACGACTTAGTTGGTCTCGCAAGAAGGAACGCTCATGCTCGTCTTTGGAACCCCACCATTGCTGGACAACGCCAAATATTAGACGGCGACCATCAACGGCTCCATCGTCTCCGTAATCCCGGAGGCTAGGGTGATGGAATACACCGTTTATTACCCTGTTAAGTGTTCGGTTGACGTCAATGCGTTCATCGTCCCAGCAAGCGATTAGCTGGGGCACAACCCATTTCAGGACTTGACTGGCGACCTTGCCGGCCGGCTCATTGAGAATATTGGAGAAATGGTCTTTCGAGAGCATAGAATGTGTTGGGTTGGTGGAATGGTTGTCATGGAACTCTATGAGTTGTTTCTCTTTACTGCTTTGAATGATCTCGGATGACCCAGTTGCAAGCTCTGTTTTCACTTGGTTTATGACTGGAACAACAAATGGTGCAAGAAGACTGAACACAAAAACGTTGATTTGATCTGCGAAATTTCAGCTAGGGGGCTTGACAACCACAAATTCGGACACCTCCTTACCTTGCAATTGCTCAATGAGATCGGGGAGGATTGGAATTTTCTCAATGGCCTCAGATATCGACTTCATAATCTCATCATGCCATTCGAGGATTGGCATGATCTGTGTTGACACCTCCTGCAACTGCCTCGTCCACGCCTCCGGTTGTCGAGGACTAATATTCATATTCTGCATTTGAGCAGCTTGCGCATTCGCCTGAAGCTCATCTGCCTTGCCAGCCTGATCCTTGCCTCCGAAAAGACCAGCAGGGACTTGGCTCAACAGATCCTGTAAGAGGCTTGGGTTAGTTGTGCCACTGCTTTGCATGGTACCTTCCAGCTCTTGGATCTCAGACTGCGTGGCCTTGTCTGAAAATTCACCCATTACACTATGAAGGAAATCTACACCTCCGAACGTGCCAGTGATGATGGGATAGACTGGTTGGCGTGCTCCTGGGAGACTGATCTGTGTCTGCCGGCCAACATGGGGGAAGACATCGCGTTCGCCAAGCTCGATAAGAGCAAGCTCTGTATAATTCGAGTGAGCTGAGTAATCCTCTAGACAATGACATCCTGTTCCGAGTAGGCGTAACGCCTCGTAGAGGTCGGCTTGGTTATGAGACTGCGCATACTGTCGACCCAATTGAATGCTCCGACCAAAGAGATTGCGGACCAGACCCGCCGACGTAGTTATGCCAATGTTCTCAGTGGCAATATAGTTCTTAAGACCTGTTTGGGGGTTAATGGCAAGCTCTTTGCGCTCATCCACGGGTCCCCGTAGCCTCCTATCATATTGACGTGCATCAATGTTGTCGGCGTACTAGAGAAGTGTTAGTGCTAATGTCCCTAGATCTCAATCGAAATTACATGCGTCTTTCGGATTATCGATATGCTCTTCTGGTCTGTAGCAGCCCAACCTCTCTGTCGTGACCTCAAATTCTTTCGTGCCGTAGCCAAAGCTCATAAACCCAAGTCTAATGATCTCAGCTCGAACGTTTCCAGACTACACTTGAGCGTAAATACTTACACCCAAAGAATAATCCTAATTGCCTCGGCGCTGACATACTTGACCGTCCCAACGTCTACAGCCTGAGAGTAGTCACGCAGCCAGTTACCGAAATAGACTCTTTTGACATCAAGTTTGCCAAATTTCTTGCCGCCGGCAGCATGGGACATGAGCAAATTCAGAAGGGTATCTTCAATGTCGCCATGTCGCCAGTTCTGGCCTTCAATACGGGCAAGAGAGGCTACGATACATGTGAGCAGCTGGAGTTCTGACTCGAGAGAGATATTCACCAATATTCCCAGCTCCAAATGCTAGTGCTGGCGAACTTAGAAATGCAAGTACGATCACTGTAGATAGGCAGAAGCCAAACGATGGAGTAAAGGACGGCATGGTGAGTGGATGTAGAGAGAAGCTACTGTAGGAAATGAATGGAAGGGAGGAAGTCAAAGATCAAGAGAGTGCGCAAGACCTTTAGTCAACTTTGCGGTTATTTATGGGCAGCAAACATCGATGAAGTGAGTTTGTGGGGTTATGGCGGGCTCTAGACACGACAAGCAGTCGTTCGGTTTGGCCAGCAGGCAGGTGCAGGTCTGCCAAGCAATCATGCTTGGCATAGGATTGATCGAGTATCGAAGAATGGCGAATCATTGAAAACCTTCAATCGGTTCACTGGAGAAGTGAAAGTGAGGTGATGCGACAAGCTTCTATCTTAGGACGTTTCTGAGGGTCTCAGAGCTACGATACATCATTGAAGCCTTACGTGCATGAATACTGATAAGAGAGCAGCAGGACAGCTTCTCACTGCCTGGGTGCTCCAGAGCATAACTCCTGGCAGGATTGAACCTCGAAAGTACGTCTAACACTATCTTTCTCCTGCTTTCTCACGGGCTCCCAGTCAATTTTCATATCCGTACCCGTCACGAGCCACTGGAGACTGAGGACTCGAGTTCCTCTGTCAGAGGACAACCTCGATACCATGCCGAATGTCCGTCCAATAGGGAGGCGAAAGTCGCTAAGATACAACCGATAGCGAGGCCGGTTACAGGTACAAGGGACGGATCATGGCTGACCATTCACTATTTTCCATTTCGCACTCCTTCTTGCCGCCCATGCCTTCCATTGCGCCCGGCGCAAGTTTTCTCTCTTTCGAGACATCAATATGGCGAATTACCTATGGATATGGCTATCCACAAACAACTAGCAAGACCATCATTGTTATAGGAGGCAGCCTGTAGCTGCGCCTTCTCCAGAGACACAATTTTATTTGCTGACTTTCGACTGTCCTAGTGATTACATTCTTGAGATCGCGTTCCTTAACTGTGGGGAGCGCTCTGATCATTCTAACCCAATGCCCTCTTTAAGTATCTCCCAGGCTCGAAGACTATTGTGGTGTTTAGGTAGATGATATCGTTGTCTAATTAAATGTCTCCTTCTCTGGCTCCTCGTGAATTCTAAACGGGCCTCTCAATTCAGCGTCGACTTGAACCCGGCATAAGCTCCTTCGATATCAAATGATAATTCTCTCGCCTCTTCCTCTGCCAGTTCTTCTGTTGCCCTCATCCCGTTTAATCGTATCAACCAACTGATGATTTTGCCCCTGTTCTCAAAGTCCGTGTCCGTCACTTGATTCACCGACTGTATCACATCGGACAACAACGGATGTAAAGTATCTTTAGATAGCATACCCAATTTCAAAGCATCAAGGAAGGTGATAAAATTCTCGGTCGCACGAAGTATTTGCGAACCAGATGCGGAGGGCCGCGGTTGTGCTGTATGGTTTGAGGGTATAGGATGCGAATGCAAAGGATCGGCAACAGTAGCTGGGAGATTGACCCGCAGGCGTTCGGTAGTTCGAGGGCATTCGATCTACTCAATCAGCATTGATGCTGGTGAATTACGGCCTCAGTATGTTGAGCATGGCATAGAAAATACCATACATCCCAAGTGCGTTTGAAGGTTTCCAAATCCACAAATTCTCGTGCGACTGTCTCGTCACTCAGATTGGACTTGTACTGTTTCAGGAGACGGCTGCATATTTCGGTGTACTCAGATTCCGGTAAAGAGTCCTTTATGTACGCTTTCTCTAGGCCGTCGAGTGTGATAATGATGCTGTAGATCTCAGCCAGCGAGTCGTAAAGATCCCGTTCCGTTGCGCTATTGGAGAGTTTAACTTCCTAAATGCGAGAGTTAGTCTTGTTGATGATACCCGTCTACTGATGGTTCGTGGTTGCATACCTCGTCGAGGTTGATAGTGGCACCTAAAGCCGGGTTGGGCATGTAGCTATATGGCGTCGGCGCGTATGGGAGCTGTCTTGGTGAGTTGAGCATCTTTGCAGCCTTTGATACGCCTTCTACGTAGAAAAACGGTATTACAAGCAGGGAGGCTGGTATGTAGTGCCTGATCTTGAAAGTTGGATTGAGGCTTGGCTTCCCCAACTAGGCAGACGTAGCGGAACCCTAAAACCGTGCCCTAAGGGGGTATGGGTCATGTCTCAAATTGTGTCATAGCAGATAAGTATCAATCGAGGTGAAATAATAATGTGTATTTACTCCGTGATACCTCCCCACTCTCCATCCTCAAACCCACTGGTATCTGAGGACTTCTCTTCATCCCTTCTCCTCTGACTACTCATTACCGCACCTTTTCTTTTGTTCTCTAACTTCCTATCATAACCGCTCTTTGTGCTGATCCGCATCCTTCTTGCCTCCTTTCCTGTCTCACGATCATTTGGGTGAGACCTCCGACCCTCCACACCCTTCAGCTTCAGCTCCTTCTTTGTCTTCTTACTCAGTGCTGGCAATGCATCTAGCAGCCACTTTTGCACAGTTCCTTCTCCAGCGTCACGAGCTTTCCCACTAACCCTTTCACTCGCTGCGATCACATTTGCAATATTCTTTACGTAAGGGATATCCTCTTTGGTGTAGAACGTCACCGCTACTCCTCCATTCCTACCCTGCCTTCCCGTCCTTCCGACTCGGTGAACATAAGCAGCACCAGTATTAGGGATATCGTAGTTGACAACCCCATTCAGACCTCTGAAGTCAATTCCTCTAGAAAGTAGATCTGTAGTTATCAGAACCCATATCTCACCTTTGCGGAACCCTGCCATTATAGCTGAGCGTGCTGGATCCGAAATGTCGGAATGCAGAACGGCAATACGTGATGATCCTCCAGCTTCGGGTGAAATGTCATAAAGAAGCTCAGAATGCAGTGCTATGGCTCTTGGAATGGTTTGAGTGAATATCAGAAATGGTGGTTGCAATGACGGGCCACTGTCAACGGATGTTGTGCTGGGATGGAGTAATTGACGTAAGGCAAGAAGTTTGCCTTGCTCTGTAGCTGCATAGACAAGGCGATGAGCGATATTGGGAATGGCAGAGTCTTTAAGACCGACCACGAGACGAAGCACATAATGAGATGAGTTCCTGGATGGTTTAGCTATCATGAGATTACGTCGACGTTTAACAATGAACGACTGAGCTAGAGATTCGATTGAGGAACCCATAGTGGCAGACCATAAAGACACTTGCATCGAAGGATTATTGCACACGGCCCAGATATCCAAGGTTTGAGTACGGAATAGAGGGTCAAGGAGAACATCGGCTTCATCTAGAACAAGATATCGAACTGTTGGAAGCTCGCTTGGAGGTGACTCTGGATTCGGCGATAATGCGTGCAGAAGCATCAAAGGGGTGCTGACCACGATGTCTGCTTTCACTAAAGTGGTTTTCATTGAACCGTGATCATTGTCGCTATCATACTTGGCATTGACGGGTTGGAGCGACATGGAATCGTCATCTGCTGTGGGCCTGGGGTTTCCAGCATGCAATTTCATGCCTTTTCTCATCCCAGCAATCTTCACCCCAGTGCCAGTGGCTAATTTACGTCCCTCGTTGACAATTTGATCTGCAAGTTCATGTGTAGGTACAATGATCAGAGCTTCCACCTGGTGTTCGCCTTCTTTATCGGGAGTTTCCTTGTTGCTTTCACGCTTACCTTCAAGCACTCCATGGATTGAACTGATCATGAAAGCCAAAGTCTTGCCACTGCCGGTTGGAGCAACGGTGAGTAGATCAATGGGTGACCTTATTAGCTTCTTCCTGCTGTTTGCTCCATTCAAAATCAGCCCACGATCTTCGTCGGATCCTAGTAGCAATGGCAGACTCCCTAGCTGTACTTCAGTAGGGTTCACATATCCTTGAGTATCCAAATTCTCTGCCAATCTCCGAGAGATTTTGTATTTGTTGCGTAATTGTTCGAACGAAGTTAGCGGCTGCGGTGATAGCAAAGTAGGGGCGACTTTTTGTGACGAGTGTTTCTCATGGACAATATTCTGACTCTTTTGAGGCTCAGATTCAGCTACATGAGCGCTGTTCAACCTTGTAATCTTAATCTTGTTGCGCTTCAACACCAGCCTGCACTCTTCTTCACTCAGTGTTGGTGCGGTCGCACCCTCTCGAGCCTCTTGTTGCCTAGCAATCGCCACACCGTCTCCAATCATCGGAGCTCTAGTTGAGTTTGGGTATGCCGCTGGAGCACTGAAGAAGTCCAACTGTTCGGAAACGTCAAGCCCTAATTCCTTATCTTCTAAGCCTCTTTTGCGTTTATTGTTTGTAAGTGTAGAGATCGCATGGACGTACGAGAGGCTCTCATCTTCTCTTTGGGCTTGAGCCTTGGTTGAAAAACCCGCAGAGGGGACCTTCTGGGTTGTAGCTTTTCCAGACGCTGGAGCCGGCTTCTGCAGATTAGTGGATCGGGAGAGCAATTTGAACATTTCCATGACCTGTAAGCCACTGACGATTTTCTATTCTATCCAGCGGTCCTCTTAAACTCAGTCAGTTCAATTCTGGACCAACCGCAAGGCGTTTCGTACTCAAGTGTTGATTGGGATTGGGCTTTTGAGTCTTGAGATCGCAAAAGCGCCAAGCCGCCAAGATAGGGTGACCGTCCTACGATCATTGCATGACCGAGGGTGATAAGGTTACCTAGGTATTCTACCTTAAGGAAGGTGTTTACCTTAGGGCTGATACATACTTGAGAGTACCTCCGCACCATTGTTATTATTGCACAGCGCCAAAAGGAATCGAATCTATTCCTGATAACCAAATTTTTACCCTATTGCACTTCAAGTTTGGAAGCCTGGCTTGTGTATTCACCCATTGCGATCGACAAGATACCCACATTAGTTTCCACGAAAAGAACCGACCCAGGCTATCCACAATAACATTTACATGGCGGTAGTTGCTACACTTTACTCAATAGATGGCGGTAATCATTGCCTCACAGCTCTAGATTCCCACAGGGTTCGCCGACGACCAAGATGGCTGGGTCTATTGGAACAAGTTACTTGTCTTCCTTCGTTCCTGGCTCTTCGGCCAACTCATTATCTGGGTTCCCAGCCAGCCAGCCCCGTGGGATGAGAGAGTCTCTAGCCAGCCGTGCCAGCCACAATAGCCTCTTAATGAGGCTTTGCCCAGCTCTGTGAGAGCACTCAGCCAGCCACTTCAAATTCTTATTGGGCCTCTGCCCAGCTTACTGGAAGCATTCAGCCAACCTGGCTTTTCTCATGCATTTTAATCTCACATGTCGATCCTGCTCCATTGAGGCAACGATTCACTATGGTTAAAACAGCTTGTAAGAGCTCCTCAGCTTCTCTTCTGGGTTTTTGAGCCCTCTCTCATTGCTTTTATCATACATATTCGTCACATACCACTATCTTGCTCTGTTGGTGTTTCAGCATCTCTGTACATGCAAGTTAATCGGCACCCAAGCGCCAGTGGTGTGATTAACTATGTGACCTTTCGAGCTCTCATTAAAAGCAATCCACGTGAGAAAAAGAATTGTTTGTGTAAGCGAGCCAGGACGATGACTTGCTTTGTATATAACACACCAGACCGTTGTTTTCATCCAACAGAAGCTGAGCTTTACACGCTATTGCATCACTTGTTATACCTAATTTAACGACTGTCGGTTTTGGCTCTTGAACCTTGGTCTACTACAAGTCCTTGTGAGCTGACAGGATGTGTCCTATAACGCCTACTTATCATTACCAGAAGATCGCTAATAACGTGGGATTGCCAGAAGGAGTCCGCAATGCGGCTAAAGGTCGACCGACCCGCGGTAAAGCTTTCCACACTGTGTTGACAGGAGTCGAGCCTGCGACTGGCTCGGAAACGCTAACAACTGGAAATGATGGCTTTAAGTGCCGCATCTACAGCATGAGCAGTGCGTGGCCGGATACGAGTAAGAAGTACGACGGCGATGATGCCCCTGATCTAGGTCCCAACGTTGTCAAGCATCCGCTTCCCGGAATTTTGGTCCAGGATTCAACTGATTCGTAGTAACATTCCCGGACGGAAAAGTAATGGAGGATCAAGCTCGAGAACAATGCTTTAAGGGTCTTCGCGCAACGTACGGTCTATACAATTTGTTTGGGCGCAACTCTCTCGATAAAAAGGGCGCAACTCTCTCAATAAAAAGAGCAAGGAGCTTGTCGCTTCCATTCACATCGGGATTGGGTACGCTAGTGCATATTGGTCTGTTGACCAGATGTTCTTTGGAGATGGTGGCTCTGGTCGCGGTATTACGATGCCCGGTGCCGAAATTCCGAACGACCTGGTCAGCTGGTACTGTTGCCACGATTTGGATACCATTGGGCATGAACTTACTCATGACGTGGTTCAGGAGAGTGCTGGCCTTGATCTTAACGACAGTCTGTGGGCAGGCACCCTCAACGAATCAATTTCTGACTGCTTGGGTATGATGGTTAAGCATTGGTCGAATAACCTAACAGTGGATGAAAGCGATTGGGATATTAGCCCTAGCTAGTAGGCCCGTACGACACTCACGGCTAATGGTTGGACGAAGAATTACTGCCGTACGTTCAGAAAGGCGAACCCTAAGGATCAAGAGGCAGAACTTGAACCGAAGCACATGGGTGAATGGGTGGAGACCGATGACCCTCATCCCAATTGTGGTATCCCGAATCATGACTTCTACCTCGCAGCTCTTCAATTTGGTGGATATGCATGGAAATCTGTTGGTCGAATTTGGTATGAGGCGCTGGTTGACCCAGTATTCCAGAAGCAGGAAAATCAGGACTTCCACGGTTTTGCCACTTTGACATGCAAACAGGCCCTGAAGATGTTTGGCTCCAAAGCGGAGGCAATCATAAGACGGGCATGGACAAAGGTCGGAATCTTTAAGGTCAATGACTTTGCACCTCATGTCAGGGCCTTCAAAGGACCGAGCACAAGAGATCAGATTTCACGCTTGGGTTGCTCAACCGCTCAATATCACCCTGTCGTCGTCATTTCGGAGGACATGTTAAACGCCCAGCTGGAGAGCTACTACAACATTGAACCCAAGTTACGGACGATGAAGGTCGAGAACCCAAATCTGAAGACAGGAATCGACGCCGAGCTTGCTCCACCTCGTATTGAAATACCAGCGAACGCAGAAGGTCTAGATCGATCCAAAGTTATTTATCACGTTCGGATCAAGAAGGGAGCTGTGGCCTATACCTCAATCCCACCACACCTTTTCAATCCCCAGGTACATAAACTGAAATACGAGCAAATCAAGGATTGGGATTTTGCGTTCCAAGTTAATCTTGGTATGTATACAATAAGCCACATGTAGCCATGAGCTAACACATTGGCAGATATGGAAAGCGTCAGAAAGGACGATCAAGTTGGTGTTAAGGAAATGCTTCGGGTGGCTGGGGAGTACTCAATTCAACGTTTGATGCTTAATTTCGCATAGCTGCGAATACTTCAAACTTCGTCGCTAACATATCTGATCTCAAAATGGCTGATGGCAGCTCTCCGCCTATGGCTCTGTTTAAGTCACTCGGCGAGTGGGTGAAGCAATGGACTGTGGCATATGATCAGATCGAGAACAGGCTGCAGGGCAAAGAATCCTACGTGAACGATGGAAAAGAAGAAACCGCCGATGCACGATGCCCCATTCTTTACCATGCTCTGACACCGAGCCCAGAGAAAGGTAAGCACGCACGCCGTGCCAACAAGCAGTGTCGCTAAGCAGAACTACAGTCAACCCTGTTGCGCCTACAATGCCACCCACTGCTGTTATCATGCAGACTTATCAATTTGAAAGGCCAGACCGTAGGCACCTAGGGAGCACCAACCGCAACAGCGTTGCGTACACTAAGATGTGTGATCACGATGACACTCTGACGACTGCAATCTTCGACTCGTCAAACGGAAACTTCGTTACAGATGATATGCCATGGCGAATGAAAGAAGATCTCTCAGTTTGCCACTCCAATATCCTAGGATCCACATGCCTGCCAGTCCTCCGAGATCCTATTTCGACGCCATTTTGTACCCCTATTGAAACCCATTGTCAAGATGACTCAAGTCCATCTCCTAGAATTCTGGACATCTGTCGGTGCGGACAAAGAGTTTGAATCGGACCTTACATTCGATAAAGATCCAAGCAAGCCAGACTACAGAGACAATTACTACTTGATGACGCGCATGCCTGGCAAAGACGCAATGTATGACGATACAACATGGTTTAGCGCAAAATGCGCACTATTAAATCGCGTACCTTCAAAATAACTCACCTTCTTCAACTACATCCACCATGTTCAGAAGACCTCCGTTAACTTCAATTTCTGGTAACAAGACTCCTAGAAAGGAGCTTTCTTTGCTCACCAAAGATGAAATATCAGAACAAGCTAAATTAGACCTTACATTCACCCAAATAGCACGAAGTTTGGACGTTCCTCCAAGCACCGTTCGAAGCGTTTTGGGAAGACATCAAACAACACCCTCCAGAGCTAATAAATCCAGATCAGGAAGGCCCTTATCAATTATCCCTCGAGCAGCTAGGATACTGTTACGTCAGTCACGATCGGAGCCTAAAATCACCTGAAGACAGCTGAAAATGAACATTGGGATCGATTTGAACGCGAGAACTCTCAACGCAACACTACGAGCTCACGGAATTTCTCATTGACTAGCTCTTCGACGACCGAAATTAACACCTGAAGTTGCTCTGCTTCGGTTAAAATGAGCTGAAAAGCATGTGAATTGAACCGTGAATCAATGAGAACAAGTTATCTGATCGAATGAGGCATTCGTGACTCGGGGAACAGATAAAGCACGGGAACGAGTCTTTGAAACTCTCGATCAGAAATGGGATAGAAACAAAGTAACAGAAATGCCTAATGAAAAGCTCTTTTTCATTATGATTTGAGGAGCTTTTTGAGGTTCTGAAAGATCAGATTTATACCTGCTCGATCGAGACTTTGAATGAAAAAAACACGGCTATTCAGCTGCGTTCTATATTCAGATTTTGAATCACAATTTAGCTGACATATGAAAATCAGAACTAGTGTTCATGCAGAATAATGCTTCGATACACAGAGTCAGAAAATCGAAGCTCTGGTTTCAGGAAATGAGTATAGAACTCATGAAGTGACCTTCGTACAGTTCTGATCTGAACCTCATCGAAAATCTCTGAACTCTACTGAAGAAGAAAGCCTATAAAGTCTATTCGGATTTGGATTCGCTGAAAGGTAAATGCGACGAAGCTGAAATTCAACTGTTTCAGATTTTACAGAAGGCCTGGATGAACATACGGGAGAAGGTAATAGAGGGGCTAATTTCCAGTATGCCACGCAGATGTGAAGCTGTAATTATAGCGGAGGGCTCGCATACTAAATATTGATTGGGGAATCATAGATCATATACTATCAAATAGTTATTCCAAATATCGGATCCCCAGCTTAGTTTACTTAGTGCGGGGTACTGTAGAGGGGAAGGCAAAAACGAACGGGGATACCGCTGGGTGATGGACACCGCTCACATGGAGGATGGAAGCATAAGTAAGGTACATTCAAGGATTTCCACATAGCCCTCGACGGTACAATCACCCCACCAGCACAATTTGCCAAATCACTGACCATTATTAGCACGATCCGTCTGCAACCTCGTTCCAATTGTAGGAACAAACAGAATAAGACTAAGCGGCGCCGCAACTATCGCGGTCTACGTTGGGGACAAGAAGTGGCTTCAAGACGCTTACAACAAAGGGTGCGTGTTTCCGTAACTAGACAAACTGCTTATTAACTGTTGACATAGCTTGGCAAGGACCGGTAATTGGAAGTTGGAGTTCATGATCAACGCGAATAAGGGCGCCATCGAAAACGGTCATCTTAATATCGAAGTCGAGTATGCGGACCCATTTGTGAGCTTCAGTGATTGGAACAAGGGCGCGGGTATCTCCGAATTCGACGGCAATAATGCACTCACACAGATGAAAGATAAGTTGCAAAGCAACTTGAATGGTTTGAAGGACTACATCGAAAAATCCGTAAAGACAAGTTTGAAAGAAAGCCAGTCTGTTCTGGCGGAGAGCGGGTACTTCACTATGCATAACCCTATCTTCACCACGAAGGGTGATTTAATGGTCGAGATCGACTACAAAGGGTACGTTGGATCCAGGATGCTCCCATTTCTTTTATCAGACGCTCGCTGACGCCGTTCGTTCCAGTGTCCCTCTCGGCGGCAACTTGGAAGATTACAAGCCAGGACCTCAACTCTCCGCTATAGAGGCAATGCCGCCAGTGGTGCCCTCGTTTGTAAACGAATCAGCGACGGCAATGATGGCCCAGACCATCAAGACTTGATGCATCAGGCGCTGCTGAAAGATCTTGACATGCGGAGTGTCTCTTCACGGAATACTGTTGAACAGTAGCTTAGACGCGTCTTCAAATGAAGGCGTTCACACATGATTCATATGTCTTGGAATCCATAACAATATCGGCTATGAGCAAATACCCCGTGCACACTTTGCAGATGATGAATTGTGTAGTATTCTAAATCTAGGCCCCTGAGTCACTTACAACCTCAGGGGCAGCAGCATAAGACTTATGAAATAGTAGAAAAAGATGACATCCGAACATGTTAGTACCGAACGTCTCTAATCAACGAAAGTAGACATCACAATTGCTCGGAAAACGCCTCACACCGTCACACGTACCTATCTGTTTCCAGACCGAGAAGGTTAGGCGCCGCTAGGCGCGCGTTAAAGTGCTTGAATCAGCCTACTGTAGCTTCATTGTCCTAAAACTATCGCCGTGCCCGTAGCGAGCGGGAAATATGATTCAATGACTCCGTACGGAAGTAAATCACACTCAATATGTTGAATGCTTCAGCGCAGAATTCTGTCTCACTCAGTTCCCAAGTTTTCGAGGGCTCAAGACCGATCTTACCTACATTGAATATACGACCATGTAACGGAGTATCGTCCGGCACAAAATAGCAGTGACCTCTGGGTAGACATATTTCGGAGGTTTCAGTAGATGATTACTATGCTTTTGACTTGATGTACACTGCTACAGGTCTATGAGGACAAAGGATGTATATGCAGATGTACGAAAACAGTTGGTTCGAGATTGGCATGTCCATAGCTGCATCCCGCCCGCCCCCCTATACAGTACGGAAGCTCGAGGAATGGTAGCACATCTTTTCGCATTCTTCAATGGTGAGGTGTCGCTGTCTCGTGGTGCTCTTGGTCGCTCCTGTATCCAACCACTTTGAATCTCCCAAGCATCTCTCCAACTGTGAAGAACCCAAGGACCTCCGCCGTAACGACACCTGCTAAAACTAGTTGTTGGCTGTTGAGATTCCTCATTCGGTTGAGGATGCTTTCAGGACTCAAGTTGCTCCCAGTATTGGTAGTGTGGGAAAACAGACCCCGGGGGTTTCGGACCGCATTGAGGATCGGTTGACTGTAAGACTGAAAGGTCGCAAGGCTTCTAGGGAGTGATTACATCAGCTGCCATTCCTACTATATGCTTCATGGGTCGGGCAAAGAGTACTCACGGCGGGCTCATCTGTCGACCTTTGAAAACTAGCTTGGCAAGCTCTAAACCAACTCTCGAGTAATAGACCGTCGGCGGATATATGGCTATACAAAGCTTATCAGCGCACTGGCCTATTGAGCCTCCACTCATCTTCAAGCCACCTTGAAAGCACCAACTGGGCGGGAGACTCTCAAGGTTTAGAGAAACGCGAAGTCTTGTTTTCCGGTGACAAGAGCCTTTCTGGACTCAATTGACTTGGGACAATCCGCCTTTGCCTATAGCAAGATGTCGACTTACATTGAACAAAAGATATCAGTCTACCCACCCGTCCCGTAACTCTTCCCGCTACGTTGCTAACTCCTTCCGCTGCTCCGCTGACCGCCGACCCTGCTGAAGAGGTTACCCTTGATAAGCCCTGGGAGGCTTTTGAAGTAGCGTTTGATGCGGCGTCTTTTGATTTTGCAGCGGTATTTGAAGCGGCCTGTGTGGCCTCGGCGGTAGTTGAGGCATGTCGGAGAGCGGTCCGGCGTGTGACAAAGCGGGTATGCCGAAGCATCAATCCTGATGTAGCTGTGGACATGAAGAAGCAGCCCTTCGCCTGCGCGAAGAGTATCTTCAGAGGAAAGAGTGGTGTCGGTGGTTTTTGAAACGAGCGTTCAAGTATCAAGCTTCGGTTGAACTGACAAAAAATAGCTTGAGGGAAAGCGAGACGCCTCCCATTGGTTGCCGTCTCACGCTAGTGATCCGCCTTATGACGTTCGCGTCTGGATCAAATTGGCGGGATGCATGAACCAAATAAATATATTGCTGCTTTGTATTGCGCTGTTCTACACTGCTGCCAGATGAGCCTCGCCATAACTTGCACGGAGCTGCCACCATGGGCCGCCAACGTCGGAACTCCAATGCTTCCATCGCCTCGTCCGTACCAGAACATCATGATCAGGTATGGCACGGTCGTGTGACATCAGGGGTTTTTATGGCGCGCCGACTGAAGCTTTTTTAGGAGCTTGGGAGCATGTACGACTATCTGGCGAAGATCATATTAATTGGGCCCAGTGGCAGCGGCAAGTTCGTTCAATCTCCAAGCCTGCCATGAATCCAAGGGCTCATTCTTGCTCTAGATCCTGCCTCTTGCATCGGATTGTAAAGAACGAATGTGAGTACATGCCTGCCTCGAAATCTGGCATCGCTTGACCGAATATGTAGGGCGCGTCCTCTCCTCTCATACTATCGGTGTCGAATTCTCTTCGAAAATAATTAAGGTCGGCACTGGTACCCGGCGCAAACGAGTCAAGCTGCAACTATGGGACACAGCAGGTACGGAGCGTTTCCGCTCCGTCTCGCGGTCCTACTACCGTGGTGCTGCGGGCGCGATAATCGTCTACGACATTGCCTCTCATGATTCATTCAACGCTCTCCCTAACTTTCTCAATGATGCGCGTGCCCTAGCCTCGCCGAATCTCACACTTCTCCTTGCGGGCAACAAATTGGACCTGCTAGCCGAGCCTGTCCCTACCGAACATCTTCCCTCCAATAGCTTGGTGCCGACCCAGTCCAGTGTGTCCAGCAGACATTCCGCGTTTCCTGATGGATATGGCAGTAAAGACGAAGGGATACGAGGTAGCTCGAGCCACTCTTCCATGAATTACGGACTCGGCTCTCGTCAGAAAGCCACAGTAGCCACTGAAGGCCGGCAAGTCACAACCGAAGAATCCTCGCGCTGGGCCTCCCGGAGTGCAATCCCAGTTTCCGTCGAAGTGAGCGCCTACACTGGCGAAGGCGTTGAGGAGGTGTTCTCACGTCTGGCGACAATGATCCTTACTAAGATTGAGCTTGGGGAAATTGACCCAGATGATCCTCGAAGTGGGATTCAGTATGGGGATGGAGGTGGGTGGGAGGACGGAGGGAGTGTCAAGAGTGGATTCACCTTGGGATCCGAGGGAGGCTTGGGCAGGAGAAAAAAGAAGGGGCGAGGCGCAGGACCGTGGGGTGGAGGTATGCGGGAATGGGAGGCTGTTTTTAGACTCGATGGTGTGGGAAGGCGGAGAAGAGGAGGGTGCTGCTAATGGAGACGTTGTATAGGTTTAGCGACATGAGCGTTCCTGGGCATGGGACTTGGTTTTAGATGGGTATGGGTCTCGGGTACAGGTTGTGGGAGTCAATGGGATGTTGATGTATGGATTGGTAGGTAGCGGTAGCTTTCGGGACACCAACCTGGAGATAATCCCAAGGGGGTTTTACAAGGCCCTGCTTCCGCTGAGTTTGGATCGCATTGCCGGTCTATCAACACCAGCCAACAGGACCAGAGCGACACCTGGAAGATCACCCGGCGACGAAACTTGACCCGTTACTCACAGATTCCCCCTCACCTCTCCATCCTTAGATCTCGACCTACCCAGCCTGACTGGTGGCTTAGAGGCACTGCTCCTAACCAGAAGCATAGCTCACGGACAATTTTGCCTAATTGGAATGTTACGGCATATCAAAGCAGACACCAGCCAGACCGTCATATTGACCTTTCCTTCCTGAACGAATAACAGCTAGCATCTGATCAGTCAAACAACTAAGTGTAAAGAAACGAAAAGAAAAGCCTACCTGTAAAGCACAAGACTCTAAGCAGACTCCTAGCTTGTAGGTAGAGTTGACCCCATACAGGACGCCAAAATATTCCGAAGCAGTGTTTTGCAGTATCGTTATCTGGTACACGTGGTGGTTGCTCAGACGATTCCCCCAAAGGTGATGGGACGGCTGCTTTGTGGTATTCACGATGGACGGCAAATCTCTTCTTTAAGCACATCACGATTACTGTATGTCACCTGGATACACCGCCACAAGGAGGGAACAGATTCCTGCATCACTTTACCAACACGCCAATTTCGAGCAAGCAAAACAGAAACCTCGACAAAAGAAGCCTCCCTGAAGTATCATCTCCAATACATCTTCCACTTACCACTTCTTCCATGCAGCGTATATAACCACCTTGTCATACATCCGCCCTCCCCTCTTCCACTCAGACAGCCACCCTTCTGCAATCTAAGCCTGGTGTAAGAAATGCGTCTCAGGTCTCTCATGCTCTTCGTCCTTACGGTATGATAGCGCTCAATAGCGTCGAGACCATGGATGTTCTAGTCTAAGGAAAGTCGAGGGATATAGTAGTGGAATAGCAACTTGGTAAACACAGATCTTCCACTTGTTGCTACGGCGGTATGTTTATTTGGGCAGTAGGCATAGAGGACCATAGTACCAATCCTCGAGCCTAGCCCAAGCAGGTACCTCTCAATCCCATGTCTTTACTTTCTAATTTTCGATCCTGTTGCCTGGCGTTCACATTACGCGTGTGCTTTTTCAATTTCTCAGAAATAATCCCAAAGGTCATCTTCCACTTCTATCTTATAAACCTCATCGCATGAATAAATGTTTCTGACCAGTGTCTCATGCAAACATGCAACTTCTAGTTTCGACCCTTTCGACCAAACAGATGCATATTCGCCAAAACTTGTGTATTAATACGCACCATTCTGAAAACGCTGACTGCTTCTATCCCCATCATTTGACAAGGAAAGATTTGTTCAGATGGCCTTGTACTAGTGCTTGTTCCTTCAATCCTTCCTCAAACAGTTTCCTACACCGTGCTGTATTGACGTCAGCCTCATTCATTTAGAACCCCCTGAGAAAAGGAGAAACATGTTCCCATACTCCATGTCCAATATAAAAACACGAATATTCCCGCATACCCGAATATCTAAATCGAGACCCTACTCTCCCCTCCCTGATCTCTCCACCCAATACATATCACGTCACACAAGCGCTTCTCCCCCCCAAACCCCGCCCCCCCTCATCCCAACCCACTCCAGCCCAACAAACCCATCAGCGTCCCCCCCCTACAACAAATGCAAAAAACCACTCATCCCCGTTCCTGCAGAACCCAAACATCGCTCCAAACAAGAAACAAGCGTCTGCAGAAACTAACCCACCCTAACCAATTTCTTACCATACCATGAAGAAATAAAATTCCACGTCAGAACCAACGGGGCTTAGCCTCATTTCCTTCGCTATGGAGATTCCTGGCGCAGAAGGCATCAAACGCAGCCTGAAGAAACAAGGCGGATTCCGAGAATGTTTTTTCCTTGTTTGTAGTTTCCTCAGCCTAATCGTTGACAGCGGAGGAAAAAGCTCTGCCGGATCGCTCCGGCATTTTTCGGATAAAAAGGGAGACTCTGCATGCCCGGTGGCGCGGATGGTTTACTTAAGTATGATCGAAGTTGGCGCAACTTCCCCTTAGCGTGAGGGATTTTTGGTGGAGGAAGGGGATGGGTAAGTAAGTCTTCAGCCTGGTGGGATGGATACCTGCTAGGCCTGGCGGGAAGGGTGCGGGATTTTTATCTCGGACGCTGGAGGCTAGGGAACGGCTTAGTTGGTTAGAAGGGGATATTGGGGTTTTGATGGCGGGTTTTCTTCCAGTAAGACTGCCGATTCGTGACATGGGAAGTTTTTGGGAATCGAGGATGGAACAGGTAGGGTACTTTCATTACGTTCTCGGAATGTTTCCAAAGAGATGAGCTATTGGCTTTAATGCGCAGGAGGAACATCCTCCTAGAAAAATCGAACATGATAATTAAGATACATAAGCCGAAACAGAAATGAGCATAAAACCCCAACCCCTGAAATGGGTGCTGTGATGCCCAGGAAGTCCGAACGTCGGTGCTGTGCGACCCAAACATTTCCAGATAACGCCATCGCAACCCAGTCCCACCATAGAAAAACAAGTAAAAGTACTAAAATACACTAATACTTTGCCCAATTAGCCCCTCTAAATATAATACCCTTTACGACTCCTCGATCTCTTCCTCGCATAATACCTCAACGGCCTCTCATACTCCGTCACCGTATCCGCATCATCCCGATACCGGCTCGGCGCCCTCCTCGACTTCTTCCTGCTCCCACCATAGTAGCTGACATCAGTGTACCTATCCTCGGTGCTATGCGTGGCTACTGATGCCGCTCGGCGGGGCTGACGGCCGCGCGAGCGGCTCCTGTGGTTGGCTTTGCCGAGATTGACTTGGTAGTGGGCAGGCATGTAGGCGCGGGGTTCGCGCTCGACGATGCAGGGGGAGAGGTCACCGCCGCCGGGACGGCCGAATTGTTCGAGGTGGGGTTCCTCGTCCCGGTAGCCGAGGGCTTGGACGCCGGGGGCGACGTCGTGGTATTGTGGATGGCGGGGTTCGATGAGTTGCTGTTGTTGGCCTGGACCGTGAAATCCCAGGGGTGGATGGGGCTGCGGATACTGGAGTGGCGGGGGGTATTGTTGTAGCGGAGGGAGTTGCTGTGGTTGCTGCCATGGCCGCTGCTGCTGCGCCATTTCGTGACTGTAGGCTCCTCTGAACGATCCCCTGCTGGATCCTGGGCGGATGAGCTCCCACTCATCTGAGTCGCCGCGGGAGTGAGATTTCACAAAGTTCAGACGGGTGCGTCGAGGTTCGCCGGGATATTTTGACCGGCGTTCTAGGACTTCAATGCCTCCTTCTAGTCTGGGCCCTTGGACAAAGGGCCAGCACATGGTAGAGGTGCTGGGTCGAGGGGCGATGGTGAGAAGTAGTCTATAAGAGGAGAAGAGTCCAGGTAGTTCCAATCGACGATGGCGGGGTCGAAGTTCTCTTTTTGTAAGAGGTAGTCCAGGGAAGGATGTCGATGCGGCCCACGCTAAACTGAAGTAGGCAATCTCTTGGCGTGGAAGACGGTGTTTTTTGATCAGGCAGCCGGCTGGTGCCTGGAGAAGGCTTGTAATTTGTTGATAGAATATTTTCTGGAGAGATAGTGATCAAGTGAGGGAAATTGACCCTTTTATCTACTATGAAAACAGCCTCTTCAATGGCCTTGAGTACACATGGAATGACAAGTGACAAAGTAGAAAGGCTGTGTTGGAAGGTGGCTTGAACCAGAAGGGTCTTTGGTGAATGCTCCTTCAATCCAGGTAAGTTATGGTGAAGTGAAAAGGGGATCCTACCAAATGAATGTAGGATTGAGGAACGAAAGAGTGTGAGAAGAATGAAAATACATGGACCATGTGAAAGCATAAAAGTAGATGGTACACTATCTATACTCAACTATATAAGTCGAGCGCAAGGCAATAAGCAGGCTATCTCCAAGGTTCTTCACAGAATTCCTTATTCATCTTCGAACATGATGGGGACAAGGAGCCATAGCCTCGTCAGAACCTCGAGTCGTCAGCTCTGATGGTACCCACCTCAGGAATAAGAGTCTGGATAGACCGGAGCGCCAAGGCAACGAGGCAGCGGCTATCCTGAAATGGCTACCGGTTTGATAATCTGTCAAGATAACGACATGATTCGACTTCGCCGACCTCTTGAGGCACGGATTATCGGTTTCCTGCCGGCGGTTTGGGCGGTTTGATATCAAAGACTAAGGTAGTGCTATGCAGTCCAGTTCGCGAGGTTGTCGCCGTAGTTTGGCAGTGGAAACACAGGCGGTGGCGCAGCCGTTGAATTCAGCCCAGAGCCCCCATCAGCTGGGCGCAAGGCTGACAGCTTGAAGAGCCGAAAACGGAATGGTCTTTGTTTTAGACATTGTATAATCGAATCACTTCCAATGTATGGCGCATTTCTGCCGTTGGATTCTACTGTGTACAGGTCGTGTTGTGTTGGTTGTCGTGCGTGGCGACTGTGGCTCAGGTTTCATCACGTGATAACCATTTCAGCCTCATCCCTTTGGCCTTGGTCAATATGGTCAGTCCAAACTGCAACCGGCTGCGGTGCATTAGCCAAAAGTCAACATCTGGAACCTTTACCGAGATAGAGACGACTTGGAGTGATGCCGGAGGACGCTGCCGGTACATGCAGGTAAGCGGAAATTGACGCATTGCATTTAAGTGCTTCCAAATGCCTAATGGATCCTCGGCCTGGAGCTTCTTCAGCCGTTTGGTCAAAGTACCTACGGTTACCGACCCGACGACTGTGCATAGAATGACTGCCTAAATGACTATCGAGTAGATCTCTGAGCTATCCCCCTGAGCCGTAGGCCTCCCGGAGGAAGTGTTGGCGAAGATACCTTTGCTCTCCGCGATAGATGCAATAAGAAATCCGATTTCGCCTCGGGATACCATAGCCGCTCCGGCGATTGACGCAGGATACAAGGAACTGGGGTTTTGTATTTTAGTTCCGTTCTGATGTGTGTTTCTGGGCACTTCTTGTGATTGATCTACTCGAGATTCCGGATGAATGCCTTGCGGCTGGCGGCCAGTCGCAGCCATCAAGTCTGTGCCGGTGCCGGCTTCGCCATGTGATTGTGCCCACCTAATTCTAGGTACAGACCTTCTTGCACTCGCTCTCGATCTACCTGATACCCAACAGCACCAGCCAGGCAACGAAGGTTGTCTGAAATGGCTTAATGGCGTTGACGATTTATTTGTAAAGCGCACAAGCCAGAGGCCTGTGAAAAGCTTCCCAAGGATCATTAGAACCGTGTAGACTATACCCCACCATATGATAGGTCCCGTGAACATTTGCGTAATGGGAATAGAGAAACCAATTGATGCCTAGTGCATATTGTTAGAATTGATTCCCAAGTCCAGCAGGCCAGTGGAAGGTTCTCCTTCACTCACAAAGGAAAAGGGTTTCGGAATCCTGTTTACAACTGCTTTGTAGTAATTGTGATAGATATGCCTCCCGGTCAAGGCACCAGAATCTGGAGGTAGTCTTCGGTTTGCTGGAGCCTCATCGCTTTGTTTAAATATCCCTACGGTCTGTCCTTCAACTGGATCGGTTTGAACATTTTCAGTGCTAGCTTCCTTCGGAGCCCTGACGATAGGCATTTGTTCCGCAGGCGAATCTGCTGGTGCCTTTTCCGGAAGTGGAGTAACCGTCGATCCATTTCTTTCAAGAGACTTGTGGGATACTTGGGAATCCCACCAGCTAATCGACGCACCTGCAAGGTAAGCGGCAAACAGGTTGGAAGTCCCGGCATAAGTTGCTCCGGTCACAAATCCGAGGAGGGTTGCGGTGTGGATCAGGAAAGCCGTTTCATTACGTATGAACAATCGTTGTGGGATACCTGCTGGAGCTTTCCCACGTTTCCTGTTCAGCCATACTGTCAATGTCCCAAGCAAAAAGCGGCATGCGAGTAGTAAGACAATCACAAGTCCAATGGACACAACAATAGGTCTCACGATCGTGATGCTATTGAACGATATGGCCAAAGTCCCTAAATTGGATATCACCTGAACCATGATTAAACAAACGACATCATCCAATATAGCTGCAGTAGTCAGAACAGTCCCGAGGCGGGTATTTGTGAGCCCGAATGTACCGAGAATGGTGAAGGTGGTGCCTAGAGCACAGAGCGGCCCCAGCAGAGAACGCCTGAAGTGAGCTCGCCCCAGCAAGTTCTTGTAACATGAAGGATAACGCGATTGGTAGCCCTATTCCTGTGATTGGTACGGCAATTGAGAGAGCTAAATTTGCATTGAGGGAAGAAAACGACGTTGACAGTCCACCTGCAAGGAAAAATTAGTAGAAAAGCCGTACCACTAAAGGGAAAATCTTAATTGCCTTCGTATACCAACATGGTCAATCCCAAATAACCAAGCTGAACAATTACATTCTCAGAAGTTGCAACCAGAAAATTGGCCTAAGACCAGGCAACGCCAACGGCGATCTGTCCAAGAAGTCCACAGTAAATGAGATTATCTAATACATAATTTACAATGTTAAGGAGAAGGAGGAAAGACGATAGCATAAGAATGATCACAATGCTCGGTTCTTCGTATGGGAGAGTTACAGCCATGCCTTTTATGGATATGGCGGTAGGAGAAGATTACGTTGAAAAGACTACATCGAAGCATCAAAGAGAGGGGAAGCGTGCGCAACAAACCATATACCCGTAACAAAGGTTATCTAGAGATCATAAGCACATTCTCAGTTATCCGTGTGCGGTTTGATGTTTTCTTCGGTCGTGGCTCCATTACATAAGCAGCATCCATGACGCGACGCGTCCTACTTTCTCAGACGTGTCACACTAACCCCGTTACCTGAGGCAACATCCTACCTAATGTTTACTGTTACCCCTTTCATTCAAGACTTCAATCACAGTCAAGATAGTGCAGGCTGAGGTAGCTGCTAAAATGATTGAGAATTCCATGAGACTAAATTACCCTTATCTCCGTAGTCGAACATGGGCTTCTCTTCATGTAGAAGACTTTGAGTGGATATCTAGCTGCAGAATTATGTTCATACCACATCAATCGTGAGCACAGTATTCTTCATCGATATCTCGACTCATTGTTAATGAATTGATGTAACGGGTTTGCAAAGTTGTCAACTTGCTTGGTAGCAAACCCAGATACGCCTGCGGACTTGAGCATTTCGATTGTGGGAAGACGATCTTGAGTAAAGCGACATAGCATGCTGATTCTCTCAAATCTTCATATCAGGCAAACACTCAGAAGAGGCTATTATGTGATAAAACTTTCGGTATTAGTTCGCTATCAAATTGTTTAGGAGACCATTGGAATTTATCCCGGGGTATCCTCCAAGGAACCAACGTTAGAACTTGACAAACGCCGCAAAACACAAAGAAAATAGTCTAGGAAAACTCCGAGATTGGGAAGAATTATCCTTCCTGCCTCCGAACCAAAATACTTCCATGACCACGCCAGAAATTTTAGGATAGTGTTCACGATTTAAGCTGGCGAGCTCATATCGCGGCCTGGATGGCCCATCTTGTTGTACTTGCTGCTAGCTCGAAGTCTTGAACCGAACTTGAAAAGGAAAAAAGGTAGTGGTATCATTGCAGCGGAGATAAAGCCGAAAGTGCTGTACGCCCAGCCACCAGTCAAACCCATGATCACTGTTTAAAATCTTTAGTTTGCACTGTCAAGTGTTCTGGAAGTGGATTGACTGACTTTGAACTATGACAAGCGGAATCGCCGCGGCGAGCAGCAATCTTAGAGAGGCAGCAGCAGTAAGTGCAGATAGAGTTCCTCGTGGGGGATAGGCGTCAAATAGATAAGAAATTGCAGAGATCTATGTAGGAAAGGTTAGTGAGCCAAGACGAAATACTTCCATCACATAGTATTGAAGCATAGGGATAAACTCACGAGAATAGACATGCTGCCCCAAACATAGACCGCAGTGCCGATGACAGGACTTGCCCAACTGATCTTTGGGCTCGCGGTCCATCCGATCCAGAACAACGAGGCGGTCATACCAATGCCGCCGATCATTGCAGGTATTAGTCTGTACTCGATGTCGATCATGCCCATTACCAAACCGTCGTGAGATTTCTTCCCAAGCTTTGCGATTGTAATCCTCTCAATGATGATTGAGGTCAGGGCGGCTACCAGGGATCCGGCAATTGCTGCAATGAAGGCCAGCCCTACTTGTCGAACATTGAAACTGTATACCGTTTCGAGAACTGCTGGCACAGCTATGAACCACGAGAAGAGGATTCCGAAGTTGAAACACAAGTAGAAGCTGATGAGCATCACAATCGGTTCGGCAACGAGCTGTTTTACGGGGTCGATAACAGTCACTCGTACCATGTCTCCGATGGTTACTCCGCTTAGGGCAGGGGCGAGGTTGTGATGAACGCCGCTTCGCCTAGCTCTCTTCCTAAGGATTTCTCTCGGGTAGGTCTCGGGAAATCCAATGCCGAAAAGGTATGCTGCAAGTGCAAGCATTAGGGTGATCCACTGGGTCCATCGCCAGCTTGTTGCTGCGAAGACAAAACCACCAACCAGTGGTCCTGTATATTCCGTTAGAGACAATACCATTCAGTTCATTGGAGGCGAAGTCATACCACAGGCTGCGCCAACGTAGGAAGCAAGACTGAGGAAGGAGTAGTAGGTGACTGTTGAGTTTCCACTCCAAACGTCCGCAAATGTACCTTCGATAAGCACAAGGCACGGGCCACCGAAGAAGCCGGCGAAGAATCGGCAAACCACCAATGATGCAAAGCTCTTGGACACACCTGCACCAATGATGAAGAGGCTAAAGATGGGCAAGCTGATGAAGTACACAGGAGACCGGCCCAGTCGCTCGCTAAGATGCGGCGTGATGATAGGTGCGAAGGCAATGCCGACAAGATACAGTGACATCGGCAAGACTGCAGCTGTCATTGATACATTGAATTTTGCGATCACTCCAGAGATACCTGGAGTATATGCCGTAAGACCGAAGGCACTGGTTCTCGAATGAGCATCACTCTAGCCACATACAAGGGCTTAGATAACTCACACTACGAACGCGAATGCAGTTGCGACTGCTGAGGCGTATAATTTCCTGAGGATAGGCCAGTTCTGAGGGTTTTCAGGGTCATGATGCTCCATCATATGGACGGGCATGCTGGCCATCGGCTTGTGTTCCTCCATGGAAGGCGAGATGTTGTCCATTGAGAAAGCCCGAAGAACAGCTCGACTCTTATTGAAATAAGTCTGGCAATTTTATGATACTGAAGGTAGGATCAGATGATTGAGAATAGAGAGAGAACGGAATGGGGGAATGGGGGAATGAGGACGGGAATATATAGACTGAGCGACATGCTGATAGGAGACGGCATGAAAACAATACATCGTGATTGCCCAGATAATTCTGCAAGTATTCCAATTAGCGATTCTAATCAGCACTGCTTTGGAAGCCTAGTGTCCAGCGCAAGTTGGTGAAGCATTCAGCTTCCCATAATCTTTGATGATTTGGAAACACTGCACTATCAACAGTGAGATGACTTCTGTCGCACCTATGAGACATGCATCAGATATACTAAAGCTATACGCGTACAACTGCGCCCTGTAGAGAACAGAATGGTCTCCCACCCCTCAGGCAAAGCCACGAGCAACACTCTTTAGCAGATCACTCATACAGCTTCTCAAAGTAGCACACGGATAGGTCTATCATAAGTCCAGTCGCCCAGAACGAAATTGTCTTGCAGCATTAGACTTGCGGATTCAACTGCGGGTTGTTCGAGTAAAGGCCACTTGGTCAAGTTGATTCCTCATCAAATGCCTGCCAAACCTGAAGTGGTCTAGCCGACCTTCTGGTGATAACCGCCTTGGCGCCTGCGTCTCAGGCACGAGGAATATCATGAATGGATATTGTACCATGGGACGATGGAACGATTGAACGATGGGAAGCAATCAGCTCTGCCTGAGGAGTCAAAGCGCCAGGCAGAGCGAGTGCACTCATTCGTAACACCTTGGACGGGTTTCCACAAGGTCCGCTAAATGACACCCCAAGCCAGTGCCCTGAGACGATGGGTGATCGGACTTTGTAGGGCACCTATCTCCAAGCCAGCCGCCGATGACGTTGCCCAAGATGATGGAAACGGAGATGTTAGGCTAAACCCTTTGCTGAAAGCAATCTTCCTATCTACATGAATTCTATGTAGAGTCGCCCATGCATATGATTGTCAAATATCGAACGACTGGAAGATGGCGGTTGGTTTCAGCACACAAAGCAAATCTAGACCGAGGACCCTGAATGTTTGGTCATCCCGCTTACTGGACATCGTGCTCGAGGCCCGCTATCCAAATTCGTCTTGCAGTCCGTTTTCACACCGGATGTGATCCTTTTAAGGCCTGCGTCGCACTTTGCGATGCTGCATATAACCCGTCTAACCTCTACACCCTGTTCGAAATATTCTCTTCTCTCCCACTCCCTAGTCCTGGCTTCTCCGCGTTTGGCCAGGCTCTCACAGCATTTCTCGACCACTTCTCAAGTCATGGCACCAACAGCCAAGCAGTATGACTTCATTGTCATTGGTGGCGGAAGTGGGGGCAGCGGAGCAGCCAGAAGGGCATCTGGCTGGTACGGCGCAAAGACTCTGCTAATCGAGAATGGGAAGTCGGGTGGAACATGTGTGAACGTAGGGTGAGTGCTTTCGATACCTTGGACCACAACCAAGATCCTGACTGACGTCAATTGGATCGTGAAGTTGTGTACCAAAGAAAATGACCTGGAATTTTGCCTCCATTGCCGAAGCATTGAAAGACGCCGTACACTATGGCTACGACGTCAAGCCAGACACACCTTTTGACTTTGCCAAGTTCAAAAGAGCTCGAGACGAGAAGATCAAAGGTCTTAACGCTGCGTACGAAAGGAACTGGAACCGTGAGAACATCGAACTTGTTCATGGCAGCGCAACATTAGTAGGTCCGAAGGAGGTTGAGGTCGACTTCTTGAGCGGCGGAAAAGGCGTCTACACTGCTGCCCACATCCTGATTGCGACCGGAGGACACCCCATCAAGCCTGACGGAATACCTGGCGCAGAGCATGGGATCGATAGTGACGGCTTCTTTGACATTGAAGAGCTGCCGAAGAAGATGGCCTTTGCAGGAGCTGGTTACATCTCAGTGGAGCTGGCAGGTGTCATGAATGCCATAGGCGTTGAAACCCACATGTTCATTCGAGGAGAGACCTTTCTCCGCAATTTCGACCCGATGGTGCAGACTACATTAACACAACGTTATGAGGATGTTGGCGTTCGGATACACAAGAACTACAAAGGCTTCAAGGAGGTTGTGAGCCTGAAAGATGGCAAAGGCTCGGAAAAACTCCTGAAGCTCATAGGCAACGACGGCGAAGAGATGGAAGTCAACGAGCTCTTATGGGCAATCGGTCGAGCTCCCGAACTCGAAAGGCTGGACCCAGCGAAAATCGGACTCAAGCAGGGGAAGAAAGGTCACATCATCGTAGACGAATACCAGAACACAAACGTTGAAGGCGTCTACGCTATCGGCGACGTGACCGGCCAAGCCGAACTCACACCTGTAGCCATCGCAGCCGGCCGTGCTCTCTCTAACCGCCTCTTCGGCACCTCCCACCCCTCCGGCGGGCCCCACCTCTCCACCGCCAAACTCGACTACTCGCTCATCCCCACCGTCGTCTTCTCACACCCCGAAGTCGGTACCACCGGACTTACCGAGCCCCAAGCTATCGAGAAGTACGGCAAAGAGAACATCAAAATCTACCATACGAAATTTGGAGCCATGTACTACGACTTCCATCCGCCAGAGGAGAAGAAGCATAATCCGACGGAGTATAAATTGGTGTGCCAAGGCCCGGAGGAGAAGATTGTGGGCATGCACATCCTCGGTCTTGGGAGCTCGGAGATGATGCAAGGATTTGGGGTAGCAGTGAAGATGGGGGCGCGCAAGAGGGATTTCGATGCGACGGTGGCGATACATCCCACCAGCGCCGAGGAGCTCGTGAGTTTCTGATCTGAGCGGTTGAGGAGACAATGCTGACTGACTGGACATAGGTGACGATGAAATAGAATTATTACTTGGGTGGTGGACTTCATCACGACGCGGTCCTTGTTCGTCTAGTAGAAATAGGTCAGTTAAACATGAATAACGAGGGAACAAGATCCCATCGTGTGTATGCACCCTCCGGGCAACGACATCTAAGAAATGGCCGATAGATAACTTCACCTACGATAGCAGGTTTGAGGTGGAAAATGAAGCTTTCCCTCTTGATTTGGGTTTCTTTATGCCGGTTAACGTAGTACCACTTAGAGAACAAGCTATCACAGATTCGTTGTGGTCAACCCACATCACATCTACAACCCTCGATTCCCTTTTCGTTCGCTTTAGTCTGTTTGTTGCTGCGTGTTTATGGTACTTAAAAGTGCTGCTCATGTGCCGATCATTAGGGTACTTTTACGTCGTATAGTCTACTGTAAACACCATACCCATGGATGAGAAGTACCGCATAATCATCACAGTCCTCGTTATCTATTGAAAATGTTCCATTCTCATCCCTCAATCCCCCTCCCTCCCCCACCCTCCCGCCCTCTCATCAAATCCCCCCTCTCCACCCTCTTCGCCCTCTCCCTCCCCTCCTCCAACCGCTCAATCCCCAACTCAATACTCTCAATATGCACCTCCAGCGGCACCCCCATCCTCCCCCCCAGCACCTCGACCCCACCAACCCGCGTCCTCAACTCCTCTAGCTCCGCACCCATCTTCTGCAACTTGACCATGGTGCCGCTGACCTGCGCGATGGCGTTTTTGCGGTAGACATTTACCTGGGAGAGCAGGCGCAGCTCGGTATCGAATTTGGCCATTTTTTGGGCGTTGCCGCCGAGTTTGGTCCAGAGGTGGCTGAGGATTTCGGAGCGGGAGGTTTGGGTGTGGAGGTTGTCGCGGGTGGCGATGCTGTGGATGAGGTCGAGGCGGTCTTCGAGGTTGTTGAGGATGAAGAGGAGGGACTGTGGTTGGGGTGTTAGCTTTTGCGGTTTGATTGGAAGGCGAGTTTCTCAGTATTCCACAGAAAAAGGTTTTTAGTGAGGGGGTTGGAATATCTTGTTAACTTGGTTGTATAAATCAACGAGATTTTGCGAGCAATGAGAATGAGCGAAAATCCCGTAAGCAAACTGGAGTACATACCTGTGCTTCAGCGACTAGGCGTTGGATTTCTTCTTCGGCGACGCGGGTATGCTGGATGTACTGGTCTAGAAGGGCGTCTTCTGTGAATTTCATGGGTTGGAATGGAGCGAAAAGACTATTGTCCGAGGAAAAGAACGACGCAATGGCGCCCCTGGAGGCGTCACGCACGGAGATATCGTCCAGCACGCGCTTCGTCCAGCGATTTGTGGCGAGTAAGCTGTCGACGGCGCGGCCGATGTGGGAGTTAAATTTTTGGAGGTCGTATGAGGCAATTCGGGCGGTTTCGATGAAGCCATCGAATTCTAGGACGAGCTCGTTCTTCGAACGGAGGGGGCTGTGTCGAACGACGGTGCGGAGATCACGAATGGAGGATTCGCCACGCTTCATGTCAAGTGGAAGGGAGACACCGCCGGCGGACGCTTCGAGGACGTCCTCGAATTTCGATTGAACCGTCATGAGCTCATCGAACTGGACGGGCGGAGGTTGGTCGCCTAGGTACTGGGACGATACTCCCGAATGGCACATTGGAAGGTTTAGGAAAGAAGATCCAGGGATCTTACATATCGGAGACATGGCAGAGTAGACGGAGCTGAAGAGGAGGTTTCGTAAGAACATCATGAGGCCAACAAGGAGATAGATAGCAACGATATAGGAGATAGGGCCTTTTAATCTGACTAAAGCACCTCCCATAACGTCGTATATCCAGCCGAGTGTTGCCTTGAAGAGGTCCTCAACAGTCTCCCATGTCTTTGTGGAGCTCGCATTTGTCTTCGGCGTTTTTGACTTCGCGCCTGCACCTCTACTTGCTTTTTCTGCCGTCGACTGTCTCCTGGTCGCTTTCCCAGGTGAATTCTCGCCATGAATACTCTCTGGTCTCTGGGATCTTCTTATCTTTGCATCAGGCCAGGACCCGTCTAGATCGTTTTCATGTATAGAAGGCATGATGAGATCCGGTTCAACATTTGCTCTAGTAGATGTTCGTGAGGTTCTTTTGCGCGGTGTTTCAGGTAACTTTGAGGATTGCTGTGATAGCCTCAACGCATCAACTCGTATTGGGCTAGCTGAACCTGACACCAAAGAGGCAGATGTCGCTTGAGGATTAGACTCATCACCATCGTCATCATCATCACCGTCGCTTTCTACCACCCATGAATCTCCCAATTGCGGCTTCGTTCGCAGTCGGGCCTGTAGGGATCGTTGTCTGGGCATGCTAGCAGTTCAAATAGAGAATGAACGAGGCGGCTTTTTCTCAAGGCCAGCTCCAGTCTTTCCAGCTGATCCAATATCCTGGCTCTTGCAACAGTGCGAGTATGTAGCGCTGGCCGTCTTATTATACTTATATGAATGCGCTAGAATTGCGCCTGTCTGAAAGAACTCACGGAGGTTCCATCATATGCAAGAAGTGGTAAACGACATGATAGGACACAGCAATCATGATACCTGGTCTCACTCCCTGAATTGAATGAATGTGTAGAATGTGACGTATGGCGCGTTCAGATTCGAGCTTTACTGATTGGCTTTCTACAAGCGCGCGTTCTGAAGCTTCAAATTCCCAGAAACGGCTCCATCATCAACTAATCCCATGCGACTACTACGGCCCCTACGGCCTCTACAGCTTCTTCGCCCTCCTTCGATCCCTACACAGAAACACACTGGACGGTTAACACACTCGTCAAGACCCAAACCGGAGGGCAAGCAGCTCGTGAGATATGGCTCCAAATGGAAACAAAAGACCGAACCTAGAACAGATCGCCGGTCACCACTTATGCAAGCTCTCGACGTTGGTAAAGAAGAAGAGCCCGTCAATCACGATCATCGTACCCTTAGCACCCAATTTGAGCTCTTCACGACACATGAGTCTAGCCCCGGCTCCCCTCTCTTCCACCCAAATGGCGCTCTGATCTTTCAGAGGTTGCAGTCCTTCCTGCGTGCCCAATACCCCGCCTTCGGCTTCCGTGAAGTCGTCACACCTACTATCTATAAAGACTCGCTCTGGAAACAGTCGGGTCATTGGGATAATTATCAAGATGACATGTTTTCCGTGTCCTCTCGCCGCAAGCGTCCGCCGGCCGCTGTGAGGGAAGGGGTTGATGTGACACTGGGTACCACGCAACCCACGCAAGGTCCCGCGTTTACAATCTCCAAAGCGCTGGGAGGTGAACCAACGCCGAGTGCCCCAGAGCCAAGTGCTTGTAATCACAACGACGATGTCGATAGCGGGGACTATGGCCTCAAGCCAATGAACTGTCCGGGTCATTGCCTACTCTTTAAAAGCCGCAAGCTCAGCTACCGAGAGCTTCCTGTCCGCTACGCCGATTTCAGTCCGCTACACCGAAACGAGATCTCCGGATCGTTGAGCGGATTAACTCGAGTGAGGCGATTTCATCAGGATGACGGACACATCTTCTGCCGCCCCTCACAGGTGGGTCAGGAAATCGGGAAACAACTAGATTTTGTGGATATGGTGTATAATGTATTTGGTATGCGTGTGCACAAGCTCGTGTTAAGCACGCGGCCATTGGATGGAAATTTCATAGGAAAAGCCGAGGATTGGGATCGTGCGGAAGAGCAGTTAAGGACGGTATTGCAGAACAGCGGACATGAATGGGAACTCAACAAAGGGGATGGCGCGTTCTACGGCCCAAAAATTGATGTCATTCTTTTAGGCAACGACGCCAGGCAACACCAAACAGCAACGATCCAACTTGATTTCCAGCTCCCACAGCGCTTTGGGCTAGAGTATGAAGCGCCCGCCCCAGAACAGGAACGTCTCGGTCTCGAAAGCCAGGACCCAGCGCAGCTAGAGCAAAAGGGTATGGTCACGCCCGTCATGATTCACCGCGCCATCCTGGGCTCCTTTGAGCGCTTTATGGCTCTGCTGATCGAACACTACAACGGCCGCTGGCCTTTTTGGCTCTCCCCACGCCAAGTCATCGTCCTTGCCGTCGGCGACAATCCCACCGTCCTTAAACATGTCTCTACCCTCCAAGATGACCTCAGAATGCCTCACGAGACCGGCCGCCTGCCCCGGCGAATGGACGCCCCGCGTTTCCAAGTCGACATCGACTTGCGCTCGGAATCGCTTGCGAAGAAGGTGGCGTCGGCCAAAAGGCGCAAGTACAGCATCATCTGCGTGTATGGGGAAAAGGACCTGAAAGGCAATTCGATGGTTGTTGATCTGAGTGGCATCCCGAATCAGCTGGCAATATGGAATATCATGGAGAAGATCAAGCCGGGATCGCAGGCACCAGTGAAAAAGAACGTTCCGACTGAGATGAACCGCAACATACCGGGGGCGAGACTTGAGCAGCCACAGTTGATCCGGCTGATGGAAACGTTGACGGGGAGGTACTTGTAAGGTTAGAGAGTGGCATTGGTGTGTATATTTCAAGGGTCGCGGTATTGACACACCTTCGCATCCTACACGAACAAAGTCTCCTTCCTACACTTACGCGTCCCCTCTCCCCTACCCCACTATCAAGCAAGACAAAACCTACATTCACGACATCCCATTTCCATCACCTCATATCCCCAACCGCATCTCCGACCCTAAACCTAAGTTCTATAATACACCTCAAGTTGGCAAAAAATGAAACAAGTCTGGCACCAACCTATGGGCGAAGTAATGGGATATGGGTGTCGGTGAAACCATGGCAAGAGACGGAGGACGTGCTTAGTTCTTGGGGACGAAGAAGTCGTCATAACCCGTCGCTGCAGCCCGGAGCAGATGTACCTCCCGTATTGCAAAGGGCATGAGATCTAGAAAGACGATGCAAGTGGAAAAACGTTTCATACTCTCTTGCATTTGGATTTGGATTTGGATTTGAATTCATACACCCTTGTGACATCGGTTTAGATCCGACCCATGGGGGAAACTATGCTATGTGTATCGAACGGACAAAACCCTCTGGGGGAGAAAATCGCTCGTCGACTACACGACGACTTCACGTCGCCGAAACAATAAGATTGGCACTATATTACCAGTAATGAATCTATAGCTTCTATTCAGCGCGTGATGCTCGAGTAAACTCTTGATGAGAGTGTCTGTGCTGTTTGATTATGTCGCATCGTCTTTGCTCTGCTCTTCATTGATGATATTCTATACAAACGATGTTTTGATTCGATTCTCGATTCGAAGATTAAAGACATTTTCTTTGCATTTGTGATGCTCGTGATTGTAATGTCAAAAACTGCGTTCTCTTGCTCAATGATTGTCATTCATTGAGCAGAGAAATATGTGATGAAAGAAAGATGCATATGATGAAAAGATAGAGTATGATTGTATTAAATAACTCTATTCTGCTCTTGATTTGACTTATGTCACGTAAATGTTGAATAGATTGTTAGTATAAATGTGCGATCGCAATCGTTCACTGCATGATTCTGATCGATAGTAAAGAATGCATTCTGATCGTTCTCATGAGTTCTCAATTCTTCACGTAGATAAATGTATGATTTAACATCAAGTAAAGAAGATGAGTTTAAGTCTTCTCAATATATCAGCGTGATCAACGAGTCATTACTTCTTCGAGCATTGTAATCACGATTCTCAAACTCATCATCTGAAATGATTATTTTATCTGATATCTTTTCATCAATTACTCAATGATACTGTTGATGTAATGAAAACATTTCAATATCAATGCAGTCAACGAGTTGCAAATTCTTTGATCACTTGTAATCATAATTTGCAGATTCTTCATCTGAGTTGTCTTTTTCACTAGTAGTATCTTCTCATCTCTTACTGACATCGACATATCATTAATCTTCTTCGTAGATCAATTGTGACTGTTAAAGAGAGTGTTATCACATGAATGAAAATTCTGCATGATGACTTTTCTGATCATGCAACATTTTAACATCGTTTAAACTGCATCGAATTGAAATTTCTTGACTCTTCTGACTTTTATTTGAACACAGAATAGAATCAAAAGATTTGTAGTTAACATCATGTACAGATGAATCTCGTTGTCAATCATACTTTCTTGCATATGAAATCATGTTGAGTAGCTCAACTTTACAAGAATGATGTAAGATATTGTTTGATGTGAATTATGAAACTGATTGTTTCATGTTCTCAGACGTGTCATCAGATTCAAGTTTATTTCTATTTCATAATGAGTTGATCAGATTTTAGAATTTTCAAAATCAAGAGTTCACTTTCTGCAAATTTTGCACTGCAATCAATTAATTCACTGAAGAAGTTTAATCATCATCTCACAAATCAAACAGTTATACATATAAATCTTCATTTCATTTAGTCATGATTAAACTACAGTCAGTAAATAAACGCAGACAATCGATGAAAATGCGAAGTCTTTTGAAGCAGAAAACTACTTTCAAAGTTTCTTTCAAAGTCTCTCTCAAAGTTTCTTTCAAAGCAGCTGTCATTAAAACAACAGCTGTCATCAATGATTTAATCACAACAACAGCAGAAATCAGACTCATGACTTTAAGAAATCAGATTGAATGAATCTGAATATATCATTAAAAGATGAAAAGTTTGAGAAGTTTGACTTTTTTGAACAGTAGTATATTTGATGATCATGAATTATATAATATATATTTTATTAAGTATACATTTACTCGAAAGTATCTATCATATCAGTTAAAATAGTAAACATACGAAGTATTGACAAGAAAACAAATCAATTCGTATTTATATTTACTGTTATGCTCGCATGTCTGAAGTGATCAGCTGCAAAATAATTCTTGCTACAAGCTTTCATCATCATGTGCAAATAGACTTCAAAACTCATGTCTTTCATCAGCTTGTAATGTCTTTTGAGTCAGATCTTACTAAGCATTGAAAAGAACTCTTCAATGAGATTGAAGTCAGAGAAGTAGAATGACAGATATAGTAAGATCATATTGATCTGATGACATAAATCTTTGACTTTCTACTGATAGTTAACAGAGTTCAGCTTGACATTAATGTCAATGTCACTCATTTGAGTGTGATGCACAGAAGCATTATTGAGAATCAACATCAATTTAAACTCTGAAAAGTGACTGCATCTTGAAAGCATCTCGTTCATCAAAAATCATTCAAAGTGAGCTTCAGAAATACTTCTCTGATGTATATGTTTGATCAGAATGTTGTCAAAGCAGTAAATCAATAGAATGCTTCATCTTTTGCTTCATTTGACTGATCGAATTATACGTTATGATATGTCATAAAGAGTTCAGTTACGTTTACAATGCATCATATGTTCATTGACTGCACTCTCATTCAGAAACATGAGCATTTCGTAAGTGAACTGATTGACGTCTAGAAAGTATAGATTTTGATACTTTTGCAAGTGCTTTAAAGTCTTTCATTTAAGACATTTTCGATTGATTTTCATGATCTTTAAAGCGTTGAATAGAATGAAAAGAGCGACGATGATGTCTCAGTCATTGAAGAGATAGTATAGCATCTCATTCTGATATGATCATGACTGATCTTCTAGAAAATGTCGAAGATCAATTCTGACAGCAGAATGAATCAAGAATGTTAATTTCAGAGCACTTATTTTATTAAAAGATGTATGTTGATCATATGTTTTTAATTTAGCTCTGATTCTTCTGACATGTTATGATTCTAGCCTTCATTTATTCTTTCTAGCTTTGATCTGAGTTTTATTCTAATTGAGTCTAGTGAGTATTTGAGCTAGTAGTGATGTCATTGAAACTCTGCATCATATGTGTAAGACATCAACTCTTTCAAGTTTAGCACAGTGTTATGAGTCTGCATAGAGCGAATCATATGAGTGTATTCTAACTAGAAGTTCAAAGCTGAAGTAGAAAGAAGATGCAACACGACGTGAGTTTTACTCACGAAGGCACGCTAGGCCGCTAGCGTGTCAACAACAGCTCTACTCACAGCTCTATACTAGTCTATGTTAGGCTAATCAGGCTAATCAGAGGTAACAGAGATGCATGCTTGCAACATTACTTCTTCTCTTCATTTAGCAATGCTCTCATTGCTGCAGTTCGATCGATCAATTCTTGTTGAGTCGATTTCTAACTTGACTTGTTCAAATACTTCTGATGAAAGTCATTTATGATCTTCGAACAGTCTTCGAACTCATTTTCATTGACATTGTATCAATGTAGATCGACGTCATAGTCTTTTCAATTGACACGATATTGTAGTTGTTTGCCTCGTTCGTAGTGCCTGAAGTTCAGTATGTTCTTCACTTTTCATTCGTCTTCGTCATCTATCACTATAGAATCAGATGACTCATTTCGTTGTTCTTCAAGAAGATCTTTTGAATTCAGTTGTAGTAGATTCGAGATGAACTCTGAATGAATCTTCATTGTCGATGACAGTTTCAGTCGATATGCATGTTCGATCTCAGTCAGAATCTTGAAAGATTCTAGCATCTTATCGTTCAGCTTCTTTGACGATCTTGCGATCGTAATGTTTCTAGAATTCAGAAACATCATGTCATCTACCTTGTAAATCATTTTCTTTCAATGCTTGTCAGTCTGTTTCTTTATTGTGACTCTGACTCTTGCTAATGTCTGCTTGATCAACGCTAATGATCATTTCATGTGTTCGAATATATTTTCTGCTTTGCTCGCTTGAATTCTAGCTTGAATGATCTCATATTCAGTTGAATTCAAATCGAAACTCATATGAGAATGAAAGCTCTTGTTCAGAAAGAACGCTGATTGTTCAATTGACGGCGAAATAGCATTGTTATCGACGAATTCAGTCATAGATAGTCAGACGAATCAGTCATCTTGCATGTACGAGCAGTAGCTTCGTAGATATCGTTCTACATTCTGATTCACTCTTTTCGTTTGATCGTCAATCTGTAAGTGATAGTCGATGAATAGTTTCATCTTAATGTCGAGTCTCAGACATAGAGACTTTCAGACAATCGATATGAATTGCGAACCTCTATCGAACACTATTGATCTTGATAGTTCATGAGTTCTGAAGACTCATATCAGCAGCAGCTTAACTGTTTGTTCAGCGAAAGTCTCTTCGTCATCTGATCAACAGAGTATATAGTGACGTTCTTTAGATAATCGATCTATCACTGTCAGAATCGCGTTGCTTTCATCACTTTTCAATAAATCGATAATGAAATTCAATGATATGTCTTGCCATCGTTGTTCAGATATAAACAATGACTTCAATAGTTTATTGATTCGATCTCTTGATGCTTTTGACCTACGACAAATGTAACAGTTTCGAATGTAGCGTTTGATTGTCGTTCTCATTTTCGGTCAGCAATATGATCGTCTTAACAAGTCTAACGTTCAATTCATGTCAGAGTGATCATTGATCGAAAGATCATGTGCTTCTCTTATCAATTGAGTGATCATTGACTGAGAGACTCACAGTCTATCATTCTTTCAGAGTACTTCGTTCAGTACTCTGCAATTGTCTAGACTCATATCTTGACAAGTTCTTCTGTTCTGTTCTATGACTGTTCGAATATCGATACATTGTTAATTCGTTCGATTTTCGACTATAATTCAATTCTGAATGAAAATCATCTCTTCGATCGAATTCTCGTTAGCTTTCGATTTCTGTTTCGAATCTGAGTCAAATATGAGCAAGATCTGAGTCAGATCTTGATCATCTTCTATTGATTGCAGTTCAAATGTGCTTGCTGACAATAGCATCTGATGCTGATATAGCTTTCGATCATCATTTGATTCAACTGACTTGACGTCTGACATTCTAATCAGCGCATCTGCTTTCAGATTCTGCTTTTCTGACTGATATATGATCTTGAAGTTATATTCGAATAACTTCTCAGCTCATTTAGTCTGCCGTCTGATCAGTTTCTTGATGATCATGAAGTACTTCAAATTCAGATGATCGATGAAGATCTTAATCAAAATATCAGTACATTTCAATTTGAAACGTCAGTGCTTCAAGCATCGAATAATAGTCAAAAGCTCTTTGTCGTAGATCTCGTAGTTGCATTCTGCAGAAATCATGTTCTTGCTGTAGAAGATCATTGAATGTAGAATGTCTTCATCGTTATACTGAGACAATACTTCGTCGTTGACATAGTTCGAAAAGTTCGTTTTCAGAATAACTTCTCTGATCGAATCGAAATGCTTCAGAACGAGAGCTGTCGTCATCTGTTGCTTCAGTTTCTCAAAGATCGTCTGACAGATCTCTGTTCATTCAAATGAATGATCTTTTCGAGTCAGCTTTATCATAGATCGAGCAATCTTCGAGAAGTTCTTTATGAATCGTCGATAGAAATTGCAGAAGTCAATGAAGATCTGTACATGAGTCAACGATCAAAGCACTTCTCAGCTTCGAATCACATCTACTTTTCGAGAGTTCATTCGTAGATCATTGATGAATATCAGTAGTTTTAGAAATGAGATCTTCTGAGTCTTGAATTCGCACTTGTCAATGTCTATCTGCAGATCGACTTCACGAAGCTTGCCTAGCATCTTCTTCACATGAGTTCTATGTTTCTTTAAGATTTTACTGTAGATGAGAATGTCATTCAGATAGATCTGACAGAATTTATGCAGACAGTCGAACAACATGTCGTTGATATAGTGCTGAAAGAATGTCAATTCGTTGATTAATTCAAAGAGCATTACTCTATATTTGTAGACATCGAAGAAAGTGACGAATGTGATTAGATTCTCACTTTCAGTGCTCATGCGAAGCTTATTGAACGCGACGATAATGTTAAATCGAGTCAGATATTTACTGTCTTGAATTCAAGCGAGTACTTCGTCTATCAAGAGTATTGAATAATGATTTCTTTTGATCAAAGCATTCAGTTTTCGATAATTCACGCAAAAGCGAAGACTATCGTCTTTCTTTTCGACGAATAGTATTGATGAAGCGAATGAAGCTTTGCTGAGTGTAATAAACTTCTTCTTCAAGTTCTCTTCTAGATACTTCTTGATCTTCTGCAACTTGTGACTCGACATGAGATACAATCGACTTCTAAAAGATTGATTCTCATCTTCTAATTCAATCTTATGATCATATGATGGATGCGAAGGCAACTGAGTTGCCTTTTCTCTATCAAAAACGTTCAGAAAGTCATGATAAACTATTGAAAGCTTCTTCTTCAGTTTCTTTAATGACATGACAGAGATCATTTCATTCAGTTTCGCTGAATCTTTGATCGAGCTAAGCATCTTGTTGATTTCACTAATGATCAATGTAAAGATCTTGACATCGTTCTTCTTGACTAGAGTTCAATAAGCAACGACTTCGATCATGACAATATTGACGAACTCTCTCTTCTTCGATGACTGAATGAATTCATGTTGATCGAGATCAACTTGAGTGCTTTGCTTTCGTATGAGAGCTGATTCAATGAATCGATTCACTGATTTCGAATTTGTAGTTCGCTTTAAGATGATTATTGACATAGACTTCAAGTTCTTTCGTTTCATTTCGCAGATCTCACTTGATTCAAGTCTATGAAATGCTGATTGACTGCTTGCTTTCGAAACGATAAGTTTCAAGATTCGAATATTTGATGAAGATATCAATCAATCGTTTGCAGAATCTATCAAAATTTGATTTCTTTTCAATCAAAGATTGTCAATGATTATCTTGTGCTGATCTAGACGAGTTATTAATAGAGACATCATTTCATTCTTATGTTCTTGTATAGTGACTGAGATATACAGAGCATGTGTAATAGATCTTCGATCGAAGATTTCATCATATGAATGAATCAACTTCGATTTGAACAGTGAAATTGACTGAATATCAAAGTGTTCACATAGCTCTGAAATCAATGAATCATCTATGAACGTCATGTCAGTGACTTCGATGTCTATCAGAGCGAGAAATCGAAATATCTTTTCTAGATTACTCAAGATGACGTCAACAATAAACGACTTGAAATCAAATGAATCATTGAGTATATTGATGAAGCAAGATATGAGCATGTCGTTCTCAGTCACTACTTTGACGAGAACAGATTGTTTTTCGAATTCGCTGTGATTTCATGCATCTGAGCTGGCTCAAGACAGTCGCATGCTCTATGTTCTGACTTCTTGCATTTGAAGCAGAGTTCTTTCTTAAACAACTTCTTTCTAGCAAAATCAACGTTCGATATGCTGAGTTTCTTTCATGCAGAGATTGAAGCTGAGATCGCAGTAGTGATCGTCGTCAAGATGCTAGCAGTAAAGCGAGCGACTTGAGTAGTTAATGTCTTGAGAGTTGATCGAGCATTCAATTTCGTCAATCGAACGTCGACTTGCATGCAGATGTTGACGAATTCGTTCAAATTCATAGTTCGTTCGTTGATCATAACTCGCTGAAGATCTGAGCTAATCTTATGCTGAAGATCATTTAGTAGAATTTCGTTATTGTACTTTAGTTTCACACTAAGTATCTGAAATTTCATTCAAAATTCATGAAAGAAAATCTTGTTTTGATACAGCTTCAAGAACTGTCGTTGAGTCGTGTGATGTTGATTGAGATCGTCGTACATCTTATTTATGATTGACAGTATCTCTTCTGCTTCAAGAAATGAGTTCGTGATCGTGTTTCTCATTCGAAATGCTATGTGTTTGATCGTCGTTTCACTGACTCGACTTTTCACATATGCAATCTTCATTTCTTCAATAGAAAAATGATTCTTGTTCATCTTCAGCTTGTTTCGCATTTGAAACAATCAATTATTCACATTCTGTCTCGAATCTTCAAACAGAGACGAGTCAGATAGCTTGATTGACTTCGAGAATCGATCTTTCGAAATCGAAGTGCTTAGTCGACTTGATGTCGCTTCTAGATGACGTATAATCACGTTCTTTTTCTTCATCTCTTTCTGTAGACGCGTTTGAACAGCATTCAACGTTGCCTGCGTAGCTTTCAACTCGATGTTGATAGCTTTCAATTTGATGTTGATCTTGTTGACATCATTCAACATCTGAATCATGTCATTGTGAATCTCGATTTCGATGTCATGCTGTTGACATATGTACTTGATAAAGACAACGAGATCGCTTGTTTCATGAGCGCTTATTCAAGCATTCAGTTCAGTGCTGATGCTGATCTTGATCATTTCGTGATCGAAGAGCAACGCGTTCGTGTTCTCTTCTTCTGATGCTGTTCGATTCTGTGATAGAAGTGATTCTTTTCTAGCATTTCGAAGTTCGTAGCGAGCAATGCTCATTGATTCTGATTCTAATTCTGTGCTTCTAGTCATTGTGTGAGTAGAAAATTGCTGATCGAGATTCAACTGAAATTTCTGATTTCAGTTCTAAAACAACACATTCATGTTCTTCTATTCTTCTGTTCTGACGACGAGCTCAGTAAAGAGTTAGTCTAAAACAACGCGTTCATGTTCTTCTGTTCTGTTCTAGAAATTTCTTGATTTCTAATGAGTCTTCTGAGCTCGATTTTCGAATTTCGATTCTGATTCGAGTTTGAGTGATGTAGCTTGTTTTTATATCGTCTACACATCAATAGCAAGATTGATGAGCTTTGAACTAATGTTATGAGTCTGCATAGAGCGAATCATATGAATGTATTCTAACTAGAAGTTCAAAGCTGAAGTAGAAAGAAGATGCAACACAACGTGAGTTTTACTCATGAAGGCACGCTAGGTCGCTAGCGTGTCAACAACAGTTCTACCCACAGCTCTATACTAGTCTATGTTAAGCTAATCAGGCTAATCAGAAGTAACAGAGATGCATGCTCGCAACACACAGAGCTGAGAAACATACATATAAAAGAATCGAGTTCTTTTCTGTAGATACTTTTCTTTCTTAGCATTTATTTATTAGTTAAATGACATTTATATGACTTGCTCTATGCTGACTTCTAACAGTAGATAAATGCTCATCAACTACTTTGCTATCAACATGTAAATGATACGAAATAATCTACTTAGTTCATTCAGAAAATTCGCAAGAGATTCTTTGAATTACTTTCATCAAAACACACATTCAAATTTACTCAAATTTATCAAATCAATTACTTAATCTTATCACAATTAAATCTATCTATCTATTTTTATCTTTTTCACAATGACATGCGACTCTGAATCAGTTAAGTCACGAACAGCTCATCTGCTTAGAAGCATTGCTAGTAAACGAGTTTTTCTTATTTCTTTTAATGCTTCAGCGAAATCTCAGAATGTCGCTATCTCATGAAACATCAACATGAATCAACAACTTCGTCAATGAGCTATTAATCAGTCAGATAAAATCATCAAGATGCTGATTAAGTTAAGAGATCAACAAGACATGACTTTGAAACTCAATGAGCAATGAATCGATCTACAAGTTGATCACATCAAAAGACTTGATGAGCTAAAAATCAATTAAACGACAATAAATACTCAAGAAGAGATTATCATTGAATTACAAAAGAAATTATTAAGTCTCAAAAAGAAACAGCGTTCAGCAAATCAGTCTCAATCTTAACAGTTTATGAAGTCTTGAGCTTCTATCGAGAATCATACTGAACGAAAGTCGTTCACTCTATTCGACAATGATTATCACAAGTTCTTTAAGTTTCTGAATTTATCTATATTCATTGATGAAGATGAATCAACATAAGACAGCTGAAGAATCAAGATAAACAACAAGCTTCAGACAAATGTCGATCACTTTGATAATGAGAATATCTGTATTGTTTATGTGATATCTAGACTAGAAGATGATGTTACTGAACACATCTTCGCTTGACATTAACATAATGCTTTGCATTCATACATCTCGATCAACGAGCTATTTAAGCATCTGAAAGAAATATATGATGAACTGAATAAGAATCGAAAGTGTCATCGCAAGTACAATGCTTTGAAACAAGCAAACAAGTTTTTCAATGTCTTTTACTTCAACTTTATGAAGTTATTCAATTATCTTGAATATGATGATTGTACTCTGATGAACGATCTTCAGAATAAAATTAATAATCGCTTGCAGAATGCTTTATCAGTTTGTTCAGAAAACTTTACTTCGCTCATTCGCTTAAGAATCTTTCTTCAAGATGTGAATAGTAAACAACGAGTCAATTATCAGCTTCGCAGCGAACGTTGCATTGTTATCATCAAATTCACTGTCATACCTGATAAACGCGTTACTTCTCTGTCAGTAACAACTTCGATAATCAATTATGTTAAGTCAACTATCTCTTCTACTTGTCATGATGTCAGATCATCAACTCAATTTAGAACATAGATCGTCGATGTCTTAGATAATCTCGATTCATTGAACCTGTTTCGCAGTTCAATGAACCAAGTCATCAATCTAGTCATCGTCATCTTAATCTAGCCTCAGCAATTCTGTTTCGATCATCTCAGTCATGTGCGCGAATCTCTGCAATCTTAAGTCATAGAACTACTGTCTAGCCTTGATTCTGCTCGATTCATGTATATAGAAGTCGAGCTCTCGTTCTTTTCTTTCGCTCTTTGTCTTTCGTCTTGTACATTATCTGATGTATTGTCTTGTATCTAGATTCTATCAAAGTAATAATAATAATATCAGTCTTCTATATTGATAGTATCTCTAGTCTAGCTCAGTCTTTGACATTATGAAAGATCTACACTTTCTGCAACGTTTTCATACGTTGAAATCTCGTCTAGTTACTCTTTCGCTCAAATGAAGTCGCCTCACAATTTCTCGATCAACGATGAGCGTGCTGTCAAACAGTTCGCTCAAAGTATGATCGAAAATTCAGTCGAGATCTTTCGCGCAATGCAAGAGCTTCAAAATCAAGTTCGACAACATGATGTTATCACTTCATTCTCGTTCATCGTTCTCAGTTCTTCAGTCTATATAGAATTGAATTCTCAGTCTCTTGCGACGATAGCTCAGATCGTCGCACAAACCTTGAACAATCAATCTTTTCTCGTCGTTCATCTCTCTGCAAATTCTGTCGCTGTCTTCATCGCTTCTAGATTCAAGAAGCTTCCCGACATATTTGAGTATGAGAGAAACAAAGATTGATTGAATGCATGAAAGCAGAATCTGATACAGCGCATGAACGTGAACGACGATCATTGGTTCTTTCATCGAGTCAAGATCGCCTATGTCGAGTCACGACTCATCATAGATAGAAAGACTCACAATCTAATGAGTCAATATTGAGTCAATAATCTCTGTATCATTTTCACCTTCGCAGATTGACGACATAAGTTGCATCATTGCTGCGACAATTCTTTCGAGACAGAAGATGCTCATCTATATCTTCGCGAAACTCTGAAGCAAGACATGAATAGCTTTGTCGACTACTACAATCTCTTCTATCAAAAGAAAGAACGTTCTTTGATGAAAGATTTCTCGTTGATTGACTGTCTGAAGCGCAATGTCAATTATTTCACTCAAGTCGTCGTCTTCTTCTGACGAAATCTCGATGAAACTCGATCATTCATTTTTCATCAATGAATTCAAGCATTCTTTGACATCGACGAAGAGCTTCAGCAGCTTAAGCATCATCAATCTCACTTCGTCTTCATCATCGTTTCGTTCGTCAAAGTCAAGAGCATCTCTGCGTTGACTAGTAACTCTTTGAGTTCAAAGATCATCACTTCTATGACTGTCATTTTGACAGTATCTTCGTCTCTCTCTCTCTCGTTTCTTGATGAGTCAATGAATCTAAGCTTCGTCATTGTCATCGTTCAAGATAAGACTCTGATCGTTTCTGAGATCAAGAAAATCTGCAACAAGTGAAAGCTGTGCTACTACTGCAAGTTGCAACATTCGAGCAAAATCGCTAAAGAATGTTCAAATAAGAAGTTCTTCACTCTGCGTATCATGAACGTCTACGACAGTGACGTCGTCAGTATAGATGAAGAAGTCTCGCTGTTCGCGAAAAAAGTCTAGTCTCTGAGCTAAGTCGCGCTCAGAGATCTGTATACATATCATCTTGTCTACTAGTCTCAATCTTTTCATTCTCACTTCAATCATATAGAAAGTTTTCTGCTAAATCTGTCTTGAAACTCTTTGAATTCGATTCAACATTCAAAGATAGTCACATGATAGTATTTTGTATTCTACGTCAAGCTCAATCTAGAGTTTTCGCCCTCGCTCTGATTGATAGTGAAGTCTCTGCTTATGTCTTTATGAATAAATTCTTCGCGCAACAACATCATCTTTTCTTGCATCAATTAATTCACTCTCGCAGACTTCGAGAATTTGATGATCAAGTCGCTTTAATCGATGACATTACTCATGTCGTCGAAATCACAATGATTCTCAATGAACACATCGAAAGACTATTCTTCTATGTCACTGAATTAAGTCAGTATTTCATCGTCATGAGTCTGTCATGACTTCGTCGTCACGTCATTGATGTCAATTTTGAACACAATATTCTCATCTTGTCTTTCTTCTTCTGTCTTAATCATTGTTGTTCATCTCTCGTCAAGATCTATGATCTTAATCAACAAGAAGAAAATTTCTCGTTTGAAGTTAACAAAGTAGCTTTCTTTCAGCCTCGCTCTCAATTCGCTCACAAGAAGCAACTCAGTTCACGAATCACTCACAAGAAGCAATTCAGTCTACAGATCACTCACAAGAAGCAATTCAGTCTACAGATTGCTCACAAGAAGCAATTCAGCACTCAGTTCGCTCGCAAGAAGCAATCTAGTTTCTCATTCACTCGAAAGAAGCAACTCAGTTTTCAGTTCGCTCGCAAGAAGCAATCTAGTTTCTCATTCACTCGAAAGAAGCAACTCAGTTTTCAGTTCGCTCACAAGAAGCAATTCAGTTTTCAATTCGCTTGCAAGAAGCAACTCAGTTTCCCGTCTGCTCACAAGAAGCAATATAATTTTCCGTTCGCTCACGAGAAGTCAACTAATACTCAGCTCGTTCACAAGAAACAAACCTCGTTCAGTCTTGCCTTTCGTCTGAAACAAGAAGCTTCTAGTCGTATTCTTCAAGTCATTCAAAAAGAATACTCATCAAAAATCAAGTGTCGAAATTCTTTTTCCTCTAGAACTTCTGTTGTTTTTCGAGCAGATCAATTCGATCGATCTTCTATACAACTTGACATAGTCGAGTTGAGAGCTCGAAGCTTTGATCATGCTGCTCGTGTCAAAGACATTGAAGTGTTTAGCGTCACTCTAAAGAAAATCGATGTTTTCTTGAATCTTGAGTCAATCTCGTCTTCTAGTCTAGATTCTGACGAGTCAAAACCGCGTCACGCGACTTTGACTGTTCGTTCAAAGAACAGTTCAACTCTTGCTCAGTTCTCGTCTCGCTCTCAAGACAGTACGTATGATAAGAATCATCGTCTGAATCTTCATCAAATGAAAAAGAAATTTCATTTGACTGCATTCACGACACAAGAAGATCTTGAAGTCTATCGACAAAGTAAGAATGTCGATTCAGCCACAATTCTATCGTTCAGATATTCTGAGTTTCTAGACGTCTTCTTCAAGAAGAACGTCGATATCTTGTCTTTGCATCGAGCTCATGATTATGTCATACATCTTAAAGAGAATGCTCAATTCTCAGTCTTCGCTTTATACGACATGAGTCGTGACGAAATTCTAGAACTTCGTCGTTATCTGAATGAAAATCTGAGCAAACATTTCATTCAAGTCAGTCGCTCTCAGACGATCGCTTCTGTTCTCTTTATCAAGAAACTCGAAGAAGAACTTTGCTTCTGCGTGAACTATCGAGATCTGAACGCTATCACAGTCAAGAATCGATATTCTCTGTCTCTGATCTCAGAAACACTGAATCGTCTAAGTCGAGCTAAAATCTTTACCAAGCTGAATATCATCTCTGCGTTCAATCGGCTTCGAATCAAAGAAGAAGATGAAGCTCTCATCGTCTTTCGCACTCGATTTGAATTATTCAAGTATCTAGTCATGCTCTTCGATCTATGTAATGAGTCTGTCTCGTTTCAGAAGTATATCAACAATACTCTTCGCAAACATCTAAATAAGTTCTGTACAGCTTATCTGAATGACATCTTGATCTATTTCGACAATGAACTCGAGCACGAGATTCATGTCAAGCTCATTCTGCGAAAGCTGCAAGAAGCAGATCTTCAGACGAATATAATCAAATGCAAGTTTCACGTCACTCAAGTCTCGTATCTAGAATTGATAATCATCATCAAAGAGATCAAGATGAATTCTTCTAAAATAGACATCATTGTCAACTGACTCATCTTGATCAACGTTAAAGACATTCAAAGTTTTCTAGATTTCGCGAACTTCTATAAAAGATTCATCTATGACTATAGTAGAATAGCTATCTCGCTCATTCGTCTCATCAGAAAAGATGTATTCTTTGTTTGATTTCAGAAATGTCAGATTGCATTCAACATTCTTAAGAAAGTCTTCACTTTCAAGATTATTCTTCGTCACTATAATTCAGATCACAAGATTGTGGTAGAAATCGATGCTTCGAACTATGTGTTCGAAGACATTCTCTCTCAGTACGATGAGAATGAGATTCTTTATTCAGTCGCTTACTTTTCGAAGAAGCATAATTCAGTCGAGTGTAACTACGAGATCTACGATAAAGAACTCATGATCATTGTTCGCGCTTTCGAGAAATGACGATCAGAGCTCGAAGACTCTATCTATTCTGTCGAGATGATCATAGATCACAAAAACCTTGAGTATTTCATGTCAACTAAGCAGTTGAGTCGTCGTCAAGCTCGTTGAAGTGAGTTTCTGTCTAGATTCAACTATCGCATCGCTTATCGTTTCGACAAGATCGACGATAAGTTGAATGCTCTGACACGTCGCTCAGAAGATCTCTTTAAAGAGAGAAATACATTCGATTCTCGACATCAATATCAACATCAGACAATTCTGAAAACTCATGTTTTAGATCTCGATATTGTTGAGAATCTCGTCTTCGACGTCTTCGACGTCTTCAACATCAAAGTCATGAAGCTTCAGTCACAAATCATCGTTCTAAATTCAGTTCAGTTACATCTGTTTTCAATTATCTCAGCATCTTCGCAAATTCTAGCTCTCATGAATCTAGAAATCGAAGAATTCGACGTTGAAGACGTCAAGTCTCAGCTAAATCAAGACACTCTGAATCTTGATGAAGATTCTGCTGACATCTTCACTCAGACATTGTGAAAGCAAGTCGAAATCAATGACAAATTCGCAGCTCAGATAATCGAAGCGCTTTGCAATGAAGCACGACATCACAACAAGATTTCTCTAGTCGAGTGTGAAGAACACGAGAATCATCTGTACTTTCGAGAAAGAAAGTACGTGCTCAACTCAGATAAACTACGCCTTCGTATCATTCAGCTCGCTCATGATAGTGTTGTCGATAATCACTCAAAAAGAGCAAAAAGCTATGAACTGATCAGTCAAGTCTACTGATGATCAAACATTTATAAGTATGTTCAACGCTTCGTACGAAACTGTCACGTGTGCACACGTTTCAAGCTCTCTAGACAACGAACTCAAGAATGATTGCGTCTTCTTTCAGTTCTCGAACGTCGTTGACGTGATGTCTTCATGAACTATGTAGATTCTTTATCGCTCAATATCTTCATGAGTATCACATATAGATATGTTCTAGTCTTCGTCGATCATCTTACCAAAATGAGACATTTAGTTCTCATCACTTCTATGAAAGTTGAAGAAGCTATCAACTGCTTCTATGCTCATGTTTGAAAACATCATGATTTACTCGAGTTCTTCATGTCTGATCGAGACACACAATTCATCTTCAATGTCTGAAAGCATATGTGTAAAATGTTGAAGATAGATGCTAAGTTATCAACGACGTATCACTCTGAGATCGATGATCAAATCGAGAGAATCAATGCTGTCATGAAGCATTATCTTCGAGTCTTCGTCAACTACATGCAGAATGACTGAGCTAAGTGACTTTCTGAAGTCGAATTCGTCGTCAATAATGCATCGTCATCAATCACTCTAGCATCATTCTTCTTGATCAATTCGAGCCAGAATTCACGTCTAGACTTCAAGTCTTCTGAGTCTCTGTTCAAGAATCTTATGTTTCAAGCTCGAGACAAGTTAATCAATGTCAAAGAGTTCATCAAGAAGATGAAGAAACTAACTGAGCATCTACGTGATGAGATGCTTATAGCTCAGATCATCTACGAATTCAATGTCAATCTCTTTCGTCGTTCTTGTTCTAGATACTTCGTCGAAGATGAAGTCTGACTGAATGCTCGCAATCTCAGCATCGCTCGCTTCGCTGTCAAGTTAGACGATCGTAACGTTGATCTCTTCAAGATCAAGCGTGTCTTCGAGAACAATTCTCTGATCATCGAGTTAAATCTTTCAGCATTCATGAAGATTCATTCAGTCTTTCATGTCATTCTTCTGAGTCATATCGCAAGTGACTTTCTCTCGAATCAACGTCAGAAATCTCGAGAACTCGTTGTCGTCGAGAATGACGAAAGATTCTGATATGTAAACAGCATACTAAACTTCAAGCGTGATAAACGCTATAACTCATCTCTGCTCAAGTATTACGTCGATTGAAAAGATCACTTTTCTACTTGAAAGTCTTTTCATCTTCTGAATAATTGTGAGCAAGCGCTCGATGAATATCACCTCGTCAACTCTGTCGCTGAAGAATCACATGTACTGTTGTGTGTGATATCTCAATGTCAATGTCAAGAACTTTAAGTTCAATCTTCATCATCTCAAATCAGTTTCAATCTGACTCAGATCTTGTCTAGATCTGACTCAGACATCTTGTCTAAATCTAATTCAGATGTGACTCAGATGTATTCTAGTTTCGTCTGTGCATCATCACATTAAACTGCATTTCGTCTCTCGCTCAGATCTGATTCAGATCTTATTTAGATCTGACTCAGACATCTCGCCTAAATCTGACTCAGATGTGACTCAGATGTGTTTCAATTTCCCGTGCATCATCACGTTAAAATGCGTCTCATCTCGTCTCGCTCTTCAGACATCTTGCTCAGACCTGACTCAGATGTGACTCAGATCTATTCTAGTTTCATCTGTGCTTCATCACATTAAAATGCGTTCACATCAATTCTCGTCTCGTTTCAGTCTTCGCCTTCGATTCTTTCTCGTCTCGTCTTGTTTCTTCTCATCGTCTTGCAGAAGCTCAGTCTTGAAGAGAGAAGCTACTGTCATGATGTCAGATCATCAATTCGATTTAGAACATAGATCGTCGATGTCTTAGATAATCTCGATTCATTGAATCTGTTTCGCAGTTCAATGAATCAAGTCATCAATCTAGTCATCGTCATCTTAATCTAGCCTCAGCAATTCTGTTTCGATCATCTCAGTCGTGTGCGCGAATCTCTGCAATCTTAAGTCATAGAACTACTGTCTAGCCTTGATTCTGCCCGATTCATGTATATAAAAGCCGAATTCTCGTTCTTTCCTTTCGCTCTTTGTCTTTCGTCTTGTACATTATCTGATGTATTGTCTTGTACCTAGATTCTATCAAAGTAATAATAATAATACCAGTCTTCTATATTGATAGTATCTCTAGCCTAGCTCAGTTTCTGACACTACTTCTGAGTCAGCAAGATCATCAATTATCTGCTACATCTGCAAGATCTTTGATCATTTGTTCAAGAATTATTCTCAGCTGAACAAGATTGATACTTTTGCATCTTGTGCATTCATCTTTCGTTTACATGAGATCATCATTTCGAAGAATAAAGAGAATGAGAAAATGTCTTTCAAGAATAGCGAGACAAAAAACTAGAGACTTTCATCAAAGACGCGATGAAAGATGTGTTAATTTCTTCAATGATGAGCATGTCAGATGATTCTTTTGCTTCTGAATCTTTGACTATTGAATGTCAGTGTACCTTCTAACAATGAAATTAGTTACTCATTGAAGTCATTGATTGACATCGAAGCTGCTGACTATTCATTCATTGATGAAGTGATTGCGCAGATTATTTGTGATCAGTTGCAAATCAAGTCTCTGACTTTGATCAAGATGAAGTCAATTCGAGAATTCAACGATCATTATGCTAAGAAACTCATTACTCATGTCATTTATTCAAATCTGACTGTTTAAAATCATATGATTGACACAGCTTTTATGTTGATCACTTGATTAAATCAACATCAAATGATTCTTGAAAAAACATGAATAAACAAAATCAACCTAGTAATTAATATGCGAATCGATTTTCTTTGATTTTCGATTTTCAATTCTACTAGTCAGAAATCAATTGCTTTATTCTCAAGCAATAAATCAATCATGAAACGAAAGAGCTTGACTTCTACTCATATACTGAAGAGATCTTTCACTTTCGTTACATCTCAATTCAGTCAAAATAAGAAGTTCATTGAACAGTTAAAACAGCATGACGTGACTTTGACTAACATCAATTCTAAATCAACGTTCAGTCTGAAATCATTCTCTTTCAGTTCAATGAACATAGCAATGATAAAGACAGCAACATATAGAATGTTAGTTAAACATTCAGACATCAAGATCTTTGCTGTTATCATCTTGAAAATCGATTAACTCATAATTACAGCTGAAAACAAGTCTGAAGAAGTGAATCTGCATAAGCTTTCTTACGCTGAAGCTTTCAAGCAAGTTAAGATCAAGCTTTTCTTTGAATATCACAACTATTTAAATGTTTTCAATCGAGCAATGATTAATCAACTATCTTTACATCGTTTCTACGATCACAAAATTGAGTTGATCGATGAAGAAATGCTTTCTCGAAGCAGACTATATCAAATGTTCAATCACAAGCTTCAGAAGATAAAGAAGTATCGAATTAATCATTTAAACAAAGAGTTTATTTTCTTCAGCTTCGCATCATATGTCTTGCTCATCTTGTTCATTAAAAAGAAAGACGATAGTCTGCGTTTTTGCGTCGATTACAGAAAGTTTAATGCTTTGATTAAACGAAATTGCTATTCTTTGTCATTGATAGACGAGACTTTTGCTCATATACAAGAAAGCAAGTATCTGACTTGATTAAACATCATTGTCGCGTTCAACAAACTATGCATGCACTCAGATAGCAAAGATTTGACTATCTTTATTATCTTCTTTGATTCATATAAATATCATGTAATGCTCTTCAATGAATCTGCATTCTATCAACATTATATGAACGACGTGTTGTTTGAGTATTTACATCAGTTTTGTCAAATTTATTTAAATGACATTATCATTTACAGCAAGATCTTGAAGAAACATAAGTGACATGTATGATTGATCTTGAATAAACTACGAGAAGCTGATCTACAGATAGACATCAACAAGTACGAGTTTCATGTTCAGAAAACTATCTTTCTAGAACTCTTGATATCAATCAAAGAATTGAAGATGAACTCACGAAAGATGCAAGCAGTCGTTAATTGATCTACATCTCAATAATCTCATTCAGATACAGTTCTTTATTGACTTCTGCAATTTCTATCGACGTTTCATCAAGAACTTTTCGAAGATTGTTCGTTCAATGATTCGACTCACTCAAAAGAAGATCATATTTAAATGAAATAAAGTCTGTCAGATTATCTTCAATCATATGAAGAAATGTATGATCGAGACTTTTATACTACGTCACTTTGATCAAACTTGTGAGACTATTCTCGAAATTGACTCATTTGACTACGTCAACGATGAAGTTCTCTCTTAATATAATGATGAAGAAGTACTACATTTGATTGTCTTTTATACTAAGAACATGTTTTCTACTGAATGTTATGAATGCATCAGAATTAATTAGAACTAGTCAAGATTTAGTTGAAATCTGATCTAAATCTGACTCAGATTTGACTCAGATATGACTCAGCATCTTTTCTCTTTTCTAGCATCTTCTAATCAGCTTCTATTGTCTTCTAGATAAACATACTTCTTTGTGTTACAAATAGTTAACAAATGTTTATGACAAACACATTTCTTTGTGTCACAAACATCTTTTGAATCAACATCTTTCTTATGTTTCAACATGTTCTCTTTAAGACTAGCGTCAATCTGAATAACTACTATATAAAGCATGTTCTTCTTGCTTTTTATATCTTCTTTCTTCTGTATTTTTAAAGTCTTAGTTATAGCTATCTTTATAAATTAATCACGCACGCACTCTGATTAGTTTCTAGACATGATTTCAACATTAGTTTAAGAATTTATTAATCATATGATACTGATCTCATTACTCATTCAAATTCACTCGACTGATAACAAGATGAATATAAAGAAATTTGTGTATTTGATGATTGATGACATTGAAAGACAGAATAACATTAAGAAATTAATAGATTCAAGAAATTAAGATCTTGCATTGCTAGAGAATCTACAATTCATTCAGTACGCGTTCATTCAAATTGATTAATAAAATCAAGAGATTAAGATTTTGATTGTTTAAAAATCATCAAAAAATCTCTTTCAAATCAGCAACACTCTTTTTTGAAGATTAAACAACTTGAACTACGATCTCACTACATATCGTCGAGCATCGCTCTTCGCTCGATCGTCAATTCTTCGCTATGAATTGATCATCTGTGAAAAATTTCTCTGAGAATTATCAAAGCTTCTATTCTTCTGTCATTGCAGATTCAGTCATTTATTCTGAGCTATCATCTCGCATATTGAAATATCTTAGAATCGACTTCGTATGAAAATGTCATCACTCTGTGTTTCATTCTCAGACTTTCAATGAATCTCTGAGATAATCAACCCGATATAATTATCAAAAGGTGAAAATAGAGCAAGAAAGAACCATGCTTCGGCGATACTGACGTTCAAAACCGAAGCCGAAGCACAAAAACATCTGAAAAAACGGGTTCTAGCAGCGGGATCAACATATCGAACGGCCGAATATCGGGATTATCGGCCAAGCAATCAGTGTCAGAGATGTCAAACATTCAAACATTTGCAGAACAAGTGCAATAAATCATCAAGATGCTTGTTTTGTGAACGAAATCACCTAACATGAGAGCATAAATGTCAATTACCTACGTGCGAAGACAAGCAACCATGCAATCACACGATTCCTAGATGCTGCAACTGTCAAAATGCGCACTTCGCAAACAGCGCAATGTGCGAAACATATCAGGCAGCTCAGCCTATTAGCTCACAAAAAGATCATCTAGTCACGAAATTGTAATGAGTAGTGCATTCGAAATGTCACAAAACAACGCAAATGACGAAAGCTTTGCAAACACGTCGAATATTCGAATTCTACAGCACAATTGTGCAAGGTCAACGCAAATTATGCATGCATGCATGAAATTTGCGAAAAACAAGACAGATATTGTTATACTACAAGAATCGTGAATGAGAGACGAAAATATAACAATTTCGCATTCGTCGTTTACCTGCATCAAACCAAATGTTCAGAATACTCGTGCCAGAGTACTGATATTTGTTGCGAAAAACGCAAAGAAATTTACATGCACATCAAGATCAGACATAGTCAATAGCGAAGATATGCAAGCGATATCAATAGCGAACAATAAAATTCAGAGAGAAATTTTATTGTTCAATATTTACAACGAAAAGTCACAAAACGCAGATAACAAGCAATTATACACGATTGAGCGAGAATTAGCAAAAGTTATGCTAAATTCTGAGCAAAAAGTTATTATCGTCGAAGACTTTAATGCACATCATAGCTGGTGAAACGCAAAAATTTCAAACCCTATTAGAACGAAAGCGTTAATAAAGTGGGTAAATTTACATAAGTGCGATCTGATTAACACTTCTGATATAGACACATATCACAGCTATTCGGATCAGTCAAGCTCGATACTTGATTTAGCATTCGCATCAAAGAATATGCGCAATCACATCAAGAATTGGCATATAGATGAGAACGCAGACACAGAATCCGACCATGAAGTAATTCTATTTACAATAGTTATGAAAAAAGTGAAGTTGGTCGAAAATCCGTTGAACGCGCCATACAATTTGCAAAAAGCCGACTGAAAAGACTTTGAGAAGCATTTGCAAAAGGCGAAAGACAAAATGATTGTCAAGATGCAAAGAATCACGAGTTTAGAAGCAAAAGCCATTTATTTGACTGAATGCATCAAGAATACAGTGGAATTATTCGTATCTAAACAGCGAATATGCGCAAAATCAAAACCCTGGTGGAACAATGAGCTCATCGAAAGGCGAAAGGCGCTGTCGTCAAAAAAGCGAATCTGGAAAAGATGCAGAAGTGACGACGCATGAGCAGAGGTAGTGCAAACGCGAAATTCGTATCATGATGCAATAAAGCTGGCCAAAAACCAATTCTGGACCAATTTTTTGAACAACGCCGAAGGAAAAGAAGTGTTTCAGGCATACAAGTTCACTAAACCACGTCTAATCGAAAAGCTACCCCCGATACAAAACTCGCAAAAATAATTGAAGATCGAATTCAATGAAAAGTGCGAGGCATTTCTGAAAGCAATGTACCCACCACCTTCGGAAATTCAAACCAATGAAGAATTACTACCGAACGAAAGTATACAGTGGCCAAGAGTTACCGAAGGGGAAATCAAGTACGCTATTAACTCCTCAGCACTCAGGAAAGCACCCGAACCAGACGAGATGTCATTCGCAATCATACAGCGAGCGTACAAAACTATACCGGAAATCTTCAATTTAGTGTACCCAGATTTGATCGAAAACGGCTACCATTCGAAGATATGGCGCGAAGGCACGGGAATTATTCTAAAAAAACCAGACAAGCCGGATTATTCAATTTCGAAGGCATACAGAATTATTACGCTGCTAAACTGTTTAGACAAAGTAGCAGAAAAAATAATAGCAGTGCGACTGTCGTACACAGCTGAAATTAACGATAAGCTGCTGAATTTTGATCAAATGGAAGGCAGAAAACAAAGATCAGCTATAGACGCAGTACTAAACCTAGTACATGATGCGCAAATGGCGAAAAGTCGAGAAAACACGCTTACCTGCCTACTTCTAGATGTCAAAGGAGTCTTTGACCATGTTGCGTTGAAACAGCTGGTCAAAATATTAATTAAATTGAAAATATCGATCAATTTAATCAATTGAGTAAAATGTTTCTTACAAAACCGGATTATTGGCTTAGCATTTGACGACGAACGTCAGAAACCAAAGAAAATAAGCACAGAAATATCACAAGGCTCATCTATCTCGCTCATTTTATTTCTAATTTATATTCGATACTTGTTTCCAAAGATTCGCGCAAAGTTCGGAAATTTACAGTCACCCAGCTATATTGACGATGTGACGCTATACATTGAGGGAAGGAATATTGACAAGAATGTGAAAATGCTGGAAAACGCAGCAAAAATCGCTTTCACATGGGCTGAGAACAACGCAGTGCAATTCGATGACTCGAAATCTGAATTGATACACTTTGAAAGTCACAAGGCGGCACTCAACCAAATGATTATTCTATTCAATAACACGGTCATAAAATCAAAGACATGCGTACGATGACTAGAAGTCTGACTGAATCGAAAGCTCAACTTCAAAGTCCATGTGCAAACGAAAATCGCGACAGTCACAAGAACGCTACACTCGTTGTTTAGATTAATGAATAGCGAGTGGGGACTAAATGTCAAATCAGGAAAGCAGTTATACCTGGCATGCATCACGTCTATTAGCGATTATGGCGCCGAAATATGGTGAAATAATCAAAAAAGCTACTTAGTCAAACTTCGCAAACTGCAAAACGCTGCATTACGGAAAATTCTGGGTGCGTTTCGAACATCATCGATAGATGCTATGCAAATAGAAGCCGAAATCCCGTCGGTGAAGGTGCGATTAGACCAAAAGTGCAAGAACTATGCAATTCGAATAGTTGGGTTACCGAAAAAACACCCTATCAGGAAAAGAACGCCTATTTCGTACCCACCTCAATACTCTACCGAATTGGACCTAGAGCTGAACGCATCGAAATACCTGGACTGGAACGAGACGAAGACGGATTTACCTCGAAAAGTCAAGAAGTGCAAAGACAGACTCACGCAGATATATCGAATATTGAACAAAGTGCAAAAAACACTGAATTCAATAAAAGAAATCGAAATTCCTCACTTCAAGAAACCGTGGGGTCAAGAAATCGAGCATTTAGCAAAAATTCAAACCGAATTTGCAAGAAGCGAAACCAGCGAAACGGTCAATACGCACTACAGGGAATTAGAAAGAATTACCAAAAAGGCGAAGAACATAGTGGTGTATATCGACGCATCGCAAATCCGGAAAAAGATAGCAGGGGCCGAAACAGGAACTGGAACGGCAGTGATATTCACGTATGAATTCGTCAGATTCAGCAAAGCGACAAGCGTTTCTGACAAAATAATCACAACGAAAGCGAAACTGCAAGCTATTAGCGATGCAATCGCA
>JAABUI010000036.1_pt1 | contig 230001 bp, 205 predicted proteins | sample 5559111 | NCBI WGS metagenome assembly JAABUI01 (sample SAMN10711870, study PRJNA513365) | rock metagenome | isolation source: Antarctica rocks | place: Antarctica: Victoria Land, Buttleship Promontory | reverse complement strand
TAGCTTATGTTCTCCTGAGTCATATAGATAGCCGGCTCTTCCCTTCTAGATACTTTCCTTCCTTAGCATTTATATACTCGTTACATTACACCCATATGACTCGCTCTATGCTGGCCCCTAACAAACGATGATTTGTGACTGAAGCTTCATGACTTTGATGTCGAAGATGTCGAGAGTGAGATTCTCAACAATATCGAAGTCTAAAACATGAGTTTTCAGAATTGTCTGATGTTGATATTGATGTCGAGAATCGAATGTATTTCTCTCTTTAGAGAGATCTTCTGAGCGACGTGTCAGAGCATTCGACTTATCGTCGATCTTGTCGAGACAATAAGCGATGTGATAGTTGAATCTAGACAGAAACTTACTTCAACAAGCTTGACGACGACTCAACTGCTTAGTTGACATGAAATACTCAAGGTTTTTGTGATTCGTGATCATCTCAACAGAATAGATAGAGTCTTCGAGCTCTGATCATCATTTCTCGAAAGCGCAAACAATGATCATGAGTTCTTTATCGTAGATCTCGTAGTTACACTCGACTGAGTTATGCTTCTTCGAAAAGTAAGCGACTGAATGAAGAATCTCATTCTCATCGTACTGAGAGAGAATGTCTTTGAACACATAGTTCGAAGCATCGATTTCTATCACAATCTTGTGATCTGAATTATAGTGACGAAGAATAATCTTGAAAGTGAAGACTTTCTTAAGAATGTTGAATGCAATCTGACATTTCTGAGATCAGACAAAGAATACATCTTTTCTGATGAGACGAGTGAGCGAGATAGCTATTCTACTATAGTCATAGATGAATCTTCTATAGAAGTTCGCGAAATCTAGAAAATTTTGAACGTCTTTAACGTTGATCAAGATGAGTCAGTTGACAATGATGTTTATCTTAGAAGAATTCATCTTGATCTCTTCGATGATGATTATCAATTCTAAATACGAGACTTGAGTGACGTGAAACTTGCATTTGATTATATTCGTCTGAAGGTTTGCTTCTTGCAGCTTTCGCAGAATGAGCTTGACATGAATCTCGTGCTCGAGTTCATTGTCGAAATAGATCAAGATGTCATTCAGATAAGCTGTACAGAACTTATCTAGATGTTCGCGAAAAGTATTGTTGATGTACTTCTGAAACGAGACAGACTCATTACATAGATCGAAGAGCATGACTAGATACTTGAATAATTCAAATCGAGTGCGAAAGACGATGAGAGCTTCATCTTCTTCTTTGATTCGAAGTCGATTGAACGCAGAAATGATATTCAGCTTGATAAAGATTTTAGCTCGACTTAGACGATTCAGCGTTTCTGAGATCAGAGACAAAGAATATCGATTCTTGACTGTGATAGCGTTCAGATTTCGATAGTTCATGTAGAAGCAAAGTTCTTCTTCGAGTTTCTTGACGAAAAGAACAGAGACGATCATCTGAAAGCGACTGACTCGAATGAAATCTTTGCTCAGATTCTCATTCAGATAACGACGAAGTTCTAGAATTTCGTCACGACTCATGTCGTACAAAGCGAAGACTGAGAATTGAGCATCTTCTTTAAGATGTATGACATTATCATGAGCTCAATGCAAAGACAAGATATCGACGTTCTTCTTGAAGAAGACGTTTAGAAACTCGAAATATCTGAACGATAGAATTGTGACTAAATCGACATTCTTACTTTGTCGATAGACTTCAAGATCTTCTTGTGTTGTGAATGCAGTCAATTGAAATTTCTTTTTCATTTGATGAAGATTCAGACGATGATTCTTATCATACATACTGTCTTGAGAACGAGACGAGAACTGAGCAAGAGTTGAGATGTTCTTTGAACAAACAATCAAAGTCGTGCGACGCGATTTTGACTCGTCAGAGTCTAGACTAGAAGACGAGATTGACTCAAGATTCAAGAAGACATCAATTTTCTTTAGAGTGACGCTAAACACTTCAATGTCTTTGACACGAGCAGCATGATCAAAGCTTCGAACTCTCAACTCGACTATGTCAAGTTGTATAGAAGATCGATCGAATTGATCTGCTCAAGAAACAACAGAAGTTCTAGAGAAAAAAGAATTTTGACACTGAATTTTTGATGAGTATTCTTTTTGAATGACTTGAAGAATACAACTAGAAGCTTCTTGTTTCAGACGAGAGACAAGACTAAACGAGATTTGTTTCTTGTGAACGAGCTGAGTATTAGTTGACTTCTCATGAGCAAACGAAGAGTTATATTGCTTCTTGTGAGCAGACGAGAAACTGAGTTACTTCTTTCAAGCAAATGAGAAACTAGGTTGCTTCTTGCGAGCGAACTGAAAACTGAATTGCTTCTTTCAAGTGAATGAAAGACTAGATTGCTTCTTGCGAGCGAATTGAGTGCTGAATTGCTTCTTGTGAGCGATTCGTGAACTGAGTTGCTTCTTGTGAGTGAATTGAGAGCGAGGCTGAAGAAAAGCTACTTTGTTAACTTCGAGCGAGAAATTTTCTTCTTGTTGATTAAGATCATAGATCTTGACGAGAGTTTGACAACAATGATTAAGACAGAAAAAGAAAGACAAGATGAGAATATTGTGTTCAAAATTAACATCAATGACGTGATGACGAAGTCATGACAGACTCATGACGATGAGATACTGACTTAATTCAGTGACATAGAAGAATAGTCTTTCGATGTGTTCATCGAGAATCATTGTGATTTCGACGACATGAGTAATGTCATCGATTAGAGCGACTTGATCATCAAATTCTCGAAGTCTGCAAGAATGAGTTAATTGATGCAAGAAAAGATGATGTTGTTGCGCGAAGAATTTATTCATAAAGACATAAGCGAAGACTTCACTATCAATCAGAGCGAGAACGAAAACTCTAGATTGAGCTTGACGTAGAATACAGAATACTATCATGTGACTATCTTTGAATGTCGAATCGAATTCAAAGAGTTTCAAGACAGATTTAGCAGAAAACTTTCTATATGATTAAAGTGAGAGTGAGAAGATTGAAACTAGTAGACAAGATGATATGTATACAGATCTCTGAGCGCGACTTAGCTCAGAGACTAAACTTTTCTTGCAGACAGCGAGACTTCTTCATCTATACTGATGACATCACTGTCGTAGACATTCATGATACGCAGAGTGAAGAACTTTTTATTTGAGCATTCTTTAGCAATTTTGCTCGAATGTTGCAACTTGCAGTAGTAGCACAGCTTTCACTTGTTGCAGATTTTCTTGATCTCAGAAACGATCAGAGTCTTATCTTGAACGATAATAATGACGAAGCTTAGATTCATTGACTCATCGAGAAACGAGAAAGAAAGAGACGAAGATACTGTCGAAACAACAGTCACAAAGATGATGATTTTTGAACTCAAAGAGTTACTGATCGATGCAGAGACACTCTTGACTTTGATGAATAAAACAATGATGAAGACGAAGCGAGATTGACGATGTTTAAGCTGCTGAAGCTCTTCGTCGATGTCAGAGAATGCTTGAACTCATTGATGAAAGATGAATGATCGAGTTTCATCGAGATTTCGTCAGAAGAAGACGACGACTTGAGTGAAATAATTGACATTGCGCTTCAGACAGTCAATCAATGAGAAATCTTTCATCAAAGAACATTCTTTCTTTTGATAGAAGAGATTGTAGTAGTCGACAAAGCTATTCGTGTCTTGCTTCAGAGTTTCGCGAAGATATAGATAAGCATCTTCTGTCTCGAAAGAATTGTCGCAGCAATGATGCAACTTGTGTCATCAATCTGCGAAGATAGAAATGATACAGAGATCATTGACTCGATATTGATTCATTAGATTGTGAGTCTTCTTATCTATGATGAGTCGTGACTCGGCATAGACAATCTTGACTCAATGAAAGAGATAACGATCGTCGTTCACGTTCATGCGCTGTATCAGACTCTGCTCTCATGCATTCAATCGATCTTTGTTCTTCTCATACTCAGATATGTCGAAAAGCTTCTTGAATCTAGAAGCGATGATGACAGCGACAGAGTTTGCAAAAAGATGAACGATGAGAGAAGATTGATTGTTCAAGATTTGTGCGACGATCTGAGCTATCGTCGCAAGAAACTGAGAATTCAATTCTATATAGACTGAAGAACTGAGAACGATGAACAAGAACGAGATGATGACATCATGTTGTCGAACTTGGTTTTGAAGCTCTCGCATTGCGCGAAAGGCCTCAACTGAATTTTCGATCACACTTTGAGCGAACTGTTTGACAACACGCTCATCGTCGATCGAGAGATTGTGAAGCGACTTCATTTGAGCGAAAGAATAACTAGACGAGATTTCAACGTATGAAAACGTTGCAGAAAGTGTAGATCTTTCGTAATGTCAAAGACTGAGCTAAACTAGAGATACTATCAATATAGATGACTGATATTATTATTACTTTGATGAAATCTAGATACAAGACAATACATCAGATAATGTACAAGATGAAAGACAAAAAGCGAAAGAAAAGAATGAGAGCTCGACTTCTATATACATGAATCGAGCAGAATCAAGGCTAGACAGTAGTTCTATTGACTTAAGATTGCAGAAGTTCACGCACACGACTGAGATGATTGAAACAGAATTACTGAGGCTAGATTAAGATGACGATGACTAGATTGATGACTTGATTCATTGAACTGCGAAACAGATTCAATGAATCGAGATTATCTAAGACATCGACGGTTTATGTTCTAAATCGAATTGATGATCTGACATCATGACAACTCTTTATCATGACTTTCTATCAAATGATCTTCATGTTTCTCATCATGACTTTCTATCAAATGCAAAAAGATAATGCAAAAAAGCGGAAAAATTTCTATATTTAGCTTTCTTGACATCAAGCTTAAGTTCTTGACGAATTGAACTGAATTAACTCAATTTCTAGTTGAATTAAGTTGCGTCAAGTTGAAAATATGCTCAATTCAACTCAAGTTGAATTGAAAATGTAAGCAATTTGACTTTGAATCGAGTTGAATTCAAAATGTCAACTCGAAACTCAACTCAATGATCAGTCTATATTCAGATAACTTCTCAATTCATTTAGCTTGTTGTTAAATTAATTCTTTGCTGATCATAAAGTACTTTAAATTTAAATGATTAATGAAGATTTTGATTAAAATATCAGTACATTTCAATTCAAGACATCAATGTTTCAAGCAGTGAATAATAGTTAGCAGTTCTTTATCATAAATCTCGTAGTTACATTCTGTGAAAATCATGTTCTTGCTATAAAAGATCACTGAATGTAGAATTTCTTCATCGTTATATTGAGACAATACTTCGCTGTTTACATAGTTTGAAAAGTCAGTTTTCAGAATAACTTCTTTGATTGAGTTAAAATGTTTCAGAATAAAGACTGTTATCATTTGTTACTTCAATTCTTCAAAGATCATCTGACAGATCTTTGTTCATTCAAAAAGATGATTTTTGTAAGTCAGCTTCATCATGAGCTAAGTGATTTTTGAAAAGTTCTTTATAAATCATTAATAGAAATTGCAGAAGTCAATAAAGATCTGCACATGCATTAATGAATGCAGCACTTTTCAGCTTTGAATCACATTTACTTTTCAAAAGTTCATTTGCAAATCATTAATAAATATTAGTAATTCAAGAAACGAGATTTCTTAAATCTTGAATTTACGTTTGTTAATGTTTATCTGCAGATTGACTTCACGAAGCTTGCTTAGTACTTCTTTCATATGAGTTCTATGTTTTTTCAAGATTTTACTATAAATAAGAATATCATTCAAGTATATCTGACAGAACTTATGCAAACAATTGAACAATATATAGTTGATATAATGTTGAAAGAATGCAAATTTATTAGTTAATTTAAAAAGCATCACTTTATACTTATAAACATTAAAGAAAGTAATAAAAGTAGTTAAATTCTTACTTTCTGAACTCATGCAAAGCTTATTGAATGCAATGATAATGTTGATTTAAGTTAGATACTTATTGTCTTGAATTTAAGCTAATATTTCGTCTATTAAGAGTATTGAGTAATGATTTCTTTTAATCAGAGCATTCAGTTTCTGATAATTCATACAAAAGCAAAGACTATTATTTTTCTTTTTGATAAATAGTATTGACAAAGTGAAAGAAGCTTTACTAAGTGTAATGAACTTCTTTTTCAAATTCTCTTTTAAATACTCTTTGATCTTCTGCAGCTTGTGACTTAATATAAAGTACAGTCAACTTTTAAAGAATTGACTCTCTTCTTTTAATTCAATCTTATGATCATATGATTGATGTAAAGATAACTGCATCGTCTTTTCTCTATTGAAAACATTCAGAAAGTCATGATAAACTATTAAAAGTTTCTTCTTCAGTTCTTTCAATGATATGACAAAGATTATTTTATTCAGTTTCATGAAATTTTCAACTGAGTTAAGTGCTTTATTGATTTCACTAATAGTCAATGAAAAGATCTTAATCTTCTTATTCTTAACTAAAGTTCAATAAATAATGACTTTAATCATGATAATATTGATGATTTTCTTCATCTCAATTAATTGAAAGAATGAAAGTTGATTGAGATTAACTTAAGTGCTTTGCTTTACTATGAAAGCAGATTCAATGAATTGATTTACTGATTTCAAGTTTGTAAATTGCTTTAAAATAATCATTAATGTAATAATTGATTTCAAGTTCTTTCATTTCATTTTACAGATTTCGCTTGACTCAGATCTGTAAAATTCTGATTAACTGCTTGCTTTTGAAGTGACAGATTTCAAGATTTAAATATTTAATGAAATTCATTCTTATGTTTTTATATTATAATTGATATATACAAAGCATATGTAATTAATCTTTGATTGAGAATTTCATCATATGATTAAATCAACTTTAATTTGAACAATGATACTGACTGAATATCAAAGCATTCACACAGCTCTAATATTAAGATTTCATCAATGAACATCATGTTAATAGCATCAATGTTTATTAAAGCAAAAGTTTAAAATATCTTTTTTAAATTATTCAAGATGATATCAACAGTAAATGACTTGAAATTAAAAGAATCATCAGACATGCTGATAAAGTAGAATATGAGTATATTACTTTCAATTACTACTTTAATGAAGACAGATTGTTTTTTAAATTTGCAATGATTTTTTGCACTTAAATCATTTTAAAACATTCATATGCTTTATGTTCTGTCTTTTTGTATTTGAAGCAAAGTTCTTTCTTCAATAACTCTTTCTTACTGAGATCAAGATTTGATATTCTGAGTTTCTTTTATGCAGAAATTAATGACGTAAGTTGAGTAAATGATATGCTAGCAACAAAGTAAGCAGCTGAGATTGCTGAAACTTTAATAATTAATTAAGCATTTAATTCAGTTAGTTTTGTTACGATCCTAGCTACGCACCTATGTTGGTAGCTATGTTGGTGGCTATGTTGATGACTATCGCCGGCCGCTCGCCGCTAGGCTATAGGGTTGTTCCGAGGCCAACCCTATTCAGGGTTAGCTTATGTTCTCCTGAGTCATATAGATAGCCGGCTCTTCCCTTCTAGATACTTTCCTTCCTTAGCATTTATATACTCGTTACATTACACCCATATGACTCGCTCTATGCTGGCCCCTAACAAGTTTAACATTGACTTGCATGCAAATGTCAGCAAATTCATTCAAATTCATTGTTCATTCATTAAACATTACTCATTGAAGATCTGAATTGATCTTATGCTGTAAATCATTTAGTAGAATCTTGTTATTATATTTTAGTTTTGCATTAAATCTTTGAAATTTCATTTAAAATTCATGAAAGAAGATTTTATTCTGATACAGTTTCAAGTATTATCATTAAGTTGTGTAATAATGATTGAAATCATCGTACATCTTATTAATGATCAATAGTACTTCTTTGACTTTTAAAAATGAGTTCAAGAAGATATTTTGCATGCAAATAATTATGTGCTTGATTGCAGCTTCACTAACTTGACTTTCAATGTAAATAATTTTCAACTCTTTAATAAAAAAGTGATTCTTGTTCATCTTCAGCTTATTTCATATTCATGATAGTTAGTTGTTTACATTCTGTAATGAATCTTCAAACAGAGATGAATTCAATAACTTAATTAACTTTGAAATTTAATTTTCAAGAGCAGAAGTGCTTTATTAACTAAAAATAATTTTCAAATGATGTATAATCATGTTCTTGTTTCTTATGTCTTTCTGCAGACTAGTCTGCTGAGTCTTCAACATAATTTTTATCTTGTTAACATCTTTTAACATTTAAATCAGATCATTATGAGTCTTGATTTCAATATTGTGCTGATGATATATATATTGAATAAAGACAATGATGTCATCTGCTTTATAAGTAATTATTCAAGCATTCAACTTTGCATTGATGCTGATCTTGATCATTTCATAGTTAAAAAGTAACATGTTCATGTTTTTTTGTTCTGTGTCAGATGATGCATTCATGTTTTCTTTTAATGCTGTTCAATTTTGTGTTAAAAGTGATTCTTTTTTAGCATTTTGAAGTTCATAGTGAGTAATGCTCATTGATGCTGAGCTTTTAATCATGATATGAGTAGAAAATTACTGATTGAAAGATTTTGATGTTACTGTTAAAATTTCTGAATTCAAGTTCTGATTCTGCTGAAATTGCTGATTTCAATTCTGATGATGAGTTCAGTAAAAAGTTAATCTTCTGATTTATGTCTGCAATGTGTCACAGAGCTTGTTCTGATTCTGTTGAAATTTCTGATTTCAAGTTCTAGTTCTGACTTCTGACTGAAGTTGAAATTTCTGATTTTAATTTTTGAATTTGAATTATGTAACTTGTTTTGTATCATTTACATGTTGATAGCAAGATTAATGAGCTTTGAACTAATGTTATGAGTTTGCATAAAGCGAATCATATGAGTGTATTCTAACTAGAAGTTCAAAGCTAAAAAAGAAAGAAGATGAAACACATCAAGAGTCTTATACTTATGAAGATGCGCTAGATTGCTAGCGTGTCAACATCAGCTCTATACTAGTTTATGATAGTTTAACATGATTTATGTTAGACTAATTTGAAATGCACGCTTACAACACAAAGATTTGAAGATTTTTATTGAGAGCTTCTAGAATTAAATCACAGACATGCATCATTATTTATTCAGATAAACAAAGACATTAATTATTGAGATCAAGAATGAAATCACTTGAAAGAAAAGACAATTGTCATGATAAATTGACATATAGAGGCTAGAATTAAAGGCTAGATCGAAGATCAGATCTGAGTTAACTCTGTGACTCTGCCAAGTCATCGTTTAGGTCACGTCACACCTTCGGCTTAATATGTCATGAGTTGTGCAGTGTTTGACTTGGCAACGCTTGGCAAACTCCCTATAGTCGGCCGGTCCCCTCGAGTTATCAAGAGCTTCTTAATAATTAGCTCTACCATAATATATATCTATACTGTGCCTGTTTAGAATATCACATTGCCATATCACCCTTATAGGCCCCGTCTATCCATCTAGTAGACCGGGTCCTAACAGTTGCATTAAGCTAGTCAAGAGTTATTGAAAGAAATGACGGGTTATTTTGAAGCAATTGCTCAAAAATCGTCGTGTATATAAAGGGTAGTTGAATTTTAGAGATGCATGACCGGAAGTGATGCATGGTCGTCAAGCACTAAGCGAAGGATGAGCGAAAGTGGGGGGCACGGATAGCTGGTTTTAGCTGGGTTCGCACTTTTGCCGATGAGTCGTATGTGTATTTTATTAATGTGACTGCTCAATGAAAAAATATAAAGCATTGATTTAAGTTAAATTACATGTAATTTAGCATTTAATGAACAGAGACCGGCGAAGAACATGAAACGAATATCAGAGCCGAAGATATGAACAAGAATGGAAGTATGTAATGGGCATAGACCGACTGCTTTCAGGCAGGCTTTTTCGCATGCATCGCCGCCACATGATCGTTACCTAAAACTTTGTAGTCGCTTGAGCCGTAATAAATTCCGAAATTATCGACATCATTGGTGCCGCTGGGCAGATGCGTTGCGAACTGCCATATTGAGTCCATGGCGATCTCGGTGTCCTGTACGACGGTATCTTGCCATGGCTTGGTCAGAGCGATGTGCGTCGACGCGATAGGGGAGCCGTATTCCTCGAGCACGACAGGTTTACCTAAGGATCTACCAATAGCGTCATGTTGCTGGATCCATTCCGAGCCCCATGTGTAGTTGTAATTCCAGCTGTCGGGGTAGAGGTGGAGGGTTCCGTAGTCGATGGTTTTGATGGCGAGGTTGGCGGCGAAATCGACGCCCTCGTATCCCGAATAAGCGTAGGTACCATCACCCAATGGAGGTGCAAGCCATCCTTCGTCACCTAATGCGACCAGGTGGTCCGGATCGAGAGACTTGATATACGCGCTAGTGTCCGAGGCCCAGTTTGTGATGATGGACGATTTGCACCCGCTGCAGCGGGGTTCGTTGCAGAGCTCCCAGGCAAAGATGGCAGGACTAGATTTATAGCGGTTGACTATGAACTTCACATAAGCTTTGTAAGCTGCCTGGGCTTTCTCGTCTGTGTAGAAAGATGTTGCGGAGCCGCCGAAGGCGGTGGTGTAGGTGTTGATGCCACCGAGATCGTTCCAATTGTTGAGGAGCGGGAGGACGAATTTGAGGTTGTATTTTTCAGCCTGAGCGATGGCATAATCGAGGTTGGGAATGCCTCTTGGAGAATTAGTGGGATCGAAAGAAAGGGTGGTACTGAGATAATGAGTGATTTGAAGTTACCGGTTGTAGGGTCCATGTTGAAGTACTGGCCCGAGGAGTTGAGAACTTGGTAATAGATGTTTTGAGCTGTCGAGGCGTCGTTGGTGCTGCCAAACCCCCAGACACGGACTACATCGTATCCTGTCTGCCAAGGTATCAGCTATCTTGAGTTGACGAAAAGGAATGATGGGGGTTACCTGAACAATCTGAGAGACTGCGGTATCAACATCAGCATTGGACGGAAGATGCCCTAGCCACCAAGCGTTGGTCCCTACATGTCTATTAACATAAGCGTCAATAGAAGGCACATTCTCAGGGCGTTTCCACACCAGCGAAATATTGAGTTTTGCCATTGATATTGAACAAACGGCCATCGACAGAAGGAACTCTGGTGCTATCTTTCTTGGGGTGCGATGGTAGGGCTAGGGTTGATGTATAGAGAGTACTAAGGAGGGTAAGCCCTAAGGCAAGCTTATTGAAGGACATCATGAGGAGTAAAATTATTAATAAAAGAAAGTATGACAAGACACCTTGCACTGCAAGCTACTAGGATGAAATTGAAATCTGAGAGGAAAAGGGAGAACATGGTTCATATACTTACACACATCACTATTTCAGCCACCGCTGAGGGAACGTTGGCTTGTGAACTATACTCTAGCTCGGCTCGGCACGGCAGACATCACACTCACACTGTCACACATACCTCAACAATCATGTCCGAGAAGATCGGAACGAGGTTGAAATTGAAGGGGAAGGTGTATCCCGCCCTCGATATCGGAGTAATTGTTAAATCTGGTTGGTGGTTGTCTAGCTGTCGATCCTCAAGGAACGATCGGGAAGGCGGAGCAAGTGGTTCCGGTAAGTTTCGGGAACCGTCGCTCAATCCGAAACGCCGCCGTCTGAGATAAGCGGGCGTCTAGCAATATGAGGCACACAAGGGTAGGTAGGTAAGTAAGGCACACAGACCATAAAGTGAACTTCGACCAAGGTACTCCGTACCTACATACTAAAGTACGTGTGAGTAAGGTAGTACGGTAGGTATCTAGTCACCTAGTTACCTTATGAGGGGCCGCTGACGGGAACAACAATAATGGATTCATTCCCATCGTACCGCCTTGACGTTCCACTGATGAACATTGAAGCCACTGCCTCGAGTGTAAATTAATCCTATGAATACTACGGTACGTACTTCGTATGAGATGTTGTTGTTGTTACAATGATAGGCCTATCGTTCTCTCACCCCCGGAAATGGCTGTCAAAACCGACGAGAGACCATCGTTCGAATTTGGTCTGCGCCAAGTGTTGAGCTTGCGGCTGGCCATTGCAATACGGTGCGGTAAAAATGCAATATGTGGACACACTCACACTGGATTCGAGGGAAGAGGTGAGGTATATACTACTGCTTCCGAGTTGGATGCCAAAGTCTTCTCCCCCGTGACTCGATTGGTGTTCCCATGCAGCTAAAGTAGGCATTGCTTCCACACCTCCAGCCATTCTCAGTAAGTCATGAGGTCTCAGCGGGTGACATTATTGCATAAGACTGTCCGTATGACGAAGAGAAAATGCCGAGGCTGTTGGGTTACAATCACGTGTCCATAATAGGTCAATTAGGGCTGGACTCCTTAGAAGGACTCGGGACCGCGTCCAATGGAACGGCGTGAAGCGCAGGCTTCGCTTTCTTACCCATCGAGCCGTTCCTTCTTCTCTCCATTGCATCTACTACCCAATCCGCAACCTCTCTGTCAACAACCCCCGGGGTGCTTAGCTCCGCTTCCGAAGCTTCACCGGTTTCCTCCTCATCAGCTTCGGAGATCGTCGGTGGCTTCAACAGCGGCGCTAGCCAGGCGTGGCGTAGCAGCATTGCATATGTTGGGCGAAGCTTGGGGATCTTGTTCAAGCAGCTCCGCACAAAATCCCTGGCTGCGTCCGAGAAACCTTCTGCTGGTAAATCGGGTGGGTCACCATCGACAATAGCCTGACGTTGTTAGTGAACAACCCAGTACAATCGGTCAGAAGGGGGACTTACGCTCAGCTGGCTGAAGATGTTATTGTACGTTTCAGGAGGATACGGGTACTGCCCCATGGCACACTCAATAACAGTGAGTCCCAGACTCCAGATATCACTATGCACCGTGTAGGTGCCTCCCCCTGGGTTAGCACCAGCTTGGGCAACGCCTCCGCTTGCAATTCGCTCTGGTGCCATATAACTCTGGCATCCAATGTTCGTCTTTGCAATACTTGCGACGAGGTTTCCACTTACCCCAAAATCACAAATTTTGACTTGACCTTTGCTATTGACGAGTATATTAGTGGGCTTGACATCGCGGTGGATGATGTTGTGCTCGTCTTTCAGCGATTTGAGACCCATGACAGTTGACACCGTAATCTTGCGAAGAACGCCTTCAGGGATCCCATCACCGTACAACTTGTCGATCGATCCACCGTCCATGTATTCCATGCATATGTACACTGCTCCTTCTTGGAAGAAGGCACCATAGAAGTCCACGATGAAGGGTGAAATGCATCGGTGAAGAATATCCAATTCCATGATGATGGCTGCGAATTTAGCCTCGTCCAACTCCAAACGAATCTCTTTCATCGCCATTATAAGACCGGACGTGCCGCCCGACGTAGGCGTCGCGGCAGATACACTATTGTCAACAGCGCCCGCATCTGTGGGAATCTCGGCAGGTCTTGATGATGCTGCCATTGATGGTGGGGGCTTATTACCGCTTAGACCAAGCCCAGGCCTGCGTATCTGCGGTCTACTGTGTCGTACTCTGTAGACGGTCCCGTAGTTACCCTTCCCTAGCTCTTCGAGGTTGTCTACTTCGTCAAGAGAAATGCTAAAACTGGTGCCACTCGAGAAATCTATACCCTTCCCATGTATCGTAGCTTTCCCCTTGAATTTCAAGGTTCCAGTCTTTGTATCAACAAACTCGGAGTATTTGGTGAATAATGATTCCTGGCCCCCATTAGCATTGCGACTAGGACCACCATCTTTAGCCTCCCCATTGGCACTCTGAGATTCGCCCAAAGCTGCTCCCAGACCACCTGAAGCGGACAAAGGTGATTGGAGACCCGAGGCATCAGATAATTTCATACCCCTATTTAGACCCCGCTTCGCCGCTAGCGACATTTTGGAGTTCGTTTTCAAACTCGGCACAGCCGGTGCTGAGATATGGTTTGGCACGTGCGGTCTTGCTCCTGGCGGAAGATGAAGGCCCCCGACTCCGCCAACGAGTGGTCCTCCGGGGCTTGTGACACCGGGTACGGCTAAGTTTCCGCCCACTGCTCCGCCTGGAATAGAACTAGTTGTAGAGGGAATATGACTAGTGGACGTGGAATGCGTTGGGGGATTCGGAGGGATTCGGAGGTTTTGAGGCGGGGGTCTTGATAAGTGAAATGCCTTCATCTTAGCCTGCATGTCTTGAGGAAGCGTAACAGCCCTCGCGCTAGTTAAAGATGATGGTGGAGGCCCTGGTCTCCGAGCGGCATTAAGTGCTCCGAGAGGGGTGGAAGAGGCGGTCATTGCAGCCGTGGCAAGAGAGTCGGCATTGGTGCGGAAGGAAGGAAGACGAATCGGTTGAGGATTGGGAGGTAATTGGGCAAAGTCTTCCACTTTGACGCCCGAGGAAGTTGAGCTCGAGAATGCGGAATCTCGGGGTGGGGACTGCTCCGGTGCGGTTGGTGATGAGCTCATGTTTGTGTTTGCGACGAAGGGTGAGAGATGGGTTGAGGTTGTGGAGGAAAAGATACTAAAAGAGACAGATAAGAATGGTCCAATTTAACGTCAGGGCATGTCCAAACACTACAGGAATTCCTATATCATTGATAAAGTAAGCGTTGAGGGAAATATTCTCTCGAAATTATCCAGCTACAGCAGGTATCAGGATTATAACTGTTTGGGTTTAGAGTGGTCGAGAACTGTGGTCTGTGGCTGATGACCCGCGAAAAATTTATGGAATATTACCTTTGGATACCATACCTAAGGTACTTAAGCTAAGATAAATTAATGTATTTTAATATCCGTCCCACCCGTCCATTGATAGGTACCTACCTTATTATGGCAAGCCGTATCACAACGTTCTGTCGAACGGTTTCGTAAAGCCACATTCCTACTCTAGCGTAGTATATATGTCCCAGTCGTTACCGTATCAACGTAAGCCTAAAGTAGGTTAGCTGCAGTCGGCGTCGCTCGGCAGAGTCGGCACTCAGTTACGACTGCCTTGTTTAAAGTTATCTTTGACTGACGGTTCTGTTAACTTTCATTGCTCTTCCCACAGATAATTCATAGAATATCACTACTCGCTCCATAGAGGCCCGTAGTGCATCACCCATCGATTACTCTATCATCAAATGTGAACATTCGAGGTTTTTTTGCTGGAGCAATCGCCCGACAATTCAGAAACCCTTACCGCATTCGAGACCACCTTAATTTATCCACCTTACTCTTCAAGCTACCCCACCAGACGACCGTGTGTTTCAGTAGACCCGAGAGAACAATTGTATCTGGATGAGGCTGGAATCCGAAAGAAACCCCCCGTCAGTTGTGGGACCATTCCAAAAGGGTTCGCGACGTGAGCCAAATTCGGACAACCATGACTTTCATGACCAAACCTACGTCCTTTCAGAACGCTCACCCTGCTATGACTTTCGCTAATTCCGCTGCCATGGGCTTTGCCTCACAACCAGTCCATCCTTCGAATTTAATGGCAATGATGGGAAAGGAAAAATTACCTCCACACTCTTCCCATCCTGCGTTCGGACGCCTTACATTGCTGGTCTTCGAGGCTGTATTAGAGGTTGTATGTGTCAGCTTGCCAGGCTATATAGTGGCAAGGCAAGGCATGTTCAATGCAGAAATGCAAAAATTTGCCGCCAACTTGAATGTTATGCTCTTCACTCCATGCCTAAGTATGCCTTTCACCACTTAACGCTACATCATGCTAATCTAGTCCCAGTCTTTACCAAGTTGGCTTCGCAGCTGACGGCTGATACAATTGGAGAGCTCATGTTGATCCCCGTGATATTCCTAGTCCAGACTTTGGTCTCCTACCTTTGCTCGATCGGCGTGTCAAGACTTTTCCGGTTCAAGAAAAGACGTCGAAATTTCGTCATAGCTATGGGGGTAAGCATTTAATTCGCATCTAGTAATTTTGGACTAGCCAAGGCAGCTAATATGCCCAGGTTTTCGGCAATTCTAACTCGTTACCAATCTCTCTGGTACTTTCTCTCTCGCAAACGATAAAAGGACTCCACTGGGACAAAATTCCTAACGACAACGATGACGAAGTTGCCGCAAGGGGTATCCTATACCTACTAATTTTTCAACAGCTTGGTCAGCTACTCAGGTGGAGCTGGGGCTACAACGTACTACTAGCACCTCCCAAGCTTCCCGAGGAGGAACGAAACGACCAGCTTGAGAGAGGTCAAGGCTGCTATACGGACGAGCCTAGCGGCGAAAACGAGCGACACCTGGAATATGCTTCTGTTGACGACGAGGGAGATGAGCAAGATGCTAGCAATGGTTCGAGTGAGACCAACGTTGAGGACAGAGGTGCGTCGAAGGGTAGTCCAGGTGACTCTCGAGACTTTGTACCTGGAGAGCAGACACCTGTGACTCATCGGCAATATACATCTTCGGTTTCTTCTAAAGCATCGTCAAGAGCTGGGTTTACCAAGTTCAGGCCTGCCCCAGGCCTAGTACCTACGCCTTTGAATGGTAATATATTGCCATATCAAGGCAACAATCAGACACCAGCTACAAATCCTGACGATGAGCCCGCGCCGAATGGCCCGTGGGGTTCATTAATTCGGTGCGGAATTGCCGTCAAGCGCGGAGCCAGTGCGGTATCCTACTACGTCTCAAGAAAGTTTGCCGCGGTGTTCGAAGCCTTACCAAGGCCCCTACAAAGTGGATTAGCAACAATCCACGCTGGTGTTAAGAGGTCCCTTCTTGGCTTGTGGAGCTTTATGAATCCCCCGTTGTGGGCCATGTTAGCTGCGATCATTGTTGCCTCGATACCTTCTCTACAGAGCTTGTTTTTCAGCGAAGGAACATTCGTAAAAAATTCGATTACCAGCGCAGTAAGCCAGAGCGCAGGCGTCGCTGTTCCGCTCATTCTGGTCGTTTTAGGAGCAAATTTGGCAAGGAATACACTTCCCGAAAATCCAAATGGCCTGGAAGGAGATCGCAAAGAGGAAACAAAATTGCTCATTGGTGCGCTAGTCAGCAGAATGCTGCTCCCAACCATCATCATGACCCCTATACTAGCCCTAACAGCTAAATATACGCCTATCAGCATACTGGAAGATCCGATCTTTGTCATTGTCTGCTTTTTGCTTACTGGAGCGCCGAGCGCACTGCAATTGGCGCAAATCTGCCAGATTAACAATGTATATATGGGAACCATAACAAGGCTCTTGTTCCAGAGCTACGTCGTTTGGTTTGTCGCTCCTGATCTTCCAAGCACTCATGCAATTGCTGACTTCTTTAGGATTCTTCCCTCGACACTTGTTCTTGTTATGTTGGCTTTAGAAGTCGTTGAGTGGGCAGGGGCTTGATCTGTTGGTCAACACCTCATCTAGATATCTGGGCTCGATCGAGATCCTTGTCCTTATCTTAATGAACACTCATGGCAGGTGTGTTCAATCTTCAATGGACTGGCACTACATGGAATTGGGCAGGGTTATCAAAGCGTGAATAAAACCGAACAAGCGAACTGTAAGAAGGTCGTTTTCTATGGTGTATTTTACAAAGGCTGAATTTCGTAGGTGTATCTTTGGTATTTCCAAGAAGAGAGCATTATCGTAATGCTACAAAGTGTACATGCGCTCTGCACCAAATGTAAAAGTCTTAATTTTGACATCTTGCCAGACGACATTGCCAAAAAAAACCCCACTTAGTTCCAGCCTGCGATAAGGGAGCGTCACTGCGTGAGTGATGTCGTTGAGACTGGCCAAAAGTACCTGACGAAGTTTTCTACTACCACGCGCTCAGGTCTTGATTCTCCGTACTTTCTAATCGACCATCATCTCGCACAGTATCAGCAAGAGACAAAACCATGTCAAGCAGGAAAAGGACATTCAAGCGAATTATTCAGCCAAGCGTCGACACTTACTTCGATTATCACGAATCAGATCATCCCAACGCCCCAACCCAATCCTCGATCTCCAGCCCGTCACTACCCACCTTTCTCCAATCATCCCTCCCGGACGTTGGCATGAGGGTGCGCAAAGCTGTGCTAGAAGGGTACAAGACAAAACCCTCGCATGTTATCGCGGAGCACCGACATCTGCTGCCGCCTAAGCTCAGGAAACCCGGCCCAGCGTTTTGGCTTGACGGAATTGGTACCGTATAGCGGAATCCTCAACATCGGCGCCCACCACGCGCAACCTGTGGCTAACGGCGCACCTAGTCCTTTATTACACTTTGATGATGAACGGAGCTTCCTATCAAGTCAAGAGCCGAAAGTTGCAGATGCCATACTCACATCTGCCTCCATGTCTACCTGTGCGAACTACAAGCGTCGACGCTCAGAAGAAGACCGAGCGGATGAATATGCAGACTTTACACCACTATTACCGCGCTCTGGATATCCACTCTGCCACACTAAGATGCCCAATCTGAACACGTTGCGCGTGGTTGCGAATTCAAAGACAAGGAAAACAATGCAACATCAATTGCACAAAATCTCCCAAGAAGAAAACATCAATATGACAAACGCCAGTGACATTGAAGAAGCGGACTTTTCTCGGCCTGAGGACTGGGCAACTCCCGAGATGAAACTCTGAATCATCACCTTAAGCTCACGCCCACATAGTGGCCCGCTGGTCTGATTTGCCAGTTGCGGATGTGACGTCCATAGCTGCAGGTAATCGACCTAGATGCAGACGATACTCGTGTCATGGAATTGTCCTCCGATCACGTCTGGCAGACTTCTGTTCGGTACTTGTGCCGCTATTTGTCGACTATCCTCATGTTTGGCTTGGGTCTATAACCGTTGCCTAAATTTATAACAAAGGATTTACCTAAATTTCTCCGAATCTTACCGGCACATAAATATCCATAGAAGTGAACGAGAAGCCCTTAATGAGAGATATACGTCGACTTAGTTCAAGAACGAGTATAGTAGGTTACCAGTGGGGCTTCTAATACTCATAGGAGAGTATCCTTCATCCACTTTGGACGTTGAACACGAGCGGAGCGCGTTCTTTTGAAGGTTTCGTTTTACCCGCTACAACCACTAGTCGACGTCAAAAGTTAGCAAACATTAAATAATAAACGGTAGTTTCGAAATACGGAGACCGGTTATTGTTTATTGACTTTTGACGCCGGCTAGTGAACCGGCCTTTGCTCAGGATTATTTCACACTCCCTCTCGCCGTGATCCTTGATGGCCAATGAGTTTATATGAAAGCTGGCTCCTGATCTCAAGGAGTATCATCGCGGTCTTAGGCACGACTTTTGCGGTGGCTGCTGGTGGCATGAACGCGGGCGCCTGTCTTATTCCATGGAACGGCGGCGGGTTCGAGGCGAGGAGAAGGAAAGGGACCTGCAACTAGAATTGGCGACGGGGTGATAACGCTATGGAAATGCTAGTACTTAGTTGGTTAATACCCCGGATGTCTTTCGATATCGTTGCGTGATTTGAAAGTCGACGTCATACACTCAGGTGCGTTATAATCTTCAACAGTGGTAGTACGGCTCCAATGTATGACCCAAATCCTCTCCCATACACCTCGTAATGACTCTCACATCGTACCCCACACCCTTCCCACCAAAACCCTCCTCGACATGCAGCCCATTGTAAAAGCCAGAACTACATATCTTCCGCAGCATCCATCACCGTCCTCCCCCAGGATTTCCATCCACATCCTCTGTGAATTGACAGGCACTAGTCTTGCTACGAGGCTGCTGGGGCGGAAGAGTTCACATACTTTGATATTTGTCGCAAGCAGTCCAGAATTCCCACAACCGCAAAAACATCTCTTATTTCAACATATCATCGAGTTTCTCCCCCAACGCCTCCTCTATCTCCCATACCCATCTCCTAACCTCCGCTTCCATACTTGCATCATCGTCTTCTAGCCCTTCCGCAATAATCGGTAGCATCTCCGGCAACGTCCCTAACCACTCTTCCCCGAGCCTGCTCGTCAGTGCCCTCTCACATCTCACTGCAGTCAGTCTAACCGCTACGCTATCGTGGCTCATGTGTTTAAGTAGCTGGGTATTTAGGAATTTATGATGGACGGGGGCATCGGCGGTGGCAGCGGCAAGGGCGGTGATGGTTTCGGTGAGAAGCGTTTGGAAGGAAGGGTTTTCTTGGGGGTTGGAGGGGGTAAATTGGCTGGCGATGGGGAGCGAGGCGAGGAGGGCGGTTGAGATGGGGTTAAAGTGATTGGGTGATTGCCAAAGTTCGTCGTGATCGTGCTCGAAGCACTTTTGTAAGGTAGATACGACCCTTTGCCACAGTAGACGAGAGTCTGAGTCCTTTCGGCTGCCGGTGTTCAGGACTTCGACAGCATCTTCAATGATGTAGGAGGCATAACTGGTAACGATAGACTACGCGACCCGTAAGCAGTCTTTTCTCAATGGACTCAAAGACATCATAAACCCACCTTAAGCGTCCCGAAGAATTTCCCCAGAAACGTCCACCAAGTGATCTTCCTCTGCAACCCCTTCTTCCCATCTTTCAACGCCGTCGACCACTCCATCATCCTCATAAATAGTGGTCTAAAAGCCGTATCATTGAGTTTGTAGATCATGGCCATCGCAGTTTCATTCACTGCTTCTTCGACTTCTCCGACCTCACTATCTCTATAGCTATCTTCTGTTCTAGGCGAGAATTGTATGCGGCGTAAGTCAAATGCTTTGAGGAAGAAACATGTTAGGGAAGAAGAGTGTTTTGAGATGAAGGATTTGGGTCGTTGATAGATCGAGGAGCGCAGGACGAGGAGGTGTTCTTCAACTGCTTTTGGGCCTTCGGTTATTGCGCTTGTCCAGGTTCTATCAAGAGCTCCGAAGAGTTCTTTAGGTTCGATTTGCTTTGCGAGTAAATTCAGAGTGTCGACGCGGTTTTGGTCACAGTCTTCGCCCATTTCTGCATTTGCTGACTCGTGGGAGATTGTCAGGACGCGGTCGAGGGAGGGGCCTGTTATCATCCAGGGAACGTAAAGGAGGAGATTACTTGTGAAAGAATAAGCAGCATTATGGAGACGTCTGTCCTCGGCATCTGCTTCGATGCTGGCGGCTAAAAATTCTGTGACCTGTGGAAGAGCCTGCGGAATTATTGGGATGAACGCGTCTCTCAAGATTTCAACCATCGTAGCTAGACAAAGGAGAGCCATGACACGAGACTTACTGTCTTCCACCCCCAAGCATGCCGGACCGGCGATAGTAGTTGCGATAGTGGTGACCATAATAGTGTCCTTTTTACCGAATTTTTCTAGGATTCGATCGATACATGCCATAGCCGTGTGCTTTAACGGTAAATCAGATGACTCCTCGACGAGACAAGCAAGTTGGGGAAGGAATGCGAGGATAGCTTCATACGATTTACTTTGTTCCGATCGGGTATCGTTGAGTCGTCGCTCAAAGGAATGCAGAACTTGCTGTTGAATTCCTTCGTCAGTGCGGCGAAGTAGGATCCGAAGAATCCCAATAAATTCAGACATGGAGAACAGGCGAAGCAAGGCATGCAGTAATTGTTCACACGATGTGCCGAGCTTTTTGTTGTGCTTCGTCTTCTGTGAGAGCGCGAAAATCTGTTCGAGAAGACGACCGTACGTGGCTCGGATTATGTCGGCTTCTTCCTTTTCTTCATTTAAAACTTTAGCTGTCCTTGAGATTAAGTGTTCATCACTTAGTATCATTGATGGCAGAGAGAGCAAGTTAGCTAAAATACTCTCCGGAGTGTGATCTTTATCTATTGTCACAAGACATGAGGATGAGGTAGGCTTTGGCTTTAGGATGTCAAAAGCAACATCTAGATATTTCTCGACGGTCTGTACACCATCAGCACCTGCCACACTATTGTCTAACATCAAAAAGCCTTACCAAGAACTGCGTCTTTGGCCTATGGTTGCCAGCTAGTTCAACGGCAAAAAGAGTAGCACTTGTGCCACTTGGATATTTGTCCTTCAGCAAGACAAGCAATGCGAACAGGAAATCGTCGGCACCGAGCTTCTCTGCTAGCGATTTGAAAAGCCGCAGCCTTTGCTGAGCTGGTATGTGCTGGTACGCAGCTACGAAGCTGAGCAAGAGCTCAGATACACCCATCAATGGATCGCCCTTCCCCTTGCGCAAGGATTGTACTAGGCGTGGAATTACGGATTCCATAATCTATCGGCCTCAGGTATCAATGTCTGCAAAGCCGTGCTTAGATCCTTGGCTTACCTGTTTAACCACGAATGCAGAAAATTCGTCGTTTTGGCGTAAGACTTGGGTCCCCATGTGTGTAAATACAGGCATCACACTATGCAAGATCAGATCAGGAGCCACGCTAGCCAGACTTGAAATTAGTAGTAACGCGGTGTGTTGCACCTGAGGACTTGGTGTAATCTTGATGCAGTTAATGAGTACGTCTGCTCGAATCGCCGAGAGGTCAACGCGCTGTTTAGGCGAGCTCTGCAGAATGTTAGTAATTACAGACAGTTCCCAGACAGTAAAGGCAACCTACTCTGGTAGCGTCCAATATAGAGAGGGTGTTCTTCAACGCAAGGACCAGGAGGTAGCTCAATTCTCTGCCTGTGCTGTATTTAGAATGCTGTAGATCGGCTATCAGTTGAAAAAGACCTCTCAAAAATTCAGGATGCCTTTCGGGTTTTGAGGCTTCAATAAGTTCGAGGACAAAAGCTATCCTTCTGTAGTTCTGCTCAAGAGCCTTCAAATCAGACGTAACAGAACCTTCAGCACGACCATGAATTGTACGCCTACGTTTCGAGGCTGATGGCTGATCTCCCGAAGGATTAGACAGGGTAGGGAGTTCTTCGAGAAATGATTGTAGTACATTGGTTGCAAGATCAAGATGTCGTAAGGTCTCTGTCGCTTCACGCTGCTGCCATCCTCCCTTTTGACCACCTGCCCCATCAACCGCAATGTTCAATAGCGTTTTAGCTATTGAGGATTGTATATCCGTCTTTAAGGATGGCCAGATGTTCTGGACGTGTTTTAGAACTGCAGGATAGAAGAGCGGGGATGTTGATTGATTCTCCGACTGAATAATAGTCCTCACAATCTGCACGCCGTCTCGGTCAGATGGTGCAACAACACTGACGATCTGTTCTACAAGCTGCTCCGGAACGATGCCTTGATTCTTGCACAATACCTGAAATTCTTTTTGGCTTTGGGTGGTGCTCTTCTCGAGTAAAGGCAACAAAACCTTCGTCCGTGACACGCTGCCAACCTTTGTGACCCGGTTCAATATTTGTAGTAGACGATACTTAACGGAATATAGTGGTGTGTTGACGACATGACTACAGAGACATGAAAAAATTGCTGCTCGCAATGAAGTTCTCAGTTCCTTTGCATGCGTCGAGCCCATAAGGCTGTCCGGAAGATACGAAAGTATGTGAAGAGCATCTAGCATGCATTCCTCCAAGCTTGGAACAATGATCTCTTGCAAAAATTTGGAAGCCTCGGTCACGGTTAGCCATGACACCTCTTTAGCCTCTTTTCCCTGGCCGTATATCTCGTCTTGACCCAATAAGCTTGGTTTCGTGTCCTGTTGTGCAGGACTAAGGAAATTTGCATACTCGGCAGCTAGAACTAGAACGAGGTCCGCAGTAGCACGGCGTACCTTGACAGAAGGATCCGCCAACGCGTAGACAATGTATGGTAGGAGGATTTGTACATCTGCAACGAGCCTCTCTTGCTTGAGAAAATCCGAGATAACGGTAATGGCAGTACTTCGAGCGGTAGTCGAATAGCTGCCGCACCATATTCGGATGAAGAAGGAAACAAAAAGGGGTTCAGTCATTGCGAGTGACTTCCGAAGAACTGTCAAATCCGAAAAGGTGCCGATGTTGTGTGATGAAGAGGACGCCAAAGAAAACCCATGCGCCAGGCTTGGGAAGACGTACGAATCAGAGTGTGACAGGAAAGATATCTCGTACGCGGTTCGTGTAGGAATCCGGCTTAGTGCCATGCCAAAGGTCTCATTTGGGGACCTTTCTTCGACATCTTTCATTTCCACATCCTCGACCAACATGTCATTCCTTTCCTCGATAGGGCGTATAACTCTTTGAAGTCTTGTCTCTAGATGTTCTATGTCCACATCAGAACCCTTAATGACTTGTTGTACGACAGTTCCTATGGTGGCCGAGTCTGCGAGCCGAAGTATGAGATCGCCTAGAGAACCTTGCAAGTCAAAGTCTTGATTCGCCTGCAAACTAAAGCTCTGAGCCGCTGACAACATATATCTGGTAGCAATAGCAACAAGAGACTCGTTCATTAAGCCGGCTTCAATTAGTGACCCAAAGGTACTTAGGGACTTCGTGTCTGAGGCTCTCTCAACCCTACTGACGATCCCAAGTAACACACCGAGAACAAGGTTGTCTACCAGGTATCGGTTCTTCAGAATTGTAAGATCATCGTGAAGCCCCTCGATTGCCATCAAAGCTTTGAAAACTTTTCGGGGTAACAATGCAGTCTGTTTCTGCTGCGCCAAAACAGCTAAACAGATTAGCCCCGCATGAGTGGTGCTCTTCCATCCTATCACTGTAGATTCCATCATTGCAGTCAATGTCTCATCATCAAGGCTGGCCTTTGATGCTATAACAGTCAGAATCATGTAACACCCTACTCGAAGGTCTGGTACGTTTCCAAGAGAGAGCCCTTCATTCAAATAGGGTATTACGCGTAATATTATATCTTCTTGAAGCTGCTTCTGCGCCTCACGTCTACCAGACCGCGATTGGTCCAGCATAGCAGCAACAGCCTCTGTAGTTACCGTTGACCAGAACGAGATCAAGGTAGGGTGGTGGTGTTTCTTCCGGCTTACTTTAAGAGTGTAAGTGTTCATCCCCATGAAAAAGGATTGATTGTGAGTGGCAGTAGATACTATGCTATGGCGTGGTGGATTGGTACGATGTTGAATATATGGATGAAGGAATTTGAGCACTCGTGGTATATTCTGGGGTAAGATATCGAGCATGGTACGAAATATCGGATCCATGTGATATGGAAGAAAAGCGAATACCAAGCAAACGGTATTAGTCTCATGAACTCTATGGAAGTATTAGCATTGGAATTTTCTGACGAAATCGAGCTGGGATTTTCCCTTTGGGCTTACCTGAAGCGTCTCACGAGCCACTCGAGCGCCTTGAGTGCCGGCTTCAATAGCAGCTTGCTACTTGTTAAACTGATGAACTCTTCCAGAGCTATATCAAGCTGCTCATTTTGTGTAACGGTCATCTGTGTTCTGTCTTCCTGCTTGCTCTGTTCACTAAAAATATTGTTGGCGAAGCCGATGAACCTTGCGTCTAGCTTGCACAGCTCCTGGAAACCTTCGCAACATATCTGATATATCGTATCAAAATCCTGAGTGGTAGCAACTCGTGCTTCAAAAAGCAGTGACTGTGAATGCCATTTCTTCTGAGCCTTTAGGTCCAGGGAATTGGTTGTGCTTGCCCGAATTTCGGCCAGCTGGGCCGCCAAGGTGGTCGTCATTATTCTGCTAGACTGCTATAATGTCCTAAATCTCCGAAACTTGGAACATTATTATCATCCGCTCAGCGCCCGACGTCGTGACTTCGAAATGGTCAAAGGAATCTGAACTTCAATTTTCCAGCTTCGCAGATTTTAGGGAAAGAAGTTATTCACGAGGAAGCTAAGATAAGATAACAAAACTCGCTTCTCCCTTCCTTGCGAAGGTGTGTCAACCGGGCCCGACTTCACTCATGATGATTGACCTTTAGCCGTCTATTCTGTAGACATGGGGGACGAGCTCTCGCAAGTATGTTAGTACGCCTCTTCTAATCCAAACAGCTGTAGAGTTCCGCTGAGTTGCATTTACTAGGAAGCGAAAAAGTCACCCCCCAAGTTCGCGAGCTTCCGATCCAAGGCCCAGGTGTCTTCCAAGAATGGAAGTTCTAAAGATGCAGAGAAGGTCACGCAATCTGCACATGCAGATACAATTGCTAAACACAGCTGTACCCTAAAAACAGAAGATTCTTATAGAGAATCAGACCACGAGCATCGCCCATCGCTCCGCCGACATCATCATCGTAGTCGACATGCGAAGGAGCACGAACAATCACTCGTGTTGGACTTACTGGACGTGGAACCGTTACTTAGTGAGGATGCGCTACATTTGTTCGTTGTTGACAAGGTCGGTGACCCGAAGAATCTGTCCTACGGGACCCTTCATCATCATGTGATACCAAGTTACTTCCGTTCCGGTGCCGGAAGCGTCATTGGTTCATCTCCAAGCAACAGAATTAATCGATCTGTCCGTGGCGGTAAGGCGGTGGTGCTTTCAGGTAATCGTCATGGCTTGCGGAGTAAAAAGGAGAGAAACCCTTCCCCCAGGCACAATGGCATCGGGATGAGAAGACTACGCATCAAATTAGATGAGAAATACGACCGTGATCTCGATGCAGCAGCAGACTTCCTTCCTCTGAGGCGGGCGAGCGGCAGAAAAAGAAAACATTGGGATGATGAGAGTAAGTCGGATTCATCAGCGCCTTCTGATGGGGTCATCGGCCATTACCGGCCTATTGAGGGAAAGGGCAAGGCAGTCGGTCAACCTGATGACGAAGATCTCCGTTATGACAGTGATGCATCTCTATCGGAATATGAGGGTGATTGGTTAGACCGTTTGGACGAGGCTAAACAACGCAAAAGAAAAGAATTGGCCCGTACGACGGAAGCAGACCCCACGAGGGGTGAAGCCTGGCTGGACCTCATCAATTATCAAGATGAGATATTGGGGATAGGCCAACATTTTTCAAGATCGAAGATCACCAGTGCCGAAAAACAGGCTAACGCAGACGTCAAAGTATCCATGTACGAGAAAGCCATACAGAAGGTTTTGGACCCAGAAGCACGAGAGAAATTATTGGTAGGTCTGATGGAAGAAGGGCTGAAAATATGGGAGAATAGCAAGCTTTTGTCCAGATGGCGAACCTTGCTTCGCGCACATCCAGGGTACTTAGGTCTTTGGATCAAGTACCTAGATCACAAACAAACGACATTCTCGTCATTTCGGTACGAAGAAGCCCGAAGTGTCTTTCTCGATTGCCTGAGTGTCCTCCAGCGCGCTCGGTCCACCTCTGAAGCAGCAAGTGTTGAGAATAGTACATTGTTTAAGAACCAGGTCTATGTATTGTTGCGCATGACGGTATTCATGAGGGAGGCTGGTTTCATAGAAAACGCTATTGCGGCGTGGCAAGCGGTGTTAGAGTGGCAAATGTTCAGACCTAAACGTTTCCAATCTAGAGAGCATGCGTTATCTGGCTCTAACGCTGCGGAAGCCTTATCTGCCTTCGAACGGTTTTGGGAAAGCGAAGTCTCACGCATTGGGGAGGAATGCGCTACAGGATGGGCAAACTACATGGATTCGAACGGGGAGCCACCACGACCACGAAAAGACACCAGATATGTCTCTAAAAATGGTTCTCAGCTCTTAGACGCATGGGCAAGCTTAGAGCGCGGACGATATTTACAATCTAGGATTGTAGCGCGTACCATTGACGAAGTAGATGAGAGCGATCCCTACCGAGTGATACTTTTCTCGGATGTCGGAGGCGCTCTAATTGACCCGCCAGCGTCATTATCAGACTTTGCGCTCCTTTTCCAAGCCTTGCTTGCATTCTGCCACCTCCCACCATTTTCAACAGAACAGACCAACAACTGCACAACATTGTGGAGGAGGAACCATTTCCTCCGAAACGAAATATTGCATCAATCCAATAATGCTTCATCTGGTTGGCGAGTGCAGGGTATCAGGGATATGGAAGACGTACCAGGGACTGATGGTCTCGCCACAGGTCTCTCTGTGAACATGTCTCATCAAAACGACCCTTTCAGCTTCTCTATGCCCGATTATCAAATTTCTTCCGAGTCTCTCTTTGCTGCGCACGGCACCTGGTTCTCAGCTTTCGGTCCTTGGCATCATGACTTTTCTGGAGATAGTGGTCCGGTCGAGGTTGCATGGATACGACGAACACTCAAGGCCTTGGTACAATGTGCTCCCAGCGAAGACTATCTTGCGGAGTATTATCTCGCCTTCGAGATGAGGTTTTCACCCGAAACAGCGAAGAAGGTAGCCAAGGGAATGATTAAAGCGCGGTCGGACAGTATACGCCTCTATAATGCATACGCGCTGATTGAATATCGCCTAGGAAATATTAGTATTGCTGAGAATGTCTTGGCTACAGCGATCAATTTGGGCAGGGGCTTAGGGGAAACTGCGCGGCGGGACACTGTAAAATTGTGGCACACATGGATATGGGAATTGCTCAGCTCGGGGCGAACAAGTCAGGCTCTGCGCCGCCTACTTATGTATCCGGAAAAGGTCAGCGATGTCAACCTCCCCGAGCATAGAGAATGTTCTCCACAAGACTTGCGTGGAATCAGTCCCTCTCTTCTCCTCCGAACCCAAACTGTACGGCTTTCCTCATCTCCATTCTTCAACGTACTAACAATCAAGCAGGCACTCACAGCCGCCCGCGACCGTCTACTTTCCCTTTCCCTCGCCAACGACGCCATTCTCCATGCAGACCTTCTTATCCTTCTTACCTACCTGACTACTTCTTCTCTCTCCTCTTCCCTATCAACTTTCAAGCAGAACCTCACCCTCTTCCCCATTTCTTCCCCGGCTCGTGAGCTCCTTCACCAATCCTTCTCCAAGCTCCTTTATCAACATACCAGGAATACTCCGTTATTCTCTCCATCAATTGTCAGATCTTCCTTGGCCGAGAGTATACAAGCGTACCCAAAGAATACAATCTTTCTTTCTTTGTACGCGTGGATCGAATGTCGCTTTCGCATTGACGACCGCGTGAGGTCTATCATGAAAGATATTGTATTCACCAGCCAACCCAGCCCCGACCGAAGAGAAGATCGTCCAAGCGTTATCTCACACTTCTTCGCTGTTCATACCGAGCTCCGCCGCTCTCTTGCCCTAGGCTCGAACACTCATACCATCCGCGCTACCTTCGAGCGCGCCGTTAGGGAGGATTCGGTGGGTGCGCATAGCGCGGGATTGTGGAAATTGTATTTTGGGTTTGAGCGGGATAGAGGGGATGGAAAGAAGGCAAGAGAGGTGTTCTGGAGAGGCGTTAGGGCCTGTCCGTGGGCCAAAGAATTGTACTTGTTAGCGTTTGATGGGCAGGGGAAGATGGAAATGGGGAAATTGGAGCTGAGGGGGGTGGTGGAGATGATGGAGGAGAAGGAGCTGAGGATTCATAAGGGGATTGAGGATGTAAGGGAGCAATTGGCTGCAGGAACAGGTTTACCGCGTTAGATAATGATTGAACTAGCTATAGCTGAGGTATCCATATCTACCTGCAAACCATCTACGATCGTCCAAGATTCCATGCCCAACGAATCGACTCTATGCCAGCCAGTCCAGACCTCTAAGCGCACCCGCAATACTAAAAGCTTATCCCCTCTATTCTCCCTATGAAACCACTCCGTTCTCCCCCCCACCCCAGCAACCCCTCACCCAATCGTTTTAGCAAAGACAAAACTGACCTTATTTCCCTCATCCTTCAAGACACTCAACAACAGTTCATCCTCCACCAACGCCTCCATATCCTCATCCATAATCTCCCCAAACTTCGAAGTATCAGTATGCGAATACGCCATCAGACTTTCCATCTTCTTATCATCATCTTTCACCCGCAATCTCCGGGCATCCTCCCTAATTTTCCGCTCTTGTTCATCCATGTTTACTTGATTAGCTTTGATCAAGCTAAGTACGTTTGGGAGCACTTGTTCTTCACGCACGTCCTCCTCGTCAGTATCAAGGATCTCGATGGGTGCTTCCGGGTCAAGTAAAGTAACGTCAGGCAAGCCTCTTCCGCCACATGCGCAGCCAAGGAGGTCGTGCGTCTGGCAGGAGAGACCCTCGTCAAGGCGAAAAAGATCTTTCAATTCCTCCCTAGTAAAATTGCTTGAACCGCCTTTTTGCTCCATGATATTACTTGCAAGCCCCAACTTTGTGACCTGCCGTTGCCATATCTTCTCGTCAATACCGCCAGCCATCAAAAATCGATATATGACACACTTCCGCTTCTGCCCATCTCGGTGGATTCTTGCCATCGCTTGCAGGTCGGTAGCTGGATTCCAATCTACGTCGAAGAGCACGAGTCTAGATGCTCCAATAAGATTAAGACCTACCCCACCAGCTTTGGCGGAGAGGAGGAAGGCAAAGCAGCTGGAGGCGGGGTCACGGTTGAAGGTATCGACTAGATCTTGGCGTTTAGAGGAGGGAGTAGAGCCGTCGAGGCGGAGGAAGGGGTGGGCAAGGGATGTGAGGAGAGTGGAGAGGAGATCAAGGGTTGAGGTATAATTTGAGACAAGGACCACTTTTTCATCAGTCGTGGTACGGAGAGTGTGGAGAAGTTGGTCTAGGGTGCGTAATTTAGTGCTCGAAGCATTATTGCGGAGTAGGTGAGGCGGAACGCTGGAGAGCAGAGATGCTGTGATTGGGCTGACGGGCTTCGACGGATCTGCTGTGGTTTTACCGTTGAGCAAAAAAGGACTATTGCAAACTTTCTTCAAGACAGTGATGAGTTGTAGCGACGCCTCAGGACTGCCTAAAGCAGCTTGGAAAGCGGGACACGCAAGGACATGCCGATATGCGGCTGCTTGCGCTGCGGTAGGGCGGCATAACAGCACGTATTCGGTCTTCGAAGGTAAGTATTTAGACAGTAGATCGGCAGTGCGACGGAGGATGAAGGGACTGGTCAATGAGGCTAATTCTTCATTCCGAGCCTCCCCTTTCTCCACAATTTTCTGAAGAGCGCCTGGTTGTCTGCTCTTTACAATTGGCCCTTCAAATTCTTTCATGAACGTCTTATACGTGCCTAAAAGGTCCGGATTGATGAAGTCAACCATCATGAAGAATTCACTGAGATCGTTTTGGATTGGTGTTCCAGATAGGATTACTCTCCTTGGGGTGTTCAATGACTTGATAGCCTGCGCGCTCTTGTTCTTGGCCGTCTTGAGCCGGTGGCCCTCATCGGCGATGACAATGTCGATACCAGAGCCTTTTTTCAGATCTTCCTGTACGTTCCTGAGCTTTTCGTATCCGATGATCATGATGCTATAGCTTCTGCCCATGGTAAAGTCAGTAATCCTTTTCTTGGTACCATCTGCAACAAAAACACCTATCCTCTCAGAACCCAACCATTTACGGAATTCTTTGCGCCAATTGTTGATGAGTGTGACAGGACAAACGATCAAAGCTTTCTTGATGAAGGGGGGTTCTTCATGAATTGGGTTCTGCTTCAATAGGGTCCATAATAAAGCGATAGTCTGTAAAGTTTTACCCAGGCCCATCTCATCGGCCAAGATTGCGCCTTGCCCATCAAAGTCACGCATTCCCATTACACATTCATACATGAACTTCACTCCCTCTCGTTGATGATCTCGAAGATGTTGGGTTAAAACAGGGTCGACAACAACGTCGACAATCTGTCTGCCTTTTGGAGCAATCTTCGGGCGCTTCATGACAATTGCTTGCGGTGCAAAGGGATCATGACGAGGGGTTGGCTTTTTGTCTTCTCTTCGTGGCATTACAGTGCTATCTAGCAAAGGATTCTTCCAACCAGCTTGTGTGGCCAGACTCCTGGGTGCTGCCACATTGAGCGGTGTATTCAACTCCTCCTTCTCCAGCTTGGCAGCTGCCTTTATTTGTGGCTTCGGCTTCTGCAGCGGCTTATCTTCGACCTCTACTAGAGCCTTTGAAATGGCAGAATTGAGGAATGGACGGCCGGCCATGAAGTCACTTTTCGACAGCACGGAGTCTACCTCCACTTCCTTTCCTCCAACAGATAGAGTAGATCCTGGGAGTAAAGGCGAATCAAAGCCTGTTTGGCCCATACTACGTCCTGAAATGTCCTGCAAGTGGGCATAGCCACCGGTCACACGAAGAATGCCATCACCGTCCCATGTCTTGTGCTTCTTGTTCGTAAACTTTCGCCTTTAGTAGTCATCAGTCCTAATCAAAACTTTCAGGGTAAGAGCTTCCTCATTGGTACGTCACGGACCATAACACGTTATAATAACCTTCGACTCCAGCATCTTGAGGCTTGGGGACCCCAGCAGCTATAGCCGGGTTATGGACTGTTAGCAGAGGCTTTCGTGGCAGAGAAGATATCCCAGCGGCTTTGAAGACCAGCTGTGGACCAGACTGTTCTTTCCCCGTATCATTAGGCCCACTGATTCGCCTTTTCTTGGCTTGTGGTTCATGGCCATTGGACATTGCTGGTGTGTCTTTCTTGACCAGAAGAGGGGATCGGAAAGGTTTTCCGAGCATACTCTCGTAGTCGAATGTCCTCTGCGGCCACCTCGACTTTGAGAGCAATCGTATTGCTTCTTTGGTCCAATTCGCAAAATGGAGATTTCAATGAAACAAAGGTGGGACATCCGCCTGGCGACGCACAGACTCATTGACGCGTGATCATGTGACATGAACAACCACCTTCCAGGTTATCATTGACCAACGATCGTTGTAAACTTCCCTTCTTCATCCATGAACCCATTATATTAGGCTAGCAGGTCTTATATGACAAGAGCCGATCCAGTTCATGCTAATTCCTGTATTTGCTTCTTTGGGTGTATATCTCCTTGTCCAATCCACTAAAATGCAGTACGGTGGTGAAGGCTAGGTTTTTTTCGACCATGGTTTGGTTTGATTATTTGGTCGCCATTTACTGTACTTGGTCTGCATGGCCTGGGCAAGATTCTACATCTTCTCCCAATTTGCAGGCCACTACAGTCACGTTTGTTTTGTGCTAACACCATTCAAATTCAAGACTTCCGTGGAGAATTCACGTGGATGAATGCCACGCATCTCAAGTTCAATAATAGGTAGGAAGGCTAGCGAAAGAGTAGCCCTTTTATTCCAGGCAGGCTTCCTAAGCCTGTTGATAGAGAATCAACACCATACTTCTAACCCACTTAGTTCCTGAAGGGTAAATCATCCATCGAAGGTGATCAACTTCAGAGCGGGCTCGTGGACCGCAATCCCTGCTGTGTAGTCGTATATATCGCAAAGCTACAAATTAAGCCTGAGTGGCCGATTTTATTATACATATCCTGCATTTCTCTGCTATAATGTTCTTTGTCAAGCCAGCCAGTGACTTTCCTGAGATTACGACACCATTCATCTTCTCTTGACCTACAACGAGCTTTTCTATATTCATTCGCCTATGTACATCGATGACATGTTTGGTCATATCCCTCCACTTGCCTAAAGATTTCAGCATTCGTTAGCACCGGGTCCACGCCCTTTGGTGCATCATGTTGCTATACCAAAGGCGGTCCCAATCTTTGAAGTCATACTATTAATAAACTGGATCCATTGACTACTCTCAAATTGGGTTAAGTTTTTTGTTTTTCAATCCGATACCACAAGATTTAACAGTCTATCTAACTCGGTGTTCTTGAAGTACGCTGGAAGAACTTTCCTATCAACGAGCTGAACGGTCGCAATGTATGCAACACTCATCTGGGCAAAACCCGGTCAAGATTCGCTCTGCCTTTTAACTAGCGTGTCGGAATGTCCGTTCTCCGTACTCAATAGTGATTTTGTGTATGTCATGCGGATGCTTTATTCGGTCAGGGTATGTCTGCTGAAGTGCTTTGATGCGGCCAATGGTGCAATGGGTCCCGGCCATTGCCACGTAAGGCTCGATGTTGATGTATTCAGTATGTCAAGTCTGACCCAAATCCTTGGTGTTTCCTTCCACCTGATATGAAGGATCGTTTCTACAGCCTTGGCCGAGAATGCTAAGGTACCCACCGTAGGATCTCTCATACACTCGCTGTATTCCTGGGCACTGACCTCGAGCCATTAGTACCGCGAGAGGCCGTTACGAGCAGCAAAACCGTGGCGCATATGCTTGATCCTGCCCTCACACTATGCTGAAATCAGCCCGCAAGCTTGCATGCACGCCTTTCCGAAGGCGTCCTCCATCCCATTTGACGGCAATCGCTACAGCTTATTGATTGATGCTGCAGACACTGATGTACTGAAAACGGCCTCTGGGTACCAGCCTCGAGACAGCATATCTGTTCCACTGAGACCAAGGCCGACACGCGGACCTGATTCATAGCCAACAATGGTTGCGACGCAGAACGGAACATCATCGGGGGCAACGTGACCTTTCCTGGCATAGTCTAAGTTTTGTTCAGAAGTGCCGAAAACAGCAGGAAGCAGTTGACGTCGGAATGCAACGATGCTTGAGTGTGGCAATAATCTAATTTACAGCCTGTCAAGGAGTGTAGCTGCTAAGGGATCAGTCCCCCACGACGTATCAGCCAAGGCTCCGCCAAACTTGTAAAAGTAAAGACTAGAATCAATGGCGCCGAGCTTCTCTATTTCCACCTCATGGCAGATGAGAATCGATCAAGGCGCATGTAAAACCAATCTAATATCAGATCTGTGGGTCGTGTCCGAACATCGCTCGAGACATCGTCCGAACATACGGAATGCATTCAATCCCAGGTTTACCAGTTGCTCTTTCTGATCACTGGTTGATTGTACCTAGCCATTGAGGATGCCATAACGCTATCTGCTAAAATGGTTTCCTTGCGAAACCCGAGTTACATTATAACCTCGCATATCTCTGTCACCTTTTCAGAGGTCGCGCCCCCATGTTATATTTGTCCTGGATAAAGTACGCGGTTGATTGCGGTAGAGCTTGCAAAGGCTTGTGCCATGAGACCCGGGGACGCTCAACGTGAATACTGTACGTAGCTTTTCGCGTACAATATTCTGAAGTAAGGAGCCAGATTGCCTACCAAGATCAATGGCAGTTGTGCGAATGTACACCCAACGAATCAACAAAACACGATTTGTCTAAGTAGACCATCAGTCTTCTCCCCTTCTCAAAATCTGGAGTTCTCCACCTTTCTACATACTGCAAGCGTTGAGCAATTAGGATGAATGGAAAAAGCACCCTGAGGGACTGACTGAAGGTATCCTTCGACCACATGTAATTGAGTGATAACCACCCTGGAGCAAAAAGTAACCAAATTGTGGATTGGTCCAATTGGGAGGCTTCCGTCGTTCTAGCTTTTGGCTTTGGTTCTCTAATCTTAGGAAAACCTAGATGCCCGACAGAGCGAAACCACCAGCATCTTTATCAATCTGTAAACACTCGTTCAATCCGCACATCATAAACGCCTCCTTGATGCCCATTTCATCCTTTCCCGTATAGTCCGTGCCATCGGTCTGAAGAGTCAAGAGCTTCTCTTTCACAGTCGTCAACACCGTGGTAAGTGCAATTGCTGGGAATATCATAACACGGAATCCTAGCTCCTTCGCCTCTCTCACACTAAGTCTAGGTGTAGCGCCTCCGGGCACCGTGTTAAGCAGCACAGGTACTGTGCCCATCTTTCCACAAATTTCTCTCGCTTCCTCTACGCTCGCCAACCCCTCAAGGAAGACCGCATCCGCTCCGCAAGCTACAGCATCAGCCAATCTACCGGCAGCTTCATCGAATCCAAGCGACTGTCTTGCGTCTGTGCGCGCGATAATCACGATGTCGCTTCCGACCAGTTCACGCGCCGCAACAGCCGCTCGAATTCGACTAAGGAAGATATCACAAGATACTAGCTCCTTGCCAAGCAAATGGCCACATCTCTTTGTTTGAACTTGATCCTCAATATGCAGAGCTGCCGCTCCGGCACGGGCATACTGCGTCACCGTCCGAGCAACCATTACTGGGCCACCATATCCGGTATCAGCATCTGCGATTAAAGGGACACTTGTATCGAGGTTTGCGATCATCTCTGCGTTTTCTTTCATGTCATTCAACGTTGCCAGACCGAGATCTGCCATGCCTAACCTCGACATGGACGTGCCAGCTCCTGTCTAGCATTGCCTTCAAGTCAGTTCTCTCCGTAAAAGGACAGGAGGTCGATTCTACCATGTAGAGGGCGTCAAAACCTAGCGATAAGGCTATGCGGGCTGTGAGGCCGTCGTAAACTCCAGGGCAGACGATGAGTTTTTGGGGGTCTTTAAGAAGCTGTCGCAGTCGAGCTGCTGCACGGACGGGCGTTGCAGGTACCAATGAAGCCATCGTCGCAGACTTCCTCTTCTCAGTTCCAGGTACAGAAAATTACTAGATCCTCGAAGCTATTTCAGCTGTGAGGAGCCCACAGAATAATGTTCCTCTGCGGATGCTGAAGCGGGGCAATGCCGATATCGCCGAACCTAGGTAGTTCAAGTCAATCATGATACAAAACTCTTTTTTGCAGTTGAGGGAAAGGATTCGTGATAGTCAGAAGGGTCACACTAAGAGTGTAACGCGACGGATGAAACCCTAAGAGCATCGTGAATGACGTTACATCTAGCAACCACCAGAGAGTACCATATGAACGAAGAGAATCTTTTCCGGACCCTTTCCGACCCACCGTAGCTTCACAACAGCGCTGTTCGAGATTGGTAAGGTAATTTCGTCCAAGCAAAAGTGAACACTGAGAATCACCAAGCTTGGACCTCTCAGTCACCGAGATTGACTGCGAGCCTCACAATAACTCCAATCCCAGAAACAAGTGGAAAACATCCAAAAGGGAACGTATCGAGAATGGGCCGGTTTACAACGGTTTGCAGGTCGTTACAATCTACCTTGAGTTACACGACGTGGTTTGAAGTATTTTTGGTTGCTTGGAGTGGATTATAGGCTTCCCCAGTGGTTTTGAAGACATTTGCAGCTATCGGGGTCTTCGCCGAGACGACAGTTATTGGCTTCTATCGTCGTATTTGTAGGAAAAGTATGTAAGGCGCAAACCACTGGCAAGAACAGGTCCATACTAGCCTTCGATTATGGCCAACCTGCTTACCTTATGTCCACATCCAGGCAAACCGGAGATTTCCGTTCAAATCTGACAAGGGGGAAAGGCTCGTTCGTGTGAGGTTGTGACTCTGTGAGTGGGATACGGAGTAATGATACATAATAATACTGTAATAATCAAACCTTAATAACAAGAACAATACCTTAATGACCTGAGCCTAGGCCATGACGTGTAGTCACCCGCATCTGAGCCTTTGTTCATCTCGGGACTCGGTACTCAGTACCACGGTATAAACAATCTCAAGTTCTCAACGTTCCCAACTCCAGTAGTCGCGATACCCAGGCCCAGCCATGTCGACATCCCTACAAGTCCTGCGACTTCTGCGACTTCTGTCTCGAATAAGTTATAGATTGGCCGCCTGAGACGGTGTGGCTTATTGCTTGGGACGAATCAAGAAAGTCTGACGCTTCTAGTGCCCGAGCATCTCACTTGTTCTTTGCCGAGTTGTGGCGCCCAGTTGCACAACAGACACTCACACACCACCAAAAAGAAATCATGATACTGTAATGGTCCCGGGCGGGGGCTGTTATGGCGCCTGCGGTCTATCGTACCCATGGAAGCATCCATGATCAAAAGATTCAAGGGGTGGAGAACTGGGCCTTCCATCCGTGGGAGATTTTGCTGACTTCCTTTATTCTCCGCGCAGTGCTCCGTAGTGACGTACGGTATTACTATGCTCCATTCATTTACTTGTAATTACAATTCCTCTCTCTCTCTCATCCTTCCATAACGCCTTTCTACTTTCTACTACTATTCTCTATTTCGCTTCGCATTTTGTGAACCGCTGTATCATACAATTATGGTGCAGAATCCTCTACGCCGTCCGGTAGGACCAAGGAATCCACACCCTTTCGAGGTTGAGCAGAATCGAGAGTCCCCGAATAAAATATGGAAAGACCACTTCATTGCAATGAGTGGCGAGTTCGTCGGTACGATCATGTTCCTCTTCTTTGCCTTCAGCGGCACCCAGATCGCAAACAACATCACACCTCCGTCCGACCTGAGCCTTCAGCGTTTGCTCTTCATAAGCCTTTCCTTCGGCTTTTCGCTCGTAGTCACCGCTTGGAATTTTTACAGAATCAGGTGAGTAAAAAGCGCATTGTCGAAGAATGCGCTTTTGCTAAAATTGCATCAGTGGAGGGCTCTTCAATCCTGCTGCAAGTGCAATTTGCTCTGCCTTGGAATCTGTTACTCTTACTGAGTGCTTGTTAGGTAACCCTTGGAATGGTAATTACGGGTACGCTCCCGCCATTGCGTGGCCTCTTGCTCTTCCCACCTCAGATGCTGGGCGGAATGGTAGCTGCTGGACTGGTTCAAGCCATGTTTCCCGGTCCTCTTGCCGTCAATACGACCTTGGCGGCAGGGACCTCAGTTACTCAAGGCCTCTTCATAGAGATGTTCCTTACTTGCGAGCTGATTTTCACCGTCCTGATGCTGGCTGCCGAGAAGTCAAAGGTTACTTTTATTGCCCCAGTCGGAATTGGTTTGGCCTTGTTCGTGGCCGAACTTGCCGGTTTGTTACCCATTTGTTGATTATTCCATCAACTGTGAATAGTGTTAAGCTTTTATTACAGGGGTTCATTACACTGGAGGCTCTTTGAACCCTACGCGGTCGTTCGGCCCAGCCGTTGCGAATCGTCATTTTGAGCATTATCATTGGATATATTGGATCGGACCAGCGCTAGGTGCTCTCATCACTGGAGGTTACTTCCATTTCGTTAAGTACTTCAATTACGCGGAGGCAAATCCAGGGCAGGACGCCATCAATGAGTCAGAAGCAGACAATGCGAAGGCGCAGTGAGCCCTTCGGCGGTCTTTAAAGTCAGAAAACTGGAACCACATCAAGGGCTGGATCTTGCATCTTATCGCTTGGGTGCCGAGAAACTTTTTGACGTCGATTTGCTGTTTGAGAAGATCCCGGCATCGTGATGTGATATCTTACCACATTCGCTAAACCTATGCAATGGCATAGCTCCGGTAGCGCACGGATTGGAATAGCTTCCACAGCTGGATAACCGAGTCTCGTGATGGTGGGTGGAAGTCTTTAGTTGGTTTTCCTAGATGGAGTACGGCAGGATAGGTACATAAAGAGGAAGGTTGTTGATTAAATAAATTTCACCAAAGTATAACCAACACTAGATGAGTACTTAAGAACTGATGTTCATTTGATATCTGTTCCAAGTCTGACCAACTTCACTCCTTTGGCTTCGGTTCACTTTTCCCAGTTATCAACACAATTTTCTCATTAAACATTCCAATCACATTTCACAGGTCGTGATGATCACAACATAAAATCATCATGATTCCGTCGACAGCCGGAGCGTCCTTTCAACAAAGGGAGATTACGGTACAATCAATCTAGGCAATTTGGTACTTGGATCGATATGGTGCAGTCCCATTCTTCCAGTCAATACGGTCCTAAGATCTCAAGTTGATAATTCATAGTCTTCACCACACAAACACACAGATCAAGAACTTTCAGCGAACAAACGACAATGTCTGAACACTCATGATGAGACTGTGGTGCCATCGCCGCCCAATATCAGGAACGGCGGTCTTCGGCAGTTCAAGCCCGTCATTAAGGAGGTGTGACTTTATACCTCTGATTGACGTTCGAAGCCCTCAGCTGACATGTCGTAGCCTCTATCAGAGGCGGTTCTCATGCACGAACGATGGCGTATGGTTTGTGACGAGATTACGAAAGCATCGCGCAGAGATAAAGAGCCCTCAAAGCCTTTCCGGATATTTGACCTTCCTCGTGAAGTACGCAACCGCATCTACGGGTATGTTCTTCACGGTAGCGTCGATGGGACCTTAAGACAGCATACGATCACCATCACAAGGAATAGGTGGCGTGTACTAGATTGTACCCCTGGTTTGCTTCTGGTAAACCGCCAGATCTACGATGAAGCATTACCGTTCCTCTACACCTCGAGAATATTTGAGTTCTGGGAGGCGCTGTGCATTGGCCCATGGCTAGGCTACCGATCGGCTCGGGGGCGTCAATCCATTCACCATATGCGATTTCTGCTCGACATGGATGTAATGAACCGTGCAAAATTACCTGTCGAACAAGCAGAACACCACCTACTGATAACGAGTTGGGAAGAGTTTACGTACATGTGTCAATACGTTTCGAAAGAACTAAAGCTTCAGTCCTTGGAAATTGAATTCACGGGCACCCCCGACATTGTGTGCGAAAACTTCCACCAGGACTTCTGGGCCAAATCTTTGTACAGGATTACAAACTTGGAACGACTGAGTATTGTTACGAGGAAAAAGGTCACCATCGATCCAAACTCTGTCTCTTTCATGAAGGCGAAGATGGAGAAGCCTCATCCCAGCTCGGCCACCTCACCACTCCTATCTCTACCCGTGGAACTTAGATGGAAGATTTACGAAAATCTTCTCGTGTCGAGATTAACCTCGTACCACAAAGTCTGGTTTGTCAAAGACCACGCAAAGCGTAGCGCCTATGTCCCAAGTCGTGACCTTCAGTCTCAGCGCATCCCCTACGATCCACCTTTTTCGCTAGCCCCAGACTGCCACCCGGACATCCATCCCGAAATTCTGGCTACTTGCAAACATGTTCAAATGGAGGCGACGGCTATGCTTTATACGGAGAACAACATGAGCGAATTGCGTGGGAGCGATCTATCAAATGTTCCTGTAGCTTCTGCTGTGGGTGGTGGGTCACAGTCGCTTGTGGTTAAGAAACGTCGGTGGAACCGCTGAAATATGAGTTACTTCTTCACGATCAATCAGCAGTGCGAGATTTGAAAGGCAGAAAGATGGAGTTGACGTTCCCCGTCAGCAAGCGGTAGGCTGGAAGCAGAAAACATCATTACACCACATGTCTGGTGTAGTGTCACCAGCAATAGCTCCTATCATGTCCGATCTCACTATCGCAATGAGGCAATGACCACAAGCTAAAGTCCTTCATGAAGAAATTCCACGACCTTTCCGATGTTCCTCATTGGAGCTCATCAGACCTATGAATCGATAAATGATCCTAGCATCGTACACTGATATCCCATACACCATGTTCACACCAACATCGCATCCCATCGTGCATCCCATCATCAATGCGGAAGCCCCAAACGCCGAGTCCCACCGTTTCCAGCTTGTATCACCCAACCATTCTATCCTCCTTCCTCGCATTCCTCCCGAAATTCCCCCCTTTGCCCTTCCGCTCAACCTCCAAACTCTCATAACTCGGCGGCGCCTCGCTTCTCCTCTTCTCCGCCCTCCCCTGATCTACACCCGCAAAATGTCCCTCACCCCCCACATCAATCCAATCTCCCTCCTCATCTAGCTCCATTGTCCCCCTTGCCCTCACACAGCCCACCCGATGCGTCTTCTCATCCCAACCCTCGCGCTCACAGTGGCAGATCTCGCGCCCTGACTGCGTTCGCGCAAGGTGTTCCGCATGATCTTTCTCGAGCTCCGAGTAGCGCAGACTGCGGTCTTCGCGGGCGGCACGCTTCTTTTCGCGGGACTTTTGAACCTTGTCGTAGGTGAATGCGCCGGCGGCGAAGATGAGGGAGGCCATTGTGTTTTTTGGAGGGGGGGTTGCGGAGGGGTGGTGCGGGTAGGATGGTGAGGGAAGTTTGAGGGAGGAGGGAAGGTCGAGGGCGTCATCATCCATTTTAGGGCATGTTCGCCACTCCATAGTCTGGGTCGGACAGTTTGAATCTACGTTCATCGACAGAGCAACAACGATGGTATCGATCATGCTCAAAGAAAATCTTCTGACGGAATGCGGGCAGCCACAATATCTACGACGTCAAGCTCCCGAACGGTGTGGCTACAACAACAAACAACAACATCATACTGTCCAAGTTTCAGCCTGTAGGCCAAGGATCACTTTCTCAAGCTCTCCCTCGGTACATCTCATCACGGTCATGTGGATGAGAAGATATGATCGGTCATGTCAGAAACTAAGGCGTTTTGAGCCTCATATACATGCAATCAAAACTACTATGTACGGGTCGCTTGCTCCAACTACGTCGCTCTGTCTTCCAATCCGGGCATGTCTTGCCTTGCCTTGCGATGGATGACCCATGGCCCAAATGGATGGAGGTACGGTGTGTGTGTGATATCAAGTTTATTGTCCTTATGTGGGCCTATGCGGCTATGAAAGACATCAACCAAGATTCTTCGCTTAATACTCTACGTGAGGCGATTTCTCCCGGTCGCATTCACTACGGCAGATACTTGAGACGTACCTAGAATCACTCAAAACCTGATACTTTCACAGCTAGAATCAAATCCTTAAGGTAATAACCCTCCTCCTTGGTAGCACCGTTGAGAGCGGTGGGAATCGAATCCACGACCTTGGCGTTCCTCAACGGGGGCCGCCTTCCCCTAGAATAGCGCTTGAGTAATTACTGCCGTCTTCCATGGAGGCCTAAGGACCTTCCCCCGAACCGAGGCGGCTTCTTCCGGCCCCTTCGGCAGAGTAAGGAAGGTTCTTTCTGCCCACGACCTTTTTTCTCTTCTGGGACACGAATCTCCAAGCGGAAGCTTTTCAATGTCTGAACCTTTCAGACTCCGAACTTCTGCTCCAGTGTTAGTTCTATGTTTGGTCGTCTGTCCACACAAGCAACGTCGCAGTACGACACCCCGCTTCTCAACGCTTCACTCGTGATCGGGGTTACAGTAGACTATCTTTCTTACCTTACCTCTTCATCTTCTTCCTGACAGCGTCCTTCTATTCCATGAGGTACTACTGCATACTACCTGCTCTCTGCAGTCTCTTATGGGACGTGAAAGTATGACTTCCAACCACTCTTGGGTCTATCCCCCCCCCGCGCCTTCTCTCAAGTGACCCCCGATGTTCCCCATGACCCCCTTCCTTTCATGCGCACAGTCGTTGCTTATAAGCGGCATGCCGAACTTCCTCTCCGTCTTTTCCGACGTTGCCGTCCTGAGGATACGGATCAACCGTTTCCTCCTTGCCAAGACCTTCCATACAGACCAGAGTTCAAGATGTGTAATTCTTTGAGCGTCCTTGTTGGCCTGTTTACTGTTGTGGTTGTGTCTGCGCAATGCCCCGACTATGCCAACTATGCCAGTACCCCTCATGGACCGTACTCCAGTGGACAATACCAGCTCTCGTTCCAGCGTCCGACGCCGAATTGTCGGACCTTTTCCTTACCCGAGGTGGAGAGTACTATTGCCCGCCTGAATACAACCATCAAGGACCCGGATCTTTTCCGCTTGTTTGAGAACAGCTTCCCCAATACCTTGGATACCGCCGTCAAGTGGAAGGGATACGCGGCTGGGACCCAAGAGGAACTGACCTTTTTGATCACGGGAGACATGTAAACCCAATGGGTAGATATACCACCACTGAAAGTGCAACACTAATCTCAGGTCCTAGAAACGCCATGTGGCTACGGGACTCTGCAAACCAAATGCAATCTTACCTGCCTTTGCTCAGCGCATCTTCTGCCAACGATTCTCTAGCATCGTTGTACCGCGGTGTGATCAATCTTCAATCCAGGTTTCTCTTGAAGTCTCCGTACTGTAACTCGTTCCAGCCACCGGCGGAGTCTGGCATTGCCCCGGCAAACAACGGAGCAGCAACGAGTGACCAAGTCGTACCACCGTACGACAACAACTTCGTCTTCGAGTGCAAGTACGAGTTGGACTCACTAGCAGCTTTCTTGGAGATCTCCACCAACTACTACACCGCAACCAAAGATGTAGCTTTCTTCGGACAGTATCAATGGGTCAACGCCGTGAAAGCTGTGATGACCGTTGCGGAAGCCATGATGACGCCAACCTACGCTGCAAACGGTAGCGTCAACACAAGCCCATACACCTTCCAGCGAACAACCAACCGAGCTTCAGAAACCTTGGAGAATAATGGACTCGGAAATCCCACCCAAAGTGGTACCAGTCTCATCCGCTCAGCGTTCCGTCCTTCAGACGATGCTACCATATACCAACTCTTCATCCCCGCCAACATGATGTTCTCTCGATATCTTGCATCCACCGCAGAAATCGTGCAAAAGTTGGGCGGCCAACACCACCTGGCGAACCAGATGAACAGTCTTTCTGTGTCCCTCAAGGCGGCCATTAGCAAATACGGCATTCGCGACGATCCAAACCACGGCCGCATCTACGCCTACGAAGTCGATGGCTACGGCTCCATGAATATCATGGACGATGCAAACATCCCAAGCTTGCTCTCCGCCCCCGTCTACGGCTATCTCGACCGCACCGACAATGTCTACCAGAACACCCGCAATGTCGTCCTGAGCGCTGACAACCCTTACTTCATGCGTGGGCCGGTCATCAACAGTGTTGGGGGACCGCACAATGGGCCGGGCTACGCGTGGCCGATGGCGAGTATTGCGCGGATCCAGACGAGCGATGATGATCAGGAGATTACGAGCACGTTGAAGGAATTGGTGAGCAGTACGGCCGGATTGGGCTTGATTCACGAGAGTATCAACTCCTTTAACCAAAAAGATTGGACGAGGCAGTGGTGAGTTCTACCTCTGGTCTTGCACATTTCTATGGGACATTTGCTAATGCGAGGCGTTGGGAAGGTTCTCGTGGGCGAACGGCCTCTTTGGAGAGATGATTCTTGAGCTTGAGAAGAGGAAACCGAATATTTTGCAGCAGAGCTTTCAGGGATGAGGGATGAGGGGTTGGAATGGTGGCCAGGGGCTTGTTTGCTGCGAAGCCTTTTCCTACTGAACCCTGCCGGAAAAGCTCGTGATTATATCGAAACATTCGATGATTTTCACGTCAATGATTCTGATCAGAGACTGCCATCCGTCGCAAGCCCGCCAGTTGACATTGCGGCCTTGGCTTCCCTGATTCGCGACCCGAGCTCATCCACCACATGCATAGTTACACACTGCAAAACCCATTTCCGGGGCTCTCGACTGCGTCTGCGTGCATTCATTCCGTGAGCACAAGCACCGGCGTCTCGAAATTCACTCCTTTCAATTCCATTTTCGCCATCTCTCGATGAAGACGGTTAGGCAGTCGCATTGCAGCCTTTCCCACTTCCCCGAACCTCTTTTTCTCCCCTCTCCCCTCCGTCCTTTCTACTACTTTACTTCACCTTCCAGCTATATATCCCTCCTGTTGTGCCGATCGTTCACCATTCGTACTCACCCATGCCACTCACTTATCTCGCTTTCACTAAAAAAACCCCCATTTAGCTCCTGTACTACTACTGTAGCTCCTTCCATCCCCATCCCCCCCGGAAAACCCTCCCCCGAGTTCCTCCCTCAATCCAATCACAGGATCCAGACCCCACTTGACCAAAACAATCCATCCGCTTTGCAGGTTCCGGTTGGAGAATGTCCCCAATCGACATCGGTGTTTACTGAACCTCTCCGGGCGGAATTTCGGCTTATCATGCTCGTCGTGTCCATTGCACGATACAGCGTTCGAGGTTCATGTATCGTTCCTGCCCGGGTACGTTTTTGCTGGGAAGGATGTTTCGGAAGCGGTAGAGTAGGGGCCTGATGTTTTATTTGGGGAGGGGGGGGGTGTGAGGGATTTGTCTGGGGGTTGAGGACGAGGGTGAGAAGGGAGAGCTGTTGGGGGGCAAGGAAAGTCGATTTCGCCTTCCAACACCCCCAAAAGCAGCTCTTAGTGGTCCTCCTTGACCTTCGCCACGCTTCAATCTCAAATCCATCTCAAAATCTACCAAATCCAAGACCCGAGCTCATCCTATCCCGCAACTACTTCATGTGTCAATTTGCCGTCTCCTTCCTTCACACCTGTTTTTAGGATATGAGGGTAAAGATTGGAACGAGAGGAGAAGGTATGGATTGGCGATGAGATAGGGGAGTGGGGAGGATTGTATATGTATAAGGAAGAGATGGAGGGTTTGGAACCTTTCCACCGTCCTCGGAATCTCGTCAAGATGACAGTCTTTAAATCTCTGATCCTCCCATCTATCTTACCGCGACATCTAACACCCATTCTCCCTTTTTCTAGTCCTCACAATCTCTCGCTCTCTTCTTCCGTCTTTTCTCCCTCTCCAACCGCCCTATTACACGTCGTCACTCTCAACAGCTTTGCTCCTCTCATTATTCAATTTTGATACAACACTCAGCGTCGCCTGCCTTTCAAACTTAGAAGCGGTGTTTTTTCCATGGGTCGGTATAGGTCCTAGGGTTCCGGGTAAGGGAGGAAGGAGGAGAGATGGGAATGGGGCTGATGTGTCATATGGTATGTGTACCAAGAAGGATTCGGTAGTGATAGGGGAGTTTTAAAGAATCTTCGTTGATAACTAACTTGTTGAATGAAAAAGGGTTCCTAAGACTCGTACTGGGTGTGAGTCAGGGTCAAAGGTGCAAGTCACCACAAGCCCCAGGCCCTACCGACATCGGCAACTTCTTCCCATACACGCAAAGTAAATCCACAGAGTTGTCTCAATAATTCCACAGGCCAGTCACTACAGTTGCCGCACCTTGGACGTTCCAGCACAAAGGCAGAGGCAAAGTTCAAAACGTATCTCGATGTATTGATCAAGCACCTCGATGTATCGATCAAGCACCTAACTAAACGACTATCGACGACACCTTGAACTCTCCAACCGCATAAAACAACAGCTTTTCTCTCTCCTTGGTATCTGCAGCTCAAATGACACGAGATCCAAACATAGAGGCTCGACAGGGTAAAGTATCGAAGGAAACCACATCCCGGGTTAATCGCTGAGCAAAACCGCTCATCTTTGCTACAGGACCGAGTAGTGCTAGAACAATGATTAAGTCGCCTTTGGCTGCATCTCCGCCTCCGCCTTCATCTCTTCTTCGCTCTTAATCTCGTCGACATTGATCTCATACGCGCTTTCATCCAATCCGGTCTTTGGTGCCTTTTTAGGCCCCTCGTTTTCTTTGCCTGTCGGCTGCATCTCCTCTTCTGCCTTCTTCTCCTCGTCGGTCTTGCAATCGTCGAGATTGGCTTCGTAGGCTGAGTTGTCTTTTTGCGAGTCGTCGTTATCTTGATTTTGAGAAGTTGAACCGCTCTTTGGCTGATCTCTGGGCTGTTTCGAGTCGGCGTTTCCTTTATCTTGTGAAGTCGAACCGCTCTTTGGCTGATCTTTGGGCTTCTTCGAGTCCTCCCCTAGTGACTTCGACTGCTGGCTTTGAGCATTATTTGCCTCATCTTTGGGCTGCTCTAAGTCGGCATCTTCCTTATCTTGTGGAGTCGAACTGCCCTTTGACTGATTTTTGGACTTCTTCGAGTCTGGCTTCGACTGCTGGCTTTGAGCGCTATTTGGCCGATCTTTGGACTTGCCCGAGTCCTCTCCTTGTGACTTCGACTGCTGGCTCTGTTCACCGTTCGACTTCGCCTCTTGTTTCTTCATTTGTCCGTTTGCACTCGATACCTTTTCCTTGACTGCGTCACTTGCATTCTTCACACCATGCTTCGCCTTCGCACTCAGATCGTCTGCACCCTTTCGTACCCTACTTTTCGCATCATTGATTCTAGCCTTTACGTTTTCGGGCATTTCAGTGTCCTCGGTCCCTTCTTCATCCATGGCATCCTTTATCTCCTTCTCCACGTTTCTGGCTGCATCTTTGCCCGACTCTTTGATGAGTTGCTTCTGAGTCGGTTTTGGTGGAGGAGCGCGGGAACCGCGAAGATATGTTCCGACGAAAAACTTGACGAAGAGTAACAACAGTGGTGCCAAGTAAAGACAGTTCAGGAGGATCGCGAATGCATGACCCGAAGTATCAACGCAATTGATCGTCTGGTATTGCGTCTTATACCTGATCTCCTCCTGCGCCTTCTCCACTTCAGCGGCATGGACAGCATCGATCCCAAAAGTTTCTCCATGCTGATTCCGGACATTCTCTGCCAACCCCTCCTCGCCCGCGGCGCGAAGAGCAAGTTTTTTGAGCCAGCTCCCAACACCGGCTGTTGCAGTCACGCTAGCAGCAGCCGACGAAACAGAGGACGCCACGGCTGGAATCGCCGAGGTAAGGTTATGTACGAAGACGTAAGGAATTGAGACGGGAATGTCATAGGCTATGAAGAGATGCGCCAAGGCGTAAGTCGCTCCGAAACCAATCTGAGCGATCTGAAGCGTTGTTAAGGTTTGTTTCATCGCTCGGGGAACGGGAATGGAAAGAGTCAAGAGAGTGTAGTATGTGTACTAAGGCTAGCGTTAGCGAATCTAAGTCGAGCAAGCGAGATGGATCGCCATCTTACCATCAAGGCATGTAGACCAGAGTTGATGAAGACAAACATCCAAATTGGTGGGGACATGTAACGAATTCCAGCCCACATACTCAACATAGCGCCGGCGTGGTGATACGTCTGAAGAGTCGAACTTGTCTTGCCCTTGGCGAGCACCACCAGGGTATCAACGACCTCGTAGAATTTGGACAGGTAAAAGAGCCATCCGTAGAAAGCAAGACCTTCATTCCATATTCTTCCGACATCCAGTGTATCCGGAGAGTTGTCTAATAGCTTCAAGGTAGGGTCCGTGAACCCCCAACTGCTGGTCGTAGAGTTGTAGGTCGCGGCGCTACCAAGGCCTCTTGGTCCATGAACTTTACAAAGCGCATCCATAGCGCCGGCAAGTCCGTAATCGCCTTCCCAGCCCGGCCATGAGCGCCTGATTGTATGGAACATGCCCATAAATGTCCAACCTGAGTAGACCGCCAGAAAGACATTGTGCAGAACGACAAAGCAGTAGAAACCGGTCGTCTTGCTGAACGCCCATGGCTTGTTGTCTCTTCTCTTGTTGAGCCGATTGAGATATGTCACTGTTGTCGCGTAAAGAATGGCAATTGTGATTGGGTATGCGACATGTAGGAGGTTGTTGTAGAGCTCTGGGTCTATGTTGAAAGGCCTCGCCAAGGTGAAGTCGGATTGTGGTGGACTGAGGACTTGTGGTCCTGAGGCAGGAGGAAACTTAAAGATGGACAATGGCGGATGAGTGACGTGTACGGAGGGCGCCGACATGGTTCCTGAAGAGGTGAGGGTCATATTGAGGGCTCTGGGCGACGATTAGCAATGTATGAATATTGATGGATATCTAGATCCAGATTCGATGTGTATGCGACTTGGTGTGGTTTGCAGCAGTTGTTAGAGGAAAGAGTATCAAAGCATTGCGCGCTCTCGTAACGCGTGTTGAGAAAGAACTGGAAGATGCAAGTTGATGGAGACCGATATTGATCTTACCTTTGCCCTTGCCAGTAGCTGTCGATCTCACTGGTGCGCGATTGGGAGAGTAGAGAAGGTAAATCGCGGGTGAAGCAGAATTAGATTTTGGGTGGGAACAAGGGCACACGTCGCGGTCGAAACTTGAAGTTTGTCCCAACCGCCTCACGTCATTCGCAGTTCAAAGTTCAAGACAAGAGCACACGACGCTTGCGCTTAGAGTTGCCTGCCCTACCTGGGTATGGGATTAAGCGCCAGATCTAACAACTACAGTGTCAGTACCGGTACTTCGTACGTCGTACCTTACCACAACACAACTCCTACTACTATCCACGTAAGGAACATGACTCCATTTTTTCGTTACTGCAGTCGATCCCTTGTGTGATCTGAATTTGTGATCCAATACTCGATATCTCGAACAGTCTATGGAAGCTGAGCTCAGCCCAGGCCTTAAAGCCTTTCCCTCAATCGGCTTCTCAAACCCCTTGACTCCTTCAAATGCAGAGTGTTCTAAATAACAATTTGCTGACATCTGTCAACGCAGGTTAATTAAATGACGTATTAGAAAACTGTCCTGCAACTGTGCTAGTTTTGTTCATCTAAACACTCAAATCATTTACGATACTATTACACATCACCTTAACGTCACCTTAACATGAGCTCACTAAGACAGATTGAAGGAAGACAATTCTAAAAAGCTTGGCACAATCAATATATAGCACTTCTATCAGACATGGAAGCCTACCTTCATTCTGTGGAACTCATAAAATAAGTTTACGAGGGTCACTGATTTCTTTATAAATTTCGAGGTAATGTTGCACCTAGCCTCTACGCTCTCTGAATCTAGTCTCTAGCCCTAGTACCTACATCATTCTGCGCAGCGTTTGACGAGCCCTGCTTGAAGCGAAAAGGGCTAGGTATTATACATTCCAGACTAAAATCCAATCATCACAAGGCGGGGTCTAGGTTTTGCCTCTCATTGATTTTTTTATCATAAAGAATAGTCATTCTGGCAGTCGGCTGCCTTCAAGCGTACCAACATTCATTACGAGTATCATCATCGCAATCATTATCATCGGTGTTGTGGAAAAACTTCATAAGAGATTCCTCTCGCATCTGGGAATCTTCAATCTTCTGTGTGTATTTAAACAGACCAACAATCTAAATTCGCGTTGATTGCTAGTGTTGAGAACGATTACCGCCTTTGTTCTCGTTTAACTGAGCAGTGTACCCATGCTGTTGATCAGAAGAACTGGCAGTAATGCAAATTCGATGGACTGTACGTGACCATGATCCGACGTTCTCAAATGAACAATCATTCAGTCATCTAGACTTCCGTTCAAATGTTTGTAAGATATCAAGAGCAGACGAAAGGAGTGTTGAGAGCGGTACAACCTAGAAAATAAACAACATTTGACTTGACCGGCAGCATATTAGAGTGACGGCTTTCTTAAATACATCTTGCATATGCCTTAGATAATCGAAAATATAGCGCAAACAGCTACCAGGCATCGTGCATCATGCAACGTGTGTCTTATTGTGTGGTTCTTGGTGCTTCACAATGAAGGCCCACACTCTCGACCCTCCTTGCATAGATGATGCAGAATCTCCCATGCGTCCCGTTCTAGTGTCATATTCCGCGAGCCCATGATCGCTTGACGTAGGTAATCGAAGCAGTGATGGGTATGATGCTCGTGAAAGTGGATGATTTCCAAAAGAGCGTGTGGATCGCTGCAATATTTCCCTCTGCCAGCGATTTACTTGAAGTAGGCATTTCATTAGCCCCTAGAGCAAAATTTCAGGAGAGCGGCTTAATGAACAGGTTGCTCGAAAGTGGGAGTTTGACCAGGCAGTGCAGTTGAGGGAACGCACTGACAGAGAATCTCTCCACCCCCAGCTCGGTCGGGATACTCGCACTCAGCCGTGCTTTATTAGATTGTCGACGAGGATGAACCCTTGGCCGGCTACTTCGTCTCGGTCTATCATCTTAGAGATTCTGTCCTACGAGGTAACGTTGAAAATATATATGTGACATACGTGATTCCCACTCTGCGTCGTTGCCTAGTGACGGAGGTTTAAGGTACGATAACAGAAATCCTCGTTGAAAGTTACACGCAAAGCAGGATCTTCGAAAAAGGTATTGCGTCAGCCGAGGATAGATTTCGATGCTGGTCTACACGTACTGCCGGGCATAAAGGATGCTGCTCCCGTTACCGTCGTACTGGGAAACATCAAAGAACAAAAAACGACGATTAACGATATGGCTATGGTGAGCACCAGAAGAAAACTGTCTACAGTGACAGAATCACTAACCGCGTGCCTCGATGGTAGTGTACCTACGCAGAGCAGTTCTTATACCATCGTGCACAGCATTTTGTGTTGCTTCCAAATCATGCATCGAATCGATCATGGCGCTCATTGCTATCTGCCTTCCTTAGTCACCAAGCCATCTCATACGAGAAAAGGTTCAATACTGACTTGGGTGCGCACCTCCTTAGCTATTCAACAGCAGTCCAAATCTGCTATCATCACTAGCTATATAAACGAAATCGCCATTGAGCCGAAATAATCACTAGAACCCCCACGGCAAGAGATTGAGATAAATCAGATACATATCCCTGGTGCTCTACCTCTCAACAGCAGCGGAACATTGATTAGAGACATTCCACCAGGCCAAGTCGACTGGATAGGGAAACCCTCCTCGGAGGTGGACCTGCTTTGGGACCATCTTGTAGATGGTATTTTTGGTCCCTTCCTACAGCCATTAACCTCGAGTCTAAAAGAGAGATGCTTCATCTTTCCATTACGGTGATTGATGGCGAGCAGCTGGGGAGTCTAGTTTGAGGCGACAGAAGCCGACACAGTCAGAGGTAGGACACGCTCCAAGGATGGCTACCGGATCACTAGGCTAGATATCTTCTACCAGATCCATTGTTTGGCAAGTTTCTTTGCGAGATTTGCGACCGGGCGAGTATTGACGATTTTCTCTTCGGAACAGAGTTAGACAGGCGCTGTATCGGAAGTACTATGTCGATACTGACCTTCATCTCGGTTCGCAGAAGCCTGATCTCAGTCAACAGATCTCGTACCGGGTATTGCTAATCTTTGTGTTCTTTCTCAGAGCGTTGCATGAACTATTTACGCCAAGCGATTCTGTGAAGCGCAGAGATGACCGAAAGAGGACATGAGATATATGCCTTGCAGATCTTTCGACATTGTGTAGACATGTGCGTCAGCTAAGCAATCAAGATTTATACTTATGCTCAATTCTGTTGATTAAGTGTAGGTCGAGAGTCGAGTGCAATGAAGATGAAACAGATTGAAACGAGGTCGCAGCATCGAGATCCTTTCTAGGACCAGCGGAGCTTGAATGCAATTGAAGCTTCCACAAACGTGCAAAAATCCTCGAGAGCATGATTAATATTATCCCTTCTCTCAAATCCCCACATCCTAAACTATCAAATCAAACCTCAACATCCGCATCTTTCTCCCTCAAACTCGACACAACTTACTCATCGCATTCACCCTCTACTTCTCACTCCCCACACACGTCTCGCAATAAAACACACCCTCAGAATCATACTTCTCCTTAACATCCTTCAATCGTTCAAGATGCTCTTCATAAAAATTCTCTAGGAAATCCGAATCATACCTATCCGCCTCATTCATATAACAACTCGTATCAGGCGCCAAATACTTCATCGCCTGCACTTTCACCATGGTGATATCCTTGCGTATAGCATCCACAGTCGCCTGATCCGTGCCAGGCGCCCATCCCCGAGCAACGATGCTGTGTACGTAGGATTTGCGCCAGGAGGGGTTGACGCCGAAGTAAGGGTCAGCAGCGTCTTTGAAGACCTGGCCACCGCCGACGAAGATGATGTTGTTGCATGTGAATTGCCCGGGGTGGCCAGCGAGGATTTGCGGCGTGGATCTCAGTTTGGAGGGTTGGTGGTCAGGGCTTTGCGGTCGAGGAGACGGGAGCCGAGAGCGAGGTAGGCTCCGGCGGGCATGGAGATGTTGGAGAGGGCGAAGTAATAGGCTGCGTAGGTGGGGAAGGAGAAGTAGGTGATGTTAATGTAGAGGCTGGTGTTGTGTTTTGCGAGTTTGGCTGCTACGGGTGCGAAGGAGGATTTTGGATTTGCCGAAGATGGCAATGGTGTGCGTGAAGCAGGTGGTGTAGTTTGCTACGACGGGCACGAAATAGGACACATACCATGAGTCGTAGCCGAAGAAGCCGTGAATCGTCTGAAGTGCGGACACGAATGCTGGCATGTCAGTAGGTGTGAGAGGGGCAAAAGACAGCTTCTGAACTGAAAAGATGTTCGTCGAGTGGGCTTTGATGACTGTGAACACTACGACTTCGTAGGTGCTCCCACCTTCATCGCGAATGACGAAGAAGAGGTCAGGGTTTTGGCAAGGGCTTGCAATGACGAGTCTTCCGTCTGCAAGAATGACCTGCGCTTCAACGACTTGTTCTGCATCGAGGTCAAAGTCGTGGACTGCAGGGCCGTGGCCTTCGCCTTGCATTCAGCCTTCGAGGCAGCCTACAGACTGTGAACTCCTCAGTTACGGACATGGCTATAGTACGAGATATAATAAGAACCGAAGTGCCACCACCGACAACTATTACATTCTTACTTGCAGCTTCACTCAACACGTATTTCCAGACATAACCACCTTCGATGGCAAAAGCGCTGCCGTTCCACGTGAATTTGACGCAATTGTCGAATGAGTTGTAGGTTTCTCGAAACGTTATACTTTTCTTGATGTATTTCATCTAGATTTGTAAGCTTCTATAACTTGTTGACTAGAACATCATGGCCAGTGTTCCTGACGACTAATCTAATATTATGCTTCTTAGCAAGCAAAATCCCCAGGGCGACATCTTTAGGCTCTGTTGCATTTACTGTACTCCGTATTATGGCTGATCACCAATAGCACAAGCGCTAGGAAATTTCGCGCCGGCAGCAAAAGTGACAACCGGGCAGGAATCATTAGGATATGAGTAACCAAGAGGAGTATCAGATTGAAAAGTTTGACTCGTCCACTGCGCATTAACATATGCGCAGGTTAAGGCATCTTGCAGTGGTCCGGGACAGCAAGGCGCTGCTGGCTGAGTGTCTGCTATTAGCTTCCCCGTCACTGATGCGTTGAGAGCATTCCATTCTGAAGTTGAGGGCCAGCACGAGTCATTTTGGGCCTGATACTGTCACTTGCATGTCCGAGACCAACGGTAAGAGGACGGATAGTCTGAAAATCATCTTCTATTGTATGTTTGATATATTGGAATTGCAAAAAAACTACAACGTAGTCAGATACAAAACCTCCAAACGGCGTTGTCTTAAGGTTCGCTGTCCACATTGAACAACTCTAGAAAGTAGGAACTACGGAGGAAGGAAAACTCTGACTCCCGCGCCCTAGTTCTATAGGGCTAAGCGAGATTGCCAACCAGGGGTAACAGTACGGAATATTCCATACTGTTCCCTGTCATGCCTGTTTCCAAAACAACCGCCACACCCACAGACACCTTCTAAGCGTCTTAGCCTTCTATCCAAAGCCATGTTAGGTCGCATTTGCCTTTCTCTCTCCGCCCTATCCCAGCTGCTCGGACCCTTCATCGCCGACTTCAACGAGACGCATGTTCTGAATCCACGCTGGCCACCGCACGCGCGCTTCCACAATGGGCAAACCATGTCCATGGGTGTGTGTCTAGCGCTGGGAACGCTGTACTATACGCATCGCCCAGTTGCCGACGCTGCTGCCGCTGCAGATTCGATTCTCACAGCAACGATCTTTGGGAGCGTGTATTGGATAACGGGGCTGAGTGCGATTCTCTACCCAGGTAGCGATGGGTTAGATCCTGAATTCGGGGAGGGATTCCCGCAATTCCGGCTTTTCGTTGGCTTGTTGGGACTTACATGGGCTGGGTGGTGGTTGGAGACTGCAAGGTTGGCTGGGGCAGCTAAGAGATAACTCCCTCCAAGACCCGGTCCAACGGACTCATGTTCTGATACGAGTCTACAGAGTTCACAATCGATTAAATAGGGAGAACCTTCTGCGAACGCCGCTCTTGAGAGGAATTGCTTGAATTAGGCAGAGTGAATTTATGATTTTTCTTCGTCTACATCTCTCTGAGCATGATTCTTCACCTCATATGTTTGCAATCCTTTATATCCCAGCGGTAGCAAGTCTCACGAGAGGAAACCTACCTAGAACCTTTGATTGCAATCGGAAATCGTTCTTCAACCTATACCGTAAGCTGCAACGTGCATCGGCTATATGTCATACGGTCCTGGAAGGATTTCCCCACCAAGTGCATTCACATCAAACGTGAAATCATTCCAATCATCCAAGTTGTTAGACACATTTGGCGATTCGATGCCCTCCGCCATCGTGTTTATTGGACCAAAAGGGAGGAAATTCAGAGGCTGGTCCGTAGTCTGATCGATTAGACCACAATCATCAAAAAATTGAGGGTCGAAGCTGCTGCTGCCTTCATCACCATCTAGTCTAGGGTTTGACGCTTCAGACGCACTAGAGTCTCGTAGGATTGAATCCAGGTCAGCAGGGTGCAATGCTTGCCTGACCTTGAATGACTCCCGACCATGTTGTTGTGCTACTCGAGCCCGCTTCAGTAAATTCTTAATTGGACCCCATAACATTGCCTCCTTGATGTCGGCGACTCTGCCATTCCAGTCTTTGAAACGGCTCTGAATGATCTCCCAAGCGCGGTCGGCAAGGGGCCCTTGGGGCTGAGTGCATAGCTCAGCTAAGGTTACCGCTACAGCATGCCATGGAACGTAGGTTTTGAAGAGCCAAGCGAAGCCGGCTGAAGACGGGTGTTGCTCAATTGCCTCATTGACGTTCAGGAATGTCACGGCTGTTTGTAGGCCTTGGGTTCTGGACTGGACTTGCTGCGAGGGCATTTGATGCTGTAAAGGGTAGGATAAAACCAGCCAAAGCTTATAAATCCAGTAATGGCCCATTATGCGTAACAGCTTCGTTCGCTGGTCGGAAAAACCGCAACTGGCTAAATAAGTTGACTCGACTCGTTTAGCGTATTCCTTAACGAGCTCTTCCCTTTCTTGAAGTGTCAGATTTCTAGGCTCACTGGCCGAAGATCTAAAGTTGACCTTCCGAGCTGTACTTAATGCATCCATACTGAGTAAACACACGGTCATTTCGGTTGGTCCGGTTCTGCTATGTAAGGGGTGTTGACTGTCGTAATTGACGTCCTCGTCATTGAGATTGCAGGGCATTACTGTATTGAAAGAATTTTTAGCAAGAACAGGCTCGGACCCACGATCTTCAGAAGCCCTCATGTCAAGCGTCACGATTTGCCACCAAACTCGGCGCCTCATCTCTGCCTCGAATGCACTAAACGCTCGGCCATCACCGTCTCGATGAAGACCAAAACCATGTGCGATACGCATAGCAAGTCCAATCAATGTCCAGCTGGACCGAGCCCGATTGAGGGAGCCTTGCACCACCTGAGCACCTGTTAGCATGTTGTCTAACTTGAACTACTAGTGTACAAAGTTCACTATCGCAACTTCTGGAAAAGAGCGGTGCCGGCACATCACTAATTAACGGAAATTGTGCCGAAAAATTATGCCGTTGTTTGAGGAGTGCTTACTATATAAATCGTCAACGCTTGTAATGTAGTAATCTCCAGGCTATTCAAAAAGTCCGCTTGCGTCAACGCCGCCTCTGTACTACTCTTGTATCGTGCTGACAGAATGTCCTTTTGTTCGCCTAGATATGTCAAACATTCTTGAGGAGACATACTAGTCACCGCTGCAAAGTACGCTGCAAAGGTGACAGCCTCAAGGCTTCGAAACTTGAATCGGCGTGTTACAGGGTCGAGGAGCGCCTCCAGGTTTGAAAAGTAGATATTCACTGTGGGCCGATGTAAGATCTTGCAAACCGGGTCGACGTTGGCAAAGTAAAACTGAAATAAGACTGCGCTGTGAGCGTCTGAAGGATATACGGCCTCTGAACCAACAAAGCTGTCTGGATCTTGCAACATGAAGTTTGGTGGAGAATTTATTGCTTCCATCGAATGAGACCTCGAGTCATCAAAGTCATCCTCATCGTCAACGCCGCCTTCTATGAGCTGCCGTAGACCGTCGAATTCATTACTTAAGCCCGACCAGAATTCACTGTTGAGATGACGGGAGCTGCTGCCTTGCTGCTTGATAAAGGCAGCATAATGATCATCGACAGCGACGCCGGTTTGAGTGCCTTCACCAAGCACACCGCTACTGAGAAGGGGTGAAACAAGGTTCGGACTTAGATTGCCACCAGGGCTGCCGCCGTCCGGTCCAGCAGCCCCCGTGTCAGCCTGGTTCGCAAGCATTCCTTCCAGACGCCTGATACGGCGCAAAAGCTCTGCGTCACGTGCTTCCAACGCATCCCGCCTGCCTCGAGGAGCCCGAATACGACGAGTCGGAAAAACGCAGACGATGCCAAGTTTTTGACATGGATCGCACGGATCGGCTTTGTCGCATTTGATTTTTCGCTGACGGCAGCTGGTGCAGCTGAGAGGTTTACGAGTCCGAGCGGTTTGAGGGGCTTGCGATCCTTGGAGAGGTGAAGCGTTTGCGGTTATGGTAGTCGACATTTTTGAATGAATAAAAATGTCGAAACTTGTGCTGGCGGAGAATGTTCTCCTCTGGCGTACTCGTTTCTCTTACTTCAGGCGTTTATTTGAAGAGGCGGGATTCTCAGAGCTATAAACGCGGTAGTGACAAGTGATCTGTTGATTTTAGCCTAGCCAAGTCTCTTTTCAACACCTCAGAAATCTATGGCTAGCTCTTAGCAAAACGAGCGAGGCTCAGACGATGGATTTTAAAAGAACAAGCCAAGGCTCGTATAAAGGTGTATGCTAAGTAGCTAGAATACAGGCGAATACTCTGACTTGAAGACTTCCGTGCGTCACATACAGCAGTCTAAAGAGATGAAGGCAAAAGAGGCCAAGGATTCGATATCAACAGATGGTTTTATCATAAAACATTCAGTATAGGCCGAACTAGGTAAGAAGTTCGTGTAGGTAGGCTAGCGTGGCTAGTTTTCGTAATTTACCTAGCATCCTCCCCGGAAAAAAGTAGAAGCGAAGTATCCGTATCCCGCCCTAAGCTCATCCTTCGTTTAGGATGTTTTCAACAATGAACATGTGCACAAAGGGCCTCCAAGAAGGGCTGAGCGAGAAAGCGACCATCATGCTCATACTGGAAGAACTGCCTAAGGCTGCGAACCTGGTGACACAGTCCATCAAACGCTAAAGCCAGGATGCGGGAAAATGTTCCAGAGACTTGCCGCAGGCATTGGCAGCCTCCATCACATCCAGACTCAAGTCAATGATCGACGAAGTCACCAGCTGGGTTGCCCAGATCTAAACAAAGCCCCTGCTGCAATCAGGGGGAAAAGGTTCTTTAGGATATTTTCCAAAGTGCTCTTGCTTACGGTCCATACCATCTGAACCGCGAATTTTCATACAGCTCTCACACGCTGCGATCGAGGGAGTGGATAGGTGAGACCGAGAATTGGGGATCTATAGACGATTATATGAGACTAGAATGTGCCGCACTTAAAGTTTACCAGGTCCAAACCGAAGCTATGCATGGTACTCTTGTGCTATGACATGAGCCTTCGATACGCTCGCACTATCCGCTGAGGCTTGTGGTACTGTATGGAGCAATGGGTTGCCCCAAGTCACTATCTCAGTTTATTTCTAGTACTTGGTTTCATCAATCGGAGTCTTCAGTTTTCTAGGCTACCTTAATGACGAAATAGCTATTTCACAGGCCTAAAGCCGGAGGCACTCATGCTAGCTTACAGTCCTGCACCACAAGTTCCATCCCAGTCAACCCTTCAAGACCTCCGCCAGGGCTTCATCCAGCGTCTGCTTCGGCAACGACAGCAACTCGTCCGCGCTCTCCACATAATTGATATAATTTCCACCATGACCATCCACACAATTGATATAACGAATCAACGACATGGCGCCGCTGAAATCGCCTTTGGCCATCTTCTCCGACCCAATCTTCTTCTGCTCTTCCGCATCGACATGCGTCACGTCCCATTTCTTGCCGGTGGCTTTTTCAAAGGATGCGAGGACTTGATTCTGCGAGACGGTGAAGGAGTCGATATACATGTGTTTGTTGGCTGTCTTCTCGGGGATGAGCATGGCGTTCTTGACCGCTAGCCCGATCGTAGTGAGAGTTGAGGTCGACCAGGTGTCGTTGCCTTGGTTGAAGATGGTGGCTTTGTGGTTTTCCATGTCGAAGCCCATGAAGCCGGATTTCGTGGCCCTATAGCTCGTAGGTCAGCTTCTGGCCAAAGAACAAAAAGCTCCCAGCAGAAAGCCGCGAGGACCATGATGTATCGATTTCAAGCTTACAACTCAAAGAACGGGCCCGTCACAAACGCCGTCCACGTCAAGCCCTCCTTCTCCTTGCACTTCAAATACTCCACCGTCTCCAGCTTCCCCTTGAAGATCTGCGGTAGGATCGCCACGGCCTTTTCATTCCGCGTGTCGCTACCAAATTCCGATGGTATGAAGCGCTTCACGCCCGCCTTGATCGCCGCATCGATGATCGCTTTCTGCTGCACCGTGCTCGCAGTTGCGATGGTGGAGACGACTGCATCTTGGCCTTTGAACGCTTGGAGCAGTTCGGCTTCGGGGTAATCGTCGCCGATGCGGTGGACCTTGAGGTGGGAGGGGAAGGTGGATTTGGAGGAGTGGCGGGTGAGGATGGAGAGGGTGAAGCGGGGGTCGGCGGTGAAGGCGGAGAGGATGGAGGGGCCGAGGTTGCCGCCTGCGCCGATTAGAATTATGTTTTTGAGGGGGGAGGACATTTTTGAGGATATCACAGAAGCTATGGAATTGAGAATCGGGAATGGAGAGGGGTTAAATACCACTGCTTCTCACTGCTATGGGGACTTGTAACTACGGTGTTGAACTTCGGTCGGACATGCAAAGGCCGTTTGAAAGGCCGTTGAAAGTCCGTTATTGTCCGGATTGCTCAGCCCTCGGCCATGAGCTCCTTAGAATGTCCGAGGATTATCAAGCGTAGAGGGTGAGTTTCTCAATTCAGATAGATTGCCTCGAGGTACCTTACCTGGATCGCCACGTGAAAATGATTATGGAATCCCACAATCTTTTTATACAGGAAGGGGTCCACTACACCGAACCTAAAAGAATAGGGCAAGAATCCCAAGCGCACCCGCCGGCACGTCCCGCAAGTGCAACTAGGTAGGGACTACGAGTTCTAGTATCCGTACCCCGACCTAAGCTCATCCTTCGCTTGGTACTAAGCTAGGCGAACTCCAACGGCTAGGTCGAGAAAGAAGACATCGGGTCTTCTTGAGTAGTCTCTCGTGAGCAAAGCACAAGCAAACAGGCCATAGGCAAGCGTCTCCTCTGCCAGGTCCCTCAGGCCATTGGCAGCTTGGTCAAGTGTCTCAAGCATCGGCCTAAGAAGGTATTCCAGCTTGATAACCGCCAGTCCTTTGGATAGAGTCTCCATGTTAAGATCATAGTCAACATGTATTGTCCCTTCTTCCACCCTCCACCTTACCGCCATACCATCGCCGTCGACTGTACGTGTCAGGTCGTCATGCAAGAAGTCTGCGTAGGCGACATCAAAGAACCCGTCTTGGTAAATCGGTTTGGCAAGGTCCAAGAACGGTGTATGGGTTCCTGCGACCTCGTAGTCTACGTAGAGAATCGACGGAACAGTACTTTCCGTTGAGACCATGACATTGCCGCCATGCCCGTCGCCCAGTCCAAAAGCTGTCGTTAGCAAATTGAGCCCTCCCACTCTGTGCGGGTCTAGTATCTGCAAAGCGCGTCCTAAATGATGCCGCAGATCGTGATAGCTTCGGCCATTGATGACTATGGGAAGATCCGAGAAAGCATCCAAAGACATCGTCCCATGAGCCGTTTGTGGGAAGAGACAAGGATGTTCCGCTCCATAGAATTGTTGAAGACGGCGATTCCCTATAAGTCGATGGTGGAAAAAGGAATGAATTCGTTGCCGAGCGCAAGAAACCAATTCGTCGCCTGGTCTGAAGGAGCGCATGTAAACCGCTAGAACATCGCGAGCTCATCGTGAGTCAACGTCAATAAACCATTCGTCTGAAAGGCAGTTCCTTCCGCTGATGTCTTTTCTAATAATTCCTTGGCCATGGCAATATCGAAGGCGGATCTCGTTGAGCGTCTCACCAGTGAACCGCTGGAAAAAAAGTCGTCTGAGAGCCGGTTGCGCTGCAGCGAGAACCTGCACACTCTCTTTGGGAAAGTGATATCGAACAGAGGGAAGGGCTGCCAATTCATCGGGTACGGATTGCGCATCCTTTATGTATACCGGCTGCCATCCAAGATTTGCCGAGGTCAGGATGTCTGCATTTGAGCCCTTTGAATTAGACGAAAAGCGCGTGAGGGTTATTGCAGTGTCTTCGTCTCGAATGTCAAAGACTGCGGGAAATGACTGTTCTAAGTGCAGAATTGAGTCCGTCAAAGGGCCGAGTGGAGCTGCTCGCCGTTGCAGTGGCGTGAAATACAGTCCTTGATAGCCAGTCGAATACTCAGAAGCATCCTTTCCGGAGAATTGGTATGGTTGGTGAGCATCAGAGGGAGTGAGGGTTGACCCTTCATGAGTCTTTTGGGTGGATGTTTTGGTTCTCATCGTATCCTCCGAACAGTTCGATTCAACCTCCTTGATTTCTGCGCGAAGCATCTTGCTGTAACTGTGACCAAAACTTGCTCCGCGGTAGAATAATGGCATGATGCTTTCCATTCCATCCGCTCCAGCCAGTAGTTGCCATTTCTGCAGGATAGCAGCTTTGAAAGAAGCTACCAGGCCTGGTTTACACTCAAAGATGCATAGCGACGTCAGGAACAAATCGCAGGTGACACCTGGACTGACGGCCTCGTAAGGTCGACCGTTCGAGGGGGAAATTGCGTCCGGCGCCGGTCCCTTTAAAAAATCGAAGTCGTGGAGAACATGGAGCTGCTCTGTTGCTTCCAAGGGTTGAAAGACGAAAAGTCGTGGACCCCGTATAGGGTGATCACGGCGTGTCCAGCGGACGACCTTGTATGAAAGTACTCCCAAATGGGAGGGAGTCGACTTCGAAGCTACCTGGTAAAGGCTGGTCTTTGTCCATATCTTGATGGTCCGTTTTGATCCCTGCCTCGTCCATCCTGAAAATCGCAGAATGTCCCATTCTACGGGCAATGGCGAATCTTTAGGAAGCTAAGAGGATTTCAGAAAATATGTCAATTTCAAGGATTCAGATTTCATACCTTCATAAGTGGACATTCTTCCTTCTCTATCCGTAGCAGGGTACAGAGTTCAGACTTGTGTTCGTTGACAAGCCTGATGATGTCCTCCTTCTTCTCGACAACTCCAAATCCATCCCAGTCAGTGTGATCATTTGGATGCTGAGGATATTTGGTTTCGAGTTGGTCGTGTACCAGGCTACCTCCAAGGGAAATACAGAGAAAGCCCAATCTACGGACATCAACGGACAAATCTAGAAACCAGCATTGGAGCGGAGAAAAGGATTGGTCTGGTCTTGGGAATCGACACGGAACGGCGCTCAGAGCCTTTCCGACGATCATCCGATCCTCCTCAAAGGACATCGTCGAAGGAGCGTCTTTCCTGCACACCCATCGCACTTCGAAATCTTCACCCTCCTCCTGCGTCTGCGCAATCGGGCGATCAGATGAATCGGCATGGGCCACGTACCAGAAGATTATCTTGCGAATGCCATGATTTGTGCGCTGCTGAACGGCGATCGGCTCGGTGTGCGGCATCGTCGGAGGCTGCGGCGTTTCCGTGGGAAGATTGTGTCCGACTAAACGACAGCTGTAGCCAGACTCCTCAAATGTCTCACGCTCTGCTGCAGCCTGCAAAGACTCCCCAACATTCTTCCGGCCCTTGGGAAGCAGATACTCCCCCTTTGGACGGTAGTACAAAAGTAGGACCAGATCTCTATCACAGTCGATTGCAACCGTGCCACTGCTGAGAACAAAACGGTCAGAGAAATCCAAGAAACGATTGTCGTAGGATGTTGTCGCCATTGCGAATGACCAAGGTATGTATAGCAAGGCTAGACCGATTGACTTTTGTCCTGCTAATACTCTACGTGAATGGCAGACTATTAGCCCACGCGGTCGAAGCGTTTCCTAGTAGTGCGAAAGTCTCGATCTCAGAGCTGAGACCAGAGACAACTATTCTGAATGAATATTGCAAGACGTAGAGCAAGAACGTCGCCGATTTTAATAAATTCTGGGGTCGCTTATGTTGGGACCGTGCCTAGATATCCAACCAGCGGAGTTCGGGGATGGAGTGCGTTTAATTCTTTAGAGGTAGCTATAACTGAACATTAAGAATACAGAAGAAGAGAGGTGCAAGAACTTCTATTTATGTAATGTTCAGAGGCTGCGCTAGGCCTGAAGGGGACGTGTTGTGACACAGGAAGGGTGTTGTGGAGTGAAGAAGGTGTTGGGGAAGGGAAAAGGTGCTGGGCCAGATCTGAGCTAGATCTGGGCTAGATCTGGGCTTGCCCTAATCATTACGCAGTCAACTCGCTAGCGTTGACTGTGAATTGATTAGGGTTAGATCTTAGAATGGCCCTAACCAATCCTGACACGTTCGTAACAGCTTACAGGTTCTAGGCAGCAGCTGAACTGACGTGAATCGTCCTATAGGATCTTTCAGTTCACAACACCTTCCCTGTGAGTTCTCTCATTGTCTCGCGCCGTTCGTAGAACATGTCAACCTTACCGAGGGTCTCTTGCGTTGTCTAGGCCAATCGTCTTAATGGTCACGTTCATGTACCTAGGCTAAGTCTGCAGGTCTCGTCTACCAACTCCATTGTGCAGGGTCCCAGAACAACGGCAAGTGGATTTGATCGATTTTTGCCAGTTTCAATGGTAGTACTTCTTCCTGCGATGTGGGACACCACTGGCAATCCGTCAGCAATTAACAGTATGCTCGCATACCCGGAATGAAGCCCGGGTGAAGCCTACCTTAGCGAAAATATATGGTTTCCTTTAACTGTATCTATTCAGTAATGGTTCAAATTACCGTCTAAAGGCGGTATTATAGTGTATATACTGACTTACAGTAGCTCATTATATATGTGACAAAATGATAACTGAGTATTAAAAAGAATGATACTCTTACAGTCTAGTTGAATATTCGTTTAAAGATAATACACTGATATCAAATAGAACAGTGTTGCTACGGTAGAACCTGAAGCTCTGTGTAGTTTCAAGATAACTGCTACAATACTGCCAAGCCTTATCTTCGGATAGACTGTATTTCAGACAACATCAACGCTTCTCATAGTCACCATAGATAGGTTGATGCGGGGGTGAATGCAGGTCAAAGGTGGGTGAATACAGAGAGACATTGCAGGAGGATGATGCAGATATTGCTCATGATACCTGATACTGTATTTTAAATATGCTTATTTTCATAACTGTTCCTTTACAAGGCCGTTTAGAAATTCTAAGAGTATATTTTATAATAACGTGTCATTAAGAGGATCGCCTAAAGGCGATGTAACTCAGAAATTACAGTAACAATATTTTATGGTAGTACTACGGTGCTGCTACTGTAGAGCCATTCCTCATAATTCCACTAAGGTAGGGCAAGAATCCCAAGCGCACCCGCCGGCACGTCCCGCAACTGGGAACCTACTAGTAGCGTTAGGCCGATTGCTAGTATTGCCGATAACCTGCAGAGCAAATTCCATATGCAGCGATGTCAGGATCGTGTGTACGATTACGGACTGGCCCTCAACTCGCCCATCGTTCTCATACCTCAGCTTTGTTGGAAATAGGGGAGTTGGTAACCTTCGCTTCATAGGGCTGGTAGGGCTGGTAGGGCTGGGGCCCGCTAGTAGGGCTTTCACCTTCCACCTCCTAGATAGCCTTCTAACAGCAACAACCAAAATATCACCATATGACCTCGTGTTTCAACAAGCTTTTGATAAGTCGGAGTCTCACCTGGCTAACAGTAACACTCACAACGCCCGTCATGTCAACAACAGCGGTGGACAAGGTTTGAAGAAGGGAGAAACCCTGAGCCTTGAGCATACACACCCTTCTCAACTACTTCTTCGTTTGCTCGTTTCGTCCGTTGTTCTTTTCGTACCACGCACAGCACATTGTAGCATACTTGTATGTGGACATGGCTGCCGCTCTCACGCGGGCACGCCGTGCTTCAAGGAGCCATGTGAAGAAAGTTTGGACTATTCGGATTGTTTTGGCCGCTATTTTCCTAGTGCTTACTCTGGCCTGCTGGGCGCTCCTGTGTGCGTGTGAAACACCTAAGGGAGGTCCAGTTGAGGACTAATTCCAAAGTGGTGCTGGGGTTGGAGGGGATACATACTCACACCATCTGCACTCGATTTAGGCCTGTACATTTTTGGTCGAGTACTTCTAGTCTATCTGTGGGTCTAAATATTCTTCAAAGTCTTCTTTTTCGCAAGATAGTGGTCCGCCGAGTGGCTGTCCTCTTGGCCGGACGATAATTCATCGCTATCCAACAGCGAGAAAGACGCCCCCACCTGGATTCTTTCCGCTTAGCAATGCCTGGAAACTAGGCTATCCTATCAAGCCTTCGAGAAAGATAACACTTTGTTGAAGGTGGTACGGGGCGGGTGGTTTATAGAAAAATGGTACGGCCGAAGCGAGTTGACTGAAGGTGGCGCGGAATCAGCTTGACAGCCACTAATCGTGATACCATTGCTAGGAGTCACGAGATGGGCCATATCCTTCGTTGTATTGTGCAATAGGGCACCTATGGTCTCCCAGTATCGGGTGGTTAAATAAGGTGCACAGGCGCCTTGGGGCACGAAGAATATCAGGATCGCATTGAAGCTAAACGCAGCCCTGGAAGAATCACGTCGGTGGTGGTAGAGAAAGCGAGTGTTGCAGCGTTAGGGAACAAAGACCAAAAAGGGCGAGGGAAATTGCTGGCGGAATTGCGTCGAAAGCGGCGCTTAATACAAGAATTGAAGCACAAAGTAAGCGAATCTTGCTTCGAAAGAATTTAGATAGCCCATTTGGGATCAGTCGAAGATTCTGAGACAATCACCGTAACCCTTCCCTTATGCCATCAGCGCGGAACTTTAACATCAGATTAGGAAGGGCATAGCCTCTTTGATGGCCGCAGCGAATTTCTACAATGGATCTATACTCTTTGTCGTGCCTCCTCGGTGCCTATGCTTAATGTGCCGGTCACCAGAGATCGTCCAGATGACACAACAATCGTACTCCAACAACAAAATCAATTTACAAGTCAATCCAAAGGGTTGCATCATGAACATTCAGTCGTCAAGGTCTACAATCCCAAGAACTTGAATGAGCGGAGTCCCCGCATTTAAGTTTATTATGTCTGCTACAGATAGCTTGGGATTGCTTGAGGTTAATATGCTTTCTTCCGTTTCCTTCCTTTATTGTGCATTCTTTCATATTGTGGATTTTCCTAGTGGACTGATTACCATTTATCAGTTCCACGTTATCCAAGAGAGGCCGACTAAGTATTGTGGACCATACACGTGGATCTTCCTAGTGAGTCTTTTTCCCCTCTAAGAATTATCCAAAGAATCATTTCTGCTGGACTACCCTCTATTCAAGACAAACACCTATTGCTTGGATATGCGCGATCTAGTAGCGATGCTAAAAATTGAGGAGAAAGAACATGTGCCCATACGTTATCAACAATCCATCATTTGAAAGGATCACACGAAACCCAAGACAAGACTGAGAAAATTTGACTAAGCCACCCTTAACACCTATTCGATCCGAGTATGCAAATTGTCCATGTATTGTACAGGCGGCAGATTCCGCGCTGTATCAAACCCACCTCACTCTGGCAACTGATGCTCATATTCGCCTTAGGATCGCGCGTGAAGGCCAAAAGGCGAGCCCACTGGCGAAAGATCTCGCTTGGCAGGCTGCCTGGGATTCCTGGGGCAAGTTGAGCCAACGCAGCAGCTGATTACTCTATCGTTGCACTGGCCATACGAGTTCGCCAAATTATCGTTGGGATAAGTATATACGGCACCTGCACAAGGTGCGAAGAATGGAGTTGCTGGCCCATCGGGAACGCTGACTTGCGGGTTTATACAGATTGGGCCAGGTCCTTCATCTGGGCAGGACTGGCCATCGTGAAACAGAGGAATATTGCAGCCAGTGACCACTTGACCCCCGCAGGAGCAGGTTATTGGGATAGTATATCCGTCCACGTAAGAGATGTCTACGTCTGGCTCAGTGGTATAGCTGGCCTCGATTTTGCTGCCTCTGGAGTCAAGAGTCTTGCCGATGTTGATCCTTCCTGCCCATCCTGTAGGGAAGACAGCTTGAGTTGACACGCCGAGCGTGGAAGGTTGAGGGTTCCCTACTGGAGTTGGGGCACCAGCATTGGATTCGTAAGAGATGGACAGCCCCGCTCCGAAGGAATTGGTCACTTGGATGGTGAGGCCGGCACCGACGACCAACTTCGCATTATTGTGGATAGGTGGGTGTGTGACCATAGGATCGAGCGCACCACCAGCAGCGGTACCGAGAGGGGCGGTGCTACCTGACTCGGTAGAAAGGGTACCCTGTGTTAGAACAGGAGCCGCGAGGGCGAACGTCAACGCTGCGATCTGAATAGAAGTACGCATATCGAAGAGTTGAAGACGCTGATTTGAACCGTAATGATCGTAGATGTCCTGGGTAAGGGAAAAGGAGGTTTCGTGAAAGAGGAAGAGAATTCTAGTTTTCTGAGATGATGGACGTAAAACTGGTTGGGCGAACTGCACGAACCTTATAAGTATTCATCTATCATCTCCTGTCCTTGCTGAAGGCACAGCATATAACCTCTCAACCAGCATAGTTGTCTCTTGATTGTTAGCGTTGGCGCAGCGGTGGTACAATCTCATGTGCTACATTGAATTGGTCAATCATACATGCGGTTAGGCAAACCGAGGTCATCTTGTTTCCTCGTCCCTAATACCTAAGATATGGTAAACTCTACTGAATGTTATGAGATGGCGTGGTTGTGGGGCTGGCGTTATGTTCAGCTTTCTGTGTACATCATTTTCTTTCAGACATGCCGGTCCGCACATGACGATCTTCTTGTTTCACGTCTGGCTCAAGCTGGGAAGCAAAACCACTTGAAGTGGAAAAATATATCTATTATCAATCCGAGCGAACGGCCTCCCATACTTGACAGGCAGCTGCGAAGCATTAAGAGAAACAACTCCAAGCCGTGGTGATCGTTTCAGGGCGTTTCAGACCCTGTAAACGCAAGGTTTCGGTTCACTTATGATCAAATACAAGGCGTCACTGGAGAATATTGGGAACGTTGGCTGATGCGGTGAATCTTGTTTCGTCTTGGTGGGACCAACTGCGACCATAATGAGGCGATGTGGCCTCCTCGGTAACGAAGCAAGCCTCCAAGCTGAGAATTTTCAGCTAACATGATTATTAAATAATAATCGACCAAACTGTGGCCGAGTATGGGCTTCTTCCGATGCGAATGCAGCAGACCTTAAGGCAAAATCCAATTGCAAATCTCGCATGCGCTTGTTTTCTCGCGAGAAGGCGGCATCAGAATCCGAATTTTCTCTGGCCTTCTCAGACACGATATACGTTACACTCGCCACACTCTGGGCTTGGATTGATCTGAAGCACATGAAGCCTGTCTACTACGTAGTGCACTGAATGCTTGTGCATCTTTTCCGAAGATGTCATATTCTTGTCTTCTTCATGAACGACGGCTGGCCTTAAGGCCTTCCATCATGCAGGTACCTGGAGGATTTCCAACTTCGAAACCCTCGGGTTCCTCAATTTGGGACTCTGCGCGCAAAGCAATGCCGTGTAAATACTGGCATAATTTGAAGCTTACTAAAGATGCTTAGTTTCTGAAATAGCAATACGAAATCTGCATGTTGGTCAGCCAGAGAGGATTTCTCAAGAAGATGTTCTTGTGTCGAATTATCGTACAAGGCGTCTGCGGCTGAAACTTGAGCCACCAGTTTGGGGCCCTAAACCTGTGTGGAATCCTCCTTGTTTAGCCACATATACTGCTTGATTAAGCATCAGATGCAGCGTAATCCTACTGACTGGCCACGTCGGCTTTTCTCGAGCTACTCTCTTCGTTACGAACTTATCTGGGCTACATTGATCCCTGGTAGGAACAGCAACATGCGTCTAGAAGACTGGTGCACCAATATCTCGATATGCAGGTATGACTCGTTTTGGGTGCGTTGCACAAACGCTGTGGTTACACTGGCGCTTTGAATGAAGCATTGCAAGGTTACTTAAATTCGATGGCTGACTAAGTGTCATATGATCATCTTGGGAGAGCAGGTTTGTGGCTTTCTGCTCACGGTCTCTCATTTGTCGCACCTTAACCTTAAAATCATTTTTACAATACGTGATGCGGGTTTGAAGACGGGAGTAGCGACTCCTATCCAGAATGGTCGGACTAGTGCTCGGCTCTGATCAGGTTCAATAGTGAGAAGGATGAAGTTGAATATCTTCTATTAGCATCTCAACTCGTCTTATCTACCCTACTTTAGATACTGACGGTGTCTATTATGGATTTCTTTCGTCCCCTATGCCTTCTGCAATATGAAACACTCAAAGTGCATCGTCAGGGTTCAGTAAGTGAGGCCTGATCTAGCCAAATAGGTCCTGACATGGCCCGGTTGAAATCCTACTACCAGTACGTACTGTCTTTGCTCATTCGAAAAGGTCATGTCGAAGCTCTCCGAAGCGGCGTACTGAGACTGTCACCTGTGTCATGGCAGAGGTGCTGTGACTGGGGCCATACTATCCCCATGCCATTCTTCACTAATGGGCTGCTAACCATTACTTTATAGTGTACATAAGACTACGCAAGCGCATCTTTTCCAAATTATCCAGCCATCCGCACAGCTGCTTACACCCTCTGGTAGACCGGCTAAGCAATATCTCATACCTTGTTGGCAATGGAAAACTCGAAGGACTCTCAGCAATCAAGATCGCAGTGCTAATGAGCTCGATAGATATTCTAGTTATGGGTACGATTGGCGAAAGCATTGGCCTCGCAAGTGCCTAGGCGCTTCTGATCCATTCTTTTATGTGTTGCAAAGATACAGATCTCGATGCACAATTATCATTTGATTCATTCCCGCCAGTTTTCATCGCCGTTCAGGATATTCAAACCTCGTCCATCTATTCCCGAAATGGTAGTCAGAGCAATTTACCCATCCCGGAACTCCCTTTGCAAAAAAAACTCCCATACCTCCGGCGGTGTTCGAACTAATCGAACAAATGTTGGAAATAGGGGAGTTGGTAACCTCCGCCTCATAGGGCTGGTACGGCTGGGTCCAACAACAAATAAACGTCCATCTACGGATATACACACCCAATCGATAATAGTTCCCTGAACACAAAACCTGAGGTCTGCGCCCTAACACTTCTACATTCCAACCATGCCATAACCCCTTATCCTCACAGATTTCCACCACGAAAAACCAGGTTTTTACCTTTCCACCCCTTCCCTTCCCAAAAAACCCTTTTACTGAGCCAAAAGCATCTATTCATTCCCCTTCTCCTCCTCGGCCCACCCATCCCTTCCCGTCCACACCCCCTTCCCCTTCCCCTTCCTAACCCCAACACCACACCACCCGATCCACCGCTCTTCCGTGCCTAATATATTTCAAACCCCACTAAATAGAGACTTGGGGGAAGAAGCGGTGGATGTTGTAGAGATTGGTTGGTTTCATGAAGGCGGGGGGGAATGATGGGATGATGTGATGGTGAAGGAAGGACGGGGTGGGAAAGGGGGGGGGGGGGGAAGTGTAGAATTGATTCTTCGAGCGGCAACCATGTATATACAAGCCAAAGCATTTCAGCAATCCATAAACAATTCCGCCCATCAAGCACGCCTACCAAACAAACCCCCCGTTCACGAAGTGGAAAACCCCCAAAACCACGGACTTTTCGATCAAAAACTGGATTTCTTACCCAACATACTTGCTGAGATATCAGCATCCAACCAACCAACCAACCGAGAGAAGTATTTGATGGGGAACGGTAAGTGTGATGGTCAAGGCATAGAATATTGTTGTGTTATCGCGCAGCTGCCGGCCGCGAAGGAGGTAGTCTCTATCTATTCTCGAGACAAAAGAAAAACCTCAAGCCGCCAGCAAGCCGGTCATGCAAGGACAAGAAAATGTCGTCCATCCATCCGCGACATGTAGAAATGGCAGCACCACGACCTTTGAGCGCGCCAGAGCTCCGAGCCCACAGTTCGCCACGCTTCGTGAGTTTCGAGACCGCTGTTTCATGTTTTTGTAAGCTAGACCATGCCATCAACTACCCCCGCTTCCCAAATTGAACGAGCTGGGCAACCAGACGCAGTATCACACGATATGCCTCGCTTCAACCCTCCCCCCCTCCCCCTCCGCCTCCCCCAACGGCGACACCAACTCCTCGCCCCTCGCCCCGGCCAAAAATCCACTCCCGCCCGCACCGGGCCCTTGGGTGGCCATCCATAGCGAATGATCAAACGACAAGCCCGAAATATCCGATATCGCGGGGCTATCGAGGCCGGAGAACGGGGAGCGCAGATTCGCGCCGTTGTGCACCGAGAGGTTTCCTTCGCTTAGGGGGCGGCAAGGGGAGGTGGAGGGCGCGTGGGGGTTGGGATCCGCGAAGAGATTGCTTGTGGGTGCGGGAGAGGAGATGGTGGTACGTTGTGGGGCAAAGGACCCTTGCGGTGCGAGTGGTGGGGTGCGAGGGAGTTGAGGGGTTTCGATCCGTGGGGGGAATTCGGGGTAGGCGAGGGTCATGGGCCGGGAGGTGTAGGCTGGGGGTGGAGACCAGATGCGCGGGAGAGAGCGGCGGGTTGATAGGGGGGACATGGAAGGTTGAGGAGATAGCGGTCTGCTGGAGGGGCGGGGGGGAAGGTCGAAGTTGAAGTTGTTGAACGAGGAGTCGAGGGGGATTGAACTTCTGGGTGGGGGAAAACTTCGGGGGGGGGTTGATGTTCGGGATTGGGCGGGTGATCTTGGTTGGGCTGATGGTCCAAGGGAGGATGTCTTTGGGGGCGGAGAAGTTGTTGACTGGACAGGAAACCTCGTCTGTGCGGAGTTTCTGGGCTGTGCAGAGTTCCTGGTCTGAATAGAGTTTCCAACCTGTGTGAGATTCCTGGCCTGGGTTGAATCTCTTGGGTGCGTATTAGCTCTGGACCGTGCATTTTGCTCTTCGCCATGTGAAGAAACCGAAGGGGAGCTCTTTTGAAGCTCGAGTAGTTTGCTTTCATGCAGGGTTCGTCGGCGATGATGACCCTTTAGCAGCCGGTTTTTTCTTCGCCAGCTGGCGAACCAGACTATCAGGATGGGGGAAACGATGGCGACGAATATAATAGGAACAACAATGATTGCTGTGAGTTTGCTGGTGCTGAGGCCATGCTGCGGAGCAGGATCCAGAGTTGGAGTACTGTTTGCTTGGGATGCCTGGATAGGTGTTGCATTTGCGGTTGGGGTTGATGTCGTCCGAGTAGCTGAATTGATCCGTGTCGTATCTGTAGTGATGCTGCCCAGTTGGGAAGCGTGCGAATTACTGCCGGATTTTGAACTGCCGCTCACAGTCGAGTCCTTGGCAACACTGGAGGCAGCAGAAAGTACAGCACTGGTTAGGGCCCCTCCGACAGATATGTCGGGCTCCAGAATTGGAGATGAACCGGTCACGTCTCCATTGTTGTTTGATGAGCGTAGATGGAGACGTGAAGCGTCATGGATGTCAATTGCCATTGCAGTCTGTTACTCGACAGCGAGGTTCAACAAGATGAACAGTTCTGCTAACGGAATAGAAAGACGGAAGAGATATGAAACTTATGAAACTGAATGGAGGTGCCAAGCCATTGTATGCAGGTGACGGCTCAAAAGGTCCTAGACGCGCAAACGACTGGTAGGAAACCCATCGATTAATTAAGTCGAAGGCCATCGTCATATCCGTCTAGATCGATGCTGAGACGTAAATCAGTGGATATGCTCTGCCTGCTAGCTTCCGCGTCCGCGCAAGGAGCAGCATTGCCATTGTTGTAGTCTCAGCCTCGACGACTCAAGACCGGCCGACGCAGATCGTACGTTAGAGCCTAAGAGAGCCTAAGAGAGCCTAAGATTTCACGAGGGAAGCAGGCATGAAACATGCAACAGAAACAAGCTACTCCGTACAGAATTCAGAGACAACCCCGATGCAGTGATAGGGGGGTTGACAACCCCCACGCCCTGCATTGGCTTGTGTGGACGTCTAGAAGCCGTCCAAGGATAAGTAAGCGATCGGTACTTAGCCGTCGCAGAAGCATCATCGCGAGACTGATTCCGGATAAGCGTCAAGCGAGCGAGTCTCTGGTTTACATGTATAAAGGGAATCCAGAATGTTTGGGTTGGGATGCAATCACCATGAGTTGCTAATGGTACGTATATGGATGTTGGATGTTGTGATTAGGAAGAGCTAACGCGGTGGCTCCCGTTGGTTGGTTGCCTCCGTTCTGGTCAGGCTTTTTGCAATTGCGACCATCCTCTGGCAATCACCCCACCGAGTGGCCGTCAACTAAGTACGTGTGTTGGCTGTAGTGGCTGGGGAAGGACTTCAAGACATCTGGTACCTTGGACTGGCACACACAACTGCTGGAATCGAATCATGGTCCGTGATGGAAGTTGCAAATGCTTCGGGTTCTATAATAAGCAACGCTGTGTCACCCCTGTCTCTGCTACTGTAGCTCAATTTGGCAGCTTGTTTTCCTGCGTACGCTTACCAAGCCAAGACCAAAAACGCTGTTAAATTACCACTTGAAACACAGCCTTGTGGAAGCAAAAGGAGCAACACATAGGAACAGCGGAAGCAGGAATAGGAGCAGCGATATCACGGTGTACTAACCTGATTCGGTTAGCGCGGATATGTATTCCCGCACTCTGCACCAAACACCGATACTGTAGCTTCCTGAGGTGCGTACTAGGAGAAATTCTGTTGAAGGACGAGGTCATATGGGGCATTTTGGTATGTAGGTTGAAGCTTAATAGGAGTCTATCTAGGAGCGAGCAGGTAAAACTCTACTAGCGGGCCCCAGCCATATCAGCCCTATGAAGGCGGAGATTACCGCCTATTTCCAATCCTTGATCCAGATAAGTCACTGTGATGATAGGACAACCAGCAACATAGTAATGCTTTTTAAATGGACCCCCGATTACAAAATTGTAATCATGGAAAAAATGGTCTTGAGTATTCATGTGTGGTGGACAGGAAAGGAGAGGAAGCTTTCTGGGTGTGGTTTCTTAGACTAATGACTGACTGGCATGCAACTCATTAAAAGTCAAAGGTTCTGTACGAAATTGAAGAAGATACAGGACCATTGGCCAAACTTCGGTAACCATGAGCAAGCAAAACAAATTCTAAAATCGAGACCCATCCAAGCATCTAGCACTAGTTGCCAAGTTCCCACAACGGGCCTTTCTCCCACTGCTCCAGTGCCCAAGTTTTGCAGCGTTCGTGTTCCACATACCCATTGCACTTTCTGTACAGCCGCAACGATAACGGCCCATACGCCTCTGCTGCTGGATTCTCCGCCCAAAGTAGTCCCTCCTTGACCTTCGCTAGTATATCTACTTCGGAATCTCCCGCGTCTTCAGAGAACATATCTGTCAGGCTGTGTCTGAAATTGTAGCAATCGCGACCTTCCTCCGTGTTCAAGTATATCTCTAACACAGCCTGGTAGGAGGATCTAATGCATTGCTCCAAGAATGCTCCCTGCCCGTAAAGCTGGTTTAAGGATTTCGTGATGTCGGCGAATGAGAGGCGTCCGTACACTTTCGCAAGGACAATGCGGCGCATGTCTTTGTCAGTCTCGATTTCGATACGCTCACCGTCGAGGCACCCCCAGGTTGATGCGACCATTTCGTTGTTCAATATTGGAGTTTATGGCTGGCAAGGCGAGAAGCTTGGAGGTAGGGGGTCTTTCCAAATAAGAATTTCGAAGACTTACTTTGGTGGTGGGGACAGGAGGTTTAAAGAGTGAGGAAAGATGTATGCCGAGAGCAGGAAGAAGAGAAGCGTTGCCTTTATATGTGGGTTGGGACCGCTTCCGAGTCATCTTGGGAGTGAACGCTTCGCATACTATCTTGAGTCATCAACTGTGATCAAACGTTGTCCACATGATGACCAGCCCGTCCGCCTCTTCTTGCACTTCTTCTTAATTGAACTGTCATAGAAAATCGCAAGCATCCACAATCAAAATTTCGCTCACTTGAGGGCTTCACTTTCAGCAACAGCCGGTATGTTTCAGTCAGGTCACGAAGGTGACAGTAAGGAACCGACTCCTTGTGCGAATTTGACGACATTCAGTCTTGGCGGCGAGAAGCTTTTCTGAGCATTCTGCTATCCCCGGAAACGTAATTCTCCTCATTCACGTTCTAGCTGTCCTCATTATCCTCAACCTCATATCTGTCATTCTCATCAATCTTGTCCTCCTCCGTTGTTCGCGTCGTCCTTAGCATCTTTCTATTACAAGTATAAGTATTATAATCGTCCTTGATACTTGATTGAGATTGTGGTGCCGTGGCGTTCGCCCTCAGGAGGCAACACCTTAGGGCTACTAGAGCTACCCTGTTCACTCATGTATATTTGGATCTTTCACCACGGCTTCGATACTAGTTGCCAATTTGTACCTTTCTCGTCGACATACGCCTTCTGCCCACTCGTTCCATAGTTATCTTTGAGGAGGAGTGGTACCGGAGATGGAAATGACGTGCCAAGGAGCAGTAGAATGGATCTGTGAGAGCGACCTGCGAAGATAGAACAGAAACCCATGAGCCATTAGCTTTGTACTGTTGGCTTAACCAACTGACTAAATTGTTGAAGAGATTGCTTAGGGCTCTGTTAATATACGTATAGCACATTCCGACAGCAAGAAAGGGAGTACGTGCCATTTTAGCGAATCGGGTACGTCGTATGACATTTTGAGGAGTTAACGAGAGGAAAAGTAGGCTTCACTTGTAGTTCGTCTTTTGCGGCTAGAGCATATTGATGGTGGTGAGGTTGGTTTGAAGATCTTGAATGTATGAATCATAGTAACGCAAGGGGTTCATTCGATTTATTCGCAAGAATTGTATTGTGTTTTCGCGAAGTTTTCTTACATGGAATCGAAGCTGCGGCACTTTGCACGATCAAAGCGAACAATAATAAGTGGCATTTCCTAATCTTACACCTCTCAACATTGTGCTTATGTACATCAAAGAAAATCAATATGTGCAAATTGTATCTTACAAACATAGTATCTACATACCCAACTGTCAAATTACAATTCAACGTGTTTCGCAACGAAACTACTTCCACCTTTTGCTGGTTCTAACACTTGCCTGGAAAAATTTGATGAAGAATTTAAATAGATAGAGTGAGTGTGATTTTTGTACAACATTTATGTAAAGGAGTCGTACATCGTAATCATATAGGATCTGGCTCATTTCCTGCCCTGTGCGTCATTGTCTTCCGTGAAAGCGACAAGGGCAGAGGTTGACGTACTTCTGATCCAGGAAGATCCCGAAATCCTCGGTCATAAGCAAAAGGCCTGCCGCACGCGCTTGAATGACATCACTGACGATGAATGGTTCATGATTGTGTGATAAAGCCTCTTCATCTCGCCCGGATGTTCTTGATCTTGTTCGGAGATTCTGTGAATTTGAAAATGTGCCAGTAGATCATCACTAGTATCAAAATAAATCCTGCAAGAAGGAATCGGGCATCTGCGCTTCGGCTCGACCAGGGTCTCTGCATTGGAGTCATACGATGTCCTTGGTTCTGCCGAAGCTGTATTCGAGCAACCATCATTTGGTGCAGGCTTTTCGAGGTACCTAAACTTTCCGCGCTGTGTAGGTTCTTCCAGTCCTAGAATAAGAGGCCTGAGTATCGCGAAACTGTCTCTCCACCCCTCAACAAAGATTTGCATGAAGCTCATAAGTACTTTGACGTCTTCCATGCTGCTCATGGCGCCTAGGCTGACTCGTATGATGCCCGTCGGCTTGCCATTGAGCACATCAACGAAATTGCCGCAGCGCAGACCATCATTAAAATTGGCTCTCATTTCCTCTGGCGACATATCCAACGCCCAGGCTATGCCGCCAGGGTTGCAGACTCCGCCCGTTCGGATCTGAATGTTGTTGACGATGGCAAGATTTTCGAAGTCGGATTTCCCTACCCAAGCACCGCTGCTATCTTTAACGTTGAAAGCGATCGTAGGGCCTTGGGTTTTCTTGTCTCCATACTCGGACGCCGGGTGCTTATATATTGTACAAACAGGCATTCCACTTGCATGGCGCAATTTTGACAAGTGATCGTAAAGAATCTTAGCCAGCGCACAGGTATGCTCAGAGATGAGATCCATCGATCCATATAGCTTTTGGTGAATCTCCATAGCGGAGTCTAGTGCCATAATGCTGTGAAATGGTAGAGTTCCATCTTCCAAAATTTCGTGCAAGGATTCATCTTTCTTAGCATGCCATGTCTCCCCAGGGACGTTGATGACCATGTCGACCGTCCCGCCGCCGAAGTAGGGTCGATTGCATAGTATGTGACCCGCCTTGTTCCGCACAATCAGAGCTCCTAGATCCGGGAATCCAAATATTTTGTAGAAGCTCAAGGCAGTGAAGTCTGGTGCATTATATGGGTCGCTTAGATCTAGCTGCGAGGTCGCTACGAAAGCAGCGGCATCCAGGAGGCTATATACGTCATGATGCTCAAGCTTGTGGGACGCTCGGATTCGGCCAGGCCAGCTCAAAGGCAAGCGTCGGCCGTTCAGGTTTGATTGCGCCGGATAAGCGAAGAGTCCAATGCCTTTTCTCAATGCAGATTTCTCAAGCGGTGTACCAGTATCTGCCTGATCGTTAGAAAGCCAGTCCTCAACTTCGGCATCGGAACCGAAGTATCGGAAACCTGCAGACGCGACTTCTCTTACGCCCACCAAAGACGTGTGGGAGTCAGCGTGATAGCCGTACCACCAAGGCTCTATCCCATGGCCACGGTTGTAGTCCCGCATTCCTTCCACGACTAACTTGACAGCAGCAGTGGCGTTGGCAGTGAAGACCACATCGAAGTGCTCAGGACTAGCTCTAAAGAATTTGAGTATACGGGACCGGACAGCCTCCACACGTACGGTCGAAAGAGATGATGCAGAGCAATGAGAGTGCGGATTGCCGAACAAATTGGAAATCATGTCTTTCGAGAAAGTCTGCATAAGAGACCTCGGAAATGGGGTTGTACCGGCATGGTCAAGGTAGGTCGTGCCTAAGGTTGCGGCGGTGAGCCGGAGTCTCACGGAATTGGAGAGAAGGATATACTTTCTAGTAGAGGATACTCGGTCTTCCTTATCCGTTCGATTAATGTCGGGTACATTTCCCTTCCATCTCGATCCAGTCTGTTTAGGGCTTGTTCTGCTTGCTTCGGTTTCTTGTATTCCATCGCGACGTCCTAAAATAACAAGCAACGATACCAGAAGTCCTTTACCGTAACACGTAACCAACCGTAGAGCTCCAGAGGGATTCAATTGCACAATGATGTCCATTATATTCGCAATGCTGCCGAAGCCGAATAGAATCACCGACCATTCATTTCGGGTTACTCCGGTGGTGGTCAGCTGGACCAGGCCGATCTCGGCAGCTTCTTCACAGAGACATTGATCTTCCAAAAAGTGTGATTAAAAATCAGATTTCTGCCGTGAAAAGCCATGGGCTTGCAGCAGTGACCGAGCCGAGGAATACACTATGGCGTAATAAGCGTTTTGTTATTCCTTATGAAATAAAAGCTGGGGACGGGCAGCAAAGCTCGTCTCATACTTTTCTTTGCTTCTGATCCGGTCAATAAAGATCCTTCAGTTTCGCCGGATTCTGTGCTCCGTAGCAAAAGCTTTTGAGTAATACCTAGCATTTGCAGATCGGAGAAGGAGAAGTCAGTATGCGAAAGTATAACCCAGCAGACTTCTATGAGTCATTGCGCAACATAATGAATGTAAAAGTTAAAGAATAAGCAACTTTCTGTTTCCCCTCTAGTTCCTGTACCATAAAAACGACAATCAGAAGCAAATGTAGTGTGTAGGTGTTGGAAATAGGGGAGTTGGTAACCTCCGCCTCATAGGGCTGGTAGGGCTGGGGCCCGCTAGTAGAGTTTTCACCTTCCACCTCCTAGATAGCCTCCTAACAGCAACAACCAATATATCAATATGCCCCCATATGACCTCGTATTCCAATAGTAGGTAGTCAAGAGCGTATGCCATTCAATCAGAAGCTCTGCCAAGTAAAACCCTAATTAGAGTCCAAGAGCAAGACTTAATATGTAGCCGTAAATTGAGTGCTGACATGACTAAATAAGAGCGTAGTTATATAGCAGTCGAGCGAACATTCACGAGTATGTGTCTTGTAGGTTAGCTTCTGCGACAATGGGGCAGTTGCGAGAAGTAGCAGAGGTACTGAAAGCCTTGAGATGATGTTGAAGGACAGCAATAGACTAGATCTTTTTCCATCGAATTTTCTGCGGTGTCCTTAGCTACGATTGGTTCTTACCCTTACTCGTATTTACGGGGTTCCTTCGTACACTGTGTTTCCGCGCAGGCTAACTATAACTAGTAGAATTAAGCTAGTGTTCTTTCGTTGGCGCTAATCCTAATCATCTTCGAAACTAACTTGTCTAGGTTAGCATGCGCGGAAACCCAGTGAGGAACCCCGTAAATACGAGTAGTAAGCAGCCGAATTTTCTTCAAAATACGCCCCTCAAGCGTTCAAATATCACCATTGCCCTGTCTGAAGGCTCTGACCTCCTCAGCCTCAATACTCAGCAGTACTAAGCTGACGACTTCGGGAGTCTCTATACGACTGATCTCACCTTCGGCGACCTCACTCACACCGTGACTGGCTAATTGGAGGAGGTCTGCAATATGGCATTCACAATAAATCCTCTCAGACTTGACATCATCTCTTTCAAGTTCTTTGTTGTCGCAATTCGTGCGTTTCCAAGTGGATTTTGGAATAGCTTTCTCAACAATAGACACGTCCATGATCATGACGACGCAAGCTGGGTTTGCCACGACTGACCTTGAGTATAATGCTGGTGAGGGAGATCACCTGAGCAACAACAGTGTCCGTAGCTTTACATGGCTTAAGATTGATGTTGAGATTGAACACTTCGCAAGCGATCTCGAACCTAGAAAGATTATTGCTAACATAGATGGCTATACTAGAGCCGGCAAGTGTTTGACCATCACAGCTTGCGTTTGGCCGTTAACAAAGTCTAGGAGATTTGGTGGCCATCATGGGACCATCTGGTTCTGGGAAAACGACTCTGCTCAATGTACTAGCCAATCGTAGGGCTGCATCAGGAGCAGTGATGAGAGGAACCATCTCAATAAACGGAGTGGAAGTATCTGCTCAGACTTTGCGGGGTGTAAGCTCTTACGTGGAGCAAGAAGACGCTCTCATCGGGTCCTTGACAGTTCGAGAGACACTGGACTTTGCTGCTCGGCTATCTCTTCCAAGGTAATATACCAGATCGTTCATATAGACATTACTTATGGCTCCTAAGCTCCGTTTCCACCCATGAACGTATGCGACGAGTAGACGAGCTGATCGCTGCTGTCGGTCTTTGCAATCAAGCTTATAGCATCATCGGAACACCGCTTCGCAAAGGTATAAGCGGAGGTCAGAAACGACGCTTGAGCATAGCTTGTAGCCTTATTACAGCCCCAAAGATCCTTTTCCTCGACGAGCCAACGAGCGGTTTGGACTCTACGGCAAGCTTCGAGGTTATCAAGTATCTGAAGACGATTGTTAGAAAACACAATGTGCGTACCATATTAGAAAAAGAGTGTAGCTACTAATTCTGGTGCGCAGTTGATCGTAATTGCTAGCATACATCAACCATCGACGTCGACATTCGAACTCTTTAATCAGCTCGTATTACTGTCCTCCGGTAGAGTATGCTACAATGGTCCTTTACCAGAGGTTTGGCCTTATTTCGAGTCCATGGGCGCTGCGATACCGAATCATACGAATCCTGCTGAATTCCTTCTCGACCTCACAAGTTCCGATTTTGCTCAAGGAAATGACGATGCCCAAGAGCGGATCTTGAAACTGCAGGTAAACTGGCAGGGTTCGCCAGAAGCCGTGGATATAGCTGTAGCAGCTTCAACAACAGTGACGGAGAAAGATAGGCCTGGATCCCTCCTCGAATTATCCACTTCTCGTAGTACCTTTATTGCAGTTGTCATTGCGCTTCTTTACAGATCGTTTATCAAGAGCTATAGAGATGTGGTGGTATACGGTATCCGCCTTGCCATGTATATTGGTATGTCTGCCCCTCAAATTCAGAAGCAGAAGGCTGATTCCTTCAGGTCTTGCAATCCTGATGGGAACTGTATGGCTTCGCTTGCCCCCGAATCAAACATCCATCGGACCTTTTACCAATGCCATCGTACGTCGTTGCCAGCCCCCATTACCTGGGCTAGACTGAAAAGACGTCACAACTCACCGACCCATAGTTCTTCGGCTCCGCCTTCATGTCCTTCATGGCCGTCGCCTACGTCCCTGCTTTCCTCGAAGACCGCGCAACTTTCATCAAAGAGCGGGCCAATGGCCTCTACGGCGCCACAGCATTCATGCTCGCCAACTTCCTCATTGGCATACCCTATCTATGTCCGTACCTGTCCCCTGATCATTACCGAATTACTCTGCTTACAGATCACAGTCCTCATCTCGGTTGTTTTCTCGCTAATAACGTATTTCCTTACAAACTTCCGCCCTGACGCTTCTGCTTTTTACAAGTATCTGATGTGGCTCTTCCTCGATCTTCTTGCAGGGGAATTCCTCGTTATTTTCATGTCTTCGTTATTTCCGAACTTTGTTGTTGCTCTGGCCCTCATCGCATTTGCGAATGGTTTGTGGATGAGTGTCGGTGGGTTCTTGGTTTCTCCAAAGATCCTCAATCCGTTCTGGCGATATGTATTCCATTATATCGACTACGTAAGTCTCCATTCTCATCTTTCGAATCATCAACCCCACAGCTCTGCTGCCTTCTTCCGGATAGCACTTCCTGCCACACAACCGCCCACACTAACCCTGTACTCCCAAATCAGCAAACCTACGTCTTCCAAGGCATGATGGTCAACGAATTTGCCTCTCGCACCTACTCCTGCGGCCCTCCTCCCTGCACCTGCATGTACCAGACCGCCCTGGCCCATCAATGCGCTATAGATGGAAAAGGAGTACTGGCGACGTATGGTTACAAAACTGGCAAGACGGGGGAATGGGTGGGTGTTTTGGTGGCTATTGTGGTGGCATATAGAGTGCTGGGATGGGTCGCGTTATGTTTGAAGAAGACGTAAGTTAGGGGAGGAGGGTGGTGTAGAAATGATGAATGGGTTGTCGGGATAGGAGGGAGGGATGTGTGAAGTTATTTTAAATATTTTGTATAGTAAATTTCCACCGATAAAGACATGCTCGACACATTTTACTATCACACCGCCAAGAGTGCTGCCTTAAGTATGGGGGCACTGCTAACTACAGTAGTCGCACAATGTCAGCCTATCACTCACCCTATCAGACGAAACATAGAAGATACCCTGGGCTAGATAGGTTATACCTACCGAGTCAAAGGGGTGTATGATGTATAAGGTAATCGAATTTCGTTGACTATTGATTAATTCGCCGACGGTTTATTATGAACTTCTCGACGATTCAACACTTATACAAATTGGTTACATGAAAAAACATCAACAAATATCGGGGAGCAACCAGGGTCCATAGCATAGGGCTAGCCTTGCTACAGGGCTGTCATCCGGCTATCTACATAGGTAGACTTTCTACACCTCCCACATGCGAGTAACGAATGACACTGTAGCTAAAGTCCACCATCGACCCAGTGCTTCTACATACTCAGCGAAAGTGTCGCAGATCATACCTTCAAATATGGAGTTTATCGAAAACGAAGAAGCTCTCGGTCTCTGCCCAGCTGAGCCGGACGCTGCTTCCTCAGTCCCCTCCGAACCATTCCCTTTTCTGAAGCTTCCTCGCGAGATCCGTGACTCGATCTACTACTATGCCCTACTTCACCCTAACACTGGTCCCACCGTCAACCCCACCGATATCTGCTTCATGCGCCACCAAGAGCCGGACCGGTATTCAACAGCCTACTGGGGCACGGAGAAGTCTACTCGCCTTTTCCGTGTGAACCGCCAAGTCTCTGACGAAGCTTTGGAAATGTTCTATTCGTCCTTCTCTTTCCACTTCCCAAACTATGTCGATGTTGCTCTGGTCAACGCTACGCTTCGAGACACCTTATCTGCCGGAGCCAGGAGCCTTATTAGTAGTATAGGACTCGTGATGAGCCTGTTCCTGAGGCGCACTCCGGGCCCATTTGCCCACAGCGACGACGAAAAGGTGCGACAGGCTTTCGAGGCTGTGGTGAAACTGTTGCCTAACGTCAGACGGGTCCAACTGACCTTGTCATTGGGCGGCTTTAAGGTACCAGATTATCAGGTCAAGGAAGTGGTGACCCGCGCCATGAGGAAAGCGAGTCCGCTAAGAGACATCGCCGGCTTAGTCCTCGGAGGAACCACTGAGACTGCTCAGCGGATGCGTATCATGAGTGAGGTGCGTGAAGCTCTTGGGTGTCTGTGAGCGAGTTGAGTCGAAGTCACAAATACGTTGCTTTTCGACCAGCTATCGACCAGCGTCTTCGTGATGACGCTAACCTACAGGGGCTACAAAGACGCAGACTACTACTGGCTTCAAGCTTATGAAGCTGCTCAATTGCCCCAATTATCCTAGTATGAGACATAAGGCTCTTTAGTTGGGAATAACAATGGTGATATTCGTAGATGCACTTAATCAACAAATCGTTTGTGTGCAAAGCAACATCATCGATGCGCTGAGCCTGCGAGCACACCTTCTCGGGAGAATTATCGGAATCGATTAGAGAATTTGAGGTTGGTATAATTGCGACATTGCGAAGTGTCAAAGTGGACTACTGGCGAAGACCTTGATCAACTCCTGAGGGCTCTTTCTGGGAATGTAACAATCGACATATGTACTTGGAGAAATCTCTTGAAATTAGAAATATTCTGTTACGCTCGTCATCTTAACATCGTTTGAACTTACTTGGTCTACGGAGTACCAGGGAGTTAATACATAGCGTGCGGGAGCAATACGTTAGTTTCTCCACGCCGCTCTAATCATTTAGGTACTATGGCAGCTCTGGAGACAGTATCTTACTCAACGCTTTTACATCACAATTAATCAATCAATCGATCAAGATGATTCTTTACTTAAGATGAAGCTTTCTCCACCTTTTACGCTGATTCGCAAGCAATCAACTTCAGAGCTGTCATAATAAATCGTTGGAGCGGCGTGAAGAATACAGCGCTTTGCTCCCGTACGCTAGGGTTTAACTCCCTGGAGGACGAGTACCCACCCAGCACCTCAGGCCGCCCCCTAGGCAAACATCAGCCTCAGAGACTGTTCAGAAGTGCCAAGAAATCCCTCTATATAAAGCGACTGAGTATATATGAAGTGAATGAATGAAACGAAAGAAAGTTTCTGGCCGAATTCAAAGGGATGAGGGTTGAAACTGGCTGGTGGCCAGCTTATATAGCCCACTGTTCCCGACAAAGGACTGCTGGTATGTTAGATTGGCTGCGCCTTCTAATTTGACCCATGCTTCGTTCGGGAGAGCTTGAAGGCCATTTCGCTTGGCCGATAACCCTCAGTCATACTGACTCGACATAGAGTCTTCACACCCTCGCTAACGGGTTGGTGAGCGAAAGAGAGGAAGGGAGAGAAGACGGGGAAGAAAGACGAGAGAGAAAGAGAAGGAAAGCGGGTTAGTGCAAGCTGCCTAAGTTGTTGTTCCGTTCCTGAGTACGTTAACTCATCGTCCATGTCTATCGTCGTCGTCACTCAGAAGCCTCTACGCGATAGAGCCCAACGTCGATAATTCAAGCCTCTACGCGATAGAGCCACGCATAAAAACACCGTGGATATGTGCCTCCGATGGAGGGAAGTGGTGCAGCCAAGTCAGGTTCAGGTAGTCGATTGCTACTGAGCCGAAGAAAGTCAGTCATCGTGGATAGATGAAGCGATGCACCAGTGCCTCCGGATGAGTCAGAAACGAGGTGAGAATGCCAGAAACGACGCAGAAACGAGGTCATCCTGGATTGATCAGATTAAGCCGTGGATATATGCCTTCGAAGCGAGGGAAACGGTGGATCATACATTACGAAGCTCCGAATAGCTTCCATCACCGCTAAGCCATTTGGCTGGGGGATATACGTTACGAAGCTCCGAATAGCTTCATATGTTCAACATATATGGCTATGATTCCCATAGGGGAGTGTTAGAAATAGAGGAGATGGCAATCTCCGCCTTCATAGGGCTGATAGGTCTGGGGCCCGCTAGTAGAGTTTTCACCTGCTCGCTCCTAGATAGACTCCCAACAGCAACAACCTACATACCAAAATGCCCCATGTGACCTCGTATTCTAATAGAAACCTTGTGAAGTTTGAAGTTTTCTGGCGCAAAGGAAGGCTGAGCTGGCTCATTCCTTCCTACAGGAATCACACCGGGATCGTTCACGAGAACAGAGCAGATGATGAACAGCTCTATTACGAAGATTCAGGTGAGATGTGAGATGTAAAGCAACGAACCTCCTCTACCTTGCAAAACCCCCAACGCGTAAATCTCCCCACTCTTCCCAAATACTCCGCAGACAGGACTTCCACCCCCCTTCGTTCCGTCTCCCCGGAGAACAAGGAAAACGTTCCTGGTTCGCAACCCCCATAGGTGCCGGAGCAGCTGGGAGTCATGCAGTTTTCGCCTCCTTCCTGCCCTTCGTAGCTTCCTACCGTAGTTCCAATCAAAGACACAAGTCACAAATGCTCCTTTTTGTCCCCCTCATGTACCAAATACCGACTACTTCGCAGATAAGAATCTCCACCCCTTAACTATCGAAACCGCAACCTTTCCCGTGAATATTACCGCCGCTTCCCTTTGTCCAGGCCCTCCCCTCCCCTCCCTCCCCCCTCCACCTAACACACAAAACCCCCCAACGCGAATAAAATCTCCACACGCCTTTTCGACACTTCGCAGATAGTAACCGCAATCGGGCGCGAACATTTTCGTGAATCTCAGTTAACCCTAACAGTTCGATTCCCCAAACCGTAGCTGAAAAGGCCAACACACTTGGCAAGCTTGAAAAACGATGCGAGATCACAATTGCAAAGAAAGCTTTTGAGGAGCTGGAAGAGAGGAGGGGGAGGCTTCTATCTGCGGGTTGGGTTCCAAAAGGGGGGTTTGGTGGGTGGAGAGAGAAGAGAGAGGGGGTTATGCATGCGTGGGGGTTTAGTAGGTAGACTCTAGAGTGGTGCAGATATGTACAAGCGTATCTTTTGCCAGTGACGGTGCTCTAGGTCGAGTGCGGAATAGGTTAGCTTTTATCGTATTCGGACTTCTTCTTTGGCGCTCAGCGAAGTTCATTCACAACTGCTACCTACTACAGGTCATACAGTAGGTAATCCTTCTCATGTGAATTTTATTTTACAATACAGAATCTTATTCTACCGAAAGTAAATTGCATGCTGCTAGATGAGACACTTCCCAAACACAAGGAAATAAGACGTCAAGTCCGTGAAGCCTTAAAGACTGCCGAAACAGGCTAACTGGAGAAAATACATACAGAAGTGAAGAAGAAATACATTCAATTTGTGCTACATGAAACCGTGAAAAAAACAACCTGAATCCCTAGGACCACTCTTGTGTCGGAAACGCTAGGCAGCGTAGCCACGCTCCTAGTAGCCACACTTCTCAGCAGGCGTCGGCAGCGCAAGCGGGTACTCGCCATCTCCCATCACCACGTCCGGGCCGGGGTTGGGGTATTTGACCTCGGCGACTCCACGTACGGTCGTGCAGCCATTGTCGGTGTCGGCGACGAGGAAATCTGGACGCTGGGCGTACGGTACGGGTCCCGTAGCAGCGCGGTCGGAAAGAGCGCGGCTGTAGCGCAGGTTGGGTGCTTGGCTGGGGCTCGCAGCAGCCAAGTTGGAGGCTACGGCCGACGGGGCAGGGGCAGAGGCGGTGCCGTCGCCGGGGGTGATGGTGATGGCAGCGCAGTTCATGTTGAATTCCTGCTCGCGGTTGAACCAGGTCCACGCGAAGATGACGTCGCCGGTTGGGATATCAGCTGGGATGTTGAAGTCGAAGTTTTGCAGGCTGGTGTCTTGACCGCCCTTTCGGTGGGGGCAGTTGCCCTCCCAGGAAGTGGCGACTTGGAAGGTTTTGCCTTTGTCGACGGAGAAACCGACTTGGCAGGACCCGCCGTAGTGGTTGCCGATGCCGGTCATGTTGAAGTTTTGTTTGCTTCCGGCGGCCCAGGTGGCTACTGGTGCACCTTGGGGGGTGCCCAGCTGCTTGAGGTAGCCACGGCAGGGGTAGATGTCTTTACGGCCGCAGCAGTCGTAGGGGAACTGGAGGCGCTCATCGGCGGCATCCGTGAGATGGGGGTTGTTGGCCGCACCGAAGGGAGGAGGGTAGACGAGTTGCATGTGAGCGAGGGCTGAGGTCGCGAAGACCAGTGCCGCGAGAGAGAAATGCATGATGTTACGGTGTAGTTTTAGTAGCGTAGAGCTTGTGTTTTGTAGACGAATGAGGGTGATGACCAGAACCTGCTAGGTCAAGGAAAGCTGTAGATGTAGATTTAGATTGTGTCAGAAGAGAATGTTGGTGGAGATTGAGGAAGAGTATGATAGAGAAAGAAGAAGAAGAAGAAGAAGAAGAAGAGGAGGAGGATAAGAAATTTGAGGCGTATTAAACTTCAAGTATTCATTGTAGGTAGGTTGAATAGTTGAACAGTTGGTCATTGTTTCAATGCCACCGTTCAAGTACAAATCAATAACGACCAGTCAGCATCTGTAGCACATGATTGGTGAAACAACACGGACAGAGCACCGCGACCCCTGTAACCCTTTGTCGCAAGAGGCCCAGATTTAGCCATGTGATTTGAGTAGCACGGGGCTAGAGATTCATTGTCTGGTTGTGACGAGCATTTCCATTCTTGCTCAAGATAAAGAGGTCGAAGTTTTAGTTGGTTTGCCTGGGCTGTATTAAGCAAGGTCAGGTAGCGACAGTGAAAAAAGAGGTTGTACATAGTTGGAAGTTCCGGCGCGTAGCACGCGCGCTGGTCGGCGGCTTGAAACCCCTAGAGGATTAGGCTAGGATAGGGGGTTGGGTTACGGAGTAGTGTACAGTAAGTCAGCAATCAAGTCCCCTGTCCTAGCGGGGCTCCAGATACAGATACAGTACTCCGATAACGGTCTCGGATTTGCCCCGCCATTTTGAGGGAACTTTATTTTTGGTGGAGTCAAACGGTTTCTTTATTCATGAAGCCCGAAAAACCCTGAATATTCTTTGTTTCCTCACACATGGCGAGTCACAAGATCGTCGTCTTTGCTGGAGACCATTGCGGTCCAGAGGTGAGTGAGATGTGGAAATGGCTTGCATTACGAAGTTGAAAGCTAATCCAGTTGAAGGTCACAGCAGAAGCGCTCAAGGTACTTCAACTTGTGCACCCAAACCTACAGAATTGACTACATGACCAATACAGGTATTAAGAGTCCTCGAAAAGCAGAGACCAGATATCAAATTCGACTTCCAAGAACACCTGCTCGGCGGCGTAAGTATGCTGCCTCAACGTCCAAGCAACAACCCCACCCCAACTGACAACTCTTCCCAGGCTTCAATCGACGCCACCGGGTCCCCACTAACCGATGAAGCCCTCACAGCGGCCAAAAACGCCGATGCCGTCATACTCGGGGCCATCGGAGGGCCGAAATGGGGCACAGGCAAAGTCCGCCCAGAACAAGGCCTCCTCAAGCTCCGCAAAGAAATGAACACCTTCGGTAACCTCCGGCCCTGCAACTTCGCGTCCGACTCGCTTGTCGAAATCTCGCCTCTCAAAGCCGACGTCTGCCGTGGCGTCGACTTCACCATCATCCGTGAGCTAACGGGAGGCATCTATTTCGGTGAACGCAAAGAAGACGATGGCGATGGCCACGCCTGGGACACAGAGACTTATTCGCGCACGGAGATTGAGAGAATTACGAGGCTGGCGGGGCATCTTGCATTGCAGTCGGATCCGCCGATGCCAGTGTGGAGTTTGGATAAGGCGAACGTACTGGCGACGAGTAGGCTGTGGAGAAAGGTGGTGACGGAGATTATGGAAAAGGAATTTCCGCAGTTGAAGTTGGGGCACCATCTTATTGATTCGGCGGCCATGTTGATGGTCAAGGACCCAAGGGCGTTGAATGGGATAATTGTCACCTGCAATTTATTCGGGGATATAATAAGTGACGAGGCCAGTGTTATCCCCGGGAGCTTAGGCTTATTGCCAAGTGCGAGCTTGAGTGGGATTCCAGATGGGAAGAGCAAGGTCAATGGAATCTATGAGCCGATTCATGGTGAGTTTTCTAGACGAACTGTACAAGCTATCTGCTGACTGGAAATACAGGATCGGCACCAGACATTTCAGGGAAAGGTCTAGTCAACCCCGTGGCAGCTATTCTATCCGTCGCGATGCTTCTCCAGTATTCATTGAACCTCCCAAAGGAAGCGAAGGCGGTCGAGGAAGCCGTAAGAAAGACGATCGAAAATGGCGTGCGGACAAAGGACATTGGTGGGAAAGCGAGTACCGGTGAAGTAGGGGATGCTGTAGCAAAAGAGTTGACGAGAATTCTGTCATGATGAGAGGATCAGCTGAGTTCAGGACAACTCAAAACAGCATCATAAGATATGCATACCTTTTGTGTGTCATCCTGATCTGCCGAGCGCAACATTGCAACGTATCCTCTGTTATGTCGGAACTGGTCCAGTATGCCATGATGATATCCCCCTCACCTCACCTACCTCAACTCCGGTTCACCCATCCAATCCGGTTCCTCCAACCCCACAAACTCCTGCTGTAGCCCACCCGCCGCCGTGGTGGTCCCTTCCGCCCTCCTCCCCTTAACCCTCTCATCCCTCGCAAAAATCTGCACCCCACGCACATGCGTATCCTTCCCATTCTGATGATTCTCACAAACCCTAATCTGCAGCAAAAAACACCTCAACACCCCCGCCCCCTCCGCATCCACCACCCCAGTCACCAACTCAATATCCTGCCACCCCCTCGGCCCTTCGCCCTGCCACTCGGCAAACTCGGTCAGGTCGTGCATGCCCGAGCCCGCGAAAAACAGCATGCGCGTCGGGGTGTAGGACTCGTCGAGCTCGAAGTCGAGGTAGACGCGCAGTTTGACGATTTTGACCAGCTTGAAGAAGTGGATGGTGAGGAGGTGGGGTTGGGGCCCGTCGGACTGCCAGAATTGGGACGGGGAGGGGGAGCGCAGGGCGTCGACGCCGCAGCCGGGTTTGTAAGTGCTGACGGTCCAGGAGGCGAGGGAGGAGATTTCGCGGAGGTGGGGGGGGTGGTCGGGGTTGCTGGCTGTTGGGGGGGTGGAAATGGTGTTAGAGAATTGGTGGGTTGTGATTGTGGGTGGGTGGGTGGAGGTGAGGTGAGTGCAGGGGGTTGTGAGAGCAACAAACTTACTGGGATCAACACCAGCATTATCCTCCTCTGCTGCTTCAAACGTCTCGTCATCAACGCGTGCCTGTTGGGCGTTACCAGAAGGCTGGGCAATAGATGCCGTGGCGGGATTGGCTGTAGCCATTCTGGAAGGCAAGCGGGGCAAGGTTGGGTTGATGTTGGGGTCCTGCGCGTCGCGGTCGGTGAGTGGGGATGGGCGACGTGCAGCCATCTTTTGCCAGGTGACGTAGTGGTGCGGGACGGGCCGCTGTAAGCGAGGTGTGGTGGGTCGGAGTTGAAAGGGCCGATGGTCGGTGTTCGGAGGTTGTCTCTACAGATGCCAAAGGGGGTCATGGGGAAGATCGCCGTGTCTAAGTTTTGTGTCAACACAATTTGTTGTCACACATCACACATGAACAAAGTACATGGCCAAAAAGCCTCTTAACAAGGATTATTTGTATGAGGGCGTAAGCCAGCTAGCTATACCTGAACAAGCCCGGCAACGCTCAAGCAATGCCCAGCTCGCTGCAGGAAGGAACTGTACCTTAAGGTACCTAGGCAACCTAGTACGATCGTTTTCCGAGATGGGGCATGTCAGTCATATGACTGTACTAGTCCACCGATCTTTGTAAGCCGAAGCTCTTTACAAGTGTGCACTGACAGGTGTTGAAGACACGCGTGGCTATAGTGATTGCTTCAATGTGACGAACAATCTTGGTCTGACATGCAATTCGCAAGGCCGCTATGACGAAGCCAGGAAACTTTATGAGAATGCTCTGGCTGGTTTGGAAGAACATCGACGATCGAGATGTTTTGACTACCATGACGAATCTCGAAAGCTATTACGACAGTCTAGGGATTTTTGATCAGGCCCGGAGCCCTCTTGGCCGTTTGGGAACAAGACTTTGGCAACGATCACCCGGCTACACTCAATGTATATGTGCTGCTCGAAGAGATGTACCATGTTCGAGGTTAGTTCTACGACGCAGCAGATCTCTTTGAACGAGTTTGTGATTCCACAGCCGAGACCCTGGGGACGAGCCACCCAAAGTTCTTGCAGGTTACGAATTACTTGGTATCGTATATGGAAACTATGCTGAGGTGCAGGGAAATTTGGAATCGGCTGAAAAATGCTACAAACGGGGTTTGTGTTCAAGGGAGAAACATCCAAGGATGGTTAAGATCTCGGTTATACTCGAGTGTCTAAATAAAAAGCGACCCCAGGATGATAAAGCTGCAGGCCAACCTTCAGCGGAAACGGATTGTGAGAAGCAGCCAGTGAAAGATCAATCTGATGAGCAGATTTCACTGCAGTTGGAGTCTCTCAATATGTAACGTCTTACCAACATGTATAGTTTGAAGTATATTTCAAGACATGGTAGCGGAAACCACCGATGTGACGGCCTTGGAAAGATTTCTTTAAGCTTTGTGTGGTAGAAGCAGTCTCCATGACTTTCGTAATTATGCTACACAGAAGGCAAGATCTTCCCAAGCGCAACCATCGTCAATCCAAGTCCATTACTGCATTTATTTGGAGCAGCACTCTCTATACTACCTGAATCGATCTGGGAAAATTCGGGGTATTGTCCGTATCTTCAGGTGGCAATATTTACGATGTATTCCCCGGATGGTCTGTCAGCTGCTTCAACTATGAGATAAGTTCATACTATGGGTTCTCTCAAACGCCGAGACGATTGAGACAGCGCCTGAAGGTCAATTGAGTATATGCAATATCTTGAGGCAAACCCGGTGGCAGCATATTGCACAGAAGACACAGGCGATATTAAGGTAGTCAAGGGCGGAGCAGATCGGGCATTGGGCTCTTTTGCCGACAAGAGCAATACGGGTGATATTCCTCTTATCATGGAAGCGAAACCTGATGGGTCCGCTACTATGGACATCACTTAGACACTGGTATACGTGGCAGCTGTCCATGAAGCAACAAAGAGCCAGGCTAACAGAAGTGTTTTTGAGGTAGTGCCCTAACAGTACTTCGTAAAAATCTCGCTCCTTTTCCTTCCAAGGAGAAGAGATCTTTTATGTCTTGGCCGCTTAATTTGTTTACCAAACAATCAATGATTATCGCCTATATCGATATGTTGCTAGTCAATGCGATCGAATCATGCCCACATACCAAACCTCAAGAGCAGAACATCCAATCCGTCCTCAAATATTCCGAACACTTGCGAAGGCAACCAGAATTTGAAGACGAATCGAATGATCAAGATGCTGAGTAAGAAGAAGAAGAAGGAGAAGAAGAAGAAGAAGAAGAGGGGGGGGAGTATGAGATGGTTGATGAAATCAAAATTGGTAAATGTGTGGTAATGAGGCGTTCAAGGCGTTAGAGCAAGATAAAGCTACAAAAATGGCCTTTATACCTACCGTTGAAAAGAACATGGCATACGTTCGACATGCACCACGGGTGCAATAGCGGCTTTCAACGGCGCATGTCGCCAGCTCCGTACTCGGTCGTCGCTTTATGCTTTTTCCCGTCCACTGAGCACGGCACGATTCTTCACATCTATGCGGGCGCTAATTCTTATTGAGTGCGGTTCTTCGTTGACTACCATTAACCCTTAACCCTGCGAAACCAATTTAGATGTTGCATAAAGCTGTGTTTCTTAGCAGAAAGATATTCGCGCCAATTTGGTCAGGCTAGGTGAGCAGTGCAATATCATTGCTTCCACTACTTCTACTGTTCCTTTTGTTCCTTTTGTTCCTATGGCTCTAATAAACCCAAGATATTAGATTTCAACGCTCTTCAAAACTCGAAATGAACAAGCTCAGGCTTTATTCCCTGTTCCTACTCCAATACTTGGATATTACCTTTGCAGCACCCGCGTCCACGCCGAATGCACTCGGACTGATGCTGTCCCCCCCACCTGCAAACTCTGCCAGTAACAGTTCTCCCACGTCCAACCTCGCCCTTCCGAACCCGCCACCTTTCTCCGAATCTATAGTCTACCCCATCGTCGACAGCACCGTCTCCCTATTGATACATCCACGCCGCCACCAACCCATCCCGCCCGACGACCTAGGCACATGCCTCCTCTCCACTTCAACACGCGCACTAGATGACATTCGCCGACACGGCGATGGCCCGTTAGAGCCTTCTGACAACCCATACATGAGCGATCCACTTCCGGATGTTAATTGCAAGGTGTCGCTCACGAGCTGGCATGTCATGTCGCCGCAGGGTAGCAAGGTCACGTTGATGACGTACGGGGTCGTGCAGACGGCTTTAAGGGGTCTGTTGGAGTATATGCTGTTTCCTGATCCGCATTATTATTCTCTTTCTTTCACGGTTAGGGATGCCCAGAGGGGGCCCGTGGGGGCGGGAAGTGTTGGTACTCTGCATGGCTGAGGAACTCGTGCTGCTGGGACTAGGATACCTTTTGGGGATGGATGAATCCGGGGATTCGTAAAGGCGGCCAGTCCAGGCAGTAAGTAGTACGGTTACCTTGGACATTCTGGCATAAAAGAACTCTCAATCCAAACGAACAAGATTCTGAAGATTTTCAAGTTGTTTTGTATGTCAGTAACGGAATATTTCTTCGAAGTTTGTTAAGGGGAAAAATCTATATTTCACTCAAGAACCTGATGATGCCGTTACGAAAAGCTTTTACTTCCTTGGTCAGGATATTTCACAGCGGGAAAGACTACCTCACTCAGCATGAGGTAGCAAATTGTTATGTATCGAACCTTTATAGATTCCCTGAACACAATTGGATTTTAGCGAGATGCACGATAGAATTGAAATGAAATCCCCAAGATATCTAATCAATGTTAATGATACCCCACACTGTGAATATTTCACTCAGTGCTTCAACAAGAGCTCCATATATGCTCCATCCAGTGTCCCATCCAGTATCTCATCTAGTGTTCCATCCAGTGCTTCACCCATTGTTCCACCCTAACCCTAAGCAGAACCCACTGACGTAGGGTTAGCATTGAGAAACACAAGACGCAAATCAGCTAGTCGCTTTCCGTCAAGAGCCATCTCTTTCTCCATGGTCCTCACCGCTTGTAATGGCAGGGCATCGTAATTTATGTGAGGAGGAATCCTAAGGTATGGGGCTTCTGCACCAAAGAAGGCGCGCCTGGCACAACAAAATCAGGGCTCTTTCGAAGCGTTTCTGTGTCGTCTAGGTCTATATCGGTATAAAAGCTGTTAGGGTCCAGATCCAGCAGCAGGCGGATATTTAGCTCTTCCTGGTTGAAGCGCTGTTGGTCCGTAAAAGACATGGGTTTCAGGTTCTTTTTTGCGTCCTTAACGGTAATCGGAATCAAGCTTTCGTAGATCTCCTCGTCGTCAAATTCCGATCAGCTGTCCATATCTTCGTCCATGTAGTCGCTTTGTAATGACTCTGAACCGGAGCCGCTGTCACTATCTGTGGAAAACTTCGCCTCATTTCCCCACGCTGTTCTCTGGCCCTTCATTAACACCTCTGCATATAAAAAATCCTTCAGATATGATTCCATTATGCTTTGAGGTTTTATTACTGAGCGTCCTGACCTCGATATCTGTACCTCGTCGTTTATCTCTATGTCGGATCTCTGATCCTGGGGGTTTAGATTCTTCATATTCACATGTAGGTCGGGGAACTCTGCCACTGTCCTGGCCACACTTTCAGCTTCTTCTTCGACTTTGATCCGCACCGCATCTGCCTGCGCGCTAGGTTTCACCTGCTCCCTCCCTTCGTAGCTTCCTACTGTAGTTCTGTTGAAGCAATAGAAGCTGCAGTAGGAGCAATAGTAGGAGCAAGAGGAGTAGTCGTCCAATTGAGAACATAGTTCCTAATTAGGAACGTAGTAGTTACAGTGCCATTACAGTGCCCGCTAGCCTAGTTGGGGCTAGCGTCAACTGCGGCACAAAACGTAGATAGGATCTACAAGCTTTGAGATTCTGATGTCCTCTGAACTTACTCTCTTGCCGTCCGTTAGACGCGAGATTGTCACCGTGCTTGCCAGGATAATCAAAATTGAATCGCAGATAACACTTCAAAAAGCATCCGTAGACGGGGGTGGGGATATGGAGGGGGAGAATGGGAAGGGGGTTATTGAGATGAGTTACTCAAGTACCGCGAGGGGAGCGACGGTGTTGGATGACGAGAGGGATCTGGAGAGGGCGGTGGAGGAATTGGGGGAGGGGGGAGAGGGGTTGGATCTGGAGGATGTTCGAAGGAAGGGACTGAGTGGAGGGAGGGGGAAACAAAAGGGGAAGGGAGGGGAGGGGGGAAGGAGGATGAAAGCGCCATCTGTGCTAGGGTATTCTGCCTGAAGGTCTTTTCGGGCGCTGTCTGTCAGGCATTGAGGCTTTCGTGGAGATTGGATATCGTGCATGAAGTTGTGCATTTTATTAGTCATTGTTCTCCTCGTGCTGCTATTCGCTCAGTCGACACATTCCCTTACCACCTAGGCAAACAACCCCTTATTCTCCTCCACCCACTCCCCCAACCGCATCGGCTCCCTCTCTGCAAGCTTCCTCACATTCTCCCTTGCCTCCTCGTAAACCGCCCTTTCATACCACACCTCCTCTCCATCCCCCAGCCCCTTCAACAATCTAACCATGTACCTTGCCGCAGCTTCTGGCATACCCTGCTCCGCAATCATCATCTGCACCCCCTCCTCCTCCCCCAGACTCACAACCTGTACCTCCCGCCCCACAGCCCTGGCTATAACCCCCACCGCCTCCCGTTGCGAAACCAGGTCCGGCCCACAAAGGTTCACAAACCCCTGCCCAGCCTGTGGGCCTCGCGCCAGCAGCGCCCCACACACCCGCCCGATGTCCTCCGGGGAGATAAAATCGACCTCCGCGTCCGGCGACACAAGCTTTAACTCCCCGCTGCTGATGCCCGCCTTCCACCTCACCGCATTGCTGGCGTAAAACGCCGGCCGCACCGCTATATAGCCGTCCGCGCCGAAGATCTCGGCGAGAACGAGCTCGACGTGCCCGTGCTCATACGGTATTATATCGCGCGGCAGGATCTTGCTAATGTCGCCCCCCTCGCTCAAGCTCACGCTGAAGCTGCTCAGGAAGACGACGAAGTCGACGCCCGCGGCTTTGAGGGCCGTGATGGTGGACTTCATGTGGTCGGAGACGCCGTAGGCGAGGTAGATGAATGCGCGCTTTGCGCCGGTTTGATGCGCTGCGGCGCCGACGGTGTCGGGCTTCGTGAGGTCGGCTTGGACCCGGGTGAAGCCAGCTTCTTTTTCTTGTTCAGGGCTGAAGCCGGGGATGGGTTTGAGGGGGTCGCGCATCGCGAGAATGACTTTCGCTCCGTGCTCTTGGGCGCTGCGGGCCGCGGCGGAGGCGACGCCGCCGGTGGGGCCGAAGATGATGGTGGTTGGGGGGGGCATTTCGGGGATTTGTGATTTGATGCTCAACACTGGTGTAGTAGATGGCAAGGTTGGTAGAGCAGATGAAGAAGAGGTGAGTCTTTATATTGAGAATCTGGATATCAACAGGCATCGTGAGATAGTCATAATGCAGCATCGGGGTCGGAGTAAAAGGTTAAGCCGTACGGAGGTATATAAACTCCGATGTAGGATTGGTGGTTCCGTATGCACGGGGTTTCCGCACACACGGGGTTTCTGCCGCGCACGCTGTCTATGACTAATTATCTTAGTGCCCTTTTGAGCACGCTAAACCTGATACTATCTGTAAATAACCTTTCTAGGTTAGAGTGTGTGGAAACCTCTCGGATTTATCAATCCGTATCTCCATAAAATCCAACCAAACAGTCATGTTCTCGTTCGAAGAAGACGTTTAATAGAATTAACACAAGGCACTTTATTACAAATGCCGCTTGGTTATGCCCAGGGTTATGTGAAACTGGCGTGCTTGGCGTGTTTGGCTTCCTCGCTGCTTAGGGTCAGCTCGGCTTCCCTTGTAGAACAACTCACATATACTACGCACATACATTCCATCGTCATTCTCTTATATATACTACCAGAGCTATCTAAGTTCTAGACTTCATGTAATACAACCTTAAGAAGATTGTTCGAAGCATTTGATGCGTTCTTGAAGAATTCAGTTCTCAATCTTGAATCTGCGCGGCCAGTTGTACTAGAATAGTTCAATCACTAAGTGTTTGCTCTCTCGCCCCAATGAATGTCACGTTGGTGGCTAAAAGCCACAGGGGCCGTGTCACGTGTGGGGCCGATGTGCGGCCAGGGGCCGCACATCATACGCCGTAGCCGATCGAACCTTCCACTGGCCACTTTAGCAACTTCAGTTGCTGCGGGCTCAAACAGCTACATTAGCAACATTTTCGGCTTTGAGCATCATTATCAGATAAATCATTAAATCAATGAATTAATTATTGAACAAATCCTTAAATAAATCAATTAATTGATTATCTAAATAGTTATCTAACCGTCTATTTAAACGAGTTGTTGACTATGGTAGGGTGCTTAGTAGGGAGTCATGAAGGGAGTCATGAAGGGAGTCATGAAGGGAGCCATGAAGGGAGCCATGGAGGGAGTTTGGTAGGGAACCATGAAGGGAGCATTGTTTGAAGCACTGTTTGACGTGTGTTATGCGCCCGACCGACGCGTATTTGGAAGTATGTAGAGTGTTCGATAGAGAGCTTGGTAGAAAATTAGGTAGGAAGTTTGACGTTGAGTCATGAAGGGTGCTTTCTATTGAGCAAATTAGCATGTGCTATGAAGCATGTATGGAGCATACATACTATGGAGTAGGCCATGGAGCGAATGACGTGTGTTCAAACGCGTCGCATGAAGCATGTTTTGGAAGCATGTTTTGGAGCGAGTAGGCTGGTGAGTAGGCGAACGAGTAGATAGCTGAGTTGGTGGGTCCCCGAATTGCCGATGCGAAGATGTTTCGACGGGCGCTGAATGAATACGAGAAAGCATGAGGCTCGAATCCTACATTGACTCTTGACATCGTCAACAACTTGGTCAATCTTTACGCTAATCGAGGCAAGCATAGCTAGGCGGAGAAAGATATATCGGCGGGCGCTGGATGGAAAGGAGAAAGCATGGGGCCCGGACCCTATATTTACCCTTGGACACCGTCAATAACTTAGGCCTTCTTGACAAGAATCAAGGCAAGCATAGCGAGGCGGAGAAGATATGTCGGCTGACGGGACTGACGGGGGATGATGCACCACGCCCTCGGCTTTAATTTTTTTGATTACTGTAAATTGCAGCTGAAGAATCTTTTTTCCTCCTCCTTTTTTTCTTCTTTTCTAATGTTTAATTCTTTTTTTTTATATACATATATGTTTGGGGGGAAATCAAAAGGAGGTCTGTGCTATCGGTATGAATTTGCGGATTTACCCATAAACCCTGAAAAAATTCGCTCTTCTCTTTTCTTTCACGTACTTTTATATAAACCACCCGACTTCTCGCGACGACCGTTGGCTCGGCCCCCTTTGTGCCTTCTTTGGAGTCGGAAAACTTCGCTTTGGGGAAACGTGCGGTATGTGATATGGGTTCGGATTTCGAGTCTTGATCGCTTGGGTTTTGGTTGGTGGGTGATGATGGGTGATTTATTGGGTTTTGTTGGTGGGTGAGTTGGGTTTTGGTTGATGGGTGAAGTGAATAGTTTGTAGAGGGTGGTCAGGGAATGGAATGAAATGGAATGGATGGATGGGCTCGAATGAGATAAGAGTTGGGGGGATGGTATTTTGGGAGAAGCGCTTTGGCGAAGGGGATGCAGGGGGGGGGGGGGGGTTTCGAGGCTTGAGAATGTGAGAATGGGGGGGGGGGTTTGTATGGTTGCAGCTGGAAGTAGATTCTTAGCCTCGAGGAATAAGGAAGTTGGAAAATTGGAAATGAGATTTTTGATGGTGGCTGGTTGGAGGGGGGGAGGGGAGGGAGGGGGAGGGGGAGGGAGGGGGAAGACGGTAAGCGGGGTTATTGAGATAGGGAATTTCAAGGGACTAGAGGGGATGGGTTTTCTTTTCCCATTCCCATAATTGGGAAATATCAAGAGTAAGGACGGATGGGCGGTCGAATGTTTTGGATTATTTTTTCTGGAAGAGATGTGGGAGATTTCTTGGGTCGGGGAGTTTAGGGTTGGAGGTGTTGCGGCGTAGAGTGGATTTTTTCTTCTGATGGTGGGATTTCTAGTTGGGGGTCTTCCTTCCACATCTGTGCCGAGTATTTCCTGACTGTCCGTTTTTGCTTGGATTTTTTCTAGTTGAGGCAGGACTTTTACATGCCTTGACAATTCTCCTCACCTCCCCTTTTTTAGCGCTTATCCATTTCCCGTTCATATCCCCTGGAATCCACCAAATGAATCTTCTTGGCGTCCGCATGTTCAAACTCGATGTGGGAGGAAGAAGAGATAGATGGAGAAGTGAAGACTGGAGGGATGTGAAGTGATTTCGAGTGTGATGTAGGGGCAGGATGGAGAGGGGGAGATGAATGTTGATGTAGATGCAGCAACAGATACACTAATGAGAGAGTGTGTTTTCTATGTAGTGAGGCGCAGTAGCTATGAGTAGGTGTGGGTCAGGTGACCTCTATTATCTGATAGGCCTGTTTCCTTCCTAAGCCTATTGGCTCCTACAATGGAGAAGGGGATGGATGAGCCCCCAAGAGATAAGGGAAAGACGAGGTGTAAATAAGATGCGCTTCATGGGGATGTGAAATGAGAATCCCTCCCTAACCGAAAAAAATTCCGAGCGAGAACGGGCAGTCAAAACATCTTGCATGTGTGTAGAAACCTTCTGATTGAATGTTTCACAGGGAGGAAAATTTCCAAGTAAAGAGGCTGAAATAATTCTGAAGCATCTTGGGGAATTTGAATTGTCAAAGGATTGGATCGGGAAGGATGCGTTCAAATTAAAACAAGGAGCAAGAGAATTTGAGGGGGGGAGGATGGAGAGCTAGAGGGTCGATTAAGGAGAGGTGTGGTTGACCCACGTTCCTATCTTTTGGGGGGCATTTTTCTCTCAGGCTACTCTTTCGCTCACGCTCTCGCTACGAGATGATAGAGTTTTGCAAAAGCGAGGTGATCTTAGAACAATGTTGATTTGCTTTCGACTTAAGTTGTTTAGAAGGACAATGAATAAGTATTCTGGGGTTGGGTTGCTGCTTTTATCTCCCTCTACTTCGATTTTCAGAGCTTGCTACTTCCTCCTTTGCAATATGTTTGAGCAAATTGCAATCGGGATGGCGGCCTTTCGGCCCTCCAAGCAAACCTGTACTGCTTACTCTTCCCGGCTGTTTTCCTTGTTCACCAATGGCTTCTCCTCGACCTCAGAATCTTTGATTATTGACACACTGTTTTTGGTAACGTAACCATGCTTTCTCATGTACATTCTCTGGGAATATTCTAGCAGAACGTGCTGTACATCTCAACTAATGGGCAGCATCAGGGCGTTGCCAAAGGCTCCATTGTGCCCGGAAGAGGTCGAAGCTACGTATAACGAAGATTACATTAGTTGGCGTGTTGCTAAGGTCCGTGGCTGAAGTATTCCGGGTTCAAGCTAAGGGGATGCTAAACGGCTTGATTGTTTACTCACCCAAAGTATATACGTCGCGTAATAGGTTGGGTTCTGAGTGGGTTAAGCCAGGGGGCAAACTTTGTACTATTAGTAGGAATGAGGTACGCGGTTGGGCGGGAATTTACGAAGCAAGTCTGACACTTGTGCTTGGAGCATAATTGGTGCTGGGGTATTGTGCTTGGGTATGGAGCACTGCCTGAAGCACTGTTTATCGCGTGCTCTAAAGTATGCTTGACACATGGAACGGAGCTTGATAGGGAGGCCAATAGGAAGCATGATGGGACGTTATGGTAGTCATTGTGGTAGCAAATAGGCAGAATCGCTTCATGGTTGGCGCCTTACATGTCTGCCCCGTCCTACCCACTGCCCTATTCATACCATACTTTTCCACAAGTCGTTTCTTCGGTCAAAAGCCAACCCAGCGCTAAGCCCAACCCAATACCACCCAACCCAGCCTGGAGAAATGGGTTGCATAATGGGTTGGGTGGCGAGGGTCAAAACACCACCCCGACCCATCTCGTTGCGCGGCCCAGAAGTATATGAAAATAGTATTTCAATAACCATTCCCAATTGGTATACAAAGTTGATTATTGCAATGTGACCACGGCGGGAAATATTATCCGCCTCTTTGGTCGATTTTCTATTGTCCCCTTGTCAAGTCCTTGGGTCAGAGCCGGGAAGAGTCCGAGGTGGACCTTGCCATCAGTGTCAGCCTTGGTCTTACCATCTAAACCCATTGTCGCGTGATTGAAACGGTCGCCAAATCCGGGCCACGTGAAGGAGAACTCCCGGTTTCCCAGCATGACCTGAGCCTTGAGCCGAAGAGCGGCAATGAATATCTTGTCCAGACTGTTGTGCCATGCTGTGAGATCCTTGTTGTCGACTGTTGGAAGGTTCTTGACCAAAAAGGGCTTAAAGCGTCATCGAGACGGGCCGACAGCTTAGGTACATAGATGCGGAGATCGAGCTTCTGATTAACGAAGATATGCTTGCTTTTCCGACGGATCTGTTCATACAGCTCGGGATATACTAAATTTGTTTCGAGGATTAGCGCTGCTTCTTGTCACTGTAACTGTAAGAAGGAGCTCACGATTCGCTAATTCTCTCTCGAAAATTTTTGACACGTCTGGTTTTTTGTCCAGATCACTTGGCAGGAAGTCGTGTCGTTCCAAAAATACCCATTCATAAACGGCAGCGGCGACCATTGCGCGGAGGAAGTCTTGCATGATGACTGGACTGTGTGATAGCTGAGTCCAGGAGGTTCGTGACAGATCCTCTCTCCGCCCCACGTCAAAGACACGCGTACAGATGTCGAAGAATGGGCCGGGCGACAATGTTGAATAAAGTTGAGGAACCTTGTCGTAATCGGTTTTCGTTGCTTCGAGGAGATTCCGTATTGCGCACCGTATCTCTCTCATTGTTATTTCTCTCAATGATTCTAGCAAAACCAAACTGGGTGAATAGATATCTGGATTGTCGAGTAGATAGTTGTTGACCACCGCTTGACACATTGCATGCGCGCCTTCAGGAAACGAAACATAAGAAGTTAAAAGGGTCTTTTCTGATCCATCGGATGTCTCCCGAAGTGCATCATCGTGCAGATTCTTATCCTTGGTTTTCTCAGGATATGGGATACACAAACTGCTCAAGTCAGGACGGGGCGTAGAACGGACACTCAAGTTGTTCGAAGACGCAATTGCAGGTTGAACACTAGTGGAACGTTCTGGAACGAGGACAACCAGATCAGGCTGAACTGTTTGACCTCGCTTTACATTGCGCGAACTACGACTGTCCGTGTCATTAAAGTACGATCAACGTTGCCAGTATCGAGAATTGGGAGTGTAAGAACAAAGACATACCTTTCGCGGTTCTTTTCTACGCAAGCCGACATAGTACGTGTGGTTGTGCTTGCTCGTACTTGCCTATGGTACGCAGTAGTGAAGGAACGCTTCCTAGACTTCGAGGCATTGACTCGATAATTGCTGCTGAGAAGGTTATTCCGATCGAAATCTGATGTAAGGGCATGGCGCCCTTCGCGAAACAAACAACTGCTGCTTGGGACTTCAAATCTGCGATGCCGGTCCCACAATTTATCGAACTTGCTACGCAGCTGGGTCGTCGTCACTTTCATAGAGGGATACATCTGCGCAAAGAGCTTTTCACAGTCTTCCAGTGCGGCTCTTCTATCTACCATGTAAAGACCATTATCGCCTTTGTTGTTCTCAAGATGCTCAAGAGCTGTATTGGTCATCTCACCAGTCCAGTTGATTGGGCGGCCCATTGCAAGTCACGACACGGGATAGGTCTTGTAAAGGTTCGAGGGCCCTTTGTTGGTATTTGCAGTCTTGAGGATAGTCAAACCCCACTCAGAAATTGTGAACTGTCCGAAGGGTTTGTAAGTACGGCTGTGGAGGAGATGTAGCTAGAGCGTCTTACATTTACGGAACATATTCTGGGGGTGAGCCTTCGAAAGTTGTTCTTGTATTTTACATTACAGACGTGACAGAAAACAGCACTAGAACGCGTGGTAGTTACCTCAAGGTATGGACGATATGATCGCCAGTCGCGCGCAGGGATCCAGATCTCGATTCCACTAACGTCTCAGCAGACTGGCTCTTAAGGGGTCCATTGGCCATGGAGGCTTGATTCTTGCCGCTCAGCATACTTCATAGTCTCCTCGTACGGAATAGTCCCGATGTTGTCCACTATCCTAGGATTTTCTCTCGCTCCTGGGGTTCTCGTCTTTTGTTCTCTTGTTTGGTTATAGTACTATCTTATTAACACTGCTCTCGCCTCTCTACCTGACCAAAGTCTTAGAAATAATCAACATGAATCGATCAGGCGACAGTCGAATCACAAAACGGCTAAAAATTGGAATTGACTTCGGCACAACGTTCTCTTCAGTCAGCTTCGCTATTCATGACTGGAACCCTAACAGCCAGCAATCATCGACGATTCGACTCAAGCCACAATCTGTACAATTCGACAGTGGAAAAAGTCAAGTGAAAACCCAGATTGCCTGGCATGCAGCTAAACAGGATTATATTTGGGGTGATGATGTTGATAGACGTATCCGCGACCAGGAAATACCGGAAGAAGATCGAATTGTTTTGTTAAAGCTCGGCCTCAACGAAGTGAAGGATACAGAAAAAATCAGAAGGAAGCAAGCGGATCAGCTTTCGAGGATTCCAGGCCAGCCAGTCATTGCAGATCTGATTAGCGTACTTCTCGCGCGAATCTACAACTTTGCCAAAATTAAAATTGTCAAGATTTGTGGCGCTACAGCTGGTGGTAGCATTTTTGATCTCAGAGACGTTCAGTGCGCAATTTGCGTTCCAGCTATATGGACGCCAGAGATGAACCAGACGATGGTGACAGCTGCTGAGAAGGCAGCGATTCCGAACCCAGATATTGTTGCCGAATCAGAAGCGGCGGCGGCTTTCATCATGCATGAACAAGAAGCGGCCGCAACAAATCCTGACCAGACCATGCTACAGGTGAGCGAGCCTCGTTGACCTCATCCGTAGCAAATTGAGGAGCTGACATACATAGCTGGATGACTCCTTCCTGGTTGCTGATATTGGAGGCGGAACTGGTGTATGCCGAATGTAGCTTATACAAATTTGGAGACAATCAGCTGACACATGCTTCACAGGACTTCATCACTTATGTAGTTGAAACGGAGAGCCCGGTGCTGAGAATGCGCGAAGGCACTGCCGGCACAGGTCATTGATCATTCTGTGGTGTATGAACGACTGGCTGACTTAAATCGTAGGTGGTCTTTGCGGATCTGCATGGTTGAACGACGAATTCAGAGAATTTTTTGCCATGTATACAGAGGAGTTAATGCCGGACTTCTTACGCGACCTGGGGAAGGACAATACTGTCAAGTGCGTTGAAGATATTCTGGATATTGCCGTTGAAGATTTCGAAGACGCGAAAACACGCTTCAATAGTCTTTCAAATACCACTAGAGAAGATCACATGAGTATACACATACCCGGAATACGAGAGAACCCAGTTCAGAAGATACTTCCCGGCCGTATCTTAGTGCCTAGGTATGCATGTAAACTGTCGTTAACAGCGATGAGTCGCCTGCTGACACGAGAAAGCGAGCACATTAGATGTCTTTTTAAAAAGATCATTGATCCAATAGTTCGCATGATTGAACAACAAATCAGGTCCTTCAACGAGAAAAATGACTCCACGAATGGGCGGAGATTAAAGGTACTATCGTAATTATTGTCCTGAATAATCTTCTAACAAGAGTTAGAAAATTATCTTCGTAGGAGGACTAAGTGGTAGTGAACACGTCTGGAACTCATTAAACGAAGTTTTTTGTACAGGCGCCCACATGGGATATCCAATCGAAATCATGACTCCGAATGAGGACTCGTAGGTCCGACCCCGACCATCAGAACAGCAATTATGCTGACTATCAGTCTGATAGGTCTACTGTCATCTCCAAGGGTGCAGTGCTCAGATCAATGCAAAAAGATGCAATTGTCGAGAGGTATCTTCGTCGCAGCTTCGGTCCCGCCTGGGACGAGCAATACGACAAAAGAGTACACGGTGATGTTGAAGCAAAACTGGATGCGCATGACAATGTTGAGATTGTTGAGAAACGTATTCACTGGCTGTTTAGATTTGTATGTTTGGTTCTGTGCAATGCATATTCAATTCGGCTATAAAGTACTGACACATCTCAGGACGAAGCAGTACATCGGGGTTGTGTAGGAACGTTGCGAGGATGGCGAGGTGTTCCACCAAAGGGTCCTATCATAATACGAGAGACACTCTACGGCTCGCATCAGGAGAAGCGAGATCATCTGGCTGTGGACGACCGTTTCAATGGTGAGACGTTGTGTGGCTCGGTCCTAAGGAGTGCTGACAGAGCTTAATCAGACATAAAGGCAATAGGAGTGCTCGAGATGGACCTCTCTGACATTGACCGAAGGCGGTTCACCAGAGAGCAAAACAAACGGACTAAAGAGTGGTATCTTTGGATGGATTACGAAGTGCGTGTATCCTTTGATTACCCCAGGCTCAAGTACGAGATCATTATCCCACGGAATGGCAAGTTTCCGGACTCGGAAACCTGGGGCGATGATCCTATCAGAAGACCTGCTGTCCTTAATTGTGCTGCAGCCTTCGAAATCACCAAACCACAAGCTCTCGCGACGCCCGTACGTGCTAGACCCAGCATTCTTTCATCAGCAGCAAGAGATAATGCTACAGATATGGCCGGCTTAACAAGACCAAATCTTCGCTCCGCAGATTCCTACACGAGCCAGAGACGTCTTAACAGCACAGCTCAGCAGAAACGGTGTCAGGGATGTCGCAAGGCCAAAGGCAGGTGTATACGGAGAGTGTTTGGGAAACCATGCGACAGGTGTATAAAGGCAGGTGAAGAATGCATTAGCAGGTCCTGACCAAATACTAGCCTCCTACATCTAGCAGTGGTTCCAGTCTATATCTCATATGTTAATCTTTTGTTAATCGTAGTTGTTCAAAGCCGTCTATATGCCATGTCTTGAAAGTAAGGGAATGTAAGTTAAGGCGTTACCCATCATGTTGATGCTTATTGACGGAGTGATGTTACACAACCGAGGTAGACTAGGCCACTTTGAGCCGCTTACCTAAGTGTTTGCCGCGACTGCAGCGCGTCACGTCGAAAGTCGCACAAGGTAAATACTTTTCATAACAATAGCGTGTCACGAAACTTTTACGCTCGCAGATATTAAATACAGTCCTTGTTCTTCATTTCGAGTGGGTATCGCTCTTCGATGGCCTACACCGCCAGCTGGAAAGAAAGGGGCGCAGATAAGCTTCCATGTCTATCTCGTATTACAAATTTGCTATTGACGGGAGGCACGAGCGTCAGGGGAAGCACTCCCCGAACCGCCAAGTCAGACCTAAGGAAAAGTGATACGTTAAGAAAGTGACAGCGAGCTCTTCGGAAGTCTTAGTCTGGCAGGGTATTGATTTGCCTAATTTTGCCTCGCTTGCTTTGGCAAGCCACAAATCACCCGTATTGCGGCTCTGTTCGATCCCAAGGCAGCAATATGACTCAGAATCAAGTTTCAAAAATTCTGGTGGCTGGTACACTAATTTCCGCTACAAATCGCTCGGCATGGGGTTTGTTGGTCGCAAACACTGTTAGGCCTCATTCAGTACTGGAGAAATTAAACTGGGTCGGTCGCAATCTTGCTAGAACTAACTTCGAGTTAGACTTGCATGGTGCATCACACACAGGAGGTGATTTGGAACCGGGGGCCGAATCTCCACAATGCAGCATTGTACAATGGTAGCGTTCAAGGTGCTCCAGCTTCCCTTCTCGCTAGTGGTAGATGAGTTCACCGTATGATTCAACCTATCCTCCGGAAATCTGATGTCCTACGGCGATGCTGTTGATTCCGTTAGATGGCAGCGACCTCTGTGGGGTCGGCTGCTGGATGCTGGGATACGCCTTGAACATCTGCGGGCTTCGTGTAAGATACACAAGTTGAGAAGATTTCATGACCAGGCCTTTCATTTCTCTCGGAACTTTCATATATTGAAATAGTGTAATTGAGTCTTTTTCATGATTCTCATATCGTTCTCGAGCTTCTGCGAATTTGATTGACTTTCTTACTGGTATGAGGATCGATGTCTTCTAGACGTTTACTGTTGGAAACGGGGTACGTATGCACATACGTATGCTCATACGTATGCTCATACGTATACCCCGGCGGTTAGTTATTTCCGCTCCGGCCGAAGCGGCTTGGCGCTAGGGGTATTTATCCTTCCTCCCACTTCTTCCTCATCTGTATGCTCTATCATATATGCTCTACCTACTAGATAGTCAATATACCTACATGCACATATTCGCTCTGACCCTCATATACCAATATTTACAGTGTTAGTCAGTGTCAAACCGTTAATCATTGATTAAGTTATAAGCTACCCTTGAGCTTCGTTTGATCTTGAAACCCTCTTCAAGCCTCTCACTGCTTTATTTGTAGTTCCTCGCCATCTTCTGCCTTTTATGTGATACAGAGTCATCGACGCCTTGCTTCTTACATTCTGGGTCGAGTATAGCTTTCGAGAGTCGTGGCGTTTCGTATGCGGTGTTGGCTCTGGTAACCCCAAAGGGTTCCTAGTGTGGCTTCCGCACCCTGGCCGTCCAGAAATCCGTGGGATTGCTCCCCACGTATTCGTCTGTGACGCCGTTGGCTAGCGATGTTCTCGAATGTCCCAAAGCGCTCGCTACTACCGCATTCCCTACTCCAGCGCGTTTGCGCTTCAAGTTTGCTGCCTCCTTTGCGGCGCCTCTCCTCATATCGTGCCCAACTATTTTCGCTAGTAGGCCCGCGGCCTTCGCCGCTTCGTAACCCTAAACCTCAGCCGAACTGAATATTGCTTGTATATAAGCCAACGTGTCAACTTGGTCGTGTTGGAATACGAGGTCATATGGGGGCATATTGATGTTTTGGTTGTTGCTGAATAGTAGTCTATCCAGGAAGAAGGTGAGAAATCTACTAGCGTGCCTTCCAGCCCTACAAACCCTATGAGGAGGAGGTTACCAATTCCCCTATTTCCAACAGTAGGCACTTTTTTTTAGAAGATATTAAGTCTAGACCGGCTGGCAAGACTCTTACCTTCACGTGGTGCCGGCTGAGAACCTGATAACAATTGATTATTCTTATCAGAGCTAAGAAGAGTCACGAACTCGACGATACGCAGCCGAAGACGCTTGTTAACGATCTTTATCGAGCGATGTGCGACTGTTACAACGATCATCGAAGTCATCAAGCCATTTCAGAGGCAAGATACTGCGTCCTCACCACACGACTTATATATCTCAGTGCCGAAGTTCTATCGATAGAAACTCTCAGCGATCTTCGATGATTAAGCTCTCGAGGCTTATTCGACTGCATTTCGATCAAATCATTGTTCTGTTGAGAAAGAAACTTTGTCAATAAGCACACTATATGAGCTATGAAATGATCTTCAATAGAAGTTTGACTCTTGAATTCAGCGCTCACTACCTACGATGAAGATATACAAGTTGATTGAAAAGTTGATATGCTCAGAAAGAGAAGAAATCAAGACTTAACGACGTGTCGTTTGAATGTCAGAGACTTAGTTGCAGAACTGAATTCAATTGTCAGTCTTTTTCATACGTCTTTATATCTAGAGACATCAATGCATTTTTACGATTTAGAGTTTTCATTGAATTCGATGATTTTTCATTTTCGTGAGACTATTCTACAAAGATCAGCTATTCTGAAGTACTGAAGGAGAAGATATGAATAGAGAGAATCTCGTGTATTGAGGACCTGTCTTGAGGATGGTACAGTTCGGTGGCGATTGTATAGTCTGTGGGTAATCAGGCCTACAGTACATACATACTTAGCGAGTGTCTGATGTAGTGTTAGCTTCGGTTAAGACAGCGCACTCGAGTCAATAAAAGAACTATTATTATTATTAGGTCTAGACCAAAAAGCGAACAGGCGTTTTTGGGACGACAAGAGGATAGGTCGTCGAGAATGACTTGTGCCGAAGATACTTGACCTCTTTAGTGGCTCATGACGACTTGTCGATCGAAGAGTTCTGAACAACATGGTGCATTTGATCAATCCTCTGGCCGACGTGACGATTACATCACTGCTTCAGGTTTGCCTTCGGTATGTAATGGTGTCTCTAATAAGCAACTGCCAGGTCGGCACAAGTCGAAAAATTCATGTTCAAACCACCAAGTTGGCCTTGGATATCCGCAAAAACCAAGGTAAAAGCCAATATCATCTGAGCTTACCGAAAGTCGGTTTAGTCCCTTATGAGGTGAGTTAGCCTTGACCGATTCATGATCGTGCTTATTGAATTCACAACGTGCTCGCTTTCATCGCAGCCTTGGGCCGAGCTGTTACTCGGATATCTGACCAGTATATTAGTATATTAATTTTCATTCGTTAGCCTTTATCACCTAGTTTTTGTTTATCTTTCAATTCTTTGAGTCTCATATGTCACTTACGTCTCAAGCATTACCACCGAATTTGCAATGGGTTTCAGTTGAGGAGTACGATAACACAGCAACCACCATTGAGTTCGACCAACCAGAAGCCTTTCGGCTCAGCAATGTCTCGTACGCTGCTGGAACGCTAAGAAGATTCTGGAAACTGGGCAGGCTGCTTCCCCCAATACATTATGAAATCTTGGCCCTCATTCTAGAAGGGTTTGGCCACGAGGACTTTCGTGTATATCGGGCCCTCGAAGCTTGGGAGCGGTTTCCATGGCCGGAGAACGGCGAGGAACGCATCCAAGGCTATGTGTTACCTGTATAAGACACTGTCTTGATGACTATCGCATTATGTTATGCCGGCCTGTGCTAGAGAGATGAGGACTTGGTAGGAGCTGTGGAGTGGAACACTGCTCGCCAGCAGCTGTGTCCCGAGGGCGACTGGCGGATATACCGTCTGAGGCATGCCCTATGCAGAAACGACGACGGAAGATGGGCCGCATTGAATGTAGACACTTATAAGCTCTTCTTCAACAAGGTACCGTTGAGTTGCATGCATGCCGTCTTGCTGCGAACCGTCAGTCGTCGAGGTCACGGGGGTGGGGGAAGAGACAGGAGAACTGGTAGGTTCCGACTCTACAACCACTTGGAGGTCTGAGCAATCATGGCTTTATTCGCCCACCTTCCTCACAAGGCGAAGATATTATGAAAAGTTATGAGAAGTTGCTTTGCTTGTATTGTTCAGACTCCTACCATAGGAATGGTAGCATTGCCGCCAGAGATGTACTGCACTGGCTCTAGGTCCCAGAAACAATTCTATGTATCTTAGTTACTCATACTATCGTCATCACTTCCCCGTGGTGGTGTGGGGACGAAAGTTTCACTTTGCAAAGATCGTAGGCCTAAGAATGCGGCACTCGTGCTGACACAACAGCAAGCCAAATTGGGCTTCGAATCTATCATAATTCAGATGCAAGGCAGACTTTTCCAACAGAGTAGCATACCTACAATACGTAATACGCTGTGATCTGATATGTTCACTCGTATACTCGAGGCATAAGCGTTGAACTGGCAGATGAGATTGCTGTTAGTCTTTCGGACTGTTACTGGGGCGTGACGAAGAGAGTTCATACAATTTGACTCGCAAGTCGCAATTCCGACTTGTAACAGCTTAGTGTGAAGGACTAGTTCGCGGGACCTTCCGCCGATAATTTACGAGTCCGGTACTTTCCACCACGAACATTACTGCGGACGGCTTTAGTGTGGCGTTCGCGCTCGTTTTACCCCTTGATCCACAGTCTTGGGGCATAATAGTGCCGGTTTCAGTTTCAGCTAAAGTGGCACAGCAACTGACGGGCTCACTTCTCCTGACTCTTCTCCTGACTACTGAGGGCGCAGTCTATAGAGCAATCTCGCAATTGATTTCTCAGCGCTATCAACTTCGACGTTTGGGGGCTGTCTTCGGCAATCTTCTCCTTCTCAATTTCTATCACTGTTCCAAGTCATGTAGCGGTCCGGACTGACCATGCTGAAGCATGGGATTTCTACATATAAAAAAGCCTCATCTCCCTTCCTTCTTCTCATCATCATCACTACCTCGACTCGCCTCCAACACCCGCAGCCAACAGCCTTTCAACACTACTAGCTATCGTTCCAGAAACCTCAATACTTAGCCAACATGCTCACCAAACACATTGGCTGGCTCGCCGCCCTTGCCCCCATCGTTTCTCAAGCATCCCCAACCCCCAAAGCTGCACCCGTGGACTCGGAAATACTCGACCTGCTCAAGCGTGATGGGAATGTAGCACAATACACCAAATATTTCCCTGACTGCACCGCCGATCCCAGCTACGCTACCGGAACAAGTCAATACGCCGATGGGACTGGGAAATACGTTACGTCTTCGTGCGACAACGGGTTGACGACCCTGGCGGTGTCCCGCTTCCATTGCTGGTAAGACTGCTCAAATCCTAAATATTGAGCGACCTCTCCAAGTTACTAATTCCATTTTTTCTAGGACGGATCTCTTCGTGACAAGCACACAGGCATCTTACACCGACTGGCAGAACTCGGGCCAGGTGATTGATTGTAAAACGACAAACACCTGCTCTGAACAGGTTGTCAACTTGAACACGTCCTGTACCACAGATACTACGACATGGGACAACCAGTTTGCAGCGTCTGTGCAGGCTCAATTTCCAATCTGGAACAAAGACACTTCAATCACGCCGTCCCTCACATATAACCACAACTTTGGAGGGTCACAGGCCGCGCAGATCTGTACTACTGTATCGAACACTGGGTAAGGACCTGCTTCACTCATTGTTTCTCCCACAAAGACTGACATATTTTCCACAGAACTTGCCAGTGGAATGACCAGGGCTGTCACGCCATTTGGATCGCCCAGCGTAACATTCAAGTGAATGGTTACTTACGTCGATCGTGCAACAACAACCGTAGTGGTAAGCCATCTTCCCCCCCTCCCCCCCTTCACGCTTCAAGCATGATTCTCAGCCCACATATTTTACATTCCTAATTCTCTGTGCAGGAACCAACGTCCCCGACTCATCCCAGCGCTCTGATGGCTACTACACCGTCGGCATGCAAGACATCAACTTCAATATGCCAGACAACCGCATTATCGGGTGTGCGGCTGCCTGTGGTGATCTAACCTACCCAGACGCGATCCCTGGTCCAGATAGCCCAATCAGCATTTCATGACGAGAACGTTCGAGGATGTTGCATTTGCTTTCCGTTTTTTTTGGTTGATCTTCTGGAATCTTGTACCGATGCATGGCCGGTTTGGCATTCTGAATTCAGTGTTTTGCGTGTATCATAACTAGCATTGGTATAAGAGTATATATAAGGGAAACCCATTTTCCCATCTCGCAAAACCGCTTATCATCGCAAAAACCGCTGGCTTGATCCGACCCCCCTTTTCTTCCTACATACAAGCACACAACACAACACCTCCCTCCTCACCCTCCCATTCTTGACCTCCCCCCAATAAACAACCCTCGAAACAAAAGCCCCAGCTTCATACAATCCAACAGCCTTGGTACCCTAAGACGTTCTGACCTAACTTCTGAGAGAACCGAGTGAAAGGAAAATCTGGGTCAGGTGATTGTAGATGCGACTTCGACTTATACTTTGTGCAGAAGGAAAGAGATACGCGGCTGAGCTTATTGGTATATCTCCCCGAGGGGGACATCGGGGTTGGAAATAGAGGGAGTTGGTACTTGGTAACCTTCGCCTCATAGGGCTGGTAGGGTTGGGGGCCCGCTAGTAGGGTTTTCACCTTCCACCTCCTAGATACCTTAGGCTCCTAACAGCAACAATCAATATATCAATATACCCTCATATGACCCTCGTATTCCAACATACTTGTCGTTATGTGTCTCTACAACTTGTTTACCTCCTTGGTCGTAGCTACACAATTATGCGAGCGACTTTATTACTACATCTCTTGATGTGAGCTCGGCCCCGAAATCCGTTTTTCCTCAATGGTCAGTCTACCTAGAAAAGTATTTCATATTATCACACTACCCTTCAGAGTAGTCCTGCAGACCATCTCTGAGACCAAGCAATTATCGGAAGATTTACCCACGGAACAAAGCGAGTAGCCAGGCCCCGTTGGGAGGCTATGTTTCCCTGCAACTTCGCAGGGTCCTTTCCCGATCATGCGGAGCAATGAGCAATCGCATCGACGATCTTATTCTGAACTTGTTCCAGATATGTGTTCAGTTGATTTTGCCGGTCAACACCTTGTTTCTCCCACACTGCGTCCAACTCCCGGCTCAAGCAAGCCACGACAGCATCTCGATACCGTATCCCAGTATACCGCTTCAATTCAAGGACAGGACCGCTCATCACCGTTTTCTCGATGTACTGTGGGTCCTTCGGATCCGAGCTTGTCCGTGAGTTGCGATGTTTTGGCTGTGACGCTACGTTACGCCACATTCCAATCTCGTACAGGATGATACCTAGGCTGTACAAATCGAACGATGGCTGGAAAGAAGATTTTTTCTCGCCTCTATAGTCAGGATGTCGGTATATATCGTCTTCGGGGCGATTAGGTGGCTTTTCTGAAAACTCCCCTGGCTGGTCTGGCCTGGAGATATCGAAACCCATCAGGTAAGGTTTGCTGAGATTGAAATCGCCATTCACATCTCGCTTCGGCCAGAACAGAATGTTCTTAGGTTGAATGTTTTTGTGCATCCAGCCGATGTTGTGGATCTCGAAGAGTGTCGAGACAAGGGCTTTGGCGAGCTCAAATCGCTCTCCTAGGTCCGGAATATCATTTCCGGATTTGACTCGTGTTAACAGCTGATAAAGAGTCACTGGCTTTTGGCCAGGCAAGGCATCGGGAGGCAGGCGAAAGGCGTAACCGGTGATGTCCGAATTCTGGTCCAGATAACCAACACAGTGAAGAATAGATAAATTCAGGGGTCTCAGATCACTGTTGAGAATTTTGGTCAAATTCGCGGTACGAAGTCGAAATGCGGCCGGATTCTTAGTCCTCCAGGTATCTTCTTGGCAATACCGCCAGTCGACTATGACACTGTCTTGTCTATAAGTTGCCATGACGCGGACTTGGTCCGTTTGATAAGGCATTTCATGAAAATGCAACTGACTCTGGTCTATCTGGTATTTGGAGGTAGAGTCCAAAAAAGAGTTTGGGGATGCATTTGCTATGCTTTGTGGCACTTCGTGCATTTCGCTTTGAGTTCCCTGTTCAATGACAGTCCTTATGTTTGCCATTCGTTGGATATCTGGGTGTGCAAATATCGATGCTGCTGCCTCCAGATGCTGGAGCTGTGTAATATCACTGGTGGACAGTCGACTTCTCAATCGGCGTCTAGAAGACTCTTGGTCTAATCGTGAAGTCATCTTATCAAGACTGTCATTCCAGAAGCCGAGCTTTGTGATAAGTTGCTCCATCTTTTTCTTGTCTCTGAGAACAAATTTCACCTTCTGAGAAAACCCTACCACAGGATGCTTTTGATGTGATTTTACTGCAAGTGACACATTCTCTGATAGGTCTCCATCTGCAACAATGTTAGTGTTATTTGACTTACAAGCCCAAAATCCCAAGATCTGTACATTACCTGAGAAAGTAACAGTTCTCCGCAACCTCGTGTGTTGCAAATAAGTCTCCATAGTCTGATCTCCTCTTCGAAAAGCTTCCAGCATTTGGTTGAAAATCGAGTCCAGAAGCTCCCAAAGCGGCCAATATTTTTGAGACAGCTTGGCCCGCTCTTGTTCTTCTTCGGACAGGGCTTGGTTGGCCCATAGCTCCAGTTTATACCGCTCAATCAGCAGCCCTACGCGCAATTCTTGATATGCGGAAGGAAATTCTTTGATACCAAGATAGGTATCATACGCCGTAGTTACCGCTGAGTACGTTTGAATGACCGCCGACACCACTCCAAGGCTTAATCCTATGCCTCCTTCCGCCATGCCTGCAGGTATGTGGATAATACTGTCGCAGCTAAAACCTATAGGGCATCAGATTAGCCATTCTTTCGCTCTTGAGACTGGGTAGTCGTTACACTGCCTCTTTTATCGAAATTGCAGAGAGGCTCAAAAAGTCCACAAGGCTCTGGGAGGCAAACTTGGGCCTGCTCAGAAGATCTGGACACAGGGCGACAAGAGATGACGTATAGCGAACATCGCCAGGCATCAATGCATCGCTGTGATCTCAGATGCTTTAGCTTATGCAGACTGCAAATAGGTTAAGGTAATTACTATCATTGCGATAGTCCCACGAATTGCGCCACAGGGGATTCCTGCATATTCCACAAGTAATAGTTGGATTTATCAGCCGGGTAAATATCTCTCGCCAATCAAGGGAAAAAATTCAACCCAAAGGGTAAGTATGCCAACACATACCCAGCGCCCGATTTTGCTGCAAGTTCTACTCTTGGCGCTCAGATCACGCCCAAAAAGCGCAACAATGGAATACCCATCCTCCATGTTGCAAAGATGAGGCAAGAACCCCGCCCTTCCCCCCCTCTGCTACATCAAGCAGGGAAAGGGCGCATTGTTTTCGAGATCACTTCTCCTCCGTGTTATCTTGCAGATCAAAATCTTGAACAAAATGGATGTCTTCGGATCACACAGGACAGCATCCACATTTCATTCCGAATCTCAGATACTTAACAAGGGTTCCATCATTTCAGGAGCTGCAATACACTCTGCAATACACATTACCTCTCCCGCCACCCTACGCAACACTTTCATATCATTTCTCTCTTATGTAAAGACCCACAACATCCCAATCCTACCTGTCACGCTGCCAGATGTACGATGTGTCCTTGGGAGGGGCGCTTCTTTCTTAGTGAACGGAGCCGAGGTACCAAAGACTTATGTCGATCCCGTTTCTGGTACGCTGTTTCCACAAGGCATGATAGTGGCTTTTAAGAGATCTCTCGTCAACAATGACATGGAAGACCCAGTTGCTGACAGAATTCGCGCGATGTTCAATGAATTAATCACAATGCAGCATCCACCGCTGTCCGCCCATCCAAATATTGTCAATCTCCTAGGAGTTGGATTTGAAATTGAAGGCGTAGAGGGTGCTCAAAATGCTATGCCTGTGTTGATTCCAGAGTGTGCCGAATTGGGTAACCTAGCCGACGTTTTGGTAACCGCAAGACAGGGAAATCGACTCCTGAAGTTCGAAGAAAAGATTTCTTTATGCCTTGATATTGCTCACGGCCTCGAGGTGCTTCATGCTTGCGGTGAGTCGATGCTTTGCTATCGTCTCGGTAATTCACTTTTTTCTGAGCCCTTTATCTCTGTATCTTTTATGAGCTGTCTGGCTGCCTTTCTTATATCCCTTCCATATGCAATCAGTGTTGTTCAAACGAGGCTGTTTGTAGGAATTACATGCTGATGAGCGACCTGTGAAGACCTAGTACATGGGGATGTTAAATGTGAAAATGTGTTGGTCTTTGAAAGAGTTGCCTATCATAATGTGAATGATAGCCAAGGTGAGTATGGTTGCTGACATCTCTTTAAATTACTAAGTCCGTCATCTCAGCTCCAATACCTGAACTCCATTGCAAAATGATCGATTTTGGGGTCTCGCGCTATCCCAATGGAAAGGTGATACTTGGTGGCAGTCGACCATGGCAAGCGCCAGAGTGTCTGCGGGGGAAATGGATGGGGCTTCAAGAAGCAAAGCGAACGGATGTGTACAGCTTTGGCATGCTGATCTGGAGGGTATTCCTTGATGGCGATCCCTTCCGATCCCTTGCACAAACTGATGCCAAGAGCCCGAAAGAGAAGTTTCACCGCAGGAACAACGCAGTCGCAAAGTTGAAAGACAACGACGAGCTCGTACAGCATGTTTGTGATTCTCTGGCTCAGTCCAAAACTTACTCTCGCTCCCAGCTTGAGGTGCTCTACGAGGTTACCCGCGTCACTCTGGTCAAAGACGCCTTTCGGCGGGAAGAAGACATGACGAGGATCATCATGATTTTGACGTCCGATACTTGTTACGAACCGCGATTTCCTATCCCGCCCATACCTATACCAACGGACATTGACGCTGACCTCCTTGACATCGACAGGTGGTACTTAGAATTTGAAAGTACGAGCCCTGTGGTTCAATCGCAGATAGTCTCTGGCTTTCGAGACTATTTGGAAGGGCTTTCTGACTCGAAGAACACAACGCGTATGGAGGATAGGCCTGCAGCTGCGTACCAACTGGCGATCTGCTACGCCAATGGGTTTGGCGTCCCATTTCAACCCGACGATTGCTTAAAGTGGCTGCTTTTTGCGGCGGAAAGAGGGTCGCAAAAGGCATCCGAGGCGCTTCCAAACGTGACTAGGGCTTTGAAAGCGCCGTGGAGAAGACTTGACGACTCCGGCAACGGTGATGATAGTGCATCGACGGGTGGCTATCCACGGCCCCTACATTCTCTAAGGGAGGACACCAAATTGACTCACGTGGTGGGAGACTATAATCTTACTACAACAAAACAGGGTACGAATATGGAATCTGCTAACTGCGGATGGACGATACTCAGCGCATCACAGAGTTGTAGATACGACGTGTTGAATGCCTTGCTGAAAAGCTCTGCAGAGCCCAATGTATCTCAAGATGGAGTCTCTTCTCTGCACTTTCTCTCTTGTTGGAGCATCGAGCAAGCTGAGAATTTGGCATGCCGTTTGATACAGGCAGGCGTCGACGTCAACACCAAAGCCAAGCGCGGCGTAACAATTGGGGGAACCCCGCTCATGTGGTCTGTCTATGGAGGCGATCTAGAACATTCTTCGATATTGCTCAGATTTGGCGCAGACACTATGGCATCGACCGGCGAAGGAGACGATGCTCTTTCCTTTGCAGCAAGATCGCACCAAGCTTCGCGCTTGCGACTGCTACTCAAGAATGTTCGCCCCACCCAACTCTGTGGCCATGTAAGCCGCTTGCTTGAGGCAGCAGCCGGTGGTGAGAGTCGGTTCAGTCGCATGAAGAGACACGGAGTAAACTGGGAGTCCGCCGCAGCAGAGACGCTACAACTGCTGAAAGATTGGGATTTGCTATTTGCGGACTGCAGCGACTTTAAGGTTCTCTTGGTTCGGGCGCTTGTTGGTAGTCTGAAGTCTGCCCATGGCCGGATGAGTACTGACGTCCAGATGTGTTTCATTGAGCAATCTGGCATTGAACCATCAGACCTATGCGAGCTCTTAAGCGAATCTGTGCTGACTTTCAACGTCCGGCTATTCTCCAGCCTTCTTGTTTATGGCGTTCCTGTCACCACTCTGCATAACAGAAAGAAGAGCCTTGTCCATCTCTGTGCCAAGATCCCAGACCACAGTCTTGCCGCTACTGCCTTCGCCCCACGTCTCTTGGACTTCGGGGCCACCCTTGATGCACAGGACGAGGACGGGATTACACCGTGGATGGAAGCGACGCTGGAACGGAAATGGGATCTGGCAGACTTACTACTAAGGAAAGGTGCGAACACGCTTGTAAATAGCAGAAATGGGCTTAACATTCTCGGCCTCTGCATAAAGGCGTTGAATGTAGGATCTATCAAATACCTCCTAAAATACAGTGCAGACTCGAGCAAGTTCCAACAACAATCGTTCTTCGTCAACCAAGACCTGCAGATCAGCGCTCTTCAATTGGCCACAACTCTTCCCCTCCCCCGTTCCCAGGGCATGAGGCTAGAAACCACCGCCGTCTTTATGTATGTTCTTGATCACCTTGGGAGCGAACCTTGGCAACTGTGTTTCCGCTCCAGTGGAATCCTGCCTGATGCGACTGCTCTCGATATCGCGGCTTCTCTCGGAAATGTGCATGCTGTGAAGAATCTGGTCATGAGGGGAGCGCATAGCATGACCGAGAACCGTAAATCTGCGTTGGCATGGATCAATGCTAAACGCTCTGATAGAATGACCCATCTGCAGATCACGGATCTGGAACGAAGCGCTTATATCATTGAGAATTGGGACGATGTAGGGGAGCAGGTCAGAACACTAGCTGATAGTTGGACGAAAGTCCAAAGGGATGAAGACTCGCACATTGCATCGAGCTGGGAAGCTGCACCGCTTGATTATAAGACGAGGAAGGGAGTTATAGATGAGGTCAGAGGCATTAGGGCTGAAAGCGGCCGTCGCAACTGAGTAGCTTGAGACGCTGCTCCGAGCGATTAACGACAGGGCGGGAATGGACAAGCAGATAGTTGCACAAGCAGTATGAGCGAGAGACGAAGTGGTCTGGGGGAGAGGAGGTAAAGGCCGCGGGTTTGAGTATGTTGGGGGGGAGAAGAGGATCTCAGGAACAGGGGTTGATATTACGTTTCCTCTATCGCCGCCTTTCCGGCAGACACGTACTATGAATAGTACGATCAGTCATCGCAAAACAACAAGCTTTGCTGACTTTTTCTAGGACGTTCTCTTGCTCGATGTCTTGTTTTCGTCCTAAGCGGAGAAGCCGGTGGACTTCTAGGGTATTCGCAGGCGTAATCGCTACCTGCGTCTCCTCATCTTTTTCGATGTAGCTAAAGAATGCCTCGGGTGGTATAGTAGGGCGAATAGTGATATTATATTGTTCGCATTGCTTAGGGTCCGGCTCCTGCTCAACTGAAAGAAAGTGCTTTAGTACCACTTGTGGTTCGAACGGTGAGAGCCCTGTTGCTGCCCAGGCTTTTTGAATGTTGACTGATGTGATCAATTCCTGTTTTGCTAGGCGGTATAGCTCCAAGAAATCCGTCTTATCGATGTGGTAGCAAGTACCAAGTCGTGTCACCCTCTGAACATATTTTTGTAGGCGATCGATAGCGGGGCGAAGATTCCGATGTCTAGGGATTGTAGTATATGAGGGGGGGAGATATAAGACGACAATTTTCTGAGCAATACAGTACTCAATCGTAGCAGTGGAAATGTGGGGTGCATGCCCATCAACGCATAAAATGCGAAATTCACCTTTGTGAACATGGGACGATTCTTTTTCAAAGCAGGCTTCAATCCAGGACAGGTAAATCTCGTTATTGGTCTATCCCTTCTCACTAGTAGTGATATGGGCTTCAGGATAGACCTCATACCAGGTCTTGTTGAACAACAGCCTTGAATATGACCCAGAACCGTAAGACGTTACCACCCATAGAGACGCACTCTATAAATGATACCCACACGCGATTACCGCACTGCGTCATATATTTTTTCCTCTCATCCGCTGAAACCATAACTCTTAATTTTGCAATAACCCCTTGCATCACGCCCTTTTCATTCATATTTCAGATATCATCATCTTTCACCCGATACTGTGTACGAATATTTTGAAAAGCTTGAATCATCCGTCGAGAATTTCAGAGTCCTGAGCAAGAGCACGTTTTTTATCCACAAGGAGAATGTACATCGTTCTAATATCACGCTACAAACGCTGATCGTGAAGAAGAAAGTACTGTGATCTTATGGATCAATTTCTTCGGTTGTGAAGGTCTTCGCTATACAAACTTGATTGCCACTCCAGCGTTATTGCACGGTTGAGTGAGCATATTCGTATTTTGCATCAGACTTCGATGACAATTAAGTGGCGACTATCGAAGATGGAAGAGGTGTTATCGGATCTGCGTAGACAGCTAAAGACTGGTGGCAGTGAATCATACTGAAAAATTGGATTTTCGGAAATTAACAACGTATATCAAAGCTGGTAGAAATGAACCAGAAAGAGCCAGACGAAAGCTTTAAACTACTTAGGAGGAGTACTTGCGGCAGCTGAGAAACGCTGAGTCAGTATATTGCAAACATGCAATGCTATGAGGAAGGCCCTAAAAGGTCGTGATAACAAAGCCTTTGATTTTCAACGTCTGTTCGGCATGTGACTGATAGACTTTCTAGCCGACTGAGGGTTTGCTACAACCGCGCTTGGTCAGGTCTCTCAAGTGAGCTGGCCGTCTTGCTCACTTTCAGTATCTAGTCTCGATACGGGAACAATGACTGGGCCTGTTCCTCAAGAATTTTATATCGTTCTTATAAGATTGACACGGTTGATCAGCACCCCTATTGCATCAACGTTCTCAGCTTCTATTATGTGAGATCAGATCATCTTCGATTTACTCCCTTTTTCTTGAAATTCACTCCCTTTTGACTCGAGGCCTGCATTGCGCGATGGTCTTGCGGCAGTTGAAGCATAACCGGGTAAATGGAATGTATTTGCTTGACCAAGGTAGCGAGGGCCAGATTGTTGCTCTGGGCTTTCAAGTAGTACAAGCAGCAGCAGTATCCTTACCTATAACAAGCACACACGCCTCTCAGGCCTCGGAGCTCCAGGGTAGCGACGGCAGTGGAGGTTGTAGCATGAGGCGCTAGCCGACACGCGAACGCGATGATTACGATCGCTCCTCATATACATTGTATAGGGGATAAAATGAACGCCTGGTCCCCCCCTATCGCGATGAAGAGTACTCGTAAGTATCCCTTTAACCGCTGTCGGAGGGCCACTTTTAGCGTATTCGCTTAATTGACCAATAGAAACCATAGAATATCACCCAGAACTGATTTTATTGATGCTATTCAGATGCTATTGTGATATGCAGCCCAACAAGGACCGTCTCTACATAGAGGGATATCACAGATATCACAGCCAAAGATAGAACGCTTTCCCCGCTCGCTATCACCTAAATTTGGTGTAATTTCATCGAGAACTTGTCGATTTCTAGGCCTGACTGTTCTGCCTATCTCCTTGCACCCACGACAGTCCTCAAGACTCTTTCTTCTGCAGATTTGATGATCATCTAAACGTATCATTGAACGTTCAATTGCAGATTCAATTGACGTTCTTTTTCGCTTCAGAAATCGTCTTTCAGAGATCTGAATAAGACCTGTAGTCAGAGTCGTTCTGAATTCGCTATGAACAGTGTATTTAGCCTTCTTCGAAATCTCTGAATGCAAAGAGAGTTTATAGACATTGATCACACTAATTTCAATCAAGAACTCGTACAAGATCTTATGTTCTTCTGATCTACATCGACGATTGTATGCATAGAAAGCTCGTAGCTGATCAGCCTGATCGACAGCTTTCATGTAGTGATTATAGACATCATCAAAGTTCGAAATCGAAAGCATTGCATGAGATTTATCATCGAATGAAGTTCTTGCAGTCTTAGCACTGATAGATGTTTTAGAAGATCTCTTTCTATCGCGAATGATGTAGATCTGATCGTCAAACATAGTCGATTGAAACAAGACGATAGCGTTGTCTTTTCAAACGAATTGCATGATCTGATTATCAGAGATGATCATCATTTTAAGCTCTTCTCAGAGTATCTTATTTCATTTCTTGTCTTGAGTCTTCAGTTGAACAAATTTCTTGTAGATTTCGGAGTTTGAACGAGCTGTGTCGATGACTTCGTAGCCTCTTTTTCGTAGATATAATAGAAGCTTGTGACTCATGAAGAGATTGTCTAAGAACACTTCGTAGACGTAGTCTGATTGCTTAGACAATTGATCAAGAAGATCTGCTATCATCGTGACTGTTTTATTACTTTCTAGTTTCTTTGAAACCTTGACATTCAAAGATTCTTTGTCACGCTGATGATAGATTCAGACTAGAACGTAGTCTTCGTCAGCTATCACTCAGATCTTGTAGTCTTCAGAAGTGAATTTCGTGAATATGATAAGCGTATCATGCGATCGATCCTTGAATCGCTGCATTACTTCATCTACAGTCACGAATCGACCAGATTTTCAGTGTTTTTTGCATGTCTCTTCAAGCAAGGTATTAATAGGCTCTGTCTGATGAAGAAAAGTCAGTTTTCTCAACTAATTTAGGTGAGAAACACATATAATTTAGATGAGAAACACACTTACTCTCTGAAAGACAGCGTTATCTGATCTGAATTTTGATTTATAGTCGAAGAAATACAAATTTCGATCAATATTTTCGTATCTGTTCAGAGTCATTGCTTCTCGAATCAACGAATGAAGAGACTTATTTAGCTTGATATTTCAGTAGTCAGAAACTTGAGATTCTTTATGAAGATTCATATAGATGCGTATTTCAAAGTATGTCTTCAGTTCTAGCTCATCTGTGTTCGAAAATGATCTGACTTTAGAACCTCTTTCTTTCCCCCATCTGTGACTTTCATTGACGTATATATTGATGTGTTTTGCTATCGTTTGAAGCATTTCGGAGGAGAAATAGAGACCCTATAGGCTCGCAGCATCTAAAGAGCTGATATCTGGGGATATATTGACCCAACTGACGTTTGAAGGTATCTGAATAGGCTCAAATCGATCGCCTATATCAGTGATAGAACGCAGATTAGGACGGTCAGTTCCTAAATCAGTTGAATCAGGTACTACGTCGCAGGAAGGCATTATCGAGGTGGGTCAGAACGATAAGGGGGCTTTGTTGACATTGTTTCTATTTACAAAAAATAACCTTTTGACGGAACCTTACCGAATCTGATTAGCGTTAACCTTAAAAATTAACCGAATCCTAACAGCGGTTAAAGGGATAGGAACGCTGGCTAGTCTGCGGGCTGCAGTTCCGTGATGGAGGGCTCTATTGCAGCCTAACACCGAGAGCATGAAGGCTTGAGCACTCTGGACATGATCAAGGCTATAAGGCAAGCCCCACTGCAACCACAGCCTCACTATTGGTGCTCCTCGATGTGCTGAACAATGCGAACTGCTTAAGCTGATGGTGGTGGTTGGCAGAAAAGCTGCGCCCCTCGGTCCGATAGATAATCCGTAGTCTAGTCAACATCGCGGAGCGCTCCGCCCGCACCGCTAGGGACAGAGTCTCCCACCTGTGCAAGAACAACCACTCCACAATCGACGCTCTTTCCAGGCTATGCAATAGCTATGTCGACTTGTAATGGCACAAGGCGTATCTCAGCAGTGGGATACAGCAGATACTGACGTCGAAGAAGCCTCACATCTCCCTCAGCTTCAGGCTTCCACCATAGCTCAGCCCCCGGTTGACAGCTCTATCAGCTCCAATGGTCCCTCCTCTTTGCGTAAATCAAGTCTCTTGTCTTCCACATACACAGTGACTAACTTTGAAGACTCGATACTTACCATTTGCGGCGACTAAGGCAGGGCCCAATAGCCGCCGTGACGCAAGAAAACAAGGCTGCGCCAGCAATTGCACCCCAACAATCATCCGGTACAAGGAACCATGTCGCGTGATAATGATCTTGGGCACAGTATCATGGCCTTTTCGCAGGTCAGGGGTTGTGGTATATCACTGTGTGTTCCCTGAATATTGTTGGTAGATAATACCTTCATAGCACCGACCAACCGCGAGATTTGCCACACACTAAGTCTCGAAAATACTACAAGCTCCATTGATTGGATATCCGGACTGAGCCAGCCTTCATTTTACTCGAGTAACCTTCTAAGCTGAAGCTGCAGACAAACCTGCCCCAACCTATCACTTGAACGATGACTACATTTACCAATGGCACAGGGACTATCTCCGACAGATCCCCTAACAACGACCAACATTCACATAGAGATGATGAACTGGCCCTCTTGACATCGGCCATCAATGACTCGCCCAATGACACTATCGAATTTCCGTACCATGGTAGCTGTCCCAAATGTCACCACCTACATACGAACGTTCCATTCGCGGTTGCACTTGATCCAAGCAGGCATACCAGGTTCAGGTGTGAAGATTGCGGTCATCAGATCTTTGGCTTTGGAAGAACATCAACGCAGACAACTCTCGCATCAATCGAGTCCACAGGAAAGCGCACCAGCACTGAAAGCGCACGGTCTGCAATCAAAAGCTGCCAGAATAGTGTAATATCGCCGCTGAACCTAAGGATAGACCCTGCTGCTTTACCTGAACAAACTGTCGCTTTAGATAAGCTGAGTACCATCTCTGAGGCGAACTCGCCAGCGGCAAGGAGCAGATCTACTTCAGAGGTCCCAGCACTACGGGGTTCCCCCCCAAGGCAAGTTAGTGGCCCAACCAAACACGGGTCTGATCCTCGAGTACCTCCCGAAGACGGTACTGCGCCGCTTCCAGAGGCGCCTGCATCATCTGGACAAATCGAAGAGCACAAGTCCACAAACTTTAAGAATGGTTACGGCGTAAAACAATGGGCCCGGAAACGCTTGTTCGGGCGATCAAAAGAATTACGGATACCTGGCCTGGGACTTCAAGTGCGTGTACAGATTACCCGCAAACCATCCAAGAATACTCGGCCAGGTTACCAGACAGCGACAGACACGCCCATTGCTAGAAATGCACGGCCTAACATCAAATCTGACGTAACCGAAACATCGGTCACTAATGACGTTTCTGATCTGGACCAGCGTATTTCACACGCTCCAGCTGCTGCTTTCAACTCCAGCGAAAGTCTCGCTCCATTACCAGGCACCCCTGAGGCTTCCGAGAACAGAGTATACCTTGCGGAAGCCTCACAACGAGACCCTATTAGGACGAAGCAAGAGCGCATTCAGATCAAGCGTAGGAGAGAAACTCTAAAGAGAAAGGCCACAGAACAGCCCAGATGCGAGTGTACCGATGGCTGCCACTGCTTGAAAGACAGCCAGCGATCAAGCTTCGCTAGCAACGATCGAAGAACCTTACTACGTAATCCAGAGGCTCCGCCGCGTTCTTTAGGTCGTCCTTCGACTCCATCAGACACAAGTGATGGGAGCCGTTATTCTCCTTCATTGGGCATTAGTCCAGCTCTTGCAGGTTTAGGGAGTCATCTAAGCACAGAACGGAGCATGTCATCAAGCGCCGAGAATTCAAGCACCGTAGCCGAGAGTTCGAGAGCGCCAAGCAGGCTCAGCCAGACCACAGCAGTAGATGGAAGCACAGCATCGTTGCATAGGAGACCTGTATATCTTAGTCGTTCGGCTAGTATGCCTGCGTCTGAGTCCCGCCGACAACGCATTCCTCACCAGGAGCTGCTCCAACACCCAGGTCTTCTGGCCCAATACAACCGTTTCGCTAGAGAAGCCGATGCTCAAAGGTCATCACCCAGAACCTATGATGGAGACGATTCGAATCCTTCGGAAAGTACTGAGAGTTCCCGAGGCCTACAGGATCTGATTCCGGACCACGCAACCTCAACATCCCTAGCGAATTCAGCGTATCCTGGTCAAATAGAGGCCCCGCCACACGATGGCGGCGCACCCAGACCCTCTCCATCTATTCGCACACCAGCTGCAGGTGACAGTCAGGAGTTGACCCCGAGACCATCAAGCTTTCATGGCTCAGGAGCAGTGCTATCGCAGCCTACACAAGCGGCACCAGAAAGGTTGTCGTCGGCTCTATGGGATGTGCTTGCCGACGGAGTTTCAGAAGAAGCATAACGTGCTGGATTCAGACACGCATTCGATCCGACGACAGTTTCTAAAGACAGAACCAGGCTGTCAATTGTAAAGGTCTCACTATGTGACCTATAATATTTCTAGGGGTGGGCCCATATCCTTACTATTCCGACATTCTTTCCGCCGTGACTTGCATTTTTATCAGCTTTGGTACTTTCCACTGAGCTATTTGAACTACTAGATAGGAGTTGTTTCGATTTTTACTATAAGACTTTGGGATTATTGATCGGATGGCTTTCCGTGTGATTATTGTTGCAGCGTGTTGCGTTTACCCCTTCCTACCTTGTTCGTTGACCTACCTGTACTTTTACCATCTTCAAAATGAAAGATTTTTCCAGCGTCGAATTTCCATCTTCAAAACGCACTCCTTGACATGTTCCCTACTTCACCCTTCAATTCCACCAAGTTAAATCCACGGCCACAATCATCCATACCTTAAACCTCCCCAGTGAACAAGCAACCCCCCCCTTAACATACAGAATTCCGAGATGTCACATTGCTCACATTCATCCTGCAACCAAGCATTTCTCTCCCACTACGACTTCCCAATCGTTCGGCTTCTTTATCGCAGTCATCCAATCCTCGTTCGCAGTCTACTTTAGCGGCGATTCTTCTTTCCAACCACCCATCGGCACTCGGAATATTTTTTCGAACCCGAGAACAGTACCAGTCGTATCAATCGTAGCTTCTGCCTCTCACATCCTATCTCGCTCCTTAGCTCAGGGGGCTATCACACATTCAAGGTACATGTCTCTCTCACGTGAAATCAATTTCCATGAAGCTCATACTTGACACTCCACTCACACCAGCATTAGCATTAGCATTAGCATCAGCGCCCCCTTACCTCTCACCAAGGTCGCCCTACGCTTTCGCTATCCCAAACCCGACATCTCAATCAGTAGAATATATATATTAACGCAGCTGTACTGGGCCTACTACTGTACTGCCAAGTATCGGACCGACCGAGAAGAACAGTTTATTTGCGGATCTTCGCACCATGCCCGTTCCTTCCCTTTCATGGCTGCAGCGCGGGGCTTGCTGCTGCTGCGACGCTTTTCCGCTTATCCGCGCCCTGGACAGCATCTTCCTGGTTTTTTCAAACTGTGTTTTGGGGGTCGGAAGGGGTTGGGGTTGTTGAGGTACGGATGGGGGGAAGGGGCTTGGTTTCGGGGGGGGGGTGTTGATTCGGTCGTGGTAAAGGAACGGCAGCGGCGATGGGGGGGTTTGTAACGTTTGGAGACTTTGCTGTGGTGGGATAAGGGATAGCGTGGGTTGAAGGGGTAGAAGTTGGGGTAAGGGTTGTGAAGGGTGAGCGTATAGTGACGACCGCCTCTTTGGGTTTTCTAGCGGTTCGTGGGCATGTGCTATTTATTGCTTTCTACTATTCTATAGGCATGTGCTACAGTTTTGTTTCGTGCTTACATCACCGCTGATCTTTTTCATGGCGTTTGGGTGCTGTTGAGCCGGAAGATTCCAATTGCCTTTCGGCTTTGCTGCCACTAAGTTGACGCCTTCGATTTAAGATGATATCCCTATCTAGGCGAGGGTTCTGCAGTCCCATCAGTTCATAGCATCGTTGCGTCTAGAATACTTATGGGAGAAATGGTGATTAAGTACTGTCAGGTATGGGTGGATGGGAATTGTTATGCTGGAAGCGTGCGTGTGTTGTAGAGATCAAAGAGCTATGTAGACGGGGTGCGGGAGCGATATGAATCAATTTCCTTTTCTCGAGCACCACCCGAGCGACTGTAGCCCCCAGTTAAGCTCAGTTCAATGCTGCATTGGGACGTATTGTTCGATATGGTCATTCATCATTGTACCATGCTCGGACATACTGATAGGCTCCAACGCTCGCCCTCCACCGAGCCTCTTTTAATTTCTGTTCTAACGAAATAGACCCTTCTTCTTGACGCAAAAGCCATTCCAACCTCTCCACCGTGTGGTTAGTGACAGTAACGATTCCTCTACGTGCTTCGTCATCACGTTCTGAGAGACGTGCCCTGAAAATTTCACAATAGCTGCTCAAGGCTTTCTCCGGACAATCTATTCGGTGTACAAATTTTGGCTGTGTATAGTCGTTGTACACGTTCATGGACCGAAGTTCTGGCTGCGTTGAATGGCCGGAACGCCTTACTTGGAGGGACCGTAGTTGGTCCCACATGAATTCCCAAACATGTTGCACAGAAACAAAGGTGACGGCAAGTCTGTACGCTGTGATTTGGCCCACTTCCACGTAGAGATCGAGGTGTTTGACGAACCACAGATGCTCTACAATAGCGTCCAATGTACTGTACGGCTATTCTCAAATACGTTAGCGCCAAAATGCTCCATTCATCCGGGGACTGCTGCAGTTTTATACCCAACTCCTCTCATCGCCCTTCTCCTGCTGACAAAGGTCTATTCCTAGTGTCAAAAGATATGGACAGCTCTGCCCAATTGTCTGAATATCTTTACTAGAGAGCACAACGGTCGGGCCATTGTTCCAGCGGTCAGTCTCTCGGCCTGAATCAACCAGAAGGTTTCTATGATCCTCACGCAGGGTGAAGGCTGTCAAAGCGCGTCCATGATGTCTAAGGACACCGAGGTCAAAAGTCTCTGTGTAGCTGATCAACTTCAGCTCACACAATGGTCTACATACGTAGAGAAACTGGTTCAAAATTGGATCTCTCATTGTCACAGAATCAGTTGTTGTCCCCAAGTCAACTTGTAACGACCTAAGGTTCACCATCCGAAGCGCTAAACCCGGTATGAGACTCATGCCGGAAAAGCTAAGCTGTGTTAATGACGACCAATCCTCACTTGCATGCTTCAATTGATCCACTCCATGGGTTGGGACTACTCTCATTGTATCATAAAATCCCAGTATTCCCAATGAATTTAGAGTCTTAGGACTTTCAAGGGCTGTTCGAAGGACCTTCGTCGCTGCTTCGTCCATCGGGTAGGTGGAGGTGTGCATGGAGAGATGCCTCAGATTAGGGCATGTTGCCAATACCTCACCAACTTCGTTGAGGGTGTTCGGCATCGAAACATACACATCTAAAGCGAAGAGACATGGCGAATCCTGCAGCTGCGAAACAAGCCTACCTTGTGGTAGATGAGGTACATTGACATACAAGCGGCAGCCTGAGCGACGATTATTCAGATAATGTAGAAGTCCCAAAGGGATAGGAGCCTCCGCTTCGTACGTAAACTTATTCAAGCGATTCAGCAGTGGCAGGACGTTCGTTAGCCGGTCCCATTGGTCCTCGAGGGCCTTTGATTTCTTGAACTGCATACTCGCGGGAGCTGTACTCGAGATTTTGGATTGGTAAGGGACGACCATCTCGCGAACGGCAGCACAAAGCTCAGTGTCTTTGTACAGGTGCTTCATCAACTCGCCAACGGTTCGATAAGCGCGAAGGGTGATGGGAATTACAAGACATCGGTGAATTATCGGGTTTGAATGCGTATGAAACTCTCTACATGCCAATGCAACATTCAAGAGCGACTTGGGTGAAGCATCATTGAGCTTACTCGTCAGTAATAAAGTCAGGTATGCAATGGAGGAGAAACCCACACATTCGAAGATTTGAAGAACGAGCTCGGTGCTGAGCCGGTCGAAGTGGGATTCATTACAAGCCATGGCAAGAAGCTCCCTGAACCTGGCTGGTCAAAAAATCAATCAAGTAAACAGAATGTAAGAATAACCAGGGAAAGCTAAGATACGGGAACGAATAGATCGATTCGCGAAACCCGATAATTCGCTCCACGTATGCAGTATACGCAAGTAATTATGATACCTGACTAAGATTCCCAGGAGACTAGATCAATATATAACTTTGACTTCTCTTATCATGAGGTTGCATTCTGCCATGGCCAAGTATTCCTCATCTGGGACCTTGAAATAGTCACGAGTATCCTAGCTCTTGGCCTCAAGAATATCTACAGCAGCTGTTGAGCGTGAAAAATGTCGTTTCCAACTCAGGTGTTCACACCTGCATTCTATCTGACTCAAAAACCAAGCGCGCTCGAACGAGAGCGTTCCTAAGCGAGACCGCCACAAGCGCGCTTGCCTGCTACCATTAGCAAAGCTCCCCCCCATTTGTCCATTCCCCTTCAACCCACCATGACCCCACCGTGGCATTCAATCCGCGACCGCAAACTTGCCGACCGTGCCTCCCGTATACCAAAAGAATGGCTCATACCACTAAATCGGCTCCCAGACTCTGATGTCCTCGACGTGACCGAGATTCCCCGCACCTGCGGCATCCTCACCCCGGAAGAACTTCACATCACCGAGGCCTACGATGCTCGGAATATCCTTGCTAAACTCCGCAATGGAAAGCTGTCGGCTGTGGAAGTTACGACCGCATTCTGCAAGGTCCGCTCCGTTTCAACATTTTGATCCGCAATTACGTGCCTCACTCCTTCCAGTTGCTTCTAGAGAATTCTCAGGCTAATTGCTCCCTCAAAAGCGTGCAGCTATAGCTCATCAACTAACAAACTGCCTGACTGAACCTCTCTTCTCACTAGCCCTGGCCCGCGCTTCTGAGCTGGACTCGCACCTCGCCCGCACAGGCAAGCTTCTCGGCCCCCTCCACGGTCTCCCCATCTCTGTAAAAGACAGTTTTCACATCACCGGCATCGACTCCTCCATCGGAATTGCCGCGCTTGCCTTCCAACCCGCTACAAAGAACGCGATGCTCGTAGACCTCCTACTGCAAGCCGGCGCTGTCATCCATTGTAAGACCAATGTGCCGCAGACACTGATGGCTCTTGACAGCATCAACAATCTGTTTGGAAGAACGCTGAATCCGCTGAACCGGAGAGATTGGACGGCGGGCGGCAGTAGTGGCGGGGAGGGCGTGCTAGTGGCGATGCGGGGGTGCGTGATGGGTGTAGGGACGGATATAGGTGGTAGCATACGGATACCGGCGATGTGTAATGGAGTGTACGGGTTCAAGCCTAGCGCAGGGCGGGTACCTTATGCAGGGCAGGAAAGCGGGACATTGGAGGGGGCTGGAAGGGTGGGGTTGCAGTCTTGTGCTGGCCCTATTACGAGGACGTTAGAAGATGTAGGCGTTCTTATGGAGGCAGTGGAGGATGGGAGGGCGTGGGAAGCTGATCCCGCAGTGCTTCCGGGTCGGTGGTGGAGTGTGGAGAGAAAGGCGAAGAGTCCGTTAAAAATTGGGGTTTTGTGGCGGGATGGGGTGGTTGAGCCGTTGCCACCTGTAAGGAGGACGTTGGAGGAGGTAGTGCGGAAGCTGAAGGGAAGGGGAATTGAGGTTGTGGACGTGGAGTCGGGGAGGTTTAGGGAGTGTCAAGGTGTGGCAAATAAGTTTTTCGGGGTGGATGGGTACCACCGGTGGTTTGACCTGTTAGAGAAAACCGAAGAACCCTTGATCCCCTGGTTGCAAACTAGGCTAAAGAGAGGAAAACCGAAGACAGTGGAGCAGTTAAGAGAAATTCAGGCCAAGAGAATCGGGCTAGAAACGGCCCTTCTGAGTATTTGGAAGGACCAAAAAGGGGGGAAAATTGATGCGATCATTTGCCCCGTAGCAGCCCATCCCGTCCCATCGATCGATCGATGGAACGGGGTAGGCTATACGAGTAGTTTTGTACTCCTAGATTATCCTGCCGCAACACTCCCTGTTCGGAAACTTGAGGGGGATGATTTGAAGGGAGAGATGAGCGGGGAGCCGCTGTCGTCATGGGATAAGACCAATAGAGAACTGTGTAAGAAGCTCCTTACCTGGTTGCTGTGGCAATTTAGCTAATAAGTGGCAGGGGATAGGAGTACGGTTGATAGGAATGTGTATTTAGGGTCGCCTTTGTCGATCCAGGTTGTGGCGCCTAGGTTGCAGGAGAGGCGGTTGTATGATGCGATGCAGGTTATTGATGATGCTGTTCATGGCAGGCGGGGCGAAGCGAAGCTGTGAATAAAAAATGTCTATATTGTTCATCAAATATAATTCGAAATTCCCGGGCTAAGAAAGGCTTCTATGTCAAAAGATAAAGACTGGCTAGGTGTTCCAAACTCCAGCACTTTCTACTTCTTCCATTTTACGACTTATCGATTCTACCATATGACTTCTTCTGGAACCAGAAAATTGCGAAAGAGGCTTGCGCCGAATCCTTTGAGCCCTTCTTTTTACTCCGTTTTAAAAGAACCTGAAGGTAAAAGAGCCGGAAGAACCTCCTTTGGCGGTTTCTTAGCTCCAGTTTCTCCAGAAATCTTCGTGCCGGTGTTCTTCGGATCATCGCAAGATTGCAACAGCTCTATCATTCGTGAAGCTATCGCATCGCCCATCATCTCGTACCCGTCTTTGGTCAAATGCAAGCCGTCATCCCAGATCTTGTCGCGCATGTCCTCATCCATAGCAAAGTATGGCACTGCGCTGCAGAGATCAATGGTGTGGCTAATCCAGGGTTGGGTCTTAGTCAATCGAAACGGACATGCGTTTAAGGATTACTGTAGGAAGAAGATGACCAACTTACTATCGATCTTGGACGTGCTCTGCTATGAGCGCATTCAGAGCATTCCTTCTCCGAATGAGGGATTCGCTAGAGGATGCGCACTCTATCACAGTGCATGCCAATAGATTTGCGCCTGTGTCGAGCGCTGTGTTCCAGGTCTTTTCTATTTGACCTGTTAGCAAAGATGGCAGAGCAGGGTCATGAAGAACTAGAACGGGTTTCATCTTCACGACAGCTTTGAATACGACGATTCTTGGCGGAAGTCTGTGGATAACAAGAAGCAGGAACAGCATACTTAACGCTTCATAGATCGCTTCTGGGGCTTCACCCCACCCAAGATCGTTTGTGCCGCCCAGAACAATCACCCAATTGTACGGCTTTGCTGCAGCTTTCGCACACTTTCCCTCCATTCTGCGAAGGAACCTGCCTGCTTTGACGCGGTCGCCAGAGAGCCCGGAATTATCTATAATTATCTTCGTCGAAGGGAAAAACTTTCGCAGTGTTTTTTTAAGGAAGTCAGAGTATGGATAATGTTCTAAGCCGTAGCGAGTGTAGCCGGCTGTTAAAGAGTCGCCGAAGCAAAGGATCCGGAGTGTTTCTGGATGTCTGGTGTCCATCTTGAAGATGTAATCAGAAACCTTTGCAGAGCTAGAATGGAGAGACTATAAGAAGTAACTAAGCAGATCGAGGCTTTCAGGTTCCAAGAGTAGATGCAAGCACGAGCGACGTTAATTACAGCACTTAGTATTCGCAGAATTGAGCAGTCAAGGAGTCTGGGGCAGGTAAAGAAAGAAGACAGAAGCTGAAAACATTCTGTTTGTATCTACAAGCCTACCTTATCTGTTGTAGCCTTGCGGTGAATCACACATGCATGAAATCAAGCCAGGCGGGAAAGATTTACATATCACGGGGAGGGAGCTGGGCGTACTGCAAACTGCTAGGTTGTGGGTAAGGTTAGGTACAGTAAAGTTAGGCTAATGTCGAGCCCTAAAGTAGGGCTGCCCCGTACTCTACCCCGTGCCGGTAGAAACCGCCTTGCCTCGGGCCGACAACGGCAGAACGTTTTACCCCAACCCCAGACCTTCTTTGCATCACTTAATTCAAGCGCTACCTTGTGTCACAAACATTCAAGCCATCAAGTGAAGGAGACAGATAGTGGAGGGCTGGGCACAACACTTAACAAGAAAAAAACAGGTTTTGTTGCTTAACCAACTGGATAGACATCTTTCCTACCGTAATCGCTAAAGCCGAGGAATCGGAGTCATAATGCCGATGTAGGCAAGAGCCTCCGTATACCTCATTAGAAAGATGTTAATGAGACTTCGACTCAAGGCTTAACGACCCATCGAGAAAGTACCGAGCCTTCAAACCGCTCCATCTGCCTGACAGACAATGGCCGAACAAAACCTTAGAAAAACCGCCGAGATGGCTAGCAACAGATCTTCGAGACGGAAATCAGTCCTTGATAGATCCCATGGTACGTCCAGAGCTGCCCTCGACCCTGGAGAACATATGTGTCCTGTGTTGGAGTAGAGCGAGGGAATTGTACTGAATTTGGGAACATGTAGGATTCGGACCAGAAATTCCGTTACTTCAAGATGTTAGTTGAACTGGGCTACAAAGAAATTGAGGTGTCATTTCCTTCAGCCTCGGATACCGACTTCGACTTCACAAGACGTTTGGTCGAGACCTCCGGTGTAGTACCCGACGATGTGTGGTTACAAGTTCTATCGCCTTGTCGAGAGGATTTAATACGGCGGACGGTCGATTCGCTCAAAGGAGCTAAGAAGGGCATCTTGCACCTATACCTAGCCACGAGTGAATGTTTTCAGAGGATAGTCTTCGGGTTCACACCGGAAGAAAGCATAACTCTGGCAGTCAAATGCACTAAGCTCGCGCGGTCGATAACAAAAGATGACCCAGCACAAGCGGGAACCGAGTGGGCTTACGAGTTCTCGCCCGAAAATTTTTCGGACAGCGATCCTGAATTTGTAATTCGCATATGTGAAGCCGTGAAAGCAGCTTGGGAGCCGTCAAAATCGAATCCCATCATTTTCAATCTTCCTGCCACCGTGGAAATGTCCACTCCTAATATATACGCTGATCAGATTGAATTTTTCTGCCGACACATTACAGAACGTGAGAAGATCAGCGTGTCATTACATCCGCATAACGACCGTGGTTGTGCTATTGCAGCTGCAGAACTTGCCCAGATGGCCGGCGCCGATCGTGTGGAAGGGACTCTATTCGGAAACGGCGAGAGGACCGGGAATGTCGATCTTGTAACGCTAGCTTTGAACCTCTACACACAAGGCATACATCCGAATATTGATTTCTCGGACATCAACCCTGTTATACAAGTGGTGGAAGAGTGCAACAAAATACCTGTTCATCCTCGTGCTCCCTATGGAGGTCAGCTTGTCGTTTGTGCGTTTAGTGGATCTCATCAGGACGCCATCAAGAAAGGATTTCAAGTTCGAAAAGCAGAAGGCGCCTCGGATGAAGACTCATGGCGTATGCCTTACCTCCCTCTTGACCCGCAAGATATCGGTCGCACGTACGAAGCGATCATTCGAGTCAACTCGCAAAGCGGCAAAGGCGGCGCAGCCTGGATTATCCAAAGGTCCCTTGAACTCGATCTTCCACGTGGCTTACAAGTTGCATTTTCGAGAATCGTGCAAAAGGAGGCCGAGGCTGTTGGCCGCGAACTCCTTCCACGAGAAATTCAGGAGCTATTTGAAAACGCGTATCACCTCAAGACTAACCCTCGTTTCACCTTGATTGATTACAGTATCACGATCGATCGCTCCAACAGCCCCGCCCCTCCACAGAACGGCCGTAGCCAGAACACCCAAAATCTGAAACGACGATTTGAAGGTGTGATAGCTATTGATGGCGTGGAACATCCGATCAAGGGCTCCGGCAATGGCCCCATCTCATCTCTCGCTAACGCTCTGCATCCTATTGGAATTGACCTTGACGTTGCTGACTACAAAGAACACGCTATTGGGGAAGGGAAAAATACAAAGGCTGCAACATATATTGAGTGTACGGTTTCCGGCAAAAAGGAGAGAGTCTGGGGGGTAGGAATTCACGAAGATGCGGTTCAGGCGAGTCTGATCGCACTGCTGTCCGCAGCTTCATCCGTAAGCCTCAAAACCCTCCTCGTAGCATTAAATCGACGACACTAGAGGCTGACGGAAAATTACAGTTCTTATCAAATCGACCAAACACGCCCATGCCCTTCCGCCCTAAGAAATCCGACATTGACGATCATCCCGATTTGCTCAACGGTAACTCGAAGAATGGATCAAATATTGTAGATAATTTGGAAACAAAAGCGAATGGAATGTGAATATTTGTTGGATTATCATTACAATAAGCCTCAGCAATTGGTTCAAAAAGTTTTTGACAATAGTTGTCTTTATAAGCAAATACAGTGGTTTATTTATACATTCTGTGAAAGCACTCGATGAAGAATATGACCAGTTGGTAGTGGTTGCAACATCAACAGTGACCTTCGACCTCGGACTTTGAAGGAGGAGATTTTTGAGCTTTTGGGATAAGATTCTCAACCTATGTTGGGAATACTATTTGACAGTGGAGCGAATATGGCCCGCTTCCCTCGACTCTACCTAATTGAATCTCAAGGTCAGGTGGCAACAAGCCGGTATGTCTGCAACCACACAAACTTGCGTACTCGCCAGTTGGAGAGATGAGGTGAGGATATTGGCAGGGCCAAACCTCATCGGAATGCATTCAATGATGCATATTAGAAATAGGGGTTTGGTGATCCCCGCCCCACAGGGCTGAAGCCCGCTAATGGACTTCTCGTTTTTCCTTTTGGAAGCCCTCCTAGATCAACGAACATCCAATTGCTTCTGGTACATCTCATCTTCCAACAACGAGTCTGGGAATCTGCCGAATAGGCCGCTTTTCATCACGACGCACTGGTCGCTGCAGGTTTGTCGGATTAGAAATGAGCGCAGCAGACTCGAACGCTTAGTTGGCCTCAACGACTGCTCAGAACTATATCAAAAATCTTCTTTCTGATGGAACGACGTTCGTACCTGCTCGCAGCTTGATCAGGAACCCACGCTGGGATCTAGAGGTGCCAGCCATTACCGCAGCCTGCACTGCAGATGAGTTAGAACCAATTGTTCCATCCCTAGAGGATCGCATGCGTATCCAGCTAAATGCCGTCGGCTCTACTTCGGAATATTTGCAGAGTAGTCACTGATAGATTGGGTGTCAACAAGCCCTCAGTCGAGTGTGATGTTGACTTCCAAAGGTTTTGCATCCCTTATCCTACAGGCCCTGCACTGACTGCCGAATGGTGGTATCCAATGCAAGCGTCTGCATCTCTCGGCATTTTGGTCGACTGCTAGTAGGTGATTAGGAGAGTTCAGCTGGGGAAACACAGGGAACATAAGGCTACCCCACGCGAGTGCAGTAGCTGACATGCATAGTCTACGATGCACTAAAACGCTGCCTATCAACTACGAGGTCACTTCCTCTTTCATCAAGCGATATATTCTTCAACTGAGTAACGAACGGTCAAAGTAGGGTGACGAATGCAGCTTACGGAAATGAAGGCACCTGTCGATCATAGACATCTCATGTTGTTTCTTCGGACCGCAACACAACAGTTAATAGACCAGCTATGGCTGCAGTCGAGAGTATTCAGAAGATGAAAATGATCGAATACGATGTGCAAATGTCCCATTGAATGCTCATCTACAACGTTGCGTAACTCGAGCTGTTGAAAGTTCTACTTCAGCATGAATTGTAAGACCGAGAGCGTAAACATCAAATGGAAGGGAGAAAAATTACTCAATTTGGGCAGAGAAACCTTCCTCGAGCGCTATACACTAGACCTGTTTAGCTTGGAAAGAAATCTCAATCATGACCATGTTGAGTGTTCTTCAACACGTCCCTGAAAAGTTATTTGGAAATTTGCTAGCTAGTGAATCGCCAATCTCACCATCAGCGACTAATCTTTCCCAAAAACAACAACCTCCATGTTAATTAATATTCGCCATGGCAAGTCAAATGACTCCTCCAAATTCTTACCAGCTTCAGGCTCTGCTCGATGGACCAGCAGGGAAACCGCCTGCAGGCGTAGTTACTGATTTCCAACACTCCGCGAATCTTAACACAGCAGTCATCTTGAGTGCGACTTTCTGCATTATGATCCCAGCTTTGGCGGTTTTGATGCGCATGTATACTAAAGTTTACCTCTTCAAATCCACAACATACGAAGACTGTAAGCGGAACTGTTATCCCTCCTTTTGCAATGTACTGACGCCTATCAGACGCACTTTTGATCGGATGGGTAATGTTGCATCCAGATGAAAATCAAGTCAACGCCGCTGATTGCAGTAGATGAGTCAAGTCGCTGAGATCGTTGTGGCGGGCTTTACCATCAGATATGGCAGCGGCGCCCACATGTGGAACATACGTCTTGGAGCCTTTTCAAAATTACTCTACGTATGCCATTTGACCCAGAACCAAAACATAGATAAAACAATCTGACGAGGTCTTTAGTGGGTGAACATCACCTCAATTGTATATGAAATAGGTGTGTTCTTCATCAAGCTGTCTATTCTTCTCCAGTATCTCAGAATATTCGTACCCTCCCGAACCGGCAACCTGATCTTGTTTGTGGGTATTCATGTTTGCATCTGGAGTAACTTGGTGTACGACCTCGCCCATATTATCTTCATGATAGCCTTATGCAGTCCACGGGAGAAGATTTGGAAACCGTGGCTACATACCGGCCACTGCCTGAACGCGAATGCCTTGTACCTGGCCAGCGGCTTTTTCAACATCATATCTGATTTCGCAATTCTGATCCTCCCGATGCCGTGTCTATGGAAGTTGCAGGTACCTTTGAAGAAGAAGATCTTTGTGACAACAATATTCGCGGCCGGGCTTCTGTGAGTGCTTCCGATCATTCCCAAAAATTTACGGCTTGATGTTGCAAATATCTGTGCACAGTCAATTATTCTTTAAAACGAGTTTACCACTGACTCTACGTAATTTAGGGCCTGCGTGACGTCTATCGTACGTACGTACTACACATTCAGGGTTGTACAACTGCCCGATATCAGCTACAACCTGGCAGTCATGGGTCTTTGGGCTTCGACCGAGCTTACCATTGGCACAATCATCAGCTGTCTTCCTGTCCTACCTAGATTCTTTCAACACTTCGGTCCAAAAGTCTGCAGTATATTCTCCTTCACGTCGAAATCCGAAAATAAGTCCACGCCCGAGCTAGCTTCCGCAGGTCGTTACAAGGCAACCAGAGTTTCGTTAGCACAAAAGCCGCCACTTAGCAAGCGCCGTACCGGAAGCAGTACGTCAGAGCTATGGAACGGACGATGCAATCCACATTCAGAGCTCAATAGTGCTTATACCCCCCCCAGCGAGTGTAGTCCAAGGCGACTAGAAAGCGGAGTATTCAATGGGTTAACTAAAACTCCAAGCGTCCGATCGACTAGCTTGAGACAAGATGATCTGGAAAACGCGGAAACTGGAGACGCAATCGAAATGGTAAGATACACCTACTAAACGTCGCGATTGCTGCAAGAGGTATGACGGGCGTCAAGGAGGACTAGATGAAATATCATGCAATCCTACCATATCTTTGAAGATGCAAAATACGAAACTAGCGCCTGTATTCTAGAACTTGTAGGTTTGGTGGGGTTTCCTGTTTGCTCACTAAATCTAAACATCACTCAAAATACCCTCATCAACAACGAAAAAAAAACAACTGGCATTCTTTAGATTACTCCGCTACCCATGGCTTCCTGAAGGAGCAGACCGTTGCAATCCACATGTAGCATTTTATTGCCTTATTACCTTGGCCTGCCAGCACTGGATGATGGCAGAATTTCATAGAGAGATAATGATGAAACTTTCCATGTCATCAATCGGCCAGGCGTTCGCTACAGCTATCGATTTATTGGCCGTCGTCGATCAATTCAGCAGCTTCAAGTCAAACGCAAGCGCTCACATCTCCGTAGATATCTGCTTCTACCAGCGGAGGAGATCAAGGCCATCCATCTCTAACGCGTCTAATTTCCTTATATGGTTAAAGATCGCTTCCAAGATAACAGATTCCTAGCAGAATACGCGTGTACGGCCATGTATCTAGGTTATTGTCTGGATCACTGAGCGTCGTAGTCGCCCTAAAACATTGCAATCTAGCATATTCAGCTAACATCGTACTGGACATATATGCTGCTTACAGTGCGCTACACCCCCTTTTTCAGCTTTCTTCAGAAGTAATAACTTCTTCTATTCTTCCATTTCATCGAGTGTTCTCTTGTATCCTCTCAAGAAGCCTTTCGCACACCTACTCTCTCGCCGATTCCTTCTTCCATCTACAATCTACAGCACCGTGTAAACCCTGATGGTGCTAAAAAAAACCAATTTCCCTCCTTTGAGCCACTTCAACCCTCTTCCTCACCGACTGCACCGGCGCCCATGCTGCCACCTTTTCAGCACTTCTACAATCCGAAACTTTTTCATCGACATGACTCAGGGTCGATCAGTTTCAGGTCTTGTCATATACTAAGTACATACACCAAGATACACTGCATGCAATTCCCTCTCCAGAGTGGAGTGTCTTACTGGAGGCCCTGGTATATGCCTATTCTTACAGAACAAGATCTCTACTACTAATATTGCTGCGGGGATCATTGAATTGAAACTGGCGCTCCTGAATCTCTGTAAGTGCACGACTTGCGGGAGTGTCCTCATCTCCGAGCAGGATATTTCGGAGAAGATGAAGGTGGCTGTACCCGATTTTGTTCGATACACTTCTTGCAAGGGTATCTGCAATGTCCCTGTGTCAGTGTCAAACATCACATCTAGCCTTGAAGTTTCTATGTTCACCGAATCCTGCCAAGGATATTTCACGAGTGAACTTTCCCACATGGATGACGAATTTGGATCGCTTCGCACGTCCAAGCCCCTAGTATCCAAACCCCATCATTGAGATCCACTCAAGGAAAGCCGACTTGAAACAAATGGCTACATGTATTATTTGGAACATCCGAAGTCCAACCTCCCAAGCACTCCACCAGGCCAAATGAGAGAGAGTTCCAGCGGGACCATAACCATTCCCTCTAGAGTCAGGCCAACAGGCAAATTGCCCCTGACTTACTCAAGAACGATCGATGATTTCTTCACGTCTCAATCACAAAGCTCGTGAGATAAGAAAAACCGAGTAAATGAAGCTAAAGCTTTGTTGTCAGTATCTAAAATGCCAATGGGTCTGGTATGCTCTGGCTGTCGGTTGTTGGTGACTAAATGAATGAACTCACGCACTCATCGGCTTTGTTCAAGGGTTTTTTTTGGTAAATTAGATTAAAACTAAAGCAGAAACGAATGAGCAACATATAATGACACCCTTCCCCCCGGCTGCTCAATTTCTGTTTGATTGCGCTTCTCCACACCCTTGATCAAATCTTATCGTAAAACTAGAGATAGTTTTCGAACACCACAGCCCCTACATTGCAAGATATCGTGTGAAGAAAGTCCTCCGCCATGTCTCAGTAACCATGGAGACTTTTATGTAGCGGAAGCTACGAAGAAATTTTTTCAAATAGTAAACAAATGCGCGCTGCATAACTCCCTATAGCAGCCGAGAAATCGAACGTCCCACATATCCAAGACTCCCCTGCGTTTCGCAGCGACCCCAAAAATACCCATCGAACAAACTCTTGACGATCCTCACCCAGCGTACCTAATCCAGCCGTTGAACACAATACCACCTGTTTTAAAAAACCCTCTCATCCCCACCCCCCTCAAACCCCCTCCGTCCACCTCCTCTTCACCGGCCCTTTAGTAATGATCTCCCACGCCTCAGGACTCCTCTCCAACAACTCCATCTCCACCTCCCCCATGCCATCCTCCAACATCGTCCTCTCAGCCCCCATCTTCCCACTCCCAAACTCCCACCTCAAATGATTCCGCTCGGGATCCGTCGCCTCGCCCACTAACCTCCACCCCTTCAGCGCCGGCGGGCGATAAACGCCCTGATCCTCTGTGCCGCGGTTATGCACGCCCATCCTCACCCGCACGCTCGCGTGCACGTACTCTTGGGTATCCACGAGCTCTCTGGTTGTCGGCTTTCCAGTTTTGGGGTCCGAGGTGGAGTAGTGCGCGGGTGTGCGGGTTTTGCTGCCGGCGATGGCGCTGATGCCTTTCATCGAGTTGTAGATTTTGCCAAGGCCCCAAGGGCGAGCCGGGATATGGCGGTGGTTGTAGAATTCGGTGTTGAGGTCGTGTTGCCAGGGGATGTAGGATGGTGAAAAGGTAAGGAAGGGGGAAAGTTGGGAGATCATCCAGGCGAGAGTGATGTCGGCCATGTTTGTGTCGTCGTAGGAACCACCAATCTGCGAGTTGTTATTATGGAGATTCTGTCTACGCGGAGGCATGAGGAGATTGTACGTTGCCGTGAACGCCAGGAAACCAGCATTGTTTCAATTTCCTGGGATTAACCTGTCCGGCAGGCTTCTCCCAAATAGTGGGTGAAAATGGTCTGCGATGTTCGTCGAGGGCGAGTGCTTGAAAGGCGTTCTCGACGTTCGGCGAGACTGCTGTGTTTACGAAGGAGTATTCTTTAGGAAAATGCTGCCAGAGACCGATATCTGGAATGCCCAAGGATCCTAAGAAGATTGTCAGAGATGTACTATGTTTCTCGAGATCTGTGTGCCATACCAACTGTATCCCACACAGCTATGGCTTTGATAGGGATGTTTCGGCGCGTTAAGCCAAGCTAAACGTGTCAGTGAGTGTTCTGGTAATTTGGAGGTTAGCCTCATACCTTCTCTAGCTCATGGGCGTAAGCAGATGTGGCAATATGCATTCTGTTGGGCAAGCTTGCTGGCCGATGATGCCATCTAGAACGGTAACGACGATTATCCTGGTTTTCCCATTCCTTGAAGATATGATAGAAGTGCGACATGCCCTCATTCGTCAGCAAACCAATACAGTTGATCATGGCACCAATGCTTCGAGCAGTGAAAGCGCCTCGTGAGAAGCCAATGAGAAAGATCTCATCATTGGGTTTATAGTTGTTCACGATGAATGCGTAAGCCTCCCGAATATTTTCCGACAGCCCGGCTCCTGTGCCGCCACCATAGAGATGATCCAGTAGGCCGGCCTCAGTACCGATGCCTGCTTGGTAGTATATGATCTGCGTAATGCCATTGTCGCTCTCGGACTGTAGAGCTCGACATATGCGCGTCACGTTCGATGGATTTTGCAGGTGCCCGTTCGTATCCCATGGGAGGTAGCTGCTTCTTTCGAAACCGTTGTCACTGTTCTGATTGAAGGGATGATTAGTGTTCTTCTCCAGCCAGTGTGCTACCGAATAATCCAATAGGGAGTTGCGGGCGTACCATCCATGTACCTGATGAATTGTTATTACGATTGAAGAGACTAAAACATATTTGAAAAGGAGAGTCGTTCTTACCATCACAAGCTACGACCAAACGCTTCCCGGGCCGAACATCTTCAGAGCGGCTCAACTTTGATGTTGTCTCCATCTCTAAATATCCAACAAGAATAGTAGAGAGCTAGAAGTCTTTTAGATAAGTAGGTATAGCGAAAGCAATAATAAAACTAGCAGTGCACGGAATACGGATAACGAAAGAGAGAGAAATAGAGGTTCTATAACAGTACAAAAATGGAGATACGGGGGCTTGGTTTTTATGCTCCTTCTTTATATGGAAATGACGATGACTAGGCAGCTCAAGTATCCATTTTCTAGGATGGTCATTCGACATTCAGAGCTTACGAAACCCCTGTGGAACCACAACACAGCCCCATCCCAAAAATATTTATATATGAAGCCATCAGCACGGCGGCAGAATGCAGAATTCACAGCAGCGGGGCTTCAATTATCGCCAGAATCGGATAAATGTGACTCGAGATGTTTCATATTCCAGCCAACCTATACATATTTCGGATGAGTCATGCTCTTTTCGGGGCGGCGAAAGCACTGCGCCTAGTTATATTCTCAGACGATGTACGTGTGGAAGGAGCGAAAGGGTGGCCAGCGCTCAATTTGGTTGGTTGATACACGCAAGGATACCATTCCTTCGCCCTATCGGAACGAGACTAATGATGGGGGCGGCTACTCGCACAAAGGCAAGCTCAGGCTGCTCAGCCTTACTTGAAGGAACCAGGCAGTAACGATCGAGGCATTGGAGGATTCCAAAACGGGCATCAGCTGCCGAGTGCGGGTTTTCAGTGATCTGTCTGGTCTCCGGATTGCCTTCAACCTAATGTGAAGTATCGCACGGTCTCGCAAAGGATAGGTAAGTAGAAGTCAACACCCTGTCACGCTAGTGTAACCGCCGTGTCTTGCCGCGCGTTCAGCCGCGCTAGCAAACCATGCAAGGCTTGCTTTTCTCAGCTGTTCTAATTGTTGCTCTTAGAATTTGCATGCAGCATGCCCTGGATGAAATGCTACACAGCATGCAGCAATTCTAACAATCCTTTCGATTCATCGATCTGTGCTTAAATGCAAAGTCTTTTGAAAGCTGTGATCCCTGTACGCTTTGTATTTCTGCTGGTTCATATGTTTCTACTTCCTGTCTCCAATATGATGGTCTCGTTCAATATCTCGTGAACGGAAGATCGTGTTGTTTAGTTTCGGTCAATTTACCACCTGATATAATATTCTGCCCGTTATTTAAGAAAATTGGATCTCGTGGAGTTTCATGAGTGAGTGCTCGTCATCTAGCCAGGTAAACATTTCATTGCTTCCACTGCAATTATAGCCCGGCCAATCTCCAGAATAAGAATAACTTAAAGGAAGAAATCGAATAAAATAACAAAGTCTCTGGTAAATAGCTACGGTTATGCATTGGTATAATTTTGAAGGACTAGTGACGTCCAGCGCCAGTGGAAACTTCAATTCCTGAAGCCCGTAACCTTCAAGATTTTCCAGTCTTACAATCGAAAGTGTGATTGGACGGTATCATAGATCTTGGAGTGCGTGGACCTAATGAAGGGGATGCCAGCTCACTGGCTCAGCCCACTCACTATTGTAAGCAAGCGGATCGTCTTATCCACCAGAGAGTGCAGGAAAACGAAAATTCTTTGCAGCACAACTGAATAAAACTGGGTGTGGATGACCCGTTATGCTGCAATGAATCTTCGCACACCATAGTGATCTGGCACTGCATACGAGTGTTCTCGATGCGTTTGAGAAAATAACTGCTGAAGCCCGTAGGCTTCAAAAACTGAATCAATTGATTTATGTACATGGCTAAGCTGAAGGACCGCTACAAAGCAGCCTGCCACACCCCACCCGGCCTTAGGTTCTCAGAATTTCGACCTATATGTAAATAGCTGTTAGTAAAAAGCCAACCCTTATTTGGATCTCTGCAAAGGGCCTTCTGAACATATGGCACATGTCCTGCGTCCTCCCTACAACGGCCAGTTCTTTCCTTGAACCGAGCAAATGGCATCAGTTGAGGGTGTTAGTATGCTAGCTGCGAAGTCCTTCATAGCTTCGGTTTAGATGTCTTCCACACTCTGTCAACATTCCTCCCTCACTTCCTTGAGGATGAACTTCAATGTTAGCTAGAACTGTATTGGTAAGGCTAGTACTTTGAATGTCGGACTTGGACTCGATGCTTACTGACCGTTACTCCCATGGTCCAACCTATCGTACGGTATTGAGTTTTAATACATCAACACGATCCATTTGGTTCCACATCTGATCGCTGTCGTTTTACACCGTTACGCAACGTAGTGTTCTCCTAGAGAATGTCAGGATATATTGTTCAACACTACCTTGAATCCATGGGCGCGCTATCAAATTCGGAGTTGTCTTGTAATTTTCATGGCAATTCTGCCATCTCCGTCTTAGGCGCACAAGATAACATACCTCAACTCCGCTAGTATCGAGGCTTCTTTTTTTCACCAATGATTCTATCTTCTTGGTCATTGTCTTCTTCTTCGGCCTGCTGGGTTTTGTCTCTCCTGGATCAAAGACGTCTTCCGGAAGGTCGTAGCTGCGACAGGTTTGATCAACAAGATGCCAAAAATCTGCAAGGCGAGATGGGATTCAGGTGTGCAGGTGTACTTACTTTCGAGTATGTATGATGCTGAGAGAATTCTGTTCCGGATTATAGCTCTGCCAACCAAGACAGATCTCCTTGAATTCTTTCGTCTGGTACGATATGTCGAGTCTTTTGGTTGCGTCTACACACCGTCAGTCGGCCCATTCACTACATCGACTTAGACTGACCTTGAGCAAGTTCAATGCCAACATAATAGGTTGTAGTGAAAAAGGTGTGCTCCCCTTCACCGTTGGTAGAGGTTTCGCCGTTACCGTTTGGCATCGCCATACCATCAGCGCCGCCTTCAGCAGCTGCAATATGCTTAGGATCTTTGACAGCATCGGTGGTCTCAACTTTGACGTTTGCAGCTTGGTAGTCGAGATCTCCGCCTATCACAGCATCTACTTCGTCCTCGTCCCTGCAAATGTGTGTGCGATCAAAGCCTTTGTTAAATGGACGTGCAACTTGGATCGAACCTTGCGTTTCTAGGTTAGAGACCAGCAAACGCACCTTAGACTCTACAAGACCTGACCAAACGTGCTGCGCATCCTTACTTCTACTTCCTGCAATGATACTCAAGTAGTACTTGTAGCCGTTTGTAAAGAAGCCATGCTTAGTAAATAGATCTCTCCACTGCAATTGACCAGTAAATATTTTGTCGGCGATATCTCCTCCTCGCTCTAACTCGCGGGTAATAATAGTCTTGGTTGACATGGTTATGTTGTGTGTGGCGCACATTGAAGGGTATGCGGGAGTGATAATTGGCATAAGATGGAAACGATCACCGTTGTAAACCTAAACAAGGTAAGATATATAAAATCATACTCCACAAGGGACGCGTACCTTAGGATTCCACACTCGCACTTGTAGCGGACCGTCTTCGATGGCTTTGAGCAAAACTGGTTGCGGCCAGCCCCATTTGCCAATAATGCGGAAGAACTTCCCTATGATTACCGAACCAGTAGCCTGAGGATATAACTGGCAGACTCTAGCAACTAGCATGGCCCACGCTACACCGCCAGGGAAGCCCATAACATTAGCGTAGATTGCCCGACCTGGACATCGTTGGTGTCAGTAGACTCCCAGGTATTACACAGCAATTACTCACGTTGCGCCCAGAGTTTGATGGCCCGCAACGCTGTCCGAAAGGTCTTTTGCTGCGGTACCAGGTCTAGTATCTCATCCGTCACTCTTGTTCCGTTCAGTGATCGGAGATCTCTCTCTTCAAGACCTCGGAGCAAGCTCGTGTCTTTGAGATTCAGTCCAAGTGGTACAGAGGGGATGGCGAGACGAGCAAATATGAGATCAATGCTGATGCCGGAGAATTCGAGTTTGATAATAGGTACAAAAGCATCAGGTACCGGAGTCACTTCTTCGATGGCGCCGGCAGGAGCCATTCTTTCTAAAATTGAAGGAAGGTCTTCGAAGAAGTCTTCGCGGGAAACGTGCTTGGGTACGACCACAAGAGTATCAATATCCGAGCCTACCTAGAATTAGGAATCGACCATGATGGGCTAAACAGTGAGCCCATCGAACGTACCTGGCCCATATACACCAAGACGATAGCTCCCAAAGGTAAAGATCTTACCGCCAGCGGTATCGATGGCCGATTGTGGGAGGTTTCTCTTCCTGCTGACATGTTTTACAAATTCTCCAGTCACCTTTTGTATCAACTGAAGGGTAGCTTTTCTATAAGCACAGGGTTAGTGAAACGCTTTAGGGTCTTTGGTGCGAGCTGAATACCTTTTCTCCGTCTCCTCGGTGCCCTCGAAATTGTTTTGCCTCTTCAGCTCTGCAATGAGTGCATCATTTGCCGCAAGCTCAGCTTCAGTCGGTAGGCTCAGAGAGATTGGGGGCGTAACTCCCCACTGACGAGTCTGAGGTGCCGCCATCTAATTACTTATTGAGAATCGAGGTGCTTTACCCGCTGGATGGTCGTTTTGCTTGGGAGTAGCCAATCAAGCATGTGAACTGAAGGCAGGCCAAACGTCCCGCGGTCGCTGGTTATGCTAACAACACATTTACGCAGAGGTAACCGAGCACAGTTTGTCCATGAAGGTAACGGATTCTGGCAATTAAAGTGATTGTATTTGCAGACCTGACGTTGAGCGAAACATGAGGTGTTGCTGGACGCGATTTCGGTGATCAGCCGCTAACGACAGCGGGACTAGAGCGCCCTAGTGCCCGAACTAGCCCCTTCAACACACAAAATCAAACACCGTAGAAGTGCCTATCAACGTCCGAAACCCCTATCTATAATGCAGATGGCTATATATATACCTTTGACCTAATCTTGTTCATGAGCAATAAAAAAAAGCGCTATCTCATGCATCTTGCTGACAGAGGCGCTGACACCATTTCAACCTGATTGAAGTGACTAATCCTCAACATCAATTGAGTGATGGAAGTGCTTATAATGCATGATATGTCGTCGAATTCAGTATTTGGGAACATATCTTCGAGGTGAAAGACTTTATATACTCAAAGGAAGGTAATATAAGTGATCTGACCAAGTCCGTAGTCTACTATAATAAATCTTCTCGAATCTACAAATCCTAAAGCTACACCTTTCTAAAATTCTTCTGCTTAGCCAATGACCCAATTCAGACATGCGACAACCGGCGCAGAAGTTGTTGAAGCTTTCAATGACAGAGTAAAAGGCAACATCAGTGCGTCGATGGTCTCTATCTGAAGGCACTTCCAACTGACAATCCAGTTTTGATCACTGGTCCGAGTGAAGGCGGTATCGGTGCAGAGACAGCTCTCACACTCGCTGTTGGATCTCCTAAACTGATCATTCTTGCGGGTCGATCCCTTTCAAAGATCAAGCCTGTAATCGACAATATAAATTCTGCTCACCCCAATGTAGCAACCACTTACATCCCTCTTGATCTCGGCAGCCAAGCCTCGGTAAGACAGGCTGCTACAGCCATCAGTGCAAGCGTGGAGAAAATCGACATCGTAATTAACAACGCAGCCATCATGGCCTGTCCCTTTTCTAAGACCGAAGATGGAATTGAGAGCCAATTCGGAACGAACTACATTGGACACTTTCTGCTTACGAACCTACTCATGGAAAAGATCCTCGCTGCCGGGCACGGTTCGAGGATTGTCAATGTCTCTAGCTCAGCGCATAGAATGGCAGATGTACGAATAGATGACTGGAACTTTGAGGTAAATCCGATCTACCATACCATTAAGTCAGAGAAACGAATCCAATAACTAGCTATCCCGATCTAGGATGGCAGACTCTACCATCCGTGGAAGGCGTATGGACAGGCGAAGTCCGCCAGCATATTGTTCACTGTGGCCTTAGCATCCAAGCTCAAGACCAAACACGTCTACGCTTTTTCACTGCACCCTGGCTGTAAGTACACCTTTGATCATGAGACATTCACGCAGGCTTTGTATTTTGCTGCTACGGTCATCAGAGCCTTCAATGACCCCAAAGCAGCCATCAGTACCGGACTCCAGAAATTCATGACTGCAGAAATGGGAAATGAAGGCATTAAATTGATCGAATCAAACACCAATCGTGAGTCTACTCGCCCGCTTCACTCAAATTGCTAGACCAAGGAATAACGTTATGGCCAGGCCCCTTTACGCCGGGCGAAGGCAAAACCCTCCAGCAAGGCTGCTCAACCACCTTGATTGCTGCTTTGGACCCTTCGATTGAGGACCAGTCTGGCGCTTACTTGGAAGATGGGGATATTGCGAAACCCGAAGACTACGCTGTTGACCGAGAGAAGGCAGAAAAGCTGTGGCATTTGAGTGAGAGGCTGGTTGGGCAGAAATTCGCGTACTAATACAATGCTAATCTGGATTGTTCTTCCAGCGCCAGAGGTAGCCATGAATACTGCTCATCAACTGAAGCACTGATTTGTGCCTTGACATCGTTAAGCAGACTGGCTACTTCATCGGTTTACCGATAGCAACGCAAAAAGCGGTCCATTACCCATCAACGTCTAGATAGTGGAGTGGCTTTTCAGGCGTCGAAATTATATTGTCCCATCCCAGAAGTTCTCCCAAAAAGCTAATTCCAGAACCTCCCAACACGGCACATAACCCCCTTCATAAATTCCATTCTTCCAGCTTAACATCTTCCATCCAGATAATAATCTCCATTCCATTCACGAAATTTGCAACCACGCCTTTCCTTTTTCCTTCACAGACATCCTTCACCCAAGAACCCCATCGGATCATTGTCACCTACGTATGCCCGTACCGCAAAGGTCGAGCGAGCACAGCCATGCCAATCTTTCACCTTCTTTGTGAGATGGACCCAAACTTCCACGGTGTACTGCATCGAGAGTACAGTATCCAGACGACTCCCAGGGGCCATAGGGGACTTGCCCAATGCACTCTTTACCACAAAGGTCCGCCAAAATTTGGGGCAAAAAAACCGCAGTGATGGATATTGATGCGTTCCTGAAGGGGTGGTATGGTACAGTGGTCGCCTCAGACAATAGTAATCGCAGCTTCTGCATTTTTCGTCAATGTTGTTTTTTCTCGGGGGTCAGAAAGACTGGCAAAGATTCTGCTACGGGGAACCCGCTGTTTGAAGCTACGGCGGGTTTTGGTTGCCTTGTCGTTCATGCTGCATTCTTGCGTCCGGTGCGTTGGATGACGTGTATAATTCCTCTTTGGAGGTTTCGCAAGATATAGATGGACCTTGCCTGCATATCCTACAAAACATATTTACATCAGGCTAGAGCAACCATGTTTACAATCTCGTTCTTTCCAAATCCCACAGTAAACATTTACTTCTCTGCGAAGAAGGCCTTCAATTTCTCATCGAGCCATTTCAAATCTTCCTTACTATCGCCCGGTCCTCCAGCCCAGTGGCCCCAGATCGAAGGGAAGACATCCATCTGTCCGACACCGGGTTTCATATTCGCGACTTCGATTTCCGAGTCCTCTGGTCTGAAATTGTGACTTTTAGCGAGAACCCTCACATGAACAACTTACTTGGTTTTTATATTCAGTCGTGGTTGCACTTACGGAAAATACAAATCCGTCTTCCCCGGAAGAACCAGCGTTTTTGCTTTGATGCCCTGCATGGCTTTTTCAAAGCTGCCATTGTACGGCTCTTGAAGGGAACAGTCGCCGCTCTGCCAGGTTTGCAGCATTGTGAGCATGTTCTCTGGGTCTGGTGAAGATATCAGCTTGCTCCACGAGACCAAGAAACTTGGAAGTATTTAGTAAAAATTCCCTATCGAACCTTTGGAGCACGCCCACGCCTCCCAGAAGCCGACTAGGAAGGCCTCGAGATCCGGGAACCCGAAGTGCTTCTCATGGAGCTTCTCGCGGTAGAAGCTTTGGCTGAAGCCCCTGTTTCTCACAACTTAAGCTTCGAATTCGACACTTCGTACCAAGAACAAGGGCCATCACGATCAGAAAAGCTTACCACCCCGCATAGCCTCTACCAAACGCCTTCATCCCCACAGACTTCTCTTCCTCAGTCCAAGTCCTGGATTTTTCTCCCTCCGCCATAACAGCCCGTTCGCTTGGACCAGCGGACCGGATCCCCTTGGCCGCTAACATCGCGCTCTTTACGCCTTCGAGAAAGACTTGGTTGTGCAGAGATGTCTTGGCAGATCCGCAGAAGGGAACTGCTAGATCCATGAAGTCGGGGAATTGCGTTATCCATTGATATGTCTGGCCGGCGCCCCTACAATTATCGACTTTAGCATTGCTGGTTTGGGACAGAATCATGAACTGCGAGACATGTCTCAGCAGTATAGGTTCGCATTGGGAAGGATCGATTTTGAAAATATGCTTACATGGACCATCCAAGCACGGCGCGCAGGTGTTGGATACCAATGTGCTTGGTCACGAGCTCGTGCTGAGCTCGAACATTGTCGTAAAAAGAGACTTTGGGAAAGTTCTTCAGCGTCGAGTGGTTGGAAGGCGAAGAAGATTCGCCGTTGCCGAAGAGAGCGGGGATGATGATGAAGTACTTGTTTATTATGAGAACACAAAAGAGCATATCAAGGACCAGACTCGAAGAAAAACGAGAAATGGTACCTTCTTCGGGTTCAGCGTTTTATCCTCGCCAATCAACCAGACGTTGTCGTATATTGCTGCGAAAATGTTAACCAAAGGGGGGTTTTTTTATGGAACGAGCAAAATATAATCCTCCTTACATCCTGAATACCACGTCGGATACACAATTGCCGGCGATTTCGGATCGCCAAAGGTTTTATACGCAATGTACGCGTCTGGTATGGAAGCGCCGCATTGGAGATGCCAGTCTCCGAGCTTGTATGTCTCGAATTTAGGGGATGACATGGTGAGAGTCTCGAGTTGGCTTTTGAGGGAGGTCTGATCAGTCATTGCTACAGTATGGTGTGTTTTTTTGCGAGCTTAATTTCTCAAAGACAGAATGGCCCCTCCTTTCATACTTATTCAATTACACCCACCCTTCCATGTTTGTTTGTTATCGCAATCCGATGATAGTAGCGATTAGGGCTTGGGCAAGGAATACAGTACTGTAGTACATGCAAGCTTCTTGTTATGGACTGCTACGGGGCTGTAAGGTTCCTGTTCACTGAAAATATATCCTACTCAATCATTCGCTTCTTCCAAAATGCCCGAAGTCGTTGCCGGCGTCCGCAATGGCACTCGGTTGTACACAGACATATTATGACGTAGTGACCGCTCAGGAACGGACGGATGGATTCGGCCATCCACCGTTTACGGAGATAAAACTCTCATTCCCATTCTCATGATATTCTCAAAGCCATACAAGCATTTACACAGAGCAAGCACCCTCCCCGCCAACCCCATCCCCTCCGCAACCTCCACCTCACCATGCCCGCCAACTTCAGCGACGCCGAACAACGCACCCACGACCCCAAACCGCACGAACAACGCCTCGACTCGGAATCCCACGTCAACCGCAACCCGCACCCCGACTTCTCCGCCGTGCAAGCCTCGCGCCCGGACTGGAGCGAAGCCGCGCAGTTCCACTACACCAAGACGCGGAACCCGGACTGGAAGCTCGGGGACGGCGCAAACGACGGCGGGGAGAGCCTGAAGAAGAAGCATGTGGAGATTGACCCGTATGAGGAAGGGCGGCCGGCGGTGTTGAACTACAAGCTGTTGATTTCGGGGATTGTGCCGCGGCCGGTGGGGTTTATCGGGACGAGGTCGAAGGATGGTATTTCACTCCCCCCCCTTTTCATTATCCGCCCTGCAACCCACCCCCCCCAATCTCCACCACACCCAACTAAACCCCCCCCCTCCCCCAACCCACAGGCACGACAACCAACCTCTCCCCCTTCTCCTACACGCAAGTAATAAACCACGACCCCCCCCTCTTCACCATCGGCTTCGCCGGCGGCTTCTCCAACGCCAAAGACACCCTCCGCAACCTGACCGCCACGCGCGAATGCAGCATCAACATCCTCTCGGAGCACATGCTCGAAGCCGCCAACGCAACCTCCATCAACGCCCCCTACGGCGTATCCGAATGGTCGCTCTCGGGCCTGCACGCGGCGCCCTGCGGCGCGGTCGCGTGCTCGCGCGTCCACGAGGCCGTCTTCAGCGTCGAGGGCCGGCTGCTCAGCACGCAGGAGTTTGAGAGCCGCGCCACGCCGGGGAAGAAGACGGGGGTGCTGGCCGTGGTCGAGGGGGTGCGGTTTTGGGTCCGCGAGGACGCCGTCAATCCCGAGCGGAGCATTGTGGATCCGGCGGTGTTGAGGCCGATGAGTCGGTTGGGCGGGATTGCGTATGGGCGGACGACGGAGGCGGTGGAGATCCCGAGGCCGGAGTGGGGGGTGGAGGTGGAGGGGAAGGGGGGGAGGGAGGGGTTGGTTCGGGGGAAGGTGGAGGGGCAGTGAGGGGAGGATAAGTGAGTGGGTGGAGAAGTGACTTGGTTGGGGGATTAGAATCACATCTTCATTCTTCTGCATCCATCGAGGTGGAAGAACTCCATTAGAGTAACGTATAGGTCAAAAAACGTTCCAAAGATGAGAAGAGACCAAACAAAGCTCCTGCATTATATATATCTTCCCATGTCTATTCCTCTTCCATTGCCAGAAAAATGCCAGAACAATCCCTCACCATCCAACATCAAAAGAATTACACCCAGGAGAACCAACCCCACATGACCCTTGAAACCCTCACAATCATCGTACACCACCCCCCATTTCAATACCTCAACTTCCCTACAATAGAAAACGTATACGCCGTCTCCGCTTCGCTTTTCATCTGCATTTTATCACAGTCAGCCACCGTCCCCTTCTCGCCATAGAAACCAAAATGTGGAAACCGAAAACGTACCTGCACCATATAAACCACCGCCCTCCCCCCTCCCACCCCTCCAACCGCATTTACAACCCCGACCTCCCCGTTCGGCCCCTTGACATCCTCCCACACGCTAATCGCAATCCCCGTCCTCGCCACGCGCTCGAAACAGCTCTCCCCGAGCGTCGCGTCAAGCAAGACCTCCCCTTTCGTCTTCCCATTCACCACGATCCTCTTCTCGTTTCTCGCCTGCGGCCTAGGTGGTTGCAGGCCGTCGGCCGAGGTTGGGCGCATAATGGTCAATCGGGCGGATCCCATGTCCCGCCAGCGTGATGCCGTTTCTCGGATATAGAGTCTGATCTTTGCGTTGCTGATGCCAATGGGAGCGGCCTTGCCTCCGTTAGTGTCAGCGATGCTTCCCGGCGGCATAGGGGAGCTCGCGCCGCTGCCGCTTGAGTTCTCCGAACTGGTGTAGATGCTGTTTTCCCTACTCCCTTCACGACTGCTGATGGTGCTACGACCAATGTTGAACATGCCGCCCCCGCTTCCCAAGCCAAAACGCCGTAGCGCGGAAAACGCGCTGGACATGCTGCCAATGCTGCTTTCGCTAGGAGCAATGCTTGGAGTCGGGGTGCTGCTGGCGCGGTAACTGGATGAGCGGCCAAGGCTTGGGAACCAAGAGCTGCTTCGTGAGGCGGGCCGGGTACTCGAGCGACGGTCCAAAGACGAGGGAAACGAGTTGCCAGAGGCACGCGCATTCTGAAGCGCAACGTATGTGGGATTATTGATGCGGGAATGGTTGATCAGCGCGTAAAGGGCTTCGCATTCTTCAGGGTTGCGGGAGCGAAACATAATGTTACTGCCGGATGTGATCTGAGAATTTGCAGTTAGAGGAGACCGGATTGAAATGTCGATGGCGGTACCGCGGCGTAGCGGAACCAAAGGAGTAAGCTCAAGAGCGACAAGGGGACGATCATATGGTTGGTCTCCGTTCTCTGGCGTCACATTAGATGCCAGATCTGAGAACGCGTCTGCGTCGACAACTGGGGTAGATGAGCTGAGAGGCATGTTTTTCGAATGAGCGGCAGACATCTCATAGGCTTCGATGAGTCCGGGGGTGATCACTATGCTACACTCGTCTGGATGCAGAGCCTCCCACGAGCCTTTGTCAGACCATGAGAATATCGAAGCAATGGTCTTGGTGGCTTTCGTAGGCTGAGGCGGGACCGTCTTATAAGGGCTTTGGGAGGCTGATTGAGAAGGTGCGAGTGTACCGTTTGGTATTGAGTATATTGACCCAGGCGGAGTGACTTTCTTGAAATTCGGAATAGCACCTAGAGGCAGCAATGGCGTTGGAGCATTCCCATCCTCCAGGTCTTCGTCTTCCGAAGAGTCGGTTATCGAGGCGGTCTCATTGTGTTCAACAGTAGATGTCTCGGAATCTGAAGAGGAATCTGACGCAGTCGAAGGCTCATACTCATGCTTTAATGGTGACGAAGACCTCCTGGGTGTGACGCTCTTGCCGGCTCCCAGGACAGGTGTCTTCGATCCCTTCAGCTGTACGGGGCTTGGAGACCTGTGAGCTGGGGTGGATGGGGGCGTAGTCTCTTCTGCCTTGGCATCGCATGATACAGGACGCTTCTTTCCCAGCTTAGAAGATGACCGCGATTGGTCCGTTTCCTTTGTTGTGCCCCAGTCCGGCTCTTTGGCAGGCTCATAGGTAGGCGTAGTCGGGGGGCTGTTCTTCCGTGATTTGGGAATGAAAGGCAGCTCTAACGAAGGAACAGACGAGCGTGATCGATTGTGAGCAGGTCGGGCCGCTCCTTTCTTTGCATCTGCGACCGGTTTCCGACTGCTTGGGCTCGAACTCAAGACAGGCTCTGGGGAAAGCGATTGGTGGTCATTTTGGCGAGTGGATGCCCCAATCATCGGGTCATCGACTCTACCAGTCTCTGATGCTGCCGCTTCACCGTCACGTTCCTTTGATTTCGGAGAATTTGGGCTGAGTGGCGATTGATCCGCATATCTTGAACGCCTCTTTGCTTTCGACCGCTGGAGACCCAGGGTGGCTGAGCTTGTCCCCGCCAAACCAAGTGCTTCCTTGAAACTTCGTGGCCTCTGGAGCATTTCAGAGGGTCCTGTCTGCCTGCTAGAGCTTTGACTTGGCAGTGAACGAAGATCACTGACATCGTCAACGTAGTTTGATGACGACTTCGACGGTGTACTCGGCAGTGGCTGTTGCTGTTTCTTTTGTAGTCTTGCCCTATCTTTCAATTGTGTAACCGTAGGAGATGAATAGGGTTCATCGGAACAAGAAAGCTCAGTCCAGGCCGTAGAAACTTCATGTGGTACTTCTCCTATTGGGATCTCAACCTCTCTGGGGCTTGGCGTTCGGCTTTTGCCCGGTGTTCTCGGAGCAATTGGAGCCTCAAGGGTTGACGGGGCATGGTCAGACAATGACTTGGCCTTCCTATGCCGACTGACGAAGCTTTGAGATCTCAAAATCTTGGGAGGTACAGGTATCAAGCCAAGCATCTGCACCCACTCAAAGCCCGTCTCCTCGTCTTCGCTCCGTAAAGAGAGCAATTCATGCCATTCCAAACCATTGCTCCCGAACCCTCTGACCATAACAACGATCTCGCCTTTGGAATCGCCATTACGAGCGGAAACACGAGCGTACTGCACTGGTGGAAACAGCAACCATCTTCCTGTGCCGTCTACTTCGCAGATGAGGAGGTCACCGCCAGACTCAGTCTTGGCGGTCTCGTCACGAAGAAGCAGCTCGACTCGACAGTCTATACGCTGTCCACTGGAATGCTGAAGCGCAAGGTTGAAATGATCTCGAGCTCGTACACGACGTGTCCTGTCGATGCTGACACCAGCCAAAGGAGCAAGAGTCCGCGGATCCCGAACGCGAGTAGGGTCAATGTTCGAGGCAGCTTCGTCCTCGAGCCTCGCGCGTTCCTCATTGGAGCGATTTCGAGCATCGGTAACAAGGTTTTGATACTTTGTGGCCAGGCTCTCAGCTTCCGCCGAAGGTGTGATGAAATTGATTCCTTTCAACGTCTTTGCCAAGTACTTGAGTCTGACTAACGGTCTCTTCAATAGAAATGCAACGTCTACTCTCTCTCCATCGCCGTTGACCACATCACCGTCTTTATTCCTCGGAAGTCCTTTGTCAAGATCTGTCGCTGCTCCTGGAGAACCAGTCCCTGCCTTGCTCTCCTCAGAGGGAGCAAGGTTGACCACTACATCCTGGAAGCCCATGCGCCATGCCCTCAGATACTCTGCATATACTCTCTGTGCTCCATGGGCCCAGGTTAGCAAAGCTCTTGCGTCTTTTTGCGGGATACGCTTGTGCAACGTCTTCAGCCTCTCCAATGCAATTCCCATATCTACAATTGGCTTAGTGAAGTTTGGATCGGGATTATCACTTGCTGACGGATGGAAAAGGCCTGCAGCTATAGAAGAGTCGGACTTTGATAAGACGCAGGTCAACAGGACCGGAATGACACCATCAACCAATGTGCGCAGCTCACGCATATACTTGCTCTCATCTGTAGCCAGCTCGTTCATCAGATCCCCAATTGTAGCAGTAGCGAGGCGGCTCCGGTTAGTGCGTATACTACGGGCAGATACTATACTCTTGTTTCCAGCCTTTGGCAGGGAGAGGACGGATATCAGATCCGCATGCTTGGTGAGACGGCTTCTACTTCGCTGCAACGAGTTAGGGTCGAAATGATCTCGCGCCTCTGCTTCGTCGTCGTGTTCAGGCACCTGATCAGGCTGCACAGTCGATTCTGACATCTCGGATATCGAGGGTGGTGCATTGCCATTCTTTGTATTGAAGGTTTCTACAGACGCAATCGTGGAAAGACGATGTCTCCCAGTTGACGGAAACGGACGCTTAAGGTTCAACCCAGGAGGTCGAAGGGGCGTTTTGGGATCTGGGCCTTCCACCGAAGAGGCGGTGATTGTAGAAGACAACACCGGGATGCGATCTTCTTCAGCCAAGGGCTCTTTACAAGAGCGTGACTTGCGTCTGTCACGCGTAGGTGAAGTAGAAGTTCTTTTTGCTCCTTGTCTTCGCAGCGATGATGGTGAAACAGATGGTGAAAGCTTAGGTGCGTCTTTCACAATATCGACGAATTTGGATGCGGATGTAGTCCCACTTGGTGAGCCACCTAGGGCAGAAGCAGAATCGAAAGTCGAGGGAAATGGATTGTCTTCATAAATAGTAGAGCTCGGAACTCTCTGGCGTCTCCTGCTTCCGTGCACACCTGATCTTGGGCTAGATTTGGGTTCGAGAGCTTCCCAGATCTTATTAGGATCTTCAACAGCATGTATCTCTTCAGGCACTGCTTCCTTTACCTTAGAGGGCCGCAATGGCGCTACTACTTCGATAGGAGGTTCATCCATATCCACAAAAGGATCTGGAGTATCATTAAGCCACGCCTCAATACTTGGCACTCTGGGTGTAGCTATTGGCACAGGTTGTGCCTTGGAAAACATCTTCCTAGAGTCTCCAAAAACATGGCTCAGGATGTTGCCCTTGTGGGATTTTGTGCTCCCTCGTCCTTCAGAGAAACCGCCTTGGGCGGATGACGGTGACCCAGACAAAACCCTCTCTTTCTCATGAGCGATTTTCTTTCTATTGGGTCGTTCTTTAGCCCCTGACGAACTCGCTCGTGGCGGTTCCTCTGGTGTATGACGCTTTCTGCTTTTTGTTGAGTCAGAATGATGCGGAGATTTGCTCCGTGAGCTCCCAGTCTCCAAATCACTATTCTCTCCATGCCTGCTCCGTGAATCGTCCTTCGACCGATTCCTGCTATGACGAGATGGTGTACGTGATCCAGGTGGAGTACTGAAAACTCTTATACCATCGTCACCCCCAACCGTCTCCTTTTTCGGCGTTCTTCTATCTTCGTCTTTCCTAGGTCGCGGCTCGCTTTTCGTTTCCGGTATTGCCTTGACTCGAATACCGTCATCCAATGGCGTTTTCATGGGCGTTTTCGTTGGCGTCTTGTCATTGGCGAGTCTCGAGGAAGTGGTGCCCTTCCGTGGCGTTCTGTCCCTCCTCCAATGCCCATCACTGATAACACGCTTTGATGGGGCGCTAACACTTCTGTGAGAAGACAGCTCCTCTTCCTCGACCTTGGTTTTCCGTCTACCATCCTTCTTGCCCGAGGTTCCAGTTCCTCGCTCTTCGTGGACCACGTCTTTGCTCTTTGGCGTTTTCTTGACATCTGCTTTCTTTGGTGTCGTCCGTTTGCACGCAACCTGCTCTTCGTCATCTTCGAGCGCACAGAGATCTGATTCCGTAACGACCCCTCCACCTTGTGCCTGCCATTGCCGGATCCGGTCGCGAACCGAATTTGTATCGTAGACACCCAGTGGCTCCCCAACATCAACAGGTTTTGTTTTCGAAGGTGTAGTGCTATGCTCACGGCGTTTGGGGGTACGGCTTGGGGTTGAGGGAGAGGGCATTGAATTCTGCTGAGCGTTAGATGAAGAGTTCTTGCCTCCTTTCCTAAATAACCACATGGCTGCGAGTACGAGAGCCAGAGCAGCAAGTCTTGAGGATTGTGGACGCGCGGTGTTTACAAACCTTCCGCTGGCTTCATAGATGATTTTCTCCGGTGTTATCTATTTTCTAACATATTTCAGGTGTAGAATGTGATAGGACGATTCACTGTAGCTTGCAAGATATCGCGATTCACTGGTCTGGGAGTTGCTGGCGTCGAATATCTTGAATTGTTGTAGCTGCAAATAGACTGGGCCGAGATTCGCCAGGTCACATAGCAACGGCCAATGGAGTACGATCGCAGATTGTGGCGCAGATTGCTCACCAAACAGGATAAAGTAAACAAATGTACGTCAGTCGTCAGTCTTGAAAACTATCAAATACGTTACAGTTAATCCTTTAAATCATCATGATTGCTGAATTGTGATAAAAGTCTTTTACTTGTTTGCTTCTCCAAATTGTTTACATGTTTGGCCTGACGCTACCGAGGCTTCGTTTCGATATGACCATCGAGCATTAATGAAAAGCTTTCAGTTTGCGATGTACCTTCTGTAGAGTCTTAGTTCGGATTTCTTCCTTTGGGGTTTTCGGTTTCAAGGATGTAGTCAAAAGCTTTCAGCTAAGAATCTTCTTCCTGGAAATATTTCCGTTGAACACGACCTAGTTCAATCAATTCGATTGCCGAGTTGATTGTGTAGCGATATATCTACCATATGTACATATCTCCCAACGCAACTGCATGTCTGTCGCTTGTTCCATCACCAATAGACTCCATCGGTCCGTAAAGTACAGTTCCTTCTCCGCTTCCTTATAGACACAACGAGACACGCTAGATTGGATACAAGAGGTCTCACGGGAGATCGAGGGTCGGTACAACGCATCGACCGCAAAGGAAACCACCCACAATATCCGACTATTTAGCTTTTTTGACGCCCCCAATGCTCTGCTTGCTCTTCGTCTCCTTAGCCAACGCCTTGAATGCCCTTTGACTAGCCTCGAAACTTTGGTACAGCAGGACTAGAATCCACAGTCAGCAGCCTTCTAATAAAAAGCCCCGGAAGTCCCCTTGCAGTACTTACATCCCGGTATAACAATCCAAATAAAATTCATGAAAAAGTAGTAACCCCAAAAGTAATACGCCTCAGGCCTCCAGAATATTCTGCCAGTGTAGTAATGATCGAACAGGCTGGTAGCGTAGTATAAGATATCGCCGTAGATCTGGCCCAGCGAGACCATGGCTTGGAAGGAGTGGCGGAGAGGGTGTTCTGTGGTGATCATGAGAGCGATGAGAAAGCAGAGGGGACCCCAGCAGAACTGTTGAAAGCCGTTAGTATTTGGGCTTCGGGATAAACGTAGTGAGAGTTAGGCCAGGAAAGGTGCTTACAGCCGTAACCGTCTCCATGCACAGCACGAACGGATCAGAGGTGAGGTATCTCGAATCCGCATAAGCGTACTCCTTCCACCATTGCCCGAACAGATCCCCCCGGCTGGGCATGTGCGTATGGTTCCATGCGAAGTACCCTATAACTCTTAGCAAACGCGCGCCAAACTCCCATACTCTATACAAGGCCTACCCTCAAAGAAGAAATGTATAGTCCCAGCTACAACGCGCACAAAACGTCAGCCTCTGGCACGGCGCACATGTACACCACCCAACTTACAAAGTATGAACCACAAAACGGCCGCCTTCTCCCCACTCGGCAGTCTTGGATTCATCCTTCCAACCAACAAGTGCGTTGTCCCCAAGATGCCCGCGCATCCCACCGCAAAAATGGCCAACAATGGCAAGGTTGAGTACTGATTGGCCAGATACCCGACGATGTTGGCCTCTAGAGGATAAAATGGATGCGGGGGTTGGACGATCTTGGTGGCATTGGAGATGATGCTGTCCATGATGGGCGCAGTTGATCCCATGTAGCGAGAGGGTACTCCGTATATACTGTGGATATGTAAATATTAAGAGGGCCTGATTCTTTAAGTCAGACCGTGCAGGGTTGTTCTTGGCGCGGGGAAAAGATGGGTCGAAAGCAGGGCGCAAACAAAAATTGGAAGCGAGTTTGCTAGAAGCCTAGATTCAGATCTTGTCTCACTATGACGCAAGTCGATCGCTTCAAGATCTCCTGGTTTGAACAGTGTACTTTAAGTATGTCAATGATAGTGCATCGTTCAGAACTTCATAAAATATTCGGACCAAGAGGAAACCATCTCTACCTATATAAGGTAAAGTACGGTTCATATAATACATCAATCAACCCCCACAACGACAGCCACGTCGCCTCCCCGTCCACAGACCGATCACCTGCTCTGCGCCTCATCCAGGCTCCAGCAATCAGCCCGCCTTTTCATCCTGCGCTTTGTTACTACCCGGGCCACGATGCTACTTTTATTGGTTTGCGCCGCTGGCTCGGCTGGATAAGGGCTACTTCGCAAATAACCATGGGCGTAATGGAAGCCTAGACCCGCTGGGATTGAACACGCGTTTGCTGTTGATATGGGATGTTTTTGGATGGGTGCGGTGATGATTTCGATCATTCGTAGGGGTTGACAGTTTTTGTGTCGGTGACGTGGTAACTTGGATGTCACGTGTCCTGTGATTTCTCCACTGTTTGATGCTGTCGTGAAGTTCTTCATTAAGACACAGTGAAAGATTCGGCTTTCCAATTGACTACATGGAGAAAACGCAAGAACTATTCACGAGGATGCGCACGCTCTTACGAACCAGCATCGTTATACACATGGCTTGATGCAATGTTACTGGACATCACTAGCTGTTGTTATGTCTGTATCAGCCTACCTATGTAGAAATCTTGCATTAGCTTTTGTCATTACTTTCTTTCATGGCTTTCGTTGAGGAGTAAAATGTCAGCGGACCGCATATTCCCTATTCCTGACCGCTGCTTCCGACGGTGTGAAGCATGCACTCTAGCAAACAGCGTGGGTCTGCAATCCATTGTCAGCAATATCCTCGAAGCCATTACGAGCATCTACTCGCCTTGCCAGTCTTTCCCTGCAACGAATGTTTCTCATTCCTGTAGTGCGGGTGGTTATGCTTGGACTTTCCACTAGACGTATGTTTCTTGACATGTCTACGCAACAGTCAGCTTCTGGGCAATTACCAAGCCCCATGGAAATCTTGCTACATACTCAGTGTGCTCTTCCACCTTCTTTTTATCCATTCCATCCAGTGTCTGTAGCGCCATCTTGATGTCCGCAATCAGGGTATCACACCGCGCCCTTGAGAAATCCTCCCTCACAACCACTCTCATCAACTTCAACTTTTCGCTGTTCGGCGCCATCGTATAAGCCGGCACAATCCATCCCCGCTCTCTTAGTTGATGAGCAACAGCGAATTCATCATAATGTGTTTGCTTCTTAGGATCCATACGGAATGCCACAAGGGGTAGCCCTTTGCCCCCAGTCTTACTCATGATGATGAAGCCTAATTGCTGGAGAGATGCTGCTAGGTAATCGGATGTGCGAGTTAGGTTCATCATGATAGATCTATATCCATGCTTCCCAAGACGGATCATTTGGTAGTACTGCCCGATTACTTGTGATGCGCCTTTCGAGAAATTGAGGGTGAAAGACGCTTGATCAGCGCCGAGGTAGTTGATGTTGAAGACGAGTTCTTTGGGGAGGTATTCAGGGGAGCGCCAGACGACCCAGCCGACACCAGGATAGACCTTGAGAGACGGGTTAGCACCTTGGTTAAGGAGGTTTATGGAAAGGTGAGAGAAGTACCAGACCGTACTTGTGGCCAGATACATTGATGGAGACGACCTTCTCAAGACGGAAATCCCAAACTAAATTGGGCACAACAAAAGGAGCTACAAAGCCTCCACTGGCCGCGTCGACGTGGATTGGACAATCGATGTCCTTCTTGACCAAAAGGTCATTGATCGCCTTAACGTCCTCATATTCTCCAGTGTATGTAGTACCAATGATAGCGCAAATTCCAATCGTGTTCTCATCCACCAGTTTGACTGCTTCTTCAGGGTCAATCACATAACGGTCCTCTGTACAATTAACGTATCTTTCCTCGACCTCGAAGTACCTAGCAGCCTTCTCCCAACACACCTGCACAGCGGAATTCATGACAATGTTTGGCTTTGAATAATCTTTGCCCGCTGCTTTGCGCTTGTTCTGCCAGCGCTTCTTCATCGCAAGAGTTCCTAGCATAATAGCCTCGGAGCTCCCAACGGTGGATGTGCCCATGGCGTTGTCCTCGTCGTTGTGGGTAGGGGCATTGAACAGGCGGGCAATCATGGAGACGCAACGGTTCTGAATGTCTGCCGTTTGGGGATATTCCTCATAATCGATGAAGTTTTTGGGTAGAGCTTCGGTCATGAGCTTCTCAATCTCCTCTTCCTATTCTAGAGTCAACTGAGCTCCCAGAGGCACCTAGATTTTTTCTACCCACCATGTATGTTGTCACGAAACTAGCCAGATTCAACATAGGATTGCCATCGAGCGTCAAGTCATCCTTGATCATGCGGTAAGCTACCTCTCGAGGCATCTCCTTTTCCGGCATTTCATGCAACGGCAGGCTGTCAGCGGCAAAACGAGAGCCGTAGACTGAAGCTGTGAGTTCATCCTCGTTGGGTGGTTCCAGCTTGACCTTTTCTAATCCATCCACTAGCGGAGAATTGATATCTTTGTCATTGGGAACGCTGACAAGGTGGACCATCTTGGCGGTTGGCTGAGTAAAGTCGTGGAATTAATGTACTAAGGTAGCCCGAAGTATTGTAGTTGATAGAGTGGTTGAACCCCACTGCACGGGAGTGACGATTGCTCGTGAGTACCTTACAGGGGATCTGCCTTGGCAAAGCTTGTGTGTCCTGCAAGATTGTAGCTCTCCTCTGGTTCGCTAAGAAGACTCGTAACCCACACAGAGGTAATGCTGTGAGCCAGATGCGTACACTGTACACTGGAGGTTAACGGATATTGGTTTCGCTTGGTTTCACTATGCAACATCGAAACATGTGAGAACTACTTAGGTTACAAAACATTAATAGCATACATAAATACCATGAAGACATCAGTATCGCCATCGCACACGTCCATGCTAGAGTATTCACAAGATGCACGCATTAATCGTCGCTGTCCGCAACGTAGATATCGCTTTCACCCGCAGACCTTCTACAAGCCAGTACCAGTGCCAGATCCCGCCCCGGCATTATGGCTGTGGTAACCCGGTACAACCCCACCATCAGTTCCGCCCTCACCCGTGCCCTTGCTCAGGTCGATGGGGAGACCGGTGTGAGGCTCAATGGCTCGACCGCCGGCACCGGTAGAAACATTCTCACCTCGCTCAGCAACACTGGCCTAATTAGTACTCGTAACGGATGCGGTAAAATATGAGAAAGACTTACTTAGGATCCAACTTGTTACCAAGCCCACTGAGATGCGAGCCCCTATCCACCGACTCACCCTGGGCCAAAGCAGTTGTTCCGGTTCCGCCGGTAACTTGCGATGCATATCCGCCCGTGGGTGCCTCAGCATATTCTGTTTTCGGGGCCAACCCAGCAGGAGGATCCTTGTGCAGCCGATTACGGTCGTGCTCACGCGCTTGTTGATGCTTCTCTGCCTCCGTGAGACCAACTCCTGCAGCACCGGCTGCGCCAGCACCGGCGGCGGTCTCAGCGCCATGGTGGCGACCGTGGTGCTTGCTGTCGCCGAGGTCTTCCCGTTCGAGGTTTTCTTCTTTGCGAACCTCCTTATCAGCTTTATCATGGTGGAAGAGCTTCCCGAGAAGACCGCCATGCTTCTCGTGCTTATCATGTTCCTTCAGGTGCTTCTCTTCTTCTTTGACATGTTTCTTGTGTTCCTTTTCTTGCTCTTTCTGTATCTTCTCCGCTTCTTTCTTTGAGAACTCAGCGCCGCCCGCAGCACCAACTCCGCCAGCAACAGGAGCATCACGGCCCTTGTGGTGGTCACCGTGAGTGGAAGTACCGGTGGTAGTGGTGGGGTCATGCTTGTCATGGTGCTTCTCCGCTTCATAAGCGGCGACTCCACCGGTGCCGGCAAGCCCAGCATCGCGTCCGTAGTGATGCGAAGAGGAGGTTGGCTGATTACGGTCACTCGATATCCCACCAATTCGATCGGTCGAAGTACCGGTAGTTGTTGTCGGATCGTGCTTGTTGTGATGCTTCTCTGCCTCATATGCAGCAGTTCCTCCAGCACCAACGAGCCCAGCATCCCTACCGTAATGATGCCCTGTGCCAGTAGCCCCGGTACCTGATGTGGAGTCTACGCGAGGATCGACGGTTGAGCTAGGGTATGGGTTCTCATATCCTGAAGCCGTTGTGCCGGAAGGTTGGTGGTGTCCATGATGCTTCTCGGCTTGATACGCAGCGGCACCTCCAGCACCAACCAATCCCGCATCACGGCCGAGATGATGGTCCCGGCCTGAGGTTCCAGCTGTACCAGTCCCTCTCATAGCGGAATCTGTGCTGTAATCCGATCCAGTACCACCAATGCCCGAGCTTCCAGTCCCTGAAGTTCCGGTAAGACCTGAACCATGAGTGTGATGATGCTTGTCAGCTTCGTACGCGGCTGCACCTCCAGCACCGACCAAACCTGCGTCACGGCCCAAATGATGATCTCGTCCTGTGGTTGAAGATGTAGATGGGTAATCTGATGTACCGGTCGAGGAAGTGCCTCCAATTCCCGACATTCCAGATGTACCTGAGGTGCCCTGCTGTTTCGATCGATCAGAGTCGACACGAGGATCTAACTTGTTCAGCATATCTGACTTGTGGGGACCAGCGGTTTTGGGTGCAGATCCTACGGATGTGGACGTAGGATTGGAGGAATCACGGCCTGCTTCGTATGCTCCAGCGCCTGCAGCACCGACACCTCCAGCCAAGGTAGCATCACGACCCAAATGACTGCTTCCAGTACCAGTAGAGCCAAGGCCTGTTCCTGTACTAGAACCAAGACCTGTTCCAGTGGTGGTGCCAGTATCCCCAATGCCGCTTGTAGAACTTGGTGGAATGATAGGGCTGGCCACACGCGGGTCGAGAAGATTTGCCGTATCCGTTGCATGAGGACCTTTGCTAAAATGCGGTCCTGGTACGTGGGCTTCGGGTCCACAAGGGTCTCCCTCAAATTGATGACCGTGCCGTGAATGGTCGTGTTCCCACGACTCCGGTCCATAACCCGCACCAGCTGGAATAGCAATGCCAGTTGTCCCGTGGTTACCACCATGTTCATGTTCTGCTAAGCCAGATGATCCGACAGCTCCAGCCCCAATCGCGGCGTCACGGCCCAGATGGCCTTGATGAGCGGGTGCAGCGGTTGAACCAGTCCCGGAACCTAAGCCAGTGGCACCCATGTTACGGGATCCACTAAGATTGCTGTCGACGCGAGGATCGGCTTTATTCGCGAGATTTGATGAATGCGGCCCAGCAGTGGTGCTACCAGTAGTGCTTGAAGGATAGCCAGAGCCCGTGGTTGAGGTTGAGGTTGAGTTTCCACCCAGTGGAAACGAACGGCCAGTGTCGGAACCAAGTGTGTCGCGCTCGCGGTCATGGTGTTGGTGTGCCGCACCAGCTGCACCGACTGCGCCAGCGCCGAGAGCAGCGTCTCGGCCTAAGTGGGACTCTCCTGTTGTCGAAGAGGTGTTTCCAAGTCCAGAGCTGCCAAGAGAATCAGATTCTGCAGAGCCAACGAGTGGTGATGTGGTTTACCTTCCAATGCTACGATCTGGCAGACTGCTGCCTGTCAAACCGCTACCAGAAGTCCCCGTATATCCAGAGCCCGCCGCCGCTGGCTCGCGGGGCAGCGGCTTGTTGGTGTCGAAAGGATCGTTCATGCCTGAGGATGCCGTCAGCGTCGACCGCGGTTGAAATCCTTCCACGCCTGACTTGATGCTAGTCGTTGATGCAGCGTCGGAATTCGTTGACATTCTGGAGGTAAAAGATGGGTCATTCATACCGGAGGTGGTTGTTCCAGTTGTGCTGCTTCCTGGTCCTGACGTTGTGCTCGAGCTCGGTTTTGTCGTGGAGGACAGAGGGTTTGTTGCGCCGGTACCGCTACCGCCAAGATGGCTACCTTGACCCGTTGTGCTGCCACTGGTGCCGCTGTGGACTGGGTTGTCAGATTGTCCGGAGCCGTACATGACTTCGTCGTCTTTCTTGCTCCCAGGATTGCTTGAGGTTTGTCAATTAATTTTGTTGTTCAAGGGGGCGTAAGAGGGTGGTGGGACCGTGCGAGCTTACATGAGGTTCTTGATCTTGTCCATGATTGCAGGTCGTGGGTATCACAGTCAACCGTGTCAAGGGTATCTGTGAGGTACAGCTGTTCAAGAATATGTAGATGACAGGCGTAAGAACTTGAGTGAGAATCTGCGGGGTGTAGGCACTTGCAATGAAATGATTATGTTGCAGAGATGTGCTTTGAGATATTTATTTCATGTCCGCGCTTGAAGCTTGTTTACTACGGTTACAGTTTTGGGTGATGAAGTCATTGGGCGTTGTGCGGTGAATCCCACACTAGCATAGCCACACACGTTTCTGTACAAGCTACCAAACAATCAGGAAATCCTGGCCATTCAGAAGCGGTTGTGCCGCACGCACCATGAGGAATCCATTGCTTGAAGGAGAACACCTGACGGTGCTCCGAAAGCCTGAGGTGTTAGACTGAGAGAATGTACATGCTATCGTGCTCTGATCCGTGGCTCATCGCCGCCAATCACATCAGGTGTCCTCGACTGGCTTTCATCTTGCCTGTTTTGGTTGAGAAAGGTAGGTACCTTAGCGAACATCTATGATTTGCTTTAACTGTAACGCTTCGGTGATGGTAGTGTAGCTCGTACTATTACTGTATACTGGTAAATACTGTCGATTAAAGCTAACGATTAACTAAAATCACTGTTTTTTATAAATATCGATATCATTACGATTTAATTAAATAAAGGTTTACGAGAAATAAACGAAATTCTCTTGACACCGTTATCATTTTTTTACCGTGAAATACTATTAAAAATTGTCAAGATATACACTCGGCAATCCAGATTTACAAGAAACATCAACGCTTTTTAATTTTGAAATGTAAAATCGAGCGATTCAGACAATTTTCTCGCGGGGGCGTGACGCATGCGTGTACATCATGTGTACATGTACGCTGTGTGTACAACATGTAGTACATCCTGTGCATTCTACATGACATCCTGTATTCTACATGTAATAAAATACACGGAACGAGATATTTTATCTCTGCGATTATAATTACGGTTATCTGCGATAACGGTGTCAAAGTAGTGATAAGGAGTGAACGGTTAATTATTCGTAACGGTATATTTATTAAGAACGGGTTAATCGAGTCACCTGCTCTATCGCAGGACTGTTTCGGGGCCGCATTAAATCAAGTTTACCGATCAATTTCATTACGGTGTCACTACGGTGTGGTTACGGTAAAGCAATCCCAGCTATTTTCGCTAAGGTAGGTAGTCAGTAAGTCCACTTCGATCTTGGTCATGAACTGGTGGGCGGGAATATCTAAATATCTGAGTGTTTCCAAGGAGAGAGCTCCGAGGCTCCGAGGCTTCGAGGCAGGGCTTTTAATCTTGTCCTATACGTCATGCGGGGCAAATGGTGTTCACACTTGCAATCAAATGTGGCGTTGCTGCGCCACATATCGAAAGCTTAAAGTATTGTGTATTCCGTACTTGCATTCAATAATCGGTTGATCTCTCCTGCATACAACTCCAATCTCGCCAACCAGCTTCATCACCTCCTATAACATCAAGTAGATGTCCAGTCGTGCCAGTGCACGGACTTTGCTGACATGGAATGAAGCTGTGCTGCCTTCAGGTTTTTACCACCAATCCAGTAGCCTTCGGAACAATCTATCTAGGTCCTCTTCTAAGGTCGTTAGCAATTCAACAAGCCGAAAAACGGGGTCTTAGCCCTACCTTGGTGCTGCTCAGGGCATCAGAAGGCTGGCCGTAAGACATGCGGAAAAATGTCATCTTTCATGATTGAGCTTTGAGGATGAGCCTATGTCTGTACAATTATCTGAAATTAGTGATATGAAGGCGACGCGATCATTACCCGACTATATCATGGCTTTGCAAGGGAACAGGGCGAACTTTGCTTGAGATTATGGTATCGAGGTATCGGAAAATCGTGGAAAAGGGGGGATCTGAGACAATAGTCTACTGGATTGTGGAAAGCGTCTTGATATTCGAAGGTATCGCCCCATACCTGAAAAACAAGAGAACTCAGCCTGTTCTATATAGTATCATTTTGACACAATGACCGAACATTGTCTGATTATAGTATACTTCGAATTACCGGACTTCATCTGTTACCGATCAAACAATCAAAAACTTAGGAGAAGAAGGTAAAGAAAGTCACCAGACCATTTCGGTCGAGCACCGATACTGTATCGAAGCTCCACAAATCTTCCATCGCTCCAGTTGGATACTTTAACACTCATTACTGCCAACACCACAATCTTCCAGCTTAAAAAAGTTTCACCACCACCAAACGCCTTGGCTTTCCCACCTACTATGTTTGATACTCGACCACTCATACACCACCACCATGACTCCAAGTATCGAGCCTTGCCCAATACTTGGATCCCATCCGGATAAGACGGCTCCAACTACTAACCTCGTTTGCAGTCAAACTTTTATCATTCACAGAAAAACTCGAGACTCTTTAAACAACTGAAACATAAATAAACAGAAAACAGAAAACACTTTGTAACCTCTTTAATACCCTAAAATCTCCAATGCCCCTCCATCGGTCTACGATATCAAACTCCCATGATACAGAACGCTATAAACCCTCGTCACACACACCATACCTCCAGAAATATGCCCGTTGCTTTCATTTTCGCCGACACTTTCAAAATTCCATACGAGCACGAACTCAAACACCCTCATATTTCCACATCCCAGTCTCCCACCCTCTCCTCAACATTCCCCAATCCCCCACCCTTACCACCTCCAATCCCTCCGTATCACACACCCCAACAACAGACCGATGTAAACCCTCGCAACCCCATCCAAAACACCTAGAAACCCCCCCATCCCCTTAGAAAAATCAAGCTTTACACATCTCCGCCAAAGTTCTCTCCCCCCCGTTTTTCTTCAATTCCAATTCCAATTCCCAATTTCAATTAATGTTAAACTAAATTAGTTGCAACACTTTATCATTCATTTACAACAGCTCCATCGTACAGCACAGCACAGTACAGCACGGTACAGTATATTGCATCGCACCACCACACGCGCCCATTTTCCCCCTTTCCTGTTTCTCACATTCCCTCAAAATCATCTCCGACGCCGCTTTCAGCGCTTCGGCGTCAAGCCCTCGAGAGGTGGAAAATGTGACGACTTGCACCGATCATAAAAATCGAGTCCTGTTCTCAACTCGTGCACATCGTTGCACAGTTGGCAAGATATGAGAATGGAGGTCTGGGCAATAAGAGATTGATCTCGTGTCGTTGTCTCCGAATACTTTGGTGTCGAACTTTACACATGGTGATATATACAACCACCCCCTTCCGTACCGTCACCATCTCTCTCTCAAAGCCCCTTTTCCGTTTCCTTCGCAGCTACCTACTCCGGCACAATCGCCGCCACACTCCTCCAAAAATCACACCTCGCCCCCCTGCCTCCTTCCCACGCATAAGCATCCACAAGCTGGAAATCGTTCTTCAACCCCGGATTCTGAAACTGCGTAATATTCGGCGCATTACGACTAAAGCTCGGCGCCGAATACGCCTGCCCCCCGGTCTCGTTCAGGTTGATCTGGTACGGATTTGCGACCGTGTAGACGGGCCAGTTGGTGATTGGATTTGCCGGAGCGGTGCTGCTGGACATGCTGGCGTTGCCGCCGGCGGCGATGGAGGCGGATATGGAGGGGTTGTTCTGCGTGATGAAATTGCCCCAGATGGTCATGAAGGCGCGCTCGAAATCGGGGCCTTGGTTAGGTTTCGGGGGCCCGAAGTAGCCCGTTACGTCGGCGCCGTGCTGGGCACCAATGACGGAGTATTGGTATTTCCATGCTTCGCGGCCGTTATTGGTGAAGGCTTCGGCGACCCAGTAGCTGGGGCAGACGAAGGTGGTTTCGGCATAGACGTTGTCGGCGCGCTGCTGCTGGCCGTTGCCGAAAGTGCTTTCGTTGAGCGCGGTGGGGTTAGTGGTGCCAGAGGTGGCAAAGTCTGGGGCGCCGGGCATGACGGAGGCGTTGGAGGAGGGGTAGTAGCGCAGGACGCGGGAGATGTCGTCTTCGGTGAAGAGCGGGAAGGTATTGCGGAGAAAAGCGATAAAGTCCGCTTCGGTGACGATGTTTTGTGGTGTGAATGCGGGGCCTTCGTTGGCGTTGTTACCGGAGAGCATGCGCAGGCCGTTGACCTGCTTTTTGAGGAGTTGCTGGCTGGGGACTTGTTGAATATAGGAGCCGTCGGTTACAGGGAGGAAGCCCCAGGTTCCGTACTTGCCAGAGGCTGAGATGTAGGCGCTGGCGTTTTGAAGGGTCATGGTGTCTTTGCTGACGAGACATTGGAAGATGGAATTGCTGGCATTGTTTTGAGCGAGATCGTCAAAGCAACCCACTGTCTGGGCAAAGGCATAGTATGATTGTGAAGGAACGAAGTCTGCGTAGCCGTATTGCATTGGGAGATAAGGAGACGCAGCGATGACGTTGCTGAAGAGAGATTCCCCTAGATAGCCTCCGAAGGCCATGGCTTGCAGCATGACAGAGCCTCCTCCGGCGCTTTCACCGCTAATGGTGACTTGAGATGCATTTCCACCAAACAGGTGGATGTAGCTCTGCACCCATTGTAAGGCGAAGGTTTGATCAAGCAGACCAGCATTGACCACTCCGAAGCGGTGGATCTCGTCCGAGGACATGAAGCCAAAGGCTCCTAGGCGATATTGAATTGCAACACCAATAAAATTGTTGTTGTTGGTATTGATAATTGGTGTCAGATCCTCGTTTCCCTGCCCGGCTCCATATCCACCTCCATGGATCCATACTAGGACCGGCAGGTTAGTAGCATTTGGAGGTGCGTAAACGCTTAGGAAAAGACAATCTTCGTTCCCAGTGAAATTGTAATTAGGCGGAAGCGGAGAATCGGGAGCCTGAGGGCATCGGTGAGGGTATGCATCGGCTGGTATGACCTGACCTCGATTGACTGCAGGGGTATGTGGTGCTTGCCAGCGTAATTGACCCGTTGGCGGAGCCGCATAACGAATCCCCCTCCAGGTTTTTAAGCCTGTGCTGGAGTTGGCAACCCCCTGGTACTGCTCGTACCCAAGGTCAACCACCAAGTTTTTCGAGGCAGGTGAGCTTTGTCGCTTGCTGAGGAGAGAATCAAACGGCCTAGGATTAAATGGTGTCGCAAAGGCGGTGACGGCCAGAATTGCGCCAAGAGCAAGAATTTTAACAACGGAGAACATCTTGACAGGATTGAAGTAGAGAGTGCTTGGCCAGCATGGCCGACTAGCGGAAACCCCACCTCTTTTATAGCTTGCGCTCCATGTGTACGTAGCAACCGACGATACTACTTGAGCTCTAACGGCAATTGAAGCAAGCAGTCTCTGGCGATGGATGGAGAGTTGGTGATTGACATGCGGGGAAGCTTCGCTCGAGAGGAACGACGGTTGAGGCAAGAGATGCCGTACCCTTTCGGTTATTGTCAGCTCAAGGTAAGAGGCACCAAGACATGCTTGTTATGACGTAATGGGACGCAGGCCAGAAAGTCAAAGAAGTAGATTCTATGATGGCAGCGTGGAATCCCCCCCCTTCGTCAAATATCCAGTTATTAAAAGTGCCTGCTTGCTAATCAGAACGTCGGTATATCTGGGGCCGGAAGCGAAGCGCTAGAACGGGATGGGTGGCCGGCATCAGTGAGCATGCGAACAGGCCTGGCATGATGAGATTGTTCATCAACGGTTGTCGGATGCCGAGGGCTCGAGCGTAGTCCTCGTCAACGCATGAGTAAGCTCTTCCTCGGTGAACGGCTTTCCATGATCTACATCACCGCCGTTGAGGTAGCCATGTGTAATCGTCTTTGCAGGCTCAAGGCCATTGACCTTCGTAGTCGTACTCCCATCTGTTCTTGGCCGCGTGTTTTCGTCGAGAGTATGCTGCCTCGATAATCCCACTGAGACATGTCAGCCTCTCCGTTCAGAGTTCCCAACCGTATTATCCCAAGCTCAAACCCTACCATTCATCAGATCATCATCCCCGTCTGCATTCTCAACTACCATCCCCTCCACATGACTCTGTTGCCGGCTCCTCGTCCCTCCTAGGCTCTTTCGACTCTTTCGACTCTTCAGGCTGCCAACCTGGCTGGGGAGTCTTGATCCCAGTGGGCTGTACATGCTGTTATCGCTCTTCCGCCGTGACTTCCACGCATCCGAAAAGCTAAACGACGACAGCTTCTCCTGGTGCTCCTTGTTATATGGCCCTCGATATTTTGGTTTGGGCATTGGCTCGCCCGATTTGTATACATTATTGGGCTGCTCAGCCTTCTGTTTCTTGGAGGACTTAGAGGAGGTATGGGTGAGATCGGATCCATCGTCGTTTTGGGGTCGCCCGAAGGCACGCTTCATCTTGTCTCGGAAAGGCATGGTTGAGGTGTGAACTGGTCATTCCGTGGAAGATGAGGAGATGAAGAGTTTATGAAGTGAGAGAAGGCTGACCGGCCACGGCAGACCAGGAGCGCTGGTGGTACGTGCCCTCGGAAGAGTGGGATTAGCGGTTGGGTAGAACGACTTCTATTATACAGCTGGCTGCAGAGTATTCTATATATGATGCTGCTAGAGCCGTGAATGCCGCCCAGAGGTCAGAAAAGAAGCGAATGTATGTATGTACCATACCCTTACTGTCCTCGTTTCACGTTCTGGAAGGTACTAAGATAAAAAGAAGGATGAAGCTTAGCATGCCTGAAAACCGAGCTGCGCCACATCTCCGTCACAATTGTTTTTGTGGGGTAAAGAGGCTGGACTCTAGGAAGACGACAACCCGCTTCATCATACAACATCTCCCATCGGAGAAGAATACAATCAACAAGGCTGCGTGCGCAATCCCAGAATTGGGAAAGAACATGTCGTGCGACTCTGAAGTCCCGACATTCTGGGCAGAAGCGAATCCAAATTTACTTACCATTGCTGCGGAACCGGGAATGCAGAAAAATGTTGCGATCCTGCACCAGTTCTCTTCACGCATACTTGTGGTAGTTGCACAGGTCTATCCCAATCCCTGGTTCGTCGCTTGCCGGCATACTCTGGGGCCTCTTGTGCGACCACACACACCAAGTCGAGAACCGGTTTTACCTGGTGGGTAGGTGGGTATGTGGAAGGGTGGTAACGCAAAGCATTTCTCACGGATTTGTTGTGGGTTTATGGGAGACTTTCAGGATATTATAAGGAAGTACATATAATATGTCGGATTTGCATAAACATTCCGGCCAATGGAATAGACCGGATTCTTTGACGCCTGTGCTCGTCATTCGTCTCATCCCTCGTAACGATACGTCTTTCCCACCCCCCCCCCCCCCCCCCCCCCCCCCCCCCCCCCCACGCGCATGGCCCCCAGCACAGCTGCGTAATATACCCTATATAAACGGTTCGGAAACTGCAACACCGTAGATCTCGTGCGCTTATAGCAGGCAAAATCATTTTTGCCCCTTTACGGCCATGTGTCAAGAGATTTTACAAGCTTTCTGCTCTTTTTGTCGAATGTAATTGACCACACTGACACCTTCTAGATGATGTTAGCAATACTGATCCGGTTCGACGACGCCGGGCTATCTTGTAGAAGGCCTGGGTTGCTGGGCGAAGCCGCTTGTGCTGCAACCTGCTGCATTCGTGGTGGGAATCCCTGGGGCGTCAAATGTTGTTGTTCTCGCTGCTGCCATCGAACGAGCTGTTCTAAAATCGCCAGGATCCTTTCCCACCCAGCCCAGTCACTGTTTTCCTCTTGTGCCGTTGCTTCACGAAGCCTTTCATTGGTCTTGCCCGAATCCGCCGAAACTGGACGCTTCAAGCGTTCGCTGAGTCGGATATCATCTTCGACTCCCTGCCAGACCCAAGAAGTCTCACTGCTTCCTTGAAGATCCGCAGATACATAAGCAATCATTTCTTCGTCATCATCGAAGCTAGCTCCTTCTCGATGCTGCAGCTTTGCGGTCAGCTGCCCGAGAAAGAACTCCAAATATTGGCCACACCGAGTGTTGACTGGCCGGGCTTCGCCCATTATGGCGCTGACGCGAGCGCACAATAATGCAGCGTCGTAAACGCCTCGGAAGCACAAGAACAGGGTGCACCGCCACATGTGAGTACAGAAGAAAGTGCTTGCAGCCAAAGCCAGGCGTGTCTCCCATTTATCGTAATGTGATGGTGGCTGTCGCGATGCATCAGGCGGAGCTTGCATGCATCGAGAGAGGAGTCGTGCTGTGTCTTGCGCAACAATCACACAATGATGGATTGCCGCGGATCGGGCTTCTGGCGGAGAGATCACCATGAGGTTGTGGCGGTGAAGCACAAGGCGGGCATTCTGCAAATGAAGTAAAGGCGGAAGAGCATAGGGTTCGAGATATCCATCTGAGCGGATATGGTGGTGAGTGGGGAAAGCAGCCACACAATCCCCAAACAACAAGTCGAAAGACTGTAGAACCAATGGAGTAAGAGTAGCTGCCCTCAAAGCTTTGAGTAGTTGGGAGATTCCGCGAACGACTTGGATGGTGGGAAGAAGTGATTTTGTAGATGGAGACTCGCTCCCACGAACCCTTGCACCACTTACTGGCAGGTCCCCATCATCCACTGGGCTAGGTAAATCGACGTCACACTCTTCATCATTAATCATAGCTGGCCTTGCCAGCTCGAGAGATAACAATCTAATGTAGTTAGCCCCGACGCACAAGCACTTCAGCGGTCAATCACCAACCGATCACAAGAATAAAGACTCCACCAAATACGTTTACGCATTTCTTCTTCGGCTGCCGGCCGTGTTCCTGCATCGCGATGTAGACCGATATCTTGAGCGATCCGTATAGCACAACCGAGCCATGTCCAACCTGCAGACTTGAGGTTCATTTCAACAAGGACGACGCTACTCATGATAGCGCAACGTACATGATCGAGAGAGACTTCCTCCGTCCAAACATCTATCAGAGTCTTGGAAATCTCAAGAAATTTCCGACAGTCCCTCCAAGAACGATTGAGATTACTGCAACCAAAAACAACAAACAACAAGGCGCTCCATATTCGAGGCACTCTTTTCAAAGACCGTTCTCTATAGACTCCCTCGTAGGTCTGGGTAAAGGAAGGCCAATGGAGGATTGGCAGGTTCACATGAAACGAGGTATGATATTGACGGAGTAGGTCATCAGCCACGTGTTTGGGAGGAAGTTCCGGTAGGGAAAGGGAGGAAGAGGATGGAGACTCAGAGAGACCTTGACGATGCGAAGACGGTTGCTTGAAAATACCTCGTCCATATTTATAGAGATTTGAACGCACCTCTGCGAAGTCTGCTGTGGCTCTCGGTTGATGAATGCCTTGCTGAATTGGCTCGGATCCTGGGAGACGCGAGCCTGACCGACTGTATACAAGGCTTTCCCCAGCCTCATTGTCCTTTGCCACGGAATGGAGATGGCTCAACTGCTGCCTAGCGTGGGCTAGTTGCTTCTCCAGATCTTGAACCTGTCTACACCGCGAGGAGTATTAGCCGAATAAGAGTCACAGTGCAGTGCTGTGAGCAACTAACTTGATGGAAGACATCCGCCGATTGGTCTCTTTTGTAAACTGACATTTGACGTTCCTGCTTGAACACTCGGAACAACTTGACGTATCCGTAGCGTCACACTACAAGTTGGATCAGCACCTGCTTCTGCATCCAAAGAGGCTTCGAATGAGATGTGGCGGTATCACTGACTTTCACCTTACGCTCTCGACAGGCATCACAGCTTGGATCCTTCCTCCGTTGCCTGTACGCTCGTTTCTGTGCCTGGAGACCCATGGACGAGAGAGGGCCCTGGGACATGTTGGGGGACCCCGGACCTGATCCATGGCGTTGGACGAAGTCTGAGTATGCCGACACCGGAAAGCTTGGGGAAGATGCGGGGTCATAGGGATGACTGTAGCCAGCGCTTCGCATCTCAGACCCCGGAGTTATAGGAGTTTGGAGTGAGTATGGAGGATTTGGTCCACTTGAAGGTCTGCTTGTTGGCCCTGGATTGAGTATTCCAAGGCCTGGCGCGAATGAACCTTGAATGGACGCTGTGGACGAGGTAGACGGATTTTCATATGTAGATGCCAATGGGTAAGATGATGGAAAATGGTGAGAGGAAGTTGAGCTTGGTTCCGCCATTTCCTAAGCTCCGGTGTAACTAGCTTGTTCCTAGGATGATGGCAGCGCCCGAGACACTAGATCATGGCTATCCAGACAGATTGTCCGTGATCCCAGACGATAGGGTTGTAGCCTTGCTGAGCAATAGATCGATGGAGCTATGAGATTAGATAGACACCGTTGGGCAAACAGTGCCCAAAAGACGTATATCGTTGAAGAGATAATGCTTTGATCTGAAGATGTACTAGGGGCATCCAAACAAACATGTGGTACTTGTTCCCAACGTCAACGATCCCAACGACTCTCATTTGACAGTCCTATATTTGTTCAAGAGATGGACATTTAAGGATGCACGTTGACACTTGAGTGATTGTGTTCCCCTTGCCAGCACTGATCTATTGCCATTTCCAGCCATCGTGACCCCCAAGCTGTGTACACAACTTCTGCAAGGTGATTCAAATTGGCGGCGTGCCAATCCCTCACATGCCGCAGATGAAAAATCATGCATGCAATCAAGCCATCCCGGTCGCTCTGTAGAGGGTAGCCCAATGGGTGTCGGTTATCGGAAACACTACAGTGCTTTGGGTGACGACAGCCGCAATGGCGACGCTGGAAGGGCCTGAACGTTTGACCTAGTATGAACATCTCATCAGAGGAATGACTTCAACTTCATCCAAGTATAGAACAGCTTCCGAATCCCGTAAAGTAAGACTACCTTACTTACCCTTGCTGCTGATCACGTGTTAGCTCTCGAATTGTAGGGCTAGGGCACCACGCGAACTTATATTGGGGAAAGCTACCTCTTCAGAGGGTTTCGGTGATCGGCTGGAACCGTGGATGTTGCCAGACTCTTTGTCCAATCAGCAATTTTCCTCATCTTTATTTTTATTTTTATTTTTATTTTGAGATTTAGTGATATGTATCCAAAAACTAGAATGCAGCGTGTGGCGTGGATATGTGGCTCTCCGTGATCTGCGCTTGTTAAGGGTGTGTAGAGAGCAAGGACGAGGAACAATGGGCAAGGTGCGAATAGAGCCCATGGGAAAGTCGGTTCGGCCGGAGAATTATCTTTCAATCGCAAATCGAGACGTCAAAACTGCACCGATACGCCTGGTCCGATTCGGACGATCAACGCAATGGCTAGGCCAGATACTGCGTGGAATTCCTGAGGGTTCCCCCAGGACGGGGTGCAAGTTGTTCAGACCAAGAAAGCAATGAATTAGGGCTTTCTCCGGAAGGGAAGGTAAGGGGGGGCGGGTCGTTGATCGCAAAGCGGTCACAACACACGCCACTGGAGGCCCAATCAGGCAATCTACTGAACATGGTCAAAGGCCCACAACTAGACCCCCATGACGCCGAATACGCGGGAGAGATCTGCCGGCCAGGATGCCATCTGGAGCCTACTACTGTACTGTGCCACACTAGTACTACATACTGCAAGTGCCAAGTATGTATTACTAGTATACCCGTCGTTGGTCTTTGGTCTTCTTGAGCCTGTAAGGCTGCTGGGTAAACACACTTTGAAACACCATGATCTGGGTCTAGGCCGGATCCAGCCAAGTCTCCTGTCCTCGCCGGTTGCCGATCTCGGCTTCTTCCTTGAGGGGGTCCATACTCCGTACCTCCGTACATCCGTAACCAAACAGTACTAGTAACGGAATAAGGTAACCGACATGATATGTGGCAGTCTCTCGTATCATTCGTTGGAACCGTCGTAGATGTCGAGGAAATCGATGACTGTGACCGAAGGACGAAATAAGTCGAGGTAGCCTACATAGGAGACAAGATCGATTCGTGCACTTGGTGATTCTGATGCTTCTTGATAGGCTCTTCTGGAAAGTGGCCCATTTCAAAGCCAAACAATGATGGTTGCAGACTTGCAGTGAGAACGCCGGAGGGAGAGTGTTTGTGCGGGACGCCCGCCACGCTCAATCGGCTTGCCTGAGATGGTGTGCAGTTAATATCGAGATAGCATATTTCAGCCCAAGGAGCCAGGATCACGTCGGGCTGGCTACTGCAGGGACCTTCGCTTGGCCTGTTACCCTGCTTCCTTTGGTCTTTCTCGTGTGGGGTAGAACAGCATCAGAAGGATCGTCGAGTTCCAGATGCTCTTACGGTCATCCAGAAGAACGACTCCAAGAAAATAGTGTACTAAGGGTAGAGCAGAAAGGCATACAGTACCTATGACCCGAAATATCTCTCCCCGAGGTTTTCTTCGTAATTGCCGAATTGTTTGAAAGTTTTTTTATAAAACCGAAAAAACTCTAATGTCGTTAATGCCTTGATAGCTCATATTGTTGTTATTTGATGCCAGTCAGAGTGATCGACGCTCTTCCTTGACAGCTGTCGACCTTGAGAAGCTGTACTGCCGTCAGAACCTTGCATGTAGATGCGACGATCGCGATATTTAAAGTTGACCGGTCAGGCGGCAGAGACTGTGCGATTGACAGACTGCAGGTTTTGTACTTTAGTGATAGCCGAATGCTTTTCAAATCTCTCGGGACGAAGCTATGATAGCTACTCTTGTCGCATCCCACGGATGTCGCCACGGGTGTCGCCGTGCTTCCCTTCAGATCTGCCCAAGTCCCAGTCTCCCAGATAACCTCAATGCTGATCAGGAGCCTCAACCAGTGACAGGTCCCGCATCCGAGTCGCCCAAGTTCTTCGTACCTTGGACTTGGTACGCTAGAGTAGGGACCTTAAGCACGGTAAGTCACCAGTTATTGCATTGATCGTCATCCCAAAATACTAAAAATACATATGAGCTTAGGCTCGCGACACAGGTGGCAATGACAGGTTCCTTCGAATCAACAGGTATGTAGGTAGTACTTCACCATCCACTCTCACTACTTTGCCTACCCTGCAGGTCACTTGTTCCATCCCGGGGACTCTTCCTGCTCCCCATCAAGGAGAAGGTACCCACACTCTATATCTGGGGTGTGACGTCACACGCGGATACCCCAACTAACATTCGGTACAAGCCGAAACGTTACCCCGTTCGCCGGAGACCTAATCCGGTTTCTCTCTTTCTTAATGTCAATTCTTAATTGTACTCCGTAAAGTAAACTATGCTACCTTACGGTACTTCACTTGATATTTTTATATCTTAGTGACCGCTCCAAAACAGACGTTGTGGAGTCACTCGTCTTCTCTTCTTGATCATGTGTCATTCTCCTCTCCATGCATTCCTGGCTGCATTACCAAAATGTGAGCATCACATGCATCTTGAGGGTGCGCTGAGCCCTACCCTTTTGTTCGACCTTGCCGCTCGTAACGGCATTGCTCTTCCATCTTCCAGTGATGATCAATCTTTCGCCTCTCCTGGCGCCCTTTTGGACCGCTATACGCGGTTCAGTTCCCTAGACGACTTTCTGCAGTACTACTTCATTGGTATGAGCGTTCTGATCAAAGCGCAAGACTTCGAAGCCCTAGCTTGGGAATATTTCTTAAAAGCTAAAGCCGATGGTGTGGTGCATGCAGAGGTGTTTTTCGATCCTCAGGCACACACTGGAAGGGGCGTAGAGTATGCGGTCATTGTAGAGGGCTTCACGAGGGCGTGTGAACGGGCTCGACGGGAGTTGGACATTAGTACGAAGTTGATACTGTGTTTCCTCAGGCACTTGCCTGTTAAAGATTCCGACGAGACTTTTGCCAAGGCAGAAATGGACTTGAAAAATGGAGTTTTGGCAGGTATTGGTCTGGATTCAACTGAGCTGGGAAATCCGCCTGCGAATTGGCGAGCACTCTACGGAAAAGCCAAGCAATTGGGCATCAGACGCACGGCTCATGCTGGAGAGGAGGGCCCGGTAGAATATATCAAGGGGGCGGTGAGAGACTTGGATGTAGAAAGAATTGATCACGGCATTCGCTTGCCGGACGACAATGAATTAATGCGAGAGGTAGCGGAGAGGAGGATCCTCGTCACCATGTGCCCATTATCTAATGTCAGGCTCAAGTGTGCAAATAGTGTTGCAGATTTGCCAGTACGGAAGTACCTGGAAGCAGGTGTAAGATTCTCTATCAACAGCGATGATCCAGCATATTTCGGAGGGTACATTTTGGACAATTACTGCGCTGTTCAGCAAGCCTTTCATTTGACGACGAGGGAGTGGGAAGGGATTGCTAGAGGAGCTGTAGAGGGAAGCTGGTGTGATGCTGCCCGGAAGGAAAATATATTGAAGCAGCTCGACGAGACTGTACGCAAATTCATACGGACTTGACACTCGGAGTTAGATGCACGTCGTGCCGGTAGGACCAAGCAGAAAACAGAACTCCCAGAGCATGTGCGCAATGTCCAAACTTGGGATCATTCCAATGCCAACTTCGTCTTGTTAATAGAGGTTTCAGATGGGATTGTGAGTCTGATCATTTTGCGTAGAATCTTAAAGGCCGGTGAGGAAACATTGGAGAGAACAGCATAGCATGAATCGTGTTGCAAGCCATCAGGTCTCCTAACAGAGACTTTACTGCCCAACACCTCAGGAGTTGTACACAAGAGGGACAGCAACCGCTTGAATGCAAAACTTTGGTGAACCGCAGATACTTCAACTATATGCCATATTCACCCTGTACGAGTACGTGTATGATATGTTCATCGACGGTCATGCGTTAATGCGCGTGATACTGCAGACGAAGCTCGACTTAAAGATTAGATCAAGAGGCCGAGCGACGCCTTATCCGTAGATTAGTCATGCGTCATAGGACCGTTTCCGCGTTGCTATCGCTACCTACCTAACGTAGTGCATCTTCACCTCATCAACATCCACAGCCTCCATTTAGTGAGATAGGTATCTATACAGGTTTTAAATCTCTACTATATCTCACAGCTGCTTGCGATGAAGCTTGTAACATCATCGCTCCTTGTAGGAGCTGCAACCGCAAATGCCTTATCACCAATCCAGCATGTCCTCCAGGCGCCAAAGCAGGCCTCGGAGGCCTGGACAAAACCACTCCATAACCTACAGGACTCTTTGAAATCGCTGACTGGGGAGGCTCGCGCCCTATGGGATGAGGTTTCCATGATGTTTCCTGAAGCTATGGACAAGACCAGCTTCTTCTCACCACCGAAGAAACATTCTCGCCGCCCCGATAGTCACTGGGACAGCATTACCAAGGGCGCCGATGTCCAAAGTGTCTGGATTGAGACTGCTGATGGCGAGAAAGAAAGGGACGTTGATGGCAAGCTAGAAGCTTACAATTTGAGATCGAAAAGAATCGATCCAAGTTCACTTGGTGTCGACCCTGGGGTGGTTCAGTACAGTGGTTATCTTGACGACAATCAGAATGATAAGCATTTGTTCTACTGTTTGTCAATGCCCTCTTCTATCGACCTGTGCAACTACTGATCTCCCGTGTAGGGTTCTTCGAATCTCGAAACGACCCCAAGAACGATCCGGTCGTCCTCTGGATTAACGGTGGTCCTGGATGCTCATCCCTTACAGGCCTTTTCCTTGAGCTTGGACCAGCTTCGATCGATGAGAACGGTAATATAGTGCACAACCCCTACTCATGGAACAATAACGCTTCTGTCATTTTCTTGGACCAACCCGTCAACACCGGCCTCTCGTACAGCGGAGGCTCCGTCAGTGACACTGTCGCTGCCGGCAAAGATGTCTACGCTCTTCTCACTCTGTTTTTTAAGCAGTACCCCGAGTATGCTGAGCAAGACTTCCACATTGCGGGAGAATCGTATGCAGGTCACTACATCCCTGTTTTCACATCGGAGATTCTAAGCCACAAGAAAAACAACATCAACTTGAAGTCTGTACTGATCGGAAACGGCCTTGTTGACGGCCTGACCCAGTATGAGCACTACAGGCCTATGGCATGTGGCGATGGCGGCTGGCCAGCTGTCCTCGGTGAGAGTGAATGCCAGAGCATGGACAACGCACTTCCCCGCTGTTTGTCGCTCATTGAGGGCTGTTATAGTAGCGGAAGTGTGTGGTCTTGTGTTCCTGCTTCCATCTACTGCAACAACGCGATTATCGGGCCTTACCAACGGAGTGGACAAAATCCATATGATGTCCGTGTCAAATGCAGTGGTGACGCATCTCTTTGCTACGACCAGATTGGGTGGATCACTAAATGGATGAACCAGCCGAAAGTTTTGGAGGCTCTTGGCGCCGAAGTCGACAGCTACGATAGCTGCAACTTCGATGTAAACAGGAACTTTTTGTTTGCTGGTGACTGGATGCAACCTTTCCACCGCTTGGTCCCTGGTATCCTTGAAAAGATCCCTATGCTGATCTATGCTGTAAGCTTTTTGGCTTTTGCCTATTTATTTCTCGTTCGAAGTTGCCTGACTGTTTGATCTAGGGCGATGCAGACTTCATCTGCAACTGGCTTGGTAACCAAGCCTGGACGGACGCCTTGGAATGGCCCGGCCAGAAATCATTCAACAAGGCCGGCCTTGAGGACCTGAAGCTAGGTGGTGACGGCAGGAAGATTGGAGAGGTGAAGAGCAGCGGCAACTTCACATTCATGAGACTTCATGCTGGAGGCCATATGTATGTCCTTGAACCTCCTTTGTACATCTGAGCCACATGCTCACAAGATACAGGGTACCCCTAGATCAGCCAGAGGCAAGTTTGGAGTTCTTCAACCGGTGGATCGGCGGTGAGTGGATGTGAGAGTTGGGTCATGGTTGGGGCTGATGGGCTTTTCTGAATACGAGAGTAGGACTTCGGCGCACCCTGAGGTAGGAAATTGTCGGCGTATGCGTAGCTGATAAGCATTTTCCACATGTTCTCTGTGGTAGATAGCGATATTGAAGCGGCTTCGTACAAAACTAAATTGGAGATGGTTTCTAAGCCATATGATGATTGTAAGTTGTGTGACTATCCTAATGCTTGATTCTTCGGCCCTGAATAAGATTTCCATGTGGAGCATCATGCAACAGATAGAATATTTTGAGTCGATTTCGTCAAGTCCGGTATATCAATGCCGTAGTAGCATCTTCCGTGTTCGATTCTTCAATGACCGTACCTAGGGTTCGCTGCTTAGCGAATGCCATTCATTTTAAACAATCCACAGCCTTCTTCAAACCTCTGGGAAGATGTTACGCGGGATAATATTTCTTCGGATGAACCTGTAGAACAGATCGTGAATGTCAACGCCGACTGCCCTGGCACTTAAGAAAATGGTAATCTACTTTGAAATCCTCTGGCTGCTTCTTTCAATCTCCGCATAGGCCATTCGTTCTCCTGGCTATGAATAGAATCAATATCTGGAGATGATCGCTACTTCGCTATCTCAGATTCTCAGCTAGCTACAGCAAGATCCGCTAAACGGACTCTTATGCCACCCCCATTAAGCTCAATCACGAGTCGAACAGCATCCTATATGCAGTTTCAGGACAGGTTGTGAAACCCTCAGAAACGATGTAATGTCGCTTTCTTGGCATTGCAGGCTCTGGCCTCGTAAAAGGTTTTTGATGTCAGCGTCTTTGCGAATGACATCCAACCGAATGGGACCGGCCACAGAAAGCTAGCGATGTCTATGCATAAGCTGAGAAGTTGGTGAGAGATGAGGTTCATGTACACAGCCTCAAGGCGCCTGCACGGTAGACGTGCCTTCCCATCAAGCAAGCCTAGAATCCCGACATGCATTTCACGGACACATCCAGTATGAATGAAACTCGATGATCATACCCCGTACGGAGTGTGGCTTCCTAAGCTTTGAACGCCGATGAATATGTGCATCTATTCTTGTGACTCTGGATGTTGAACACTCGGAACCAAGTTGGCGGATTGACCCTGCTATTTCATGTAGATGTTGATGTCTCGCGGCACTGTGCCGCTTCAGCTTTGCCTACTTGACTGAAGTTTGTGTGTATTCGTCAGGCCCAAGAATAGCCCCCACGATACTCTCGATCGGGTAGTATTCCGCTGAGAATCGTTGATCATCTAATACTCTTCAATGCCTCGTCCATCAATCTTTCAAAGAAACCGCTCGCAGGCATCCTTGAACACACAAGACGCCAACGATCGAAGGTCTTATCAGGCCTCCTCCCCTGTAGATTCACCCCTCCACTCGCCTGGCCTTCCCAGGCCTTCAGTTGCTTCGACGTTGGGGCCTGACGGGGACGAGGACAGGTTCTATCAACCCTACCGCCCGGAAGAAGCAAGGGGCCCGGGTGGAGTCCAACGTTCTCAGAGCCAGCGCGTCCACCAGCCAACGATACATCTTGTCCCTAGCCCAACACAGGGCAGTGCTGAGCCGCCCGCTTTCGATGATAATCCCGACTCATACTATCAGCAACAACCTACCCCTGCTTCATATAAAGAAGAACCAAAAAGGAGGGGTCTCTTCTCATTGAGGAATTCTTCAATCGCAAAAGAGCCGGCAAACAACGTGAATGCGAACCGACTTGGGCGAAGTATATCTGTTAGGAAGAAGGTTCCTACCCCTGGGGTCTCCATAGGATCCACTCCTGCCACGTTCCTGCCGTCGTCGCGCGACGAAGAGGCAGTCGAAGGAGGAGCAAAGTTTGACGCTTTGCATCTTCAGCCTGGGCCTCCCCTACCAGAGAAAGACCCACGGTTACATCAATCACAATTGTTGAACCAGACTGAGCATCCCTACAATAGGCCACCACTTCAAGGCGTGGTAACCGATTCGTCCAACCGACAACCGCTTGAACGTCAAGGGTCGTCAACTTCCTCAGCGTGGGAAAGCACGTTTCCCCGGACACAACAGCAGCAACAGCATCGTACACCACCCGAACAGAGTCAGCAACAGCCGACCTACCAGCCGTCACCATCCTCAGCCACTTCCTCGTCCAACCATCCCTTGCATCAACAGCCGGCGTCCTACCAGCCGTCGCCTTCCTCCGCGACCTCTACATCCAGTCATCCATTGCAGTCTCGGGCGCCACAAGGAACACTCCAGCAGCTTTATAGCGAGAAAAAAACAAGCAGACCTTCTTCGCTGCAGTCGTTAGGGCCTCCTTCGCCGTTGCACTCACCTTCTCGGGCAACCGATAATTATCAGCCTAGATCAAGCGCGAATCCAGGGGTTCCAACACAGTATACTCAAGGTCCAATGGGTCCACCTCCGCCGCAGCATCAACAGCCTCCGAATAGGCGCTCGGATGAATTAGCTCCACAGCAACAACCAACTGGGTTAAATAGGGAAAGTTCAGGCTATCAAGCCTACCATCAGGGACCGCAGGGCCAAAGCCAACCGTCCGGCGCACCCCCACAATACAGCTCTCAACTTGGCGTCAACAATTCTCAAGGAAACAACCTCAGAGGGCCACCTCAGTCCTCACCAATGGCACCACAAAATACGTCCGATCAGGGTCGAAGCACACCACCACCGAGTAGATCACGAGATGACCTCGCTGGCCTGGATATTGCCCAGTTGCTCCAAAGGCATGATGAACTGCGTAAGTCCGCTTGCACTCTACGCCCAAAGGCTATACGTCTATAGACTCCTGAAACTAAACTCCCATAATAGAGGACAAGTACCGCAAAGTCAAAAAGTACTACTTCGATAAGGATGCGCAAGTCCAACAACTCCAAAACACCCTAGCCCACCAGCGTCTCTCTCTATCCCGCACTTCCCTCGACGACAACGAATACTCCAATCGTTTTCAGCGCCTTGACGGCGCCATTAATAACCTTGCTTTCAACTTCCGCCGCGACTGGCGCTCTGTACCCCCCTGGCTCGCACCTCAAGTAAACAAAGAAGCTACCACAACCCAATCCAAAGAAATGACTGCTGTTGGCCGAGCCTGCATCTCTCGCTGGCTCGTTGATGAAATATTTGACCGCTACTTTCACCCCTCGCTAGATCCCAACTTCAGCGCCCACCTGAAAAGCATAGAGAAAAACCTACGACGATTAGCGCCCCTCACGCCTAGTGATGAAGAGAAAGAAGGCCTAACCGCTAAAATATCGAACTGGCGTCTCGCCACCCTCGACGGTTTATCGGAATCGCTCGCCTCTGCGCAAGCAGCCGAGTACCGTGCGACGCTCACGGAGTCACTCCAAGAGAAACTTAAAGCATCCTTAGCTATGAATCTTAAACAGCCCCCGCCCGCCGAGCTTGATGGTGTGGACTCAATCATAGAACTGGCGGTAGGGATTGCCGCGAACTTACCACTCGAAAGCCGGGATGTCTTTGTCGAATACATTATGCCCGGCGTGAGCGTCAATGAAGCCTACATGAAGATTGAAACGGGCTTGCCGGCACTCACGAATCCTGGCTCCTCGGAAGGCCACGACACCTCTGACAAATCCTCTGAAGAAATAACTCTGGAAGCAAGTACCAAAGACGGTGCTAGCGAGGAAACGGCCGTCGTGGAAGATAGGGGCCAGCAGCAACAACAACAGCCGCGGCCAGGGTCCGTAACAGCAGGCAAAGAAGCCGCCGCCGCGAACAAAAAGAAAGGAGGCATGTTTGGAGGATTCATTGGAGGAAAGAAAGCGGGAGCGGTGGCCGGGGGAAGCGGCCCTGCAGCGGTGCAGCCACAGCAGCAGCAGCAGAGAATGGAGGACAAGGTGCGGTTTGCGACCTTTATGGCTGTGGAGGTTAGGGGGAGGAGCGTGTTGGTGAAGGCACCGGTTTATACTTTCAAGGCACCCTCGAGTTGAGAGGGGGGCGGTTTGGTTCGTATATAGAGGGTGGATATGAAAACGGAAGATCTCATGAGTTTATGTGGAGGGTGGGCGGCTTAAAGGGTGGTTTAGTTCGTTTCGTTTTCCAATTGAGATGGCCGAGGTTTTTTATAAGGAGGCATGCTTAAGATAAGATGAGACGAGATGGTTGACAGTTTTTTTTTTGGTGTGAATACCCTCGCTTTCATCATCAACGCATATGTAAGAAAAAAAACTTTTTTAATATGAAATCTTGTGATTTCTTGCGACAGAGTTTCATAGGCAACGAACCCACCTCGAAAAGAAAAACGAGCGACTTCAGAGGATAGAAGACACGCTAGAATGAATTTTTTTCTCTTCTTTTTCTTTTTCTTTTCTTTCAAAGATGGGCAAGGGGTGGTGGAAACCCGGGTTTGGTGGGATTCTAGTTAGTGGTCTCGATGAATAGATATGTGTACGAGATGCCCCCAGGCAAGTTGTGCAACGCCTATGCGCCGTCGCCGTGCCCCTTTTTCCAACCCCTTCTCGCTCTTCGCAACGCGTCCCAAAACCCAAACCCAAACCCCGTGTCCACATACCTCAGCGTCCTTTCGCATGTACGCTAGCGTAGGTGTAGCGTGTGGAGAGAGAGACGCAACCGCTTTAAAGGGTAAGGCTTGGGAGGGGGGGAAGGGGGGGAGGGTAATGAGGGTGGAGCGGGGCGGAAAGGGGGGCTAGAGATTGAAGAAGCCGCGGGAGGAAGATGGAAAAGGAGTCAGCAATGAGTTTTTGGATATGGGAGCCCCGCCCATGGGCCTGTAGGTCTGCATTAACGGCCCAGCGCTATGAGTAAAACCGAGCCAAGAGAGTGTTGCCAGTCTACCAGAGACTAGCAATCAAAGCGAATGCCCAGTGTACGTACACCCCTCTATGACACCCCTACAAAATCCTCCAATGCATCTGCCGTAAGCGACTAAGCAGCACCAGCCACCTTACCAGCCTTCGCCTCCAGCGCCTTCTTCAGTGCCGCCGCCTTCGCCGCCGCCTTCTTCTTCGCCTCCTTGGCTTTCTTCGCTGCCGCTTTCTTGGCTTCCTTGACCTTTGCCTTGGCGGCTGCCCCGGCCCCGGCCGCGGTGCCGTTTCCTGCTGCTGCTGCTGCAGGGGCACCGGAGGCAGCGGCGGCTTGAACGACGGCGCCGCTCGCTGCTGCTGCGGCGTCGTTGGGGGTGGTGGCGTTGGCGTCGCGGTAGACGAGGGAGGGGTGGCGGGCGTATTGGGGTTTGGTGTGGGAGGGCCATGGTGCTGGAGGGGAGGAAGTTAGTGGGGTGGGTAGGGGGAGGAGTGTGTTGGGGAAGTTTGGAGAATGGACGAGTTGGGAGGTGGCTTAGGGTGGGGTTACCGGCTTGCACCGCAACGGCCGCCATGAAGAGGGTGAGAATGAGTTGGAGCTGCATGCTTAGAAAGGAGGAGACACGTTAAAAGGGTAGGATTCTTGGTAGGCTGGATGCGTTGAAATGAATGTATAAGACGGCAAGGGAGCGTTGATAAGAAGAGAATAACTCGAGAACACTGAAGAAAGGTTTAAATGAGTAGAGGAAGTATGCGGGACACCTTCTTTAGTAACTTGCCATATCTTGCCGACTCATATTTCGGATCGTCACGATGCCGCCCTTCGCATGATGGTTCTGCCCAGAATAGCAGCGAAGCCTAGCTCAGGGACCTAGCTAGTAGAGGCTTGGACAGAAGATCTAGTTGAGACTCATGTGAATGATTTTCAAACCATGGTAAGGATGTTTGGGCTGTGTTAACCGCGGACTTTGGCTGCATAAAGACTTCCGGTGGAGACTTCGACAAGAGTATTGGCCATAGGGATACCGCATGCAGTAATGGCTTTAGGTGACACGGAAAATCATGTAATGGATCAAACGTTGGATAGAAAGAAAATGTGGAGCTCAATGCACTAATCCTGATATGAAACCCGCAGTGCAGCAACATGACAATGCTCGCAGAGGCTCTTTTTTGGCACAATAGACTCGCCAGAGAACCAGAAAGTGTGGCGATGTGCATGAAGGTAGATTTCATGTCTGACGTGCGTACTGTAACAATTGTCGGGGAGCAATCAACGTTGTGTTAGAGGCTTAGCAAGAATTTTCGAGGGCGCGGGATGGGTAAGTAGCCATATGTACATGCTGTAGAAGAGCCGTATGGTTTTATGCTAAACCCATTGCTGATCGCTTAGTATCGCTCTAGCTTTTTGAGCTCAAGGAAACTTAGATGTGTGATGGATGTGGTTCAACATGAAAGAATCAGGTTAGGGCGCCTAGGCTAAGCGAGGCCGCTAGTGAAGCCCACCACCGATGCGCTTTTTGAATTCAAGATAACAGCGAAGGTTGAGAGCATCGCCATCAACCACAGAGTAGACCCGCCATCATGTGTAAGTGTAGATGACATCAGCTCCTACAACTAGAACCAAAGCATCATTGCGGAGCTGCAGAATCTTACTGACATTTCTTCAGCGCTCGTCTCAGGAGAGAAGTCGAACTTCCAGTTCATCCTTCGTCTCCTCAACACCAACGTCGATGGCAAGCAGAAGATCATGTATGCGTTGACCAAGATAAAGGGTGTCGGACGCCGTTACTCGAACTTGGTGTGCAAGAAGGCCGATGTGGATCTGAACAAGCGGTACGTACTGCCTGTTTTCTTCGCAGCCCAGTTCACAGGAAGTTCACCAACCTAATATATCCCTATCAGCGCTGGAGATATCACCTCCGAAGAACTCGAACGTATCGTCACTATCATCCAAAACCCGACGCAGTATAAGATTCCGACTTGGTTCCTCAACAGACAGCGCGACATCGTCGATGGCAAGGACTCGCAAGTATTGGCAAACGGCATGGACAGCAAGCTCCGTGAGGACTTGGAGCGGCTGAAGAAGATCCGCGCCCATCGTGGACTGAGGCACTACTGGGGCCTACGTGTTAGGGGACAACATTCCAAGACTACTGGACGAAGGGGTAGGACTGTTGGTGTATCAAAGAAGAAGGGTTAAAGGTGGATAAGCTCAAGGTTGTGGGGGATGTTTTGAAGGTGTTTGTTTTGCACTAAAGTGTGGCTTTTATCTGGCTACTTACGTGGAACATATGAAAGTCTTCCATCAAATCAAAGCCGGATTTTAAACGTGGGTGCGAAATTTGAGTGACGATACTCCTAGGGTTATTTGATGTGCATCCTGCATGCTTTCTAGGCGGCTTCAAGCTATGAGAAATGGGTATCATTGCAAAGAACCTGTTCGACTAATCTCCTTCGTGCACCACCGCCATATCCAAAACCTCCACTCTCCCTCGTCCTTTCGTTTCTCCACCAATGAACTCCCCGAGGCCCTTGAACGCTCCTGGTTCTACAAAACCTACAACTTCCCACTCTTGACCCATAGTATCTTGTGACTCGATCTGCTCGACGTAGCTCAGTATCCTATCCTTGACTGTCCCAGTTGACTTCTCTCCATCGGCATCTTCCGCTCCGTTGTCTTGAGCGTCCTTTTTCGATGCACTCTTCGACGCTTGCTTTAGAATTGACGTTGGGCATGTGACTCGTAGTCTCATCCTCGCCCTTGTCACTGGAATCGGCTGCCATGCTATGAGTGCCTTCATCGCCTCTAGCGCCTGACTCTTCGCCGACTTTGTAGTTACCACACCCGTCCACGTCGGCATCTCTTTACCCTTCCCCTTTGCCCCTTCCGCCTGTTCCTCCCCATTCGTCGGTGTAGCAGTCCCGCTCCCCTTTGCACCCTCATCCTGTTTATGCGCGCCCTGACTACTCAATTGATCAAGGGCCTTCTCAATCATCCCCGTCGTATACACTCTCTTACTCTTTGGATCCACTAACTTTCCCGCTACAATATCAACCACCTCATTATGCACTCTCTCCAACTGCGCATGTCTTTCCTTTTCTCCAACTTGCATCTCCCCTTTCTTCAAGATCTCCATGATGATATCATCTGTTGAGGTTTTGAGCCCGAAAGCTTTCTTTAGGTCTTCGGCCGGGGCTGTTTGCCCTTTGCTGACTGAAAGGAAGACGGAGTGGATTTGGAGGACATTGTCGAGGTCGGTTTCGACGCCGGAGCGGTATTCCAAGACTTTGTTCTTGTAGCAGGCGATTTCGAAGCGCTTCTTACCTGCGTTGATTGAGAGATCTGGTCAGCGGAAACGCTTTCGAAGACTCGACAGGGCATTGTACCCTTCTTTAAGCGGACGAGGGAGACATTCGTCAGTCGGATTTGGTTCGAGGGCTATCCGCTGCAGGTAAGTATGGGTGTATGTTAAGTTGCTTAGGAGACGTACTTGGATGATTCCTACAGGCATATTTATTTATTATTTCTAGCAATGGTTGGTAACGAAGTTGGCTTTCCACATCCCAGAGTGCGGATAGGCGAATAGTGGTTCAGTGGTCGATTTGAGTCACTACTTCCGTTATATTCATTAACCATTTGTCACATTACGCTAAGGGCTCTTCAGCCAGAAAAAAGAATCACAAGAACGCAGACACCATCTACGAGCCTATGGAGAGCCTCAAAGCCCTAACTATTCCAATAGGGGTAACATCAGCCCTTATCGATAAGAACGAGCAACCTCGGCAGACTAAGGTAGAATGTGGGCATCATGGCAACCCGCTGTTCGAACTATTGGCGCCTTAAGGCACAACCTTCCCTTCTTCCTGGTTCATTGCCTTGAGCTTCGTGTGTATTACCTCTCATCATCAATATACGGACCTTCCATAACCTCAAGCCCCAAAGCAAGTGAACAATGGCTCCGCAAAAGCCTCCGAAGGTCATTTTGTTCGACGTAGGGGGAGTCGTTGTAGGCTTTTCATGATACCACTCTGGAACATAGCAGCATCTGACAGATCTTAGGTCTTATCACCGCTTCAAGCTATCCTTGAGTATGAACAAAAACACAACATCCCAAAAGATTGGGTCAACTTCGCAATCTCGAAGAGTGCCCCCAATGGGTCCTGGCAGCGTTTGGAACGCGGCGAGATAAAAATGGATGATGAGTTCTTCAAAGGGTTCAATGCAGACTTACAGAACAAAAATCTATGGCGGGAATACCATACGAGTTTTAGGAGTAGCAAGAAAAAATTAAAGGATTTAGCGAACCCTACTCGATTGGGAGACCCTGTGAGCTTGAAGGCTGAGGCTGCAAACTCATCACCCACGGATCAGGACAGAGGTGCTCAACCCACGTCAATCAAATCCAAGAAAGCCGATAGACCGTCGCTATCAAAATTAGCAAAGGATACCACTATCGGAGACCCCGTGAGCCTCGAGTCAGAAGAGGTAGCTAACCCCGTCGAGGGCACAAACAAGAATTCATCACCATCCTCCCCACAGTCAGCCGATCCCACGAACCAACCCGCCTCCGAACATGTGGTCGCCCCCTCCCAATCCCCCTCGTCCTCCCAATCCCCGCCCTTACCTTCACTTCCTTCAATCGACGCCACCGCCCTCTTCTGGTCCATGATGTCCGCCTCCCGCCACCCAGACCCGTACATTTTCCCCGCGCTCCAAAAACTCAAAACCCTCTCCCCCCGCTTCATCCTTGGCGCCCTCACGAATACCGTCATTTATCCTCCTGGTCATCCCTGGGGCCAAGAGACGCCCCCCACCAACCAATCTACGAACTCGGCGGATATGTCAGCGTACTTCTTCAAACCGAGGGAGCTATTTGACGTATATGTTGCATCGGCGGAGGTGGGGATGCGGAAGCCGCAGAAAGGAATCTACGAGTTGGCGGTTGGGCGATTGGACGAATTCGACAGGAAAGGGGCGGAGAGGGAGTTAAGGCGGAGGAGGTGCTGTTCTTGGATGATATTGGAGAGAACTTGAAAATGGCGAGGGAGGTGGGGATGCGGACGATTCGGGTGCAGTTGGGCAAGACGTGGAGGGCTGTGAAGGAGTTGGAGAAGGAGGCGGGCGTGGAGTTGATGGATGAGAAGACGAGGAGGGCAAAATTGTGAAGGGTTTACTAATGTAGGTGTAAAGGGACTTGTGGACAATGTACACTGAACTGGTGGATAGGTAATTTTGGAGTTCAGTACTAGAGCATAACATAGTATACAGGTTATAGATGGATCCATCGCACATAGGGCTCACAATGCCTTTCAATCTGACTTTGAATTTTCACTTGCCGATGCTTCAAAGTATATACCTAGAACTATTCCACTATCATATCCCAACATCTACATTTCCCCTCTCCAAAAATGTTCACCCCGCACACGTCATCCCAAACCTAGCGGGGCATCTTCTCAATTCTCATCTTCCTCCCCTCCCCCTCCCCCTCCCCCCACAGAAATGCCCCCACACATCCTCCTCCTAGGCGGCCACGGCGCCATCGCCCTCCTCCTAACCCCTCTTCTCCTCTCCCGCTCCTACCACATCACAAGCGTAATCCGCACCGCCCCCCAAAAACCCGAAATCCTTGCTTTACAAGAGAACCACCCAGGCAAAATCAACGTGCTCGTGCGCAATCTGGAGGATGTGAAGAGTGAGAAGCAGGCGAGGGAGGTGGTGGAGGAGGTAAGGCCCGGGTGGGTGGTTTGGTGTGCTGGTGAGTTTCCGGTTTGTAAGGGGGTGGGGGCTGGGGATAATTGGGGTTGGCTGATGGGTGCTCGGTGTAGGTGCGGGAGGGAAAGGTGGGGCTGAGAGGACGTTTGCGGTTGATCGCGATGCTTGTGTCCACTTCATCCGCGCCTGCGCCCACACGCCTACTGTGACTAAATTCCTTCTCATCTCGTACCTTGGCAGCCGCCGCTCAAAGGCGCCCTGGTGGAGCGCTGCCGATTGGGCCGCAACGCAAGAAGTCAACGCCGGCGCTCTGAAAAACTACTATGCTGCCAAACTTGCGGCCGACGAGTGCTTGGTAGCCGCCGCGAAAGAAAGGGGAGAGGGATTTCAGGCGATTTGTTTGAGGCCGGGGAGTTTGACGGATGAGCCTGCCGGGGGGAAGGTTAGTTTGGGGAAGACGGGGGCGAGGGGGAAGGTGAGGAGAAGGGATGTGGCGGAAGTGGTGGTGGGGTGTCTGGAGAGTGAGAGCGTACGGGGGTGGATTGATTTGCTGGAGGGGGAGGAGGCAGTTGGGGAGGCGGTGGAGAGGGTGGGGAGGGAGGGCGTGGATTGTGTGGAGGGTGAAAATGTGGAGGCGATGGTTGAGAGGTATAAGAAGGGCGGTGTTGCGTAGAACAGAGCGCTCATTAGTAATGATGTATTTTCTCTGATAATGGTTTGATAAGTTCTATCTGAATGTGGTCTGTGTGCAGATAGTTCAAAGCCGGGATGAAGGAGCTGAAATGTCTTTGATGAACTGTGTATGACCTTACCATTGGCTAAGGGCAATCCGAGTCGAAATTGCAAGGGTGAAAGATGCTCATTGCTGGGTCAGTAAGGTCAACAAAACGATAGGATAAGCACCAAGAGACTACACGAAAACGTAGTATAAAGACGTTTTCCTGTGTTGCGAGGTGCAGAGCACCCTATCTCGAAGTGATACCTATACGGGGAAACGATAGAATTGTTGAAATATGCTATACATACCTGAATAGGATTGTTCCAAAGTGTGTTCACATTTTGGCCGATCCGTCAATCAACAGGTTATGAGCCCGGGTTAGTGCAAACTACCTGGGTTTGTTGCTCCGTATTCAGTGACTACGACAAGCTCACTGTCACCATGACTACTCTCTCCGTACGTCACCAAATTCGGCTCCTGACCGAGAAGAACTTCGGCGACTGGCTTATCGATATCCGAGCTCATCTACGACCCAAAGAGCTATGAGAGTGTACTCAGATTGCTCCTGATGACAAGGAAAGTCAGAAAAAGGCTGAACAGGCTGCTGATGCCATGACTCCCACTATCAGCGTCGACGTCAAACAAAAGCTGGTCAAAGAAGATTTCAACGATGGCTACAAGATGCTTAGACATCTAGTAGCCTTACTTCAATCTTCTACAGACGCGAAGTTCATGCGTTTAACGAAGGAATATTACACGCTGTCGTCGGCCGACTTCAAGAGTACGGAAGATATGCTCACACATATAAAACTTCTGGAGGAACGCATCGATGCAACCAAAGTCACGCTCGATAGCGACAAACGTACGATACTGTGCTTAATGATGTGCTTGCCTGAGCAGTACCGTTCCCTTGTGCAAATCTGATCCGTCATCAAAGATATGACTGCAGAAAAGGCTCGAACCATGTTGCTTGAAGAAGATCGTCGACAGAATCACGTGAACGAGAATCAAGGCACCAAATCCTTGAGGATTTTCGGCAATAAGAGTAAGGAAAGGGAACAGTGTAAGCACTGCAAAAGAGACTTTCATACCGAGGCTAAATGCTGAAAACTACATCCTGAGCAAGCTTCTCAGTGAGCAGAAGACAAGCGGGATTGGGAACAAGAGCAGAAGGAGTCAAGAGGTCGTACATCCGATATCAGAATAGTCAGAACTATGTGAAGAGTGAAGTCAGAACATCGTGAAGATGTGTCTTCGACGAAGAGAAGCGATGGATCCGGATATACCGTGGATATGTGTCTTCGACGAAGGGAAACGGTACTCTATATATCGTGGATATGTGCCTTCGACGGAGAGAAACGGTGAATCATACGTTACGAAGCTCCGTATTAGCTTCAATTACTGCTAAGCCATTTGGCTGAGGGAGTCAGAAACTCCGATTTACGTTGCGAAGCTTCGAATTAGCTTCAAATTTGGCTGAGGGAGTCAGTAACTCCGATATACGTTACGAAGCTCCGAATAGCTTCATATGTTCAACATATATGGCTCTGGTTGACTATGATTCCTACAAAAAGAGAAGCTTGGAAGCTTCGAAAAAGGGGAGTTTGGAGGCTCCGATTTCCAAAGGGGAGTGTTGGAATTTCAGATGTGATTTGGTTGGTAATCTCCGCATCCATCCGGCGCCGCGTTCATCCGGCGCTAGTGAATTCAGGGGATTCAGGGTATTTGACCTTCCTCCCACCTTTTCCTTCCTCCGGAGTTCCTACTAGATAGCTTCAACCCCATATACCAAAATGCCCCATATGACCTCGTATTCCAACAGGTTATGGGCCCGGAGAGCGCGTTGGACGTCATAAAAATAAGGCGGGTGCTGACAAATGCATCTCGAGCTTCACTGTTCGAATCCGTTCGCTGTCAACTCCAAAAAGGCGTGTATATAATTACATAATTAATCACACTTTCGAAAAACAACCATGGCAACCGAAGTACGATATGCGCATAACATGGGAGGGGAGTGTTGAAATATGTTATGACATAATTACTCACACATCTAAACCACCATGGCAATCGGTAGAAAGGGTATGCATAACATGGGGGAGTGTTGAAATATGCTATACATACCTGAATAGGATTGTTCCAAAGTGTGTTCACATTTTGGCCGATCCGTCAATCAACAAGGATTGGCCTCGAGAGGCAACGAGAAGGTAAGTATGGAACAGAGAAGATTTTTTTATGCTGTTGTGAGGTGTCGAAAGCCCAACCTTAGGAGCCACATGAGAAAGCGTAGAAGTTACATACAGAAGCAATCAAAGAGTCCCTGCAGTCACCTAAACGGCTGGCTATTCGTCGGCCTGGTCGCTTCGGTATGAATGCTTTCTCCCTTCTTCAAGATTCAATGCAGCAGCCAGTCCAACGCACAGAGGCAGGTAGCATTAAAGGAATCGAGGACCTAAGAAAGTAAGACCGTCTACAAGTATTTCTGTTTGAGTTGTGAAAAAAGTCTAGGCTTCCAGAGCTCTCACCGACTGATAAGCCAGCATTGGAAGTCTATTGGCCATGGCAATGGTTCATAAATGTTTGCCAATCAAATACGTCTGTATGTGACTCACAGTGTGTCTTCAGAGTGGAGCCACTCGTGCCACTGTAGTTGGTGATCGGCAGCATCACGGGACTGCGCGTCAAGCGCGACCTTAGCTTTACGCGAAGATGTCATGATATCAATAGATTGACGCAGAGCGGAGCAGAGCGGAGTTTCTCCAGTAATATTCAATTCAATTTGATTGTGAGGAGATGGTGAAGACACTAGGAATCCCACCCCGCGCTCCCCGCGAGGATAATAGCATCATTGACTAAGGGCTAAAGCTCGAGTGAGTATCCGATCAGCAACCATGGGTATTCCTCTCGTGATACAGGGGTTTTCGGCCATCACTGAAGGCGAGATCTTAGAATGCCATGTTCAACCTTGAACCTATTTGAGCAGTTAATGATGTAGTTTCTGCTCTTCTCTCCAAACTTGGCGCCTGCTATTTGGCTTCAACATGTGAACCGCCGGTACCGATAGGTGTCCCCATGTTCCTGGATCATCTACTTGCCAATATTAGTGTTTTACCCATGCAATGAGCAATCTGCTGCCTGATTGATCATGGAGATTCAAGGAGATTCGACGTCATGGTGGAAGCAGTTGATAGGTGAAGCTCATTCTTTACAGGCAGCATAGCTATTAGATCATACTGATGAAGGCAGCAAGCAAGATCTACATTACCTCATTGCCAGCTCCCACCTTTGAGCATATGGAGAAATGGAGAAATATATAATACCTTGATATCCCCATTGATTTTTCCTTCTATCACTAAACCATTCCGAATCCAAGACAAAACAACATTTACCAAATTCCAAAAAAACTTCTCCCACCTTTTCACCATGTCAAACCCAGGAAACATTGTCGGCGGTCACAAGGCCAACCTCAACAACCCAAGTAAATCTACTTGCGATTTGCGATTCTCTTACGTCGCTAATGCCTGTATAGACACTTCCGAAGAATCCAAGCAACATTCTAAGGAGGTCCTCGACAATGAGTTCAATGGCGGTGATGTCGGTACCGGTGACGCCAACAAGAACCCCAACAATGTAGCTGGCGGTCTCAAGGCGTAAATAACATTCTCACTTTTAGATTTGGTTGATGTTAACCCATATCTCTTTAGTACTACCAAGAATCCTAATGTCTCTCAAGAGGCCAAGGACTCTGCGTCAGAGCGTCTTAAGGAAATGGGACAGTAAACTCGTACCAGTCAATTGTTGGAATGGCTTGGAATGACTGGAGGAATGTGGTTTTTGTCAGGCAATATCACGGTCATGTGCTTACTATGGTCAATATTGATAACTTCTTATGAAAATGAAAATTTGACATCGAAATATCATGTATTGCTGTATCAGCTTATGCACATTCAGTTTGTAGGAATCTTCTAGAAATTGATGAACTTGCCATGTTGGAAATACACTGTGATCCTTCCATCGTTCAGTACAACAGCCGCGGCTTGTTCAAATATGAGTCCATTATTCATGCAGTATTCGTTCTTGTACTGTCTTGGTGGTATTAGCTTCTCTTCTTTGAAAAGTTCCAGGCACATTGTGTGTTTGTAGCAGAGTTCAATTGATCGCCCACCCATCAATGGTTAGGACGCGTTCGAGTAAAAGATATCTAACAATGTTGTAAAGATCCTGATAAAGGTTATTGCCAGCTTGCATAGGGCTGACTAGCGCAAATCTCACTTGATGCTGTCAGACCTTTCTCTCCTTCCTACCTTCATCTTTGCCACGCAAGCTGGAGAAGCAAGGCGCAAGAACGGCATGTCGTTCTTCACAGCCTGTTATGCACGAAGACATAACGAACTTTTTCTAGTTTGACAAGTGGCCAGTCAATGTTCGATTTGAGCTCCATGACACTTCCCCTTCCCCGCCTTCCCGGAGATAGGAGTCTTTATTTGTTCAAAGACCGGCGCTTTTCGGATCGCTATGCTATCTGTCACTTGTATATTCCCCTATCGAAATAGTGCTGGCTTGGATTCGAACGTTCAGAGATAGATTCCTTCACATCTCTACCGTTAAGCATTCAGAATGGGCCTTGACGGAGTGCCCGATACCATGCTTGCCGCCCAAGTGGTAGAGGTATTACCAAGAACCCAGAACGTTCTAAACAAGAAGCCCCAATTGACATACCTTCCGACTACAGTTTAACGAACCCCACCAAATCCATGAAGTCCCCACTCCTTCCAAGCTCAATGACTACGATATCCTCCTTAAAACCGCCGCCGCCTCCCTCTGCCACACAGACACCATGGTTACCGCCGGCGGTTTCGGCACCAGGCTCCCTTGCATCGCTTCCCACGAAGGCACCGGAATTGTAGTCGCCTTCGGAACCGCAGTTTCCAACTTCCAAAAGGGTGATCGAGTCATGGCTGGCTTACGGCGGAACCGTTGTGGACATTGCCATGATTGCTTGGGCACTGATAATTATAAGCATTACTGCCGAAATGTGGAGGGGTATGGAGGTATTACGTTGGATGGAGCCTTCGCAAAATACATGATCGCTGATGCGAGGGAGTCGAGTAAGGTGCCCGACAGGGTGTCTTTCGAGACTGCGGCTCCGCTCGCATGTGCGGGCGTTACGGTGTGGCGGGGAGTTCTGCAAGTGGATCTGAAAGCGGGAAAAACCGTTGCCCTTGTGGGAGCTGGAGGGGGCCTTGGTCATCTAGGATGCCAGTTCGCGAGGGCTCTTGGGCTACAGGTTGTTGGGATCGATGCTCGGGATGAAGGATTAGAGCTTGCCAAGGCCTCGGGAGCAAACGTCGTCATTGACGCCAGACAAGGGAAGGATAAAGTTATTGAAGAAGTTCAGAAAGTTACCAACGGCATGGGAGCTGACGCCACCGTCAAATGTGAGTGACAACGTGGAAGCCGCCGCATTAGCCTGCGCAGTCACCAAAATGCACGGCAGGATGGTTCAAATCGCCCAGCCCGACCTTGTCCCCATACCCTATCCCGAACTCATATTTCGTGACGTCCGTGTCAAAGGGTCTCTAATCTCTTCCCGCTCCGAAGCCCAACGCATGTTAGACCTCGTCGCCGAGCACAACATCACTGTCAAAACGAACCCGTTCTTCGGTCTCAAAGAAATCCCAAGATTGGTGGAGCTGGCACAAAGTGGAAAGATGGCGGGAAAGGGCGTGGTGGTTATTAAGGAGAAGGAGATTGAGAAGCTTAGGGCAGGGAAGGTGAGACCTTGATGAGCTGGTATTCATGATTGTGTGGGATGGTCAAGGACATAAAAGTGAGTCTTACATTCGAAAGTGGAGAATACTGAATGCACTTACTTCCATGATCCTACGTGCTATTTCCAACAGGAAAGAGTATAGTCGCGTTACCCACTAGCATCTATGTATGAGCACATACAACTTACAATTATTGCCGACGGCCTATCGTAAGCCAATTGAGTGAAGACAATGGCTCGTGGGCCATGAGCCTTGAAGACTGCTTTAATATTCCGCGGACCTCTCGCCAAACCATCAGTAAACGTCAGACTTAGGTATCTGCAGATGATGGCGTACGAGTACCAAGTTGACGACCTGAGTGCGTCTAATAATAATAATAAAAGCTTCGGGGTTGCGCAAGAGGCTTGCTTGCCTTGCAAGTCGTGGGGTAACACGAGAGATACGGAGTACATAGATAAGATAAGGTAGTGCCTGCAAATCAGGGCACGTTAATTCAGGGCAAACAATGAACAGTGTGACGGTGTGACAATTACAGTTGCGTAGTGGGGCAAGCGCGGTAGATCATCGTCGTTCTTAGCCGCGAATACGTGCTTCCTGTGCGCCTGGCTCGCGGAGCCATTGGCTCTTCTCGTCTCAGTATCACGTCACCCCTTTCCATCTTTCCATACCCGGCATGACTAGACGGAAAGATGGAGCTCAACGTCTGGGATGATCCGGGAAGAACGACAGTCTTGTCATCAATGGCTGTTTATATCTCCCGCCTTCAGCCCGTGGTCTGGCACCATATATGAACCGGCGTCCTGGTGAACTTCTGCAAGCCAAGCGTCTCGAAATCTGCTATTGTGCACGACCTCCAGGCTGACCTAATATCAATCGACATCGCCTTTGATTGAAACCGTTCCATTTATTGTTCAATACAGGCACGAATGGTGTATAGCATACATCACAATTCGTAGCTGACTTCAAAGATGTCCAATAAACCCATCTTTGTTGCAACCCATCCTCGAGCATGCTCGACGGCATTCGAAAGAGTAAATACCTGCCAAATGGTATTTAGATCCCGAAAGCTAACCATGTCTCGAGGTGTTCATGACTCGCCGCGACTCCCTCCAATGCGTCCACGAACCCTTTGGTGATGCCTTCTATTACGGCCCGGAGAGGCTTAGTTCAAGATTTGAAAACGATGAGGAGCAGCGTGTCGACAGCGGCTTCAGCAATTCGACATACCAGACGATCCTCGATAGATTTGAAAGGGAGAGTGCTGAGGTCCGAATCATCCCTCCCCGAGTCCTACTTCCCAGTGTGGACACCATTCGCGACCTCTTTCCTTCTTAATTAGCACATGCGCTGTGTTTATGCAATCCTGCTGTTACTCTGCGAATTTCGTAGCTATACACTTACGTCAACTACGTTGGATAGCTCTGGCTTGACCCAAGCCCTCGCTCAGTCCCTCCGGTGGTCTTTTCCTTTAATTGGTTATCGTTTCTGACTTGACTTTACACCAACAATTAATATACACTTCTAATGGCATACCCCATGGACCGCTTGCCAGACAAAAGCAGATATCAATGCACAAAGGGCTGCGTTACTTTGTTTAGCTTTGCTGCTCTACTATCGACTCTGCCGTATTGACCCTCTTTCTACTTGCGATTTCTTTAGTACACTCTCACGCGATGATGAGCTACTCAAGATTTAAGATGACTTGATATGCGGCCTACTTACCCTCTTCCAGGGCAAGCGCCTCTTCATCAAAGACATTACCTATTACTTGGTCCCTCCAAACGGCAAGCCTGCGTCTATTGCCCCTTCTGTTGCGAGAGTCGAGCGTGGTGTCGGAACGACCGAAGCGTCCACCAACGGTGCCTCGAACGGTACCAGCTCCGACGGCGACTTTTCGAACGGTACGTTGGCGAAAGGGCATGTGAATGGCGCTGTGAAGGGTAATGGGCATGGCCAAAAGATCTCTCACTACCCTTGCGACACAAGTGCGGAGCCTGAAAACCCGACGGTGATCCCTAAAGCGGTTTTGGAAAAGTTTCACTTCACCTTCTTGATCCGTCATCCACGGTCCAGTATTCCATCGTTCTTCCGCTGCACAATCCCCCCATTAGATTCGATGACTGGATTCTACGATTTCATGCCCTCCGAAGCTGGGTACGACGAGCTCCGCCGTTTCTTCGATTATCTACGCTCCGTTGAGCAAGTCGGGCCGGGTATTGCGGGAAAAGAGGTGAATGATGCTAAAAAGAATGGTCATGCTATTTCAAATGGTCATGCTATTACAAATGGTCATGCTATTACGAATGGTCATGCTATTACGAATGGTCATGCTATTACAAATGGTCATGCTATTACGAATGGACATTCAGGCAAGGTCGATATCTGCGTGGTTGACGCGGATGATTTACTGGATAATCCAACCGGAATTATTGAGGCGTACTGTAAGAGTGTAGGCTTAGAGTATGACCCAAACATGTTGAATTGGGACTCTGAGGAGGATCATAATCAGGCTCGTGAGGCCTTTGAGAAATGGAAAGGATTCCACGAAGATGCCATGGATAGTGGCGAGCTTCGACCAAGGCTCCATGTAAGTTGCTATTCTATTTTCCATTTTGGTTGTAAGGTATCCGACAACCGGCCACTTATATTCCTATTATGCGAGAAAACGTAGTCCGAAAAGCAAAGCTGACTTGTTTGACTGCAAGAAGAAAAAGGTGAAGAGTGTCGAGGAAGAAGACCAGGAATGGCGTGCCAAATATGGCGAAAAAGGTGCCAAGCTCATCAGGGAGACGGTAGACGCGAATGTCAAGGATTACGAATACCTCAAACAATTCGCGCTGAAGGTTTAAGAAATCATGTGAACCTTGTTGGTAACGGCCGCTCCTTTACGAAAGGATCTGGCGTTTTCTTCGACCGTTTTCGAAGACGAAAGTGTAATTCAACATTATGCTAGTAGCTCTACCTAGATACTAAAAAACAGTCTTTGGCGGTCACTGAACAACTCCATACTGTAGTTTACCTCACCAAGTAAACATCACTGTCCTTTCGCTTGATTGTCCCAAATGGACCGTATGAGCTCAGCCCTATTTCTCCTTACCGCTTCAGGTAGCTTAGTCAGTGAACAGGCCAACCTGAACTTGGAAGACAACTTACAGATAAAGATACCGTCAGGCGGCATCACATCACACGCCAACAGCTATTCTCCGACCTGATTGTCAGAGTTTCAGTCGCTCCTTATATACAATTTCCCCGGGGCTCCTCCGACCATCATTTAGATCTGGCATTCCCTTTCTCCTCAAGCTTCCCTCGAACCCGGATACGCCTTTCACCATGCGATTGGCGAGACACTTTCCTTTGTTACTCCAGTCCATCCTCCTTCTCGTTCCCACACTCACGGCTGCCCTTTCCATCGACTGTAAGCATATCCTGGAAGATGGTGTATCGTGGAAATTCGACAAACTCGATGGCCCCCATTCCGTCAAGACGAGCACAGGGCCCTCTGCCGCATCACCATACCTCTACAATACGACATACACTATCGATTTCTGCAAACCTTTGGTGAGACCAAGTGGTGTCCCAAGAAAAGAATTCTGCCCGGGTGGTTCCAGAGGTAAGCTCGGGTGCATCCTAATATAGCTTCGTGAGTAGTACGTCCGCTCTAATGTCTGATCTTACATATAGTCTGCGGAATAGAGCAGTCGATCATACCCGTAGAAGATAAAATAGAAGTTACAAAGCCCATTCCCATAGCAGGCGACTATATAACATCGAGTGGCGGACGCCTTGACCCTAAGTGGAAGCGTCTGAAAACCTCCGATTTATCGGGCGACAAGGGCAAAGAGGGACTTCGGCTGTCGATGGAAGGGAGGAGTGAGAAGGACAAGCAACGAGCTGTTGTGGAATTTTTGTGCCCACCGAAGGACGACGAGAGGAGGCGGCAACGGAGAGATGAAGATGACACAAACGATAACGAAGGTGAAGATGACGGCACAGCTATTGGCGAAGAGGTAGACGATGGGGCTGGCGGCAGGCTGAAGTACGTCAGTTATGAGTTTGCGGGGGAAGTGAAGGTTTTGAATCTGGAGTGGACGACAAGATACGCCTGCGAGGATGCTAAAGACGAGGAAGAGAAGAAGTCGAGCTCGGGACACTGGGGATTTTTCACTTGGCTCATTATCATGTAAGCAATACTTTTCCCAGTTACTAGATCTTCGCGTTTTCCCGCTAACTACCTCGTCTTCTCAAACAGCTTCTTCCTCGGAACAGCTGCCTACCTAATCTTTGGCTCCTGGCTAAACTATAACCGCTACTCCGCCCGCGGCTGGGACCTTCTACCTCACTCGGAAACCATTCGCGATATCCCCTACCTCCTACGAGACTGGATGCGCAGGGTCGTAAATACTGTACAAGGCGGAGGCTCGAGAGGGGGATACAGTGCGGTTTGACCTGGAACCGACTTTCAGGGTGGGGGTGCTTCATTTACATAGCGTTTTGCCATTCAATCTTCTCGTTCTTGATTGTGTATTCAAGCTTGTGAGAATTACAGAATGATTGTATTGACCAGCAAAAGATTTCTGGCTCTTATCGGCGCTAAGGAAGTGCCAATGGAACAATCTCCATTAGAAAATTTCTCTCATCAGTATTATCGGGCTTGAACTCTGCAGCTTTACCACCAGGTACTTGGATTCTTCCGACTTACACACCCTGCTCAGCACCACGATCATCCGGACCTTGGACGGACAACACCACGTCCTCATTCATTCCCAGCTTTTCCCGCCATTCTACTCGGGGCAATATTGAATGTTTGGGGAAACAAGCAAATTTCCTAACTGTGAAAGCGCTTGGTATGTCAGAACATTGAGATATGTTCTGGGTTAATAGCAGTCCGCACATCTTCTCCACCATCTCGGGTACCATCTTCCCAGATTACCAGATGACCATCTCTCTATCTCCCATTGGTTCCCTGCTTTCCTTTTCAGCCCCTCTGCGGGAATAAAAAAAAAGCGCAAGGAACTCTTTCATTCATTTTTTTCTCGGGACGTCGTCTCTCATCCAAAACCATCCAGCTCCCTTATCCTCAGCGTCTCTTCCAACCCTGTCAACTACTTCATACTTACAATCTCCTCGTCATCCCGACCCTTGCTTTGACAATACGCTCCCCAACCGCCGCGCTTTCATCCCTCCCCGTCCGTCAACCCATCTCCCTCAGGAACAATCATCTGTCTTCTGAGACGAACAACGCCTCCCCGTACCTCCAGACCTAAGCAAGACTCGCAATTAAACCCTCATTCCCCCACCATCATCTTTTACAGATATCCTTCTTCACTCATCCATCAACCTCATCACCCAGTCCTGATGCCAATACTGCAAGAAACCCCTTGGAATGGTTCTATCAGGTGGAAAGGGTTTGAATGGGGTGTTGAGGGATTGCTTGAAACGGGGTGGAGGTGCTTGGGTCGCATGAGATGTTTATCTATCACCGGAGGATTGACTGCAATTCTTCCTTCTATAGAACAAAAAAAAGGAAAGGTAAAACAAGGACGGCGGAGGTAAGGACGAGAGGAACCCGAATGCCAAACTGGACATCCCCATAACATTTACAAAGCCGAGCAGAGCGAAAATCGGAAGGGGTTGTAGTACATAAGAGGAACAGAATTGGACAAAGGAAGAAGAAGTTGAAGATAAGAGCTAGAAAGCGGATTAAACCGACAACCAAAGGAGATCCGAGCGTTCATAGCTTTTAACCAAGGCAACGACGACGACAGAGAGGAAGGAGACAGAGCTTGGAAACCCACGGGGGGGGTGGGAGATGTTGGCGACGTGCCTGAAAAGCGGGAGAGTTGTGTTGTTGACGTACGTCCAAGGGCGGTGTTTTATAGGGATGGAGTTGCCGAAGAGGGGGAGGGCCGGCTTTTGGTGTAGAGAGGAGAGAGGGGGAAGTTGTAGTGGGAAAAAATTGAAAAGGAAGCGCTCGCAAATCCTTTCCTTCCTTCCTCACCCATCAAATCCAAAAAACCGTACCCATCCCGGAACGGAAGACTTGCCCCCGCCCGCCACCATCTTCGGTGGGGTGTTTTTCACAATTTCTTTGGCTGTGGCGATTTTGCTTTTTTGGGAAGGAGGGCCAGGGGGGGGGGCGGTTTGCGTGGGTGAGAGGTTAGAGTATGTAGTAGAGATTGAAATGGGCGGATTGAGGAGACGTGGTTGTGGAGTGGAGGGGGTGGGAATGGTGCGTAGAGAGTTCTTGGAAGAGGGGTTCGATTGGGAAGGTGTATCTTCTTTGATCGAGCAGTGTCATGCACGAACAAACAAACTGCTCAGTCATAATCGCAATATGTTCATTTCGTATGTACTTCAGGCATGCGTCTGTGCCCACCAAACTCCGTGCTCTTATTTTTGCATTTTCATAACCCGTCGTCATTTTGTAGCACATAAGACTCCGCTCTCAATCATATAGATCCATATCCGCCGTCGTGTCCTCCAATGCCAGCACCGCATCCTCCTCGTCAAGTTCATCCTCCATATCCTCGTCCGCGTCCATTTCGCTATCGCCATGATTTGGCAACACAGTAATCCTCCCGTCCTCCATAACTACTCTTGCCACTTCGCCGTCCTTGATGCTTCCCCTTAGAATAAGCACCGCAAGTCGGTTCAGCACTTCCTTCTCGATTAAGCGCGCAAGCGGGCGAGCTCCATAGGCGGGCGAGTAGCCTGCGCTGCCGAGATAGTCTTTGACTTCGTCGGAGCAGTAGATCTTGACCTTGCGGTCGTTGGAAGCGAGACGCTTCTGGATCTCTTCGAGGCGGACGTCGACGATTTTGCGGATTTCCTTGCGGGTGAGCCGGTTGAAGATGACAATGCTGGAGATGCGGTTGAGGAATTCGGGGAGGAAGTAGTTGCGCAGACTCGTCATGACCATTTCCCTGGTTGTGGGGTCGATCTTGCCATCGGCGGCGTTTTGGCGCGCGAGATATTCGGCGCCGAGGTTGGAGGTCATGACGACGATGCAATTTCTTGCGTCGACGATACGGCCTTGACCATCGGTGATGCGCCCGTCGTCCATGAGTTGCAGCATGACGGTAAGAACTTCTTTGGCCGCCTTTTCAACCTCGTCAAAGAGTAAGATGGAAAAGGGACGACGACGGAGAGATTCTGTGAGTTGCCCGCCAGCATCGTGACCAACGTAGCCTGGTGGGGCGCCAATCATTCGACTCAGTGAATGACGCTCTTGGTATTCGGACATATCGAAACGAATCATTGCTTTCGGATCGTCGAACAAGAACTCGGCGAGAGCCTTGGTCAGCAAGGTCTTACCAGTGCCAGAAGGACCGCAGAAGAGGAAGCTAGGTGGTTGATTGGGGTTGCTTAGACCAGATCGCTGTAGTCGCATCGCATTTGAAACAGAAGTGACAGCTTCCTTTTGGCCCACAACTATCTTACTAAGAACCTTTTCCATCTGGAGCAATTTATCTTTCTCCGATGCTTTTAACCTCGTAATTGGAATGCCCGTCCACCTGGAGACAATGTCCTGGATCTGCTCTGGTCCGACCGAGTCAGTCAGCATAGCTTCGCCGTCCCCTCCGCTACGGGCGTAGAGCTCCGCGTCGGCACGGGCTCGTTCTGCTTCGAGCTTGTCGATGCGAGCTTTAGTGTCTGGCATAGCGTAGTAGAGGAGATCTGAAGCTGTCTGGATGTCCTTGTTGCGCTCGGCTTCCTCCTGTTTCACTTTGAGTGAGTCGTACTTGATTTTCGCCTCCTGTATATCTTTGCTCCGTTGCTTCTCGCTCTCATACTTCTCACGTAGCGGTTTGAGATCTTCTTCGATGTTTGCGGCTTCGGTACGTGCCTCACCCAGCCGAGCGCGAGCTGCATCATCTTTCTCACGTTCAAGCGCGTGAATTTCAATCTGCAGTTGACGTAGCTTACGCTCCATGTTGTCGAGTATCTCCGGTTGCGACTCCCGAGTGACGCGAACTGCTGCTGCAGCCTCATCGATCAAATCGACAGCAGAATCAGGTAATCGTCGTGCGGTAAGGTAGCGGGCTGCGAGAGTAGCCGCTGCGATGATGGCCCCGTCTAGAATGTTGACACCGTGGTGGACCTCGTATTTCTCTTTCAGCCCACGAAGAATGGACACCGTCTCTGGGATGCTTGGCTCCTTCACCAAGACCTGCTGGAATCTCCGTTCAAACGCTTGATCCTTTTCAATGTACTTCCGGTACTCGGCCAGAGTTGTAGCACCAATACAGTGCAATTGACCCCTAGCAAGCATGGGCTTCAGTAGGTTAGCTGCATCCATGCCGCCTTCTCCACTTGAACCGGCGCCCATAAGTAAGTGGATTTCGTCCACGAAAAGAACAATCATTTCTTTAGAATCCTCGATTTCCTTTAGCACACCCTTCATCCGTTCCTCGAACTCTCCTCGGTATTTGCTTCCAGCGACTAGTGATCCAACGTCAAGCGATAGTAGCTTGCATGCGGCAAGATTGGCCGGGACATCGGCGTTGACAATTCTTGAGGCTAGCCCTTCGACGACCGTGGTTTTCCCAACACCGGGCTCTCCAATCAAGACGGGGTTGTTCTTCGTTCTTCGCGACAGAATTCGAATGACTCGTCGGATCTCTTCCTCTCGGCCGATGACGGGATCTATTTTCCCCTCTCTTGCCAATGAAGTCATATCGATTGTGAACTTCTTCAGATTCTCATTCTCCTGCTCAGAGTCGGCAGTTTTCGTATCGACGCGCTTTGTCCCTCGAATTTGTTGTATCGCGCTGTCTATGAGCTTGGTATTGGGGATGTTTGCCTCTGCTAGGCATTTCTGTATCGAAGGATCCTGGGCTAACGAGGTAATGAGGTGGTCTATGGCGATAAAGCTGTCTTTCTGTGTCTTTTGGAGTTCGCTTGCAGCGCGAAGCACCTTTGAGAACTGCGGTGATATAGAAACATTTTCCGGGGGTGGGTCTTGACTTGGCAGTCTGACAAGAGCTTTCTTCATAGCGCGGTCGAGCATTTGAGGGTCACCATGGGCGCGTTCAACGACTTGCTTGAATAGCGGAGCGGACGACCCAGAGTGGGAAGCATTCATAGTCTGTTGCTGATCTTTTGACTCGTCGATTGGGGGATCGAGGAGGGACACAGCCAGATGTAAGGGGAGTATTTGAGAGTGAGCATATTGCTGTGCGAGTTCGTGGGCATCGGCGAGGGCCTTCTGCCCTCTATCGGTGAATTGCATGCCCGAAGTCATGTTGGCGGTTGTAGGATGATGATATGAAGGTCTGGTCAATTGGAAGATCAAGTCGTAGTGGTCGAGCTATTATATTCGAACAGACTTCGAGTGCAGTGACCAGGAAATCAAAAGAAAGATTGTGTTGAGCACTACCTATGTACCTACCAGAAACTTCACCTGCTTTCTGGACTCTTCTGACGGAGTTCGGTCCGCCCACTTGATAGGGCTGGACCCCCGCCCCGCGTCGGGAACCAACCCGAGGCCTGTCATGGCCGGAGGGGACCTGGTCCGTCGCTTCTCACCGGATCACATCGATGGCAAGACAGTCAAGAAAAGAACATCGCGACGAATGTTATCAATTGTCCTGGGTATCTCTATATAAATCTCAAAATGCCGCCTGCTAATTGGAAGAGTGACGTCGCGTATGCCGTTACCAATTTATTGAAAGTACTGATGCTTGTAAAGTACTATGACGAAGATTATATTGCTTCGAATAAGCTTTCTTATAGCATCGTCATAGCCATTGCTAACATGACAGCAATCGCACCCATGGCTCCCTTCCCTGATCCACCAACCGCCTGCACCGCACCTGCGTTGTGTGTCTGGTTTGCTGCAGTAGCACTTGCGCTGCCGGAAGTGGATGCAGAAGTACTGCCCGTACTCGTGGCGGAGCTTGAAGATTTGCCGCTGGTGGACGTCGCCATTCTGCTGGAGGTCGAGGATGAACCTCCAGGGGCAGCAGCTACACCAGTAGAGCTTGTCGATAAGCCACTGGAGGTCGAAGATGCAGTCACGGAAGAGGTAGCAGTGGCAGACTGCTGGCCGGAAGCTGCGGCGCCAGCGGTGATGACCACTGGAACAAAATTGATCTCTGACGCGGCGAGAGTGGTGGTTGATACACCTGGCATGTTGGCGGCTGAGCCGATCGCGGAATCAACACAAACGGCGGAGGTGCTGCCTGAGACCGCACAGCCGTTGTCCATGGTGCTTTTTCCTGTTAGCTGGGCTTCCACCTTAGGAAATGGAGAGGTACAAGTCTTGCGCGCCAACTAAGAGGTGTACTGTCGAAGGTCCATCAACGACCGTGAAAGGTTCTGGGATGCCGCAGTTGTTTGGATCGGTTCCCGGGGGGCATTGGACTGCATAGGTAGTTGCCGAGCCGCTCTGGACGTTGAGGGTTAGAAAAGGTTGGCACAGGAAGTTTCGTAAGCGTACCGAACCCACGACGGAGCCCACCACGCTGTGATTGCCCGCTCCTCCGGGGAGAAACAGTGAGACCGTGGACTGTGCTGAGCTGAAACCTATCAGGGCCATTGTTGCGAGGGTAGTGGCAATCATCTTTGATATTATTCGGATTTATGAGGGGAATGTAGTCTGGGTAAGCTGCTGTCAAAGAGAGTGTGGAAGAAAGGTGATTAACGAGTGAAGACAAGAAACCAGGAAAGAATGACTGCTGCCTCGAGATAACATAGGAAGAGAAAGATAACACGAGAGGCGGCGTTAGCAAGGAGGCTGTAAATGCTATGCTACAGTACTACTGAAGTAATTTCGGTTTAAAAATAGGGGTAAGATATGCAGGTACGCTCGTAGAATAGCGCCAACTTCCGTCAAGCGAGAGCGTCTCGACAACAACCATAAGATGATATTAAATTGTTGCATTTCAGCCACGATGTTATCCATACCGTTGTATGCGAAACCTGTATCGGTTTTTTTGAATTTGCCGAGAGCCTCATCAAAATTAGCGAATCTTCAAGAAGTGCAAAATAAGAACCAGATTTGTAGAATCAACCTCACTGCCCCCCCGATGCTTCATATTTATCATAGTACATTCAATGCTCCATATGTAGTATACCCAGTGCTTCATATGTAGTAAATTCAGTGCTTCGTATGTGACCTATTCAGTGCCCCATATGTGGCCCATCCAGTGCCTCATATGTGACCTATCCAGTGCTTCATATGTAGTATATCCAGTGCTTCATATGTAGTATATCTAGTGCTTCGTATGTGATCTATCCAGTGCTCCATATGCAGTATATCCAGTGCTTCATATGCGCTCTATTCAGTGCCTCTTATATGATCTATCCAATGCTTCATATATAGCATATTCAGAGCATCATACGTAGTATATTCAGTACTTCATACTTAGTATATCGAGTGCTTCATATGTAATATATTTTATGCCTCATATGTAGTATATTCGATGCCTCTTATGCGATCTACCAAGTGCCTCTTATGTAGTCTACTCAGTGCTTCATGTTCGATCTACTCCTTCATATGTAGTATATACGATCTATTCAGTAAGTCGCATAAGAGACACTAGATAGATCACATATGAAGCATTGAATATACTACATATGAAGCACTGGGGGGGCAGTGGGGTTGATTCTGCAAATCTGGTTCTTATTTTGCACTTTTTGATGGGGCTCTCGGCAAATTAAAAAAAAAACGATACAGGTTTCGCATACAACGGTAATATCTACGGATAACACGGTGAACATCCTGTGTCCACTGCATAGCATCTCATGATATGCATATAGCACCAGAAAGTTCCATCCTTCTATTCTGCTTGTCCTAGACACAAGCACTCTCATTGCCGTCGTCAATACCAACTCCGCGTCTTGCGACTAGGGCCGTTCTTGCTTGATCTCTCATATCAATTTGGCGAACACAGCCCGTTGTTGATCGGGGAATATTGTGTTGTTACTATTTCGGCCAAATTGGTCGCTTATCTTCGTTGGAAACAGGGGAGTTAGTAACCTCCGCTTCTTAGGGCTAGTAAGGCAAGGGCCCGTTAGTAGAGTTATCACCTTCCACCTCCTAGATAGCCTCCTAACAGCAACAACCAAAATACCAATATGCCCCCATATGACCTCGTGTTCCAACAGTCTCCGAGAGATCGGTATCTGAGCCCTCCGGTTTCCCCGACGGACTCAAAGCTCAAGGACCAAGGTGCACTTCCAGGACTTCATAGACACTTTCGTGGCTGTAATGTTCATCGCCCAGCGAGGCTTTAGACCGCTTGAGAACAACGTACTCAAGGTATATGGACTCGCTGATAGACCTCTCACGCGATGGCGGTGCGATATTTCTCAACTTTACAAGACACTACGCTTTCGAACATTCTGCGGAGCTACTTCTTTGCTCCGCAAGCGTCCTGGCAGTGACTCCCTGGAGAACATAATTGCGGCATAAACATATTGCCCCTTTAAATTGGTCACAGTGATTGGCCTTTGCTTACAAACTTGCTGTATCGAATTCTGAAAACCGATGATTGTGGCCAGATCTACCACGCTTTTTGTCGGTATAGATTTGACTCCAGAGCTTCGACACTGCTGCCCGAGACGGGATAGTATTAAATCTCATACCACAATGCCGCGAGTATATCTAAGCCTGCTGAAACCGGATCCCCTAAGTACCTTACTGTTTAGCAATATACCTCCTGATATCACTTATTCTGCTGAGATTCAAACCTTTCTTTACAATCACCGAACTACACCACGTGTTCCCGACATCCGCTTATTTTCAGATAGAATAGGAGCGTCAAACAGCACATGTCCATGAGTCATTGGACACTTGTAACACCCCAAATCTCTTCAGAGTCGGACTCAGGTTCATAGCAACATAAATCTGTCTCCACACGTTCCTCAACTCATACCCATATCCAAACCTGGCCTAAACCTCCCAGCAACCCTCTTAAATGCCCGGCTAATAAGCCCACAAACATCCAGGGTTAACGATCATCCGATCCCTTTCCTCCAGACCTCACGCTTTGCAATCTGCACAGCTACCACAAAGTCTTCAAAGCATACCTAGTTTAACAGCGAGACTGGAATGAAGGCCCTTCGTCTTGGTGAGATTAAGGAATTTTAGGCCTTATCCACCGGTCGCGGAGGTATCTCGTGTAGGTTAAAGGGAGAAACCCTCTATAAGCAGATGTACATAAATCTTCCCGCTGAGGTTTGTGTCATTCATTCGTTCAGTTGTTACGGCAGAAACGGTGCAATTGCAAACAGACACCCAATATTACTGGCACAAGGCAAGTATATTCACAGCATCAACGGCTCACATTTCTCAGGTCGATGATCTTAGCACATATCCAGTTCTAAGAGAAAGTGGATCGCCTGAACTCAAGAGCATTCACGTCATCTACTCTTATGTATCCTACCCTCCCCTGTGCACCTCAGCTATCCCCACTATGATGAGTCCATCTCATAAAACGTCTATTACAAAAGCGAACAAGCATAAAACACCCATGTCTCACTGCGCTCGCTCGCTACGTGCAAAGATGGTATCCGAAAGACCGCTATAGACTTGAAAATCAATTACCTTTCTTAAACAAAATTTTCAGACAATCATACTCCGGACCATTTTGCAATCATGAATCCATGCTAATCAAACTCGAAAAGAGCCTCATCTAGTGCCTCCACTGTAGGAGATTCACTTAAAACTTGTGTCGCTGCGGGCGGTACGTCTGACATGGACAGCGTGGATGCCGACTGTGAGTCTGGCGAGGATCGCGTGGGTGAAGACTGCACATCAGGCGATGAGTGCGCTGTTGCTGAATTTGAGTCTGTCACTGACACGATAGGTGTGGCTGCGTTTGTAATCGAAGCATGACTGCTGAGGATGTCTCCCACAAAAGCCCCGACACTCGTCGCCGCCGCCGGTGTGATCGGATAAGATGGCAGCGGAGGGTGTATTGATCGCCCAAGCGAGCCCAGAGAGAGAAACAAGACGAGGATGCTGAGACAGCAGATTGTAATATTCCGCCGATCCTGAGCCGCAAGGTAAACGTAGTTCCGTAGCAGGGTCCAGAGGGGTAGGTCTTGCTGTCGATGCCTTTGCCGACGGGGCTTGGGTGGAGGTGAGAATGGCATCGTCTCTTCAGTCAGGCCATCGACGTACGCCTGTGCACCTTCACCGTATATCTCCCTCATCCTCGCATCGTCGAGACCGGTACTCTTTCCACTACTCTGAATTACTTCGTCCTGCTGTACGTGGCTTTGCTCCATAACGTGCCTTTCTTCCACCTCTTTCCGCAACTCCAATTCTCTCTTCATATCCTCTTCCATCCACGGCAAGATCTCCACATCTACCCTCTCCATCTCCCTCCACGCAGCGCCCCAAGCGCCAGCCCTCATCAGCCCATTTGCCGCATACAATTTGATATCCCACCTTCTGGTCCCTGCGCCGCTTCCAAACCGTCCATCTCTCACTCTTCTCCCGCAGTCGTCGCAGATGTCCGCATCATTGTCGTCTTCGTCGAAGTGATCTGCGTCGGATTCGGCTAGGTCGGCTTCTTCATCCGGCTCAAGATGGAAATGGCCGCATTTGAGAATCCTCGGTAATTTCAGCTCTAGAGACTCCAGCAGCCGCTCTTCAAGTAGATCGTAGTCTTCCCGCGGGTGAGGGATAAGAATGCCTCTCTCTAGTACGGTGTCTGTAGCTTTTTCCTGCAGTAGCTTCCAGTTCTCTAAGATATAGCCAGGTAGTACACTCTCTAATACCTCCGTCGAATACGAGAGCGCAATCGGCAGAAGCGTAACATGAAGAAGCACTAGCGGATATTCTTTCTTCAACTTCTTTGTCGGGCTAAGCTTCGACGTCGAACGCATGGCACTATGGTGCGAGCGAACCGATCTAGGCGTACCATTGCGCGATGGCGTCGTAAATTTGTATCGCTGTTGCGACGATGGCGGAGTCAGATGAGGCGGAGGCGTAGTTTCCAGTTGCATCGCCCGGACAGAGGAAGGATTTCGGAAAGGCGAGCGGTTCTTGGCCGGCGTGTATGGAAAGGACGGCGGTAGCTCACGTTCACTGGGTGGGTATCCCGACTCGGAGAGAAGGACTGAGATTTCATCGTCGGAGTGTTGCGGGGAGGTCTGGGGGGAGCTGTGATGGGATGGGATATCGAAGACGGCTTCATCGGGGTCGCTGGAGTGGTGCGCCGAGCCTGAGACTGACTCTTCTTGATCGTCCTCGTCGAGGTCGTGCTCAATGCTTTCAATTCTTTCCTCGTGTGACTGCAATGATGCGCGTTTACTAAGGAAGTCTTTTGCCTGAGGAGGAGATATTGGGGTGTGGTAGTTTTGGAAATCGGTCACTGATGTGTACTCCATTGGGATTGCTTTGGAATGTGAAGTGGTGACACGGTTCCGTGTAGTTGCTATTGCGAACTGTTACACCAGCCCCGTCGAGTGTGATTTCTATGTTTGGGTACCTTGCGTTGTTGGGGCAACGGGCTCGCTTAGTGGAATTAGTCGGTATTACTACCCCGGGGCAATTTGCCCTACAGATATGATGGATCTGTGTTAAACATCAGTAGGCTGAACGCGTTCATTGCATATCAACGACAGTCTATTTGATGTTTTCTTTTCCAATATGCGGTTTGGTGTGAGTTTCTTGATTATCTATTTCATGTTCTACTCGACTCAAGCCCAAGCTTTCCGTACAAATGCAGTTTGGTCAGGAAGTAGGAAAACAGTCCAGTGATTAATGAACAGACAACGAGCTTCGTTGTGTGTGTTTGTGTTGCATACAATCAGCGAGTGCCGCTCTAGTCAGAATCTTCACTAGCCAGCTCTTGAACTTGATATTTGTACATGAACGAGACGCAAGTCCAGTACCTATCTGGAGAAGAAATAACTACTCCAGAAGCAAACGATTGCTTATCATATTGTGGGACAGAGAAAGCTTCAAGTCCTGCAGCGGTTCTTTCTTCAAACTTTTGCTCTGAAGAAGCTGCCACTGAGCTCGTGGGGAGGTCCGAAGTTGGTGAACAACAACAAGTCTTTCTAGGAAGTATGATGCCGGTTGCCCAACAAAGAAGTGATAGTCTTGCCATGTCGGTGTGAGTAACCACATTTCTCGTCCCAAAGATTTGGTATGAACGAATAGTCACGTTGATTTCTCGAAAGAGTGTCATCGTCGTTTCGGGTTCAATTTCAAAGCATGGGCCAATAAGAGAACTGAAAAAGAGCATCTGGTACCGGCCAACATTAACCTAAACTGCCATTTGTTCTGGTAGTCAGGCTGGCTATCGGTTCGGCTCTAGTTCCCCTCCCCTTGTGGGGAAAGCCATTCTCTCATGGTTGCTATCGATACACAACTTGTGACTTGGTCTTTTCAAGAGCGGTTGAGTCTCGTCAAAGATTTCGAACCACCTTCTAGCTGCCTCAATCCATTTCATGCTTCTAGCTTCATATTTCCATTTGGAATTCATCATCCAAACGCGATGATCAGTAAATAAGATTCAATCAATGCAGATATCGTGGCTATGAAGGAAGCGACCGTCTTGTCATTTCATTTCGATGAATCAGATGTCTAATTCCAACCTAGTTCAATATAGACTTAGTCTTATTGGTTTCTCGATTGAACACAATCATCAATTCACGTTTAATCGTCAAGCATTTGCGATAAAGAAAATTGGCAAAAGCAATATATGGAAAGACTTACCTCGTGATGAACGATGAGCTTTGAGATGAGATTTATGTACAATTCCAATTTTCCTGTCAGATCATAACGAACTCAAATGAGAAATTGATTGATTGATTTATATCTCACTATCTAGCTATCTATGTAGCTAACAATAGCGTTCTATGCCTACTTTCGAGAAGGAACCCCGAGGGTAAAAAACCTTCCTTTCTATCCTTTCCCACCTTGCACATTACTCGCTCTGTTGCACCACGTTTCGTTTCTTGCACTGCTCATCGCTCGTTGGTTTGAACCTGTCATGGTATTCCCCAGGGTCCATGAGGCTAGCCTTGCCATAGAGCTGCCATCCGGTTATTTAGAGCTCTTACAACCCACTTTTAGCTACTAAACTTCTAAACACCTACATATTGACTCTGTACTTTACAGAAACCTCCGCTTATATGTTGCTCCAGCTTGTTCAAGATGAGAAATCAATGACGTACTTCTCGCTCTAACTTTCGAAGGCAAAAAGGGAAATGCCTCGAAGAAGTTCGTGGCATAGCAGACAGCTGTGTCCCCCTGATGATTCGATCGTATAAGAAGCGATTGTGGCCGTCATTGACGAGGTAGAACAGGAATTGTCGAATGTCTTCTAGTCGTTGAAACAAGTTTTTAAAGCTTTAAAACGATCGTTCTGTCGGTTTTTCCTCGTAAGAAATAACACACTCTTGCCAAATTCGCATAAAAGATCGAAAAATCTTCGAGTGTGAAAATATTATTGTGGTGCGGTCTGCCAATCGAAGAAGGACTCTTTCCAGGTTCGTTTCCACGAAGATCGCTGCTTTTGATGGTCTTGGTTTCTTCGTTGTCGAGGGATTCTTGTTAGAAGTTTTTGTTTTTCCTCTCTCTCAATCTTTCCGACTGAATTATAAAGCATTCGCGATATAAGTAGGTTTGGAAAAGGCAACGTATGAAAAAGCCTAATGTGAGAGACGACTTTGTCATGTTTATTTCCACTTCTTCTACTAGCCAGCCCAAACCATCGATAGTTGTTTAAATGTCTTTCGCCTTTTCCTATGATATTATTATTGTAACAAGAGGTTTGGAATCCTAGCCTTTCAGAGACGGGCGTGTTTTCTTTTCGATTTGGGACCTAGTTTGATAGGTCTTTCCCGCCCAATCTTCTATATCGTCGACTTGAGAACGGGGGGGAAAGGGTTGAGGACTCGGATGTTTATTCCAAGGGTTTTGGGCAGGGTTGAAGGATTGCTAGGTGGAGCGTTGGAGAAGGGGATGTGAGGGAGAAGGATCGATGGGGTGGGTATAATTAAGATGGTAGAGAATGTGCGTCGCATGCTCAATGTTCGATAGCCTGTCTTTCGAAACTTGGAGTCGATAAATCGAAGCCTAGGATACCTTGAGTCACAGACTATCATCTGGACACGTCGTGGTGACTACATAGAGAATTGGAGAAACGGGATGGGATAAAAGGGGTTGCGCCTGATATGAAAGATTATTCCGTCGAAATGAAGTGAAATTTCACCTGGTTATGGACAGCGAGTTTCTTAGATAAAAATCGCAGTTGCAATTCCATAGAAGCCGTTCTAGTTATCTATGAAGCATAGTATTACACAACACCCGATTCATCAGTACCCGCAGAAAACATTGGAAAGTAACCTAAAACCTCCCAAGGGGCATTTTCTACTTGGCAATCTCGACACCACCGGCAGCCCCTATTTTGATCAGCAGAGGCCCAATTGACTACAAAAATGGACAAAACTCACCAAGTGCTTTCTTAATATCTCCGTAGATTGCAAACTGAAATGAAGTGAGAGTTCCCACCATGAACTTGAAAACAGTGTTAGTTGACTGCTGGATAATATATGATATTCAAGTAACATACCAGCCTAGCCCCAATACCAGTGTAGCTACCGCGGAGTCCAAGTTCTCTTGCAATCTTGATCAGACGGCTTGTGGTACCTTCTCCTGGGAGCCCCTTGGTCTTGTTGATCTTGCTCAGCATTGTGTCGGCGGGCTGAGAAACAAGGGCGGCGGCAAAGCCAGCCATTAGACCGGATCCCAAGTTAATAGTTGTCTGCATGCCATTCGAGGCTTTCGACTTGTCCACAGACTGATAAACCATCTCAGAGACTTTCTCGAAGACCACGAATTTAGTCATCGTGTATGGAACCCTTGGAGCATATCAGCCTGAGATAACAACACAGGAGTAGTCTGGCTCACTGTTTGAAAAGGATGGGTCCAAATCCCGAGTAGAAAGCACCAATGCCCTCAGTCGAGGCAATCTTTCCAAAGCCACTCACAAGACCCGAAGCAAATGTAGGCTCGGATACAAGACGAATTCTTGTGGCTTCCAGAGGGCAAAGCGCGATATCGGCAAAGAACTCCGCCAAGGCAGCTGAAGCAAGGTAGACGGCAGTCCGGTTGTTTGATGCTGTCTCGTAGCCCAGATAGTTGATACACTGCTGCTTGAAGAGTTCATATCCTCCAAACTTGAAAGCACCTTGCAAAAAGTACCCGGCAGCGGTAGGACCGAAACCAGTCAAGAGAGCACCCGCGCCCTCCTTGGCAATAACTTGACGGAATCCGCCGATCATGCCTCTGTTGTAGGTAACAGGGTCGAGTTGTATCCGGGTCTTAACCCTGTTGCGGTATACATCAGTCAGCTATTGGGGATGTTCTAAAGTACGCTACCAATCTACCACTTACACATCGACAGGCGTTAGGCCACCGTGGGTAACTGAACAGCATACTGCGCCGGCCAGAGCAAATCTGGAGTACAGCGCGACACCACTAAGCTTTTCAGGAGTCTGAGCTTTGGCATTCTGAACCACGGCATCGAGCTTCGGTAGGCCCGTCGACGACGAAGGCGCTGATGCAGCCATTGTAAAGAATGAAAAGGGGATGAAGGATCTGTAGGTGAGGGTGGGTGTCGGCGATTGCTAGGTGAAAGGTTGTAAAGTGGTTGAGGTAAGCTGTCGAGGAATAAATCTCTAGCGCGGCACGGCTTTTTCCGGAATAAACTCCGAGGGATTTTCAGCAGTCAAAGTCTACCTCGTCGCTTCCGTTTCTCCGTTGATGAATCTACGGCCTTTCAACGCACATTTGATGTCAATTAATAACCTGGAATCCACAGCTACCGCCTTGCCTCAGGGGAACAGTGCTGGGCCGTGTCCCGGAGTCCTTAATTGCTGCATCAGGTATCTTCGACTGGCGAAGTGGATATTGAACATCTCGTGCGAATGCGATTGTTTCCATGATGTCAAGCCCGTTGGTTGCTGCATTACAGGCTACTGCCTTGGGTTCCGCATTGAGGTTCGATGGCGACCATGATCGAATGGTCTCCATGTCAGGTTAACTGGGGGCAGCCATCTTCACGTCAAGCGGGCCTTTAATATATCACGAACCCACCCAGACAAGGTCAGCGACAGTGATACTACGAGGGCGACGAATTGAATGTCCTTTTAGTACACACTAACATAATGGCCGGATCATGATTGTATAGACTGCAAAGCACACCAATGCTGCTTTGCATCTTCTTTTGCCTTCCCTCGTCTTTGGCCAAGACTTTACTTGTAAAGGCCTACCTGTACTTTCCTCTCTCTCGTAGTCGAGATTGCCACAGCTCTTCTTTCCTCGACTTCCAATAATGAACAGCAGTAAGCCATATGGTTGTTTGATAGAGTATGTTCTCGCCACTCGTCCCGTGTCCGATACCCCTAGCTCTTTCCAGGCTCAGCCAAAGCTGCGACCCTGGCTTTCTTGAGGTCAAAGTCTGTCCCTTAACATCTGGATACACTTTCTGAAGACTTTGGTTTCCCAGGAAAATAATTCACTTGGAGATATTGCAGGCGTCTCCCACGTTTGCTTAGATGGGAGCACCATCGATTGAAAGATTCTGCAGGAACTCCTATCGTAGTTATGGCAGCTTTCGTCACTACTGTATGCGGCCAAACTTGTTAGACCTAGGCTGTGTGATCCTTTCTCTGCTCGCCTGTGCTTGTGGGTGATGTTGTTCAAGCGGCCAACTCTTTCTGCCCTTCAGAGAACACAAAGGACCTTCAAGTTTCAGGACACTGCCTCCCGATTTAACTAAGAGATTTCAGTGTCATGCCGTGTCCTTCATGCATTCCAGTAGACGAGCTTAATTCCTTCTTCATACAAGTGGCTGCTTTCTAGGTTACCGTTGTGCAACCTGTCAAAATTTCAGTGGGCTTGTTCAAAGTAGTCACCCTGGCTGATCGGCCCAGATTTAGAGGCTAGGGAAAGATGAAGGAGTTGTGCTGCTAAGTGATCTGAGACAAACTTCGTCAGCAGCCTGGGCCCGCCGTTCAACGGAAGTGGCTCGGGTATGGAAAAGTCATATCTTATCTCTGGGCCTAGGACGCTATCACAGCCTTCACAGGCCGCGCTTCTGATTGAGATGCATGTCTAAGACAAAGGTAGGCGGAAGGACAAAGTTTTACCCGCCATTCCGACAAAGGCACGCCTTGGGTCGTGATATTGGATCTTGCGCAAAGCCGCGCGGGAAGAAGAGTCTGCTTTACATCTGATTCCCTCATATCGGCGACTTTAGTAGTCGTTGTTAAGGAAGTTCACAGACACGTGCTCGTACCTGGCCCAGGAACGCAAGAGATATCTCGACAACCCGGAGAGCTGCTAGAACCGCTTGGTCCAGGATCAGGAACACTGATGATAGGTCCCCCGAGATCTGGCTGAGCAGAAGCTTGGAAGAACGAACTTATTGGTGGCGCTGTAATAGCAGTATGGATATGGAAAGATTGGTCCCTTGCACCAGAGTCTGTTCCAACCATGGGGTCAAAAATTCTATGGGAGCATTCTGTATCTCGGAATAGGAGTTTGCAATTGGATCTTGAAGCATATTGAAAGTGCCCTTCAGTGCTTCGATCGCTACCAGGCGCGGCAAAGGCAACTCTCAATCATAAAGACCCAATCTACAAAACATAACCTCTTTATCGAGCCACAACAACGCCTTGTGGGGAAAAGTCTCCGGTAACAAATTTATTTCCATATTCGAGCGGGATTTATTTCCTACCTTTACAATAAGTTGCTCTTTGTTTTGGAATCCTCGACCTGGGCGTTTGACTCTCAGCAAAGCGCCCTGATCATCAAACCTTCAAATGTCGTTCGAACAAGAAATTGATAAAAATAAACCTTCCTCTTCCCGCGGAGGGGGGGGGTTTCAAATTATGTCGAGTAAATATAGTATCACTACCTGGCAAGGCCCGCGGTCATGAAACGACGACACAAGCTTTTCCTGTAGTGCGGACTCGTCTTGTTTTGAACGATGCATGAGTTCAACTAGGAAGCACGAGCCGGGTTCAAACCATTCAAGAGCAGTTCTTTCAATTCTTTGGGGTCGTGAACAGACCACGACCGACGGTTGGTGACTGGTGAGGCAATGCGAATGTCAAGAACCGCCAATTCTTACGATGCGTCTCCCACGTTTCAGATCATCCCTGCCAAGTTCGCGATTATGCAATGCGGTCATCTTATCAATCTATAAACGTCCAATGGGTGGCGCACTCTAGATCAAGAAACGAAACAAATTCATGGGACCGCGAAAAGACTGGCACTACTATGGTTCTTCCAAGTAGCAAAAACCCTCACTGGCATATACACTATCTATGCACATGGGAGGATCTCGACTTTGACTGGCATGGTTGATGTCGCTTTTAGCAGCAAGAAGTTTGCAACGGAGTATCTGGTCCGTCACAAGACCTGGTCCAGTCTTGTTACCCAGCTCGACAACACGAGACTCAGGCAGTTCTCCAGCCAGTCGTATCGGTAGTGACCTTTCAAATGGTCATGCGGTCACACCCGGTTGCTTTGGCCAATGTATCGAACCACAGTATTTTCTCTCCAGGGTAAGATCGAAGATGAGTCTAGAATCTCCAGATCAAATAGACAGCATGCCCAAACAGAGATCAAGGCTCATGACTATGATGCTGAAAACAATGAGCTAAGAGAATGAAATCTCGAACGTCGAGTTTCATGGGCACAAAGTAATCAGCCAACAACAGCGAACGACAAGATGAGGACACATAGTGAGTACTCTATCAAGGCTTGGCTTGGTCGATTGGAGCAGATCCGGTCAATATCTCATGGCGAGCACGTGTAGAAGCAGCAACAATAATAATAATGGCGTAGCACAACAGGTTTCAGTGAGGGCCTAAGGTGGGTAGGTCCTGGACGATTCGGGGGCCATATGGGGTAAAGGTACGTACCACGGTAGCGTCGAAAGGATCAGCACCGATCGACAGTGATCTCCCCCAATCAAGCTACCGGGATCCGTGGAACATTCTTCGTGCCTTCTATGACTCTTTCGTCTGTGCGGTAGTGCAGGTGTTTCGTCTCTTGTTACTCGAAGCGGTTTGGGCCTGCCGCTGATCGGATGACGCTAAGCAGGGAGCTACAAGCGACCAAACAGTGGCCCAATCAAGACTGGCGCTACGCGTCAATGTGGAAATCGTTTCAGTGCCTTGTGCATGCCCTGGTCGTAATCAGACGAGACCGGAGGTGCGGCTTTGGTGTTTCAGATCTCTCTCTAATACGGACCAGATGGTCACATAAATACCTACGGAATATCCATGGCTAAGCCGCTAACCCGCTACAGGCCGAGCAGTGGCACATTGTGTCGAAGTCTCGCGATTCAACCTTATCTGCTAATGCACACCATAATCTTCGAAACGCTGTACATGGCAGCGTTTCAGGTATTCTTATCTCACTCCATCCCCAATAGCCATGCACGTTGTGGGGTTGAAGACGGGGAAGCCGCGAGGGCGCCATGTCCCAACTCCCAAACCAGGGCGTTCGTTGGCGTTGTTTATTTCGGGCCAGTGGGAGCGTGAGACGGTGAGAGATGAAGTGGTGAGTGGTGGATGGTGATTACGGTATGAGTGGTGATTAAGGCACCGCTCCTTAATCCTGCTGATATTCTACGCTTCTTCCACAAGGCCTGCCGACCTTCTAGAGGAAGGCCGATCAATGTTGATCGGAAGCGGAACACAGGCTGCCAAGTGGATGGAGCATCCATCGGCACTACGCATAGTGTACTCAGTGTGGTGATGGAGGGGCACATTAGTGAAGGATAGGGCAAGCAGGGACACTGCCGGTGGTAACCCGATCCGGCCTTTCGTTGGTGAGACCATAACAATTACTGGGGTCGATTGGCTTGACCATCCTACCACTAGTACGTACTAGCGGTGAAGCCCTTGTCCTTGGCCCCAGACGTGCATCAGGTCGGTAAGGACTGTGGACTGTACTTTGCACTAGTCGACTAGGGTACGTCGTACTAGTGGATGTGTTTACGCAGCCTTAAAGGTAATGAAGATCCCATCGCTCTGATCCCTGCCGCTTCTGAAGCAACCGATTGCGGTGCTGTGTGTAACTTCGTTTCCCTCCAGGGAACGTACGGTAAGGTAAGTGGTTAGTGGGTCGTGGACAGCAGTGGCTAAAACAGGGTAAGGGTATCGAAGTGGATATCGCAACTCAGATGACGTTCCCGGACTCTGACCCTGACAGGACGAGAATACTCGAACCCCTGCGACATGGACATGGACATGGGGGAGGGGTGCTTGTGGTCATCCATCGTCTCTCTCTCTCTCTCTCATGTCCGCATACACCCCCCTAGCACTAACTGTGGTACTCCGTCCTCCAACTACCTAACTACTTACTCCCTGACTACCGTACTTTTACACTTGCCCACTACTCACTCGATGCTCGACACTTCGCTCCTTGCTCCCTCCCTCACCAACCCTCCCTTCCCCCCCCCCCTCCTCCCTCCCTCCCCAAAGTCTCTAGCGCCACACGGACTTCTAACAGTTCCAACCCCAATTCCATGTACCCCGCAAGGGCCAAAGATAACTGCATTGAACGGTCATCCCTCCTGCGCCTATAACCATACCCTGGTTCGCCCCCCCGTTCGGTCCTAGCCCGTAAAAGCCCTGTGTATCAAGCCCTGGAAAATAATCACTCGAAAGCTTTGGACGGACGTTGACACTATCAGCGCTCAGCGTTGATCTTCACTTTGTGTTAAAAGCCGCCTCTATATCCTCATCGTTCTCCCGCTTCAACTCTGCCATTGCTCTTCTCCGCCGTCTATTCTCTTAGACGTCGCTGTATTTGTTCAAGCACATGTTTGATAGCGCTCCATTCACGATGTTGCTGTACCACAGACCTGTGCCAGCCAAAATCCCCAAACGCCGTTCTCGAGCTGGTAAGCTTCTTGTCTTGTTCCGTCGTTGGCGCTCTTCAAGCAAGCCGTCCATCATCCATACTGGGACTGACCAATACTTTGTTGTGGCCTATAGGTTGCGTGCATTGGTACATCACTCCATCATTCTTACGTACTCGATCAATCATACTAACAGGGCCAACAGTAAAGAGAAGAAGAAGAAGTGCAACGAAGAGCGGCCGCAGTGTGACCGGTGCCTTGAAAGAGGTCTAAGATGCGAGTACGAGCCAGTCAAACCCCGAAAGAGGAGGAGGACTGTCTCCAACCCGGAGCACATGGGCATGCGACCCCCTACAACGGCGCCTGGTCAGCACTTGGGATTTCATGATAGGCTGCAAGCTCTGCGCCAGGACTCGAGCTCGGGGTCCTCGATCCTCTCCGCCTCACCAACACCTTCGTTGCCGGCAATCGCGGAGAATTGGGAAGTCCACAGCGCACATTCGGTCTTTAGTGACTCGGCCTCGAGCTGCGGTAGTGATACTTTTACCGACATGAACTCTCCGTTGCCTCCCTTCGACGCCCTCGATAGCTATACCAGGCATAGTGCGCCGGAGCTGGGCGACGTGAAGCAGCTGGCGATGGACCCGTTGGACGGCTTTGCCAAGGATCCTTACGATGAAGATATAGCGACTACGAGGGAAATATTTGCACCTACATCGGCCTTGTCCAGGAGTAGCTCATACCCAGATCCCACGAGTGCGTTCTTGTCACCCAACTCGGGTGGCTCACCTTATGATTTCAGTGTTCCCGCTTTTTCCGAATACACAAGTCGAGAATCCCGAAGAGGCCTACTCGACCACTTTTGCAACGTCTTGAGCCATCTGATTGTTTTCAAAGAAGATTCGGGCAACCCTTTTCGACAGCTTGTGTTGCCAATGGCCCAGAAAAGCCCGCCTCTATTAAATGCCATTTACGCCATTTCAAGCGCTCATCTTGAGCATCGTGGACTGCACGTTGAAGAGAGAGCGTTGGATCTCCATTCAAAGGCCTTGCAAGGATTAGCCAATTTAATTGCTCACAAAGACGAGGGAAATCGGGATGAAGTCCTTGCTGTCATTATTCTATTGTTGTATTATGAGGTGTGTCAAACCAAAGACTATATTGCAAGTGGAATTAACTCGTTTATAGATTGTGCGAAGCGGCTCCTCAACGGTGCTGAATAGCCACTTACGAGGCGCCTTGTCAATTATGAGAGAAAGAAGGGGCAAGCGCGGCCCTACCAGTGCTTTTCTTGAACGAGCCTTTCGCTATTTTGACGTTGCTTCAGCCCTCTCCTTTGGCTCCTCCCCCATGTCCGGAACGATCCTCATCCCGAGCCCACAGGAATTTCATTCGATTCACGATCGCTCCGCTATGACAGCAGTCGACACGCTCTTCGGGCTTGTCGCAGACCTATGGCCCATCATACATCGACTGGCAAGCTTGGTCGACGTCAAGCGTAACCTGGACAAGGAAGAGATGGCCAGCCCTGGCCACGACAAAGCCAACAACATGCGATCTGATTTCGAAACCAACACCTCCAGCATCGACCTGGCGCTGCACCAATGGGTCCCAAAGATCCCAGCATCGGTAGTGACGACGGAAAACCCCGCAGATGATTCTCGCTTGCAATCGATCCTCAACAACGCCGAGGCCCACCGGCAAGCGAGCTTCATCTTCCTCTACCGCACCGTTCTCTCCCACGCCCGCACATCCCCCAAAGTCCAAACTCCCACCAAGCAAGCCCTCCAAGCCTGCCTCCGCGTCGTCATCTTCAGTGGCCCCATGGCCGCCCTGGTCTGGCCTCTTTTCACGGCGGCCTGTGAAGCCGTCGAAGACGTCGACCGCAACGTCGCACGAACGGTGTTCCGGCATTTGGAGACGCGCCAGGGTATGAACAACATCGTTACGGCGTGGGAGGTGTGCGAGGAAGTCTGGCGGCGCAGCGACGCCGGCCACGGCGAGATTGAGTGGAGGGATGTTGCGAGGGAGATGGGGAGGGAAGTCATCTTTGGGTGAGAGGGTGATGATTGAGGGCATGAGGGCATGATGGATGATTTTGTATGATTATTGATGCTTGAGCCGAGAGCATGCCGGGCGTTCTGCGGCATAGATGGCATGAACACTCGCTTTTTCTTTTATCTTTTTTGAGCTACAGTAGGTGGTTATGTTTTTCTTAATCTGTACAAAAACACAACAACTATAGACTCGGGTGGTGGCAGGGCTGGCTTGGGATGCATATAGACTTTCTACGCTCACGAGTATCTTTGCATTATCTTTATCTATCAGACGGGCTTTTGTTATCCGAAAACCGCGAATCACCATCCATCATCACCTTAAACCCCATCCTTCTCCCACCCCATATCGCAATTCAACAAAACCGCCCGTCTCACCACAAAAATCCCCATCCCCATCCCCATCCCGCTAACAACCCCCCCCCCTATCTCCAATCTCCAATCTCCCATCTCCCCACCAAAACCCGCGATCATCCCCCCACTACCTACATACCTAACCTTCCACATCCTTCTAGCGTCACGCCCAGCCAAAGCCCGATCTCCGAAACTCCACACCTTTTGCTTTTTGTTTTTTCTTGGCTCGAAACAGGGATAATGATCGACTGTGTAAGGTAGGTATGTGATGGCTGGCTACCTTACGTAATAGGTAAGGTAGGTAGGTATTCCGTAGGTAAGAGGTAAGGCGCTAGGGGGGGCTAGAAGGCGCTAGGGGGGGGCTAGAAGGTGTAGGGGGGGCTAGAAGGCTCTAGGGGGGGGGGGTAAGAAGGTGTAGGGGAGGGGGCTAGGGGGGCTAGGGGGGGGTAGAAGGGGGGTAGAAGGTGCAGGGGAGGGGGTACAGTACCCCGCACTAAGTCTTCGCGTAAATCGCGAAAACATGTTAAATCGCGTACCTTCAAAACAACTCATCTTCTTCAACTGCATCCACAATGCTCAGAAGGGCTCCGTTAACTTCAATTTC